>Ga0255338_1000422_pt1 | contig 143951 bp, 173 predicted proteins | sample MeOH1_35cm_T4_19_FD_203715 | JGI IMG/M metagenome (GOLD analysis project Ga0255338, IMG submission 203715) | Sandy soil microbial communities from University of British Columbia, Vancouver, Canada - MeOH1_35cm_T4_195 | ecosystem: Engineered > Artificial ecosystem > Sand microcosm >... | reverse complement strand
CGACGATGACCTCGGTCTCAAACATGAGCGTACGGAGTATTTCGAGCTTTGTGGCATACGATTTACCAGAACCAGACTTTGCAAAAGTAATCGAATTGTAGTTTTCGAGTGAAAAACGGTCGAAGAGTACGAGGGATGAGTTGTGTCTGTTTATACCGTAGAGAATTCCCTTGTCCGATGTGAGGTCAAAGGAGATGAAGGGGAAAAGCGAAGAAAGTGGCGATGAATTGAGCTTTGAGTGGACGAGGAGCTCGTCGTTGGCTATTGGGAGATTGCTCCTATACCCCTGTTCTTGTTGGAAGAGCGCTGGTTTTACATAGACGAGCTTTGATTCGAGGATTGATTTGATTTCTGACTCGCTTTTGTCGAGTTCCTGCTCAGAATCACCATAGATGGAGATATACACACCCACATCAAAGAGTTTTTCCTGTGCTTGCTGGAGCTGATCACGGAGATTCTCGAGGTCTTGATATGCCGTATCGAGCATAGGGTCTCTCACGAGGCCTTTTTGTTCACGGATAGATATCTGGCTCTGCACCTCTGCGACTTTTTTCTGGAACTGACGCAAGACCTGAGCGGTCTCGACTGGGTGGACGAAGATAGAGATGTTGAATACCTTGTCGAGATTGATGATAGGAGCAAACCAGCTCTCATTGAGGAAGCGAGGATATGATATGACAAAGAAACTCCTCACTATTTTGTCTCCGAGATTGAGTTCGCGAGGAGATACCTTGAGTGCTGACGGTGCGATGACATCTTTGAGTTCGAGTACGCCAGCCTGATAGATCTCCTGAGGGAGTATCGGCGCTATGGTCGCTCCAGAGTCTTTCTTTTTTAGAAAATCAAATATTCCCATATGATTATGATAGTGCTATCGGCTTCTCTGTGTCCCCAGGATTGAATATCTTGTAGAAGAGTTCGACTATTTCCTCTGTTCCGAGCTGTACGGTGCGTATACCACATCGTACGAGACCTTGAGTGACCACACTCACCCTCTGCTCGAGCTGGCTCCTGTTCTCCTCGAAATCAGCGATTTTCTTTTCACCCTCCGTCGAGGCATCTTTTTTACCAAACATGCTCGTGACATTACCTTTTATTGCAGCTGGAGAGTACGGTATAACGACAAAGAATGTCTTTGTCATGATATTTGAATTCTCAGTGAAATTCTTTACGAATTCGATGTACTCACGAGTCTGTATCTTCATGAGATCATCTACCTGCTCCTTGAGTCTACCCTCGAGTAGGGCTATATATGGCCTGATATCGAGCTTTCTCGATTGCATGAATATCTGTACTGAAAAGTCGAGTGAATTGAGGAAGTTTTGGAATTGGAAAATAATCGATTGCTGCTCATCAGCTGATTTGAGAGCAAAGTTGAGGGAGGATGCTATGACAACAGCACGCAGGGAATCATCCTTGAGTATTATCACACCCTGTCGTATCTCTTTTATCGGTACGAATTCCTGCGTAGTCTTCGCGTTGAGCGCCATGGGATAGATTATAGCGTCCTTGTGGAATTAAGTCACAGTCTGATTTAGACATTTTTCCTACCATCCTGACCAGTCACGGGGTTCTGTGCCTGCTTTATATCGAGAGACCAGGTGAGATCTTTGAGCTTCGAATCAGAGAGTTTTGGAACATAAAAGCTCGATACATCTGCAGTATCAGCAGCCTGCTTTGCCTCGATCTGTTTATCCACCTTTTTCCATATGTAGAGCTTTTCTCCGAAGAAATATTTGAATGCTGCTTCTACAGTATTTATAAACGGTTTGTTGTTCACCTTGTAGAACGCGAGAGCTACAGCGAACATGAGGATAGGTAGGATAAATACAGCGCTGATGTAGATATTACCGATGAGACTGTAGACGAGAAAAGAGAGCCCTGCCCCGCCGACGAGGTAGATGAATTGTTTGATGGTGAGAGGGCCGAATATCTTGTCCTCCACCTCGATGAATTGTGGTACTTGGAAACGCATAGCTCTAGCTTATAGGTTCGCGATAAGGGTCGACAGTCGGCGAAGGTTTTTTTACCTCAGGTTGTATCACCGTCTTTTGGGACGGAAGTGATACTGGTACAGCAAGTTTTTCTCCTATGAAGGTGTGTGCTACCTCAGCACCCGAAGAGGGTCGTGTTTTCTCGACAGGTTTTTCCTGTGCAATCGATATCGGGTGTGATACTGGCGCAGGGTTTTCGATAGCCTCGAGGAGATCGTTTCTGTCTGTAGGACCGATCTCTTTCTGGGGTTTTTCGATATTCAATAATTTTCTGATATTCCCGATTATTTCTCTATTTATAAGGCCAACAACCTTTTGAAGTTCAGAGCCTGTGATACCTAGTTGCCCCTCAAGTATTTTTTCGAAATCCTCAATTTTTATTAATCCAATAGCCAATAGAATTACCATGTCTTCAATAAGTCCCATTTTGTCAATCAGAAGATTATTCTCTTTACCTATTTTTTGAATTCGGCTTGAAAAATCTTCAGACATAAGAAACTCCTTTGCAGGTTTTGACAGCTTGTCGAAAGCGTTCGCTCTTTGTTCTCTCGTGAATTCCATAAATTAGAATTGTTTACCTCTATTGTTGTTTGTTACCCAATCGTATAGTTTTTTGACATTTCCAACGGCAGCTACTGGTGGTCTTGCACCAACCGTCGCGCTATAGGCATCTTCGATTGTTTGACGCATTACTGCTCTATCACTAGCGCTGAGTTCCTCTGCAACCTTCGACAATGCCTGAGTTGAGAGTGAAAGTGTTACCCGAGGATCTTTGAGGATTTCCTCATTCATTTTTGATATCTCAGTCTCACTCTTAAAGCGTGCAAGTTCAGTTTCTATTGGAGTGAGGATAGCTGGTGTCGTTAGTATGTCGGCGAGCGTTCCTGGGCCAGCACTCAAACGATCTTTAATTGTTTTGTAACGAGCATCACGAATTCTGTTTTTTGTACCAGGGCCAATAGCATCAGACTTCATAATGGTGTCGAGTTTGTTGTACTCAAGCGCCTCAGGTGTGGCCAGTGAAGAGATGTTTGCATGTGTAAGGACACCACTCGAAAGAGTTTCAAGTTCTTTCTTACTAAGTTTCTTTAGGGCCTTCTCTATATTTGGTGCACTGCCAGCTGTCATAGCTTCGACGAGGTCAGCCTCTCTCACACCCGTGATCTTACTCTTCACTGATCCAGGTAGTTCGCTCTTATCTTTGAGATGCATAACTTGTTCAGTACTCATTAGGCCAAGAGCTGTTTTGTTTGTGAGTACTTTATCAACATTGAGCTTCTCAAGATCCTTATTAGAGGTTTTGTAGAAGATACTGCTAATCTTATCCTCTCTTTTACCCACAGCGTCTTTTGCTGTATCTCGTGCTGCTTCTGCTGCAGCAATGGCCGGAGCACTGCCACCAGCTATTGCTGCAGTCAATGTTACCTCTGCGTTTGCAAGGATCTTCTTTTCCTCCTCTATCTTTGTGAGTTCTTCAAGTAATGACACCTCTGTTGTCAGGAGACCTCGTTCCTCTGCCCATTTCTTTCCCTCCTCTTTTATATCTTTTGCAGATTTCTGTAGAGTGTCTTTCCCACTTATTACACCCATGACAGTGCTTTTTTCTGGTGCGAGATTACGGACATCCCATGTGCCACCCTTGGCGGCATCTTTAGCTGCGCCGACCCAGCGAGATGGTTGAGTGACAATACCTGGAGGAATTGTCGCTTTCGTAGCACCCTTAACTCCCTCCCACAGCCTTGCTCGTAAGGTGATTGGTGTCACTGACCCCTCAGCAGCTTTTGCATTAGCACCAGCGACAATGCCAGCCGTGGTTGCTCTACCAATAATGCCAATACCGCCACCAACCGCTATACCAGCAGCATTCTTTATCAGCCCACCCACCTGCCCTGCCACGGCACCGGTGTAGTCCTCAGCGACCTTGAGAGACTTGAGTAGCATGATTGCGATGATCGCAAACAGAGCATATTCCGCAATACCAAAATTCGCACCGACTAGGGCATTGGTTCCCGGATTAATCTTGAATTGGCCGAGGACAGCGTCAAATTTGGTTGCGAGGAAAAGCGTGATATAGAGCAAAAGTAGGAACATGGGCGCCATGAGACATGCTTTTGTGAGCTCGTCTCGCCAATCCTTTGCATATGCATCCAGTCTCGGAACGAGATGTCCGACAAATCCTATCGGTGACATGATGAGGAGGAGGATAAATGACACGAGCCTACCGAGCATGAGAAAAGCTACTTTGAAAAACACATAGATCGCTATGCAGTTGAGTGTCACTAGCGCTAGGCCACTTGCAAAGGTAGAAACATTCCAGTTTGAAATATTTGAAATACTTCCCTGGCTTGTAGCGAGTTGCTGCATCTTGAGTACTGCTATTGCAGAATTGCTTACACCATCGCCACCACCAAGGTCTTTTATTCCTTGAGTAATCCATGCAGTGAATATGTTGCTCACATCTATCGCGGCCTTGGTGAGGAAGAGGCTGAAGTTGATGAGAACAGCACCGATGATGACTGATACGACGATGCGTCTCGTCTCACCAGTGTCGAGGCCGAGAATAGTTCTCACACCAGTAAAGATGAGTACAAAAATGAAGAAAATATTGCAGATATCTCTGATGATACCCCACGCAGTTGTTACAGACTGAGATGCGTAAAAATCTGGAGATAACGAAAGGGTGATAGCTAGATCTATGAGTTGTCCGACGAGGTTTAGTACGAAACTTGTGAGAGGTACAAGTGTCCACCAAACAACCTTTCCTATGAGACCATATAGAGCATCAATACCGAAACCAAACCAGTTCAGAACAGTACCTGCCACATCAGCCGCATGGGCCACATGGGGCACGAAAATGACTCCTGTGACGAGGAGTGTGAGTGCCAGTATTGGAAGGTAGGCGAGGAACTTTCTCATCCCCACTATTGTACTACAAAATACCCATAGACCTGTGGGTTTCTCCAGGAGAGAGTCCTTTCTCTATAGGGATTTGACGAGATTAAATCGAGAACGATGTCGTCTGAGATTTGTCAGGTAGGATAGTTTCAGTGCCATTGATAATATCTGACACTTCTGTACGGAATTCATAGGAACCAGAAGATAGATTTGATTGCAGAGAACCCTTGAGGGTGAAACTATAGCTCGAATTGCCATTTACAGAGACTCCAAATCGTATTGCTCCGGTACCAGGCTGGTTAGAAGACAGAGTCGGCTTTATCACTGACTGACTTGATGCTTTTGAGCCATTGGTGACACCGCGGACTATGTCAAAATCGGTATTGAAGACATCCAAAAATGGTGTCAAACGGCCATTCCTGTAGAGACCAATTTTCACAATGATGTTATTTGTGGTTTTCTCAGCACTGAGCTTGAGTTCTTGATTGAGAGGTTTTGATAGTGTCACAGAAACACTAGCAGGGCTCGTCGGTGTCCACGAGAGGGTCGATGTACCGGTACGAGTGTCATCTACTGGAGTGTTTGATGCATTAGTCGATGTGGTGCTTGCTGCGTTGAACTGAGGTGTGGTGACTTCTTCCATGACTTGGACCTCAGCAAGTTCGAGTGGGTGATAGCACTCTGCATCAAATTCAAATCTCGAGCACTGGTATGGGGTGGCGAATTTCTCTATTCGCACGATACTACCTGATTGATTGACTGGAACTACGATAGGATTTGTCGAACCAGCTCCGTTTATGAGATTGCTCGACCACTGTCCTGCCCCACCACTCACTGTCACCTTGAATGTCTCGAGTGTTTGGCTTGTTGGCTTGTCAGATACTGCCCAGACACGCACCTCTTTTATTTTCTTTACCTCACCGAGATCTACTTGCCACCATGGATTTGCATCATTTTCATCTGTAGCAGAGCCACGCATGTACTGAGATGTTTGAGTGGTTCCATCATTTGCTCCTGAAGGATTGGTACCCGACGACTGTTGTGCTGGTTTGAGAATTGCTGTATTTGATTCTATTTGGTTTGCAGTATCAACAGTATCCGCTATAGACGCTATCTGCTCCTGTTGCTGTGTAGAGGCACTGTTTACAGTATTGTTAAACAACTGGTTGATAGAATTCAAATTTGGATCGCTTGTATCGTTGAGAAGAGCGTCTGTTTGATCGTAACTACCAATCTGGTAGTCCTGTATCTCAGATGTTGCACCTGTGTTCGTTTGTTGACCATTGACTCCATAGTACTGTGACTGATACTTGCTGAGATATGACTGAGACGAAGAGCGTTTCTTTGAAAGACCGAGGAGACCGGTCGCACCCTGTATTACTTTCTGTGCGAGCTGGTTCATGGTTGCCGCTATAACCTGGTCGATTTCCTGTGCGACCGCTTGCTGTATGTCGCCCTGAGCAAAAGTGCTATTGAGTTTACCTGCTATGATCGCACCAGGCGTCTTTGTTGATTTTTTAGTACACACTTTACCCGCTGGCGTACCTATCGGCTGGTTAGCGCTGACACCCGAAGCCTTAAAGGTGTCCGCATGGTTCAAGTCAAGTAGTTTTAAGTCTATGGCATTTTGTCTATTTTTGATGTTGTCATATCCTGTGTAATCTCCTGATGCTACCATCTCTTTTACCCCAGCGGCCAAACTCTCTTTTTCTGCAGTAAGGCTGTCAATGGTAAGTTGTTTATTTTCAAATGCATCCGCCTCGAGCTGCTTCGGATCATCGGATTCATCACATGTTTCAAAATCGAGGAACCCTTGACCGATAGCCACTCGTTTTTCCTTGATACCCACCGCATTGGCAGCGCGTTGAGCGAGCTCGGATTCAGCTATGAGGTATGCACCGTATACATTGTTTTGGGGCTCGGTAGATACTGAGAGAAAATTGTCCCACCCTCGTCCGCCATTGGTCGATATGTTGTCTCCTATCTGACTCAAAGTACATCTGGCTTGCTCACGGAACGGCTGGCTATATTTGAGAGCGAGAGCGAGGCGTACCTGAAATCCAAAATCATTACAGAGAAATCCGAGATCTGATCCCTCGATAAAGGTGCCTATGGCTTGATCAGCAGTATCAGTGAGCATGCCCCCAAAGTCTGTGACGAATGTAGGATTTCCTTCAAAACCACTGTTTACCCAATTGACTACACTTGCACCTATGTTTCGTATGAGAGTAATAATGATGATCTTGCCGAGGGGTCTCAAAATACAATTGTTGAATGAAAGCGCATTTGCACTTCCACCAGTCACAACATTTTGAGCAGTATCACCAACCTGGCTTTTGGGGACACCTAGTATGTTTTGGGGAATCGAAGTGAGGGCGGAAAGTGCAGCAGCCGCATACCCAGCGACACAAGAAGCTGCCGCACCCGCCTGAGCATTAGCTTTTTGAGGAAATGAAACAAAGGCTGTCGGTGTGATGAGTGTAATGAGAATAAAGAGACCGATAATTTTCTTTGTCAGATGTTTCATGCTTCTGTCTTGTACTCTAATCATACTCTATATTTTATATAGATATATCCTCACTTGTTTAACGCATAATTGCCGAACCAGCCTCAGTGGAAGCAAAAGTGATTCTTTTAGCGACAAAATATTGCTTTAGACTTACTGATGCTACCGATAGCTCGTTGAGAGCATCTTCGTATAAGGCTATTTTTTTGAGAGAACCTATTGGATCAGTATCGAGATTTTGTATACCAGAAACACTGTCACGGATGGTATCTATTGTGCGGATAAATGCCGTGTGGGTGTTGCGTATCTCGGCGGGTACTCGTATCGATGCAAGCTTAGTATGTATTGTGGAATAACGATCGTAGAGTATCTGGAGATCCCTTGCGTCAATTTCAGTCATACCAGATGTTTGCACACTATCAAGTATCTCAAGTTCACTCCTTGCCCCCTTCGGTACTGGTATTGATATGGCAGCAGCAAAAGAATTACCATAATCATGTATCTGAAGTAGTGTCGGGTTTGTAATCAGGAGAAGACTACTAGCATCAAACACAGCGGTCGGTGTCCCATAGTCCTTCGAAATGATTTCTTCAGCAAGTTTATCTGAAAACTCTTGTGTTATTGGTTGCCCAGATTTTTTTGCCTCTATATAGCGAATAAACAATTCTTGTGAAAACCGATCTGTCGCTGTAAATGTGGTTGTAGTAGATGTAGACGGAGTACCAGATGCGGTATGGCCAACACCAGAGATGAGAGGGTCTCGGTTTGTCGCTATTTCCGTACCATCATTCACACCATCACCATCAGTATCTGGATTTTCTGGGTCAGTCTTGTAGAGTGCTTCTTCCCAATTTTTCAAACCATCACCATCAGTGTCATCTTCGAGTGATTTCTTTACTATTTTCTCTACCGCGAGGGCTGTCGGAGTCTTTTTTGTAGATGAGGTGTCACTTTTTGCTTTTACAACAAAGGAAATACCAATGACGCAGACCGCGAGGAGGAGTGCTATGCCGACACGAGTACCGAGGAGAGAGATTAGCTTTCTAAACATGGTCAAAGTATACCCTGTGAGATAAAAAAGTTATAGCACTATGCGGGCTCTATTACTGCCACCGTCTCGATCTCGGATTGGAAAATCCACACCCACTCTATCTCAGGGGGCATATCAGGTATACTTGAAGCGTGAACAGGAAAACTATTTTCATAGGCATCACACTACTAGGTATCATATTTGCGGTAGTTCTCTATTTATTTTGGCCAAAATCTCAACCAGAATCATCGCTACCGCCCTCTTTTGACAACTGTCTGATCTTTCAATCAGAAGACATACGCAAGCCTTGCTATATGGAGTCGACAAAGCCAATATCATCAGCCACCTCGACTGCGCCTGTAGTGACCATTCCCCCTCGTACCGGTACTGCGTCATCTACTCTGGCAGTGCCAGCTGAGTGTACGAGTTCGATTTCTGTATTTGAACGCGATGACTGCATCACAAAGAAAGCAGTGACATCAAAAAACACCCAGCTTTGCACTCTCGTATCAGGATCGCTTTCTCAATCAGCATGTCTGAGGGATGTTGGAGGTTCGACGGTACTCACTATACCCGCCCAGAGCCAGTCATATGATGCATTCCTACGGTCAACGAGCAGCGTACTTCCTACGACTATCCAAAACACTGTCGTATCGACACCCGGCATATTAAACAGACCTACTATATCGACGAGTACTGACTCACGCTTTACCGTGGAGGGACTCACCCAACGATTCAAAGATGCTCCACTCGCACTTTTTAATGTTTCTCCGTACCAAGTGAGACCCGGAGACACAGTTACTCTTCAAGGAACAGGGTTTGGTGATGTGAATGATGTCCATGCAAACGGTTATCTAGTATCGAGACCGAGCACTGACGGATTTACCCTCTCGTTTCCTGCTCCTCCGAGTCCTGGTGATTATGATGTTTGGGTGACAAACGCAAAAGGATCTAGTCAGGTGGTTGGTCGTACGATGAGGCTCACCGTGACCACCAACCCAGCCCCTCTTCCGGTAGTGACTGTTGTGTCTCCTAATCCAGCAAATTATAGTGACACTATCACCATCACGGGCACTGGTTTTTCAAATACAAATACTGTTTCCACAAGTCTCGGTATTATAGAAAATGTAGCTTCTTCTGGTGGAGCAATTTCTCTTAGACTCTCTGATTTTTCACTTGCATCAAAGATAAAAGAAATACCATATATGCGAGGTAGAAAAGCAGCGATACTCCTCTATGTGCAAAGCGAAGGCGGACTCTCAAAGGAACCATACTCTTTTGATGTACAATTCTAATACTATGAAGATAGCAAAAACACTCGTTACTATTTTTTTTGTACTCGTGACAGTCACTATGCCATTGCGTGCTGATGCACTTGTACCACCCCTTCTTCCTTTTGGTGGATGGCCGGATATAACGCCTATACCATGTACTTGTTCTATTGGTCTCTGGTCGTGGTTTGGACCACTCTACCTTGTAGGATCAGTTCCTCTTACGGGTCCATTGGTATATCTTCCGTATACAACACTCCCTATGGCAAATTTCCTCATTACCATACCAGCAACCCCACATGTAGGAGCATATATACCAGGGGTTCAAGCTTGTTGGGAATATATAGGTTTCGCTTGTATTCCTCTGCCATCCATAGGACTGATGGCGTATGTTGGTACCGGTCTACCTGGCGGAATCTAGCCTAACTTTTTCGTCATTTCTATCCACATCGATGGCGAGACATCCTCAGCCCTCGTGTTTTCTCCGAGACCGACGGAGGTGAATGTTTTCTCTATAACGCTTTTTTCTGCGACCGATTCGAGATTGCGTAACAATTTCTTTCTTTTTTGTGCGAAACCAGCACGGACGATCTCGAAGAACCGCTTCTCTTCTTCTCGTGAGGAAAAGGGATTTCGTATGTGCTCTATTCGTATCACTGCTGAGTCGACCGTCGGTGCGGGACGGAAACTACCACGACCCACTTTTCGTATCAGGATAGGTGTGCCATAGGCCTTCACCGATATCGAGAGCATGCTTTCCTTCCCATCATGCGCGATGATACGGTCAGCGACTTCTTTTTGTACCATGAGCACCATGAGAGATGGTTTTTCTTTTGCTTCCAGAAACATGCGGAGTATGGCACCGGTTATGTAGTATGGAATATTGGCTACCACTTTGTACGGTGCGCGAAAATCATCATCAGTAGTCTCGAGTATATCTTTGTGTACGAGGACAAATCTCTTCTCAGCGATTTCTTTCGAGAATTTTTGAGAGAGTGTCGTCTGCAGACGGTCATCTTTTTCATATGCGACGAGAGAAGCCCCCTCTCTCAGGAGGGCCTCTGTGAGTATGCCTGTACCAGGTCCGATTTCGACTATGGTTTCTCCACTGACAATTTCTGCAGCACGCGTAATATCAGAGACTGCCTGTGGTGAGGCGAGGAAGTTTTGTCCGAGTGATTTTTTTGCGAAGAATTTCATGTCTCTGTTATATATCAAAATAAATCACCTTACCTCCCCCTCTCTCAAGTCGCTCTTCTTTATCGACAAACTCTTCTGGCATATCAAATATGAACTCAGACGGTACAGCAATCTGTCTCGATCCAAAGAGGGTGCGTATATTGGTGTACGAAGCATAGATTTTCTTCTTTGCTCTCGTCAATGCGACATAGAAAAGACGGCGCTCTTCCTCATCGTCTCGTTTTGCTGACTTTGATTCCATGGCACGATGAGGAAAAAGATCTTGTTCAAGTCCAGTGATGAACACATACTCAAACTCGAGACCTTTTGATGCATGTACTGTCATGAGTTTTACGCCTTTTTTCTTTTCTTCCATCTCGTCTTGGTCCGATGCGAGAGCCGCATCCTCGATGAGTTTGGCTATACCATCGCCCGGTGGCATGAAATCATATTTGATGGCGAGTGTAGCCAATTCTCGTACATTTTCGAGCCGTTCTTGGTCCTCTTCTGGTCCATCCGATAGAGATTTTTCTAGTCCTGATGCCTGAATGACGAAACGGACTACTTCAGAGGCTTTATCTTTTCGTATTGATGCCTCTATCGAGTCGAGGAGTGTCTTGAATGACTCCCATTTGTCTTTTGTCTTACCTGTGAGACTCGATTCCATACCAGAAAACACTTTTGCCACTGTCGCCTTACCCAAACCTCGTGCCGGTACATTGATTACTCGTTCGATGTCGGAAAGAGAATCACGATTTTGTGCTGCACGCATGAATGAGAGCACATCTTTTACCTCTTTTCGTTCAAAGAAACGAGTGCCGAGTACTTGATATGGAACATCTCTTGAGAGGAAGGCGTCCTCAAGTGCGCGCGATTGGAAATTTGCTCGATAGAGCACAGCGATTTCATCCGGGTCTGTACCTCGTGCTACGAGATCGGCACATTTTTCTGCCACGAATCTCCCCTCATCATTTTCATCAAAAGCTTCAAAGACAGATACTTTCTCCCCCATCGCGCCACGACTAAAAAGATTTTTTTCAAAACGATTTTTGTTTTTCTTTATGACCGCATTGGCGACCGAGAGTATGGTCTGGGTCGATCGGTAATTTTCCTCGAGCATCACAATTTTTGGTTTTTTGAAGTCGCGTTCAAAATTGAGAATATTTTTTATGTCCGCTCCGCGCCAGCTGTATATGTTTTGATCAATATCGCCGACAACACAGATATTTTCCTCTGGTCCGACGAGGGCATGAGCCATCGAATACTGTACTCTGTTTGTATCTTGGTATTCGTCTATGTGTATGTATTTCCAGAGTGAACGATATCGAGCGAGAACCTCCGGGTATGTTTCGAGCACATGGAGTGCTTTCTGGAGGAGATCATCGAAATCGAGAGCCTTCTCTTTGAGGAGTGCTGCTTCATATCTCTCCCAGACACGAGCGATGATTTCTCTCATCGGATTACCATTGGCGGAGTCGCGTACCGACTGAAGAGTGCGAGAATCTCCTTTTTCTCTCGAGATGATAGAGAGAAGCATGTTTGGTTCATACTGTTTACTATCTAGCCCGATCTCTTCTATCGCTCGCTTTACCGCGCGTTTTGAATCGCTTCTATCAAATATCGTAAAGTGACGAGTGAGTCCTAGGAGGCGAGCATTCTCGCGAATGATATGTACACCGAGAGAGTGAAAAGTTGAAACAAACGGTCTTTCCGTTGGGGAGACACCTCGATTGAAGGCCTCGTCCTTGGAAAGGAGATTTGATACTCGGTCTCGCATCTCTTTTGCCGCTTTGTTGGTAAAAGTGATCGCGAGAATGCTCTGAGGGGCAACCCCTTCGTGTATGAGATGGAGTATGCGATGGGTCAAGGTCTTTGTCTTGCCCGCTCCGGCACCAGCAAGTATGAGGAGAGGCCCCGTAGTCGTGAGGACAGCTTCCTTTTGCATCGGATTGAGGTCGGCGAGATAGTTCACGAAGGAAACTATAGCACGAAAAGGGTAAAATCCTATAAAACCCTTTATTTTCAACACAAAAATGACTCACCATGAGGATGTGGATAGTGAGGGGACAACCTTCATTGACTAATAGGACCCCTTCGGTATAGTGAAGAGACACCGATATGGTTGAAATTCAGTATATGGCTCAACAGAGCCATAATTCCTCAGAAAATACCGAAAAAACCGCATAAGAATAGGCTTATATCTACTCTCTTTACAAAGCTTCGTCGCGAATCTTTCGGTTTCGCAGGCGGCAAAGCTAAAATATGGCTCAACAACAAGCTTTTTATAACAAAGCTTGTTATCCTATTGGGTCTCTTTGTACCTCTCCATGTCACCCATGCGGGGGTATTTTCTTTCATCTCAGAGGTTTTTTCTGGAAATGAGGCCGAAGCAGGTGTCGTATCTGTAAACACTCAGAATATGTCGCTCCTTCAGGCCACCTTCTCACCTGACTTGTCGGGCCGAGGCGGTGGCGATATTGCTATAGTCGACGGAAGTGCCCTTCTTTCAGAGGCTGGCGTAGCGGGCACTTGGACTGATGTCGATGACTACAAATCGACCCAGATTAGCCTCTATGTAGTCCGTCAGGGTGATTCTCTGTCTCAGATAGCAAAGATGTTTGGGGTGTCAGTAAACACCATTATCTGGGCAAACAATATAAAAGGCTCTATACATACAGGCGATGAACTCGTCATACTCCCTATATCAGGCGTGACTCATGTCATAGCCAAGGGCGATACCATCAGATCAATCGCTGCCAAATACAAAGCTGACATATCTGAAATCGTTTCATACAACAATCTCAAAGACGGTCAGACACTCACTGTGGGCGACGAACTCATCGTTCCTGATGCTGAAATACTCATGACCCCTCGTACCAGTACGCCGACACCAACATCTCGTCTCCATGGTGCTGGCGGTCCATCCTATGATGGTTACTACGCACGACCACTTCAGGGTGGTAGGAAGACACAGGGTCTTCATGGATACAATGGTGTCGACTTTGGCGCTCCTATCGGTACACCGGTCTATGCTTCAGCCGAAGGTATCGTCATCATTGCTCGCTACGGTGGTTGGAATGGCGGATACGGTAATTACATCGTTATCACTCATCCAAACGGTACACAAACTCTCTACGGTCACCTCTCAGCGCTTACTGTATCTCAGGGTGATGCAGTCAATCGTGGTGAAGTCATTGGCGCTGTCGGTTCGACTGGTAAGTCGACCGGACCACATCTTCACTTCGAGGTGCGTGGCGCAAAAAATCCTTTCTAATCTAGATAAGACAAAAAACCACGAGACGGATGTCTCGTGGTTTTTTGTTATGCATTCTGTGCGAGATGTTTTTGGCGGTATTGCAACGCTTCGAGTACATGTTCTCTCGCAATGCGTTCTTTTCCAGCGAGATCTGCTATGGTCCGTGCCAGACGGAGTACGCTGTGATAGCCTCGGGCAGAAAGATCGTATGTTTTTGATGCCTGGTTGAGTACGAGTTCTGCTTCTGGATCTATCTCGATCGCTTGACCGATGTCTCGTGAGCTCATTTCACTATTGAGACGAGCGCTTTTACCAAGTTTTTCAAAACGCTCTTTTTGTATAGCTCTCGCACGAGTGATATCGTCGCGAGCAGAGCTCGACTGATCTTTTGTACGAGTCCTCTTTATGAGTTTGTCATGATCGACTTTTGATACTTCTATCCACATATCGATACGGTCCACGATGGGGCCAGAGAGACGCCTCTCATAACGAGCGATGTCTTTTGCTGCACAGGAACATGTTTTACCTTTCACTCCTCGATTGCCGCAGGGACATGGATTCATAGCAGCAATGAGTATGAAGTGTGCTGGAAACTGTGCGGTACCACGAGCGCGGGAGACAGACACAATGCGTTCCTCGAGAGGCTGTCTCAGCGTCTCGATAACTTTGCGATCGAACTCAGGAAACTCATCGAGAAAAAGGACGCCTTTGTGTGCGAGAGTGATTTCTCCTGGCTTCGGTATAGTGCCACCACCTACGAGTGATACATATGAAGCAGTGTGATGTGGCGCGCGCATCGGCGGACGAGTGATGATGTGTGAATCAAGTTGTCCGGCGACTGAATGGATTTCAGTCACTACGAGGGCATCATCAAATGATAATTGCGGGAGTATGGATGTCAGAGCTTTTGCGAGCATAGTCTTGCCGGTACCAGGTGGTCCCCAGAGAGCGATATTGTGTCCTCCTGCTGCTGCGATAGTGAGGCCTCTCTTTGCCGTTTCTTGACCTACGACATCGTCGAGGTCGAGTACGGGCTCGGTATCGTCTGATGGCAAAGTGGTAAGAGGGGCTTTCTCGATGAGAATGCGTTCCTTACCCCTTTTTGTATTTGTGTCGAGATGTTCTATGAGTTCCGTGAGTGCCCCCACACCATAGACAGCTATACCGTCTACGAGAGCTGCTTCTTTTTCGTTTTCTTTTGGTACATAGAGTTCAGCAATACCTTTTTCCTTTGCTAGTCGAGCGAATGAGAGTACTCCACGCACTGGTCGTATGGTCCCATCGAGAGCGAGCTCCCCCACGAAGAGTTTGTTCTCTGATTCAAATGCTATGGATTCTTCAGCCAAGAGGTAGCCGAGTGCCATCGGTAAATCGAATGAGGGACCTTCTTTTTTCAAATCTGCTGGAGCTAGTGAGATGACAATTTTTTGACTCGACGAACGAGGTGATCGGAATCCAGAATTTTTGAGTGCTGCCGATACGCGATCACGAGACTCCTCGACGGCTTTGTCTGGTAGACCTACGACAGAAAACGAATGGAGACCTCTCGAAAGATCGGTCTCCACTGAAACGAGATGGGCTTTGAGAAGGTGATTTTGTGCGCTGTAGACCTTCGAAAAGCTCATGGTGATTGTGTAGTCTAATAGACCTCGGCGTTCTTATGTGCCAGACAGGTTCGGGCCGAAGGGTTTGCTTCGAGGCGGGCTTTTTCTATCGGTTCTCCCCCTTTTTCACAAATACCATAAGTACCCTTTGCAATCTTTTCGAGAGCGAGTTTTACGCCTGCATACTGTGTCTCGAGTTGTTTCAATATCGCGGTGTTGGATTCATAGTTTCCGATATTGTCTGCGATATCAGCTGAGTCAGATGCATTCACATCCACATCTCCCGAAGATGGTTCCCAGTCCTTTGGATTATCAGGATTGATGTGACCGACGCTCTTCAACTCTGTCTCGAGTGTAGCGAGTTCTGCCTCAAGCTTTTTCTTGAAATAGGTCGTATCAAGGGTACCTTTTTGTGTGTCGGTCTTTTTCATAGTGCACCAATCATAGCGGGCAAACCTCTTTGGGGCAAGTGCCAATATATGGCCTACTGTATGACCCGTACGGCAAGGAGTTTGTCGAGGAGTTCCTTCAAACTCTTTTCATTTGTCGTTATTACAATGGTGTCTTTATCAGCGAAGGCATAGAGAATGATAGGAACACCTGACGCATCATCGAGTTCACGCACATCTTTGTTTGATATCACCCGATCCTTGAACAAATCAGTGTTGGTATCTACTGCCGAGATATCAGGGCGAGCAATTTGTATGAGAGGCAAAAGATCATTTCTCATATCTTTCTCCCAGTCGAGCATGCCAGGGTAGGCGTTTTGGAAGAAAGATGTCTTGAGTACGATGAATGGTGCAGATCCGTCGAATATATGAATACCAAACATGTACTCATTGGTAAGTGAACGAATGAGTTTTTCTGGAACCTGAGTCTTTTGGAATACCGATGCGAGAGGTATTTGTTGTGTGGTCGTACCGACGGTTGGCAGGGCGAGGAATATCACACTACCCACTGTGCCAGAGGCACCCTTTGCTACTGTGGCAATATCAGCAAGAGCGGTACCGTCGGAAGTGGTCGGTACGGTGATTACTTTGTCATGTGCAATGATGCTACGAATAGTACCAGTCGCGACTGCTGTAGTCGGAGTAGAATTCATGCGGATATAGAAATATCCTGCTCCGCCCAAGAGGATGACAATAAAAAGTAGTGTGACAATAAGAAATGGTTTTTTTGAACTTTCACCGTCAGAGTACTCAATAGGAGTGGACTCTCTCTTTTTCTGTTCAGCGATTGCTATGTCGGCGGTTGTCACATGTCGGTCTCGTACTGCTTCCTCTGCATCCATACGGAATGTTCGTAGTTGATGTATCGAAGGATCATTTGGTGATGATACTTGTCCTGTCAGATTGTCGGGCATTCGGATAGGTTCAGCTGGCTTCGGTACAGGCACCTGCTCCACCGCTGGCTTTATGGGCTCTTTTTTCACCTCATTCGCAGTAGACATCTCAGCGAGGATTTTCTTCGCTTCTTCATCGAGGGTCTTGGCTCCTTGGTTTTCTAGAGAGTTGTCTGGAGCGTCTGGGCTGAATTCATTTTCTTCTACATGACGCGAAGAGTCCTCTATCTCGACACCCTCATCCTTGAGAGTCGCGATAGTAGCCTGATCCATTTTTTCTGATGGCGGTAGATTCTTTTCTGGTTCCATGGCTCTATTGTAGCAAAAACGGGAGCTCTACTCCCGTTTTACCTTACTTTTTGGTTTCTGTTGGTGGCTTACCGAAGAAATCAGGGTTTGCTTTTTTTATAGATAGATTGATGCGTCCGCGCTCATCAACCTCCTTTACTATCACAGGTACTTTTGCTCCCACCTTGAGCATGTTCCCAGGGTTTTCTATTCTCCATGGTGCCATCTCTGATACATGGACAAGGCCTTCAGCAGAGTTTCCTATTCTCACAAACACTCCAAAGTCGAGAATCTTTACTACTTCCCCTTCAAACTTGTCCCCGGGCATATAGACACGAGTCATATCTTCGATGACCATTCTCGCTTTCTTTGTCGAGTCGCCTATACCTGTGATGTAGACACTTCCATCGTCTTCGATATCTATCTCAGCACCCGTTTTCTCTTTTATCTCTTTTATCGTCTTACCTCCAGAGCCGATGACGAGACCAATCTGGTCCTGCTTGATTTTTATCATCACAATCTTTGGTGCACGAGGCGATATATCGGCCCGAGGTGCTTTGATGACCTCCGCTATCTTGCCGAGTATGTGGAGTCGTGCGAGGCGCGCTTTCTCAAATGCTTCAGTGAGTATGGTGAGAGGTATGCCACCGACTTTTACATCCATTTGTACTGCTGTCACACCGGTTTTTGTTCCAGCCACTTTGAAATCCATATCACCATGATGATCTTCAGGTCCTTGTATATCGGTGAGTATTTCATACTCATATTTTTTCTTGCCGAGCAATCCTTTTTTCTCACGCATCATGAGACCTGAGGCGATACCTGCTACAGGTGATGAGATGGGCACGCCTGCATCCATGAGTGCAATCGTCGAACCACAGACTGATGCCATAGAAGTGGAGCCATTTGAAGCAAATGCTTCAGACACGACGCGTATCGTATAAGGAAATGATTCTGTAGGCGGGAGCACGGGAATAAGTGCTTTCTCAGCGAGTGCACCGTGACCTATCATGCGGCGGTTGGTGCTACCCGAACGACCAGTCTCGCCGGTTGAAAATGGAGGAAAATTATAGTGGTGGATATACCTTTTCTTTTCTTCCCCAGTCAGTCCATCAATAGTCTGGGAATCTTTTGGTCCACCGAGAGTGACTACCGAGAGGACATGAGTACCTCCACGATAGAATGTGCCTGAACCGTGGAGCATTGGTGAGACACCACCAGCTTCTACAAAAAGGGGTCGCACTTCATCCATCCCCCTGCTATCAGCGCGGCGTTTATCGTCGATTGCCTTTTCATGCAACATGGCATTCACCTTTTCTTCAAAAAGCTCTTCTGCAAATGCGTGTGAATCCTCCATCTCTTTTTCTGTCACGAGATTCATCCATACATCCTTGAGCTCTCTCGATTTTTCATGCCCTGCTCCAGAGAATACCGCTCCCTCGAGCTTCGGTGCGATTTCTGTATCAAAGAGTGAGATGAGTGTCGCAGGCATCTCTGATTTCGGTATCACTTTTTTGCTACGAGATAGTTTCTGTATGATGTCTTCTTGAAATTTTTGTAGTTTTTCAATTTCCTCACTCGCATTCTCAAGTGCTTGTTGCATCACTTTTTCTTCTACCTCGCACCCCGATGCTTCTATCATGTTGATGAGACCGTCCTTACCACATGCGAGGAGATCGAGTGCCAAATCCGCTTTCTCTGCGTGAGATGAATTGACGATGAAGTCTTTGCTTTCCCTCATTTTTCCTATGCGTATCGCTGAGACCGGTCCGTTCCATGGTATGGAAGAAGTAGCAAGAGCGAGCGAAGTCGCGAGGACAGATGCCACATGAACATCTCCTTCATCGAGTGCGAGGAGTGTGATGACGACCTGTACTTCATTTCGTATCCACTGATCGAAGAGGGGTCGTATAGTCCTGTCTATAATGCGACCGGAGAGTATCGCTACATCAGAAGGTTTTCCTTCTCGTCGTATGTATTGGGAGCCGAGGATTTTTCCTGCAGCGTAGAATCTCTCCTCAAAATCAACCGTGAGTGGAAAGAAATCACCTTCTTTTTCGTGATTACTCATGACAGCAGTCGCGAGTACGACAGTGTCACCATAGCGCACCATGACCGAACCAGTCGCCTGCTCGGCGAGATCGGAGAATATCGCTTCGAGCTTTTTGCCTGCGACGGTGGTCGCAAATGTTTTCTTTTCCATGAGGCTAATCATAGCAAATCCCCCGCCAACAGTGGCGGGGGATTTAAATGAGTCTGCGTATTAGATTTTTCGGAAAACGCGACGGATACGGGATCCACCAGTCTTGTCCCCTGGTCTCTCTGAGGAACGATCACTTCGCTCACTCTTTTCAGAGCGTGGTTCAGGCACCCTCTCTGCTCTCTCGGTCCTTTGACCACCTCGGTAGCTCATGAGATAGCGACCTGCGTCTTCGTCGAGGTCGAGGAAATCGTCCACCGCCTCCTTGAGTTTCATGGAAGCTGACTTACCAAATGTCATTGCTTCTACTTGGCAACCCTGGTTTTCTTGGAGGTATTTTACGAGTGGAATAAAATCTCCATCTCCAGAGACGATGACGACTGCATCGAGCTTTGGTGCGAGTTTGACCGCATCGATGGCGAGTCCCACATCCCAATCTGCTTTTTTAGAGCCCGATGAGAATATTTGGAGATCCTTTGTCTTTGTTTCGATACCCATCTTGGTGAGTGCTTCGAAAAAGCTTTTTTCTTCGCCTGACTCTGTCGTGATGACATAGGCGATGGCTCGGATGAGCTGTCTACCACCTACCGCATCTTTCACTATCTGATCAAAATTTACTTTTGAGTGATAGAGATTTTTTGCTGAGTGATAGAGATTTTGCGTATCTATGAATATACCGACACGCTGTTCTTTGTGTTTTATTACTGACATATAAATGAATTATTAAACTTGTTTATAAAAAATCGACCGACGCACCATCCCAAAATATGAAGAGGGACAGTGTGTAAAACCATACTTTGCTGATTATCTCACAGAAGGCGGGGTAAATCCCCAAAAGACAATTCCGCCCGGAGGCGGAAGATTATCTGTTATTTCTTGAGCTCGAGTTTCTTGACGATGGCGTCGTAACGCTTTGGGTGTTTCTTCTCGAGATACTTGAGGTGGGTCTGCCTATCGGCGACCATCGCGAGGAGGCCTCGTCTTGAGTGCCTATCCTTGTCGTGTTTCTTCAAGTGCTTTGCGAGCTCGTCTATTCGTGAGGTGAGCACAGCGACCTGAACCTCTGGAGAACCAGTGTCCTTGTCGTGTACGCCTGCGCCTTTGATAACCTTCTGTTTCTTTATCGTTGAAAGCATGGTCTGACTAAGATAGCACATATATCTTAAAAACGCAAGTATCTTAGCCTCTTTATACCATTTTCCCTACCAGATTCGCTTCAGTGATATAATATTGTGCGACATGGCTTCACTACAAGAATTAAAGCGGGAATTCCTTGAATACACTGAAATCGAACGCGGTCGTAGTCTAAAGACGGTCGAAAATTACGAGCGCTACCTCGATCGCTTTCTCACTTTTTTGAAAAGTGACAATCCGAAGTCGATTACGGACTCTTCCCTGCGAGAATACCGCCTCTGGCTCAATCGTCAGGTATCTCGCACGATACGAGGCAAAGCGCAGGATACGCTCAAGAAAAAAACTCAGAATTATTACCTCATTGCTCTGCGCGCGTTTCTCAAATATCTCGCAAAACGAGGGGTGGAGTCACTTTCTCCTGATCGTATCGAGCTTGCAAAGATTGGTGAGAGACAGATCGATCTCATCACAGCCAATGAACTCGTGAAAATCATCGCTGCGACAAAAGGTGATGATATAAAGAGCTTGCGTGACCGAGCTATACTCGAACTTCTCTTCTCGACAGGACTCCGTGTCTCTGAGCTCTGTTCCCTCTCTCGTGAAATCGATTTATCAGTCGACGAGGTGTCGGTACGAGGCAAGGGTGATAAGGTCCGCGTCGTGTTTATCTCAGATGATGCAAAAGAGTCACTCAAAAGGTATCTCGCCAAGCGTGATGATATGGATGACGCTCTCTTTGTGCACATCGCGGGGCCTATCGCAAAAGGAAAAACAAAAAACGAGATGCAAAAAGGCACTGAGCGACTCACTCCCCGCTCGGTCGAGCGTATCGTAAAGCACTATGCAATAAAGGCAGGTGTTTCAAAAAAGGTGACCCCCCATGTCATACGCCATTCATTTGCTACAGATCTCCTTTCAAATGGTGCCGATTTGCGTTCGGTACAGGCTCTACTCGGCCATGCCAACATCGCCACGACTCAGATATATACCCATGTGACAGATACGCATCTACGCTCTATACACAAACAATTCCACAACAAGAAACGATAGAATTTCGATCGGCCTTGACCTCTGTGATAATGCGAGTAGGCTAAGGGTCAAAGGAGGTGCTTATGAACACCACGCTATATGGGCACCATGTCCCAGTTCTTGAGATAACGAGAAGCGAGATTTTCGAAGATGAGCCCATCTCGGAAAAACTCTTGCGAGAGCAGAGAATTCCGAAGGTGTCGTTCAATGTCGATCTCGCTGAAGTAGTCGATCCCCAGTGTATATTCAGACGAGTCGAAGAAGAATTTCAGAGACTCGGCCTGAAGGTAGGGCGTATTGCCGATTATGTGGCTCCGTGTGGCGACTATTCCCGCGCCCACATACATGTCAGCAATCATCGTTTCGGTAGAAACTACATGGAAAGACTCGTTGTCATTCTCGTCGAGGGCACATTCGTCTCTGTGACGGCCCTGCCATGAGAAAGGCCTGTCCCTCCGGACAGGCCTTATCTGTTATTATGGGGAATATGAAAATCGTATCGTGGAATGTAAACGGTATCAGGGCTCTCATCAAAAAAGGTGGATTTGATTGGCTCGTAGCAGAAGACTACGATATTTTTTGTCTACAGGAGACAAAAGCGCATCCAGACCAGCTCGAGCCAAATATCATCTCCCCTCTCGGCTATACCTCATATTTTGATCATTCAAAAATGAAAAAGGGTTATAGCGGTGTGGCTATCTATACAAAACAAAAGCCAGATGAAGTGGAATATGGATTTGGTATTCCCGAACTCGACCAAGAAGGCCGTCAAATCACCCTCCTATTTACCAACCTGCCTGCCGGTAGGCAAGAAAAACCCAATAAACTAGCCATAATAAACACTTACTTTCCAAATGGCGGTGGTGGTCCAGAGAGACTTGATTTCAAGATGCGATACTACGATGCATTCCTCTCATATATTGAAAAACTTAGAAAAAATGGCTATTCAATCGTATTTACAGGTGATGTAAATACCGCTCATCAGGCCATCGACCTCGCTCGACCAAAAGAGAATGAAAAAAATACGGGATTTCTCCCTGAAGAGCGTGCATGGATAGACAAAGTGATTGCAAAGGGGTACATAGACACATTTCGTCATCTTCATCCTGAAAAGAAAGATGCATACAGTTGGTGGGATATGAAGACTTTTGCACGAGAGAGAAATGTCGGTTGGAGAATAGATTATTTTTTTGTTAGCCCTGATTTGGAAAAGAAAATAAAGAAAGCAGATATCCTCTCAAAGATAACAGGGTCTGATCATTGCCCCATCCTCCTCGAGCTCTCATAGTCCTATTTTGAGGCTCTACAGAGCCATACGGAGGGCGTCTTTTATAAAGGACAGTTATCCCCATACATGTCCTTTACATGTCCTTAATGCTTGTTACAATAGTTCCAGAAGCAGAGTGCTTCTCACCAATCTCTCTAGATTGTGTGGAGGTACAAAATGGTTCTTTACACAATCGAAGGTTTGGTCGCAAGAGGTTCAACAGGAATCTCATGAGCTTCACAGCTCAACAAAAGACTAAAGACACTCCGAGCGAGCGCAGATGACGCCCCACTAAAAGGCGACATAAATTTTTATTGCGCGCCTCCCTTTTTGGGATCGCGCCTCTGCACTCACTAGAGTCGGTTCTTTAGCACCGCTCTTAGGCTCACGCTTTCGGGCGGTTTTTTCGTTCCACAGAGCAACCTCGTCTAACAAAAAATGGCTCAATAGAGCCATTTTACTTCACACCGTGTTTCTTTCGTATCTTTCCTAATTCTTCCTCCTCAGCCTTTACCTTTTTGTCCTTCCCTATTGCAGCAAGTTTTTTCAAATCTTTCTCATCCATCTTTGCGAGTGTCCGCGTTCTCTCTTCGAGATATTCTGTCGCATTGAGTTTTGGATCTTCGAGCACTTCTTCCATGAGAGCATTCAGGATGAGACCGATTTTCGGTCCGGGAGTGATGTCGAGGAGTTTCATGATTCCTGTGCCATCGATTTTGAGCATGCCGACTGATATCGGATCTCGGAGTGCTTCCTCCACCATTGATTTGTATTTGCGGAGTCTGTATGGATTCTCTTTTGGCCTCCCGGTACCTATACGGTCACAGATACGGACATTCATGAGGTCCCAGATATGATCTTTACCTACATTGGCTATCATACGGCGTACTGCCGAGAGTGTAATAGTCTCTGTATCAGAGAAAAACATGTGCCAACGGACGAGTTTTGTGACCAACTCTATGGTTTTTAGGGGAAAATTGAGGTTTCGTAGAATCTTCTCTGTCATGCGTGCACCGACCACTTCGTGGCCATAAAAAGTATACTGATTTGTTTCAGGTGAAACTCTACGCGTCTTTGGTTTTCCGATATCATGAAACAATGCTGCGAGGCGTATCTCGAGTGGGTATTTTTTATCTGCCGCATGCTGGAGTGTACGGAGGAGATGGTTCCAGACATCGTAGGCATGTGCCTGGGGCTGTTCTATACCCACACCTTCCTCCAATTCTGGGGCGATGTATTTGAGTATACCGAGCTCATGAGCGAGGACGATAGCTCGCATAGGCTCATCAGAGAGGATGATACGAACAAACTCATCTCTGACACGCTCTTTCGCTATTTTCTCGAGGAGCGGGGCATGTTTTTTGAGGGCTTCGAGTGTAGCTTCCTCTATTTCAAAGCCGAGTTCAGCGGAGAGGCGTACTGCACGCATGATACGGAGAGCGTCTTCAGAAAGTCTGGCATGGGCATCGCCGACTACCCGAATAACCTTGTCCTGTAAGTCTTTTTTGCCATTAAAGCGATCTATGAGGGTGTCCCCCTTCCCCTTTTTTACACTGAGAGCGAAGGCATTTATCGTGAAATCACGACGCTTGAGGTCATCATCGATGTTTTTACTAAAGGACACAGAGTCTGGTCGCCTTTTGTCACTGTACTCCCCTTCTGTACGGTATGGTGTGACTTCGACGACCTTGAGTGTCTCATCGGTCGTGCTCTCATCTACGACACCGACCGTGCCATAGGTGTTTTCATAAAAAGTTTTTGGAAATAATTTTTGTATTTCTTCTGGAGTCGCGTCCGTCGTCACATCCCAATCTTTTGGTATTTTGCCGAGTATGAGATCACGCACACAACCACCGACGAGATATGCTTCAAAACCCGCTTTTTCGAGAGTCTCGGTCACGGTGGTGATTTCCTTTGGGATTTTGAGTGAAGATGCGTTGTCAGTCATTTGAGCCTTATTTTAGTATAGTTTTTGATTTTCGCGTAATCTGGCGTATGATGTCCCCATCCCGACTCTACGGTTGGGACAAGTTTGCTCCCGTAGTGAAATGGATATCACACCGGTCTTCGGAACCGTTATTGGGGGTTCGAATCCCTCCGGGAGCACCAAAAGTGCAACTTTTGCTGTGGAGGGATTCGAAAGCCAGAGGCCGACGGGCCGAGGCGGGGTCGCGGGCTTTTCTAGCAAGAAAAGACCCGTGACCGAATCCCCCTCCTAGTTCGTGACCACATGGTGCGATCTTAGGGAAAGGGGTACTGGTCCTGTAAGGACCGAAACCCACTCCTCTATTTGAGTTTTTCTCTTTTTGATATACAATGTTCCCCATTGCGGGTATCGTTTAGTGGTAGGACACGTCCTTGCCAAGGATGAGGTGAGAGTTCGATTCTCTCTACCCGCACAAATTGTAAAAACCACCCCTAAGGGGTGGTTTTTACAACTATGTCCCCTATTTCACTTTGACTTTTATGCTTAAAACCCAACAGAAAAAAACTGTCAAAACTCAGGTTTTTAAAAAGGCTAAAAACAAGGGTTTTGGGGAAAACTGGGGATAAGACTGTGGATAGTGTTTAAAAGACATGACCAAAAATGTCCTTTAAAACACAGTTTTTAGCCATTAAAAGCCTGAATAGAGCCATTTTAGTAAAAAAAGATAGTTTTTCACATGAAACTCCTAAATATGTTACATATGAAACACATTATATGTTTCGCGTGAAAACTTTTTATCATTTTTGACACCTTATTTACTCCAATTTATTTATCCGATATACCCGATATGTATCGGATGCTAAAATAGGAGCCATATAAAGAAACCATGAAGAAATTTTCATCCATATCTCAAAAGATTGGATTGCTCGGTGAAGATATCGCTTGTCGTTACTTGGAAAGCAGAGGTTTCACCATAGTTGAGCGAAACTATACAAAGAAATGGGGAGAGATCGATATCATCGCATCTGAAAAATCCGGGAAGTTGCGATTTGTAGAGGTAAAATCGGTTTCACGTGAAAATATAGATGATATTTCACATGAAACGAGCCAAATACGACCAGAGGAAAATATGCATCCAAAGAAAATGGAGAGAATGGCTCGGACGATCGAGACATATCTCGCGGAAAAGGATGTAATGGGAGATTGGCAGGTGGATCTCGTGACTGTTTTTATAAACGAAGTAGGGAAGAGGGCAAAAGTGAAACTTTGGGAAAATATCATTTTGTAACCAAAAATACTGCTTATTTTTACTTTTATGCTAGTATAGTCTGGTCTTTCGGGGCGTGGTGTAACGGCTAACATGCTTCACTTGGGCTGAAGTGACTCCGGGTTCGAATCCCGGCGCCCCGACAAATGGAAGGAAAAAAGTTTCAGAGAAAGATAGAGGATTTCACCTGTGGACACTGTGGTGTTGAGGTGGTGGGAAATGGATACACAAATCATTGTCCGAAATGTCTTTGGTCAAAACATGTGGATGTGAATCCTGGTGACAGGGCAGAGACTTGTGGTGGGATGATGCGACCTATCGCAGGCGTAAAGAGGGGAGATGACTATATCATCACGCATCAGTGCGAGAAATGCGGATTTGAGCGAAATAAAAAACTCGAGAAAGAAGATGATTTTGACATGTTTGTATCTCTATCAAAGAAAAATTGATTGTATTAGAAAATGGCGGGGAACTATGATAGATTGATGGACATTGCGGGCCCCGTTAGAAGTCGAAAGATGGGGTTTCGTGATACGAAACGATTGAAATTTCAAACAATTTTCTGGCGTTAGGAAATAGTATTGAAACTTCTAACGGGGCGGGCGTAATTTAGTGGTAGAATGACTGCCTTCCAAGCAGTAAGTCCGAGTTCGATTCTCGGCGCCCGCACATAATGCACGACTTACTCACATCTCTCATACATTGGTATATCGATACGCTCGCCTCAGGTGGGTATCCACTCATCGTGCTCCTCATGTTTATCGAGAGCACAGTATTTCCACTCCCGTCTGAGCTCGTGATTCCTCCCGCAGCATATCTCGCATCGACGACGGGCGTGATGAGTCCATTTGGCATTATCCTCGCCGGTGCTATCGGTTCATGGCTCGGTGCGTCAGCAATGTATTGGCTCTCACGATGGGTGGGGAGGGCAGTGATACTCAAATGGGGAAAATATGTTCTCATCACACCTGAAAAGCTCGAGAAAGCGGAGCGATGGTCAGCAGTCTACGGTGACTACAGCATATTTGCATCACGAATGTTGCCAGTGGTGCGACATCTCATCGGCATCCCCGCAGGCATCGTGCGTATGAGCTATCTCGGATTTTCTATTTCAACTCTCGTTGGTTCTGGTATATGGACAGCGGTACTCTACTATCTCGGCGTCAAAGCGGGTCAGGATCAGGCTCTCATGCAGGGAGAACTCCAGGCAGTGACTCTCTGGGCCGTCGGTATACTCATAGTACTCGGCGTGCTCTACTGGCTCTTTGTCCACAGACATATGAATAAAAAGAACGACACTCCTCCGCAACTATAAGCAAAACAAAAACCGCCACTAGGCGGTTTTTGTCTGGAGCAGAGAGGAGTCCTACTTTACTGCATCCTTGAGTGCCTTTGCGGCGCGGAACTTTGGAACCTTCATAGCTGGGACTGAGATAGCCTCACCAGTGCGAGGATTTCGAGCCTGGCGAGCCTTTCTCGTCTTGACTGAGAAGATGCCGAGGCCTGCGATTGATACTTCATCGCCTTTTTTGAGGCCAGCGACAATAGAATCAAACACCTTGTCTACGACCTGCTCTGCCTGAACCTTTGTGGTGTTGAGGACACCATGTACTGCTTCTACGATTGCTGCTTTGTTCATATGCTTTTTCTTAGCTAGCTAATGACCGCCCTGATAATATACTTTGACTCCTCATACACGGAGACGACCGCGTGTATGAAAACCTTCCGTGTAATCGAGAGGTTTAGGTCTGTAATAAGTATATAATAGGCCATTTTTCACGCAACCTCATGAAAGAGTCAATAAGGACAAGGGTAAAATGGAAAAAGTCATATCTTTTTGGTTATGTCCTAAAACACAAAACGGCTCTATAGAGCCATTTTGTGTGTCTGACTGTACACTCGTGTCCCTATCGAGCGAATTCAATAACTCGATTTTCTCGAATGAGGGTCACTTTGATTTCACCCGGATATTTGAGGTCTTTCTCAATCTTGTTTGCTACTTCACGAGCCATAGCGCGTGCCTCGAGATCAGAGACATCTTCTGGTTTTACGAATATGCGTATTTCACGACCGGCCTGGAGCGCGTATGCTTTCTCGACACCCTTGAACCCCGCAGCGATTGCTTCTAGATCCTTCAATCGTTTGAGATAATTTTCGACTGAATCACGACGAGCACCAGGGCGAGCACCTGATATAGCATCTGCAGTCTGGACGATTTTTGACTCGAGGGTTTCATAGGGGTATTCCTCATGATGTGCCTGCATCGCTTTTATGATTTCTTCTGAGGCACCAAACTTTTGGAGTATTCTACGGCCAATTTCCACATGGGTGCCCTGTACCTCATGATCGAGCGCCTTGCCGATATCGTGTACGAGCGCACCCGCTTTTGCTACTTGTACATTGGCACCGAGCTCTTCAGCTATCATGCCAGCGATATGAGCCATCTCTATCGAATGCTGGAGCACATTTTGCCCATATGATGTTCTGAAGTGGAGACGGCCGAGTATAGCGAGTATGCGTGGGTCGAGATTGAGCACGCCACATTCAAATGCAGCTTGCTCACCTTTCTCTTTTATAATCTTTGTGACGCTTTCCTGTGCTTTTTCTACGAGTTTCTCTATCTTTGCTGGTTGTATACGCCCATCCTGTATGAGTTCTTCGAGAGCCATCCTCGCCACCTGTCGGCGTACTGGATCAAATGACGAGATGATGATGGTGCCAGGGGTATCGTCGACAATCACCTCGACGCCAGTCACGCGCTCAAAAGCCTTTATATTACGGCCCTCTTTACCAATAATCTTTCCTTTTATCTCATCAGAAGGGATATGTATGGTCGTCGAGAATATATCTGATGCGACACTATTGCCGAGGCGCTGTATAGATGTGGTGAGAATGTCGCGTGCTCTCGCTTCAAGTTTCTCTTCATTGCCTGTCTCGAGTTTTTGCATGCGTATGACGAGATCCTCGGCATATTTTCTCTCTGCTTCTTTCAAGAGTTCGTCGCGAGCCTCTGTCTCTGAGAGGCGTGATATGCGTTCGAGGCCGAGACGCCTCTCTTCGAGGAGTTTGTCTGCACGGTCTCGTATTTCACGGATTTCTACTGCTTTGCCTTTTAGGCTCTCGACTTCTGAGTCGAGATCGGCTTGGCGTTTGTCCACCGCATCCTCTTTTTTTATGAGACGATCTTCGGCTGCTTTGATTTTATCTTCGCGCTCTTTTGCTTCCTTCCTCAATTCCTGCATAGTCTCAGCCGCTTTTTGCTCAGCAGTGAGAATGATGCGTTTTGACTCTTCTTCAGCTTCAAACTGCATCTGCTTTATCTCAAGTTCCATCGAACCTCGTTTACCGAGAGAGATGATGAGACGCAGGTAGTATCCTACAGCGATACCCACGAGGCCTGCGATGCTCGCGAGTAGAGTGACGATTTTTAATGACATGTGTTGGGCGGCCAGCCCTTCGGGCGTTTAGGTCAGTAGTGTGTGGGTGGTGGGGGAGTGAGAACTCTTTCGGATTTTGGATGGTACGGATAGGACCTGAGGAAACGGGAATGAGGGGACATGACCGGAAAAAAATATAATGTGACTAACGATTCCATACTATATAAGAACAGGTGGCTCTGCAAGGTAACGGGCGAAAATAGACAGAGTATTGATTTATTATATTTTGTGTGCTATAACTATAGATGAAACATGCACAACCAGTTAAAACCACACAAGGTCATACGGATGACCACCTTTCACTTCCTCTATCTTAAGAAAGTTCTCGAAAGCGATCCCAAGCTGACGAATGAAGAGCGCCATAAAAAGCTCATCGAACTTGATAAGACTCTCACACGGGAGGATGCTGCTCATCTCATCGAGCTTCATCAAGACAGTGAACGAGGCTGGGTCAATTTGTCCGTGCAGGAAATCGTGGATTACGCCCGTAAGGGACCACCGATACTCACACAGGCATAGTTGCTCCCAATTCAAGACCGCTCGAGAATTTCTCAGGCGGTTTTTTTATTGCGATTGTGGACGATGCCCTGTATCTCTTACAGAGGATTATACAGATGATCATACAGAGAATCGTGCAGAGAAATTATAATACCCATAGTATCATATATGATACTATGGGTATTAGGGAAGAATCGGTGGGCTAGGGATTACTATGAGAGCACCTTGTCGACGATACCGTATTTCTTTGCCTCCTCAGCATCCATGAAGAAGTCGCGATCGACATCTTTGTCTATCTGGGCGACTGGTTTTCCAGTGTTCTCAGCGAGCATTTTGTTGATGCGTTCACGGGTCTTTAGGATGTGTTTCGCGGTGATGGCGATATCCGTGGCCTGACCCTCAACACCTCCGAGCGGTTGGTGGATCATGATCTCGGCATTTGGAAGTGCAAAGCGCTTTCCTTTTTTACCAGCCGAGAGTATGACTGCACCCATCGACGCTGCCATGCCAACACAGACAGTCGAGACATCATTTTTTATATGATTCATTGTGTCGACGATAGCGAGGCCAGCGGTGACCGATCCGCCTGGAGAGTTTACATAGAGTGAGATTTCCTTTTTCGGATCCTCAGACTGGAGGAAGAGGAGTTGGGCAATGATGATATTCGCGACATGATCGTCTATCTGACCACCGAGGAAAATAACATTCTCCTTGAGTAGGCGAGAGTAGATATCATAGGCTCGCTCGCCCATGTTTGTCTTTTCGATGACTGTCGGTATGAGTATGGACATAGTGGAAATTTATAATGACTAATTTCTAAATAGGGAATAGTCATACAATAGATGAAAAAAGAGGTGCTTGCAAATGAAATTGTCTGAGTATAATATCGTCGCTAGGTTACTGTTCCCAACAACCCTCAACTCACTATCAGCATGTCTAGTTTCTTGTCAAAGCTATCTGGCTCGATCTTCTGTCTCGCAGCCTGCCTCACACCGACTTGGTTCTATCTGGGTGTCCGGTCGATACTCTCACCTGAAGGGTTCTGGCAAGAATTCTTTCTCATGGGGGTGGGGGTTTACCTTCTCGGGTTTTTCCAGGTCGTCCTCGTGATTGCCTTCATCAGTCTCATCGTCATCATTTGGGGCAATCCATCTCATTCACGAGCCCGCGCATAGCGCGGGCTTTTTTATTTTCCTTGTTTCATATAGAGTGTTTCTCATGAGGTTACACAGGTTTTATACAAATCAGGACTTACAAAAAGGAGGACAGATCACCCTCTCCGATTCCGGTCTCGTGCATCAGATGCGCTCTGTTTTCCGGTTTCAATTCGGAGATAGTGTGACCCTCTTCAATGGAGATGGGAGTGACTATGTTTCTGAGATTGTTTCTATAGATAAGTCTCATGTAGCGTTGCGTGTTACACAGACTTCAGTAAACACATGGAAACCAATTGTAAAACTCACTCTCGCGGTCTCGATGATAAAGAAAGACAATTTTGAGTGGATAGTACAAAAGGCGACTGAGCTCGGCGTCTCTAGAATCGTCCCTCTCATATCTGAACGAAGTGAGAAGAAAGGATGGAATCGTGAACGAGCAGAAAAAATAATCATAGAAGCATGTGAGCAGTCCGGGAGAAGTGATGTGCCGACTCTGGGCGAACTCACACCGCTATCTGATTTTCTAGACTCGGAAAAGAGAAAAATCCTCGTCTTTCATACCATTGGCGATTCTTCCATATATGAAAGAAAAATAAATGAAGAGATTGTCGCACTCGTGGGGCCGGAAGGTGGGTGGAGTGAAAAGGAGGTTCACATGTTTCATGCAAAAGGGTATCCAATCGTGAAACTTTCAACCCCCGTACTTCGTGCTGAGACCGCGGTCATAGCGATAGCTTCGATCATTCTTATAAAATAAAAAACCGCCTCGGGCGGTTTTTTTACTCTATTTCAGTGACTCGAGATATTCAAACACCGCCTGAGTGCGGAGCATGTGTTCGAAATAGAGACGAGCTCGATCAGCGTCGACATCTTTGTGATGTTCTTTTACATGTGCGACTTCGGCATCCACCCTTGTCTTATCTGCTTCTATTTTTTCTGCCTTTGCGATGTAGTCGAGTGCGAGATCAAGTTTTACTTTTTTCTCAGCATCTTTTTCCCACTCCTTTCTCATATCGGATTCAGATTTTTTGAGATGTTTGAGATATTCATCAAACGAGAGTCCCATGCGTTCGATATCATGGCGCATCTGGCCGACCATCTGATCGAGCTCTGATTCAATCATGACGCGAGGCAGCACAGCTGATACTTTTTGTGCGATTGCATCGATGAGAGCGAGACGCTTCTTCTCTTTTGCGCGATGCTCTTTCTCATGTTTGAGATTTTCTTTTATTTTCGATTTCAAATCAGCAATATCTTTGAAATCACCAAGTGATTTTGCAAATTCATCAGTGAGTTCGGGGAGTTTTACTTCCTCACCCTCTTTCGCCGGAGTCGCACGACCCTTTCGTATATTTTCGAGAGCTTGTTCTACATCTGCATCTGTCACTTCGGCTGAGTCAGATTTTTTCGCGTTCTCAGCCTTTGCAATTTTTGTATAGTCGATTGATTCGATTTTTGGTATGACCGCTGTACGGATAGTGAACTCGAGTGGATTTCCCTCGGCTATTTTGGTGATTGAGACTTGAGGATGACCGACTGCATCGATAGCTTCGGTATCGAGTATGTGTCCATATGCATGGGCGATGGCGTTTTCTGCAGCTTCTCTGAGGAGTGCTGATTCACCCACTTTTTCACGAATGAGTTTTTCTGGAGCGGCCCCTTTACGGAAACCAGGAATGGTAATTTCTTTTGAAAAACTTTTCAGAGTTTCTTTTACTTGTTCCCCAAACTCTTCTGCAGGGACAGAGCTCTGGAGTTCTATTTCTGATGTGTCTTTGAGTTCCTTGACCGTCGTTTTGTATGAATGATGATGCGCCATATATTTGTATGTATGTCCGCAAAGTCTATCTTTTAGGAATAGTTTTGTCTATCCCGTTAGAGATACACGGACATTATGTGTGTCGAGCGGACTATTTTAAATACAAATATCACCGTGTTTGGTTTAATACACTGGTCGATTTCCTATCTCTAACGGGAGATAGAAAACAAAAACCCCGCCGTGTGGCGGGGTTTTTGGAGATTTACTTGAGGCCTTGTTCTATATCAGAGAGGTCTACATTGAGAGTTCCACCTGAGTTGAGGTCTGCTTGTATATCTGAGACTGAATCGGTCGGTGTGAGAGGTGCTGCTTCTGATGAGCTATTTGAAAGCTTACCACCCCAGACATAGAAGGCTCCAATCACAAGTACGATAATGATGACTATAATACCGATGATCGGTCCAAACGACTTCTTTTCTACTGATGGTTGCATTGGGTCCATGTGTGTTTCCTATACTTTTTAATTATCGATCAGATGTGCTTGTCGCAGTACCGACGGCCGGCTTGAAGTTGCTGATTACTGAGACGAGGGCAGCATGTGCATCTTGAACAGCTTTTCGTGCGGTCTCGAATGCGGTCTTCAATGTATCGAGGGAAGCCTTTGGATTGTCTGCTGAGACAGTCACATTGGCAACTGCTTGAATAGAGGTATTTGCTGCCGATATCTTTACCCGTGCATCTGAGAGATTGGTACGAGCTGCGGTGACATCTACACCCTTTTCAGCAAATTTCTCAAGTCTGGTTCCTATCTTGTTTGCTATATCATTGAGTCTAAGTACGGCCTTGTTGAGCTGTTCTGTCGTTTTTGCAATTCTTTCCTTGAGGGCTTCTGTAGCGCGATTTTTTGCCTCAGATTTCAATTCGGTGCGAGTCGTAGAAGCAAACTTCTTTACCTCATCACGCTTCTCCATGACTGCGTTACGAGTAGTGGACGCAAGATTCCTCACTTCCATCTTTTTTGCTTCGAGTTCTTTGTTGAATTCTGCTCGCTTCTGTTGCATTTCTGCACGATATGCATCTACCTTTGCTCTGAGCTCAGCAGGTACTGGTGCAGCTGATCGTGTATCGACATCTGTTTCTTCAGCTCTTACCGACTGTGCTCCCACGAGAACAAGGAGAGCGACCAGGATTGAGTAAATGTATTTCATAGATAGTAATTTTCTAGTGACTAATAACGATTTAAGAGGCGACATGATGTCACCTGGGCCACATTATATAACAAAAAGAGCTTTCATAAAGCTCTTTATTGTTATCTACTTATGGTTTTTTGCTTTATAGAGCTCTACTGCTTCGTTAAATACCTTTTCAGCTTCGGCACGATTCTTGAAATCACGCACGATAACTTCTTTGTCCTGTAATTTTTTGTATGTGGAGTAGAAGTGTTCGATTTCTCGAAGAGTGTGTTTGTTTAGATCTTTCAAATCCAATACATCATCCCAACGAGGGTCTGATACTGGCACTGCAATGATTTTTACATCACTCTCACCACCATCGTGCATGTCCATCACTGCTACGGGGCGGACACGGACTAGTACCCCTGGAAACAAAGCATGAGTCGTGAGGAGGACCACATCGAGAGGATCACCGTCATGCCATAGTGTTTGTGGCACAAATCCATAATCGTATGGAAAATCCTGTGATGTATGAGCAACACGATCGAGTGCTATGAGACCAGTCTTTTTGTCGATCTCATATTTGTTTTTTGAACCTTTTGGTATTTCAATGATGACATTTATTTTTTCATTTTTTCCCGGCTCTATATCGTGGAGCATGTTTACTGCACTCATGGTTCTTTCTATTGGTTTATCGGTAAATAAATCTACGCTTCGACGAGAGGTGCTACATCTTCAGGAGAAGCCTCTACAAGGCCGTCTTTTGACTTTATATCTATTTTCCAGCCAGTGAGTTTTGCGGCTAGTCGTACATTTTGACCACCCTTTCCGATAGCGAGTGACTGCTGATCAGTCGAGACTTCTACTACTGCCGTCTTTGTCGCTTCGTTGAGTGTGACTGATGACACGGTCGCTGGAGAGAGGGCGTCCTCAATGAATTTTTTCTCATCAGGAGACCATTCGATAATGTCTATTTTTTCTCCGCCGAGTTCTGAGGTGACAGTCGAAACGCGCACTCCGCGTTGGCCGACGAGTGAGCCGATAGGATCGATATGTGGGTCATGAGATACGACTGCCACCTTTGATCGAGAACCTGCTTCACGGGCGATTGCCTTCATTTCGACTACTTTCGATGCGATTTCTGGAGCTTCAACTTCAAAAAGTTTTTCGAGGAATTTTGGATGAGAGCGAGAGAGCTTGAGGAAGACACCACGAGGAGATTCTTCGACACGGAAGAGGTATGCTCTGATGCGCTCACCTTGTTTGTAGCGCTCTGAACGGATTTGCTCCTCAAAAGGAAGAACACCTACGGCGCGACCCATATCGACAAATATAGTACCTCGCTCGATACGCTGTACTGTGCCCGCTACTATCTCACCTTCGCGACGGCCGTATTCACCGATGACTGATACTTTCTCAGCTTCGCGTATTTTCTGAATGATGACCTGTTTTGCGGTCTGAGCAGCGATTCTACCGAAATCATCTTTTGGTTCGAGAGGGAAGAAGAGTTCTTCGTCGAGAACAACATCTCTTTTTATCTTTTTTGCATCATCTATCCATATATGATGCTCAGTGTTGTATCGAACTCGTTCATCTTCGGCTGGCAAATCAGGCATTTCCTCACCCTCAGGCACCTCGATAACACGCGATGGGTCTACCGCGATTTTTACCTGGAAAAATTCTGTTGCACCAGAGTCGAGATCAAATTTTGCGCGAATGATTTGACCGCGTTTCCCATACTCCTTTTTATAGGCAGTAGCGAGGGCCATCTCGATAGCTTCGAGTATTTTTTCTCGTGGTATTCCACGCTCCTCTTCGAGCTGTCCGAGGACTGAATGTATGACTTTGAGGTCGAACATAATGATTTTCTGTTATTTTGTTAATACCCATGGGGTATAAGATACATATAGTCGCAGGGCTCCTTATTTATCTAACACCTAAAAGGTATAAGATACATATAGTCGCAAAGCTCCTTATTTATCTAAAAAAACGAGTCCGCCGCGAGGCGAACTTCATGTGACCGACATATCGTATCATCTAGATACCTTTTCGTCAATTTATTTTCTTTTTAGTCGACTGTACACACATATATAGAGTGATTTGTGTGTAACTCATACCAGATGTTTGGTATACTGTACTTCATATATGAGAATAAAAGATATTTTCTTTTCTTTATCAATCCTCTTTGTCTTCGGCCTAGTATGTATACCTTTTTCAGTCTCTGCTGTTTCATGTGATCCAGCGGCTGCGAGCGCTCTCGGTTCTTTTCAAGGATGCGAGGCAAACTCATTTGATTTTCAGTACCAGTGTGATGCAGTCGGGGGTGTGTCTACCATAACAAACTCTCAATTCGTGACGAACAGCAATTACTATATGTGTTATGGAGATCCTGTGCTCACGATGGAATGTATTTGTCCGCAAGCGTCTCCTGCGCCGACACTCACTTTTACAGCCACCGATCCTGATGTGTTGTGGGGGACTGAGACTTCACTCAATTGGGCATCTACTGATGCGACATCATGTACTGCTTCGGGCGACTGGTCTGGACCAATGCTCACGAGTGGCTCATATCTCACTGGCAGTATCTGGTCTACCAAGACATATATTCTCGATTGTACAGGTCCAGGTGGAACGGTATCGCAGTCAGTCACTGTCAATTGGCATGTATTTTCTCAAACAGTCACTGATCAAGTGCCGGTGGGTGTGCTTGACGGTGCTTCTTGCTCTGCGGTCTCTGGCTGGACATATGATCCAGATACGACTCCTACAAATAGTACTACCACCACTACACCACCGCCGACTACTACCAGCTCTACTGCATGTTGGCAGACTCCGAGTGCCGCCATTATCGACGGGTATCATCGATGTCAGCAAAGTGGTTCATGTACGACGGTGGGGGCTACTGCAAATAGCAAATGTCTCGATCAAAACGGCAATATGGAACAGCCTCCCGGGCAGGACTATTGTGTAGCAGTACCTAGTCTCGATGATGTGGATTGCAATAGATCAGTGCCATATCCTGCTACGCTCTCATGTACTGTCGGTATCAATGAGCCAGCAAATGCTCTCGGCATATCGATACATCAAGGCGAAGGCACTCGTGTCCTCGGACAGCAACCATCCGCAGATTTTGCATGTCAGCAATTGGGTTATAACAGTGCCGTCTACTTCCAGACGAGAGGTTTTAGCTCATGCGGTAACAATCAACTCGCTTATGCGAATGCTGGTGCATGGGCATATGGTGATGCATGTGCTCTCGGAAACTCAGGCATATCGTATGTTCAGTGTTCTGGTACGGGAAATATATGTCAGAACAAATGTGGTAATGGCGTCATCGATCCGGGAGAGCAGTGTGACAGTAGCTCATCTACGACAGATAATCGATGTGGTGAACCATCGTGGTATTGCAGTAATACCTGCAGGATTATCTCGAATACGATAAGTAATATCACTCAATGTCCTTAGCCATATAACTATCGCTCATTATGTCTATACAAAATAAAAAACTAGCGAAAGTTATCTCAGCGGCTGTGGCAGGTCTCATTGTGTGTCTAGGTCTCGTATCTGGCGCATCTATCGTCCGTGCTCAGGCATCAATCGATGTGCTTATCTATGATGGTCCAGCCTCTTCGGGCAATCTCCTCACGACCGTGACTGCAAATCAGCCACGCCCTGATGTGAATCAGGCGATGAATGTGAGCGGAGACCACGGATTCACATGGATGGTGCCAGCATCACTCTATGATGGTCAGGCTCATTCACTCTATGTCTATGGTGTAAATAACAATTCGCAATTTCCAAATACGCTCCTCACAAATAGTCCGATGACTATACGATGTCAGCTACCTCCACCGCCACCAGGTACAGTGCCGACTATCTTTATGGAGACCTCTCCTACAAATGTGTCATGGTGGCTCGGTGGAAGTATCGATATATTGTGGAGTGTTACCGGCGCTGACTCGTGTACCGCTTCGGGAAATTGGTCTGGTGCAAAACCACTGAATAGTAGCGAGAATATATACATTGCTCCATTTTCAAGCTCACAGACCTATACACTCACTTGTTCAAACAGCAACGGCTCAAGCTCTAGCTCTGTCACGGTCACTGTCGGTGCTGCTAGTGCACAATGTGCCAATGGTCTCGATGACGATGGTGACGGGAAGGTAGATATGGCAGATCCTGGTTGTACGAGTGCATCTGATACCGATGAGACCGATCCAGTCGTTCCTCCTTCATCAGATATGTGTCCAAACATTTCTGGTATTCAAGCATCTGTTCCTAATGGCTATACCACAAACGCTTCTGGCGACTGTGTACCTGTCGGTCCTGATTGGTGTCCAAACATTCCTGGCACTCAGACGAGTGTTCCTGCTAATTACACCGTGGATGCCGCTGGTGATTGTGTCCCTGTAGACCCTGATTGGTGTCCAAATATTGTAGGTACTCAAACATCTGTCCCTACTGGCTATACTCTAGATGCTTCTGGCGACTGTGTACCTGTCGGTCCTGATTGGTGTCCAAACATTCCTGGCACTCAGACGAGTGTCCCCGCTGGTATGACTGTCGATACACAAGGGGACTGTATTCCTATTGCTCTCTCGCAATGCTCAAACGGTCTCGATGATGATAGTGATGGGAAGGTAGATATGGCAGATCCAGATTGTACGAGTGCATCTGATAATAATGAATCTTCTATTCCACAGTGTTCCAACAACATTGATGACGATGGTGATGGAAAGAAAGATTTCCCCGCTGATCCTGGCTGTGTCAATGCGAATGATGATACCGAGAATACAGATAATGGGGGGTGTCTCATCAATTGTGGCTCTGGCGGTGATGGTGTGGGTGGTGGTAATGGAGGAAGCGGTGGCTCTGGAGGGAACAGTGGTAATGTATCTGGTTTCACCGTATCGGGAACTCAAAAAATTGCCATACAGTTTCTTGCAGGTCTCTCTGCTACATCTCAGCCGGCAGCCATCTCAATAAATCCAGTATCGAATTTCAGTGCGCCTGTCACGCTCTCAGTAGAGTCTATTCGTTCTGCTTCCGGTGCTAGTCTCCCGAGTGATGTCACACCAACTTTCTACTTTGGTGGTCAGCAGGCATCTTCAGCTCTCATGAGCTATAGCCCTACACATGGACAGTACATCAACACGAACGGGCTCATTGGCACCACCTTCGCAATCAACCTCTCAAAAAAGATTACGGAGAAATACTACATCACCATCGTAGGCGTATCTGGTGTTGGTCGTGCGGTGTATGTCATCGAACTCAATCCAAACAATCTCAATCCTGACTTTAGGGAGATATAGGAAAACAAATCATTACGATCTTACTCATGAAAACACTACTATTTTTTATCATCACAGGAATAGTAGTGTTTTTTGCATTCAAGGGAGGCGCCTTCTTTCAAAGCTCATATAATTCTGAGCTTATAGGTGTTAGTTTTAGTTTTCCTACAAGAATGAGTGTTTCTACTGATTCTACTGAATTAGTGGTAATTTCGTATGCCAAACCCTCTACTAATCAGATAGTGATTTATAAACGAGTCATATCAAATCCTACATCGCCACTTTCGTTTACACTGAGTCGTGACTTTTCTCCGAGTGCTTCAAACGAGCAGTCGGAGACATGGGGTAGAAGTGGATCTACTTTTTCTTGGAAAAGCAGTCGGGGCGAAGAGAGGGCTTTTGCTTTTGTAAATGGAAGATATCTCTACATCATCTCGACTCTGGGTATTGATGAAAATGGCCAGTCTATAAAAGACCTTGAGAGTATTACGAAATCTCTCCTTGTACAGTATTAAAAATATTTGTGAGTTACTGACAGGGTGTGGTTTTCGTGAGTACGGTACATGGTGTACAATAAGAACCAGTTCATGAAGAAATTTGCTTTCATAGGGATAGCGTTCCTCTTCTTTTTTACTCTCACAAATGTCGGGAGCGTTTTTGCTGGCACCGGACAGAATATCTCTGGTTATGCATGGTCGGATACTATCGGCTGGATAAGTTTCAATTGTACGAATGATAATAGCTGCGGTACTGTCGATTATGGCGTGAATAAAAATCCTGATGGTACACTCGTCGGCTATGCGTGGTCATCGAATATCGGCTGGATACAATTTGGTGGACTTTCTGGCTTCCCATCTGGCACAGGTACGACTGCATCAAATGCTCAGGTTGTGGGCTCGACTCTACAGGGCTGGGCTCGTGCCATCAGTCAGGATGGTCTCGGCTGGGATGGTTGGATATCTCTCTCGGGTTCGACTCCTACATATGGTGTCTCGTTTTCGGGTACATCATTTACTGGCTATGCATGGGGGAGCAATGTAGTCGGCTGGATACTCTTTGATATACAAAATGTGTATCCATCTGTCTGTACTTCTTGTGGCGCTACTGTTTCTGGAGATGTCTCGATCGATATACAGAGTGGTGGTGTCTCGATAGTAGGAAATAATGCTGTCGCATACAACACCGTACCGACATTTGTCTGGACATTCACCAATGTGCCAGGTGCTTCGTGTTCAGTGGCCAAGACATCCTCTGGTGGTACTGCATTTTCAACCATCTCTGGTATCACTACTTCAGGATCGACTTCGGGTAGCGCACTCACAGGTCCTACTTCATACACCTATAGTATCGATTGTACGAATCCGACCATATCTCATCAGGCAAGCTTTACAGTCGCCTCACAGCCACCAGGGTTCTCTCTCGGAGGTACGGAGGGTGCCAATATACAATTCCTCGCATCAACCACAGCTGATTCAGAACAGAAAACATTTTTTGTGAGTGCGTTTGGCGGATTCAATAGCCCTGTCTCTGTCGATGTCACTGATAGCACCTGTCCGGCATCTGCCAAATTCTCTCTCGGCGGTGGTACATTCTCGACAAATCCAAGTCCAGTCTCGATTTCGAGCCCTTACTCAGCAGGTAGCACATTCAAGGTACGCCTTACTCAAGCGATTACAAATGCTTGTACGATAACACTGACTGGTACTGGAGGATCCACGAGTGCTACGAAGAACTATGTCATAACACCGAACAACTTTAAACCGAAGTTTGAAGAGTATTAGGATATAAAATATGAATAAAAAAATTGTCATAGTCATTGTGTTGGTCATCTGTGCGGTAGTGGCGCTTTATATCTTGTTAAGAGGGAATAGTACAAGCAATAAACTCGAAGTTCCCGCAAACTTCGTCGAATCCACGGAAAAACTAGTCGGTTCGTCGACTATAGAATCAATGCCGAAGGCGCAAAAGGATGCATTTATTAAAAACACTGAGGCACTCATTGGCACTACCACGATTGATACCCTACCGACAGCTGAAAAGGATGCATTTATAAAAGCAGTCGAGGCGTTAAAAGCACAATAATATACACACCATGAAAACACAGAATCTATTTTATGTTTTAGCACTTTCGCTCATCCTCCCACTCTCAGCCCACGCTCAGTGGTCAGGTCCGACAGTAGCTCCGACAGGAGGTAATGTCTCAGCTCCCATCAATGTGAGTGCCACAACGCAATCAAAATCAGGTGCATTCACTGTCGGTTCTATCGGTGTGACTGGTGGTGCTACGATCAACGGTAGCTTGGGTATCGGTACGGTGAGTCCCTCATATCCACTTCATGTGATAGGAAATATCTATTCGAGTTCTGGTATTATCGCAACAACCCTTTGGTCTTCTGACGCAATAAGAAAGATAAATACCAACCAAATCCTTACTTTTAGGAATTCAGCAGGGTCTGCTGAGGTGACGCTTGATGGAGGTGGAAATCTTGGTATTGGCACGACTATTCCTTCCTACAAGCTCGATGTGAATGGCGATGTTATCAATAATGGCTGGTATAGGAGCAGGGGAACGAGTGGCTGGTACAACGAGAGCTATGGTGGTGGTTGGTACATGCAGGATGCGACATGGATTCGTTCGTACAATGCAAAGCCGGTCTATATGAGTGCTGGTCTCGACACGGGTGCTGCATCTGGTATTGGTTGTGGAGGAGGGCTTGGTGGTAGCTATATGCTTCAGGTTTGTGGCGCTGCTGGTGTTGGTGCTAATGCATTTTTCTACAGTTCAGATCGTTCTCTCAAGACAAATATCACCCCACTTGTCGGTTCACTCAATAAAATTCTCCACCTTCAAGGTGTTTCATTTGATTGGAAAGGAGATGGTGGGGAAAGTATTGGTGTTATTGCTCAGGATGTAGAAAAAGTATATCCAGAGCTTGTAAATACAGATAAAAAAACAGGTCTCAAGTCTGTCGAGTACGGTAACCTCGTCGCTCCCCTCATAGAGGCGATAAAAGAACAGCAAAAACAAATAGATGAGCTAAAAGCGGAAGTACAGTCACTCAAATCATCTCGCTAGATCCGGGTCCAACACAATATGTTCAAACATATTAAAAAATATTTACAGATTTTCACTCCACCGGTATTTGCTCTCATTGCAATACTTTTTGCGACCGCTATCGTCTATGCTGCCGTGTCCACTTCAGCGACAGGTGGTGGTGCAGTCACACAGTTCACAACAAATTGGGGAGATTGTAGGAATATCCAGAACAACAATGGACAAACATTTTTTGTTCCAGCGAATTCTCAGGGAGAATGGGATGCTTTTTTAAGTAATGCTCCAAACAAAGTTCTCAGCTCTTGTTGTACGACAAATTCTGGTCAGGCGTGTACATCTGGTGCGAATGCCTGCGGACAGACAAATACTGGTACATATAGTTGTTCTGGTGTCTGCTCAGCTTCGACACCGGCTAATCCAGCAAATTATGGTAATGCATGTACCTCTAGCGCAAATGCCTGTGGTCAGACCAATAACGGCACCATCCAATGCGACGGCTCATGTTCTGCGGGTGTGCCAACTAACCCTGTTGGATATGGTAATGCATGTACAAGTCCCGCAAATGCCTGCGGTCAGACCAATAACGGCACCATCCAATGCGACGGCTCATGTTCTGCGGGTGTGCCAACTAACCCTGTTGGATATGGTAATGCATGCACCAGCTCAGCGAACATATGTGGTCAGACAAATAGTGGTACTATCCAATGCAATGGTTCGTGTTCAGCGACTCAGCCAGCTGACAGTTCTTGTCCAGCAACATATCAACTTCAAAACACTACGACTATAAATGGCGCGACTGGTTGTCATTACGAGTATGAGTGTAGTAACCAGACCGGATTTGCTACTTCACCACAAGGTTCATCATGTTCGACGATTGGTGATATTGTCACCTGTTACTTCAATGACAGCGCTTCGGGCTGTAGTGGTGGCAAAGTACAGGGATTTTTCCGAGACAAAGAGACCTACATGTGTTCGTACTAGTGTCTATACAAACACACTGACGCTTATCCACTTGGATGGGTAAGAGTTTGCTATACTTGTCTACATACAATCTCTTCTATGTTCATCGAAGAAACTCAACTCAAGAAGTTCATCATCGACTCAGGTCTTGTATCAAAAAAAGATCTCGCTGAGGCCGAGAAGACAGCAAAAGCAAAATCTCAAACAATCGGAGATATACTCGTATCCCTCGGCAAAATAACCGCCGATGACCTGCGCAAGGTGCAGGCATATGTCCTCGGCATACCCTTTGTCGATCTCAAGGGGCAGAAAATAGATTTTGAAGTACTCTCTCTCATCCCAGAGCCGATTGCTCGCAATCACAATATAGTCGCATTCAAAAAAACCCCCGAGACGCTCGAAGTAGCCATGCTCGACACAGACGATCTGTCAGCGGTCGAATTTGTCAGGAAAAAGGTGGGTTTACGCATACTTCCTCGTCTTACTGATACCGACTCGATTCGTTCGGTGCTCCTCCAATATCAGAAAAGTCTCAAAGCAGAATTTGGTGATCTCATAAAACAAGAGACAACTACCCTCAAGGCCCTCTCCGAAGAGGTAGCCGCTGAGACCGGTGAGACTGATCTCAAAAAGATGGCGGAAGATCTACCAGTCGTGCGTATTGTCGACACGCTCTTGAAGCACGCCATACTACAAAATGCATCTGATATTCACATCGAGCCTATGGAGAAAGAGCTTCTCGTGCGATATCGCATAGATGGCATGCTTCACGATGCGATGGTTCTGCCAAAAAACGCTGAAGCGTCGATTACTGCTCGTATCAAGGTCCTCTCGAATCTCAAGCTTGATGAGAAACGCCTACCACAAGACGGTCGTTTCAAGGTCGAGACAAATGGAGAAAAAGTGTCGCTCCGCGTTTCTATACTCCCGACTTTCTACGGAGAAAAAACCGTTATGCGTCTCCTACGAGAAGGTGGGGGCAATTTTACGCTCGAACACCTCGGTTTTCATGGTGAGAATCTCGAGCGCATACATGCAGCGACTAAAATATCGACAGGCATGATCCTCGCGACAGGTCCTACTGGATCAGGTAAGTCAACGACGCTCTACACGGTGCTCGATATATTGAATACTCCTGATGTAAATATTTCTACTGTCGAAGATCCTGTCGAATATCAGATGCCTCGGGTCAATCAGACACAGGTGCGTCCTGATATTGGCTTTACCTTTGCTTCAGGACTACGATCTCTCGTGCGACAGGACCCAGATATCATCATGGTCGGTGAGATCCGTGACAATGAGACCGCTTCGCTTGCGGTCAATGCCGCACTCACTGGACACCTCGTGCTTTCGACTCTCCACACAAATTCGGCAGCAGGCGCCATGCCCCGTCTTCTCGATATGAAAATAGAACCATTCCTCCTCGTCTCCACACTCGCTATTGTGATAGGTCAGCGACTCGTGCGAAGACTCGATGACAAGAGGGATCGTCGCCCTTTGACTAAGGCAGAGCTCGGTGCACTCGCCAAGGTCGTCGATCTCGATAGGATGCTTTTGTTGCTTCGTAATGAAAAAGTCATTGGACCAAATGATGATTGGGACAAGGTGATGTTTGGTGTGCCAAAGCCGGTGGGTGATAGTGATGGGTACAAGAGCCGTATCGGCATTCACGAAGTCCTCAAAATGTCACCGACGGTAAAGGATTTGGTGATGAAGGGTGCGACTTCTGATGAAATAGAGGCTCAGGCCAAAAAAGAGGGCATGATAGGTATGCTCGAAGACGGTATATTCAAGGCCGCTCAGGGTCTCACGACCATAGAGGAAGTGCTTCGTGTGATTACCGAGTAGTAGAAGTGGTGTGTCATATACCCGTGCCCCAGGTGATTACTTTTCCCTAGGGGTGAATCTGTCGGCGTGATAAAATAAGCGCAATGTTATTTTCGTATCGAGCAGTCAATAAAGATGGTAAAGAGTACGACGGCACTCTCGAGGCCCAAGATAAATTTGCTCTGTATAAGAGTGTGCATGCACAGGGCGATACTGTCCTTTCAGTAAAGGAAACATCGGGGAAAAGGGGAGGATTCAAACTCAATTTCTCATTTGGCGGTGCCAAAATGTCTGACCGCATTATGTTTGCAAAGAATCTCTCTGCGATGCTTCGGGCGGGACTACCGCTTGCTCGTTCACTCGCAGTCCTCGAGAAGCAGATGAGTAACAAACGAATGAAAGAGGTCTGCGGTGAACTCCAAAGTCGTCTGGCAAAAGGGGAGAGCTTTGCTGATACGCTCAGAGCATACCCAAAAACATTTTCAGCACTTTTTATTGCTATGGTTTCTTCGGGTGAGGAGAGCGGTAATCTCGCTGGTTCGCTCCAAATTGTGGCTGATCAACTCGAGAAATCATATATTCTTCAGAAAAAGATTCGTGGAGCCATGATGTATCCAGGCATCATACTCTCGATCATGGTGGTCATCGGTATACTCATGTTTATCTATGTGGTACCAAAACTCACGGAGACATTCAGAGAGTTCAATGTTGAGTTGCCACTTCAGACTCGTCTCATTCTCGACACGAGCGATTTCGTCTCCAATCATTACATCCTCATCTTTGTGTCGATTATCGCTGTCGTAGTTGGTTTTTTGAGTTTTTCACGAACAAAAATAGGGAAACGCATTATTCACAAAGGGTTTCTCAAGATACCAGTCATCGGTCTCATCGTGATGGAGGTGAACTCTGCTCGTACCACCCGTACTCTCTCCTCACTCCTCTCATCTGGTGTCGATATCGTCCACGCGATTCGTATTGCGAGTGATGTGGTACAAAATGTTCATTACAAATCGATGCTTTCTCTCGCTTCCGAAAAGATTCAAAAGGGAGATTCAGTTCAGTCGCTCTTTCTCCCTCGTACTGATCTTTTCCCACCATTTGTTGGTGAGATGATTGGAGTGGGTGAAGAGACGGGTACCCTATCAAAGGTACTTCTCGAGGTAGCTTCGTTCTATGAAAGTGAGGTTGATCAGAAGACCAAAGACATCTCGACGATTATAGAGCCAGCACTCATGGTGATTATCGGTACTGCTGTCGGATTCTTTGCTCTGGCTATCATATCTCCGATCTACTCGCTCTCGGATAATATCTAAACATGCCTACCCAGCGCATAAAAGGATTTACCCTCGTAGAGACTCTCGTTGTCCTCGCACTGATTGGTCTCATGAGTGCTGTATCTCTCGCCTCTTTTGCGTCTCTATCGAGACATGAGGCATTAAGTGGTAATACGGCGGCACTCGCTGCCAGATTGCGTGATGCTCGGGCACGAACACTCGCATCTGTCGGAGGTATGCAGTATGGAGTTCATATTTCTACCACGAGCATCACCTTTTTTAGAGGGGCACTGTATGATCCAGCGACATCAACTAATGATGTCTTTACATTGAGTCAGTATGTACAAGCCTCTACATCCATACAGAACTTCGTCTTTGAACGGGTCACTGGCAATTCTTCTGCCTCTGGTACAATTGATATGTTTCTGCTCTCCGATCCGACACAGAAAAAGACATTGACGGTCCAGACGAGCGGTCTCGTAAATGTACAATAATGAGCATTATAAAAACAAAAGGCTCAACGCTTCTCGAAGTTGTCGTGGTGACAGGTATACTCGCTTCGATTACACTTGCCGTCCTCGGCACACTCTCACTCCTGTCTCGTTTTCATCAGAAAGACATGCTCACGATTAAAGGAGAACTCCTTGCTGAGGAGGGTATTGAGGCTCTTCGTTTTATAAAGGCATCTGGGTGGAATTCTCTGTCAGCTATTCCTTCTGGCCAGACGAAATATCTCTCTCTCGGTGTCTCATCATGGAGTGTGACTGATACACCAGAAGTGATTGATGGTGCGTTTTGGCGTAGCGTGAGGGTACTACAGGTGATGAGAGACAGTTCAGATGATATTGTCCCGTCCGGTGGGACCATAGATCCAAACACTCTCCTCCTCGAATCATCTGTTTCTTGGAATTGGCGAGATGCTACGAGTACTGCTGAATATCAGGCATATATCACAAATCTATGAGAGTAAGGTATGGAAATACAACAAAAGGATTTACTCTGGCTGAGATGGTGGTATCAGTCGGGCTCGTTTCACTTTTACTTCTCGTGACGATACAGTCAGCATTGACTGTATCTGCGATACACAGACGCTCGAGGGTATATCTCGATATGAACTCATCCGCAATAAACGCATTTAGTCGATTCTCTCGCGATATACGCCGAGCCACTTCGGTAGATACCGTGCGGAGTACTCTCGGCGCGAGCTCGGGCAAACTCGTGCTTAATATGAAAAAAACAGACGGCTCATATGACACCTCGACCTTCGCTCTGTCGAGTAGCACAGTCCAAGCTTTTTATAATGATGCGTACAGTGGAGATCTCACTCCACAAGCTATGGATATATCAAATCTCACATTTCGTCGATTCTTCACAGGCTCTACGACCGCTATTCGAGTCGAAATGACAGTCTCACCCGATGCTTCATCATCCATACCAGCTCTCAATTTCTATGGCACCTATGTACTACGCGGTTCATATTCGCAATGATGAAAAACAAAGCACATAGAACACAGGGTGGGTATGCTGTCATTACAGCTCTACTTTTCTTTCTTGCTTCGACAGCCGCAGTCGTCGCCAGCCTCTCTGATGGGGCACTACGAGAAGTACGCGTCGTGAGAAATGAATCTTTCTCAAAACAGAGTTATTACGCATCAGAGTCAGCAGCCGAAGACGCGGCCTATCGTATCAAGAATAATAAATCGATTGGACCTAGTGAAACAGTCACCCTCGCTTCATCTTCAGCGGCAGTAACCATCGTGGACAATGCTGACGGTACCAAAACAGTGCGATCTGAGGGAGACGCAGGTGGTACAAAACGCGTTACTGAACTCAATCTCAATGTGGGGACCGGACTTACTCTCAACTATGCACTACAGAGCGGTGTCGGTGGTGTCGATTTACTCTCTGGTGTCGAGGTACATGGTGATATTTATACGACAGGTTCAATCAATGGATGTGGCGGGTGTTCTATCATAGGTTCGGCCATAGCTGCTGCGACATCATCTCTCTCACTCAATCAATCAAACACGACGCCTGACCCAGCGACACAGGGTATTACATTTGGGAATAGTACGGCGAATCAAGATATGGCACAGAGCTTTGTACCATCAGCCAATCTTTCGCTCATGCAACTCGAATTGTATGTGAAAAAAGTCGGGAATCCGACAAATGCCACGATCAAAGTAACCGCAGAGACTGGCGGAAAACCAAATTTTTATAATCCTATAGCGAGCGGCACCCTCTCCTCATCGCTCGTATCGACTTCGTATTCATGGATAGAGATACCGCTGACGGCCGCACCGGTCCTCACCGCGGGGAATACCTACTGGATAGTCATAGATGGCAATGCTAATGCATCGAATTATTACATTGCTGGTGCAAATACAAATTACGCAAATGGCCAGGCAAAAGTCGGTCGTGGTGATGTGAACAATGGGTGGAACAACACGACACCGTCAGGCCTCGATGCATATTTCAAGGCGTATCTCTCATCAGCAGACATCGGTATATCTGGAGTCGATCAGTACAATACAATGTCTGTCACTACCGCATATGCAAATCAGGTTAGTTTTGTGAATGCAGCAGAAACAATCTATTGCCAAATCGGAGGTAATAACAATAAAGCCTGTGATACTTCTCGTTCTGATCCTGCGGTAGTGCCCATGCCAGTACCAGATGATGCGATTGCTGCATGGAAGGCAGAAGCTGTAGCGGGTGGTACTACCAGCAGCAATGTGACAGTCGGTTGGGCTGGAGCGACGCTCGGCCCGAAGAAAATAGTGGGCAATCTCGCAGTAAATGGTGGTGGCACACTCCGAGTGTCCGGTACACTCTGGGTTACTGGTACTATCACTCTCGATGGTGGTTCGACCATCAGTTCGGCAGATTCATCAAAGAGTTTTGTTGTCATATCAGACAGCACGATAAGTCTCACTGGTGGTGCAAAGGTGACTGGTGGTGTCAATAATCATATTATGCTTCTATCGACATCTACTGCTGACCCAGCGGTCACCATAAGCGGAGGAGGTAGTGATACTATCGCCTCATCGCCATATGGGGGTATTCTCTTTACCGGCGGGGCTGATGTGAGCGCGGGTGTAGCAAAACATATCACTATTAGTGGCGGTGCTGAGGTCGAATACAATTCAGATTTTGCCAACCTCAATTTTTCGAGTGGTTCATCGGGTACGGTATTCAATATCAAATCTTGGAAAGAAGCCCAGTAGTCTCGGTGGTATACTTATCGCATGTCTCGTACGGATAAGCTCTACATAGTCGGTAATTGGAAAATGAATCCAGATACAGTATCTGAGGCCAAATCAATATTTTCAGCATCTGAGCGTATAGCCAAAAAAGTAAGGAAGGTATCAGTCATTGTGTGCCCACCAGCGGTCTTTGTCGGGACCCTATCTCGAGGTACGAAAAAGAAGGTATTTTTTGGTGTACAGGATATTCACACCGCACCTCTCGGTGCACATACTGGAGGTATATCAGCCAAGCAAGCACTCTCTGTCGGTGCGACATATGTCATACTCGGTCATTCCGAACGCAGGGCAGAGGGGGATACAGACGAGACCATCGCTCTGAAAGTGGTGACTGCTCTCGAAGCCGGTCTCAAGGTCATACTATGCGTCGGTGAGGTGGCGCGTGACGAACAGGGTGTTTTTCTGTCAGAGGTGAGAGAGCAGATTATCAGAGTCATGAGCAAGGTTCCGAAGAAATATATCTCGGATATCATGGTGGCGTATGAACCATCATGGGCAATAGGCAAGAGTTATGATACAGCTCTTTCGCCACAGATGATTCATGAGATGATTATTTTCATAAAGAAAACCGTCTCAGAAATCGCAAATCGTGAAGACGCAATGCGCATGCCGGTCCTCTATGGTGGTTCTGTCGATTTTGATAATGCACAGGCCATACTTTCTGATGGTGAAGTGAGTGGTCTCCTCATCGGCCGTCAAAGCCTCGATAGCGAAAATTTCAAAAAAATCATTCTCTATGCAAACAGCCTTTAAAAAGATCAGTGAGGAGAAAAATCTCCGAGGCAAACGAGTGCTCTTGCGAGTCGATCTCAATGTACCGATAGTGGGCGATGAAGTGCGTGACGATTTTAGGATACGCGCGATATTTCCAACGCTTGAATTCCTTCGTGGTGCAGGTGCAAAGACCATCATTATCTCTCATATAGAAAATGATGTGACAGATTCTCTCGCTCGGGTCGTCTCATACATCTCTCGATTCGTCGAGGTAAAGGCTTTTGTAAAGGATATTTCTCTAGCTCCGAGAATTATCGGAGATATGGCAGACGGAGATATCATTGCTCTAGAAAACCTGCGACAAAATCCTGGAGAAAAAGAAAATGATTCTGTATTCGCTGGTAAGCTGGCCTCACTCGCTGATATCTATGTCAATGATGCATTTGCCGCATCTCACAGAGAGCATGCGTCTATTGTTTCTGTACCGAGACTCATACCGCCTTATGCAGGTCCACTTCTCGCGACCGAAGTCGAGCGACTTTCAGAATCTTTTACGCCACCACGCCCATTTCTTTTCATACTTGGGGGAGCAAAATTCGATACAAAACTACCTCTCATAGAGAAATTTTTGGTCATTGCCGACTATGTCTTTGTTGGTGGAGCACTCGCGAATGATGTCTTCAAAGAGAAAGGGTATGAAATCGGTCACTCTGTCGCTTCGACCACTCCAGTAAATCTGAGGCATATAGAATCGAATCCAAAACTCATCATTCCTATCGATGTAGTAACAGCAAATCCTCTCGAAAAAATGACGAAGGCTCCGCAGTCAGTCATAGCCGAAGACAGGATATATGATGCAGGGGAACATACTATCTCTGATCTCTCAGATCTTTTGAATGATGTGAGATATGTTTTATGGAATGGACCACTCGGTGACTATGAAAAAGGATATAGTGCAGGTACTGAAGCACTCGCTCAGGCATTGGTAGCAAGCGGGGTAAAAACCGTCATTGGTGGTGGTGATACAGTCGCCTGTGTCGCAAAGCTCGGTCTTCTCGACAAGTTTTCATTCGTCTCGACTGGCGGTGGAGCTATGCTCGAATTCCTTGCCAAAGGGACTTTGCCGGGAATCGATGCGCTCAAATCATAAGATATGGCTCAACAGAAGCTTACCCCTAGGACTACCCTAGGGTTTTTTGTGTACTACTTAACTTGAAGATCTTCCATTATTTGATTTGTTTTTGTGTAAAAATTTGTAAGATTCACCTTCTTCTTCTCAGTTTCGGTAAAGTGAAGATTTTCCTCAAAACAAATTTTTGTTATTTCTAAAATTGTACCAACCGTCAACAGCAGGGTGCCAAATATCATTAAAAATTCATTTTGATCACCTCGGCGGTTTAGTTGGAAAGAATCCATGGTCGGGTGGGCAAAATTTGAAAGATTCCGATAATGTCGCTTATGAATTTTAAATCGTGAATCATTTGGGATGGCTTCAACCATTTGCGAGAACGTTTTATCGGTCCACATACGTTTTGAATCCTTAAATTGGTTGAATTGAGTGAACTCTTGAGCCCTAGTTTGTGTTTCTGACTTGTCGAGAAAAATATAAGCAAAAACAATGAGCATTTCATATGAATACCTCGCCACAAGGTGAATAGTTAACGAATCTTTTGCCAGTAGGCTATTTTCAAGAATTACCAGTATATTAAATATCTTATTAAAAATTTCCCATAATAGACGCTCTGGAGTCGTGTCATTGGTAGACAACTTGCCATTGGATGCTTCCTCTAGTTCCTTGGACAGATTTCTCAGTAACTTTACTGTATCTTGAATTTGCTCATGATATTTTTCCATAGTATTTATACTTCTTAGACTTTGAATTTATCTCAAACTTATTATGGGATTCGGAACTAAGTTGTATTAGAGGTTAGCTTTTATTTTCTCAACATTTCCAGCGAAATCTTTTGCATCACCCACTACATTTTTATCAGGATAGACCCAGATATGGGCGTGGGGGACTTCCTCACCAAATACTTTTGAAATAATGAGTTCGGTTTTGAATGCTTCTCTCTGCGCCAGTGCGATTTTTTGAGCTATTTCAAATGCATTACCAATACTTCCTGGCATGCCTGCCTGCGCAGGTAGGTCCCAGATCCAACGGTAGTGCTCCTTCGGTATGACGAGCGTATGTCCTGGCGAGAGGGGATTGATATCGAGAAAAGCGAGAAAATTCGCATCTTCATAGACCTTGTGGGCGGGTATTTCGCCAGCGATTATTTTGCAAAATATACAATTTTCCATGTATTCATTATATCAATCATCAGGATGATACAATGGTCTCTATGAAATACCGTCTTCGAGAAATACCCACCGAGAAACCTACTGGTTTTTCTGACCTTGTGGCCAATATCCTAGGTTCACGCGGGGTACGCAATGATACTGAGGCACAAGCATTCATTTCTCCAGATTACGAAAACCATACTCATGATCCATTTCTCATGAAGGATATGGAGAAGGTGGTCGAGAGAGTCTACAGAGCGATTCGATCGGATGAAAAAATAGTTATATTCAGTGATTATGATGCTGATGGAATACCAGGCGGTGTCGTGTTACATGATTTGTTCAAAAAAATCGGTTATACACATTTTGAAAATTATATTCCACATCGACATGATGAGGGTTTCGGTCTAAACGAAGAGGCTATACGAGGATTTGTTGAGGACAAAGCACGCCTTCTCATCACCATAGACTGTGGAATAGCAGATTTTGATGAAGTCGCACTCGCTCAGTCACTCGGTATTGATGTGATTGTCACGGATCATCATATGCCCGTCCGCCATGCAAGGCCAGGCGTTGCGGGCGGGCCACACGGCACACTTCCTCCGGCCTATGCGATTCTCAATCCGAAACAGGAGGGATGTCTGTATCCAGAGAAAATGCTCTGTGGCGCCGGTGTCATATTCAAATTTGTGCAGGCTTTTCTAAAGAAACATAGTGCAGAATTCAATGTAGCAGTAGGTTGGGAAAAATGGCTTCTCGACATGGTAGGTATCGCAACGCTCTCTGATATGGTACCGCTTACGGGTGAGAACAGAGTCTTTGCTTATTATGGAATCAAGGTCTTGCAAAAGACGCGTCGTCCAGGCCTGAATGCGCTCTATGGCAAACTGCGTATCAAACCACGAGAACTTTCCGAAGATGATGTTGGATTTTCTATCACACCTCGTATCAATGCAGCGTCTCGTATGGGTCGTCCAGAGGACGCCTTTCGTCTCCTCTCGACAGATAATGAAGCTGAAGCTGGTATATTGGCCGACACTCTCGAGCATGTAAACAATGAACGCAAGGGGACCGTAGCCTCTCTCGTCAAAGAGGTGCGCAAAATCATGAGCGATAGGGATTTCTCTGATAAACCAGTTATTGTCATAGGAAATCCTTCATGGCGTCCATCTCTTCTCGGTCTTGCTGCAAATTCTTTTGCAGGTGAATACAGCAAGCCAGTTTTTCTCTGGGGTAGAGATGGAGATGGTGCTATCAAAGGTTCATGTCGTTCTGGTGGTGGTGTGAGTGTGTTTGCTCTCATGGAATCTGCACGAGACATTTTTTCTGATTTTGGTGGACATGGTGCCTCAGGTGGTTTTTCTGTAGCGGATGATGCAGTCTATCGTCTCGAAGAAGCACTCTGCGAGGCATATGAGAGAGCGAATACGGTTACTACTGAAGTAGAGAACATTGCTGATGCATCTCTCTCGCTCGATGCAGTCAGTTGGGAGGTCTATCGTGATCTCGAGCGTCTCGCACCATACGGTACCGGCAATTCAAAACCACTCTTTATATTCCACGATGCACTCATATCAGAAATACGGGCTTTTGGAAAAGAAAAAAATCACACTGAAATACTCTTTTCTGATTCATCTGGCAGAAAACTATCTGCAATACAATTTTTCTCGACGCCAGAGAGTTTTGGAGATAGGGCCACAGCAGGCAAAAAAGTCGATTTTGTCGGACATATGGAGAAATCGACATTCAAAAGATACCCAGAACTTCGATTGCGTATAGTTGATATACTTTAAAGCATGACTACGACTATTTACACTGACGGTTCATCGAGAGGTAATCCGGGTCCTGGAGGCTGGGGAGCTATTATCTGTGCCGACAATGAAATCAAAGAGTTGGGTGGGAGAGAGGATCATACGACGAACAATCGAATGGAGCTTTCTGCTGTTATTAATGCTCTCGTCTATGTAGACGAGAGTGATATCGAAGGCGAGATCGTCATACAGACAGATTCCAAATATGTGATACAAGGCATCACCTCGTGGGTTCTCGGCTGGCAGAAGAATGGTTGGAAAACTGCTGGGAAAAAAGATGTAATCAATAGAGATTTGTGGGAAGCCCTCTCTTTTGCTTCATCAGGTCTCTCGATTTCTTGGAAATATGTTGAAGGACATGCAGGACATCCGGGTAATGAACGCTGTGATGAGATTGCCACATCTTTTGCAGATAAGGCGTCAGTAATGCTCTATCACGGTGCGTTATCAAAATATCCAGTCGATTTGAACGCAGAATACAAACCGAGCATCAAAAAATCTTTAAAAAAGAGTTCGAGTGCAAAAGCATATTCGTATCTTTCTCTCGTAGGAGGCGTGTTGAAAAAACATACTAGCTGGGCAGAATGTGAGGCGAGAGTGAAAGGGGTCAGGGGAGCAAAATTCAAAAAAGCTTTTTCTGCTACAGATGAAGCCACGATAGCTCGAGAGTGGGGAGTGAATTTGTAAGAAGTATCTTTTGTAACTGCAATAAAAAACGAGCCCTAGGCTCGTTGGAATGAATGTGGTTCGCGTGCAACTATCGAATCATCGATGAGAAGTGATCGTCTCCGATGGTTTTCTTTGTCTTCAGGGTCAGCATCGTATGACTGTTCTCTCAAGAGTTTTTCTAGTGCTCTGAGCTCTGCTCGGAGAAGCCATTGACCCTCAGGGTAGTATATCGATCGTGTGCGGTCATCCATGAGCCATCTATCGAGATTTTGTTTGCACTGTCTCCACTCATGGGTGTAATCAGAGATTCGGCTCCGTCGAGCCCGCTCTTTGAACTCAAAAGCGAACCATATTATGAAAACAATCCCCATTGCGCACGCAATAATGGTCATCGTTATGGTGTGCATTTTGTACTAGGATAGCGCTCATTCCTATTCTGTCCAGCTTGGTATACTTATTTTGTGAAACAGAGATTGCTCTATATCACTACACTCTCTTTTTTCTTTGGTATTTTCGCCACCTTAGTATTTCATATCCCAAACACTTTTCTCTATCTCTGTCTCAGTGTTGGCGTCGCTCTCATATGTCTCGGTTATCTGTCTGATGACAGTGCCGGTTCTTTTTATACAAAAAAGATTTGCATTGTCGGCCTCATCATCATCTCAGCATGCTTTGGCACATTGCGTATGAATCTCAGTGACACCGCGCTCGAACTTGCTCCATACATAGGACAGAAGATTGAATATCGTGGCATTGTGTCGTCTGAGTCAGACGCAAAAGAGACTACCCAACGATTTGTATTACATATTGTAGAAGCAAATCACTCCAAGGTATCTGGTAATACACTCGTCATTGGAAATAGGTATCCAGAATATCACTATGGAGATGAGCTTCTCGTCGTCGGTTCGCTCAAATCTCCAGAGAATTTCGAAGTATATGCCGGTGGGCCTATATTCGATTATGTTTCGTACCTCTATAAAGATGGCATACACTCCATCATGTATCGTCCAAAAATTGAAAAGCTGGGCGAGGATAGGGGTAATCCCGTCGTCTCGACTCTCTACTCCATGAAAAAAGCTTTTTCAGAGAGTGTTGAGCGTGTAGTGAATGAACCGGAGTCTTCACTTCTCCTCGGTCTTCTCATCGGAGATAAATCATCACTCGGTTCTGATATACTCGATGATTTTAGGCGTTCAGGCCTATCTCACATCATCGTACTCTCTGGGTACAATGTGACTATAGTCGCCGAGAGTCTCATGAAGGCTTTTTCATATATTTCCGTCGCAGGAACTCCATTCCTCGGTGGTCTCTCTATTATTTTATTTGCTCTCATGACTGGTGCATCTGCCACCACAGTCCGTGCCTCTGTCATGGCACTACTCCTCATACTCTCAAAGCGGGCTTCGCGCAGATACGATGTCTCTCGAGCGCTCGTGTTTGCGGCATTTCTCATGGTCTTACATAATCCACGCATACTCGTATTTGATGTATCGTTTCAACTCTCCGTGCTCGCGACTATCGCTATCATCTATGTCGCACCGATTATTCATTCGCATCTCACATGGGTCACTGAGCGATTTGCTCTGAGGGATGTCATCGCTACGACAGTGGGGACACAGATATTTGTTCTGCCATATATTTTGCATGTGATGGGTACGCTCTCCCTCGTATCTATATTTTCAAATATTCTCGTTTTACCGATTGTCCCCTTAGCAATGTTTTCTGGTTTTGCGACGGGTATAGTCGGTCTCGTAGCATCATTTATTGCCACCCCTTTTGGGTGGATCTCTGAAATCATTCTCGCCTATATGTTGAGAGTGGTGCACCTATCCGCATCTTTTACATTTTCCGCTATCAATCTGTCTTTACCTCTTTTTGCGACGGTAGTTCTCTATATACTCTTTACCGTTTTTCTATTTCGTATATACAAAAGACGCCCAGCCGGTACGGCTGGGCGTCACAGCGTCACTATGTAGTGAGCGTTACTGTGCAGATTTTAGGTTTTCTTCTACCTTTTCCCAATTGAGATTGGCAAAAAAATCTTCTACATACTGTTTTTTACCGCTTGGTTGATAGTCAGCGACAAACGAATGCTCCCACATATCAAGTCCGAGTAGCATGGCACATCCATTGAGTTCCCCCAGATGTTGTTCATCTACCCATGAGGTGAGGAGGCGAGTATCTCGTCTGTCATACCAGAGGACTGCCCATCCGATACCTCGTGTGAGCGCGAGTGACTTCAATTCCGCGACACATGCGTCGAGCGAACCCCATGTCTCCACGATCATATTTTTCAAAACACCGTCCCTGAGCGGATGTGGTCCGCCTTCGAACGAAGAGAAGTAGACCTCGTGATTGCGCATGCCATTGTATTCAAAGCTGAAACGACGCATGAGTTCACCGACAACATATGGTGCAAATGCGTCAGCCTCAGTGTATTTCTTGTATTCTGGTATTTTTTCGAGGATTGAATTGGTATTTTTTACATACCCTGAATAGAGTTTGAGGTGCTCTTCGGTGGTTTTTGCTGAAATGCCTTTGAGTGCAGGGATGTTGAACTTTTTTTCTTCAAATTTTTTCATATACATGATTGGGTTAACATGGTAGTACCATAGATTATACCGCATTGATACAATGTGATTGTTTGAATCCTAATGGTACGGGTACACCACATACATCGTTTCTTTCTCCTCCTGCTTTTTTTCATCAGTATTTTCTTTTCGTATCTTCTCTATTTGAGGTATGAAGATCGATATCTCCGTGTTTATTTTCTCGACATAGGGCAAGGTGATGCTATCTATATCCGTGCTCCGGGTGGTCACGATATGCTCGTCGACGGTGGTCCGGGGCCTATCGTCATCAGGAGACTCTCTGAAGTGATGCCGTTTTATGATCGTTCGATTGATGTTGTCATAGAGACTCATCCTGATGCTGATCATATTGGCGGACTGCCCTCTGTCATGAAGCGTTTTCATGTGGGCCTCTTTATGGAGCCTGGTGTCGAGTCGGGTAATGCAATAGATGATGAGATACGCCGAGTACGAGATGAAGAGAAAATAGATCATGTTTTGGCGCGTCGAGGCATGCGGGTGGATATAGGTGGTGGAGCATCGTTTGACATACTCTATCCAAATCGTGATGTCTCGCACCTCGAGACAAACACTGCATCTATCGTTGGACAAGTCCACTATGGTTCAACTACCGTCATGCTCACCGGAGATTCGCCAAAGGTAGTGGAGACCGCGCTTGTCAGATTTTATGGCAATATGCTCAAAAGCGATGTGCTCAAAGCAGGGCATCACGGCTCCCACACATCATCTGGTGAGGAGTATGTCCGTACAGTCTCTCCGAAATACGCAGTCATATCTGCTGGACTTAACAATCGCTACGGCCATCCACACAAAGAGGTTGTGGATTTATTCAATACACTCAATATACCCATGCTCCGTACTTATGAACTCGGCACTATAGAATTTTTATCAGACGGACAGACTATTGTTCCAAAATAAAAAGCGCTCAATCAGAGCGCTTTGTCGAAGGAGTCGACAGTCTTGAGATCGTGGTCGACGACATTCATGTCTTTGTCATACCGCACCCACCCAGAGAGTTTCTGGCCGTGTATAAGTCTGGGTAGGATAAGCTTGTCTGCCCCGAGGATATTGTTTGGCAGAGGACGAGTGGGATACCAGCGTGGCTTCGTAATCTCGCGCTTGTCCTGAGCCTCACCCTGCCACTCTCTCACGAAGAGGTAGTAGAGCATGAGTCTGTCGCCTGTCTCATCTTTGATGAGAATCTCAGCAAGGACTTCAAGATTTGAAATTTCTACGACGATGTCGGATTCTTCGGCGAGTTCGCGTTTAAAGCTTGCTCGTATCGAGGTATCCTGACTCGGTTCGAAATCTCCGCCATATCCGATGAGCTTGCCGGCAATCTTTCTCCGTACCGCTTTCGGTGTCGCAGCTTTTTCTCCGAGGAGTATCTCTTCTTGGCCAGGCATGCCACGGACTAAATAGCCGACTGTGCATATAGGAAGTTTTGTTTCCATATCTTCCTCAAACCTTACTCTCATTTTTATTTTATGCAATAAAAAGCGCCGAAATCATTCGGCGCAGAAAATTACTTTTTGATGTGTATTTGACGGACGATAATCACTTGTCGTTCCATCCAATCGCGTATCGATTTCCACAAGGTCGTCACTTCCGGAGGAAACTGTTTCCAATAGGCACTTACTTCACCGGTCGCGAGCATGATATGGTCGAATGCCACTTTTTTGCCGAGAGCGTCGGGAGCAGTATCGTTGACGACATAGACTTCGAGCGTTCCCGCGAGCGCAGCGATGAGTCGGTTGTGAGCGGCGATTACTCTCGCCATTTTTTGAGTCATGGCATAGGCATAGAGGCCAAGTCCGACAGTGGAGAGAGCGAGGGCGATGCAGACGAGTATGAGGAGCATGGGTGTGAAGGTGTTTCGATGTTGAGATTACTCCCGTTCTGTTTTTTGTCAAAAGAAAATCCCCGCCGAGAGGGCGGGGGTTTTATAGGCGGAGATTAAATTATTCCTGCCTTCTTGAGTGTCGCAAATGCACCATTCTTATTTATCGTCTTTATCGCACGGGTTGAGAGGGAGAGACGGATATACTTTTTGAGCTCAGGAATATAGATCCTCTTGTTCTGGAAATTGAGTTGTTTCCTCACCTTGCCTGTAGGATTGAACTGCGTAGCACGGGTACGGTTTGAGTAACCGCCTGCGACGAGTGAGGTTCTTTTTGTGATTGGGCATGTCTTTGCCATAGGTTCATAGGCTATCATACGGCTGTTTCCTGGGCAAGTTTCGTTCTTGCACCGGCGAGAAAGTATGCTAGTTTTGTCTCAAACAGACCTTTTATATGAACTACTCAGATTATCGGATGCCTATCCATTCTATGTCTCTTCTCGTCATCGTCGGGTGCAGCCCCACTCATCCGCAGTGCCGGCCCATCCTCAGCAAGGTGTGCGGTATCGAAAAATACCTCGGCTATCTCTTCATCGGCGACTCCTTCGATACGGTCCAGGAGCTCATGAAGCGGCAGATGAAGCGGTCCTTTCACGAGAGCGCCTGGAAATGGGTTCAGGAAGCTTTCGGGCACTTCAAGCCCATGCTCGACGCACGCAAGAAGGAGGCCCAAATGATTACCGAGAAGGTCCAGCTCGCCGAGGCCATCGAGGAATTCGAAGCGGAATGGCGTCGCAAGAGGAGTTGACAGTGTCTCAGCCGGCCCGAAGGGTCGGTTTTTTATTCCCTTCATATATAATGGAGGCTATGGACTTCCAATTTATCTTCTCTCTCCTCATTCTCCTCATGTCAGTCGTGATACATGAGGTGTCACATGGCTATGTCGCCCTCCTCCAAGGGGATAAGACTGCTGAATATGCCGGACGCCTCACTCTCAATCCTATTCGTCACATCGATATGATCGGTACGATACTTCTACCCGCGCTCTCACTTATGCTGGGAGGATTTCTTTTTGGCTGGGCAAAGCCGGTACCATACAATCCCTACAATCTTCGCAATCAACGCTGGGGCGAGCTCTATGTCGCCCTCGCTGGCCCTCTCGCAAATGTCGCCCTCGCCCTCATATTTGGTCTTTTTATTCGATTCTATATTGTCCCTGCGGGCATCATACAAGGGCCTGTCGGTATGCTCTCGAGTGTGATCGTACTCATCAATGTGACTCTGGCACTCTTCAACCTCATGCCGATACCACCTCTCGATGGGTCAAAGATTATTTCCGCAGTTTTACCGAGAGACTTTATGGTAATACGGGAAAAGATAGAACGATTTGGATTTGTCGGTGTGCTCATCTTCGTCGTGCTCATCTGGCAATTCATATATCCACTCATTCCGTGGTTCTTCTCCGCCATCACGGGGATTTCTCTGTAGTGTTGATTTATAAAATTCATAAAGACAGATGGACGAATCTATCTGGTTTTAGAGAAAAGACTCGTACGCATAGTATCATATATGGTACTATGTGTATGAGTGGGGACAAAGAGGTACGGAGAGTATAGGGGGCGGTTTTCAGAATTATCTAGCGAGGAGTACTTTGAAGGCGGTATTATCGGTGGCTACTGATACGGTAAATCCTGCGAGCTCGAGCTTCTTTTCATAGGCGAGGAAGGAATTGCAGACTATATAGATAGATCCATTTTTCGCCAGATGTTTTCGTGCGTCACGAGCAAAGACTTCGATGAATGAATAATCTGTTCCTATGCCTTTGTGAAACGGAGGATTGCAGAGTATGAGGTCGTACTCGCCCGTGACTTTTGAAAAAACATCGGACAGGTACACTTTTGCATCGATTTTATTTTTCTCAATAGTCTTTTTTGTTGTTTCTACTGCAATCGGACTCATATCACACATAGTGATGGTGCTTTCTGAAGATTTTTTCTTGTATATCGTACCGATGATACCTGCACCACAGCCAATATCGAGTATGTTTTTAGCGGTGTAGGGGATGGTGTCGAGCAATAGCTTTGTACCAGCATCGAGCTTACCTCCCGAAAATACTCCCGGCAGGCTCGCTATCTCTATATCCATAGTGTCATATATGAAACTCTGATATGAGAGGAAATCAGAAAGAGATTTGTCGGCGCCGAGGGCCTGATTTTTTCCGATGTACATAGCTGAGTGGTTGCCGACTATTTTTTGCTCCACCGGACCAATGTTTTTTTCAAAGATTTCGTTTGCTGAGCGTATACCCGCGTCATTACCACCGACGAGTACGACCGTGCCACCTATTTTGACCATGCCCGAGACAAGGGCCAGCATCATATCGATGAGGGGTTTTGATTTTGGTAGATAGATCAGAGCGTCTTTCACATCTTTCTTATCCATGTGTACGAAAAGTGCCTGCTCGGAGTCGATCACGAGGGGATTCTCTATACCGAGAGTGGTATGGTGCCTTTCCCAGAGCTTTTGCGGGAGGTTTTCTATAGTCATGGCTCTATCCTAGTGCCAGAGTTGATAATTGTCACTCTTTGTAGTACTCTCCTCATGCGTCTAAACAACGCTATTTATCAGGGAATAGATGAGTAACAGGGCGGGGCATTCATTCTCAAGCCTCGATCCTGCGAAGACATCAGCTATTCCGACTCTCTATACGCGACCACACCAAGCATTTTTGGTTTTGCCTGCGTATCGAGGGCTAGTCACAAAGCAATGCCGACCATAAATCAGCTTGTGAAGAGGAGCCGAAAGAGCACCCCTCGCAAGTCAAAATCAGTCGCTCTCACAAAGAGCTTCAATGTGCTTACAAACAAGCCGCGTTATTTTTATTCACCATTCAAGCGTGGCGTATGCGTAAAAGTCACGACCAAGACACCAAAGAAGCCTAACTCAGCTATCCGAAAGATCGCTCGTGTTCGTCTCTCAAACGGTATGGAAGTCACCGCCTATGTCCCAGGTATGGGTCACAATCTCCAGGAGCACTCAGTGGTCCTCCTTCGAGGTGGACGCGTAAAGGATGTCGGTCTCCGTTATTCAGTAGTCCGTGGCGTTCTCGATGCAGCGGGCGTAGAGAAACGAGGTAAGGGTCGTAGCCAGTACGGTACCAAGAAGCCAAAGAAGAGCTAATCATCCCTAATCACATACTCACATGCGAAGAAAAATAAACATCAAGAGGGATTTACAGCCGGATATGAAGTATCAGTCGGAGAAAATAAACAAGCTCATCAATTACATCATGTTTGATGGTAAGAAAAACACAGCTCGTCGCGCTGTTTACGACTGCCTCGACATCATCAAAGCAACAGCGAAGGTAGAAAATCCTATCGAAGTCTTTGAGACCGCACTCAACAACACTGCGCCCAATGTCGAAGTTCGTTCACGCCGTGTCGGTGGTGCAAACTATCAGGTTCCAGTAGAAGTCCGTCCAGAGAGGCGTCAGGCACTCTCGATGAAATGGATTGTCACAGCTGCTCGTGCAAAAAAAGGCAAGCCAATCGCAGCAAAACTCGCCGAGGAGATTATTGCAGCTTCGAAAAATGAAGGTGAAGCAGTCAAGAAGCGCGAGAATACTCACAAGATGGCAGAGGCAAACAAGGCCTTCGCTCATTTCGCCTGGTAAGCCATTCGGATATTTCTTGCAGAATGCACGGATATTTTCTTGCTAGAAAATTCCTCGTGCTCGTGCCAGTCGCACTCGCAAGGCATTATGCAAGAAATATCCTCATTCAGGTGTTCGGAAAGACCGAGCCTGATATAATTCTCAAAACCAATTAATCAAAATTATGAACAGAGATTATCCACTAGAAAGAGTACGAAACTTCGGAGTTATCGCTCATATTGACGCTGGTAAGACCACCACATCTGAGCGCATCCTCTATTACACCGGTATGATCCACAAGATCGGTGAGGTGCATGAGGGTGAGACGACGACAGACTGGATGGAACAGGAGCGTGAACGCGGTATTACTATCACGGCTGCAGCGATCACCTGTTTCTGGAATCCGACCTATATGCCAAAAGGCGACAACAGCATGAAGCATCGCTTCAATGTCATCGATACCCCTGGGCACATCGACTTTACCGTAGAGGTGAAGCGCTCCCTTCGAGTGCTCGACGGCGCAGTCGTCGTGTTTGACGGTGTGGCAGGTGTCGAACCTCAGTCACAGACAAACTGGCGCTATGCAGATGAAGGCAAGGTGCCACGCATTTGTTTCATCAACAAGCTCGATCGTATGGGCGCGTCATTTGAGAAGTCATACAAATCGATTCTCGAGAAGCTCAACAAAAATGCAGTCCGTATCCAAATCCCTATGGGGGCTGAGGAGAATTTCAAAGGCGTTGTCGACCTTATCAAGATGAAGTCGTATACCTTCGAAGGTGAAATGGGTATCAATGTCATCGAGGCGGAAGTACCAGCAGAGTATGTCGAAGAGGCAAAGAAACTCCGTGCAGAACTCATCGAAAAAGTCGCCGAGACTGATGATACGATGATGCACGAATATCTCGAAGGCAAAGAGTTTGATATACCTACTATCAAGAAAAATCTCAGGAAAGCAGTGCTCACGAACAGACTCTTCCCAGTCATGACAGGTACTGCACTCAAGAACAAAGGTGTTCAACTCGTCCTCGATGCTGTCGTTGATTATCTCCCATCACCACTCGATATCCCTGCGGTGCGTGGTATCGATCCAAACACTGGGGCGGAGATCTTCCGTCACGCAGATGACAATGAGCCGTTCTCAGCTCTCGCCTTCAAGCTCCAGAATGATCCATTCGTTGGGGCACTCACATTCTTCCGTGTCTATTCAGGTACACTCGAGGCTGGTTCATATATCTACAACTCGACGACCGGCAAGAAAGAGCGACTCTCTCGTATCGTTCGTCTACAGGCGAACGACCGTGAAGAGGTGAAGAAAGTATTTGCAGGAGAAATCGCTGCAGCGGTAGGTCTCAAGGAGGCCCTCACTTCTCACACACTCTGTGATGAGAACAATCCGATTATCCTCGAGGCTATCAAATTTATGGAGCCAGTCATCTCGCTCCGTATCGAGCCAAAGACAAAAGCAGATCAGGAAAAAATGGGTGCGGCACTCCGCAAACTCGGCAACGAAGACCCTACATTCCGCATCACCTCGAATCCTGAGACCGGTGAGACACTCATCGGTGGTATGGGTGAACTCCATCTCGAAATCATGGTGGATCGTATGAAGAGGGAATTCGGTGTCGAAGCCAATGTTGGCAAGCCACAGGTGGCGTATCGCGAGACGATACAGTCTTCAGCTGAAGCAGAACACAAGTACATCAAGCAGTCTGGAGGTAAGGGTCAGTACGGTCATGTAAAGATTACCCTCAAGCCGATGGAAAAACTCGCTGAAGGTGCAAAGATTCCAAAAAATGTCTCTCGATATGATGATTTCGAATTCATCAACTCTATCAAGGGAGGTGTGATTCCAAATGAATTCATCCCAGCAGTAGAAAAGGGTGTGCGTGAAGCGATGGATAGAGGTATCGTCGCAGGGTACAAGATGGTAAACATCTCATGTGAGCTCACATTCGGTTCATACCACGATGTCGACTCATCTGAAATCGCATACAAGATCGCCGCTTCGATGGCATTCCAAGAGGGTGCTCGTCGCGCTCGTCCAGTCATCCTCGAACCAATCATGAGGGTAGAAGTCGTCTCACCTGAGAAATTCATGGGAGACATCACAGGCTCTATCGCATCGAAACGAGGCATGATAGAGAGCACGGAACTCCGTGGTGTCGATCAGGTGGTCACCGCTATGGTGCCACTCTCAGAAATGTTCGGTTATACGACCGCACTTCGTTCGATGACTTCGGGCCAGGGTAATATGACTATGGAATTCGATCACTATGAAGTGGTCCCTGCAAATGTCGAGAAGACCATCGTCGAAGCAAGGAAGTAATTCGGTACTTAATTAAGACAGGTTTAAAAAACACATAATATGGAACCAAACACAGTAGCTCCAAAGAGCTCAAACAAGAAAGTCGTTATCGGCATTGTCGTCATCATCGCTATCGCTCTCATCGCTTGGACTTTTGCAGGCTCATCAAAGAGTGCGGATGTATCTGATACTTCAGCTACCTCTACTGCACCAGTATCGACGACAACTGCTCGATAATCACCGTCTCTGTCGATTACAAAAACCACCCATAGGGTGGTTTTTGTCTGTGCATAACTGATTTGACACTTTTGTTTTATGTGGGAAAATCATGGGGCAGAGTTTCCAGACGGCACAGGATAGCTCGCCCAAACACTTTAGTCTCTTAGAGTTGTTGGGCGAGCTTTTTCTTTTAAAAGCTGTTCCTTGTAGGTGTTATCAGTGGACATTAAAAACAAAATGAAAAAAATCATCATCGGTCTCCTCGTAATTTCAGCACTTGTCTTTGGTTTTTCTGCATCTCAGGTAGCTGCACAGGGGATGACTCTCGGTCAGCTCGTCGAACTCTTTATATCGCTCGGTATCATCTCTCCTGACAAGGCAGACGCTGCGCGTGCTGCGGTAGCTGGATCATCAGGTGTGCCTACCATTCCAAAACCTAGAACAGCGTCACCTCTCGTGACCCTCGTAGGGGTACCATCTATCACGAAAGTTGAGGTTCCTGAAGTGAATGGTCAGTCAGGCACCGCGGTAGATACGACATTTGTCCTCTCGATTACCGCAAAGGGCGGAGACTATACATTTGACAGGGATTCTTTCTCTTTTGGGCTCTATAGAAATGGTGCGAAGTCATATCAAAATGTGTCATCACACACTATAGTGAATGTACCTTCATCAGGGGTAACAGTGTTGGATTACTCACTTAGACAATTTAAACTTGCCCAGAACAATACAATATCGGTACCCGTCATGTTTCAGTTCACAAACAAGCTTATGGATGGTACAGCTCTCGCAGGTGGGTTGTATGCGGTCGGACTCGAGTATGTGAATTATGGAGATAGTGGGGGGAAGAGTACTCTCGACTTTATGTCAGGAAACCCTGATTGGAGGACCAAGGATGTCCTCATTGAAGGCCCGAATGTTGTCACGGGAACACCATCTATCACAGTTCTCAGCCCGAGTGGGAAGGGAATGTTTGTAGCAGGTGACTCAGTTGGTTTAAGTTTTGCAGGCCTGGACGCTCTCACGAAGTATAACCTTCAGCTCCGGGGTAAGGCTTATCAGTATGACTTCGGCAATATAACTCCTTCAGGAGTGGGTAAGGTTCTCTACTTTACTCTGCCATCAAATGTTCTTCTTGATGCAAATCCATTTATTTTTGTCATCACATCTGGCGGTAGAGATGTCGGCTATTCAGAGAGCTTTACTATCGCTTCAGTTTCAACTACTCAACCATCCATCACAGTTCTCAGCCCAAATGGTAGTGAGACATATTCAAAACAAGGTGTGCTTGAAATCCAGTACAAGTCATCTGGTATCTCGGGGAAGAAACTAATAGCGTATCTCTATAGTCCAACACTAGGTGAGGTCAGGACAGCTCCTGGCGTGTATGCGAGTGACAGGGCGTCCATCTATATGGATATGAGTAAGGGAGAGCCTGATGCGGGTCAGTACAAAATAAATATCTGCGCACCGGATGTAAATAACCCACAAGTGCCAGGCAAACCTCTCTGTGATATGAGTGATGGGTATTTCACTCTGGTGGATTCAACATCAACGGTAAAACCATTTATCACTGTGACGAGTCCGAATGGCGGCGAACTGTTCAACATCAACGACAATCAGATCAAATTTACCCTAGGGGTAAAAATGCCGTCCGATAAACGCTATGCTTTCATAGCGTATCTCATCCCAAGTGACGATACTCCGTACAATCATACTGATGCATATGGAATTCGAGGATACAGTATAGGTGGTACAGAAAATACAGGTTATACAAATGGAAATGTTAGTGCTAGTTGGTCTGGTTATGTAGGCGCACCTGGTAAATATAAACTTAGAGTTTATATGGGACTGTATTCTGGTGGTGCATACCCGACACCATTCTCAGCTGTTACCTCTGACGAAAGCGATAGCTATTTCAAGGTTGTCTCTGCAACATCACCGACCCAGTCGATGAATGCTTCGATCACGAGCCACTATGATGGCCAGACGGTCATGATGGATGATCTCGTCAGTGGCAGGTATCTGGCGAGCGAAAGTTTTGCTGCTTCAGTATCTGGAGGTTCTGGAAATTACAAAGCATCGTGGGTATTCGATGATTCCAATACTTCGTATATAGATGGTGGACAGAACGAAAACTACTACTCGACAGGAGGTACTCGAAGGGCATCGTATATATTCAACACTCCAGGCACATGGAAAATTGGTTTGTCAGTGGTAGATGATAGTGGAAACAGTATCGGTGCTAGATCGGTCATTCTCTATGTAAAGTCAAATCCAAATCCACCTGTTGCTTCGACATGTACCGACTCCGATGGCGGACAGAATCCGGATGTTGCAGGACTCACCGATGGTCGAGTGAACGGTATTGGTTCGTACTTCAATGATGCATCTGTCGCTTCGAATGGTAGTACATGCTCTGGTGACTCCTGTACATCAGTCGCAGAGGGCTACTGTACCTCTGATGGCAAGGTCATGAACATTCTCACACCATGTTCTACTGGATATTCTGCAAAGGGTGCATGTACGACGAGACCTGTCGCTGCATCTATCAGCGTCAATCCATCTTCTCTCAACCTAAGCGCGACTGTCGGACAGCCATTCTCAAGCACGCTTCAGGCCACAGGACCGACATACACGATGTGGAATGTCTCTAGCGGTTCTCTCCCATCGGGACTGTATCTATCTACTGTCGGCAATACTGGAATTGAAATAAAGGGTACACCTAATCAGGCCGGTACCTACACCTTCCAGCTCAAGGTGAGTGATTTCTATGGGAAACTCACGGGCACCTTCGTGAACGGCACCATTACAGTCATCGACTCGACACCCACTGTCGTGCAACCTACTGTCGTGCAACCAACAGTTCAGTCGATTAGCGTTAGTCCTTCTCCTCTAAACATAACGATGAATCAGGGCCAGATGTATAGCCAGGGGAATACTGTTCTCAAGGGTTCTGGATCGAGCCAGATCAGTTGGCGAGTAGTGAGCGGGTCGCTCCCACCAGGCACTGTGCAGAATTTCGGCGGAACCACATATGAGATACTAGGCACACCTAATCAGGCTGGTACCTACACCTTCCAGGTACAAGCGAGTGATTTCTATGGTGTTCTCTCGAGTACGCTTGTCAACTGTACAGTCACGGTCGTTCCAGCACCGACCAGTATGAATAGCGCAAATAGTAATCTCGGAGCTTCATATATAGGATTTAGCGATCTGATGAAATTGCTAGAAGTCTTGAAGAGATAATTCAAGATACCGATTCGTCAAACAAAAACCACCTCATGGGTGGTTTTTGTTTGACTTCATGCTCGAGAGAGCTAGTATACCCTCCAGATGAAAACAGTCCTTCTTTGTTTTGTTCTCATGGTCTCAAGCATGCCGGGGGAGGTGCTCGTCCTCAAGCCACTCAATCCCTATCCGATAGCGGATGATACATTTACGGTGAAACTCAGTCTCGACAATGCCATGCCCATGTCAGTGCTCAAGCCATGGGTCACGACAGAGGATGGCTTCACGCGCAATCGGTTTATCGAATTTGAGTCAGCTTTTGCCGTCGGCCAATCGAGGAGTGTGCCCATTCGACTCTTCCTCGTGAGGCAGGGTGCGAGATTTCCTGACATAGTCCGTGATATACAAGCACTTCGTTCGATGGGTTTCAGGTATACGACACTCAGACATCTCGTAGCTCTCTCAAATGATTCTGATCTTCGTAAGCTCAATCCCAATGTTGTCGTGCTCGCGTCGACGACACCGTATCTGCGACTCGACAATGATGCGATAGGTGAGGTGAGTGACGCTCTCATCGGTGCTCTCATCACTAGTCATGGAATCAAGATTGGGTTTATCGGAGACAGGACACTACCCACATTTCGGGCCGTCCTCGTAGCATTCGAGCCCCCGCTCGGCACTTACTAGCCACCTCTTACCGGGTGGCTTTTTATTTGTTAGAAATATTGACTTTTTGCTACATTTGTGATAATATGGGGTGTATACAAGTTCATTGAAAAGAATGCATACAAAGCGCAATTCCGCGCCTCTGTATCTCGATATGAGCTGAAATTCTCATGAAAAAGTATATTGAACATATCGTCATTGGGATGGTAGTGCTTGCCATTATCATCTTTTGCGTTGTCACCGAATACAATCAAGGCACGACCAGAGATGTTCGTGCCGAGATCCGTCGTTCGAGAGCGATCAATCAGCATGCTCGGGAACATGCCCGACTGATTGAACTGCAGAAACAGCAGGAGAAGGTAACTCTCTCACTCTCCATCAAACCATCGTTCGCGCCCTGAAAAATTCCAAACCAAACCAACACTCAGAAATTCTACTATCAAACTCATGAAGACAATCGCTCTGTTAGGGATTTTCATCCTCAGCTACATCTCGGCTTTTGCCGAAATCAGTCTGCCGATGATCACCTCACGCGCCGCTCTCCGTTCATATGCCTTGAGCGAAGCGTCCGAGGTCAATGGTGGTCTCTACCTCTATTCTGGTGGAACATCGAGCTATGATTACCGCGCATGGTCAGGCCAGAAGACTTCAGTCGAGATTCTCGAGGAGGCAAAGCTGATCAATCTCGCGATCGAGACAGTGGATCCGACCGATACCGTCGGTTGCTATGTCAGCGTGAACAACAATGATGGTGACACGCTGTTCTACGGCTACACCAGTGGCAAGCCGGAAAAGGTGGGGGACAAGTGGACCTTACCAGCGGTCATGGGGAATATCGTGTTCAACATGTCGAATATCCCGATCAAGCTCACAAAACAAGTGAGTTCCGCATACATCCTCTCGAAGGATCAATACGGGAACACACAATGGGATCAGCTCTACACCTACGGTGACAAGATCTGGTTCTCAGAAGCGAGCGCTGGCCTGGGAAATGCCTACATCCGAGTCTCGTATTCGGACGGCACGGTCGAGGCATACAGTATCTCGACTGGGAATTTCCTACCGACCATCACAATGGGCCTCAGTGTCACGCCGGTGTTTACCGATGTGTATACCTTCAAGGATACAAGTCTCGTGACACTCGTGGTGAAATCGACTCGTGGCAAAGGGATTGTCCCGACCATCGAACTCGTGAATACCATCGCGGGCACGGTGAAGTTCGACATCTCGACCTCCGACAGCAAGCGACCGAAGCGTTACTGGTATCGCTCAACATCGGCCGAGGATTGGGATGCCATCGATGTCAGCGCCACAGCGGTCTATCCGATCGAGATCAGCCTGCCAAAAGGCACAGTCTATATGGTGCCCGAGTGGGATCCGCTGGATTTCGATGAAGTTGCACAACCCGTATCGACGGGTGGTGGCAAGGGTTAGTGCATTCTGTCAGTTTCAAGCCGCCCCTTACCGGGTGGCTTTTTATTTTATTGACTTCTCGATAGTACGCGGTTATACTCTCAGGTACGCCTTTTGTGCGCTTTTTTCAATTGGCCAAACCTATTGATAAAAGATTTAACAGCTTAGTACGTTAATTTCGTAGGTAGTAGGGATGTGCCATTCTCGCGCGCAGATCCTGACTACTTAACACAAGAAAAAGCTATGGCAGCAGAATTTAATCGAACGAAGCCTCATGTCAATGTGGGCACCATCGGCCACGTCGACCACGGCAAGACGACCCTCACGACTGCGATCCTCGCGACGCAGGCTCGTGACGGCCTCGCTACGATCAAGGCATACGCAGATATCGCTAAAGGCGGTACTGTTCGAGATGCGACGAAGGTGGTCACCATTTCTCTCGCTCATGTTGAGTACGAGTCAAATGCTCGACACTACGCTCACATCGATGCCCCAGGACACGCAGACTATATAAAGAACATGATCACAGGTGCAGCGCAGATGGATGGCGCTATCCTCGTGGTTTCAGCTATAGATGGTCCAATGCCTCAGACTCGTGAACACATCCTCCTCGCAAAGCAGGTCGGTGTGCCTCGAATCGTGGTATTCCTCAACAAGTGTGATGCAGTAGAGGACAAGGATCTCATCGACCTCGTCGAAGGCGAAGTCCGTGATCTCCTCACGAAGTACGGTTATGACGGTGCAAATACACCTGTTATCCGTGGTTCAGCCCTCAAGGCTCTCGAAGCAAAGGACAATACTGATGAGTGGGCAATGAAGATCAAGGATCTCATGAACACACTCGATACCTATATTCCTATGCCAGAGCGTGCACTCGACAAGCCATTCCTCATGCCTATCGAGGACATCTTCTCTATCGAAGGTCGTGGTACGGTCGTCACTGGTCGTATCGAACGCGGTCAGGTCAAGGTTGGTGAGGAAGTTGAAATCGTCGGTATCAAACCTACCTCAAAGACTGTCATCACTGGTATCGAAATGTTCAACAAGCAGCTCCAGTCAGGTCAGGCCGGCGACAACGCAGGTCTCCTCCTCCGCGGTACTGCAAAGGATGATGTTCATCGCGGTCAGGTGCTCGCAAAGCCAGGCACGGTTACTCCTCATACAGAGTTTGAGGCAGAAGTACTCGTCTTGAAGAAAGAGGAAGGTGGTCGCCACACTCCATTCTTCAACGGCTATAAACCTCAGTTCTATGTACGAACGACTGATGTTACTGGTGAGGTGACCCTCCCAGCAGGCGTCGAGATGGTTATGCCAGGTGATACTGTCACATTCAAGGTCAAACTCCACGCTCCTATCGCTCTCGAGGCTCAGATGCGCTTCGCAGTGCGTGAAGGTGGCAAGACCGTGGGTGCAGGTGTCGTCACAAAGATAATCGCCTAGTCACAAGAGCGTACTAGATCAACACCATGACCGTAGCAAAGAAAACAACCACAAAGAAAAAGGCCGTAGCGAAGGCAGATACTACGCCTCGCCTCAGGATTCGCGTCCGTGCGTATGAGAACAAAATTCTCGATGCATCGGTGAAGCAGATCATCGACACGGCTCTCCGCTACGATGTAGAGGTAGTCGGTCCAGTTCCGCTTCCTACGGAGATCAAGAAATATACTGTCAACCGTTCGTCATTCGTGTACAAAAATGCGCGAGAACAGTTTGAGATGCGAGTGCACAAGCGATTGATAGATATCTTGAATCCAAATCAAAAGATTATCGAAGCCCTCACAAATATGTCTCTCCCTTCAGGAGTCAGCATAGATGTGAAGATGATATAACGCTCAGATAGCTTTCTTTGAAAGCACGCATAATCCGCCCCACTGGGGCGGATTTGCTTTTCTCGGCTTTGTGGATATCTGAAGAACTTTCAGAGAAAGCATCCTCATTCAAATGGGTCTTGTTTGACAAATGGTGGAGTAGGAATAGTCTGCAGAGAGGACTAGGTCTTTCCTAATGCGGTCCTGCATCTCGCTGGAATCCTTTTTATGAATACATTCATCAAAGAGTTCTTTGCTGTTACGGTTTCCGGCTCCCTCTATCGCATCGAGTCGAGGAAGGAACCTGACGGTTCTCCGACTGTCACTAAAGTAGCCCTCACCGGCAAGAGTGTCGTACCCGTCGGGCGCAAGCTCGCCGGACACGGCCTCCTCTCAGTCGGCAAGGCGCTCGTCATGTATACACCGGATGCCCATGGCCTCTGGTCCCCGCAGACTTCTTTCGAAAGGGACATCGCCAAGGTGAACACCCAGTGGTGGCACGACAATACCTCCGCAGTCGTGGCATTGTTCCTCGATGGCGTGGCAGCCCGTCTGTGTCTCACTGAGCATGACGACCATGTCCCGTGTGACCCACGCTGGCTCGAGAGCACGAAGATCGTGCTCAGTGCCATCGGAGACAATCATCCGGACTTCGTCATCACTCACTCACACGGCCTCGCTCTCATCGAGTCCGAAGTCGGGGTGGTCGAGTAGATGAGTTTTCGGTTGTTCTCTGTCGGCGCGCTCTATCCTGAGCGCGCCTTTTTAATATTTTTTTATCTGAGAGTAGGGAGGAGATATCTGTAGATGAGTATGAAGTGACAGACACTCCCTGCGAGGACAAAGAGATGCCATATCTCATGCATGCCAAACCATTTGTACCTCGGTACTCGACTATCGAGGGCAAAAAATATGATGCCGACAGTGTATGCGAGTCCACCCGCAAAAAGGAGTTTGAGTGCGATGCCTGAGAGTGAGTGGATGAGAGGTACGATGGCGATGATAGCTATCCAGCCCATGACGGCATAGAGCACGACGACCAGCGCGTGAGGCACGCGACGACGCAGAGGTGCTATGGATTTGATGATGATACCGACGAGTGCGATGCCCCAGACGACGCCGAAGAGCGACCAACCCCACGGTCCGCGTAGCGGTATGAGGGCTATGGGTGTATAGGTACCTGCGATGAGGAAGAAAATCATAGAGTGATCGACGATTTGGAGGCGCGCCTTCCACAGACTCTCCTTTGGCAGAATGTGATACATGCTCGATGCGCCATAGAGAGCGATGAGAGATGCTCCAAATACCGAAAAACCAACGATATCTATCGCAGTGCCATAAATGGCGCTATGAATACTGAGGAGTATGAGAGCGACAATGGCAAATATGAGTCCGAGAAAATGGGTGAGGAAGGAGAGTGGCTCATGGTCGTGGTCAAACATGTGCCTAGTATAGCGTCTTTGGAACTTGTGCGTGATGTGAGTGCTTATATTTGACGGAGCACTTTATGAAAAATAGTGATATTTGTTTTGAAGCACGAGAGATGTATGTCGAGGGTCACGCTGTCATGGCGCAACTCATTCCACTCGCGGTAGGTGAGACTATAGAGGGGAAGCGGGAACAGTTTCTCGCCCAAGGGTATTCAATAGGTGGTCTCGGTGTTATAGCTGACTTTCTTATTGATAATCCAGCACTTCAGTCTCGTGAGTATGTCGTCATTGCTGATGCCTCAGATGAGCCGATTATCCCAAAAGGGAATCCAATCATCTGTCAGGTCCAAGCACATGGTATATGCAAGGGCTGTCCCGGAGCGTATGTATGGGATGGTCTCATAGACTATCGTGTGCCGAAGCACAAGGATGATCCAACCATTCTTGCCATCCTCGTTATCCTATCGTGAAAGCAGTCTCGGCCCGTCTGCGACGCAGACGGGCCTTTTTATGTCTGGGTACTTTAAAAAATTGCATAAAAATAGCTAGGGTGTAGTATCGAATTCGATATGAAAAAGCTCCTTGTATCTTTGGTTGCCTATTTCAAGCATAGGAAAGAATGGTGGAGTCTGTGGTTTGCCCACAAGCGCCTCAAAAGGTGTCTCCACAGGGAGATGAAAACCGGTATCAGTATTGATAGGTTTGGCAAATTGATGGATCTCAACATTCGGGCCGGATACCAACTCCAAGTGACCAATCACTAACCCTTTCTTTTCATAGGTCCTCTCATGAGGGCCTTTTTAATACCCCTCGGTCCGGATATTTGCATTATTTATACCTTTCCTGTAGTATCTCCTGCACAAGGCAAATCGCCTTTTATTTGTTTCAAGAGCCTACAGGCCTCCCGCCCGCGCTCTACACCCACATGAAATTTACACTCGGCACAAAAGTCTCCATGACTCAAGTCTTCGACAGTGAAGGCGTGGCATACCCTGCGACCGTGCTCTCTGCTGGACCTCTCACAGTCACAGCGCTCCGTACGATTGCAAAGGATGGCTACACCGCTGTACAAGTCGGTTTTGGTGAGCAGAAAGAATCTCGCGTAAACAAGGCGCAGAAAAAGCACGGTCTTTTCCGTCATTTTGCAGAGTTTCGTGTGGCAGATGATGTGCTCGCGACATTCAAGGTGGGTGACAAGGTAGATATTTCAGTATTCAAGGAGGGTGATTTTGTCACGGCAAGCTCAATATCAAAAGGTAAAGGTTTCCAGGGTGCCGTCAAACGCTATCATTTCAAAGGAGGTTCACGAACACACGGTCAGAAACATTCTGAACGCGAGGTCGGTTCTATCAACGGTGGAGGTCGCGTCGGTTCAGGTCGTGTCGCAAAGGGTAAGCGCATGCCAGGACGCATGGGTGGTGATATGGTCACAGTGAAGAACCTCAAGATTCTCCAGGTACGCCCAGAGTCAAATGAGCTCGTGCTTCACGGATCCCTTCCTGGTCCAAAGGGAGTTCTCGTATCTATACAAGGCTAACCAACACTTCCATGACAACCCTAAAGAAAACAAAGCAGGTAAATAGAGTTATGAAGAAGGCGGCTCCTCGAAGCTTGAAGACTGAGAACGCGACCAAGAAGGCATCATCAAAGGCTGCAAAGATGACAGTTTCGTACAAGGCGCCTGTCTATACAAAAGCAGGTAAGGAGTCTGGTTCGATCACACTTCCAGAGTCAGTATTTGGTCTCCGATGGAATTCTGACCTCGTACATCAGGTTATGCATTCGATGACATCAAATGCTCGTGAGTCTATTGCGAATACAAAGACTCGCGGAGAAGTCCGTGGAGGTGGTAAAAAGCCATGGAGGCAAAAGGGTACCGGTCGCGCTCGACACGGCTCTACTCGATCACCGATCTGGGTAGGTGGAGGTATCGCTCACGGTCCTCGCGCTGAAAAGAATTATGAGCGCAAAGTGAACCGCAAACTCAAAGCGAAGGCACTTTTCACTGTCCTCTCGAGGAAATATCGCGAAGGTGAAGTCATCTTTGTCGATTCACTCACTATCGCTACACCAAAGACAGCCGAAGCTGTCGGAGCTCTTTCTCATCTCTCAGGGGTAAAGGGTTTTGAGATGCTCGCAAAGAAGACTCAGAATGCAGCTTTCATCGCTTTTGCGAACAAAGATGTCGCTACTGAGAAGAGCTTTAGAAACATTGACTCGATTGCATTCAACGAGGCTCGAAACATGAATGTACTCGATGTACTCGCTTCGAAATTCGTCATTATCGAGAATCCGACGACTTCATTGAAGATGCTCGAAGCTAAACTCGCATAAAATATATGGCACTCTTTTCAAGCAAAAAACCAAAGACAGAGAAGGTAACAAAGAAGGCAAAGACCGCAGAAGTCGCTGTCGTGAAGGCACCTGCAAAGGCATCACTCGCACTCTCGGCTATCACATCAGTGCTCGTACGACCACATATCACAGAGAAATCAGGCCTCCTCGCAAATCAGGGTGTCTATACATTTGAGGTGACGAAAGATGCCATCGAGAGCACTGTGATTGATGCTATAGCTTCGGTCTACAAGGTCACACCACTCCGTGTCTCACTCATGCCTATCAAGACAAAGACGACATTTGCTCGCGGACGCCGTGGCAAGACCGGTGGTGGAAAGAAGGCGTATGTCTATCTCAAAAAGGGAGAGACCATAGAATTCATCTAATTTAATTATCAACACCATGAAATCATATAGACCAACATCTCCAGGCCGTCGCCAGATGCAGACCATCGACTTCAAGACCCATCTCACGAGGAAAGATCCTTTGAAGGCACTCACCTATGGTATGAAGCGCGATGTAGGGCGCAACAGTCAGGGTCGTATCACCGTCCGTCACAAAGGAGGTGGTCACAAGAGACTTCAGCGTGAAATCTCTTTTGCCTATGATAAGCAAAATATTCCTGCGACTATCCAGTCTGTCGAGTACGATCCAAACCGCTCAGGCTTTATAGGTCTCATCGCGTATCGTGATGGTGAGAGACGCTATGTGCTCCTCCCAAAGGGAGTAAAAGTCGGCGGTATCATCACTCATGGTGAGACTGCTCCGCTCGAGGTAGGTAATGCGCTCCCACTCAAGAAAATCCCAGTCGGTACTTTTGTCTACAATATCGAGCTCAAACCTCACGCTGGTGCAAAGATTGCGCGAGCTGCGGGCATCTTCGCTCAGGTCATCGGTAATGATGCGGGCTACACTATGATAAAAATGCCTTCGACTGAGATTCGCAAAGTCCATGAAGAGTCGTTTGCGACAGTCGGTCAGGTATCAAATGATGAGCACTGGCTCGTAAACTCTGGTAAGGCGGGTCGTTCACGCTGGCTCGGTATTCGTCCTACGGTCCGTGGTTCTGCCATGAACCCAGTAGACCATCCATACGGTGGTGGTGAAGGACGACAGGGCCGTGGTCTCCGCAGACTCAAAACTATGTGGGGTAAGCCAGCAGGAAAGGGGCAGAAGACGAGAACTCCAAAGAAATACTCAAATGTCTTCATCGTCTCTCGCAGGAAAGTCGGCAAAGACCGAAACGCTACCCAGTAAATCAAAAACCCGCTCACTCGAGCGGGTTTTGCATTATGTATAGCATCATGATTAACTGGGACAAACCTCTTTTATATATGTCAGAAAAAACCGTTATCATTTGGCCAGAGGGCAAAGTGCCTACAGCCGAGGAGCAGGCAATAGCTGAGAAAATTGCACGGGAACTGGGTGCTATTGATTGGGATGAGTTTGATCGCGAATGCGCGAAAAAAATGCCACCCCGACCACCTGGTCTCCGCACGACAAAAAGTCATTGTTGCAATGCGACAGTCGTGACCGTAGGCCGAGGTCTCCTGAGACAAGTCTGCTCAGTGTGTGGAAAGGACTACCACCCACGCATCTATCGCTGACTTCTACACCGCAGTCTATTCTGCGGTTTTTTTATTTCATATATGAAAAAATCGAGGAAGAAAGCCAATACACATAGTATCATATATGATACTATGTGTATGATTGGGGTTTGAAGGTCTGGGAATGGTGTAGGGGAGAGAAAAAAGTGTAGAAGAGATGGTTTTTCTGTGTGGTATCATTGGGACCATGAAATCTTTTCTGGATTTTTCCGAACGAGTGGGCAATTTCAAGCTTTGGCGTCGATTTGTGAACTTTTGGACACTGATCTTCCTCGTCGCTATCGTCTACGATTTTTTCAATCACAATATTCTCGTCGAGAGCGATATCATGCTCGCTATCGCGACTATCTACTGTGCCGCTCTGGCCGTGTATAGCGCTGAAAAGGAATTTCGCAGGTGGCATCATATGCACAAATCGATGCACCCAGGTGAGGTCTATGCCATAGTCTGGACGGTGTTCATCATTTTGTTCATCATGACTCAGGTATACCTCCATCTCCCATACCATATGCCCCCTGAGGTCAGCGCTTCATATATAGCCGTCGTATCTATCCTCGCTATCACGAGGGAATCAAAGAATCTCTATAAAAAGAAGAAATAGAACATACCAAATAGGCTTCAAATAGCAGATACATTTGACATTCTTACGCCCTCTGCTAGTATGTCCTGACCAGCTCGGAATAGGCTCTAAGTCGAATCCTAGGTTGTAAAGCCTAGTTTTTGTTTCCCCGTCGTCTTAGCGACAATAGCCTAGACGCCCGAGTAGTAATTTATTTTGTCTAAATGACACGATCACTCTCAAAAGGACCATATGTAGACCCTCGCGTTCTCAAAAAGATCGCAGGCAAGAAACCTCAGGATACTGGGGTTATCAAGACATGGTCACGCGCATGCCAAATCGCTCCTGAGATGGTCGGTTTCAAGTTTGGCGTACACAATGGTAGGGAGCACATAGAGGTACTAGTCACCGAGGACATGGTTGGACACCGACTCGGTGAATTTTCTTTGACCCGCAAGTTTACCAAGCACGGCGGTAAGATGCAGAAGGAGCTCGAACAGAAGAAAAAGGAGGCTGAGATTGCCTCAGCTCAGGCGGGCAAGGCTGCTGCGACCGAAGCTAAGAAGTAAAATCATATGGTCACCGCTTCACTCTCAAATTTTCGTATAGCCCCTCGTAAAATGCGCCTCGTCGCATCTCTTATCAAGGGTAAGTCAGTCACAGATGCCTCAAACATCCTCTCGGTGACCACCAAACACTCTTCAGAGCCTCTCTTGAAGCTTTTGAATAGCGCTCTCGCAAATGCAAAAAATCTCGGTATCTCTACCGAGGGTCTTTTCGTGAAAGAATGTAGAGTAGACGGAGGTGTCACTATGAAACGCCACATGCCAGGATCTCGTGGTACCGCTTTTGCTATCAGGAAAAAGACGAGCCATGTCGCTCTTGTACTCGCTCCAAAGGTAGTAAAAAGCGCAGTCTCAGAAAAGGCAGAGAAATCAGCTCCAAAAGCTGAGAAGCCTGTAGCAAAGAAGGCTCCTGCAAAAAAGGCAAAGGCCGTTAAAACCGCTCAATAAAGCCATGTCACACACCGTACACCCATATTCTCATAGACTCGGTATCATCAGGGATTGGAAATCTCGCTGGTTTGCTCCTCGTGGCAAATATCAGGCACTTCTCAAATCTGATGTTCTCCTCCGTGAATACCTCCACGAGAAATTCCGTGGTATGTATGTTGCCGATATCAATATCGAGAGAAATGAAAAGACCATGCGTCTCATCATCGCTACTTCGCGTCCTGGTATCATCATCGGTCGCTCGGGCGAAGGTGCTACGAAGCTTCGTGCAGATATCCTCTCGTTCATGGCAAAGAACAAGATTCAGCTCGGCAAGGGTCAGGAGCTCAAGATCGACATCGAAGAGGTCCGTTCGCCAGAATCAAATGCTGCTATTGTCGCTCAGATGTGTGCAGAGTCTATCGAGAAGCGCCTCCCATTCCGTCGTGTCATGAAACAGATGGTAGAAAAAGTCATGGCAAACAGGGATGTGAAAGGAGTTCGTATATTCATGGGTGGCCGTCTCGGTGGTGCTGAAATGGCGCGTGTCGAGGAGCTCAAGAAAGGTCAGGTACCTCTCCAGACATTCCGTGCAGACATCGACTTTGCTCGTGAGAAGGCTCATATGACCTACGGTGATATCGGTATCAAGGTCTGGATATACAAGGGCGAGGTTTTCAATAAGAAGGATAACAAGTAAAAGCCATGTTACTCCCAAAGAAAGTAAAATATCGTAAGTGGCATGTCATGAGGAAGAATCCAGCCAAGGTTGGTATGGATATTCGTGGCTCATACCTCTCATTCGGTTCATTTGGTATCAAGACCCTCTCAGCAGCTCGCATCCGTTCAGAGCAAATAGAGTCAGCTCGAAAGGTGCTCTCTCGTGAGATAGGTAAAAACGGTAAACTCTGGATTCGTATTTTCCCTGATATGCCATATACCCAGAAACCTGCCGAAGTAAAACTTGGAAAGGGTAAGGGTGATCTCCAGGGATACTGCGCTCCGGTCAAGCCAGGACGCATTATTTTCGAAGTCGACGGAGTCGAAGAGTCGATCGCTCGCGAAGCTCTCCGCAAGGCAGGCACGAAACTCCCGATAAAGAGCGTCATCGTATCGAGAGAAATACTCCTCTAAGATTGACCAGAGGCGTAAAACCCTCTAGTATCAAACTCCCATGAAAGAACTACTCAAGAAAACAAAGGCAGATATAGCAAAAGACCTCCGCGACAAGGAGGAAGCTCTCCGCGCATGGCGTTTTGCTCTCTCAGGAGCAAAGGTGAAGAATATGAAGGAGGGCAGGGCGATGAGGAAAGATATCGCGCGACTTCATACAGCACTCTCGATGAAATCTGAATAAATTATATGGAAAAGAAAGCACTCACAAACAAAAGCGGAGCAGTCCTCAAACCACGAGTTTTGAAGGGTATCGTCGTGTCTGACAAGATGAAAGATACAGTCGTGGTCAAAGTAGATCGCTTTGAGAAAGTCGCAAAGTACCAGAAGTACATCAAACTTTCAAAAAAATACAAAGCTCACGATGTCGGTAATACAAAGAAAATCGGTGAGACGATCGAGATAGTAGAGTGTCGCCCAATATCGAGGGACAAACATTTCAAAGTAGTAGCTTAATACACGATTATGATACAGCCTCGTTCAATAGTACAAATAGCAGACAATTCAGGCGCAAAAGTAGGCCGTATTTTCAAAGTGCTCGGTTCTGCAGCAAAACGCTATGCCACACTCGGTGAACTCGTCGTTCTCTCAGTACAGAAAGCAGAGCCTCGTAAGTCAGTGAAAAAGAAGGATGTTCTCCACGCCGTTGTTGTCCGTTCAAAAAATGCGACGAGGAGAAAGGATGGCTCATACATCCGTTTTGATGAGAACGCAGTCGTCATACTCGAAAAAGGAAAGAAAGAACCTCTCGCTGGTCGCGTCTTTGGTCCTATCCCTCGCGAGATAGCTGAGAAGGGTTTCAAGACCATCGCATCTCACGCAGCAGAAATCGTTTAACTATACCTATATGCATGTAAAGAAAGGAGACAAAGTAATAGTATTGGCAGGCAAGGACGCAGGTAAGACTGGCGAGATTGTTCGTGCATTCCCAAAGGAAGGCAAGGTCATCGTCGGTGGTATCAACAAGATGAAGCGTCATATGAGACCTACCAAATCAGGTCAGAAAGGTCAGACTGTCGAGAAAGAGATGCCTATCAATGTCTCAAATGTCGCAAAGACAGGCGCTAAGAAATAATCCCATGAGCAATACCGTAAAAACACTCAAAGAGAGGCAGGTAGAGGCAGCGAAAATCATGAAAACCGAATTCGGTCTCGAGAATGCTATGCAGGCACCTCGCATCATGAAAGTCGTCGTAGCTGTCGGTGTCGGTTCATTCAAAGACAAAAAGAAGGTGGAGCTCGCTGGTCGTCGTACTGCAGAGATCACTGGTCAGAAGCCAGTACTCCGTGGTGCAAAGAAATCCATCGCAGGATTCAAGAGTCGTGAAAATGATCCTATGGGGTATCAGTCGACTCTCCGAGGTGATGTCATGTGGAACTTCCTCGAGAAGCTCGTGCACATCGCTCTCCCTCGTACGAAGGACTTCCGTGGCCTCTCTCGCACTGCTGTCGATGATATGGGCAACTACACAGTCGGCGTCCCTGAACACACCATTTTCCCTGAGACTGCTGACGAAGAACTCAAAGATGTCTTTGGCCTCGGTGTGACTATCGTGACCAATCTCCGCGACAAGAAGGCGACTGTACGATTCCTCGAACTCCTCGGTTTTCCGCTCAAGAAGGCGTAAACTCAATATTTCTCAAAAAGCCCTAGAAATAGGGCTTTTTGCTGGGCAGGGGACACTTGACTTTTGTATACATTATGTGCTATAATACCAAGAGTATAGTACCTTGAATTTAAACAAGGCCGTCCCAGCGGATCCCTGGAAATTCTGAAAACCCCGTTAGTCTTTCCCATGAAAATCAGCCAAATCAGCCAAATCAACCTATCCCAGGTGGTATTTGCCATCTGTGCCGGCCTTATCGCCGGTTCGATCGTCGTCCTCAGTCGTTTCTACACCGCCGACGAGCCTTCGCTCGTCTACGCGTTCGTCGTGACCCTCGCCACCTCCGTGGTGGTGAAGGTGATGCTCGAAGCCAAGCCGAAATCCGAAGAATCCTCGCCGGTTTACGAAGGTAGGAAGCCCAAGCAGGGCAGTATCCTCCGCTACCGGTTTCAGTTCTACCCGAACGAAAACTGCGCAGCGATTCACATCGACCGCAAGGTCAGCAAGGAAAGCCAATACTTCGGTGAAGGTCGCTACTCGTTCAGTCACGATGACAAGAAGCCGTCGGCTTGGGTTCAGCAATTGTTGAACCTCGACGGTGTCGAGACGATCTCGTTGCAGGTGCACGAGATTAGCTTGACGAAGGGTGAAGCCTACAGCTGGGACGAGATTCTCGGCCCCGCCCTTCAGATCGTGAAGATCGAGTTCGCCAATACTGCCGAACTCATCAAGGTGGCCGAGGACAAACACCCGAGCCCCGCCGAGCTCCGCGAACTCGCGCGTGCTGACCGGGATTTCACCTACTAAGGTTCACGAACCTACTAAAATCTCGAGCCGGTCCCTCCTGGGGACCGGCTTTTCTTTTCTCATGCAATAAAAAAGCCACGAACAAGAGTTCATGGCTTCAAAGTTAGAGTCGTGGGTGTATACAACCAAAGAAGTCGGCTTGATGGGTGTTATTGGCCGACCTTGTTCCATTAGCCGAGACGACACCGTCCTTGAGGGAGAAAGATAGCCCACTGAACATAGCGTCTCGTTCAGCTTTTCCGATACCGAGGCGTGCCGCCATTCTTGGACTCGGCCATCCAGAGAGGATACTTTCAGGTGTTTTCCCTCCAAACAAGCGTGTGGTCAAGTGCCCAGATTTTGCGACCCTGCACCTGGATTTTGGTAGTGTATTCATAGTTCTTTTTCTATTGGACAGACTATCACTGGTCTTCTAAAAGGCAAATCGATCAGTCGTTTGACATAGAGGGAGGCGTTTGCTAGTATGGCGTTCTAAAGCTTTTTCAGGGCTTTTTTATTTATCTCCATAGATGGCAAAGACATCAGTCGTAGCAAGGGCGAATAAGAAACCGAAGTTCTCTTCGAGAGTAGTTCGTCGTTGTTTCCGTTGTGGCCGTAAAAACGGCTTCATGCGCGACTTTGGTCTCTGCCGTATCTGTTTCCGAGAACTTGCCAATGACGGCATGATTCCAGGGATAAAGAAATCATCCTGGTAAGCGATTGATTATTTAGGCAGTAGAGGAGGCTGATACGAGAGTAACGAGCCATCCACTAGACGCTAAAAACATGACAGACCCAATCTCAAACTTCATAATTCAGATCCAGAACGCATCCCTCGCGGGCAAAGCGACTGTGACTGTGCCTCACTCGAATCTCCTCCTCGCCATCGCTGAGCTCCTCGTAAAGAAGGGCTATGTGAAAAGCGTCTCAAAGAAAGGCAAAAAAGTGCAGAAATTCCTCGAAGTAGAGCTCGCGACTATCGATGGTCGTCCTCGTGTCTCTGGCGTCCAGAGGCTCTCAAAGCCTTCAAAGAGGCTCTATCGAGGTCATGATGAGATATATCCTGTAAAGCAGGGTTACGGTACTCTCGTCGTCTCAACACCAAAGGGCATACTCTCTGATGACGAGGCACGCAAAGAAAAGGTCGGCGGAGAAATCCTCTTCACTATCTGGTAATTTTCATACATATCACCATGTCACGAGTCGCAAAAAAACCTATCGCTATCCCAGAAAAAACTACTGTCACAGTAGATAAGGGTGTCGTTGTCGTAAAGGGTCCAAAGGGTGAAATATCGAGGACTTTCCGTCCCGGCATTGGCATCGTCGTCGGCAACAATGAGGTCACTCTCACACTCAATCGTCCTGAGGATGCAGTGCTTTGGGGTACATACGCCTCTCATGTGAAAAACATGATCAAAGGTGTCGTCGAAGGGTTTGAGAAAAAGCTCGTCGTCGAAGGTATCGGTTTCAAATCTGATGTAAAAGGTACTGAGCTCGTCATGTCTCTCGGCTTCTCACATCAGGTAAAGATGCCTATCCCAGCAGGTCTCAAGGTCACTGCTGATAAAAATGTCATCTCAGTATCTGGCGTGGACAAAGAGGCTGTCGGAGAATTTGCTGCATCAATTCGTGCAAAGAAGAAGCCTGAGCCATACAAGGGTAAGGGTATCCGTTATGAGACTGAAGTCATCCGTAGGAAGCAGGGCAAGAAGGCTGCATAATCATCGATTTACTATATGAAAAAGAATATAAAAGCAGTAAAGAGAATCCGAAGGCATGCAAAGATACGCACGCGCCTTTCAGGCACTTCAGAGACTCCTCGCCTCGCTGTCTTCCGCTCAAACAAATTCATCTACGCTCAGCTCATCGATGATGACAAAAATATCACCATCGCATCAGCTTCGACGAGAGCTATGAAAGGCAAGGCGACAAAAGTCGCTGGTGCAACAGAGGCTGGCAAGGCACTCGCTGAAAAAGCAAAGGCAGCGAAAATAAAGAAAGTCGTCTTTGACCGAGGAGGTTTTGCTTTCAAGGGTCGAGTCAAGGCTCTCGCAGAGGGTGCGCGAGAAGGCGGTCTTTCATTCTAATCACATATATGACCAACGAAATCAATACAGCTCCAATACAGCCCGTCTCGACTCGTGAAGACTCATCAGCACGAAGCGGAGCAGAAAATCAGGCACAGGCTCCAGTAGCGAATACTTCAGCACCTCGAGAGGGAGGTTTTCGTGGCGGACGAGGTGGTGGCCAGAGAAAGGGTGGTCCTCGCCGTGGCGATACCCGTGCTCCTCGTGCAAAACCAGAATTTGATTCAAAGACTCTCACCATTCGTCGTGTGGCCCGCGTGGTCTCAGGTGGACGCCGTTTCGCTTTCTCTGTGGCACTCGTCGCAGGTAATAGGAAAGGTATGGTGGGTGTAGGATTGGGCAAAGCAGGAGACACTGCTCTCGCTATAGACAAGGCGATGCGCCATGCGAAGAAGCACATGATCAAGGTCAATCTGACCAAATCTATGTCTATACCACACGAGGTATATGCAAAGTATTCTTCTGGTCGCATCGAGCTCCGTCCTGTAAGGGATCGAGGACTTGTCGCCGGTTCTGCTGCGCGTATCGTACTCGAGCTCGCTGGCGTCACCAATGTCGCAGCAAAGATAGTATCGCCATCGAAAAACCAGCTCAACATCGCGCGTGCTACTATTGCCGCACTTGAGTCACTCAATCTTGTTCGTCAGAACAACAAATCAACCAAGTAATTTCACTATTATGCAGATACACGATCTAGCACGAAAGACTCCAAACAAGAAAGCACCTCTTCGAGGTCGCGGTGGTAAGCGTGGCAAGACCTCTGGTCGTGGTACCAAGGGTCAGGACTCTCGCTCGGGTCGCAAGAAGCGCCCAGAACTCCGTGATTTCATCAAACGCGTACCAAAGCTCCGCGGATACGCTTTCAATTCGATTGTAGACAAGATGGTGCCTGTATCACTCGCTATGGTAAACGAGCGATTTGAATCAGGTGATCGTGTCGATCCTCAGACTATCGTCGCAAAAAAGATTGTCATGACTATCTCTGGTCGTTATCCACGCATGAAGATCCTCTCTGATGGTGAAGTCACCAAGAAACTCATTATCTCAGATGTCTTTATTTCGAAAGGTGCAAAGGAGAAAGTAGAGAAGGCTGGCGGTACGGTACACGCGTAATCCACATCCATGAATACATTCATAGAAAAAATCTCTTTCGTTTTCCGCGATAAACAGCTCCGAAGGAGAATCTTTTTTGTGGTACTCGCTCTCGCAGTGACTCGTCTCCTCACGACACTCCCGATTCCTGGTATCGACCCTATCCGTCTCGCATCACTTTTCCAAAATAGCCAATTCCTCGGTCTTTTGAACCTCTTTTCTGGAGGCGGCCTTTCCAATCTCTCTATTGTGATGCTCGGTGTAGGTCCATATATCACCGCATCGATTATCATGCAGCTTCTCACTATCATGTCGCCAAAATTGAAGGCGATGTATCAGGAGAATGGTGAAGCTGGCAGAATGAAATTTGCTCAGTACTCTCGCTGGATCACGCTTCCACTCTCTCTCATACAGGCATTCTCATTCATCGTGCTTTTCCAGAGACAGGGCATACTCCCATCTCTCGCTCCTTTTGACATGGTATTGAATACACTCATTGTCGCTGCTGGCTCGCTCATATTTATGTGGATAGGTGAGCTCATATCAGAATTCGGTCTCGGTAATGGTACATCACTCATCATCTTTGCCGGTATCATATCGCGTATGCCTCAGGCTATTTCTGGTGCTATCGCTGCCTATGATCCTTCACAGCTTCCGATGTATATCGCCGTCCTCGTGCTCGGTCTCATCATCGTTTATGCGGTCGTCATCGTGACCGAAGCAGAGCGTCCGATACCAGTGACCTATGCAAAACAGGTCCGTGGTATGAAAGTATACGGTGGTGTCTCGACCTATCTACCACTCAGACTCAATCAGGCGGGTGTGATTCCAATCATCTTTGCTCTCTCGATACTCCTCTTTCCTCAGATGATATTCAATTTTTTGAGCACATCTGGAAATGCTCTCCTCAAACACGCTTCTGAAGTCGGTCTCTCGCTCGTAAACAATCATCTCCTCTACAACAGCGCCTACTTCATCCTCGTGTTCCTCTTCACATACTTCTATACTGCGGTCACATTCGATCCTGTCGCTATTTCAGAGAATCTCCAGAAATCAGGGGCATTCATCCCTGGCGTACGCCCAGGACACTCGACCGCTGAGCACCTCTCAAAGATCGTCACTCGTATCACCCTCGTCGGAGCTATTTTCCTCGGTGTGATCGCCGTTCTACCACTCATACTCCGTAGCCTCACCGGTCTCACATCTCTCGCTATTGGTGGTACAGCTCTCCTCATCGTCGTCTCTGTCGTCCTCGATCTCGTGAAAAAAGTGGATGCGCAGGTCTCGATGCGAGAGTACTAGGTTCGTTCGGAATGGTCCCATAGAAGCACGCATAATCCGCCGGCTGGCGGATTTGCTTTTCTCGCCTCGTCAGGCTCCGAAGAGCTTCGTATGGGACTATTCCTCACTCATGGTTGGAGGAGGGAGAGAGGCTTTTCTATTTTCTATTTTCAGATAGACTGAGTCCATGTCAGCAAAGACATTTATATTCATAGGCCGTTCTGGATGTGGCAAAGGCACACAGGCAGCCCTTCTTGAGACCTATGTGAAAGAGCAGGATATAAAGACGCATATAGTCCATCTAGAGACAGGTGCGCTTTTCCGTGAATTTTTCAAGGGAGCGTCCTATTCTCACAAGCTCGCTCATGATATTTACAAGGTCGGTGGTCTCCAGCCCGAATTTCTCACTGTGCATCTCTGGTCGAATTTTTTCGTCAAATACATGAAGGACAAGGTCCATCTCATCATAGATGGTACCCCTCGAAAGCTTCATGAAGCGCATATACTCGATACAGCGCTCAAATTTTATGGTCGGCCAAAGCCCTATGTTGTCTATATCAATGTCTCACGAGAGTGGGCGGAAAAGCGTCTCGAAGCACGACATAGGGAAGATGACACAAAAAAAGACATCAAATCTCGTCTCGATTGGTTCGATACCGATGTTATTCCGGCGCTCGATTTCTATCGAGCGAGTGATGATTATGTATTTCTCGATATCGATGGCGAACAAGATATAGAAAAAGTTCACGACGAAGTGCTCAGACGATGTTCACTCTGATTTATGGCTATCATTATCAAAACAGAAAAGGAGATAGAGCTCCTTCGTGAAGGGGGGAAGCGTCATGCTTTTATTCTCGGAGAACTCGCAAAGGCAGTGAGGCCAGGCATATCGACCCAGGCACTCGAGGATCTCGCAGTACAGCTCATTGCAGAAGGTGGAGACACTGCAGCCTTTCTTGGGTATAAGCCATATGGCGCAAAACGCCCATATCCAGCGAGTCTCTGCGTTTCTATCAATGATGAAGTAGTGCACGGTATACCAAATGAAGGTGAGAAAATACTCCGTGAGGGCGATATCGTCTCGCTCGACCTCGGTCTCGTGCACAAGGGCATGATTACTGATTCGGCTATCACTGTCGCAGTCGGCAAGATAGACAAAGCGTCGAAAGCCCTCTTGAGCGATACAAAGAAGGCTCTCATGCTCGGTGTCAAAGCCGCGAAGGACGGAGGCCATGTGGGAGATATCGGCGCAGCCATAGAGGGGTACGCAGCTCCGAGAGGCTATGGCATCATTCGAGAACTCGCGGGCCATGGTGTCGGGCGCAAGGTACATGAGGATCCGTATGTGCCGAATTATGGCGAAGTCGGTGAGGGCGAAGAACTCCGAGCTGGTATGGTCATAGCCATAGAACCGATGCTCAATCTCGGGACTGAACGAATCAAACTCGATGCCGACGGATACACCTATAGATCGGCTGATGGTTCAAAGAGTGCTCATTTTGAACATACGGTACTTATTACAAAAAAGGGCGCTGAAATACTCACGAAAGCCTAAAAGAGCGCTAGAATACTACATACATATGAAACACCCAAAAGAAGACAGGACACTCATTATCATAAAGCCAGACGGCGTACAGAGGGCACTTATAGGCGAAATTGTAAAACGATATGAGAGAGTGGGACTGAAACTCGTGGGGATCAAAATGCTCGTACCAACAGGGGCGCATATAGAAGCGCACTACACACTCGATCCGAACTGGCGTCGTGTCACGGGTGAGAAATCTATCAAAGCATATACCTCAAAAGGTATGCCTCATCCACTCGGTGATGACCCTCTCAAGGTAACCGATATGATTTTGAAAAAACTCAAAGCGTATATGACATCTGGTCCAGTCATTGCTATGGTCTGGCAGGGAGCACATGCTGCACCTCTAGTACGAAAAATCACCGGGTCGACTGAACCTCTCTCATCTGATGTCGGTACTATTCGTGGAGACTTTGTTCTCGACTCATATCAGATGTCTGACACCGATGGTCGTTCTGTCAGGAATCTCGTCCATGCATCGGGCTCTAGCGAAGAAGCAGAAATGGAGATACCTCATTGGTTCCGTCCCGAAGAACTTGTTTCATATCGACATCTGAATGAAGCGATACTCTATGATGTCAATCTCGACGGTATTCTCGAATAGAGGATTCTGTGGCTCAGTGCAGGTTGTTTTTCAACATGTTGTAAACAGCTTCTCCACATTTGGGTGTATCTCCGTGTTTCGGGTGTAGACTGAGGGTAAGGATTGGCCCGAGACTCGTCTAGGAAATTTAAACGGGAGCGCATCTGTGACACGCTACTTGGACACTCGCCACAGGCGAGCAAGTGATGGATCACATGAAGCACCCACCTAAGCAAAGTCCGTAGAAGAGCCCCCCAACCCGTCCTCTTGAGGGAACCGCCTCGCACGGAGTTATGAACCGCCGAGGCGGTTTTTATTGCGATTGCGGAGAATACCCGACAGCTTTGTCTCGGGGATGAATCCGCAAATACAAAAAAGAAGTCGACAGATCCGACACTCATGCAACAAAGTTTACCCTGATGCCTCGCCACAGGACGAGGCCAAATTTATTTGTGGAATATTTGCTTTGTAAAATAATTAAAAATTAATATGCGATGACGATGGTTTGAAATATATGTTGAGTGTATAAAAAAGCCGCAGACACTCTGGTCTGCGGCTTCGGCCCTTGTGGGACGAGGTGTGACTGATCAGCCTCCGCTTTGCACAGAGGCGCCATCGGTCGTGGTGGCGACTTTCGCGGAATCGGCGGAGACGACGATGGGGATGACCATGATGTCATTGCGCCCGATTTCCTTGGCGAGCCCATCGATACGGGTATTGATGGTCTTGCCATAGTTCGTGCGGAGCCAGGTATCCTGCTCGGGCGTCGCACGGGCATAGGTCTTGCCGGTCAACGACTGGAGGGACTGGAACACCGCTTTTTCCTCAAAGTCGGTGTAGACCACGACATTGAGTTTGGCGCCGGCGAGCTCGATGTCCTTGTCAAACACGGGCTCGGGTTTGAGCATGGCCGTGGTCTCACGCTCGACGGGGGTCAGACAGTAGTAACACTGGCCGGACTTCGTGATCTCGGCGATCTTCGCCTGGACATCCGCCATCGCCGTGAAGGCGGGCAGCTTGTCCGGACCGACGAAGGTGTAGCCGACTTGGCGCATGGCCGTCTCGGCGATGCTCTGCTGGATCTCCGTCGAGAACAGGCTGATGTTGAGCCCGCCGACATCGTGGGAGATGCCGGTGAAGACGAGCGAGTTCTTGTCGATCTTCATGAGCGTGGGCTCGGTCATGGCCGTCGGCACCTTGCTGGCGGTGACGGTATCGGCCGAGGCGAAAGCCGTGATGCCGATCGTGATGATACACAGGATGATGCGGTGGATGTTTTTCATGGGTTGGTTTTTGTGGTTGTGCCACACCGTTCCGACGAATCGGATTTAGGAGTAGCTTCCAAGGCTCCTACCTATCTAGGCAGGTAACAAAGCCCTAAAAGCTACTCCTAAAATAAAAAACCACCTGTAAAGGTGCGTATTTCTTCTGAGAACATAATAGCACAGATACTTCTAGCGGTCAATTTTAGGGAATTCGAAACCGCGTTGAAATAATCTGAAACCGAAAAGCATTTCTGGATAGTATTGTAGCATCATTTTTTTTGTGTCAGAACGAGTTGTGCACCTTGCGACACAGGTATCGAGTTTTATAATTGAAGTAGGGTTATTTGAGATACTAACTCTATAACATTTTTTTAGGGAAACAGTGTATTAAGCTCGACTTCGGTCCAGCGTTGCACTTCCCACCTAGTTTTTACTAGGGACAGTATCTCGAATAGCCCCCTGAAAGCATCTGCGCGAGCAGGTGCTTTTAGTTTTAAATAAAAAAGTAGGGAAGGGCACATGATATACTTTTCTCATGTTTTCAAACCGATACTTCATCACTTCATTCATACTCGTAGCGCTCATAGCGGTGCTCAATTGGCTCGCTGGTGAAAATGATTGGTACTGGACCCTCTATTGGTACGATTTTATGATGCATTTCCTAGGCGGACTCTGGCTCGGGCTTTTTCTCTCATGGCTCGGTACGACTCCGCTCGGATCATGGGTTCCATTGTTGAAATCACAGGGTAGGGTGATAATCCTCGCGATTCTCGTCGGTCTCGCGTGGGAAGTGTATGAGCTTTCATTCAGCATTACTTTCTTTACTGATAGGGGATATATCTGGGATACGAGTCATGATCTCGTGATGGATACCATCGGAGCTTTTGTCGGTACTTGGATATTCTGGAAAGAGAAACTCACTCGTCATGTCTAAAACTACGCTCACATGCTGTGGTGGTGTTGGTAATGCGACGGGTGCAAATTTTTGGTTACAGACAAGCGGTCTATCGATACTCGTCGATTGTGGCCTCGTTCAGGGTTCATCATTTGCTATGGTGGAAAACAGAGATTCGTTTCCATATGATGCACATGACATCGACTTCCTTCTCATCACCCATGCACATATGGATCATATCGGGAGGATACCAAAGCTCGTTCGTGAAGGTTTTGGTGGTGTGATTTACTCGACACCTGAGACACGAGAGCTCGCCCTAGTCATGCTCGAGGATGCTCGAGGTCTCATCGAGAGAGAGGCGAGAGAGTCAGGATTCCCTCCGCTCTATGAGACAGCAGATGTCGCACGAGCGCTCTCGCTCTGGAAGACAGTGCCATATCACATACCTTTTTCTCTTTCAGATGATGTATCTATATATCTCCGTGATGCCGGACATATACTCGGTTCATCTATCATCGAGGTATCACTCAAAAAAGAGGGTAAAAAGATTGCATTTACTGGAGATCTCGGTAATTCACCGACACCACTTTTGCGTGACACAGAATATGTGACTGATGCTGACTATATGGTCATGGAATCAGTCTATGGAGATAGGAATCATGAACCAAAAGACGCACGCGATGCACGATTGCGCCAAGTCATAGATGATACTGTGCGGAGAGGTGGCACAGTGGTCATACCGACATTTTCGCTCGAGCGTACGCAGGTCATACTCTATGAGATAAACAATTTTATTGAAGACAAAAAAATCGCTCGAGTACCAGTATTCCTCGACTCTCCTCTGGCGATAAAAGTCACCGAGGTGTACAAGCGGCACATTGCTCAATTCAAAGACTCAATACAAAAAGAAATTGCCGCAGGGGATGATATATTTGATTTTCCAGGCCTCAAGATAGTGACGACTCCAGACGAGTCAGCATCACTCGATAAACGAAGTGAACCAAAGGTGATTCTCGCTGGCTCTGGCATGTCGGTGGGTGGCAGGGTACTTCATCACGAGCGCTCATATCTCACCGATCCAAAAGCTACCATACTCCTCGTAGGCTATCAGGTGGCTGGGTCTCTCGGTAGACAAATAGAAGAGCATCAAAAACACATTATCGTCGATGGTGCTCGAGTCACGGTGCGAGCACATATAGAAAAAATCGGCGGATTTTCATCACACAAAGACTCAAATGGTCTCGTAGAATTCGCATCCCATACGCAACCAAAAATGAAGAAGGTTTTCATCGCCATGGGGGAGAATGTCTCCTCATCGTTCCTGGCTCAACGCCTGCGTGGCGAGCTTGGTCTCAATGCCATCGTGCCGGAGAAGAACAAAGAGTATGAACTCTAATGAAACGAAGTCTCTAGTGTGGATGCATGAGGCAGAAAAGGTAGCAACAGAAGCACTTTGTCTCCGTGCTCACTGTGGTGCTGTGATAGTCGCTGGGGAAACTATAATCGGTCGAGGGTACAATGGTCCAGCTCGTGATGCTATAGCAGACAGGAAATGCGAACATATTCGTATTCTTCCACAGAATCATGTGCATGACAGGACTTGTTGTGTCCATGCGGAGTGGCGCGCTATCACAGATGCTCTCAAGGAGAATCCTGAGAAGATTGTAGGCTCAGCACTCTATTTTGCCCGAGTAGATGAAGAGGGTGTATCTCTGCCTGCGGGCGATCCATACTGTACTGTCTGTAGTAGGCTCGCTCTTGATGTGGGAATATCACATTTTATCCTTTCGCATGTAGATGGAATACGGATATATAACACTCGCGAATACAATGAACTCTCATACAAAAATATAGATTCAAGGAAATAAAAAACCGCCAGAAGGCGGTTTTTTTTGTTTACTGGACCTGAGCGACGAGGCGGTCAAATGTCGCTGGTTCGTATTGAGCTAGCTCGGCGAGGATTTTGCGGTCGACGATAATACCTTTCTTCTTCATAGCACCCATGAATTTTGAGTATGAAATACCCTTTGCGTCGAGAGCGGCATTTACTTTCGTGATGGCGAGAGAACGACGATCACCTTTTTTGTCCCTGCGGTGAGCGAATGAGTAGGCACCAGCGTGCATGAGCGCCTCATTTGCAGCTGCTTCATTGGTCGAGCGGCGGAATCGATATCCTTTTGCCGCGCGGAGGATATTCCTCCTTGTCTTCAATGCATTTACTCCTTTTTTTACTCGTGACATATGATTGGTTGAAAATTAGACGGTTTATCGGAGGCCTGAGAGAAAACGAGACTTTTCTTTGTTTGACATGCGGAAGACGACCATACCCTTTTTCTTTATCTGGGATCGGCCTGATTCTTTTGCATTGAAGTGATTCTGACCAGCTCTCCTCGAGAGGATTTTGCCGTTTCGAGTCACTTTGAGGCGTTTTGCGTATGACTTGTTCGTCTTCATGTCCTTTTTTGGGAAAAAATATAAGCCCGAAGGCTGTTGGGGCTAGTCTAACAGATTTGATGGCTTTGTCCAGCCCTGAGGCGATTATGCTCGCTCGACGATAATAGTGAGCCCTTTTGGACTTTTTTGAGGCTTTTCTGCGACTTTGTGCTTCTCGGTGATGAGAGTGAGTATGCGATTGAGCCTCTCTTCGAGGAATTTCGGATCCATATATTTTGACCTTCCTGGGAGGAAGAGATCGAGCTTGATTCTGTGACCCTCTTTGAGCCACTCAGATGCTTTTTTTGCCTTGAGTGCGAGGTCGTGCTCTCCAGTACCGATTTTTACTTGGAGTGTTTTTATCTCTATAACATGGGATTTTGCCTTTGCTGCTTTCTGTTTCTTGTTTTCGTCGTACTGATACTTACCGAAATCCATTATCTTTGCGACAGGAGGCATCGCATTCGGTGATATCTCTATGAGGTCGAGTCCGACTGCCTGAGCTCTCTCGAGCGCTTCGCGCAGGGGAAGTACGCCAAAATTTTCACCAGCCGGCCCTATGACACGGACCTCTGCTGCTCGTATGAAATGGTTTACTCGTATCCTGTCTTTGCTCAATTGCGTGTAGAAATTAGTCTGAGAAGCATAGTAAATCATATTTTGTCGACTATCGCAACGGGTTCCAATGCGGTGCAAGATGAGTGTAAGGTTTGCTTTACATCTGGAATACCATTACCATAAAGCCATGTCTCAGGAAACAGTATCAAACAAAGTGCTTGAATTTCGCACCAAACGGGACCTCACACAGGAGAGTGTTGCGCGCATGATTGGTGTCACGAGACAGACAGTAATAGCTATTGAAAAAGGTAACTATGTTCCATCAGTACTCCTCGCACTGAAGATAGCTCGCCTTTTCAAAGTTTCTGTTGAGGATATATTCAAGATTTCATAAATCATATGAAAAAAGACATCATCATACCGATAATTCTAGTAGTCCTTCTCACTCTTTTAGCAGAGCCATTTGGTTTTATGCCGTCTATGGCGACTATGACGCTACTCGTTATCACTACGGTCCTTTTGATACTTTTTGCAGTGTTTGCTTGGCGTGAACATGGTGCAGATGAGAGGGAGGAGGCCCATATACATCGTGCCGATCGTTTCGGTTTCCTTTCTGGTATGGCGGTGCTAGCTATTGGTATTGTCCTGGACTATTACATCATGCGTGAGATTTCACCCATTCTTCTCGTAGCACTTATCGCGATGATACTAGCGAAAGCTGTAGCTCTTGCTCATGCTCGTTGTCACAATTAGATGAGTTGTCCACAGAGGTATGTAAAGTCAACTTTACATTTTTTATGCCTGTATCTATACTATCCGCATGGTAGATATCACTATACCAATAGCTTTTGTAGCCGGCCTTGTATCATTTCTCGCTCCATGCGTATTACCGATAGTACCTGGATTTCTGGCCTACCTCGCTGGAGCTACGCCCGAAGATGCATCTTCAAAGCGATCAAGTATTTTTCTCAATAGTTTCTTTTTTGTACTGGGTTTCTCGGTCGTATTTGCGGTACTAGGTGTCCTACTCAATACTGTGTTTTCAAGTATTGCGTACAGTGCACAGACATGGCTCTCGAGAGTGGGTGGTGTACTCATTATCACCTTTGGACTCTATCTTGTCGGACTTCTCAGGATCGGATTTCTTGAGAGACAACATACGATGAAGATAGACACAAAAAAACATTCTAGGTATGTCACATCATTTCTCTTTGGTTTTGCTTTTGCGGCAGGTTGGACACCGTGCGTCGGTGCAACACTTGGTGCCATACTCGGTCTTGCCGCCACGAGTCCGGGATCAGCTTTCAGTCTTTTGCTTTCATATGCTCTCGGTCTCGGTTTACCATTTCTGGTAATAGGATTTTTTGCAGCACAGGCGAGTGTATTGATAGATCGATACCAAAAGATTTTTGTCATCACAAACAAGGTTTTTGGCGTCATTCTTATTATTCTCGGTATACTTGTTTTTACTCAAGAACTCTCGAGAATAGCGAGCTTTGATTTACTCAATAAATTCTTACTTAAATAATATGATCACATCACGCACACTGACTCTGGCGGTAGTAATTATTCTCATCGGAGGGATTATCGCATATCTCCAATACGGAAAAGTGTCTCCGTCGATGGGCTCTATAGCCGTCGATGTACCATTACCAGAAATCGCTTCCTCAAGTACTTCAGTAATGGGTACTATAAGTACATCAATGAGTGCTTCGACGACATCTGATGTGGCTCGTGAGACCGACTCCGAGCGTGTTGCGAGGAAAACAAAGCTCTATTCACGAGCAAAAGAGATCACAACCCCCGATGGTTTTATCAATTCGGACGGACAGCCTATTTCTATAGGGCAGTATGTTGGTAAAAAAGTGATATTGCTCGATATCTGGACATATAGCTGTATCAACTGCCAGCGTACTACACCGTATCTAAACAGCTGGTATGACAAGTACGAAGGTGATGGATTTGTCATCATTGGTCTCCACACACCTGAATTTGAGTTTGAAAAGAATTATGACAATGTACAAGCCGCGGTAAAAAAGCTTGGTATTAAGTTTCCAGTCATTCTCGATAATGACTACTCGACATGGAATGCATACGGTAATCTCTATTGGCCAAGAAAATATCTCATTGATATAGATGGTTTCGTGACATATGACCATATCGGAGAGGGTGGCTATGAAGAGACTGAAAAAAAGATACAAGAAGCTCTCAAAGAGCGTGCTGATGTGCTCGGAGTGAAAATGGTTGCCGACATGCCACTTACCAAGGAGACTTCGACTCAACAGCTCGGTATTATTTCTCCCGAGACTTATTTTGGTTCTATGAGAAATGACTATTTTGGGAATGGTCCGATTGGTGTGACGACATCCGACATATTCACCATACCCGATACGCTCAAACGAAATCGGTTTTACCTCGAAGGTGCTTGGAATATTACAAAAGAGTATGCCGAGAGTGGTGATAGTGGCACAAGTGAGACACTTATTGTCTATCCATACATAGCTCGCGAGGTATATTTTGTCGCCTCTGCAGATTCAAAGGTAGACATAGAACTCTATCGAGATGGAAAACCACTCGGTGTGTTTGCGCATGATGATGTATCAGAAAAGAATGGGGTGTCTATCGTGACCATAGGCACCTCTCGTCTGTACAAGCTCGTGAAAGAAGATGGTGTTTCAGCGCATACACTCGAAATGGTAGTCAAAGGTAAGGGGCTCAAGGCATTCACTTTTACTTTTGGCAACTAGCTTGCGATGATTGCTTGGGCGTAGTACTTTTGTAGAGCAATGGTATTTATCGTCTCAGCTCTCGCATGTATCGTCACCTATCTCGGTGGCCTTTTCACGCTTAGGTTCAAGGATCAGCTTCATCTCATACTCGGTTTCTCGGCTGGTGCGATACTGGGCGTGGCTTTCTTCGAACTCCTTCCTGAAATCGTCGAACTTTCTTCTGGATCCACGCAGGCCATAGTAGCTATAGGATTTGGCTTTATCATCTATGCCATCCTCGACCGTATGTTCGTGCTCCATAGTCATGATGACTGTGAAGAACAGCATCATCGCCGTACACTGCTCGGTGTCTCGTCGCTCATCGTACATCGTATCTTCGATGGTCTCGCAATCGGTTTTGCATTCAATGTGTCTGACTCCCTCGGACTTCTCGTCACTACTGCAGTGCTCATACACGGATTCTCCGATGGTATGAATGTCGTCTCTCTCGTCGTCCGAGGAGGAGGACAGAGGAAATCCGCTTTGAAATATCTCGGTATTGATGCCTTTGCTCCATTTATCGGTGTTACTTTTGCGTATTTTGTCTCTGTTTCTGACTCGACCATGTCGATCATACTCGCCACATTTTGTGGTTTCTTTATCTATCTCGGTGCGGCAGACCTCCTCCCTGAGAGCCATCACTCACATCCTACTCGTTGGACGACCGTTGCTACAGTCGCAGGAATGCTCCTCCTCTATGCGGTGTCTCGCCTTGCCTCTATTTAGTATTTTTAAATATAAAAAACCCACTCATTTTGAGCGGGTTTAGCCAAAGATATTTATTTGGGTGAATGATCCTTCACGAGGTTATCGATGAATTTAGCGACTGAATGATCACCTTCGAAATCAAACGAGGTCGGCGCGTCGCTCGAATCTCGGTAGAACCGAATAGGTTCGAATGTAATCACACGCCACATAAGAAACCCATAACAGGTGTCATCACCATAGTGGGTTTTGAGATCAGACGCAAACTGATTACTTTTATCTACAATCGTCTCAGCGTGTTCTCCTTCGAGGAGTTCGTGAAGTATTTTCAAATACCGATTTGCCTTATCTCGCCAATCGGGAGATATATGAAGACGGTGTTGCATGTCTGGTATTGTTTATACGACCAAACACACAAAAGTCAATAATCACACAACTAGGCTTTCTTTTCTCGGACGACGAGCTCTACGAGTCGAGCAAATGGTTTGATGAATATGAGGAAGAGGAATGCCGAGACAATATTGAAGAATACATGGAAGTTGGCCACCTCCTGCGCGGTCGCGCCATCTATGTACTGTATGAAATTGATAATGGGGCGTAAGAAGGGAAGCATGATGAGCACGCCGATAGTGTTGAAGAGGAAATGTGCAACAGCTGCTCTGCGAGCATTTGTATGGAGAGGTATCGCGGCGATGAGGGCTGTCACTGTCGTACCGATATTTGCTCCGAGTATGATGCCAATCGCCTGTTCGAATGAGAGGAGGCCCTGAGACACGAGGATGATAGAGAGTCCGGAAACCACGCCAGATGATTGGAGGATGGCGGTGACGAGGAAGCCTACGAATATAGCGCTACCGACATTTGATATATGACCGAGGAGGCCGAGCAGGGCAGTATTTGTCCTCAATGGCTCAATGAAGATCACCATGACCGCCAGAGAAAAGAATACGAGGCCGAAATAGAAGAGGGCTCGGCCGTATTTTTGCCATTTTATTTTTACTCGTTCGAGTATGAAGCCTGCGATGAGGATGACTGGTGCAATCGAAGCGAGATTGAGTGCGATGAGTTGGGTCGTCACTGTCGAGCCGATATTTGCTCCAAATATGACACCGAGAGAGGAAGTAAATGAGATGAGGCCTGCATCGACGAGACCGACAGTGATGACAGTCGTGGCGGTAGAGGACTGAAGTAATGCGGTAAAGAGTGTGCCTATGAGGGTACCGCGTACAGGCGTCGATGTGAGTGAGTGTAATATCTCACGCATCCTATCACCGGCCGCATACTGTATCTGGCGAGAGAATTTCTGAAGCGCAAATACGAATACGCAGAGAGATGTGATGATACCGACAATGCTCGTAGCGACACTCATGAGAGATGCCCGTTAGATGACGAGCTGATAGAGGTCGTTCACACGAGTAATAGAAAGGACGCCTTTTTTGCCCCGTATCCATCCGCCGTCTATTTTTGCCTCAGGCGACGATGATGCCCATGCTGTCTCTGTCATCGAGAGAGGTTTCAAATCAAACACGATGGGTACGGTGAATCCACCTTCACGAGGTGTGACAGTGCCGAGGGAGACGAGTTTGAAATCAGAGAGAGCAGATTTGCCACAGTCTGGCATCGTCTTGTAAACCGAGAAATAATTATTAAAGACGACGCGTGCTGCCTCTAGATCAGTGAGTGGTGCTGATGTAGACGCGTGCTGATATATAGTCGATCTGATATCGATTGCACACGGACTCGTCGCAACCTCGCTCGCAGGCTTCTGTATCATAGAGAGTCCCCATGCGACGAGAGCGATGACTATGAGTATGGCTATCGCGATGTAGATACTTTTTCTGCTTTTCTCGGGTGTCTGAGTCGTCGGCTGTGTTGTTTCATTATCCATATTATTTGACTCTAAATTGTATAGAGGAAGTATACCACTAGAGGTTTAATCAATAAAAATCCCCCGGCCAGAGCGGTGGGGGGATGAATAAATCACGATAGTGCCTCAGGTCACAGCTCTTTTGTCGCGAGCACGACGCACCGATAGTTCAGCCAAATGGTCGAACCAGCGGATAAAGAATCGTGGCTTCGGAGCGATGAAGTCTGTGGGATCGCCCCGTCTGCCGTGCTCGTAGAGAGAGTTTGGATTCACATAGGTGCCGAAGAGAATGTCAGGCAGAGGAAATCCAAAGAATCCTGAGATCGACTCATTCGAGCCTATGCTCGCATGATGTCGTAGATGAAAGCCGTAGAGCACTTTCCAAAAACTTCCGAAACGCGGATGACCGAGCAGGGGTTTCCAGCGTTCCACATCGACATGTTCGAGCGCGTGGAGTATCTCGTAGAGAAGCATTGAGAGCGATATGCCACAGTAGCCACCGAGAAATATCGGCATGTGCGGATAGAGCCACTGCAGAACCACGAAAAACGGTGTGGCCAGGCCTGCAAACACGAGAAGCGAATACCAAGGGAAAAACGACGCTTCGTGTTGTTTCTCTTCGAGTATCGGATAGTAATTTTCTACTATACCGCTCACCCTCTTCATCGTGACCCTCGTGAGAGAGTGATGATGAGTGTGTTGGCGGTAGAAGTAGGAGAGGAAGGGAATCACGGGTGCATGGAGGACATATCGGTGGAAAAAGAACTCCACGAATGCGCCCACCAAATGTATCGTGAGACCGACCGCACATACTGAGATGATGCTCGCTTTGATCTGAATTCCCCAGACCGCAGGACTCGCGAGATAGAGCGCAGAAAAGAGCCCGATGAGTGTAAGGGTAATCGTGATGACAAAGAGCGAAAGCGAGAACTTTTGAGTCTCGCGGTTAGTATCATGAGACATAGAAGGTCCTCGTTTGAGTTGTGGCTGGAAAGATACCAGTCTAGGGGTCAGTATAGCATTTACCCCTCACGGAGGGGGTCTTATTTGACAGAGTATGTGAAATCTGCTATTATCATGACCTACCAATCACTTTCCACCTCATGAGAGGGGAATACAGTGTCTCGTATCCTCGTCATATCATGTGACTCCTAGGGACTCGGGTCACATCACATATGACATCACACACAGAACATAAACCATCAGGGGATGGTATCCATACATTTGCAGAGCTCGGTATCGGCGAGAAAATGCTCGCAGTGCTCACAAAAAATGGCTTCACTATACCTACGCCTATCCAAGGCAAGGTGATTCCTGTCGGTCTCTCTGGCAAGGATGTCATCGGTATCGCTCAGACTGGTACTGGTAAGACACTCGGGTTTGGCATACCGATGGTCGAACGCATCATGCGCGAAGACGGACTCGGACTCATACTCCTCCCGACACGCGAACTCGCGAGCCAAGTCAATGAGACCATAGAGAAAATAGGCAGGCCTTTTGGTATACAGACAGCGGTACTCATCGGTGGAGATTCCATGGGTCGTCAGATCCGTGATCTTCGCGCACGACCTCAGGTAGTCGTCGCGACACCAGGTAGACTCATAGACCATTTGAAAAAAGGTACGATACGACTCGATCATGTCTCGATACTCGTCCTCGATGAGGCTGACCATATGTTTGATATCGGTTTCGCTCCACAGATTCGTGAAATCTTGAAAAAGACTCCAAAGGAGCGACAAACCATGCTCTTCTCAGCGACGATGCCTGACGAAATCGCAAAACTCGCATCAGAGCACCTCGCACTACCTATTCGCATCGATGTCGCACCTGCTGGATCTACTGCAGCTGGTGTCGAGCAGGAGATTATCATCGTCTCTCGTGGTGCGAAGGTATCGCTCCTCACAAAACTCATCGCCGAGAGTGAGGGACCTGTACTCGTCTTTACGAGAACGAAGCATGGTGCAAAAAATCTCACACACTCACTCCGTGATTCAGGCTTTACGGCAAACGAAATACACTCAAACCGCTCGCTCTCTCAGAGACGCGAAGCGCTCGACGGTTTCAAAAAACACAAATACCGTGTCCTCGTCGCGACAGATATCGCCGCTCGCGGTATCGATGTCAAGGATATCGGTCTCGTAGTGAATTTCGATCTTCCAGAACAGTCTGATGATTATGTGCATCGCATCGGCCGTACCGGTCGCGCGGGCAAGGTCGGCAAGGCGATCTCATTTGCCACACCAGATCAGCATCGAGATATCGCTGATATCGAGAGACTCATCAAGAAATCAATTCCAAAATCGAGCCACGAAGGTGCAGCTATCGATTTCCATGCTCGTCCAGAACGCCGTGGTCGTGGAGGTTTTCGTGGAGGCAGGGGTGGAGGATTCTCCCGTGCTCCTCGAGCGCCGTTCAATCCAAATGGTCCTCGCAGGTACAATAGTGGTCGCCCTGCTCATGCAGGCTCCCGTGGTTTTCCGAGTCGATCCGCTTCACCGAGGCGAGAAGTTCGTGATTCATCACAGACCAAACAGTTCAGCCCTACCGTCCGTCGCGTTTTCAGAAAACTTTAAACCAAAAACCACCCGAGAGGGTGGTTTTTAATTAACTGAGGCAGGTTCATAAAGAGTCTTCAGTATCTCAAGTCCACGATGTGCCTGCACCGCTACGGCATTTTTGGTTCGACCGGTGATAGCCGAGATTTCTTTGATTGAAAGACCCTTCATATATCGCAAAATCATCACTCTTTGATAGATGAGAGGGATGCGAGTTATGAGGAGGACCGCTGTTTTTCCATCGAGTATGTTGAAATGTCGATCAGTTTCGTTTTCTGCCGGAGCATCAAACCCTTTTTCTATGAGAGTATCGAGTGATGTGGTTTTGTGTTTGCGATACTCATCGACGATGAGATTGTTCAGTATATGGTAGAGGAATGATTTCATGAGAACTATTTTTCCTCCCTTGAGCATATAGCTCCATGTTTTGAGAAATGTATCTTGGACAATGTCTTCACTTATCGTCCTATCATGTACCTTGAAAAAAGCACGAGTGTTGAGACCTTTTTCAAAGTCCTTATGCGCAAGTGTAAGAAGCGCTCGGAGCGCTATTTTTTGTTTCAAGGTGATCATTGGATTGTAGAGTAATATCTTGACTTTTATTGTAGCATATTATCTATTTTTTAGCTCGTTGTAATAACCGAGGCGGAATATCGGCTCTTAGGGTATGGAAACAACTTTAATCTTCGCCCAGACAGTTTTCTACTTTACTGTGTCGGTCGGGGTCGTTTTGATTGCATTCCTATGCGTAATTGCAACCTATCATCTGGTGCGTATCGCTCACGAGATAGAGGATTTACCACATGATTTTGGTCACACCGAGACCAATGAAGAGCGAGGAGATGGGCTTAGAAGAAAAAAATAATACACCGTATGAAGAAAAAAAGAATTGGTACGAAAAAAGAGAAAAATGGAGGAGGTCTCGTCGCGGGAGCATCTATCGGGGCGGTGCTCGGCATAGCTGCAGGAATACTTCTCGCACCAGAGACAGGAAAGAAAATGCGCACTGATATCAAAAAGCTTTCTGGGGATTTTTATCGTCATATAGCTCCACAGCTCAAGAAACTAAGGGTCGTAGGGGAGGCTCAGTATCACGCCGTCGTTGCAGAAGGTGTGAGGAGATATGCAAAAGCAAGAAGACTCTCACGGTCGGAGGAGAAATTACTCGCTACAGAAGGAAAGCGCGCATGGTTTCACATGAAGAGAAATCTTCTGTAATCGTTTCTGTTCTCGAACGGCTTCATTTGTATGAAACAGTTGAGTTCAATAATCAAAGAAAATATGAAAAAAATTAACAAGAACATAGCGCTGGTACTTTTTACAGTAGCTTTGGTATTCGGTCTTGGTGGGGTCAACCGTGCATCTGCTGCAGGGCCTGCGGCAATCAATCTCTCGACCGCTGGTAACTTCGTCATTCTCTCAAAGACAGCTATCACGACGACTGGTATTACCGCCATCACTGGAGATCTCGGTATTAGTCCAGCGTTTTCGACAGCCATGACCGGATTCGGTCTTGTGCTCGATGGTTCTGGTACATTTTCGACATCAGCTCTCGTGACAGGAAGTATTTATGCAGCAAACTATGGTGTTCCAACTCCAACGACCGTGGGTAATGCTGTGAGTGCTATGGAGGCAGCATACACAGATGGTGCAGGCCGAGCAGTCGATGTCACTGACGCGGGTGCTGGTGATCTTGCTGGACTGACACTTGTGCCTAGTACTTATTTCTTCTCTGGTCCTGGTAATGTGGTCATCACAAACGATGTCACATTGAATGGCGGTGCGACGGATGTCTGGATATTCCAAGTACCAGGCACTCTCGATATCAGTGCAAACAAAAAAGTACTTCTCACTGGCGGAGCACTCGCTTCTAATGTGTTTTGGGTAGTCGCTGGTACTACAACACTTGAGCCAGGGTCTACTTTTTCTGGTGTGATTCTCGGTGGTCCGGGTGCGTCAACGATTGCGATGCAAAGCGGTGCGACATTGGTCGGTAGGGCATTGGGACAGACAGATGTCACCCTAATCGCCAATACCGTTTCATCGGCTGTGGCAGTCCCAACCCCAACTCCAACACCGACCCCAACCACATCTCAATCGTCGTCAGGTACTCGTTCTGCTCATAGAAGCAGTGGCAGTAGTGGAAGTGTCCAGACAATATCTACGACAACTCAGGCGCCGATTGTAGCATCTCTCGCCACTCCATACTTTCCCAATGCAGGACTCGATCCTCTCGAGGGAGATATGCCATGGAATCAGATCATGATTGCTGGTCTCGTCGCACTGACTCTCGTCTCACTCGGTATTCTCTTCAAAAGACGCACTATAATTCTCGGTAGTAAGTAGAGCGTATACACTTTATTCTTCAGTATGTAAAAACCCTGCTTCGGTAGGGTTTTTGTACATCGGAGTATTTATAAAAAAATGCAAACAAGAACTTTTTCAGGTCTAGAGACACTCCTCGCATTCCTCATCGGATTTGCAATTGCCATGTTTGTCCATTCGTATCTCGTCCCTCGAAGTGTGACAGAAAGGAATGCGGTTCCACTCATTGAGAGCGTGGCTGTCTTTGATGCGAGAGGAGTAGTGAGTATTGGATTACCTACACGACTCAGAATTCCAAAAATAGGCGTGAATTCTGTCATCGAATACATGGGTCTCACTGTCGATGGTGCGATGGATACACCCACAAGCCCTGACAGGGTGGGATGGTTTGCCCTCGGTACTCATCCTGGCAATGTGGGTAATGCAGTCATGGCAGGGCACTATGGGTGGAAAAATGGGATACCTGCAGTGTTTGATAATCTGAACACTTTGCGAAAGGGGGACCTACTGTATGTCGATGATGAAAAGGGTGTGACTGTAATTTTTGTAGTACGAGAATCTCGTACTTATGATCAGGCTGACGGTGCTTCTGAGGTTTTCCTTTCGAGTAATGGAGGGTCACATCTCAATCTCATCACTTGTCAGGGGGTGTGGAATAAAGATATGAAAAGTTACTCCCATCGTCTCGTCATATTTACGGACAAAAAAGAATGAATCTCGTGAGGAGTCCTAGATCCTCTTGGTGAGTGCTAGCACTTCTTGAGCTGATGGTAGGATGCCGTATCCGATGAGAATGACGATGAGGAATGTATAGATAGTCGTCGCGAGCATGTATGTCTTCCAATGTTTCTGGAAAGAGTATGTTCCGTGTTTTGTATGAAGCTGAGCATAGCCGTAGTGCATGAGGACGAAGCCGAGTATGTTTGTGAGCCAGTATCCGAGGACGACCATGGGGAAGAAAAGTGGTGCGTAAAAGAAAGAGAGGACAAATCCAAATACATAGGCCATCGGAAGGTTTGTGAAGACATCATTCCACGGCGAGAGAGGGGAGAGCCAAAACCCTACAAATACGAGTGTTCTGTGCCACCATTTCCGTATCGTATCTGCAGTGTGTTTTTTCATGTCGGGAATATAGTAACACGGAGGCTTTTTGAGTTATCCAGTTTCTCTAAACAAGAACCGTCCATGAGGACGGTTCTTGTTTATGGTGGAGATGGCGGGATCATGAGTACATGTATCGGTCATTACATGACCAGTACTCGCGATTGGATTTTTTCTTTGCTGAGTACAGCTCGAAAAAATGCTCAATCATGCTTCGATTCCGCCACGAAAGCGTCCCCACGCTTTCTCATCTCCAAATAAAAAACACCCATGCGGGTGTTTTTTATGTATGGTGGAGATGGGCGGAATCGAACCGCCGTGCACGAAATGCTCTCAGGCACATCTACAAGGTATATCCGATCATTGTACGAATGTACTTTAAACAGTGATGCTCTATGAACGGCAGAACACATCATCATCGATCTCTTTCAGTTTCGACTCTCCCTCAGAGAAGGGGAGCATCTATCTCGAAGATATTACACTCACTCACACAGTTCGAGAATCAGATGTGAAGAATGTCGTTTAGGCCGTAGCGTAAACGAAAGCGAAATCGTTAACTCCGTAGAACGGAGAGACTACAGACTTGGCTTTTGAAAATGCGTTTGCATTTACAGGTTCCAACAGTTTTGAGAGTTATTGGAGCTCTACCTTGCATGCTAGAGGAAGCGGCTTCATGTCTAGGCCGATCATCCCCATATGAAAATATTATTCTCTCAATGACCTATCGATATCCCTCTGGGACTGTCTTTTCTTCATGTCCTCGCGCTTATCATACTGTTTTTTGCCTCGGACTACAGCGAGCTCTACCTTGAGCTTCTTACCCTTATTATACACCGAAATAGGCACTATTGTCAAACCCTTGCCGGATTCGATAGTAGCGAGTTTTCGTATTTCTTCCTTGGTCAATATGAGTCGACGCAGACGGAGAGGATCGTATCCTTCTGGAGTATTCGCGGCTTGGTATGGAGGGATAGACATATTCATGAGAAAAGCCTCACCACCTCGCACTGTGACATAGGAACCGTCGAGGACGGCAGAGTGGGTACGGAGCGACTTTACTTCGAGTCCGAGCAACTCGATACCAGCCTCGTATTTCTCGAGGACTTCATAATCAAATCGGGTTTTTCTATTCTGGGCGAGTGCCATATGGTCATGGTAACGGAAAGGAGGGTCTTTGAGAAGCGAATGCAGACATGGTAGTCTATCTCTCGGCATGCACACTCACCCGACCCCTTCTCTTTTCGATATCGGATTTGTAGCCTCTACTCCGATCATCTCACTCATGAACAAGAGTTCGCACCGTATGATATCCAGATACCCCGTGGTCACCCGCTATGTGGCAGCCGCGGCAAAAGCCTTCATCGTGTGTCTCTGAATCACTCAAGCCCTGACACCTGTCGGGGCTTTTTATTTCCCTCGAGAGCGGATATAATGGCCAAATCATGCCACTCCCACCAAACAATCTCTTGAAAAATAAGCCTAAAATCGGAGGTCGAAAGATGCCTCATATGCGCCCACTGCGTGGTCCACTGCGCTTTTTTGGTAGTTTCGGTACATCAGTCATCATATTTGCGGTACTCATACTCATATACTCATTTCTCTCAAACGACACAGTCAAAAAAGATTCAGTCTCCATATCAGAGGTAGCGAGCGCAGTATCGGCTGGACAGGTTTCATCGATAGAGATTTCTGGCAATGAGCTCGCGATCAAATACACCGATGGTAGTGAAAAAGTATCGAGTAAAGAATCAGATGCTGCTCTCTCACAGACTCTCGGAGCATATGGGGTAAAGACTGTCGATCTCGCAAAGGTAAAGATGGATGTAAAATCTCCGTCCGGCCTGGGGTACTGGATCGTAAATCTTGCACCATTTATCATCCCTCTCATATTTATCGGATTTTTCATCTGGTTCCTCTCGCGTCAGGTAAAGGGTGCGGGTGTGCAGGCAATGACATTTGGTCAGTCGAAGGCGCGCATCATTTTCCCTGATGATAAAAAGCAAAAAGTCACATTCAAAGATGTGGCCGGTGCAAAAGAGGCGAAGCAGGAGCTCGTCGAAATCGTCGATTTCTTGAAGAATCCGAAAAAATTTCTCGACATCGGTGCCGTCATACCAAAGGGCATTCTCCTCATGGGTGCGCCAGGCACGGGTAAGACGCTCCTCGCACGCGCGGTCGCTGGTGAGGCAGGTGTCGCATTCTTTTCTATATCAGGTTCGGAATTCGTCGAGATGTTTGTCGGTGTCGGTGCATCGCGCGTGCGAGATCTCTTCAAGATGGCAAAATCCGCATCGCCATCTATCATTTTCGTCGATGAGATAGACGCGGTTGGTCGCTCTCGAGGTGTGGGTACCGGTGGTGGTAATGATGAGCGCGAACAAACACTCAATCAGATACTGGTGGAGATGGATGGATTTGAGCCAAATGAAAAAGTCATCGTCATGGCTGCGACAAATAGGCCCGATGTACTCGATCCAGCACTCTTGCGTCCAGGACGATTTGATCGCCGTGTCACTATCGATATACCAGACAGGGGAGACAGGGAGGAAATACTGAAAATCCACTCAAAGAAAAAACCATTTGCCGAAGATGTGAATCTCAAGGTCGTCGCAGAGAGGACTCCAGGATTTACCGGTGCTGATCTCTACTCACTCATGAACGAGGGCGCTATCCTCGCTGCTCGTGAGAATAGGACAAAAGTGTCTCAGTACGATCTCATCCGTGCTATAGAAAAAGTCATGCTCGGTCCTGAGCGCAGGAGTCATCTCCTCTCGAAAAAAGAGAAAGAACTCACGGCATATCACGAAGCAGGCCATGCCGTCGTCTCTTCGGTACTCGAATACGCTGATCCAGTGCACAAGATTTCTATCATCTCTCGTGGTCGTGCTGCTGGCTATGTGCTCCATCTACCGATAGAAGATAGAAAGCTCCAATCAAAGAAAGAATTTCTCGATGATATCGCGGTGTCACTCGGCGGATATGTCACAGAAAAGATGCTATACGGTGATATCACGACAGGTCCATCAAATGATTTGCAGGTCTCGACTGCTCTCGCACGAGACATGGTGACGAAATATGGAATGTCAGAAAAGCTCGGTCCAGTCGCTCTCGAAGGTGCGGGTGGCAGGGTACTGTTTGGTCGTGGTGTCGATGGAGATGAATATTCAGAAGAAGTCGCTGCAAAGATAGACGCAGAAGTATCTAAAATCATGACTGAGGGTATGGCGCGCGCAGAAAAGACAGTGAAGGAATATAGGAAACTCCTCGACGCCATAGCTACTCGTCTCATGGAGACAGAGACTATCGAACGAGATGATTTCGAAAAACTCCTCATTGCTCACGGAGTCGTGCCAAAGAAAAAGAAAGACATCGAACATCAGGCATAAATGGTAAATAAAAATCAGCTGCTCAGGCAGCCGATTGAACTTGGCCGATTTCGACAGGTTTGCGGATCGCCTGTTGAAATACTCTTACAAACATATCGAATGGCTCTCGGTCTTCGAGCACTGCACAGGTAGCTCGCGTGTTGACTGGCGCGATGATATTCGCAGTGGGCAATGAGAACAGGTCGAATGTTGCAGGCTTGTTGTCCCATGTGCATGAGCCACCGACGATTTGGACAGGGTCCCCGAGGGATCTAATCCAGGCGATAGGTGTAAGCATGCGTCGGGCACAATCAATGACTTCTTCGTTTTCACCCATAGGCCCGCCGGGGAAGCCGAGATAGTCACCCCTCCAGACGGAGAGATGATACTCTTTTCCTTCGAAGACAAGTTTGAATACAAAGAACGCGAGACGGTAATGAGGGTTCACAAAAAATCCTTGGTTGAGTTCCGTATTGATTATAGTCCTCGTCTATAAAAACTTATCCACTTAAAAAGTCGCCTCAGGCGAGGCGACTCTGTATCTCTGGCAGACTCAAGAGCTCTAGGGTGCCAGGGACGACGACATGACTCACGAGATCTTCTATTTTCACGAACCAGATTTTCTCCTTCATGGTTTTTTTGATTGTGCCACGAATGGAGCATCCGATAAGAATCACGCGCTTGCGTCCTCCGATACTCACGACATCATCGATGGGAGAGTGTAGGTAGCGGATCTTGAGGATGAATAAGTCACGAAAATAGTGTCGTAAATAGAGGTATGCAGCACGAGTGAATCCCTCTTTGAGCGATGCGCGTCCACCAGGCAATGCCCATAGAGCTCCTTTGCCAGCTTGTTTTACGAGCAGGACCTTTTCACCGCGATTGACGATGAAAAGTATCAGGTTGTTTGTAGGCATGATGAACTCCTGTTGTCATTATATTGTATGTTTTGCCACCTTGCTTTAGGATAGGTGAGTCCTATCCGCCTTTAGCTCAGTTGGTTAGAGCATCGAGCTTATACCTCGAGGGTCCTTGGTTCGAATCCAAGAAGGCGGACTAACAGTAGAAACACCTGCTCTGAGGCAGGTTTTCTGATTCTGAATGAGACGGTGTATACTTGGAGCAACGGTCTGCAAAGTAGGTGTTGTAAGTCTGTTTGACGGGTGTTAAATCCGTCCGGTGCGCTCTAATGTGTACATGAGAAGAACTTATTTATGATGCCGAATGCCTCCCGTTTATTGTTCCCCGCTACATGCCCATGGTTATGGAGCTTCCAAAACCCGCACAATAGAAGTCACCGCCTTGATTTCCCCTTGGCGATGTATCGAGTGGTTTCGACCTATCGAATGACTTTTCACCGGACCGTGAGAGTGTCCGGTGTTTTCTTTTTTAAAATATCAACTACCTTATTCGCGCGAATAGGCGAATACAATAAAGACTTGTGGAGTCTTTATTCTCTTATTCGTACGAATAAGAGAATGAGAAAGACTATTCGAAATGAATTTTCTGTGATTCCCGTCGGGCGAGTTCGGCTTTGATATGAGGATATTTTGAGAAAGTAGAGTCTTCATCGAGGAGACGGGAGGCTTCAGTGCGGGCGGCCTCGACCATTTTGAGATTTTGTATCGCTTCCATACCGACATCTGAGATGCCCCACTGTTTCTTGCCGTAGAGGTCGCCCGCACCTCGGAATCTGAGATCATACTCTGCGAGCTCGAAACCATTTTTTGCAGTTTTTAGTGCGAGCAGACGGTCTTTTGTCTTTTCTCCTGCACTCTCAGCATAGACAAAACAGTGTGCCTGATGATTTGAACGGATGACACGACCACGGAGCTGATGGAGCTGAGCGAGGCCAAATCGTTCCGCGCCTTCTATGATGATGACAGTCGCATTGGGTACATTCACACCCACTTCGACGACAGATGTGGCGACGAGTATGTGGAGTTTTCCATTCTTGAACTCCTGCATGACATCTTCTTTGTCATCATCCTTCATCTTTGAGTGGAGTATGCCTATCTCATACTCTGGAAAAATATCTTTTTTCAGTCTCTTTGCTTCTTCTTTCACCGATTTTGCCTGTACGGCGAGTTCTTTTGTCGGATCTGGTTCATCGATACGAGGGCAGATGATGTAGGCCTGACGACCCTGTGCGAGTTCGGCACGGACTTTTTCATACATTTCACTCCTCTTATCTGGCATGACAATCTCAGTCATGATGGGTTTCCTGCCATGAGGCATTTCGTCGAGGAGTGAGAGATCGAGATCGCCAAATACCGTGAGTGCGAGTGTACGAGGTATCGGTGTCGCAGTCATGGAGAGGAGATGGGGAGTGATACTGTCTTTTCTCACGAGTTTCTGGCGCTGACCTGTACCGAAACGATGTTGTTCATCGACGATGACATAGGCGAGATTTTTGAACTTCACGCTTTTTTGTATGAGTGCGTGGGTGCCGATGAGTATAGGTATCTCGCCATTGGCTACCCATTTGAGGAGCTGAGCGCGGGAAATATCAGTCCAACCGTCGGGATTTACTTTTGATGGAAATTTTCTACAGCCTCTACCAGTGATGAGACCGATCTGTATCGGCATATGACGAAAATAGTGTATGAATGATTCAAAGTGTTGGGTCGCGAGTATTTCGGTCGGACACATGTAAGCGGTCTGGAGGGCACCATTGTTTTGCCCGAGAGGTTTGGTCGTCGTCACAGCATAGACAGTGGTCGCGGCCACAGCAGTCTTGCCAGAGCCCACATCACCTTCGAGGAGGCGAGACATGGCGTGACCTCGTCTGAAGTCAGACATGATTGTCTCAATCGTGCGTTTTTGCGCGCTGGTCGCGATAAATGGGAATCGAGAAACAAATTTTTCTATCTCTTCTGGTCCTTTGTCTATCATAAATGCGGGACCAGCCTGATAGGCACGACGCTCTCGCTGTTTCTCGAGCTGTATGAAAAACACTTCTTCAAATGCGAATCGCTTCCTCGCCGCCATCGCATCTTCTGCTCTCTGTGGTGCATGTATCCAGACGAGTGCAGTCGTGAGTGTCGGGAGATTGTATTTTTTTAGTATGTCGACAGGTAGAGGGTCGACGAGAGTATCGAGTATTCCAGATTTGAAAATCTTTTGTACAGCGTGATATATCCAATTTGATGAGAGACCTCGTGACTCGGGATAGACCGGATAGAGGGTGTGTACCTGACCTTCGGTGCCGAAGAGATTGTCACCGACTCCCTCAGGGAGTTCGGCCAATTGTTCTAGTTTTGGGTTTGAGAGATAGAGCACACCTTTTCTCTCAGATACCTTGCCCTCGGCTCTCACGAGGGATTTATCCCTCGTCATTTTTGCGATATAGGGTTGATTGAACCAGACGGCCTTGACCGCGGTGCCACTCGCATCAGTAATCATGCCCTCTGCCATGGGGATGTGTGAACGGAATCCCTTCGAGGTTTTGAGTTTTGTGATTTCACCGTAGATGACAGCGGTCTGGCCTTTTTCGAGAGAGCTGATTGTGCGTGCCTCGGCAGTGTCGCCGTAGCGTGTAGGGAAGTGGTAGAGGATATCTTCGATGGTCATGATGCCGAGGCGCGCGAGAGCGGATCGCTGCTGCGTCTGGAGTCTGAAATACTCTTCGATGCGAGAGAAGGGAGGCATGAAGACATTGTACCAGTAAAGGGCTCATTTGAGCCGTCTAACAGAGAATCTTTCAATGGATATTATTGTGAAATATATATTGACACAGTGCAATGTATGTGCTAATTTCACATGATTCCGAATTTGATTCGGAAGGAATAGTTCCTCGTCAGAAAAACAAAAAGGATACCAACAATGACAAGTCAGTTATTCAGCTACTGGTGGGTGCTTGCACTCATCGCTCTTATCGTCGGCTACAAGCTGATTCTGCGGATCTTCGGGGTGGTCATCATCCCGCAGGACTCCATCGGCGTCGTCAACAAGAAGTTCGTCGTCTTTGGCGGCCACAAGACCCTCCCGGACGGCGCAATTATCGCGCTCAACGGTGAGGCTGGCTACCAAGCTGACACGCTCGCGCCGGGCCTCCATGCCTGGCTCTGGCCGTGGCAGTTCGACATCGAGCGTGTGAAGTTTGTCGAAGTCGAAGAAGGCACGATCGGTGTCGTCGAGTCTCGTGATGGCAAGCCACTCTCGGGTGGTCGCGTCCTCGCGAAGTGCATCGAGTGTGACTCGTTTCAGAGTGCTCGAGCATTCCTCGTCAACGGTGGTGAGCGCGGTCCCCAGATCGCGATTATTCCGCCCGGCACATATCGCATCAACACGGCGCTCTTCACCATCAGCATGCAGAAGGTGACCGAGATCGATGACAACAAGGTCGGTGTCATCACTACCAAGGAGGGTGCTCCGCTCCGCACCGGCGAGATCGCCGGCAAGGAGATCCAGGGGCACAACATGTTCCAGGATGCCCAGACCTTCATCAACAATGGGGGCTTCAAAGGCCTCCAGGAGCAGGTCATCCTCGCGGGTCGTTACTTCATCAACCCGCGGTTCGCGACCGTCGAGATCAAGGACATGACCGTCGTGCCGATTGCAAATGTCGGCGCCGTCATTTCCTATGTCGGTGAGGAGAGTGTCACACAGTCGTCGAGCGAGGGTTTCAAGCACGGCAATCTCGTGAAGAAGGGTCAGAAGGGTGTCTGGTCGGATCCCCTGGATCCGGGCAAATATCCCGTCAATCCCTACACTCACAAGGTCGAGCTCGTGCCCACGGCCAATGTCGTTCTCAACTGGGCTTCGGCCAAAACCGAGTCCCACAACCTCGACAAGAACTTGTCGACGATCACAGTCCGCTCCTCGGATGGCTTCACATTCAACCTGGATGTGAGCCAGATCATCCATATCCCGCGGACCGACGCCCCAAAGGTCATCGCGCGTTTCGGAAGCATGCAGAACCTGGTCACCCAGGTCCTCGAGCCGACTATCGGCAATTACTTCCGCAATGCCGCCCAGGGCTCCGATGTCATCGACTTCCTGAAGTCGCGTCAAGAGCGCCAGAAGGAGGCGAAGGACCGTATCTCGTCTGCCCTCAGCGAATACAATGTCGGCGCGGTGGACACCCTCATCGGTGACATCGTTCCGCCCAACGAACTCATGAAGACGCTCACCGATCGCAAGATCGCTGAGCAGGAACGGGTGACCTACGAGACCCAGCGTCTCGCACAGGTGACCCGCAAGGAGTTCGAGCAGGCGAAAGCGACTGCTGATACCCAGGCCCATGTCGTCGCTTCGGAGCGCAAGGTTCAGATCGCCGGCTTCGATGCCGAGGCCAATGTCAAAAAGGCCAAGGGCGACGCCGAATCCAAGACCATCAATGCCGAGGCCGATGCTCGGGTGCTCACCGTCACAGGTGATGCCGAAGGCAAGAAGATCACGGCGGTCGGCACGGCGGAAGCGGAGGTCATCCAAAAGAAGACCAATGCCGTCGGTCAGGGCAACTATGCCATGATCGAGTCTGTCCGAGCCCTCGCTGCTTCCAAAATCCCGCTCGTCCCGCACATCGTCGCGGGCGGTGATGGCAGCAATGGTGGTGGCTTCGTCAATGTGCTCCTCGCCAACTTGGTGCAGGCGCAGCTCAAGAAGGATGAAGTTCCGGCCAAACCCGCCACTCCGGCGGAACCGGCCGAGGCCTCCGCTTCGAGCGAAGCCAAGAAGTAAGCTAGTTCTTTGTTAGTTCAGAGGCGTTCCGCAAGGAACGCCTCTTTTTATTTCTATTTGTATATGTCAGCAGGATAGGCTGGCTCTACCACCGTCGGAGGAGTTACTGCTGGTGGTGTAGGACACGCTGTGAATGCGCAATCTGGTCCACTACGGCTCACATAAGAACCGTCGGGACAGAGTTTTGCTTCTATCGTACAGGCGACCTGATTGGCTACTGTCGTGTCGGTCGCATCTTTGGTTCTCGTAAAGTATAAATAAGCTCCCACAATGAAGATGAGGACGACGACTATCCAAATAATTGTTCTGTTTTTCATGGGAAAGATTAGTGATTGTTACTCCCCCATGAAGACGAATGAACGAGGATTTAATTACAGATACTGATTTTTCCTTTTGCGATACGGATGAGACCCTCTCGTGTCATAGCATGCAAGTTGTGATCTATATCGAGGAGAGGTTTTCTGATTTTCTTGTGGAGTGATTCGAGACTCTGTGGTGATTTGAGTACTTCTCTCAATATGAGTGATCGTAGCTCGCGATTTGATCCCTCAAATCGTGATTGCTTCACATGGTGAGTAGATTTTCTCGATGGATTTTTGATTGTGCGTTTGAGATGCGATCCATAGTCCATGAGCGCCCAGTACCACTCCCTCGGATTTTCTACATCCATGGTTTCATTTATGACCCTATGGAGATGGGAGTCAGAGATTTTTTTCTTTTTCGGAAAGAAATGATGAATATAGACACTACGGATATTCGTCTCGATGAATATATGTGGCTCATTCCATGCAAAGGTGCAGATAGCACTCCGAGTGTAGTGGCCTATACCAGGGAGTTTTGTATCAGAGTGGAGGGCGACGGATATATCACCAGCGAAATTCCTTTCGATGAGTTCGCATGTTTTCTTTAGATAGAGTGCGCGCTTATTGTAGCCGAGACCCTGCCATAGAGAGAGGATATCGGCGAGCTTTGCATTCGCGAGTTTCTTCGCAGTGGGGAATCGTCTGAGGAAGGAGAGGTATTTCGGTACGACTCGATCCGTCTGTGTTTGCTGGAGCATGAGCTCAGAGACCATGATCTCGTACGGATTCTGTGTTTCTCGCCACGGAAAATCACGGCGATGTTTCGCATAAAAATCCCAAATCATCTCCTTGAACCGAGTGTTTTTCATCGAGGATGAGTATAGCAATAAAAGATGGAGAGGATGTATGGTGGCTAGTTTCAATGCTTTGAAACCATTTTCCTGATAAAATAAGCCCATGTCTAAATCTGTTTTTGTCACGAGAGAAATCCCTGCAATCGCTATCGACACATTGAGAGCGCGTGGCTATGTCGTCGAAGTGAGCGATAAAAAAGCGCCACTGACCCAAAAGGAAATCATCCGTTTTCTGAAGAAAAAGCCATATGATGCCGTGCTGACACTCCTCACGGATAAAATCGATACCACGGTATTTGATGCAGTACCTGCCGTCAAACTCTATGCAAACTATGCGGTCGGCTATGACAATATCGATATCACTGAAGCAAAGAAGCGTGGCATTTTCGTGACAAACACCCCTGGCGCATACTCTGATTCGATTGCAGAACATGCGGTAGCACTCATACTCTCTCTCACGACTCGTATGGCTGAGGCAGATCGATTTGTCCGTGCTGGTAAATACAAAGGCTGGTCGCCAATGAACTTTATCGGCACCGATCTCGTCGGCAAAACTATCGGTATCATCGGCACCGGTCGCATCGGTGAGAGAGTGGCATATCATTTTGCAAAAGGCTTTGGTTCAAAAATCATCTACTATGATGTTGTCCGTAATGAAAAAATAGAGAAAGAATGTGATGCGACATTTGTATCATCTATTGAGGGTGTGTTGCGAGAGGCTGATGTCGTGACACTCCATGTACCACTTCTCGATTCGACGCGACATCTTATCAATAGCGAGAGACTGAAGATGATGAAGCCGACTGCCTATCTCATAAACACATCACGCGGACCAGTCGTCGATGAAGTAGCACTCGTCGAGGCCTTGAGAGCAGGGACCATACGGGGAGCTGGCTTGGATGTATTTGAATTTGAACCAAAACTCGCGAAGGGTCTCACCAAGCTCGACAATGTCGTGCTCACACCACATATCGCATCCGCTCGCGAGAGTGCTCGTAATGAGATGGCGAGGATAGTCGCAGACAATATCATCGATTTCTTCGAGGGCAAGAAGCCACGAAATAACATATATTCATAATATGAAGGGCAAACTCATACTCGCTCGACACCACGAATCAGAGTGGAACAAACTTGGTCTCTGGACAGGCATGCGTGATAGGCATCTCACTGAATATGGATTCAAGAAGTCGGAGGACATGGGCCTCCTCATCAAGGGTGTCAAAATCGATCGTGCTTTTGCTTCGATGCTGGTGCGTTCTATCGAGACACTCTCGTCGATGCTCAATGCTATCGGTCAATACACTGTGCCTGTAGAATATTCTGCCGCTCTCAATGAGCGAAATTATGGCGACTATACCGGTAAAGATAAATGGGAAATGCTTAAGCTCATCGGAGAAAAGCATTGGGATGATATCCGCCGCTCATGGAATTGTCCTGTACCAAATGGTGAGACATTGAAAATGGTGTATGAACGCACTATTCCGTATTTTCTCGAAAAAATAGTACCCACAGTGAACAAAGGGGAGACCGTCCTTGTCGTGGCCCATGGCAATTCATGTCGAGCGCTCATGAAATATATAGAGAAGATTTCTGACAACGGTATTGCTGATGTTGAAATGCCTTTTGGCGCCGTTATCCTATATGATATCGATGAGAGAGGTTGTCTCATAAAAAAAGAGGTACGCCAGACTGAATCTAGTGTAAACGCATAATGTTGTCCAAAGCCCAAATCATCGCGACTATCGGCCCTGCATCTACGGATAGGAATATTATCCTCGCCATGGCGGAGCATGGTATGGACATCGTCCGTCTCAATTTTTCCTGGGCCGATATCACGACGCGTCTAAAACAAGTGTCTCTCATACGAAGCGTCGCTCTCGAAATCGATAGACCTATTCCCATCATTGCCGATCTACCTGGGCCTCGCGTCCAGAAAGGTAGTGTCCATACCTATGATAGGGCGATACACACCTGCATTACCGAGGAAGATAAGAAATTCGTTCAATTTGCCATCGAGCAAAAGATAGAATGGATAGCACTCTCATTTGTTTCGAGTGCTGAAAATGTGACATGTGCACGCGATACTATCCGCAAGTACGGTGGGACGCAGAAAATCATTGCGAAAATAGAACGCAAACAAGCGCTCGATGCTATCGACTCCATCATTGCGGTGGCGGATGGCGTGATGGCGGCGCGTGGAGATCTCGGCAATGAAATACCACTCGAACAGATTCCTTTTGCTCAGAAGATGATCATAGAGAAATGCAAAGCAGCGGGGAAGCCGGTCATCACTGCGACCGAGATGCTCCTCTCCATGACAGAAAAAGATACGCCGACGCGTGCCGAGCTCACGGATGTCACGCAGGCGATACTTGAGGGCTCCGACGCTGTTATGCTCTCAGAGGAGACAGCACGAGGAAAATTCCCAATAGAGTCGGTCGCTATGATGGAAAAGCTCGTACACGAAGCAGAAAAACACATGAAAGGTAAACTCCATATAAACGCATTTTAGTCATGTCACGCATCATCTCTATACAGGCATCTCAAATACTCGACTCCAGAGGCAATCCGACGCTCGAAGTCACCTGCACGACAGAGCATGGCAAGGGGAAAGCAGCGGTTCCATCAGGCGCATCGACTGGTGTGCATGAGGCACTCGAACTGCGCGATGGTGATATGACGGAGTATCACGGCAAAGGTGTCACAAAAGCTCTCAACAATGTGAATACGAAAATCGCTGGACACATAGTCGGTAGTGACCACGATCAAACTTCGCTCGACAGAGCACTCATCGCCCTCGATGGTACAGAAAACAAATCAAATCTCGGTGCCAACGCGATACTCGGTGTTTCACTCGCATTCGCTCGTGCCATGGCAGATGAGCAGGGTATCGAGCTCTATGAATATCTCGGCAGGCTCGCTCACAATACGACGCTGAGACTTCCAGTGCCATATCTAAATATCATAAATGGAGGCAAGCACGCTGATAGTGGCCTCGATATTCAGGAGTACATGATCGCCCCTGTTGGTTTTCATACATTTGCGGAGAAAATAGAGGCCGGAAAGAAAATCATAGAGATATTGAGAGCATCACTCACTGAGGAAGGACTCTCGATACATCTCGGAGACGAGGGAGGTTTTGCACCTCAGCTCGATTCAAATGAAGGAGCGATAACATATATAGAAAAAGCTATACGCAAAGCAGGCTACTCATTTGATCAGGTAAAAATCGGCCTCGATGTCGCCGCCTCGAGCTTTTATGAAAATGGTATCTACACACTCACTGTGGGCGGTACGAAAAAACTGATGAAAACGGCGGAGATGACTGCTTGGTATGAGACACTGATTGCCAAACATCCCATCGTATCGATAGAAGACGGTCTCGCGGAGGATGATTGGGACGGTTTTGCTCTGATGAATGCGAAAATGGGGAAGAAGATACAGATAGTCGGAGATGATCTCACGGTGACAAACAAAAAGAGGATAGCACAGGCCATCGAGGCGAAAGCGATAAACTCTGTACTCATAAAACTCAATCAGATAGGTACACTCACTGAGACGGTGGAGGCTATAGAGATGACGAAGAGGGCTGGGTGGAAACCATCTATCTCGCATCGCTCGGGTGAGACTCTCGATACTTTCATTGCTGATCTCGCTGTAGGTACGGGATGCGAATCTATCAAGGCTGGGTCACTCACACGAGCCGAGCGTGTCTGTAAATACGATCGTCTCATAGAGATAGAGAAGAAGCTCGGCTAGGGGATTTGGAGGGGTGAGTACTCCTACTGATTTCCTCTATCGACCAGACAAATAGTCCCATCTGCATAGTATCATATATGGTACTATGTGTATGAGGGAGAGAGGGGGGTTTCGGGATCAAATTTGGTAGAAAATAAGGCTCTGGTATGATATTGTCTCTCGTATTGGAGACCTGCCTGCGCAGGCAGGCGTGTCAGAAATCCAAAATGGAGACGTGTCAGAGTGGTCTAATGTACCTCTTTGCTAAAGAGGTGAGCCCGTCAAAAGGCTCCGAGGGTTCGAATCCCTCCGTCTCCGCAAACGAATCGCCGAAGGGCGATTTTAGGTTGTGGAGACGAGCAAGTATGGGATACTTGCGTGAGGGATTCGAAGCCCGATTGAGCATGCGTTCCGACGCATCCAATCGGGGTACTGACCCTGTAAGGGTCGAAATCCCTCCATCTCCGCAATGATCCATCAAGTACCTCAATGAAAATCTTTGGTAAAACAAATTTGTCAGTAATTGCTATTAAAAAGTGTAGGCAGAAATTATGAGAAAAATAATTGTTCAAGAGTTTATTACATTAGATGGAGTAATGCAGGCGCCAGGCGGACCAGACGAAGATACAGCGAGCGGCTTTAAATACGGCGGTTGGACCGCTCCATATTTTCATGCGGCTGACGAGGAGGCTGATGAATTTATGCAAAAATGGATGAAACCCACAGATCTCCTTTTGGGCAGGAAGACATTTGAGATTTTTGCCGCTTATTGGCCCTCTCATGCGGACATGTGGCCTGGTATTATGGATGTTACTAAATACTGTGTGAGCACGACAAAGACCGAATCCGATTGGAAAAACTCAGTTTTCCTCAAAAGCGTAGAGGATATCAAAAAACTCAAAAGTTCTGGAGACTCTGAAATTCAGGTTATTGGTAGTGGCAATCTTGCACAGACTCTATTTAAACATGATTTGGTTGATGAGTTGCGACTCATGATATTCCCAATCACACTCGGTACCGGTAAGCACTTGTTCGGTGAAGGTACTATTCCCGCAGCCTTTGCATTATCGGACAGCTTAGTTACAAAAAATGGTGTAATTTTCGCTAATTACAAGCGCGATGGAGAAGTTAAGACGGGTACTATTGGAGCTTAAAGAAAATAGAGACGGCGAGAATTGTTAGAGTGGTCTAGTGTACTTCTCTAGTGTACTTCTTTGCTAAAGCCGGAGACCGACGGTGCGAGGTGGAGGTCACAAGATTTTTCCAAAAGAGTATACTGTCATCATGTAATAACCAAAGTATTCTCTACTCATATTAAATGAAAACATTTTTTAAAATATCAATTTATATATTCCTCGGACTTCTTCTCGTGGTCACGGTGTTATTACAGTCGAGTAATCGTTTACCAAATTCTGGTAGCCAGGGTATTCACATGACCTCCAATGGATATAAGGCCTATGAGGTTAAAGGAGTTGAAGTCCTGATTGGTAATGACGGTCTTCGGGTGGGAATTGAAAACAAATACGGTCTCACACCAGCCACGGGACTGAGTGAAAGTCTTGTAAATTTTAACAACGAATCGTGTTTTGATGACCAGAAAGTTATTGGAATTGCTTTTGCTACTACAAAAAATAGCTCTTACTATGCCACTAGTTCGGAAGCATACAAAGCTAACCTATCCACTCCTAACTCAAAAGTTACAAGTAGTCTTGTAACGATTAACAACCAGCAATTTAGTAAATTTGAACGAGAGACAGGACTAGGATGTTCTTCTGGAAATTGTCCCAATGTATACAATGATACATACTATGTGAGCTTTTTGGGCGATGATCTCCTTGAGGTAAAGCCGATGTACACTAGTTGTGGTGGCCGAAAATTAGGAGAGGAAAAAATCAATGAGATGATAAATTCGATAAGGATTTATAGATGAATATTTGCCGTGTCGATTTAACCTTTTCTGTTATAGAGCTATACTTTGATTTGCATGAAAATAGAGAAAGAAACCAAGCTCGATTATGTAGATGTACTCATCCGTCCACAAAAAAACTCTCTCTCGAGTAGACAGGATGTGAGTCTCACTCGCACTTTCCATTTTCCTCACAGCAAGACGAGTTGGACTGGTGTACCGATAGTCGCGGCGAATATGGATGATGTCGGGACGATAGCCATGATGAAAGCGCTCGCAGGATATGGACTTGTCACAGCCCTCCACAAATATCATTCTCTCGAGGAGTGTGCCGCGATAGATAGAGAGCGTGCTTTTTTCACCGTAGGTATTCGAGATGAGGGTATGAGTCTCCTCAAACAATATATAGAGCGATACGGTGAGCCAAAACTCTTGCTCATCGATGTGGCAAATGGATATCTCGAGAAATTCGTCGATTTTATCCGTCAAGCTCGAGCAGTATCACCGTCGTCTATCGTGATGGCGGGCAATGTAGTGACGGGTGAGATGACTCGCGAGCTCATCCGAGCCGGTGCGGATATCGTCAAAGTAGGTATCGGTCCCGGAGCGGTGTGTACGACACGAGTCATGGCGGGCGTGGGCTATCCGCAACTCTCAGCGGTCGCGGAATGTGTGAAAGTCGCGCACAAGATGGGAGCATACATCTGTGCCGATGGAGGATGTAGGAATCCTGGAGATGTGGCAAAGGCATTTGGAGCCGGAGCGGATTTTGTCATGCTCGGCGGGATGCTCTCGGGTCATGATGAAGGTGGCAAGGAGATACTAGAGATCGATGGAAAGAAATTCGTCGAACACTATGGCTCGAGTTCGAAGGCCGCTATGGAAAAACACAATGGTGGCAAGGCGGTGTACAAAGCTGCTGAAGGTAAGAAAATACTCGTACCATATAGAGGGCCAGTCAAAGATACGATAGAGGAAATACTCGGCGGGTTGAGAAGTGCCTGTACCTATGTAGGAGCGTCAAAAATCGAGGAAATATCGGCCAAAACAACCTTTGTCAGGGTCAATAGGCAGCTTTCTCCATCGCTCTAGCGCATTCTCGGTTTCTGGGGCTAAAAATGACGAGGACTGGAAAAATAAGGGTAAGGGGGTATACTACCCCCATTAGGTATTAATCAAAGTAACAGATATGGCAAAAGAAAATTCAGCATTTATGAAGCCTCTCAATGTGAGCCCAGAGCTCGCAGCAGTAGTAGGCAAGGGCCCAATGCCTCGTTCAGAGGTGGTTAAGGCTCTCTGGGTCTACATCAAGAAGAACAATCTTCAGGATCCCAAGAACAAGCGAAACATCAATGCTGATGCAAATCTCCAGAAAGTATTTGCTGGCAAGAAGGTGGTCAACATGTTCGAGATGACCAAGCTCGTCTCAGCACACCTCAAGTAGTCAGTGAGCGATTGCTAGGAGTATGACCTTGCGCGCGCCCGCCCTGCGGAGCGCGCGCTTTGTTTCCGTCCATGTCGCACCCGTCGTGACCACATCATCAAAGACGATGATATTTCGTCTGCGCACGATAGACTCATCTGCTTCGATGGAGCCAGTGAGATTTTCGAGCCTCTCTTTTCTACCTTTGCCGACCTGATCTCCGGTCTCGTGTATTTTTCGTAGAGCGTCAAATCGTACTTCGATACCAAGCGTCTCAGCATCTCTCACCACGCTGTCGAGCATGAGATGACACTGGTCCCAGCCACGCTCTCGCAGACTCCGTCCTGTCATGGGGACTGAGACGAGGAGTGGTCGTGAGAAATTTTCAAATGTGTGGAGATCTGGGAGTTCGGCGAGGAGGGCGTCTCGTATCGCTTTGCCGAGTAGATTCGCTATCTTTTTATTGCCTCGAAATTTTACCTCAGCTATGGCGGTACGGATGAGCGGGTCTTGGTATTCGAAGAGGATGATGCTGTCCGGTATTTCGCGACCTCGCTCGAGCTGGCGGGCTTCTGTGGTGAGCCTGCCGACTGTCATTGTCTCGAGTTCTTCTACATTCTCTTCGAGAGGAAATAGTAAGTCGAGAAAAAGCTTCCAGGCTCTCTTCAAAAGTTCCATCCCATGAGAGATGTGAGACATAAGTATTTACAACTTAGTAACCATGATATCTTGCACCTAATCATACCAACGAAAAACTCTAACGGGGTAAATGCCGACATGATATAATGAGTACCTCGTATGGCAAATTCGTTCTCATCACTATTTTCTGGCTTTTTCAAAACACAGGGTACGAGTGTACTCGGTATAGACATAGGCTCATCTTCGATAAAAGTCGTCCAATTGCGCAAGGAGAAGGGCAAGGCGATACTCGAGACCTACGGTGAGCTCGCTCTCGGTCCATATGGAGGAGTCGAGATAGGTCGTGCCACCAATCTTCCGCAGGAAAAAGTCATCGAAGCCCTCGCTGATCTGCTCAAGGAATCAAATGTTACGACCAAAGACTGTGGTATTTCCATACCCTCGTCTTCGAGCTTGCTCTCATTTGTACATATGCCAGTCTCTGACAAGGCTCAGCTCGACACCATGGTGCCTATCGAAGCGAGAAAATATGTACCCGTTCCTATATCAGAAGTCTCACTCGACTACTGGCCAGTACCAAAAGAAGAAAATTCTTTTTCTGAATTTGAGCGCACGCCTCAGACAGATGGCAAGCCTCATGATCAGGGTACCGATATCATCCTCGTCGTCATACACAACGATGTGCTCAATCGTCTCTCGACCATATCGCAATCGACGGGACTCTCGACAGCTTTCTTTGAGATAGAAATATTCAGCTCCATGCGTTCAGTCGTGGAACAGTCGCTCGACGCGGAACTCGTCTTTGATATGGGCGCTGGTTCGACGAAGCTCTATATTATCGATCGCACCATACTGCGCTCATCTCATACGATCAATCGTGGCTCACAAGAGATCACCCTCGCTCTCTCTCGATCACTCGGTATGCCGGTAGGGGAGGCTGAGCATGTGAAGCGCACCATCGGACTCTCTGCAGCACCTGAACACAAAAATATCCGCGAGGTCATCGACCTCAATCTCGATTATATTTTCTCCGAGACGAACCGAGTCATCAGCAATTATCAGCATCATTACAACAAAAACCTCTCCCGCATCATCCTCACCGGAGGAGGTTCGCTTCTCAAGGGATTCCTCGAAGCGGCTCGCACTCGATTCCAGACTGAGGTCGTGCTCGGCGACCCATTCGGCAAGACAGAGGCACCCGCATTCCTCACACCAGTACTGAAAACTGCCGGTCCAGAATTTGCAGTCGCGATAGGTATAGCTCTACGAAGGCTCCAAGAGCTCGAGTAATCCCATTCTGGGGATAGCTTCAGACGGTAGGCGATAGTATAATTTAGGGGCACCTTCTTTCTCAATGGATCCACGATTTCAAACATCCTTTATACCAAAGAAACCTGTCGTTACACAGGCCCCATTGTCGAGGACTTCGACAGTGAGTCTTTTCTCGCTTATAGCGATAGTCCTCTTTATTCTCTCCCTCGCTCTTTCAGGCGGGGTATTCTTCTGGAAGGGCCTCATAGAAAAAGACATCAATACAAAGAAAGCTACCCTCGAGAGGGCGCGCGATGCCTTCGAGCCAGAGCTCATAAAGAAAATCATCAGGCTCGATTCACGCATTGAAAATGGTGAGACCCTCCTCGGTTCTCACATCTCAGTCACGAGACTCTTTGATGCACTCTCGACCATATCGCTCCGCAGTGTGCGTTTCAAGGATTTCAATTTCTCATATCTCGCAAAAGACAAGATCGAGGTCGTCATGAAGGGTCAGGCACAGAGTTTCGCTGCTGTCGCTATCCAGTCAGACTTTTTCAATCAGCAGAAATATCTCAGAGATACTCTGATAGGTGATCTCGCTCTCGAACCTACAGGTCTCATATCATTCTCTGTCCGTACGACGATAGATCCATCTCTCGTCTCATATGCGGACGGCATCACTCCAGTCCAGACTGATTCATCATCTCTTCCTCCGACATCATCGGCGGGAGCTACTACGACAACACCATGAAAAATATAACCGCAATCATACTCATAGTGGCGTCGGTCGGTCTCTTCTTCGGCTATGTCGATGGAGCATATTCTGATGTGAAAGTATTGCGTACTGAACAGGCTGACTACGATCGAGCTCTATCAAACTCAAAGGAGCTTCAGGCAGAGAGAGACAAGCTTCTCACCAAATTCAACAATATCAATACGACTGATCTCGACAGGCTCAACAAACTCTTGCCGGACAATATAGACAATGTTCGTCTCGTCATCGATATCGATAATATCGCGTCGAACTATGGTATGAGGATACGCAATTTCAAGACCGAAACAGGTGACAAGATCGAGACAGTCGGTGTAGATCAGACACCATACGGCACCCTCACTCTCACATTCTCGACGACAGCGAGCTATACGACATTCCTCGCCTTTATGCACGATCTCGAGAAGAGTTTGCGCCTCATAGATGTCACATCTGTACAGTTTGCTTCATCGGATACCAGCCAGTTTTATGATTATTCGGTTTCGATAAAGACCTATTGGCTCAAATAACATGGAACAAGGATCAAGCAATACAAAAAATCTGATTATCGCGGGAGTCGTCCTCATCGCTCTCATTGCTGCAGGGTATTACTATACGACTCGCGATCGTTCGAGCGCAGATCTCCTTATCGGCATTCCGACAATTGAGAATCAAATCATAGACAGCGACTTGCTCTCGACATTGAGTCAACTCAAGCGTCTCCGTCTCGATGAGACCATCTTTTCGAACCCGAGCTTCATGAGTCTCACTGATCAGTCAAAGCCTCTACAGGCACAGACATCAGGACGAACAAATCCATTTGCTCCACTCGATTCTTTCTCAGCATTCTCTTCTTCGACCCCTGCCCGTTAATTTACAACGCATGAGCATACTCGACGCACTCCTCAAGAAAAGTCTTCTGACGAAGAAAGAAGCAGTCTCCGTCTCTGAAGAGATGCGTCTCTCAGGTGAGACTGTCGAGCAGGTGTTGAAAAAGCATGGCGTCTCAGAAGAAAATATCCTTATGGCAAAAGGGGAGGACCTCGGCGTGCCTACGAGAAGTATCAAGGATCAGGCAATACCTTTTGAAATACTCAAATACATTCCAGAGGAGAGCGCTATGCACTATCGCTTTATCCCGATAGCGGTAAAAGCTGGAGTGCTCGAAGTCGGTATGGTCGACCCTGATGATATCGAGGCACGCGATGCCCTCAACTTCATATCGTCTCGAGTCAATATGCCGTTCAAGGCCTTTCTCATAACGGACGAAGATTTTCAGCAGGCAATAGGTCTCTACAAAGGACTCTCGGGTGAAGTCACAAAGGCTCTCTCAGAACTCGAGACTGATATCGCTGATGTCGGCGGGGAAGAATCCATAGAACCATCAGAGAAACCATCGAGCTCAAAGACTATCATCATAGAGGATGCACCAGTGACCAAAATTGTTGCGACGGTCCTGCGATACGCGGTCGAAGGTTCGGCATCAGACATACATATAGAGAGAATGGCAGACAAGGTGCGTGTGCGTTTCCGTGTCGATGGTGATCTCCACACATCACTCGTACTACCTATAAAGGTGCATGATGCGGTCGTGGCTCGTATCAAAATATTGTCGAACATGAAGCTCGACGAGAAGAGGAAGCCTCAAGACGGTCGTTTCTCCGCTCGTATAGAAGGCCGAAAAATCGATTTTCGTGTTTCTACATTCCCTGCGTATTATGGTGAGAAAGTCGTGATGCGTATCCTCGATCAGGAGCGCGGTGTCCGATCACTCGAAGACATTGGTTTTTCACCACGCAATCTCGAAGCCCTGAACCGTGCCCTAAAGAGGCCATATGGTCTCATTCTCATATCTGGTCCGACAGGATCTGGAAAATCGACGACGCTCTATGCGATGTTGAATGCTATAAACAGTGAGGAGAAAAATGTGCTCTCGCTCGAAGATCCTATCGAGTACAACATGGAGGGAGTCAATCAATCTCAAGTCCGTCCCGAAATCGGATACACATTTGCCTCGGGTCTCCGTACGACACTTCGACAAGACCCAGACATCATCATGGTGGGTGAGATCCGCGACAAAGAAACGGCTCAGCTCGCTATACAGGCAGCACTCACTGGTCACCTCGTGCTCTCTACTATCCATACCAACAATGCCATCGGCGTCGTACCACGACTCGTGGACATGGGTGTCGATCCATACCTTATTGCGCCTACCCTCATACTCACCATGGCTCAGCGTCTCGTGTCGAAGCTCTGTCCTGACGGCGGTACCGAAGTGCCTGTCGAAGGTGCTATCGAAATGATGGTACAAAAGCAGTTTGCAGATCTACCAGCTGAGTTCCGTGCGGAGATAAAACAGCCAAAGGTTGTTCTCGAAGCAGCGCCGACGCCGACATGTCCTTCGGGTGTGCGAGGACGCATGGCGGTCGCTGAAATCATCGAGCTCGACAAGGACCTCGAGCGAGCGATACTCACCAATCCGACTGAAGAGAACATATTGAAACTCGCGAGAAGTAAGGGTCTCATCACCATGAGGGAAGATGCAATACAAAAAGCCTTCCGCCATGAGATACCGTGGAGTGATGTGAATAGGCTCTAAGCGGGATGGTATACTAATCAGTACGAACACATGGATTCAAATACACAGAAAAAACTAAAGGTATTTATAGTCGATGACGACAAATTCCTCCTCGGAATGTACTCATTGAAGTTTGCCAACAATGGTTATGAAGTCGATACGACAGTCGGTTCAGTGCCAGCACTCGAAAAGCTTCGTGCTGGAGCTAAGCCCGACATACTCCTCCTCGATATCATCATGCCTCACATGGACGGCCTCGAGCTTTTGAAGACAATACGCGATGAAAATCTCGCCCCCGATGCGACTGTCGTCATGCTCACCAATCAGAGTCAGTCATCTGACATCGAAAGAGCCAAAGAGCTCAAGGTGGATGGCTACATAGTCAAAGCTTCGACGATACCGTCTGAAGTGATGCAGGAGGTACAGAAAATACATACTGAGAAGCACGCTACTAAGGGTTAATTTGCATACGCATGGCGATAGATTACAAAAAAGAATTTGAAGATCTCATAGAGAAGGTAATGAAGGAGAACGCTTCTGATCTCCATCTCTCCGAAGGTCGTTATCCGACCATTCGTGTCGCTGGATTTCTCATACCGCTCATGGATCGTCGTATTCTCACAGTCGAAGACACGGCTGGATTCATGGGTGTTATCCTTTCTCCGGATGATAGGGCTCTTTTCCAGAAAGCAAAGGAAATAGATTTCTCATATGAATACAAAGGTCAGGCTCGTTTCCGTGGCAACGGATTCTTTCAGCAGGGAGCAGTGTCGTTTGCATTGCGTCTCATACCAAAAAAGATAAAAAATTTTGAGGAGCTCAATCTACCATCGATACTCGAGACATTTTGTCAGAAACAGCAGGGATTTTTCCTCGTAGTGGGACCTGTCGGTCATGGCAAGACGACCACACTCGCAGCCATGGTAGAGCATATCAACCAGACCAGAGCTGAACACATCATCACCATCGAAGATCCGATTGAATATCTCTATGAACAAAAGAAATCCGTCATAGACCAACGAGAGGTGCGTATCGATACTCTCGATTTTGCTGCAGCACTCCGTTCTGTCTTCCGCCAAGATGTCGATGTGATACTCGTCGGTGAAATGCGAGGTAATGAGACCATGGCGACCGCCGTGACTGCTGCAGAGACAGGCCACCTCGTGCTCTCTACTATCCATACCAACAATGCTGCTCAGACGATAAACCGTATCATAGACTCATTCCCAGCAGCTCAACAGGACCAGATACGCATACAGCTCGCAGCGACACTGACTGGTATATTCTCTCAGCGTCTCATTCCGAGGATCTCTGGCGGACTCGTGCCCGCATATGAGCTCCTCATAGCCAATGCCGCTGTTTCAAATCTCATCCGTGAAAAACGCGTTCACGAGATAAACACAGTCATAGAAACAGGCCTCGAACAGGGTATGATAGATATGAACCGCTCACTCGCCGAGCTCGTACGCAAGGGCGAGATCACCGCGGAGAATGCATACCTCTATTCGCCAAATCCGAAAGTGCTCGAGCGACTCATGTAAAAAACCATGCTTTTCAATTACACAGCAGTAGATCAAAACGGTGTAGAGAACAAAGGCTCTATCGATGCGATATCGATGGATGTCGCTATCACCTCTCTCCAGCGACGCGGACTCGTGGTGAGCTCGGTCGTGCCAGGTGACAAACCAGCCTCGATTTTCTCACGCGATTTCTCTTTCTTTTCAGGTGTATCGTCGAAAGATGTCGTGGTGCTCTCGCGACAGGTGGCGACACTCTTTGAGGCACAGGTCTCAGCACTCCGTGTCTTTAGACTCCTCGCTGCCGAAGCTGAAAATCGTATCCTCGGCAAGGCTCTCACCGAGGTGGCAGATGATCTACAGGGTGGTAGCTCTATATCAAAGGCTCTCGGCAAGCATCCGAAGATATTTTCTGATTTCTATGCAAACATGGTCCGCTCCGGCGAAGAGTCCGGAAAGCTCGATGAAGTATTCCTCTTCCTGGCTGATCACCTCGATAGGACATACGAAGTAAACTCAAAAGCGAAAAACGCGCTTATTTATCCTGCATTCGTCATATTTACATTCGTCGTGGTCATGATACTCATGCTCACGGTCGTGATACCAAAGATCAGCACCATACTCACTGAGTCGGGTCAGGCTATACCGCTCTACACACGCATCGTCATCGGTATGTCAGGGTTCTTTACCAATTACGGCATATTCATACTCGTCGCTTTCATCATCGGCGGATTCTTCTTTTATCGATTTGTGAAGACTGATGTGGGTAAGGCGTCACTCGATGATGCAAAGATACGACTACCTTTCGTAAAGACGCTCTATCAAAAGCTGTATCTCTCACGCATAGCGGACAACATGAACACCATGCTCGTCTCCGGTATCCCCATGGTGCGTGCTCTCGAGCTCACTTCTGGTGTCGTCGGCAATGAGGTGTATCGAAAAATTCTGAATGATGCCACAGAGAATGTGAAGGGAGGCAAATCAGTCTCAGAAGCTCTGAGTGGTAGGTCAGAGATACCAGGTATCATGATACAAATGATAAAAGTGGGGGAGGAGTCAGGCGAACTCGGCAAGATACTGAAGACCCTCTCCGCCTTTTATCGCCGTGAAGTCATCAATGCGGTGGATACTCTCGTCGACCTCATCGAGCCTGCCATGATAGTGCTCCTCGGCTTGGGCGTCGGATTCCTTCTCGCATCAGTGCTCATCCCTATCTACAATATTTCGTCAAATATATCTTAAAATCACGAAATGGCCCGAAAGGGCCATTTTTTGTTATCCCCAGTAGGCGCGATACGCAATAACAAGGGTTTTTTGTATAATGAACAGAGCCATTCAGGCTAACCGACGATTCCCGACCCGGCCAAGGGCTTGGACAGTCGAGCATTTGGTCGGGTCAGTAGGAATGGTCATTAGTAACTTATTAGTCTCATTATAAAAATGAAGAAACTTTCAAAAGGATTCACACTCATCGAGCTTCTCGTGGTGATCGCGATCATCGGCATACTCTCGTCTGTCGTCCTCGCATCACTCAACACCGCTCGTGGAAAGGGTGCTGATGCTGCTATCAAGGCAAACCTCGCCAATGTGCGTGCTCAGGCAGAGATTATCTACGATAATGATGGTGACTACGATGCTGTCTGTGGTGCAAACTCTGTTGCACAGAACTCAGTTGTTGCTGCGGCGATTGCAGCAGCTACTTCTGCATCTGGTGGTACTGTTGTTTGTGGTAAGCCAGCTTCTGGTGCCGCAACTGCATGGGCAATTGTAAGCCCACTCAAGGCTACTGCTAATACATACTGGTGTGTAGACTCTACTGGCGCATCAAAAGCAGAAGCTGCAGCAGGTGTCGCTACTGCGACAGCGTGTCTCTAAGGATAGCTTAGTGTTTTTATGAAAAACTACCCACACAAAATGGGTAGTTTTTCATTTGTATAAATAGGGGATATACTATGAGGTATTATAGATAATATTTTTTAGTATGAAGGCTACAAAAGGTTTTACCCTCATAGAATTGCTGGTGGTGATTGCGATCATCGGCATACTCTCGTCTGTCGTCCTCGCATCACTCAACAGCGCTCGATCAAAAGGTGCTGATGCAGCGGTCAAAGCTGATTTGGACGGCGTTCGACCACAAGCTGAAATCATTTTCAATGATGATGGCAATTACAATGCTGTTTGTGGTGCAAACTCTGTCGCGCAAAATGCGAAAGTGGCTGACGCTCTTGCTCATGCGAGTACGACGGCAGGTGCTATCGGAGTCTGTGGTGCTCCAGCATCGGGTGATGCAGATGCATGGGCTATATCAAATCCGCTCAAAAATGGCCAGAACTGGTGTGTAGACTCTACTGGTGCAGCAAAGGAGATCGCATCTCCTATTGGAGCAAACGATACGGTCTGTCCATAAAGAGATTTTACAAAAACCACCCGCTCTGTGCGGGTGGTTTTTCTTTTGGTATACTTTCTAAGTAATTATTCGTATACCTACTATCGTGAAATCAAAAGGATTTACTCTCATAGAGCTTCTCGTCGTCATATCGATCATCGCACTGCTCTCATCAGTCGTGCTCTCATCACTCAATAGTGCGCGCACAAAAGCAGCAGATAATGCAGTCAAAGCTGCGATGAAACAAGTCGCCATACAGGCAGAAAACTATCGTGACACTGCTACAAATTTTGGTACATCAGTTTCTCAAACACCAGCTGCGGGAGTCGCCTGTGTCGGTGGCGTGTTCTCTGATACTCGTATAACAAATATTCAGAGTAATATATTTGCAAATGCCGCTACGGGAGCAACTCTCGTCTGTACCACCAATGCTGGAGGTAATCTCTGGGCACTCGCAGTCTCGGCTCTGAAGGGCGGTGGTGGCTGGTGTGTAGACAATTCGAGTGGATTCAAGGCATCAGCGACAAATTCGGGAGGAGTTTGTCCATAACCAGTGAAAACAGCCCTCTCGGGCTGTTTTTGTTTTCAGGATATAATAAGGGGACAGCATTATGAAGCATACATTAGCAACGATACACAAAAAGCACGGATTTACTCTCGTAGAACTTCTCATCGTCATCTCTATCATAGGAGTGCTCACATCTGTCGTGATAGCATCGACGACAGCTACGCGTTCGAAAGCGCGGGATGTGCGCCGTATTGGTGATCTCAAGGAGGTTCAGCTCGCACTCGCTCTCTACTATGATGTGAATAGGTCGTATCCTGTATCTCTCAACACGATAGTGTCAGATAAATATCTCGCCGCTATACCAGTCGATCCAGATCCGACCCAATCATACGAGTATCAGCTCAATGTTGGTGTCTACTGCCTCGGTGCAAAGCTCGAGAGTACACCACCCACAGATCTCACTGACGCAGACTGTGCTATACCATCATCAGGTCAGGGAGTGAGTAGCGATACATGGTTCAAGGTCAAGCCATGATGAATCTGTTTTTGATTGGTGCAGGTCTATTTGGACTCATCGTAGGGAGTTTTCTCAATGTGGTCATACTGCGTTTCGGCACTGGACTCTCGGTGTCACGAGGCAGATCGCGTTGTTTTTCATGTGACCACACTCTCGCATGGTATGAGCTCATACCGCTTATCTCATATAGTATCCAACTAGGTCGTTGCAGACACTGCGGTTCACGGATATCGATGCAGTATCCTCTCGTCGAAGCTTTGACCGCAGGACTTTTCGTCGTCTCGTCGCTCTGGATTCTCGATATGCCAGCTCTGGATATACGAGGTATTGTGACAGGCATTTTGCTCTATATACTCGTCTCGGCATATGTCGTCATCACTACCTATGACATAAAGCACAAGATGATTCCTGATAGTTTTTCTTATAGCGTCGCAGTGCTAGCGCTCGTTTTTGTCCTCATCTCGTCACCATCATCACTCATGGGGCACATACTCGCCGGATTTGGAGCGGCCCTCTTCTTTTTCATATTTTGGTTTTTCTCAAAGGGGAAGTGGATGGGTCTTGGTGATGCAAAACTCGCCCTCTCTCTCGGATTTCTCCTCGGTCCATCGATGGCTGTGCCAGCGCTTCTCATCGCATTTTGGAGTGGGGCTATTGTTTCTATCGCCGTACTCGTATACGAACGAGTGATGAGGAGGGATCTCGGAATCAGTCTGAAGAGTGAGATACCGTTTGCACCCTTTATCATATGTGGGCTCCTTTTCACCTTCTTCCTACACATCGATATGGGGACTCTGGCATCGTGGTTCGCGATATAATGAATCCAATGAATTCTTTTCTTACAACTCGAGCGAGACCTTTGATTATGAAAAGCTCTGCGCAGGGCGACGGCCCGAGCAAAGTGAAAAATCAGCAGATTTTTACATGTGCTTTTCATGGCAAGGCGTCGAGCGGTGCCTTTACCCTCGTCGAGCTCCTCGTTTCGGTGGCTATATTCACCCTCATCACGACGACCGCGGTATTCAATAATGCCCAATTCAATGGCAATGTCATACTGACCAATCTCGCCTATGAAGTGGCACTCTCAGTACGCCAAGCGCAGTTTTATGGCATCACAGTGAAGCAATCATCGACCAATACATTCGATGCTGGATACGGAATCAATTTCAATATAGCGACACCGGCAGCCTATATTCTCTTTGAGGACAAGCCAACGCCAAACAAAGTCTATGACGCAGGTGAGTCTCTCGAGACATTCAATCTGAGAAAGGGGAATTTTATATCAAAGATATGCCTCACACAGACTACGACTTGTTCGAGCGCCTCATCGGTCGACATTTCATTTGTACGCCCAAATCCTGATGCCTATATCAGATCAGCGGGTACTTTCTATTCAAAGGCGGAAATCTGTGTCTCATCACCACTCGGCAACAAGAGAAAGGTCATCATCGAGTCTACGGGACAGATATCTGTCGGCACCGCTGATAGCGCATGCGATTAAAACAGAATCATGAAACACGAATCAGAAATCATGAATAAAGGTACACAGAAGAGAAGTATATTTTCTCTCATCCAAGCGAGATTTTTGCCCAGAGAAAGCTCTGCGCAATACGACGGTATGAGCAAAGCGAAAAATCAGTCGATTTTTACGCGTGTTTTCTCTGGGCAAAAGTCGAGCGTTGCCTTTACTCTCATCGAAGTCCTCGTGTCGGTGTCTATATTCGCTATCGTCATGCTCATAGCGACTGGGGCAGTTTTCTCCATCGTCGAGGCAAACAAAAAGACCCATAGCCTAAAATCAGTGATGACGAACCTCAACTTTGCACTCGAATCGATGGCGCGTGACATGCGTGTCGGTTTCAATTATCGCTGTGATGGCGTCGGGGACTGTATTTCTGGTGGCTCGGTATTCATATATAAGGCCAATCGAGATGTTGACGGTGATGGTTCATACAATTCTGGTGATAGTAATGATCAGATCGAGTATAGTCTCTCCGGTGAGAGGCTTATGAAACGCGTCTATTCAAATGGTCAGGCAGCTATACCTATCACCGCATCGGAAATACATATACTCTCCATGAAGTTTTATCTTGTCGGTAGCGGTGTCGATGGTAAACAACCAAAGGTACTCATCACTATACAGGGTTACGCGGGATCCGATCAGACGAGATCTGATTTCAATATAGAGACCACAGTTTCGCAGAGGTCGATAGACTCATAACAAAGAATCATGAAGCACGAATCAGAAATCATGAATAAAGGTACACAGAAGAGAAGTATATTTTCTCTCATCCAAGCGAACCTTCGCCCTTTTTGGAAACTTGTGAGCGCGACTGGTGTGAACACGAGCGCCGCCTTTACGCTCGTCGAGGCGATGGTGGCCATATCCATACTCTCGCTCTCTATCACAGGCCCGATGATCATTGCTCAAAAAGGTATTGGTTCGGCGATATATGCACGCGATCAGATCACTGCTTTTTATCTCGCGCAGGAGGCAGTCGAGTATATACGAAATGTGCGTGATTCAAATCGTATCAATCAGCTCCCGTGGCTCTCGTATGTCTCCAACTGTCTTTCTGGCGGGACATGTCAGATCGACGCTCGCTATACCGACTATACAAACGCATCAGCAATATCTGCCTGTACCTCAGGTACTTGTCCGGCGCTATCTCTCGATACATCACGCAACCTCTATGGTGATGGTGTGACCTGTCCATCTGGTGGCTGTACATGGAAGCAAACCCAGTTTACGAGAGCAGTGCAAGTGACTGAAACACAGGCAAACAAGGAGGCAATCATATCTGTGACCGTGTCGTGGAATACCAATCTGTTTGCACCGACGAGGATATTTACCATAAAGGAATACCTCTATAATTTCTAACCATGAGACAACTATTTACTAAAAACAAAGAGAAGGGATTTGCAATGCTCTTTGCCGTGCTCGTCTCATCGGTGCTTCTCTCTATCGGTCTTTCGATATTCAATCTCACAGTCAAGGAGCTCCTACTCTCATCATCGGGACGCGAGTCTCAGTTTGCATTCTATGCAGCTGATTCTGGTACTGAGTGTGCACTCTATTGGGATTTCAAGGGGCAGGATATATTCGCCACATCATCTTCGAGTAGAAATCCTTCACCAGCAGCGCCTGATTGTGCTGGTACATCGATAAACATATCACCGAGTCAGACTACGAGTAGTTCTGCGACGACGCAGTTTTCATTCCAGATACCAAACACACTTCCATCCGGTGCATCGGCTCCGTATTGTGTGACCGTACTCATCAGTAAATCAGTCAACAACAATATCGTCACTACGAGTCTCGACTCGAGAGGGTACAACACCTGCGATGTGGCAGATCCAAATCGTGTCGAGCGCGCTCTCCGTGTAAGTTACTAAAACACTCGCTTCAGTCCTAAAGAGGCATTAAGATAAGAGGGAGTATGAATAAGCCCCCAAAAGACATATCAGAACGAGCTCAAATGCTTCGCAAGAGTCTCTTGCGTCATCAGCATCTCTATCATGTGCTCGATACGCCCGAGATACCAGATTCTGCCTATGATGCACTCATGGTCGAGCTCGAAGGGATAGAAGAAAAATACCCAGAACTCCGTACTCCTGATTCACCGACTCAGCGCGTCGGGGGTCCCGCACTCGATCATTTCGACAAGGTGCCACACAAAGTCGCCCAGTGGTCATTCAATGATGCATTCTCCGAAGAAGATATACGAGCGTTTGATGAGCGAGTAAGAAAACTCGCTGGAGAACCTTTTGACTACATATGCGAACTAAAAATCGATGGTCTAAAAGTCGTGCTTGAATATCGAGACGGTATTCTCGTGCGTGGTGCGACGCGTGGTGATGGTAGTGTCGGAGAGGATGTGACGGTAAATGTCCGCACGGTGGCGTCGATACCACTCAGACTTACCGAACCAGTACATGGGATATTCGAAGGAGAGATATGGATGGCAAAATCGACACTCAATCGTCTCAATAAATCTCGTGAACAGTCTGGCGAACAACTTTTTGCAAATCCACGAAATGTGGCAGCTGGATCGATACGCCAACTCGATCCGAAAATCACCGCATCACGCCGTCTCGAGAGCTTTGTCTATGATATCGCTCAGATTAATGATAAAAAACTCCCCCCTACACAGGACGGCGAACTCGCATTTCTCACACGCCTCGGATTCAAGGTGAATCCTCATCACAAAAAAATCTCTAGTATCGATGGTGTTATCGCATACTGGAAAGAATGGCAAAAGAAAGCGCCAAAAGAGGACTATCTCATAGACGGTGTCGTGGTCAAGGTCGATTCTCGAAAGATTCAGGAGCGTCTCGGCTATACCGGTAAGGCCCCTCGATGGGGAATCGCTTTCAAATTTCCGGCGGAGCAGGTGACGACCGTCGTAGAGGATATTGTCTTTCAGGTCGGACGAACAGGAGTCATCACACCTGTGGCAGAATTGCGTCCGGTACTCGTCGCGGGATCAGTAGTCTCTCGAGCGACGCTTCACAATGAGGATGAAATAGCACGACTCGATATTCGTGTAGGCGATACAGTCATACTCCAGAAGGCGGGTGATGTCATTCCTGATATCGTCTCGGTGGTGAAAGAGCTCCGTACAGGGAAGGAGAAAAAATTTGTATTTCCGACACATATAGCAGAGTGTGGTGGTGATGGGCGCATTGAACGGATTCCCGGACAAGCGGCACACCGTTGTGTGGTCCGTGATTCTCTCACACTCCTGAAGCGTAAATTCTATTATTTTGTCTCCCGCTCCGCTTTTGATATAGAAGGTTGTGGTCCAAAAGTAGTGGATGCGCTTCTCGATGCGGGTCTCGTCTCTACATTTCCCGACCTCTTCAAACTCAAACGAGGAGATCTCCTCGCATTACCACGATTTGCTGAGAAATCAGCCGACAATCTACTCGAATCAATAGAGCAAGCACGAAAGGTTACGCTTCCACGATTTATTATTTCACTTTCCATAGACCATGTCGGAGAGGAGACGGCATATCTCATCGCAGAGAGATTTGGTTCGCTCGAAAAGATTGTCCATGCAACAAAAGATGAACTTGAGGTCATAAATGGTATAGGCCCGGTGGTCGCAGAGTCACTCTCGTCATGGTTTGCCGATACAAATCATAGAAAACTAGTCACTGCTCTTGAAAAAGAAGTGACGATAGAAAAAACAAAAAAAGTGGCAGGGTTACCACTCTCAGGCAAATCATTTGTGCTCACTGGCACGCTCTCATCACTCGAGCGCACCATCGCTGAAGAAAAAATCCGGTCTCTAGGTGGTGATGTATCGAGCTCGGTGTCAAAAAAGACTTCGTATGTCGTCGTAGGAGAAAATCCCGGCTCAAAAGCTGATAAAGCTCGCGCACTCGGTGTGACCATCCTCTCTGAAGATGAATTTCTCAAAATACTCAGATAGAGTGTCACAATCTCGCTGAAATAAGCCTTATTTGCTATAGTTATTTTCATGATAACGCTACAGGACATAGAGAAGCTCGCGACGCTCTCGCGCCTATCACTTACCGCCGCTGAGAAGGAAAAATACCGAGGCGAGATAGATTCGATAGTGGGCTATATAGACATGTTGAAAAAAGTCTCGACAGGAAAACCTGCGCCAGTCATGTCGAGGAATAAAAATGTCCTCCGTGAGGATGTGAATCCTCATGAGCCGGGAATGTATACAGAAAAACTCCTCAAACTTGCACCGAAGAGGGATGGACAGTATCTCAAGGTAAAAAAGATTTTATGAGCACCAAGATAGATCTCGCGACACTCACAATAGAAAAAGCTCACGCACATCTCGTGGCTGGTGATTTTACCGCGCGTGAGCTCGCTCAAGCGTATCTCGATGAGATCACCAAGAAAAACAAAGAGCTCAATGTCTATCTCGAAGTGTTTGACGATGTGCTCGCTCAGGCTGATAGGGCACAAAAACTCATTTCGAAAGACAACCTCCTCGCCGGCATACCGATGGCATTCAAGGACAATATGCTCATCGAAGGTCGTCGTGTACAGTCTGCATCAAAGATTCTCGATGGGTATATCGCACCATATGATGCTACCGCAATACAAAAACTAAGAGATGCCGGTGTTGTGTTTCTCGGCCGAGCAAATATGGATGAATTTGCTATGGGTGCATCGACTGAAAACTCTGCATTTGGCGTCACTCACAATCCACACGATACATCGCGCGTCGCAGGTGGTTCATCTGGTGGATCTGTGGCAGCGGTGGGAGGTAGTCTAGCACTCGCTGCACTCGGCTCTGATACTGGTGGCTCGATACGACAACCATCTGCGTATTGTGGTGTCGTCGGTTTGAAACCTACATACGGATCTATCTCGCGCCATGGTCTCATGGCCATGGGATCTTCTCTCGATATTATCGGCCCTATCACGAAGTCAGTGCGGGATGCGGAAATACTTTTCGATGCGATGAGAGGGCGTGATAGATATGATTCGACATCTATCGAATATGGCACACAAAAGCCTCTCAAGAAAAAGCCAGTCATCGGTGTACCGTGGCATTTCGTCGATGGTGATGGCATAGCACCTGAAATCATATCGACATTCAAAGCAGCACTCAAAAAATTTGAGAAAGCTGGATATGAAATAAAAGAGATCAAGCTTCCAAACATAGAATATTCTCTCGCAGTCTATTACATCATCGTCCCCGCAGAAGTCTCGACCAATCTCTCGCGATTCGATGGCGTGAAATACGGTCTCCATGTCGAAGGTCCGAATCTGCTCGGTGACTATCTCGCGACGAGAGGACAGGGTTTTGGTCCAGAAGTGCGTCGTCGCATCATGCTCGGTACCTATGTGCTCTCGTCTGGCTACTATGATGCGTACTACAACAAAGCAAACACCGTGAGAGAACTTCTCAAGGATGACTTCAAAAAAGCATTTGAGTCAGTCGATATCATCATGACGCCGACGACTGCCGATGTCGCGTTTGAAATAGGTAAAAAAGCATCTGACCCACTCGCTATGTACCTCGAGGATATATTTACCGTGACGGCCAATCTCGTCGGCATTCCAGCTCTTTCGATACCTGCAGGCACAAAGAAGATAGGTGACAAAGAATTGCCGATAGGTATACAGCTCATGGCCAATCATGAGAGGGAAGATATACTGTTTACCGCTGGTAAGGATTTTGTGGGAGAATAGTGACTAGCTATGGATGCTATAAACTTTCTAAATCTCGAATATATATTCTTACGACTCTATGAGCTACTTCGCAATATCGATATTGTTGCGATTCTCAACTGGATACTCTGGTTCATTGGATATCTGAGACCGATAGCACTTGTCATCACCATTTTTCTCGTCTTTGTCATTGTCTATTCAAAAATAAAAATAAAGGAAGTAAAAGAGCTCGAACAGAAAAAATTCCATCCTGAGCAAGGAGCAGAGACTCTCTTGCCAGGACAAGACAATTCGCTCGTGAATCAATGGCAGGAAGTGCAGCGCCATATCAATTCGACCAATCCATCTGATTGGCGTCTCGCCATACTCGAGGCCGATATCATGCTCGAAGAAATACTCGAGAAGCAGGGATATCAAGGCGACAGCATAGGGGACAAGCTAAAAAGTGTCGACAAATCTGGCATGGTGTCTCTCGATGCCGCATGGGAGGCTCATAAAGTGAGAAATCAGATCGCGCACGAGGGCACTAGTTTCCAATTGAATGAGAGGGAGGCAAAAAGAGTAGTGGGACTCTTCCAGCAAGTCTTCGAGGAGTTTTATCATCTCTAGGGGGTCATTTGCCCCTTTGATGTATTTCTGGTATGATGATGAGACCCTTTTTTAGGGTTTGTTTTATTATAGCGGGGTAGAGCACCGGTAGCTCGACAGGCTCATAACCTGTAGGAGGTGGTTCAATTCCACCCCCCGCAACAAGAAGAAAAAAATCAGCCTAGGCTGGTTTTTTTCTTGGAAAAATAGGGCTTTTGTGATATGTTCTCTCCATTGTCGGGGTAGCTCAGTCGGCTAGAGCACAGGACTCATAAGCCTGGGGTCGTGGGTTCGATTCCCACCCCCGACACATGTCGAACAAGCGATAGTCTCGCTTGTGTGGGGTAGGAATCGAAGCTTGTTTGAGATAGATTTGAGCCTTCGGCGAAGAATGTATCCAAACACGGGTACTGGTTCTGTAGGGACCGATTTCCACCCCCGACACAATGATTTTTTGAGCGTTTTATGCTTAAATCATCAGACACCATGCGGGTGTAGTCGTTTTGGCTAGACAAGCCAAGGCTAAGGAGGTGATTGTTGTTCAAGTAAAATTCAAATATGCGGGTGTAGCTCAGCTGGTTAGAGCGCTCCCCTGTCACGGGAGAGGTCGCGGGTTCGAGTCCCGTCACTCGCGCATTATATAAAAACAACCGAAATGATCGGTTGTTTTTATATAACTGGAGCCGAGCAACGGCGTCGGGACTCGAAAAGGTTGAGTGTACCGCACGGAGCATAGCGAGTACGGTACGAAACCTATACAGATTCTGTAAGAATCGAATGTCCCGTCACTCGCGCATTATCAAAAATTCCTAGCAAATTGCTAGGAATTTTTCCTGTTGTATGAAGCCATGATAACGGCACCGAGACCCAGAAATTGTGCCGGTTTTAAGCGAAGGTTTAAGCGAAGGGAAGTGGTAGGATTTTTCATCAGATTTGGATTGAGATTTTTTGTATAAAAAGGCTTAGTGAAGCCATCGTGCGTCTAGGCTCAAAATAATAGTTATACACACGGTTTTTCTAGGTTTCCCTGTTAAAATAAGGCTTAACCAGCCGCTTGAGATGATGCGGGGTTGTTCCTTTGTACAAACGCATAGAATGCGTCCTCAATTCACCAAACTATTTAGATCTTTCCTCACAATCCTTGTGGTTGGGAGCTTTGGTTTTGCCCCAATACCCGTTTTGCCTTTTGTTGAGCCTGTTGAAGCAGCGGGCGTACCGTCGATTTTGTCCTATCAGGGTAGACTTGCTGATGCATCGGGAAATCTTCTCGGTGGCTTGTCTGGTACGACCTACTTTTTCAAATTTTCTCTCTGGAATAATGCCACAGTAGGTAGTGGTACTCGTCTCTGGCCCACCTCATCTCCGTCATCAGTCAGTGCGACGGTGAGGCAGGGAGTTTTCAATGTACATATCGGTGATACGGCCAATGGGTATCCAGATACACTCGACTATACTTTCAATTCTTCTAATGTGTATCTTCAGGTAGAAGTTTCATCAAACGGTTCGACATGGGAGACTCTCTCTCCGCGCCAGCTCATTTCAGCATCTGCTTTTTCGCAAATATCTGGTGGCGTCTCTGGTACCACACAATCTTCATTTGGAACGACGACTCCTGCGTCTGATTCCGTACTCACTGTAGAGGCGACAACTTCATCATCGATACCACTTTCGATACGAGCCCGTTCTGGTCAGTCTGCGTCACTTCTCCGTTTTCAGGATTCTGCGCTGAGTCATCTCTTTTCGATAGGTGCTACGGGAGGTGTATTTGCATCATCGACACTACAGGTCACAGGGGCGACGACGCTCTATGGTTCACTATCAGCCGTAGCTTCTAGTTTCTCTGGTCTATCAACTCTATCGGGTGGCATACTTTCGAATAGTGCATCATCGACAATCTCAAATCTCACGACGGTGACAGCGACGACGACAAATCTCACGATCTCTTCAACACTCTCTCTCGCATCGCTTTCTGGCCCTCTCGATGCTCGAAACGGTGTCATTGGAGCAACCACTTCCATCTCTCATCTCTATGGAGGTACTGGCCTTACCGCTACACCAACCTTTGGTCAAATACTCCGTGGTACTGGATCAGGCTAC
>Ga0255338_1000421_pt1 | contig 144166 bp, 130 predicted proteins | sample MeOH1_35cm_T4_19_FD_203715 | JGI IMG/M metagenome (GOLD analysis project Ga0255338, IMG submission 203715) | Sandy soil microbial communities from University of British Columbia, Vancouver, Canada - MeOH1_35cm_T4_195 | ecosystem: Engineered > Artificial ecosystem > Sand microcosm >... | reverse complement strand
ATGGGTGCCGGCATGGTGCTATTCCGGAGCCCGGCGTGGACGCAGGAAATCATCCAGCATGCGAACTACATCGTGCGCAAGGGCTCGGTGGACCTGGGGCGCCATACGCTTGAAGGATCGCGCGGCGCGGCGGCAGTCATGCTCTATGCGAACCTTCATCTGCTCGGTCGCAAGGGGTTGGCGCAGTTGATCGATCGTAGCATCGATAACGCCCGCTACTTTGCATCCCTGATTGCGCAGCAGCCGGATTTCGAACTCGACAGCCACCCGCAGCTTTGCATCCTGACCTATCGCCATGTACCCGAGACCGTGCGTGCCGCGCTGGCAACGGCTTCGGCCGACAGGCGCGAGAAGATCCTGGACGCGCTGGATGCGCTGACCATCAGCATTCAGGAAATACAGCGCGATGCCGGCCGCTCGTTCGTATCGCGCACGCAGTTGATGTCGACAGAGTGGGGGGGCCGCCCGATTGCCGTTTTCCGCGTGGTGCTGGCCAACCCGGATACGACGCATGCCATCCTGCAGGACATCCTCGACGAACAGCGCGCGCTGGCAGCGGCCAGCCCATGCATGGCGCCGCTGATGGCGCTGGTGGGGGCGCCGGACGCCGCGTGAGGCATTTGCAGCTGGCGGGCGCCATTCGTCGACCGTGTGTCGCTGGTAACCGTCCGCCGAGTACCGTCATTGACTGACTCGTAGATTCGGTGGGCTCTTCGGCGGATTGCGCATTGCCACAACCTCCGGCCCCAGGCCGAGCCGCTCCATCACACCTGGACGGAACCCTTCTACCAAAGCGTCGGCACTTGGCCCTTGGCCACCATGGCACGGATGCTCGATGTCTCGTGCCGCAGTAGGTCATTGGCTAGCATCCTAAAGGCGGCAGGTGCAAGGAGGTCAGGCCCTATAGCCTCAGAACCGCCGAGCACGTAGCGCATCAACGCGGCACCTATGTCCTCGTCAGGGCGGCGAATGCGTAGTGTGGTGCCGGGTGGCCTCGTACCGCATCGCATAGTGCCATCCCAGGTCGGCTACCGGTCCGGCCTTGCGGCCAGTCTCCACAGCATCCGCAGCGGCAGCGTTGCCTTGCCGTGCCCTCTCTGCAATGCCGAACAGAATGGCAGCCAGCCGGAACAGGTTGTATGCGATGTAGAAATCCCAGTGTTCGATACCCGCGGGGCCGTTGGCTTCGGCATACCACTGCATATACGTCTGTTCGCTTGGGATGCCCAGGCCTGCGAGGTCGAGGTCCGCGATACCGCGCCACAGCGATGACGGGATGTGCCAGCTCAGGCAATGATAGGCAAAGTCGACGAGCGGATGCCCCAGCGCCGACAACTCCCAATCCAGCACCCCAATGACTCTTGGCTCGCACGGGTGGAAGACCAGATTGTCAAGCCGGAAGTCGCCATGAACGAGACTCGTCTCGTCGACTGCAGGGATGTTTCTCGGCAGCCAGTTCATCAGGGCTTGCATGGCGGAGCTGTCTGCGGCGCCCGTGGCGCGGCACTGGCGTGTCCAGCCGGCGATCTGGCGCGCGAGGTAGTTCCCGCCCGGGCTGTAGTCGGCAAGCCCCACCGTCTCGACATCGACCCGATGTAGCGCTGCCATCACGCGATTCATCTCCGCATAGATAGCGCCGCGCTCGGCGGGCTGCATGCCCGGTAGCGACTGATCCACCAGCACCCTGCCATCGAGATACTCCATCAGGTAGAAGGGGCTGCCCAGGACGGAAAGGTCTTCGCTGAACAGATACACGGCGGGGACCGGTACGTCGCTGCCTTGGAGTGCGCGCATGACGCGGTACTCACGGTCGATGGCATGCGCCCTGGCCTGGATCTGCCCGACCGGCTTCATGCGCAGGACATAGCGCTGCGTGCCGGACGAGACCAGGAAGGTCGGATTCGACTGGCCGCCGGTCAGGCGGGTGGCCGTGAGCGAGGCGTGCTCGATCAGCCCGCGCCCATGCAGCAGCTGTGCCAGCGCATCCCAGTCGCGGTGGGTGGTTTGGTTCATCGGTCTGTCTCCCTCGCTGGTGTGTGGAATCGCGCGCTGCATTACAGCGAGCTGACGAGGTGCCCGCCGTCGACAGGCAGCACGGCACCGGTGATGTAGTCGGAAGCCTCGGAGGCCAGCAGCAGCAAGGCGCCGTCCAGTTGGGCGGGCTGTCCGAGACGCCGCTGCGGGATGCGCCTGACCATGGCTTGCCCGCCTTCGGTCTCGAAGAAGGCCCGGTTGATGTCGGTGGCAAAATAGCCGGGCGCCAGTGCGTTCACGCGGATGCCATGACGCGCCCATTCCAGCGCAAGCGCCCGCGTCAGCTGGATCAGGCCAGCCTTGGCGGCCGTGTAGGCGGCGACTTGCTGCGCGACCCGCAGGCCTAGGATCGAGGCGATATTGATGATGCTGCCCGGGCGGCCGGCGTCGCGCATCTGCTGGGCGGCGTACTGCGCGACGCGCCAGGCACCTGTCAGGTTGGTTTCGATCACGCGCGCCCAATCCTGCTCGGTCGTTTGCAGCGCCGGCTCGGTGGTCGCAATGCCGGCACTGTTGACGACGATCTCCACCGCGCCCAGCGCCTGCTCGGCCCGGAAGAACGCGCCGGATACGGAATCGGCATCGCACACATCCAGTTGCACGACGCATCCGCTGGCGCCCGCTGCGCGGATTTCCGCCAGCAAGCGCTCGCCTTCGGCGAGCCGCCGGCCGGCAAGCACCACGCGGCATCCCGCGTTTGCCAGGGTCAGGGCGAAGTGGCGGCCAAGCCCGCTGAATGCGCCGGTCACGAATGCCACTTTACCGTCCAGGTCGGGAAAGACAGGTTGGGGACGAGGTGCGGAAGCCATGTTTGCAGTCTCCTTCGACGCGTTTGTTGGAACGCAGGTTAAGCCGCCGCGTCCGGCAAGCCAGCCACCCGAACGGGGAGCCCCCCCACTCGGGCAACCCTCAGGATGCCCGGTGCCTCCCCTATCGGGGGGCTGGAAAGCGGTGCCATGGCGCTTACGCTGGCAGGTATCCGGCGTTCCTGGCGCCAGCATGCAAGGCATGACGCATGCTGCCCAGACTGCTGCCACAGCGATCAAGGAGTTCCTCCGTGACACGGCCTACCCCCATTCCCCGCACGCCATCGGCGTATGCCTATCCGCTGCTGATCAAGCAGCTCCTGCATGCGCCACTGGCAGTCAACCCGGAGCAGGAAATCGTCTACCGCGGCCAGGTGCGGCACAGCTACTGGACCATGCGGCACCGCATCGGCCAACTGGCCAGCGGCCTGCAAGCGCTCGGCATTGAAGCGGGCGATACGGTGGCGGTGATGGACTGGGACAGCCATCGCTACCTCGAGGGCTATTTCGGCATCCCCATGATGGGCGCGGTGCTGATGACGGTGAATGTGCGGCTGTCGCCGGAGCAGATTGCCTACACGCTGAACCACGCGGGCGTCAGGCTGCTGATCGTCCATGCCGACTTCCTGCCCGTGCTTGAGTCGATCCGCGCCCAGCTCGAAACCGTAGAGCGCTTCGTGCTGGTCGGCGAGGAGAACTTCGCACTCGACAGCGCGCCCTTGCCCGATGGCTTCAGCGCCGAGTACGAAGCGCTGCTGGCGGCATCGCCACCCGACTACGCCTTCCCCGATTTCGATGAGAACGCCCGGGCAACGACCTTCTACACCACCGGCACCACCGGACTGCCCAAAGGGGTGTACTTCAGCCATCGGCAGATCGTGCTGCATACGCTGGCCACCATGGCGGCACTGGCCGGTGCGCCCACGCAGGGGCGCGTGCATCGGGACGATGTCTACATGCCGCTGACGCCGATGTTCCATGTGCACGCGTGGGGGATGCCCTATGTGGCGACGGCGCTTGGCATGAAACAGGTCTACCCGGGCCGCTACGCCGCCGATCACCTGCTGCGGCTGATGCAAGACGAGCGCGTCACGTTCTCCCACGGCGTGCCCACGCTGCTCCACATGATCCTGTCGCATCCGGATTCGGCCGCAGTCGACTTGAGCGGCATGAAGATCATCGTGGGCGGGTCGGCGCTGCCGCGTGGCCTGGCGCAGGCCGCCATCGACCGCGGCATCGATGTGTTCACCGGCTACGGCATGTCGGAGACCTGCCCCATCCTCACGCTGGCGCAGGTGAAGACCACGCTGCTTGGCGATCCCGCCACCGAACTCGACGTGCGCACCAAGACCGGCTTGCCGATTCCGCTCGTCGACCTGCGCATCGTCGATGACGAGATGCGTGACATTGCGCACGACGGCAAGGCCAGCGGCGAAATCGTGGTCCGTGCGCCGTGGCTCACGCAAGGCTATCTAGGCAATGCGGCGGAGTCCGAGCACCTATGGGCGGGTGGCTACCTCCATACCAAGGACATTGGCTCGATCGACAGCGATGGCTATCTGCAGGTCACCGACCGCATCAAGGATGTGATCAAGAGCGGCGGCGAGTGGGTGTCGTCGCTGGAGCTTGAAGACCTGATCTCGCGTCACGCCGCGGTGAGCGAAGTGGCGGTCATCGGCATCAAAGATGCGCGGTGGGGCGAACGCCCGCTGCCGTTGATCGTGCTGCGGCCGGGACAGTCGGCCGGGACAGAAGAGATCCAGGAGCATCTGCGCGATTTCGTCCGCCGTGGCGCGATCTCGAAGTATGCAATCCCGGAACGGGTGCTCTTTGTCGACGCGATCGAGAAGACCAGCGTGGGCAAGATCAACAAGCGCCTGCTCCGCGAGAAATACCAGGCGGCCCCGCCCCTTTCCCCCAACTCCGGCACCCATCCATGAGCCGGCAGCCAATGCCGGTGTGGAAAGTGCGTTTTCACTAGAAATACCGCTTCAGGAGACAAAGCAGTGCAAGCTTCCACCACAACAGAGCGCATCCGGCGCCATCCCCGGTTCGGCGAACTGGTCCGCCGCCGCGCCCGCCTCTCGCGGGCCTTGCTGGTCCTGGTCCTCGCCCCCTATCTCGCGCTGATGCTTGCGGTTGCAATGCAGCCCCAGCGCTTGGCCGAGCCGCTTCATCCGGAAACATTGCTCAACCTTGGCATCGTCCTCGCTGTCGGCAGCGTGCTGCTGGGCTGGGCCGCAACGTGGTACTACGTGCGCCTCGCCAATGGCAAGCTGGAGACGATGGTGCAGCAGATCCTGTCGGAGGCCGGACAATGAATCTCCAGGCCATCGCCATGTTCCTGCTCTTCGTCGCGCTGACGCTGGGCATCACGTACCGGGCCTCGTTGCGCACCCGGACCGCCAATGACTTCTTTACCGCCGGCGGCGGCATCACCGGCATGCAGAACGGCCTGGCCGTGGCGGGCGACTACATGTCGGCCGCCACGCTGCTCGGCGTGGTCAGCCTGGTCTATGCGCGCGGCTTTGACGGGCTGCTGTATATCGTCGGGTTCTTCATCGGGTGGCCGGTCATGCTGTTCCTGATGGCCGAACGGCTGCGCAATCTCGGCAAGTTCACCTTTGTCGACATTATTTCGGATCGGCTCGATCCGGTCAGTACGCGCTGCATGGCAGCGGCCAGCAGCCTGGTGGTGGTGCTGCTCTACCTGATCGTGCAGATGGTTGGCGCCGGCGAGCTGGTGCAGTTGCTGTTCGGTATCGACTATGTCTATGCCGTCATCGGGGTCGGCGCGCTGATGATGATCTACGTGACGGTCGGCGGCATGATCGCCACGACGTGGGTGCAGATCACCAAGGCAGTGCTGCTGCTGTTCGGCGGCTCGCTGCTGATGCTCCTCGCCCTGGCGCATTTTGGCTTCAGCTTTGAAACGCTGGCCGCCAAGGCCGTCGCGGTGCACCGCAGCGGCCCGGCCCTGCTCGCGCCTGGCTCACTGTTCGCCGATCCGGTCTCAGCGCTCTCGCTTTGCGTGGCCACCGTGCTCGGGCTGTCGGGACTCCCGCATATCCTGATGCGCTTCTTTACGGTGCCGAATGCGTGCGAGGCACGCAAGAGCGTGCTGGTGGCCAGCACCTGCATTGGCTACATGTTCCTCGCCATGTTCGCCATCGGTCTCGCGGCCATCGTGATCGTCGGTACTGACCCTCGCTATTTCGAAGGCGGCCAGGTCGGCGGAAAGCTACTCGGCGGCGGCAACATGGTTGCGATGCATCTCGCCAGCGCGACCGGCGGCAACCTGTTCCTCGGGTTCCTGGCGGCTGTCGCCTTTGCCACGATTCTCGCCGTGGTGTCGGGCCTCACGCTCGCGGGCGCTTCCGCGATCTCGCACGACATCTACGCGGGTGTCCTGCGCCGCGGCACTACCACCGAGGCAACCGAGGTCGCCGTCACCAAAAAGGCCACGCTGGCTATCGGCATCGTCGCGGTGCTGCTGGGGATCGCCTTCAAGGGGCAGAACCTAGCGTTCCTGGTCGCGCTGGCTTTCAATGTAGCGGCCTCGGCGAACTTCCCGGTGCTGGTGCTGTCGATGTACTGGCGCGGCCTGACCAGCCGCGGCGCGGTCTGGGGCGTGGCGTCGGGCCTGGTGTCGTCGGTCACGCTGGTGTTCCTTTCCCCTGCCGTCTGGAAGAACGTGCTGGGGCATCCCTCCGCCATTTTTCCGTACGACCACCCGGCGCTGTTCACGGTCCCGCTCGCGTTCCTGGTCATATACCTGTGCTCGCGCTTCGACCGGAGCGCCAGGGCCGACGCAGAGCGCCAGGCCTTCGACGCGCAGCTGGTCCGAGCACAGACCGGCCATGGGGCTGCCGCGGCGTCCACGCACTGACTTCCCGGCGCACGACCAGGCGGGCCAACCTACGGCGCGGCATGGGCCAGCGCGGCATAGAACGCCGCGTTGTCCCAGTAGGCGCGCATGAACTCGATCCTGGCCTGGCTGTCGACGCGTGCAATGAAGACGTGCGGCAGCGAGAAAGATTGGCCCCGGTTGGCTATCCCCAGCACGTCCCGCGCCTGCGTTCCCGTAATGGTGACTTCGGCAATCACGGTACGTTGAACGTCGTCGGAATAAATCGCGGTGACCCGATTGCCCAGGTCCGGGAAGCCATCGATCAGCGTGCTCCAGATATTCCTTCCGGTCTCGTCGACCGGCCCTGCCATCATCATGGGGACATAGTCGATCCGCGCACCTGGCGCGAACATTGTCAGCATGCCATCGAGGTCATGCTTGCGGTAGCGCGCGAAGAACGCCTGAACGGTTTCGATCTGGCTCATCATGGGTCTCCCGGAAGATCGGTCACGGAGGAAGCTGGCATTGCATGCGTCAGCCCTCCCGCACATCATCCCGCTTGCGCGAGCCCAGTCAATGCCCCTCCCCGAAAGGGTGGCACTCCATCCGCCCCGCGCTAGCGCAGGCGCTCGAAGACAAGCACAATCTCGTCAATTGCGGCGCGTATGCGGGCGCTGTGACGCAGGTCCTTGTGCGTCACAAGCCATACCTCGTAGGGCGCCTCACGGCTGTGCTCCGGCCATAGCCTGACCAGTCCGTCGGCCTCGCCCATGTAGACCGGGATCTCGCCGACGCCGAGGCCCGCCTTGATGGCGGTGCGCACCATCAGGCTGGAGTTGACTGCCGCCACGATGCGTCCGCCCGAGATGGGCTCTCCCGCCAGCGTCGGTTCTTTGGAAGCCAGCACGTATGGCTGATATACGACCAGGTCGTGGCCGGCAAAGGCGGTTCCCGGCTCTGGGTTTCCGTGCGCCCGCAGGTAGCTAGATGAGGCATACAGGCACATAGGCCACTGGGCCAGGCGCCGCGCGATCAGATCGGGGTTGTCGGGTCGGGCGGTGCGGATCGCGATATCGGCTTCGCGCCGGGCCAAGTTCAGCATCTGGCTCGATGCGTGAATCTGCACGACCACCCCTGGATACCTCATATGCAAGCCCTCAAGGGCAGGCATCAGGAAATCCATCGCCAGCGAATCGGTCGTGGTAATCCTCACCTCGCCCGCGAGACGATCGTCGAGGCCTTGCGTCAACCGCTGGAAATCATTGGCCGACTGCTCCATGCGTTGCGCCGCATCGAGCACGCTTTCGCCCGCCGCGGTCAGTACATAGCCCCCGGACGTGCGCAGGAACAGGGTGGTCCCGACCACGCCTTCCAGTGCCGCCAGGCGCCGGCCGACGGTCGCCTGGTCCACGTCCAGCGACCGCGCCGCGGCGCGCAACGTCCCTTCGCGATAGAGCGCGAGAAATACCCGGGCGTCGTCCCAGTTCATATTGCCCTCTTTATCTCTGATAACCAATGCGATTCTGCATGGCAGCCATGAAAATCTGCATCACCTAATCCACCCGCTGCTACCTATACTCGCTCTCAACCGCGATGGCCACCCCATGATGAAGGTCTTCGCCAAGTCTCACGAGTTAATCAGGAAAATCTATGCATTCGCCTTTGAATCACATCCCCGATACCATGACGGCTATCGAAATCACGCATCCTGGCGGCCCTGAAGTGCTGGTGCCCACAAGGCGTCCGGTGCCCACGCCGGGCCCGGGCGAACTGCTGATCCGCCACCAGGCGGCCGGCGTCAATGGCCCCGATGTATTCCAGCGCAAGGGGCTATACGATCCGCCTCCCGGCGCCTCCGATATCCCGGGCCTTGAAGTCGCAGGAGAGGTTGCGGCCGTCGGCCGCGGCGTCACCAGGTTCAAGGCAGGCGATCTCGTCTGCGCCCTGATTCCGGGGGGCGGATACGCCGAGTATAGTGTCGCCAACGAGCACAATACGCTACACCTGCCCGACGGCCTGCAACTGGTGGAAGCGGCCGCGATGCCCGAGACCTTCATGACGGTCTGGCTCAACCTGTTCCAGCGCGGCAAGTTCACCCGGGGTGACACAGTCCTGATCCATGGCGGCGCGTCCGGCATCGGCACCACCGCCACCATGCTCAGCAAGGCCTTTGGCGCGTCGAAGATCATCACCACCGTGGCCTCGGACGCCCAGCGCGACGCCAGCCTCGCACTCGGTGCCGATTACGCGGTCAATTACCTGGAAGAGGATTTTGTCGATGCCGTCATGCGCGTTACCGATGGCACAGGTGTCGACGTCATCGTCGATATCATCGCCGGCGATTATGTCGCCCGGAATTACACCGCTGCCGCCATTAACGGGCGCATCGTGCAAATCGGCGTGATCAAGGGCGTTGCCAAGGAAGTCGACTTGTTTCCAATGCTGACGAAGCGGCTTACCCATATCGGCTCCACCTTACGCTCGCGCACGCCTGAAGAAAAGGCCGAGATCATCCGCGACCTCGAGGCGCAGGTCTGGCCGCTGATGGCCACCGGAACCGTCAAGCCGGTCATCTACCAGACCTTTGCACTGGAGCAGGCTCGCGCCGCACATGAGCTGATGGACTCTGGCACCCATATTGGCAAGATCGTGCTGAAGATGGATCAATAGCAGCAATGCCGGAATCGCGCAAGCAGGGTACGGACGATGGTATCCGTGCTCCGCCCGGGCGAGGTTCCGGTCACCTGGCCCCGGGGTGCGCACGGCACTAGCCATGAAGCGCTTCACACCTCGCAGGGCACCCGTCAACGGTGCCTGCGAACCCGTGACACTGCGGGCGAGCGGCGGGCATATGGAAAGATAGAACCCATTCATCGACCAGACCGCGACATTGATCGGCGATGACAGGATCCACGCTGGCCTGCACAGGGACACGGATGCACGGACGCAGCGAACCGATTAGAGCGCCGGCGCGGCGTGCGATGGTCTCTGGCTGGCGCAGCGCCAGGATACCGTGCAGCAGCGTCATCGCGAACCGCAACGCATACGTCGAGGCAGCGGGAACGGCAGATACTGGACCAGCACGCCGCTGACCAGCGCGCCCAGTGCAAGACCAGCGCGCGGGCGCCCGTTGATCATCGCGCCGAGCACGCTGCCACGCCGGCGGCAATGCCCTGGCATGATGCGCGCGAACACCAGCCTGGCGACACCATTGAAGACAGGGCCAGCAGGATCGCAACGGTCTGCAGCGCCAGCGCCAGTGCCAGTGCCAGCGCGGTGAGCATGACCGGACGCCGGCCGACATAGTCGGACAGCGCGCCGGAGGGGCAGCAAGACAGCCAGCAGACTGACCGCGTAGACGCCGAAGATGACCTGTCAGCATCACGGCGGAGAACCCCTAGCGCTCTCGGTATAGCGCATGGATCGGGTCGGTACACTCGCTGGCGCCATGAACGTGACAAGGATCGCACCCTGAAGGGCGAACGCGCGCCCTGGTTCCCTGCGGGTTGCATGCAAGGCGGGTCCGGCTGGGAAGTACATGGGACGGGTTGATGGCTTCGTGCTCGGGTCTTGCGCGCAGGCCGCTAGCTCCGCGGCACGGTTCGCTCCGTGACCCGGGGCAGGTCCCGACCCAGGCCGCTGCGGACCGCCTGGATGCGGGAATTCACTTTCAGCTTCTCAAAGATATTCTTCAGATGCCACTTGACCGTCTCCGGAGCGACGCGAATGGCCCGGGCAATTTCCTTGTTGGAAAGCCCCCGTGCCACATAGTCCAGGATCTCCACCTCGCGGGCGCTCAGCCGGCTGGCTGCGACCGGCTCCGCCTGCTCATCCTTGACGCCTGGCGCGCTCGCCGGCGCATCGAACCCGGCGTATAGCCCACTCAGATACCAGGGCTCGATCTCGGCCACGCGGTCTTCCTGCTGGCGCAGCGCGTCAAGGATCTCCCGGACCGCCGGCCCGGCGTCAAGAATCACGCGGTGCAGGCCGTTTTTCTGGCCATACGCGAGCGCGGCGCGCATGGCCAGCACGGCCGCTGCACGCTGCCCCGCACTGTGCAGCGCGACTGCCAGCATCACGGAAATCTGGGCGGACATGTACTGCATGCCCGCCGCACGCAACTCCGCCTGCACGCCCTGGAGGATAGGCACGGCTTGCGCGGCGCGGCCGCGCCCCACCAGCAGCCGGCAATGCGCCACCTGGAAGCGTTGCCAGGTCTCCAAGTAACTGCCTTGCAAGGTCGCCTGCATCGGCACGACCAGCGCCTCCAGGTCGTTCCCGATCCGCGTGGCGCGGCTGATATCTCCGGCACCGGTACTTATACGGATTGCCTCGGCCTTGCACGCGACCTGCATGCGCAGCCACTGGCGCTCGCGGGCGACGGCTTCTGCCTCTTCCACGATCCGGTAGGCTTCGTCCTGCTTGCCCGCCAGCAGCCGCAGCCGCGCCAGCGTCACGCAAAAGCCGATCAGCGGCCCCAGCGAGCACGCTTGCAGCGCCATCTCGAGCCGGCCTTCCAGCAATTCGGCGACCCGGTCCAGGTCATTCCATTCATAGTGGATGGCGGCCAGGTATCCAACCGGGAGCACGGATGCGGCTGAATGCCTGCCGGCGCGCGCATTGGATTCGCGCAGAACATCCTCCAGCGTCTGAACCGCCTCGCCCAGCCTGCCTTCCACGAACAGGCTGAGCCCAACCATGCTCTGCCGGTACACCTTGGCGTAGATCGGCGCATCCTCCCCGGTACTGAGGATGAGCGTACGCCGCAGGCGTTTGACCTCGTCGAACCCCGCCGCATAGCTGAGCCCGAAGATCTGCGTGGTCAGCCCGATGCCTTCCTCCCATGAGCCGGCTTCCGGGCCGAGCGCAAGCACCTTGCGCCCCATTTCCAGTGAGAGCTGGCTCTCATCGGACAGGCCCGCGATCAGCGCCTTGACCGCCTGCAGCTCGACGCGCACCACGTTGCTCAGGGGCAGCCGCCCGCGATCGATGTCGTCCCCGACCGCCTGCAGCGCAGCTTTGGCCGCGAGGGTCTGCATCGTCAGCGCAAGCGCCCATGCATGCGCAAGCCTTAGGCGCATCCGACCGTGTACCGCTTCGGCGGGCAGCTTGGCGACCCAGCTCAGGACCGTACGCACGTCGCTGGCTTCGACCAGGTTCATCGCGCACTGCTCGACCCAGCCGGCGGCGCGATCGACATCCCCCGCGGCCAGCGCGTGCCTGACGGCTTCCGGCCACAGCGACTGCGCCGCGAACCACTCACTGGCACGGCGATGCAGACCGACCGCTTCATGCGGCCGTTCCCGCAGCAGGCGCTTTCTCAGGTACTCGGCAAACAGCGCGTGATAGCGGTACCACTCGCACTCGGCGTCGAGCGGCCTGACGAACATATTCCTCGCGACGAGCCACTCAAAACTGGCATGCGCGGCATCGGTAGTCGCCACCGCATTGCACAGTGGCACGGACATCCTGTCCAGCACCGATGTTCGCAATAGAAAGACCTGCAGCGGCTCAGGGACGTGAACGAAGACGTTCTCATCGAGATACGCTTCGATGCTGCGCCGGGCAAACGGCAAGCGTTCGGTGAACTCCCTGGCCGGTTCGTTCTCGCTCAAGGCAAATGACGCCAGCTGCAAGCCGGCCACCCAGCCTTCGGTCGCCTGCAGCAACGCCTCGGTCTGCGCAGCGCTCAGCGTGCGACCGGAAACGACCGAAAAAAAAGCCTGCGTCTCCGCGCCGTCAAAGCGCAGCGCCTGCGCATCCAGCCGCAGCAACTGGCCGCGCACCTCGAAGTAGCTCAGTGGAAACGCCGGCTCGCCGCGTCCCGCGACGAGCACGTGCAGATTATCGGGCGCATAGCGCAGCAAGCGGAACACCGCTTCGTGAATGGCAGGAGCGGCCAGCCGGTCGAAGTCGTCCAGCACCAGCACCAGCCGTCGCGGCAGCGTCGCGACCGCATTGAGCAATTCGGCAATCATTGCCTCTGCCGACGCCAGCGGATCCGGCTCCAGCCGGCGCGCAACCGGCTCGCCGGCTTGCCGGCAGGCGTTCCTGGCTGCTGCAAGCAGGTAGGCACAGAACTGGAACAGATCGTCGTCGTCAGCGTCTATGCTCAGCCAGCCGACGGCGCAGCCTTCCTCCTCCAGGCGATGCTTCCATTCACTCAACAAAGAAGTCTTGCCGAAGCCGGCCGGTGCCACCAGCACCGACAGCTTGCGCTCCAGGCCGGGCCGCAGCAGCCCGATGGCACGCGCACGGTGCACATAGTGGCGCGTTCGCGGCGGCGCCAGCTTTGTCACGATCAGCGCCGGACAGCACCGGGGCTCCTGCGCCGCGTCGGCGTAAGACGATTGGGTCGGAGGCGCTTCCCGGTCTCGCGAGCGATTCACTAGACGATCACATCCCATTCGTCGGCCTGTTCCCGGCGCACCATCTCGGCAGCTGACTGGGGCCTGACCGTGCGATAGGGATGCGACGCGGCGGTAATGACATCGATGATGGCATCAATCATTTCCTGCGGGTCATGCTGGTTATTCAGCGGACGCTTCACGCGTGGCTGCATCACTTGCTTTCCGTCTTCCCACCATTGGTCCATGCTTTCCATGCCGGTATCGTTGAAGCCAGTGCGATAGGCACCGGGATTCACCGTTGCAACTTGGACGCCGTAAGGTTTCAATTCCTCGCGCATTGATGCGCACAACGCCTCGACAGCATGCTTGGACGCAGCATACGCTGCCACCCACGGCACCTTGACCAAGCCGGCGACGGAAGAGGTCCAGACAATTTTTCCACTCCCTCGCCGGATCATCTGTCTGGCAAAGCCCTGCGCCAACTCAAGCGCCGCGAACACATTGGTCTCGAAGACCTGCCGCACAAGCGCGATGGGAATCTCCGCCACCGGCCCCGCCTGCATGATGCCAGCATTGTTGAGCAGCACGTCGATCTCGTGCTGGAACACACGCTGCCGGTCTATCGCATCCAGCACGTCGAGCTTGATTACCGTCAGCCGGACGCCCTCAAGCTCGGCCGCATTGCGCAACTCCGTCACCTGCGGCCAGATCTGGGCACCGGCAATAACGTTATGCCCGCACCGCGCGAGCCCCAGCGCCACGCCTTTGCCAAAGCCGCTGCCGGCGCCAGTCACCAATACGGTCTTCCCCATCACCAGGCTCCAGAAGTTGCAGGCTGGCCCGGAGGCGGTTAGCCGTTACAGCTTCAGCGTATCGCCGCCTTTCGGGTTCACAGAGTCGACGTGACTGCCCCGCTCCCCGACCATCCTGAAAAAATTAGCAGGCTCGCCCATCCAGAGGCCTGTAGCCCGATCCATAAACGGATACGTCTGACGCTCCTCAAAAGCAAGAGGATCTTCTTGCCACCCAATTCTTGACTCGCCTTCACCAGGATCAGTCCAGCAGATGCGGGTACGACTGTAATAGATGATCGCCGAAACGAAAGTCAAGCCACAAGGGCATGGGATACCGTCAGTGGGGGGGGAGGCGGGGGGGATTGCCCGAAGATGCCATTTCGTCGCTGTTGCCAAGCATCGTTTGTGCTGTGCCGAATGCTCGTGGGCTAAAGCAGAACGCCGACTTCGGCATCGCGCCTACATTGCCGAGGCTGGACTACCCCCCCACTTAGGGAGGAACCTTGCAGAAGCCGCAAAGATAGACTGATCATTGCGTTAGCGAGGCTTGCTTCTTCGGGCTGGCGGCGAATCTCGCCTTTCCACAAGCAACTACACGCGAATGGATCGCAGGCCATAGAGTGGCATGTTTAGCTTGAAGCACTCAGGAGTAACGTCATGCGCAGTCGTAACGTTCTTCAAGTCTCGATTCCGCGCGAACTTCGGGCCAAGCCTGGCACGGCAGGCGCGAGATAAATTCAACCAAGGAGCCTGCCATGTCGACTATCTCAAGACGTTCCTTCGTCCAGTCCATCGGTGCCGCAACACTCGCGCCGGGAGTGTTGCTTGCCTCGGCCGAGGCGGGGGCTGCGTCCGAAAGCTCTGCTCCCCCCCAGGGGGCCGGCGCGAACTACGCCGATTACAAGCATATCCAGGTCATCCAGAACCACGGCGTCGCCACCGTTACGTTGAACTACCCGCCGTTCAACCTACTTGATGAAGTACTGTCAGAGGAGTTCGACCGGCTGACCCGACAACTGGAACAGGATGCGAGCGTACGCGTCGTCATCCTGCAGAGCGCCCTGCCAAAGTTCTTTATCGCGCACTCGGGCCTGCACCGTGTCGGCTCGGCGCCGAAGACGACTTCGAATACACGCACCTTCCGCCTGACCCAGATGCTCGGGGAGCGCCTGCGTAACATGCCCAAGGCTGTAATCGCCAAGGTCGAAGGCATCGCCCGCGGCGGCGGCTGCGAGATCGCGCTGGCCGCGGACATGTGTTTCGCCGCGCTCGACAAGGCTGTGTTCGGCCAGCCGGAAGTCGTCTGCGGACTCGTCCCCGGCGGCGGGAACACACAGCGCCTGCCGCGGCGCATGGGGCGCGCACGCGCCCTCGAGGTGCTGTTGGTCGGCGGAGACTTCACCGCGGAACTGGCCGACCACTACGGCTATATCAATCGTGCGCTGCCGGCCGGGGAACTGGGGCCATTCGTGGACAAGATCGCACGCCGCATTGCGACCTTTCCCCCAACCACGATCGCCCACATGAAAGCGGCCGTGGACATGGGATCGGACACATCCTTCTCCGAAGGCTTGTTGGTGGAAGCGCGCGAGGCCGACCTTTGCGTAGCCAACGAGGCGATACAGGCGCGAGTGAAGGCGATACTTAAAGCCGGCGCCGAGACCTACGAAGGCGAACTCCACTTCCCTGAACTGTCCGCGAAGCTGCCGCCCGCCGATTAAGCAATCGACCTGCCTCCGAACGATGGTTACCCGCAAGTGCGCGGAGACGTTTAATACGAGCGGGAAGTAAGGGACACAGCAAGGCGCCGGAATGCATAGCCCATGCTGGTGATTGGGGGATTTCCCTCATTTGATGTAAAAAACCGATGGAACTGAGCTCTAAAACCCATTTTTCTTTAGCAGGAAGCCTATCATGACGTCCCAAACAGACAGCAAGCAGCCGACGCCCGACCCAGCCGAGCGCAAGGCGTTCTTTCCCTCCCCCTACTCACTTTCGCAATTTACGTCGCCGAAGTCTAACCTCGCGGATGCCGACTATCCGGACGCCTATCAGGGAGGTCGCTGGAAAGTACTACTGGTCGCTGCAGATGAGCGCTATCTCCTGACTGGAAACGGCACCTTCTTTTCTACTGGCAACCATCCCGTCGAGACCCTCCTGCCGATGTATCACCTGGACCGCGCAGGCTTCGAGTTCGACATTGCCACCTTATCGGGCAATCCGACCAAATTTGAATGGTGGGCATTCCCTTCTGAAGACGCCGAGATAAAGGCCCTCTACGCTAAGTACGAACAGAAATTCCAGCAGCCGCTTAAGCTTGCTGACGTGGTAAAGTCCTTGGACAAGGATGCGAACTACATTGCCGTTTTCGTCCCTGGAGGACATGGTGCCCTAATGGGGCTACCCTTCAGCACGGACATGAAGGCGACCCTTCAGTGGGCTATGCAAAACGACAGGTACATCATCACGTTGTGCCACGGGCCTGCCGCCTTACTTTCCGCCAGCGTCGACGGACCCAACGGTGGAGATCTTTTTCGCGGCTACCGCATCTGCGCATTCCCGGATGCCATGGACAAGCAGACGCCGGACATTGGCTATATGCCCGGTCCATTGCGTTGGTTCTTCGGCGAGAAACTTGCTGCTATGGGAGTCGAGATCGTAAACACCAAAATTGATGGAAGCACGTTTCGTGACCGGAAACTCCTCACCGGTGACAGTCCCTTTGCGGGCAACAATCTTGGCAAGCTGGCTGCGCGCGCGTTACTTGACGAAGTACGGAATGCAGGTGTGCGCTAGTTCTCACACCATCAGAGACCTTGTCTGCTCGGGCGCCTTATTGGCACTGCCTGCATAGACAGGGATTCGCCTCTTGCGGCGCGGGATGTCTCCTCGTCCCGCACTGCGAGGCTTTCCGGTGGAACCTGAGAGTGATTATTCAGTTCGGGAAGAGTTCGGCACCGCAGGCTGCGCCAAAGCAGTCCCCAGCGCCGGTCACGTCCACCGTTACAACCGGCATGCCGACGGTCCTAATCGATTCCAGTCCGGCGAACACGCCGCAGCCTCGCGTCTATTGATAGCAAGAGCGGTCACTGGCTTGAACCCGCCCTGTCCCACCGCTTCAGCGTGCACTCATTTCCGGTACCTCGCGGGTGGCGGGGCCGTTGAACAACTGGCGCGGACGGCCGATCCTGTACTCCGGATCGGTGATCATCTCTTCCCACTGCGAGATCCAGCCCGGGGTGCGGGCCAGCGCGAAGATGCAGGTGAACAGCGACGTCGGGATGCCCAGCGCGCGCTGCACGATGCCCGAGTAGAAGTCGACGTTCGGGTACAGCTTGCGGCTGACGAAGTACTCGTCTTCCACCGCGATCTTTTCCAGTCCCATGGCGAGCTTGAACAGCGGGTCGTTGTTCAGGCCCGGTTCGTTCAGCACTTCATGGCAGGTTTCGCGCATCAGCTTGGCGCGCGGATACCCGCGCTGGGGACACGGGCCTGCGGGTAGAACGGAGGGAACGATCCAAGAATCGCCCAATCGTCTCCATCGCTTCCCCACGCCCGGGGCTCACATAGCCAATGACACTGTGCCGGTGTTCTCATGGTACCGAACGGTCTGGCTGGACTCTTCCGAAGCCATGGCGCGAGGCGAGTAAACAGACGAGCAGAACGTCCAATTCTGACAAGGGCCTTTCCAAATCGAGGGGCGGGTTATCCCTCCCCCCCCGAAGGAGGCGCCATCGCCCCCCGTCGGAGTGGCTAAGTCGCATGGCATGTTCTCGTAATCTCCTTGCAGAGGTTCATACACACAAAAAAGGAGACACGCATGCATTCGAACTCGCCGGAACGCCGTTACACCTTCCGCTCGAAAGTCTTGGCCGCCACTACAGCGGCAGCCGCGTTTCTAGCGGGCGGCGTCGCGCAAGCTCAGGAGACGTTCAAGGTCGGCATCGTGACCTATCTCTCGGGACAGGCGGCAGAAAGCTTCGGCATTCCAGCGGCCAACGGTGCCAAAGTCCTTGTGGAAGCCTTCAATCGCGGCGCGGCACCCTCCCCATACAACAAGCCCGGCTTCGGCGGCCTGAAGATCGAAGCCGTCTATGTCGACGAGACCGGAGGCGCAACCAAGCAGGTTCAGGAGCTTCGCGCGCTGTATGACCGCGAGAAGGTCGACGCCGTCGTCGGCTACATCGGCTCGGGCGACTGCCTGGCCGTGGCGCCGGTGGCCGAAGAGCTCAAGCGCTTCCTGATCCTGCACGACTGCGGTACGCCGCGCATCTTTGAGGACAACAAGCTCTCCTACGTCTTCCGGACGGCGTCTCACGCGACCATGGACAACGTGGCGCTCGCCCGTTATCTGAAGGTCCGCAGCGTCAAGGTTGATTCGCTCAACCTGATCAATCAGGACTACGCCTGGGGACATGACTCGAAGGCGGACTTCGTCTCTGCCATGGCCAAGTTCTATCCGGCCGCGAAGGTGGGCCAGAACCTGCTTCCCAAGTTCGGCGCGGGCCAATATGGCACTGAGATCTCAGCCCTTATGTCCAAGCCGGCCGACGTGACTCAAACGAGCCTTTGGGGTGGTGATCTGCAGGCGCTGATCCTGCAGTCCGCGCCGCGTGGCCTGTTCAAGCGGACGCAGCTGGTGATCTCGGCGGGCGACCATGTGCTGCCGGTACTCGGCGAACGCATGCCCGACGGTGTGATCCTCGGTGCGCGGGGCGCCTACGGACAACTCGCCCCGAAATCACCGCTCAATGACTGGTGGAACGATGTCTATTCGAAGACTTTCAACAGCCCGCCGCTGCATGCACCGTATCGGATGGCGCAAGCCTTGATGGGGCTCAAGCTCGCGGTGGAGAAGGCTATGGCCGGCAATGGCGGAAAGAAGCCGTCTCCCGAGCAGCTTGCCGCGGCACTGCGGGGCAGTGAGTGGGACTCTCCGGGCGGGCGCATCCGCATGGCGGTTGCCCGAGGTCAGCAAGCCATCCAGGACGCGGCTATTGCGCGTACCCGCTATGACGCCACACGCAGGATGGTCGTGCTCGAAGATGTTGTGCGCTTCCCCGCGGAGTGCGTGAATCCGCCTAGCGGTACCACCGCCGAAGAATGGATCAAGGCCGGCTTTCCCGGCGCCAAGGGCTGCCCCTGACCCCACGCGCCCGAACTCGCGTGTGCGAGTTCCGGGCCCTGCTTTCGTTGCCAAGGAGTCCGCTCATGGATAATCTACTGACCCTGCTTATTGACGGCCTGAACTACGCGTCCTGGCTGTTCATGGTTGCCCTCGGTCTCACGCTGGTGTTCGGTGTCTTGAAGATCCTCAACATCGCCCACGGCAGTTTCTACGCTCTCGGTGCCTATGCCGCCGCAAGCTTCGTCGGGTGGGCAGCAAGCATGAAGTTCGCACCATGGATGTCACTCGTCGCAATGCTACTGGCGGCCGTCGCAGTCGCGGTGGCGATCGCCCCGGTCACCGAACGAGGCCTGCTTCGCTTCTTTTATGGAAGGGACGAAGTGTTGCTCGTGCTGGTGACCTATGCCTTGTTTCTCGTCATGGAGGACCTCACGAAGCTGATCTGGGGCGCAAATCCCTACTTTGTGTCTGAGCCCTACGGCCTCTTCGGCAGCGTCGATTTAGGGCAGATGTCCTATGTCGGCTACGACTTCGCGCTGGTAGGCTTAGCGGTGGTTTCGGGGCTGGCGACGTGGTGGGCCTTGAATCGCACTCGCCAGGGCAAGATCGTCCTAGCCGTAATCCACAGCGCGGAGATGGCCTCCAGCATGGGCGTCAATGTCTCCCGTGTCTACACGCTGGCCTTCGGCGCCGGCGTGTTTCTGGCGGCCGTCGCGGGCGCCTTCACCGCTCCGATGATCTCGGTGCAGCCCGGGGTTTCGGTCGGAGTCGTGGTCCTGTCGTTCGCGGTCGTGATCATCGGGGGCCTGGGCAGCATCGAAGGCGCGGCCATCGGGGCGCTTCTCGTTGGTCTCGCCCGGTCTGTCGCGGTGCACATGGCGCCCTCGGCCGAGCTCTTTGTCATCTACGCGGTCATGGCTGTCGTGCTGGTGTTTCGGCCGGAAGGTCTGTTCCAGCGCATTCAAGCACGCAAGATTTAACGCGACTACACATGAATACCACAATCAACGCCAACGCCTCCCGGCAAGCGCCAGCCTTTCTGTCACCCCGTGTGCTAGCGTATGCGGTCGGGACATTCGCTTTGCTCGCCGTAGCCGGCTTCCACGCGCCCACTTGGCTCACCTATTTGATCACCATAGCGGCCGGCAATGCCCTCGTCTCGATCGGCATCGTGGGCCTGATGCGCGGTGGCGTCGTTTCATTTGGGCAGGGCATGTTCTTTGCCGCGGGAGGCTATGGAGCAGTGTTGCTGTTCACCCGCTTCGGGTGGACGGACGCACTGGTGCTATCTATCGCAGGAGGTGGCGTGGCTTTGCTGCTGGCCTTGCCTTTCGCGCCACTGCTTGCGCGCTACCGCGGTATCTTCTTCGCAACGCTAACGCTGGCGCTATCGATGGTCACCTACGGCGTGTTGATGAAGGTGCCAGAACTTGGCGGGTCCGACGGCTTCTCCATCGGCAGACCTACCCTGCTGGGAGAGCGTCTCGATGGCGCTTCAGGCTCCTACAGACTCTACCTCCTCACGATCGCATTCGCGTTAGGAATGGGGCTGTTAGCCAGGGTCAATTTCGATTCGCCAAACGGACTGGTGACGCTCGCAGCTCGAGACAATGAGCTGCGAGTCGAGTACCTCGGCACCTCCGTGCGACGACTCATGGGCGTCAACTTCCTGCTCGCCGCGTTCTGCGGCGGCGTCGGAGGAGCGTTGGTCGTCATCTCACTCGGCCACGTTGAGCCCGGCTTCAGCTACTGGACCACCTCGGGCGAGTTCGTCTTTGTCGCCATCCTGGCCGGATATCGAAGCATTCCAGCGGTGTTCGTGGCCAGCGTCATGCTCGAGATTGTTCGCTCATTCTCGAGCGCCTACTTTCCGAACACCTGGCAACTCGCGCTCGGCCTGTTCCTGCTGCTGATCATCCGATTCCTGCCGCGTGGCATCGGCTCGCTCTGGAACAGGGAGGAACGCAAATGAAAGCCATTCTTGAAGCTAACGGTGTCGCCAAGCGGTTCGGTGCCGTCGTCGCGGCCTCGGACATCAACGTGAAGGTCGGTCCGGGCGAGCGTGTCGGTCTCATTGGCAGCAACGGTGCAGGCAAGACGACCTTTGTCAACATGATTACCGGATATCTCAAGCCCGACGAAGGGCAGATCAAGCTGGCCGGGACTGACATCACGCGGATGAAACCTCGTGCCATCAGCGCACTCGGTGTTGCGCGGTCCTTCCAGATTCCGCAGTTGTTTGGCGACTTATCCGTCATCGACAACATGCTGGTGGCACTTGCCTGCCATGCCAGCCGCTCCGGTTTCTTGCGGCCCGCCCGGGATCCGTTGGCAGTCGATCAGGCGGAGGAACTGCTGCAACGCTTTCGCCTTCACCACCACCGCAGCCGACGTGTCGGCGAGTTGCCGGGAGGTGTACGCAAACTGCTGGACATTGCTATGGCACTGACAGCGCGGCCCAAGCTGCTGCTGCTCGACGAGCCGACCAGTGCGGTCGCGGCCGACGAGAAGTTTCAGATGATGGAAACCATCATGTCTGCCCTGAAAGAAGATCCGGACACTCCGGTTCTCTTCGTCGAGCATGACATGGAGATCATCGAACGGCACGCGACACGCGTCATCGCGTTCTACAGCGGCCGCATCATCGCCGACGACGCGCCGCAGGCCGCCTTGGCCCAGGATGATGTGCGCCGGTATGTCACCGGCGAACTTGCAACGGAGTGATCAGGATGCTCAGCATTGAAGGAATCCACGTGTCGATTCAGTCCGCAGCGGTGCTGCGGGGACTTTCCATGACGATCCCCGACCGAACGATGGTAGGGCTGGTGGGACGCAACGGTGCCGGCAAAACCACCTTGATGCGCTCCCTGATGGGGCATTTGCGACCGTCTCAAGGGCGCATGCTGTTCAACGGCTGTGACCTTTCGACCTTGGCTTCGCACGAGCGCGCCAGGCTGGGGATCGGGTACATGCCGGAGGACCGTGGCCTGGTACCTGAACTGACCGTCGAAGAGAACATCTTGCTGCCCGTGTGGGCAAGTCACACGCTGTCGGCTAGCGAACGGCTTGCATTCGTCTATGGCATCCTCCCCGAGATGAAGGAAATGCGTCACCGTCGGGCTTTGCTGCTGTCGGGGGGACAGCAGAAGCTCGTCGCGCTGGGTCGTGCACTCGCTGTGGGTACCCGACTCCTCCTGCTTGACGAGCCTTTCGAAGGAGTGGCGCCCGCGCTCAGCAAGCGTCTGGCCGAAGTGATCCTGAAGCTTAAGGCAAGCGATCTGTCGATTTTCATCTCCCAGAGCGATTTGAATCATTCCCGGCGTATCGTCGATTTGGAGTACACCATCGAGCGCGGTGCCAATATTGGCAGCGTCCAGTAGAGCCACCTACATAGGGGAAATCATCATGATTCACTACCGTCCGGGATGGGGACTTCCGTGAGGTGTCTGTGTGCGCAGGCTGGAAGAACGTCCGATGCTTGAGCATCGGTCGTTATTTTGCCATGGGCTGCAATAATGCCTTGAGGTAAGCGGCAATGAATTCCGAACACCTTCGCGCGGGCTCAAATCCCGGCTCATTCCAGCAATGCGCGAATGAGTTTCTGCACGAGTTGTTCATGTTGCTCCAGCGCCTCATCAAGCGTGCGGGCTCCATAGCTCTCGTTTTCTTCCGCCATCTTCCCAACAACGCGAGTCACGAACAGCGGTGTGTCCCTCGGTGCTCGCTCGGACACCCCGCGGAAGCGAGTAGTGACCATGACGCCGCAGTCTTCCATCAGCGTGCGGCGGAAGATCAGTTCGTTTTCAGCCATCCAACGCGACCACTCGGCCTGGTCCAACACCTGGACAGGCCGGTTCTTCGCATCCAGGATATAGAAACGACTCCATCTGGGTGATACCGATCGGGATCTCATAGGAGGATGATCAGAGTGCGTTGCAGCCCGTCAATACTGAATGGTCTCCCTTAAGGGTAGTGGAGAACGTGCGCCCACCGATAAGTCGATTCCATGCCCTGGGCACGGAAACGGATGATTTGTGATGATGCCGTGGCTGGAATGGGATGACCGGCTAACATGTCGCAATCCGGAGGTGGCGCGGAGCTTTGTCGCACTGCCGTCGGCGAATGCAGGCCATCGCGAAGCTGCAAAAGCGCTACCGGCAAACCCGCTTGGCTAGCAGAGGCTGGCGATACGTTGATGCTGTCGACCACCGGTTCGGGTGCAGCCTGTGGCCCTATCGGTAGCTCAGCACCCGGAGGCAGCGTGAATCTAATCGTAGGTTTCCCAGAAGAGCCCTCGCGCGAGGTCTCGCTCGAACTCGACTGTCCAGGACGTGCCGTGTCCGACCGTGTAGGCCTGACGGGCGCCAGTAAGATTTGCAGCCACGGCCACCCGACGAGTACTGTGGCTTACGCCTTCCTCGTGAGGGCCGCCCTCATCAAAGGCGACCGTGAATTCTTCGCGGATCCGGCCATGCTTCTTGCATGCCGACTCGAAGTCCTTTTGCTCGTGCAGCGGTAGTTCTTCGAAGACCTTCTGACCCATGATATCTCCCGGCAACTCTTACTCTCGAACCCCAAAGATGACGTTCACCGCGGCCCTGCCCGCGACCTCCGCGACGAGATGCCCCCAGCGACGGGCGAATGCCCACCATCGACCTTGATTCACTTGCCAAATGCCGCCGCGCCAGATGGCTTCACGGACCTACGATTTGGAACAAGACATCGAATATGTCCTCAGCGGCGCTGACCAAGTCAACGCCGCTCGCGAACGCGCGATATTCGGTAAAGCGATTCATGAGACTCTACTCATTTCTGAGATCCATCCCAAGGCCGCCCGCCAACTCACAGTCAATGACACCGGCTGCATATGCGAAAAGCCATGCTTCCGCTTCCTCGGCCGTCTTGGGTGGCTGAGTCCAGTCCGGCGTAAATCGAACTCCGACACTCTGATCCGGACCCGAAATCTGCACCCGGCCAAAGTGTCCGCCAGAATTGACGCCATCGGGCATGACGCCATCGGGCATGACAAGCCGAACCTTGAACCCCTTGTACGAATGTTCACTTTCATGCATGCGAATCTCCAAGTAAGTGAGATGAGCCTAACACCAGCATCAGGCGTGAAGTTGACCCGAGTCAAGACAAATCAAAGCCAGTTTGTGCTCGCTGCGGTACAACAGATCACCGATTTGCCCCGCCCGGTCCGGTGGATTAAAGAATGAGGTGAGCACGTCTCTCACTCTGAATGAGCTTGCAGAGCTAGCGGGCTGCGGGTCGATCGAGCCATAGCTGCATGAAGCGCCGGCCCGGAAGGCGTGCTTGGCCGTTCGTCGAGAACATCGCAGGTGTGCCGGAGGTCTGCCTGTGCGAACTGGAAGCGCGTGCCATTGGGCATGGAGACTACATTCTGGCGGGCCACCTGCTGAAAGACTCTACGCTCACCTGGGAGTAATTGGAGAGCCCCGCTAACTGCGTAGTCTTCAGGCGCCCATCAGGCTTCGGAAGACCTAGGTCTGGCATCAATAAGGTCTAAAGCTCGCACGCACAGCAAATCACCACCTCAGCAACAATAATGCGGCACACTCGGCACGCCTATTCATCTTCCTGCGATGGGGATAATCGAATCTACCTACGAACAATCCCTACGCGCAAAAGCGCGAGGACAAACGTAGGATACGGGGACGAGCTTGGCATGAAGGAGTGCGTCATGCGCCCCCGCTACGCAACTGAAAATGATTTCCCCGAGGTGGAGGCGCTCATGCGTGCTTGTGCACTACCCGTCGAGGGGGTGCGCGCACATATCGAACGGTACGTTGTGGCCCGTGACAACGCGGGCCTTCTTGGATGTGCCGGTATCGAGCAATATGGCTCAGTCGGTCTCCTGCGAGGGTTAGCCGTTGCTCAGCGTGCGCGGTCTGCTGGCCTCGGAGAGCTTCTGATTTCCACCATCGTCGCTGATGTCCGGCAACGTGGTGTCGAGTCGATTGTATTGCGAACGACGTCCGCTTCTGCCTACTTCGCACGCCTCGGGTTCGCGCCAATCACCACATCAGAAATGCCTCGTGCCTTGCTCCCATTGACGGAATTTCCGCCAGGCAATACGGCTGAAGGTATCGTGATGCAAACTGCCTTATAGGAAGTGCAAACACGATGTAGACCAGCTTCCCGGCTTGTACGGCGAATTGCTCAACCTGGTCTCCTGATCTCCCCTGCCACCGGTGCGGCATCGGCGCGGTCAGTCGTGTAAGCTCATGCCGTCCGCAAACATGCTTTTGAGCACCTGCTTTTGCGCCTCGCTCAGCCGTCCCTTCGGCAGGTCGATCACGACCCTGAGCCGCAGATCGCCCGTGTCATGGTTGACAGCGTGTCGCAGGCCCTTCCCCAACAGCCGGAGGATCTTCCCCGCGCGCGTCATGGGCGGCACCTCGACGGTGTAGGACTTCCCGAACACGTCGACGTGCACCTTCCCGCCGATCGCGGCGGTTGCAAAATCCACCTTAACTTCCCCAATCAGGTCGAGGCCCTGAAGTTTGTAGCTTCCAGCCTTCAGCACCTTGATCCTGCACAGTGCGTCGCCATCGGCCCCGCCATTTCCCCCGGGTGTCCCACCACCGACGATGCGAACCATCATGCCATCGACGATTCCACCACGAACCTCCGTCGCAATCTTCCGTTCCGCTTTCGCGTGACCGCTCCCCTTGCATGTGGCGCAGACGTTTGTCCTACCCGAATAGTCGCACTTAGAGCATCCTTCGCCAGCGCACGCCTTACAGCGCGACGCGGCCCGCGCCCATCCCGTACCGCCGCAGGCATCGCACGGACCGACGTATGGAACCTTTACCTCGATCGTTCCCCCGTTGACCGCAGTCTCGACGGAGATCGATGCCTTGCACTCAATATCCTCGCCGCGTACAGGCGGCGGGGCGCGATGCCAGTAGGAACCGAATCCGGCCGGCTTCGCCCTTCCCGAAGACTGGCTTGCGCCGGCGCCAAAACCAAACGATCCCGCGCCAGACCCGAATCTAGTCTCGTCCAGCGAGTCGTCATAGGCTTCACGCTTCCGTTTGTTGCTCAGTGTTTCGTAGGCGTGCTTGATTTCTTTGAAGCGGGCGGTGGCTTCGGACTGGCTTGTCGGGTTGCGATCCGGATGCCACTGCATCGCCATTCGCCGATAGGCGTCCTTGATCTCTGCCGCAGAGGCAGTTTTGGCAAGGCCCAATGTGGTGTAGTGTGTCTGCGACGTCACCGCTCGACCCTCGTTATTGTCGTCCTGTCGCGGGTCATTCTAGCGCAGCCACCGCCCTCTCCGAACGGCATGGCCAACTACTGCAGATTGTATCGCTTGGCTTCGCTGACTCACGCAGCGCATATTCCACGATCGGCCCGTTCTTGCTCTTGCAGAGGATGAGGCCAACGGTTCGCGGTCCAGGTTTTCACCTGAAATTCGCCCATGGGTTGTCGCTAAAGCACGGAACCGATGGCCGCATACGTGGAACGTAAAGGTGTTCTTCCGGCCGACCCAAAGTCCCTTCCATTCGACTACTCCATGAAGGGGAAGCGAGGAAGCCGGGGCAGCAACCGAGATGGCGGACCACTTAACGCTCTCGGACTGGATGTAGGCGCCGAGCGCCTCGGGCGTCGACCCCAACGGGACGATGCCGTCGAGCGTGAAGCGCTTGCGCAGGTCCGAGCTCTTGATCAGTTCCGCGATTTCGGCGCTGAGCTTGGCGACGATCGGACGCGGCATAGGCGCGCGACCAAGATCGGCGCCCTTCCGCGCCGTTGGCCACGGCGTCGAGCGATGCCAGATGCGACCCGGTGCGCACCGTGCCGGAGAAGAAGCGGCCGCTACGCGCCAACTGTGCCACCGCGTAGCGCAGCGCGTTCATGCCGCTGTGCGAGCCCTCGTCGTTATAGGCCGCGCGCAAGCCGCGGCACGCGGCGAGCGTGGCGGGCCCGTCATTGGCCCGTACCACGATGGCGCTGGTATAGCTGGCGCCATCGCGGCCCGGCGCATCGAAGAGTGGCGTGCCAATGATCCGCACATGGCGCCGCAGGCCCTGCACCAGCGGATAGCCGCAGGTTTGCGAGAGCAACAGGTCCGGCCGGCGCCAGAATTTGTGCAGCGCCTCCACCGTCCCGGCGGGCTCGACGACGCTCAGCTGGAGCTGGTCGCGTTGCCGCGCGAGCAGGTCGGCCACGCGCGCGATCAGCGCCAGCCAGTCCGTATGCGGCGCGGGTGTCAGGTTATACATGGGTAGCGCGGCCACCCAGTGCTTGCGTTCGGTCATCGGCCGGGCTTCCACGTTTACCCCGCCAGTTGCGCACGGGCATCGTTGCTGGCCTGCCTGCTTCCTGTTGCAACGGGCACCGCTTCACGTACAGGACCGCGAAACAGCGGATGTACCACGGGCGCGGCCGTACGCAGCGCAAAGCGCGCCAGCCATTCGCCGTAGCCGTGTACCACGAAACCGCCGCTGCGCCGCTGGTAGTCGGCCGCGCGGCGACGATACATACGTCCCAGCGCGAACCAGGGCACCGCGGGCAAATCGTGGTGGACAAGGTGATAGTTGTTGTTGAGAAAGAGCAAGCGCCATGGCCACGCGGCCTCGTTGATCACGCTGCGGCATGCCGGCAAGACATGGGCACGGTGCTCCTGGAACGAGCGTACCGCCGACAGCGACAGCGCCGGATAGGCCACGCCGGCCAGCATCAGCCACGGCGCGATACCGCAAATGCTGTCGAGCCAGGCCAGCAACGCGGCCAGCGACAGCAGGTGCGCAAGCCACATCGGCAGGTCGCGCAGATCACCGTCGCGCACCTTGCGCCCCGCGCCGGCCGCAGTCTGCGCAATGGCAAAGGCCGGGCCGATCAGCACACGTCCCGCCAATGTATTGCGACAGCGCAGCAACACCCGCCCCAACGGACCGGCCGCTTGCCAGTCGCCGGTACAACGCCTCTATGACCGGCTGCCCGAGATCGATCAAGGCGTGATTGTGGAGAGCAAGCGACTTGGGCAAGTGCTCGAGATCGGCAGCGTTGCGCAAGCGTCGGCCCGGGCGCTTTCCCCCGCTCCGCTGCGGGCATTCGATATTTTTCCTTGACAAGCCGCGACGCATGTTCCAATATTGTTTACATCGCATGCGATTTAAACGGATGCGATTTATACAGAACCGACAACCACCAGAGATCCATTCCATGAGCAAGATCGAAAAAGTCCTAGCCACCGGCAAGACCCACACCACGCACAGCAGCGCCGGGGTTACCTCGCGCGGCCACGATGGCACGCTGGACATCGCGCTGTCGCCCGGCAACAGCGCCACCCCGGCGCACGTGTTCCCGGCCGTCCAGCCGCACCCGACCGCGGAACAGCTGTTCGCGGGCGCCTGGTCGGCGTGCTACATCGCCGCGATCGGCCTGGTGGCCAAGGAAATGAAGCTGGAGCTGCCCTCCGACCTGGCTGTGGACATCGAAGTCGACCTGGGCCAGACCGGCGCGGAGTACTTCCTGCAGGCACGCCTCAATCTGCGCGTGCCGGGCCTGCCGCAGGATGTCGCGAGGGAACTGGCCCACGCCGCCGATGCAATCTGCCCCTACTCGAAGGCAACGCGCGGCAATATCGACGTGGCGCTGAACGTATTGACTTCGTAATTCCCTGGCCTTCTCATTGCCGCAAAATAGTCGTATGCGACCTAATCGCATACGACTATAATTCACCTGAATCAAGGATGCATACCATGAGCACGATCACCACCATCGCCCGCTACGCCGTTGTCGCAGCCGCCCTGCTGACCGCTGCCGCCGCGCAAGCCGCCGGTTCGCCGCGAGACCCCTTCACCGATGGCGCCCGCTCGGTCACCAGCGCAGCCGATCCGTACACAGACGGCGCGCGATCGGTACACGGCACGCGCAGCCCTTACACCGACGGCGCCCGCGGCAAGGTCGACCCTTACCTCGACGGCGCGCGCGCCTGAGAGCCCGCAGCCACTCGGAGGCCAGATGGTGCGCACGATTTGCCGCCGGTCGCGGGCGCCCTCCCCTTGGGCTCCCGTGACCGCCGCGGAAAGTCATAGCACCTACGATCCAATCGCATACGATCTATAATCGATGCCTGCAATCCATCCGTCTTTGGCCAACGAGGCAGAAAATGAGATCCACCGACAAGCCCGCCGCAGACCCGACGCTCTCGGACTTCCTGTGCTTCGCGGTCTATTCCGCGAACCTCGCCTTCGGCAAGGCCTACAAGCCGATCCTTGAGCAGCTGGGGCTGACCTATACGCAATACATCACCATCGTTGCGCTATGGGAGCAGGACAACCAGACCGTCGGCAGCCTGGGCGAGAAGCTGTTCCTGGAATCGAACACCCTGACACCGATCCTGAAGAAGCTGGAGGCGATGGGCTACGTGGTACGGCAGCGCGACCCCGAAGACGAGCGCCAGGTACGGGTCAGCCTCACCAAGGCCGGCCGCAAGCTGCGCGAACTGCGCCTGGAATCCAGCCTCGCCGGCGCGACCGGCCTGGCCCCGGACGAGTTCGCACGGATGCAGAAGGCAGTTGCGTCGCTACGCAACAACCTGATCCAGTCGGTGAAAGACAGCGAATGAACATGCAAACAGGACCCACTGCATGACCAGCAAAGCCGCCCAGTACAGCCCGATCGGCTGCGAGTTCCACGACCGCCTGGAAGACCTCGCCACCATGCGCAGGCCCGCGCAGATCCACTATCGAGACGCCGATGGCATGCCACAGCAGCGCACCGCGACCATTACCGATGTGTACAGCCGCGGTGGCGCTGAATACCTGACGCTCAGGACTGGCGAAACGCTGCGCCTGGACCAGCTCGTGGAAGCCGACGGCGAGAAGCTGGCCGACTACCAGGAAACGCGGTCGCGAAGTGACGCTTGACCCCGCCGTTTCATCCTTCGGGATCGGGCGCGCCCGATGGGGAGACCGCGCCAAAGCGGGGGCTGGCCTTCGCGACGGTCCCTCAGCCCGATCCGGTAATGCGGGTCAATCCAGCGTGATTCCTTCGCGCTGGATCACAGCCCCCCAATTGGCATCCTCTTTCTCAATGCGCTTCGCGAAGTTCGCGGAGTCGATCATGACCACGTCGCCCTGCTGGCCCAACGCCGCCTTTGCCTTGCCGTCATCAAGCACCCCACGGGTGATCGTATGCAGCTTTTGCACAATCTGCGGCGGCGTGCCGGCCGGCGCGAGCATGCCGATCCAGAAGGTCACGTTGAAAGGCGCGATGCCGGCTTCCTCCAAGGTGGGCACTTCGGGCAACTGTGCCATGCGCTTTGACGAACTGACGGCGAGGGGTTTCAGCTTCCCTACCTTGATTTGAGGGAGGGCGCTCCAGGTGTCGAAGGCGGTCTCCAGTTCACCACTCATCACGGCCATCTCCGCCTGCGCAGAGGACTTGTAGGGAATATGCGTGGTCTTGATCTTTGCCCGGTTGTTCAACATGGCGAAGCTGAGATGCGCAATATTGCCCGGGCCCGCCGATCCATAGCTGATCTTCCCGGGATACTGCGCGGCGAATTGCAATAGGTCCGCTACCGAGCCGACCGAATTCTTCTGCGACCACTCCGGGTTCGTGACCAGGATGAATGGCGCCTCAAGCACTAGCGTGACCGGCGTGAAGTCTTTCGGCTTGTAGCTGCTTTTCTTGTACACCTGATGGTTGATGGTGATGCTGCTGGAGTTCGTGAGCAGCAAGGTGTACCCGTCTGGCGCTGCCCTGGCAGCCTCTGCCACGCCAATCAGCCCGTTCGCTCCCGCCTTGTTGTCCACGATCACAGGCTGCCCCAGGGATTTGCTGAGGTGTTCCGACACAACGCGCGCCACGGTATCGGTGAATGACCCGGCCGGGAATGGAACGATCATCCTGATCGGCTTGTTCGGCCAACTGGCATTCTGGGCTGCGGCCGGACCGGAAATCGCGCCAGTCAGGACGACCAGCGCAGCGACAGCCATTCTGAATCGGCCTGCGACCATCTGGCGGCGCGACGTAAATTTGAGTTCGTTCATTCTTGTCTCCTGTTCTTGGGTAGTAGTCTTCGAAGCTTTTGCTGGCCTTACGCCACCCCTTTCGAGGACTTTGGCTTTGCGGTTTTTCCTGTGATGCCCATGCGTTCCAGATCCGCGATCTGCCCTGCGCTCAGTCCGAGCACGCGAGTCAACACCTCCTCGGTGTGTTCTCCCAGGGTCGGGGCGGCGTTGCGGATCGGCATGGGCTCGCTTCCAGCGCGAAACCAGGCGGTGCTGGCGGTGTACATGCCACTGTGGGCGCGTTCGACGCCACGCCAGAATCCCCGCGCATGCAGGTGGGCGTCCTGCAGCACCTGTGACATGGGCCGAACCACGCCCGCGGCAATGCCCGCCCGTTGCAACAGGCGCATTGCCTCTTCCGGGTCCCGGGCCTTGCACCAGGACGTGATGGCTGCGTCGATCCTGTCCTGCTGCGCGCGACGCCCTGACGCCTGGGCAAGCCGCGCATCCGCGGCGAGGTCCTCCCTCCCGATCACACGGCACAGGGCAGGCCATTGCGCGCCAGTGACAGTCAGAGCGATCCACGCGTCGTCGCCTGCGCAGTGGAAACACCCATGCGGGACGTGCATGGGATGGCGGTTGCCCAGGCGAGGAGAGACCGTTCCGGAGACCGATTGCTCCAGGATGAACGGCGCAGCCATTGGCAACATGGCCTCGACCTGTGACAGGTTGACATGCCGGCCCTCACCGGTGGCTTGCTGCACGAACAGCGCCAGCAACATTGCGGCCCCTGCATTCAAGCCGCCTATCGGATCGCCATAGGCGTACGACGTCATGGCCGGCGGTCCCTCCGGATGGCCCGTATGAAGCGGCAGCCCGCTGGCCTGCTCCAGCGTGCCGCCGTACGCGCGGGTGTTGCTCCACGCGTTTCCAAGCCCGAATGCCGGCATCGACAGCATGACCAGACGCTCGTTCACGGCTCGCAGTGCTTCGTAGTCCAAGCCCAGCTTCGGCAAGACCTCGGCAGAGTAGTTTTCGATCACCGCGTCCGCGCGCGCCGCCAACTGCAGCAGCAACTGCTTTCCCTCGGGGCGCGTCAAGTCCAGGGTGATGCCCAGCTTGTTGCGGTTCATCAGGTTGAAGTTTGAATTCTTCTCGTACAGCCTGTCCCGATAGAACGCTTCAGTGAAGTTGGCGCCGCGCCACCAGTCCGGGTAGCCGGTGCTTTCGACCTTGATGATTTCCGCGCCAAAATCGGCCAGGGTTCGCGACGCCAGGGGGCCCGCCCAGCCCATCGTCAGGTCGACAACACGCATGCCCCGCAGCGGCAGTTGCCCGGCAGACGTTCGCCGGAGCTGCAGACGGGGGTGGTGATCCAGGCCGGATGTCCGATAGAGGGAGTTATGGGCGCCCTTCGCCGGAGCCGATCCGCCCGGCAACGGCCCGGCCGCATCGAGGCGTAGCGGCACGACGGGGCCTTCGAAGGAAACTCCCCCTACTTCGACCGGGACGAATGCGTTGCGCTGCCGATGCACTTCCTGGGTAAGCAACTCCGCCATGGTGGGGACGATGACAGTCGGATGCTTCTTGTCGCCAAGGATCTCGAACCACTCCCGGGCCGTCCGCGTGAGAAACGCGGGTATGAGCAGCGCGTCGATCTCGTCCGCCCGGGCCATGCGCTCCTGGCCGTTCGCGAAGCGGGGGTCGCCGGCGAGTTCGGGGCGCCCGATCGCCTCGCACAGCGCCACCCACTGAGGCAGCGTGTGCGTGAAGATTCCGATCCACCCCTCCGAGGTCTGGTAGATGCCAGCCGGATGCGTGCCGCAGAACCGGTTGACGCCGAGGCGCCGAAGCGGGTGGCGCTTGTCCGGCACCATGCCTGCTTCCATTTCGACCACGCTGAAAATGGCCTCGTGCACACTTAGCACGTATCGGCGGCTGCCTTGCGCGCGTCCGATCAGGGCCGCAACAGCGGCCGAAAATGCGGCAAGCCCGACGACGACCGCGGTCTGCACGTCGTGCGGCATGTGGGGCGGCCCCTCCACCGGGCCACTCCCATGCACGGCGCCAGCGAGGCCTCGGCACACAGCTTCCGCGCCCGCGTACTGACTGTAGGGCCCGCTCTCGCCGAACCAGGTGAGCGCCACCTCGATCGGCTCGTGCCCTTGCCGCTCGCCTGTATTTCCGGACCAGACAGGCCTGGCAAGGATGACCGGCCCCTCGGTCAGCGCGCGGGCATCCAGGACCACATCGCAGGTTCGCGCGAGCTGTGCCAGCCAGGCACTGTCCTCGGCGCTTCCGGCATCCGCAGTGACGCTGCGCTTGCTGGTATTCAGCCAGGCAAAGAGCGCGCTTTCCGGCTGCGCGGCGCCAGGAATGCAGACCATGGGCGGCATCTGCCGCCAGGCGTCGCCCGCCGGGCTTTCCACCTTGATCACTTCGGCGCCGAAGTCAGAGAACAACTTGCCCGCGTACGCAAGCGCCGGACCGGTGCCGACCTCCAGCACGCGCAGCCCGTTCAACGCCAGTTGCGCCGCGTCAGGACCATTCTTCCTCAAAGAACCCTCTTGTGTGTGCATGGCGATCACCAGGCATCGATGAACGAGCGGCGCTCCCTGCGGCTTCGAATGCCGGCGGATGCGATGCCCTGGACAATCCATTTCCGTGTCTGGGCAGGGTCAATCACCGCATCGATCTCCACGGCAGCGGCCGTGTTGATCGCGTGGCCACGCTCATAGGACCGTGCAACCAGCTTTTCGAACAGCGCGTTGCGCTCGGCCCCGTCCGGAACGGCTTCGAGCTCCTTCTTGAAGCCCAGCCTGACGGCGCCTTCCAGACCCATCGGACCGAACTCGCCGGTCGGCCACGAGATGGTGAAACTCGCCGACCTGAAGCCACCACCCGCCATTGCCATGGCGCCCAGGCCATAGCCTTTGCGCAGCGTAACGGCCAGCAATGCGACGCGCAGCTTGGCCGCCGTGAGGAACATGCGCGACACATGCCGCACCTGGGCGCGTGCCTCGACCTCCGGCCCGACCATGAACCCGGGGGTGTCGATCAGCGAGATGATCGGCAGCCCGTGCGCATCGCACAGCTGCATGAAGCGCGCCGCCTTGTCGGCGGCATCCGCATCGATGGCGCCCCCGAGGTGATATGGGTTATTGGCCATGATGCCCACGGGTTGCCCTTCCACGCGGGCAAGTGCCGTGTGGATGCCCGCACCGAAGCCGCTGCGCAGCATCAGCACACTGCCGATGTCCGCGATCCCCTCGATGGCTTTCCGGGTGTCGTACACGCGTAACCGGTTCTCGGGTACGACGTGACGCAAGTCCAGGGAATCTGGCGCGCTCCAGTGCGCCACGCGGCCCTGGAACATGGACAGGTAGTGCTTCGCCACCTGTACGGCCTCCGCCTCGTTCTCAACCAGGACATCGACCACGCCATTGGCAAATTGCACCGAAGCCGGACCAACGTCCTCCGGGCTGAAGACCCCGAGGCCGCCACCCTCGATCATCGCCGGTCCTGCCATGCCGATGTTCGCGGACCGGTCAGCAATGATGACGTCGCAACAGCCCAGGAAGGCCGCATTACCGGCAAAGCAGCGCCCCGAAACGATGCCGACTACCGGGACATTCCCGTTGAGTTCGGCAAACGCGGCAAACGACGGCTGATACAGGCCGGACACCGAAGGAAAGTCCACGTCGCCGGGCCGCCCGCCACCGCCTTCGGCGAAGAGCAAGAGCGGCAGTTCATCGCGCAGCGCAACCTCGACGAGGCGATCGGTCTTGATATGGTTGCGCTTGCCTTGCGTACCAGCCAGCACCGTGGCGTCATAGGCCATCACCGCACTGCGCGCCCGGTCCTGGCCGACAAGCCCTCCGTTGATGTTGCCGATGCCGGTGATCAGTCCATCCGCGGGGGTGTTGGCAATGAGGTCCTGCTGGCTGCGCCGGGAGGCCTGCGCCGCAAGCGCCAGCGCGCCGTACTCCACGAAGGTATCCGGGTCGCACAGGTCCGCGACGTTCTCACGGGCCGTGCGCTGCCCGCGCGAACGGCGCTTCGCTACTGCGTCGGGACGCGCGGCGTCATCCAGGTACGCATGCCGGTCCAGCACGCGCTGGAGGTCCGCACGGATCGCATGGGGGTCGACCTTCTGGGCGGCATCCACGGATACGCCATCGGCCTCGACCTGCTCCAGCACGATCAGGATCTGGCCTTCGGCTGCCAGGGCTCCCTTCTCCAGTCGCAGGTCGACCACGCGGCCGCCACATTCCGCCGCGATCGCGTGCTCCATCTTCATGGCGTCGAGCACCGCAACCGTCTGCCCCGGCTTGACGATATGGTCCACCTGCACCGAGATCTCCACCACCCGGCCGGTCAGCGGAGCGCGGATCGCCACCAACCCTTCGTCCACCTCCTCCTCAATATCGGGGGACCGTGGCGCATGCGCAGCCGGCGGGCGGCCCGCGCCCGCGAAGAGCGCCTCCTGCGCACGCTCGGCATCCGCAATGGCCTCCGCCGAGGCCATCAGCTCCGGCAATATCGCTTCGAAGTGCCGTGTGTGTACGTGTTGCGTGACGAAGTCGTCGCGCTGCGCGAGGGCCCGCAGCAGGTTGAGGTTGGTCGGCACCCCCGCGATCCGGAACTCCGCAAGGCTACGCTGCAGACGCCGCACCGCGACCTCGAATCCGGGCGCCGCGCTGCTCACGATCAGCTTTGCCAGCAAGGTGTCGAAGTTGGGCGACGGCGCATAGCCGGTGTAGCCGTGGGAGTCGACGCGAACGTCAGGCCCCGAAGGCGGGTCGAAGCGCTCCAGGCGACCGTGAGCCGGGCGTGCCAGGCCCTGCGCGTCGGTCATTTCCGCGTTGACGCGAACCTGGATGGCGTATCCCCTGGGTTGCGGCGGCGAAGCGGGATCCAGGCCAAGATCACTTAAGGACCGCCCCGCTGCCAGCCCGATCTGCAGCGCGACAAGATCGACCCCGGTGACTTGCTCGGTGATGGTGTGCTCGACCTGCAAGCGGGGATTGGCCTCGATGAAGACAAAGTCCTTCTGCTCGCCGGCCCCGGTTTCCTCGACCAGGAACTCGAAGGTGCCCAGGCTCTGGTAGTTGACGCGGCGCGCCAGCCTTAGCGCGGCCTTGATGATCTGCTCGCGCAGCTGCGGCCTGAGTACCGGGCTGGGGGCGATCTCCACCAGTTTCTGGAAGCGGCGCTGCAAGGTGCAGTCTCGCTCGCCGAGGGCGATCACCTGGGCCCCGTCGCCGGCAATCTGCACTTCGATATGGCGCGCCCGGCTGACCAGCCGCTCGGCGTACAGCGCGTCAACGCCAAACGCGGAGCTCGCCTCCGACCGGCAGCGCGCGTAGGCTTCCGCCAGGTCCTCGCGCCGCCGGACCACGCGCATGCCACGGCCGCCTCCGCCGCCGACAGCCTTGATGACCACGCCGGCATCGCCTTGCGCGTCAAAGAAGCTGGTGATTTCCTCGAGAGATGCGCCGCCTCGCGTTGCGGGCATGACGGGAACGTCGCTCTCCGCCGCCAGCTGCAGCGCCCTCCCCTTGTCCCCGAAGAGCGCAAGGTGCTCGACCGTCGGGCCGACGAACCGGATCCCGGCGTCAATACACGCCTGCGCGAAATCAGCCCGCTCGCTCAGGAAACCATAGCCGGGGTGGACGGCGTCGCAACCGGATTCCTTCGCTGCGGCGATGATTCCCGCAATGTTGATGTAGGCCGACGGGCCCGCCCCATCGAGGGGACGCGCCTCGTCGGCCAGCATGCGGTGCCGCGCGCTAATGTCGTCTTGCGAATAGACCGCGACTGCGCCGATATCCAGGTCGCGCGCAGCGCGCAGGACGCGCAACGCAATCTCTCCTCGATTGGCGATCAACAGTTTTTTCAATTCAGTCTCCTCATTCAAACTTCGATGTCAGTGCCGAGCCAGCAGGCCGGTCATGCCGCCGGCTGGAAGCGGCAAGATGATGGTCATCGGCTTGCGCGGCCAATTGCCCCGTGGTTGCCCCGTGGTTGCCCCGTGGTTGCCCCGTGGTTGCGCTGTGGTTGCGGCCACGGCGGCGGGTGTTGGGTTGCGAGCGAGCATGCGCGGGCCTTGCCGGCGCCTGGTCAGTCGTCTCCATTGTTGTGATCGGGAATCCGGAGAAGCCGCGCTCAAGGCCGGATGCCAAATCGGCTGATGCCGGCTTCGCGCAGCGGTGCCGCCAGATTGGCGAACTCGCACAGCAGCGTGCGGGTATCGCGCGGATCGATGATGTCTTCGATGACGAACGCCTCGGCGCTGCGGAACGGCGAGGTCAGGCTGCGCACGCGCTGCTCGATCTCGGCGCGCTTCTGCACGGGATCGTCAGCGCCTTCGATCTCGGCCTTGTAGGCGACTTCGAGTCCGCCTTCGATCGCCAGTGAGCCCCAGTTGGCCGATGGCCAGGCATAGCGGAAGTTGTACCGCCCCATGTGCTGGTGGCCGGCTGCCGGCACGCCGTACGCGCGGCGCAGGATGACCGAGCACCACGGCACGGTCGCCTGGTAGACCGCGGCCAGCGCGCGCACGCCGTATCGCATGGTCCCGGCCTTCTCGGTCTCCAGGCCGACCTGGAAGCCCGCGATATCGACCAGGTTGACCACGGGCAGGTGGAAGGCCTGCGCCATGTCGACAAAGCGGGTGAATTTCTCCGCGGTGTCGCTGTCCCAGCCGCCACCATAGAAGTACGGATCGCTGGCAACGACGGCCACTGGCCACCCGGCCAGCCGGGCCAGGCCCGTGACGATGGCGCAGCCCCAGTGCCTGCCGATCTCGAAAAAGGAATCGGCATCCACCAGCGCCTGCACGATCGGGCGTATCTTGTAGACGGCACGGCTGTCCCGCGGAATGGCTGACAGCAGCCATTCATCGCGGCGCGCCGGATCGTCGGCCGACTCGGTCCGCGGCGGCAGTTCGTAGACCGAGGCCGGCAGGTAGGACAGGAAACGGCGTGCGCACTCGAAGGCCTCCTGCTCGGTGGCGACCTCATCGTCCACCACGCCGTTGCGCGTATGGATGTGGCTGCCGCCCAGCTCGTTCTTGGTCAGCTTCTGGCCGGCGCGCGCCAGCACAGGCGGGCCCGCGTTGAACAGTTGCGAGGTTTCCCTGACCATCACCGAATAGTGGCTGGCGGCCACACGCGCCGCGCCCATGCCCGCCACCGATCCCAGCGCCAGGGACACCACCGGCACCACGGACATGTTCTCCACCACGTGCTCCCAGACTTTCATGGTGGGGATCAGGGTGTGGCCCTTGATCTCGATATTGCGCACCGAGCCGCCTCCGCCAGTGCCGTCCACCAGCCGGACCATCGGCAGGCGCAGGTCGTGCGCCATCTTCTCGGCGTGGATCAGCTTGTCCCCCACTGCGCCATCGTTGGCGCCGCCGCGCACGGTGAAGTCGTCCCCCACCAGCACCACCGGGCGCCCGCCGATGCGCGCCCGGCCCATGACCAGGTTCGACGGGACCAGGTCCACCAGCCGCCCGTTACTGTCATAGCGGCCGCTGCCGCTCAGCCCGCCGACCTCCCGGAACGACCCCGGGTCGGCGATCCCGGTGATGCGCTCGCGCACGGTAAGCTTGCCGGCCGCCTTGTGGCGCTCTACCTTGTCTTCGCCACCCATGCGGGCGGCGAGCCGGCGCCGGTAGTCCAGTTCGTCGATTTCAGGCTGCCAGGTCACAGATTGACTCCCGTTGATGTCGGCGGAATAGGTGTTGGCGTCAGTACCGCACTATCCATGCCACCCTGAAGACACTTGCATGGCCCTTGATTTCATTGAAGAATTTCCCGGGCATGGCTATCATGTCCGCCACAACGACAGAATGTGTCCGCAGTGAGGACACACATGGAGACGACCTGTGTCCTCAACAACAACACCACGGTCAGCAGCCGAAGCCGTCGCGCTTGGTGCCCTGGTGCGTTTGCGCGATGGCGGCCGGGTGGCAGCGGTCGGCGCCTGTGCCGACCCCGCCATTGCGGACGCGGCGGAATCCGCCTGCCAGCGTGCAACGGACCTGGCCGACGGGCGCAGGCTCTTTCCCGTTGAGGCCGGCGCTCACCGCTACATCGGGCTGTGCCTGGAAGACAGCCTCCATCAACTGATCCTTCTGCACCGCGCCGACACAAAGGCGGTGCTGCTTGACTTCCTTGGCACTGTCCCCTTTGCGGGTGCGATCCTCGACCACTTCCTGACTGGCCCATACCAAGCCATCACCGTGGTCGACCAGGATGGCCGGGTACGCTTTATCAGCCCCGTGCACGAGAAATTCCTGGGCCTGGACGCCGGCGCAGGCATTGGCCACCCCGCGGCGAACGTCATCCCGAACTCACGGCTGCCTCAGGTGGTGGCGAGCGGGAAAGCCGAGATCGGGCAGTTGCAGCAGATGAACGGCATCGCCCGCGTGGTCAACCGCATCCCCATCCGTCAGGACGGCAAAGTGGTTGGGGCCATCGGCCAGATCATGTTCAAGGGGCCGGAAGCCATTGTGCGCATGCACAACGAGCTATCTGAGTTGCGCTCGCAGGTGGCGCGCTACCAGCGCGAGCTGGATGGCCTGCGGGAAGGCCCGTCTATTCCTGGCCTAATCGGTGAAAGCGCGCCGATGCAGCGCCTGCGCCGGGAGATCCAGACCGTGGCACGCCTTGACGTGCCGGTGCTGATCCTGGGCGAAAGCGGCACCGGCAAGGAACTGGTGGCCCGCGGCATTCACGTGGCCGGGCGGGAGCCGGTCAACGAACGGCCGTTGGTCAGCCTCAACCTGGCGGCCCTGCCCGCCACGCTGATCGAGTCCGAACTGTTCGGCCATGCGCCCGGCGCCTTCACCGGAAGCCAGCGCCAGGGGCAGGCCGGCAAGCTCGAACTGGCGGCCGGCGGCACCGTCTTCCTCGACGAAGTGGCGGACATCCCGATGGAGATGCAGGTCAAGCTGCTGCGGGTGCTGGAGGACCACATGGTCGAACGCCTGGGCAGCCGCCGCGCGCAGCGGGTGGACTTCCGCCTGATCTCTGCCACCAATCGCGATATCCCCTCGCTCATCGACGCCGGGCGCTTCCGCCTTGACCTGTACTACCGGCTTAGCGGCGTGGTGCTGCGCATTCCGGCCCTGCGGCAGCGGCGCGAGGATATCCCCGCCCTGCTGCAGCATTTTGTTGGCGCCTTCTGCGAGCGCAACAAGGTGCCCGTGCCCAGGATAGATCACGAGGTGGCGCGGCACCTTGCCGGCCAGCCCTGGCCCGGCAATGTGCGTCAGTTGCGCCAGCGCATCGAGGAGGCGCTGGTGTTCTGCGACGGCCGCACGCTGGGCGTCGCGGATTTCGCACGTGGGGAATCGGCGCGCGAGTCCGTGAGCATGGAAAGTCAGCTCGGCGTGCATCCGCTGGCGCAAGCGTATCCGCACGAGGATGGCGACGCGGGCGGGCCGCCATCCCTCTCACCCATTGCCTCGTTATCCAGCGAGCCCGCGGCGGGCATGAGCGAGCTCGCCTATGCCGCCGTGGTTGACGCCATCGCACGCCACAACGGCAACAAGAAGCGCGCCGCCGAGCAATTGCGGATCTCCCGCTCCCACCTGTACAAGCTCCTGGAGCGCGGGCCGGGTGGCTAAGCACTCCGGTTCTCGCACCCGCCCGGCGAAAGGCATCAGAACCGGGGGACCATATTCTCGCTGGGCACCCGATGCGTGAAGTGAATGCGGTATGGCGCCGCTAGCGGAATTGACGATCCTCAACAGCCAACAGCCGGCTATTCTAATAATCCCTGGCGCCCAGCCCGCAATGCCAGGGCACGTCAGTTAACAGCCCTGGATTCACGACGATTTCATGTAGCATCTTTTTCGAATTGGACCGGGATAACTTAGGGGGAGAACGCTGGCATGTCGCACAGGCAAACCAAGGAACTCGACGTACTGAAGCACGCCGCCGAGGCAGCCGAGCGATTCAGGGAAGCGGTCGCGACGCAGCCACCCGCCGCTTCGTACGCGGCATGCCGCCAGGCATGGGACAGCCCCACTCCCGAAACCGGCACGCCCGCGGCGCAGACGATCGATGCCTTGCGCGCCCTGGCGGAACCCGGTTTACAGCCCACCACAGGGCCGCGTTTTTTCGGCTGGGTGGTGGGCGCCTCGCATCCGGTCGGTGTGGCCGCCGACTGGCTCACCAGTGCCTGGGGCCAGAATTGCGCCAACCACCAAGGCTCGCCATCCGCCGCGGCGGCGGAAGACGTCGCTGCCAGGTGGCTGCTCGACATCCTGCGCTTGCCTGCCAGCGCTTCCGTCGGCTTTGTGACGGGCGCGACCATGGCGAACTTCACCTGCCTGGCCGCCGCGCGCACGCATGTCTTGCAAAAGGCCGGCTGGGATGTGGAGGCGCAGGGCCTGTGTGGCGCCCCTGAAATCCACGTGCTGATCGGCGACGAAGCCCATACCACCGTCTTTGCCGCGCTGCGCCTGCTAGGGTTCGGGCGGGATCGCATCAAGCGCGTGCCGAGCGGCCGCGACGGCGCCATGCTGGCAGAGCCCTTGCGTGCCGCGCTGGCAGCCTGCGAGGGCCCCGCCATCGTGATCGCGCAGGCTGGCCAGATCAATACCGGCGCGTTCGACCCGGTGCAGGAAATGCTGGCGGATATCCGCGCACGCGGTGCGTGGCTGCATGTGGATGGCGCCTTCGGCCTGTGGGCCAGGGCTTGCCCCGAGACGGCGGCGCTCGCCGCCGGTCTCGAAGCCGCGGACTCCTGGGCGACCGACGGGCACAAATGGCTGCAGACCCCGTATGACAGCGGCTATGCCATCGTCGCGCACCCGGACGCCCATCGGCGTGCGCTGACGGCCGCCGCCAGCTACCTGCCCCACGCCGCCGGCGATGAGCGCGACCCGTCGCAATACGTGCCGGAACTCTCCCGCCGCGCGCGCGGCTTCGCCACCTGGGCCATGCTCCGCCACCTTGGCCGCGCGGGCATCGCCGACATGGTGGCGCGCCATTGCAGGCTGGCGCGCCGCATGGCTGCGAGACTGGAGGAGGAAGCGGGCATCACCGTGCTGAACCGGGTATCGCTCAATCAGGTTATTGTCAGCTTCGGTGCGGGACGGGACGATGCCACCGCCGATCGCCTGACCCGGCATGTGGTGGCTCGCGTGCAGTCGGCAGGCGACTGCTATGTCGGCGGCGCCTGCTGGAAGGGCCGCGAAGTCATGCGCCTTTCGGTCATTTCCTGGCCTACCGGGGAGGACGACATCGATCGCGCGGCGGAAAGCATCGTCGAGGCCTGGCGGTATGTTGCCAGGCTCGATCCTTGACGATTCTGTCAGGGCACTAGTGCCCTGAACCACAAGTTCGTTGCATAAGTCTGCCGACTCAGGGCACTAGATCTTGGTAACAAAGGTCCGCGCGTGATACAGCGCGGTCAGGCTGAGCGCCGTTATCACAACGATCGCGATCACGTCCGCGCCCGGATAGCCCCAAAAATCCGACATGGCAGTCTCCCAGTTGAGTAGTCGATGGTCCGCGGTGCGGGCCTTAAAGCAATCCGGTATCCAGCATCCGCTGGCGGCCGAAGTCGCTCAGCCGAAAGCGGAATCGCATCTTGTCGGCGTAGGCATCGAATTTCTCCTCGACGCTGGTCACCAGCCCGCCCGAGTACAGGTCCGTCAGGATAACGCGCACGGAGCCAATCCAGTATGGCCCTTGCTTGCCGTACTCCTCGCAGACCGACGCCGCGATATCGCTGTCCCACATGCCGTCGGTACCGGCGATCTTCTGCAGGATGAAGCCCTTGATATGCACTTTCGCCACTTGTCATCTCCGGTTCGGGGAAAATACCGCCGCGCTTACAGCGAGCGGACCACTTCGAGGACATCGCTCTTCTCCGTGTACATCAGGAAGGCGCCCGACACCACCATCGTGAGTCCCAGCAGGAAATTCCACGCCGGAAACTGCAGGGTGAAGGCAGCCAGGAATACCACTGCGAACGCGCCGTACAGCGCGGCAATGGCCTGCCCCCGGCCCACGCCGATGAGCGGAAAGGACTTGTACCAGGACACATAGCAGAAGCCGAAGGTGATGCCCGCCAGCAGCAGCCATGTGATGGCCTTGAGATTCCAGGTCTGGATGATCAGGTGGATGACATCGACATCGCCGAACAGCGCCAGCGCCGGCAGAACCAGGCACAGCCAGTAGATGGATTCCGCGGTGAAACGCACGGTGATGCCGCAATCCGGATCGGTGACATCGAGCGCGCGTCCCGCCAGCGCGCCCTCCACGCCCCAGCCGATCGCCGCCATCGCGCCGCCGAGGTAGCCCAGCCATGACGTGTGCCGGGTTGACGCGCCGGAGAGTTCGCCCAGGATGCCCGGCGCATAGATGGCGATACCGCCGCCGACGATCACCAGGATGCCGAGCGCGGCACGCATCGTGATTTTCTCGTTGTACCAGATGCGGGCGATGCTGGCGCCGATGATCGGGTAAAGCAGTCCGGCAATGGCGGCGAACACCGCTCCCACATAGCCCATGGCAAGGAAGGAGCCGAAGATCGCCATCGGCCCGCCGAATATCGCGGCAGCGAAGTACCACTTGGAGATGCGCCGCACGCGCACCAGCGTGCGGCCGAAGTCCTGGAATTTGCCCAGCACGATCAGCCACAGGAACAGGAAGAGCAGTACCGAGAAAGCGTTGAACGTGGTAATGACCGCCGCCGCGGTCAGGAACTGGCGGGGGTTCGCCATATCCATGGTGGCGAACGGCGCCTCCTTCCAGACCGCAGCGCCAGGTACGTACCACGCGCCCCACAAGACCGCGCACCATAGCGCCCAGATAAAGCCCCAACGGATACTGCGGGCACGGAATGCCACCTTCGCTTGGCCGACGGTTGTCATGGATCCTCCTGTGGTAAGCGCGTCGGGATGCGCGCCTGTCTCCTGCTTTTTGTCTTCTCTGTCTTCAAGTCATCGGGAAGACATAGGCAGGATTATTGGAAGGCGGAGGCAGGACAGACAATAATCCAAAGGGGAGATACCTACAAAGAGGCATGAGGGGGCGGAGTTCCGGGGTGGAAATCTCGCTGAGGTTGGGGTGGCATCTGGCGCCCTTGCGGCCTTCCGCCTTCTTGCCCAGGTCGTATCCCTGGCCCGCCCCCTGGGGCGAGATCCGGCGGCGCAACGCTGTCCCCAGCGTGACTGTGCTGACCTTGAGGCCACCTTGCCCGGCAAGGCCTTGGCCAACCACGTACCGCCGCGTCAGCAGCTAAAGCAAGAAGACCCGGCGCACCCACGCCAACCCAAACGGCAAATGACGCCCCCATCAATGCCTTTTCTGATGCTCATGGCGCCAAACCACGGCTTCCAGCCGCGAATGCAGGTTAAGCTTGGAAAGCACATGTTTGACATGCACCTTGACCGTCCCCACGCTAATCCCCAATTGCCGGGCAATCGTCTTGTTACACAATCCCTCGGCCAGAAAATCCAGCACCTCCGATTCCCGGGAAGTCAGGTCAGCCTGCGCGGCAGGAACCCGTTGATTCGTCGCCACCACCTGCATCAAACTACCAGTCACCGACTCACTCAACACCGAGGCCCCATTCGCGGCCCTGCGCAGGCAATCACACAGATCCTCCGGCTCCATATCCTTGAGCAGATAGCCATGCGCTCCGGCCCGCAGCGCCGACACGACATCGCGATCGTTATCCGATACCGTCAGCATGATGAATCGCGCATCCACCTGCTTCTCCCGCAACGCGCCGATCGTCTCGATGCCGCTCATGCCCGGCATATTGAGGTCAATCAGAATCACATTGGGTTGCATGCGCACGGCCATCTCAACGCCCTCCGCGCCGGAGGCGGCCTCTCCGACCACGCGAAAACCCTTATCCATGCCGATGAGTTGCGCCAGGCCTTTGCGGAACAGGGCGTGATCGTCGATGAGCAGCACCGTATTGCTCGTCTCCATGGCCAGTCGTCTCCGTTTCATTATTTTTCTGCGCGGCCACGGCGGTCTGTACTTCGTCCCGCCTCGGGCCGTATCGCCGCCTGTATCGCCGCCTGTATCGGCGGCTGTATCGGCGGCTGCTATTTGCAGGGGTAGCGGAAATGTTACACGGCATCCGGCAACGATGGCGCGTCCTTCAGGGTTTCCCCCATTGCACGCCGCTCCTACCAGTCGGGCTGTCCCACCGGGCGGAAGCGCACCGCAACGCAACATCCGCCGCCTGGCCGGGGCGTGATGGCCAGGGCACCGTCAAGGCTCAAGGCCCGCTCCCGCATGATGGCGGTGCCATACTGGTTGCGCGCATCCGCCGCAGGCTCGAAGCCAAGCCCGTCATCCTCGATGGTGATCGCCATCGCGCCATTCTCCGCGGGCAGCAACCGGACCGTAGCCTGCGAGGCCCCCGCGTGGCGCACGACATTGGACAGGGCTTCGCGCACGATCTGCACGATATGGAATTCCTCGTTGGCGGTCAGCCGGCAGTGCTTTAGCCGGTTGTCCAGCGTCATGGCCACGCTGCTGCGGGCGCCGTACTCTTCCAGGGCCTCTTCCAGCGCGGCGGAAAGGCCCTGCGCATTGATCTGCGTGCGGAATGTCGTAATCAGTTCACGCAGCTTGCGGTAGGCGCCGTTCAATCCGTCGCGCAGCTCTTCCGCCGTCGATACCAGTTCTTCACGCCCGTCGCCCCGCTCCGACAGGGTCTGCAGCCGGCTGACCTGGATCTTCATATACGACAGCGATTGCGCCAGCGAGTCGTGCAACTCGCGTGCCATCGCCGCGCGCTCCTCGATCAGCGCCACCCGCCTCCCCTCCTGCATGCGCCGGAAACCGCCGATGGCCAGCGCCAGATGCCTGCCGACCGCTTCGCCGATCTGGCTGCCTTGCGACTGGCATTCCCGCACCGTCCCGAACACGAGGAACAGGTGGCCGTAGCGCACCTTGCCGTCGCTGATTGGCACCGCCATCCCTGCCTCGCCATCCTGCGCCGGCGCGCCGTGCTCGGACATATTGAACTGCATATGCGGGCCGGCCACCACCAGCGTGCGCACGCGCTCCACCTGCGCCCAGCCGAGTTCGCCCACATGCACCACGGCCGGCAGCTGCAGCGCTTCGCTGGTCTCGTCATCGAGGCAGATGCCGCATGCCCGCGCCGCCAGGCTATCGGCCACCGCGCCGCAGACATTGCGCAAGGCTTGCGGGCCAAGCGATTCGCCCGACAGCGCCGTCATGACCTGGTCGAGCAGGGTCAGCCAGCGGTCCTGCGGGTGGGCATCGGCCGCATTCGCCGCACCCATGCCGGCCCGCGCTTCGCCCGCATAGCGCCGCAGCCGCAGGCCAACCAGCAAGCCGCCGGCGGCAACGATCAGCAAGGCAATGCGCACCGCGATATCGACCCGCAGGTGGCGCTGCAGCGCCTCCGATACATCGACGGCAGCCTGCTCGAGCAGCGGCATGGCGCCCGCCACCGTACCTGACGCGCCCGGCTGTTCCACCTCGGCGAGCGCGGAGCCGAACGGCGGATCGGCCAGCAATGCCCGCGCTTCCACCAGCCATTGCCGTGCTTCGCCATTCGCTTCGTTGCCGCGCGCGAAACCGCTGCCGCGCTGCCGCAATTCGGCCGCCTTGGTCATGAACCGCACCGCCTCGCTGGACCACGCAGCCGTCAGCACGGGCTGCACCATCAGTGCCAGCGCGGCCAGCGCGGCGACCGTCATCACCACCATCCAGGGACGCGCGCGATGGTGTTGCTGAGCGAAAAAAAGCAAGTATGATGGCGAGGCGCGTCTGGCAGGCACGGGATTGCTGTTCATCGGATCACCTTGGGTCGCAACGCGCATTCAGTCCCGGACCGATCGCATGCAAGTCAACAAGCGAACGCCGGGAAATAATAATAGGGAGACGAGAGGGATTAGCGTGAGGGGGAGCATCATGCTGGCCGTGTGGCTGTATCTGAGCGGCGCGGCCGCCGCCTGCGGCTATGCCATTGGCGCCACTATGGGCTGGCTGCCCAGCAGTACACCGCTTGCCGTGGGCTGTCTCGGCGCAGCGCTGGTGCTGGTATCGGTGGCAACCGCCACCAACCGGCGCCTGCCCGCCAGACTGGCCGACCCCGGCACGCATCGCCCGAGTGTCGGGCCGATTCCGCCGCATCACGACTATCGCGCCCTGGTCGACGGGATCGAGGACATCGTGTTCGAGACCGATGCCGATGCCACATTCCATTTCCTGAATCATGCGTGGAAGTCCGTCACCATGCTGGATGTGCACCTTTGCCTGCACACTCCCGTGTTTCGTTATGTCCATCCCGATGAGCAAGCGCTCAACCGCGAACAGTTTCTCACAATCCTCTCCCAGAACAGCGATGCGTGCCGCTATGAGACGCGGCTGATCTGCCACGACGGGCGGCCGCGCTGGATGGAGGTGCGGCTGCGGCCCCGCTTCGACGGCCACGGCCGGGTAACCGGCACCACCGGCATGATGACCGACATCCAGTCCCGCAAGCGCGCGGAGGATGTGCTGCGCGCGCGCGACCGCAGTCTGTCGACCCTGCTGGACCACCTGCCCGGCATGGCATTCCGCTGCCGCAACGACCGGCGCTGGACCATGGAGTTCGTCAGCGATGGCTGCTTCGAACTGACCGGCATGGAGGCGGTGGACCTGCTCAACCACCCGTCCTACGACGAGCTGATCCATCCCGACGACCGCGCTTATGTGTGGGACTACGTGCAGAGCCAGCTGGCGCAGCACAGGGCATTCCACCTGCGCTACCGCATCCGCACCCACGCGGGGCAGGAAAAATGGGTCAGCGAGCGCAGCCGCGGCATCTTCGCCGGCAACGGCACGCTGCTGGCCATCGAAGGATTCATCTCCGACATCAGCAGCCAGAAACGCGACGAGGAGCGTGCCGAGCGCGAGCCGCTGCACGACCGGCTGACCGGCCTCAAGAGCCGCGCCCTGCTGCTCGACCGCATCGATCTCGCCCTGCGGTACGGCGCGCCCTTCATGCTGCTCTGCCTGGATGTGGACAACCTGAAACGGATCAACGAACGGCATGGCCGCGCCTTTGGCGACCAGTTGCTGGCCCGCCTGGGCGAGCGCCTGGCCACCTGTTGCGGCCCGGGCATCTCGGCGGGACGCAGTGGCGGCGACGAGTTTGCGATTCTCGTCTTGCAGGCGCCGGCCAGCGAGGGAAGCCCGGCTCTCGACCCTGCCCGCTTTGCGGGACGCACGCAGAACGAGCGCCGGCTCGCCGCGGTGATCTCCGCATTGACGCTGGTGGACACGATCGCCGCCATGCTGGAGACGCCGTTCGAGATCGACGGCATTTCCGCCTCCATCAATGCCCGGCTCGGCATCGCGATCCGGATCGCCAACCAGCCCGATGCCCGCTCCCTGCTGCGCGATGCCTTGCGCGCCGTGTATTCGGCGCAATGGCAAAGCGCCAATGGCACGGTGCGCTACGCCTTCGCGGGGGAAGCGGCCCGGCGCACGGCACAGGCCTGGCGCCGCTCCCTCGGCGAATTCGCGCGCGCGTTCAGCTCGCAAGGGCTTCAGGTGAGCCTGGCCCAGGTCATACCGCTGGGCGACGGCCCGCGCTGGGCGGAGGGATCGGCATGCTGGCACAGCACGCGCTCCGGCACCATCCCGGCCGCGCATCTGTTCCTGTATGCGGCCCAGGCCGGCACACTGGACCAGTTGGCAGAACGCTACCTGCTCGCCATCTTCGACCAGGCCTACCCGTTGCTCGAACCACAGCAACGGCTTTGCCTGTGCCTTGACGCGGTGCCGCTCGACGCCATGGTGCTGCGGGGCCTGCAGGACGCATTGCGGGCCATCGGCGACAAGGCTACCCTCGCCCGTATCGACGTGCTCCTCCCGCAATTCGCGGATCGCGGCCTTGCCGAACTCGATGTCACCCTTGCCGGCTTGCGCCGCGATGGTGTCCGCCTGGGCGTCGACCTGACCCCGGCCGCCGCGCATGACGGCCCGCCCTTGCCCGACTGGACGCTGCTTGCGGATTTCTGGCGCATCCGCATGGATGCCGGCGCCGCGGATACGAGCCGTCTGGCGCGCCTGCTGCGGATCGCCGCCAGGCACGGCATCCCGGTAGCGGCGGCGGGAGAACCCGATGCCGCCGGCGGCCAGGGCCGCTTCCAGCATCGGGTCGGCCTCGCGGAGCCCATCGGCGTGGAAGGTTAGGCGGCCACCGGCGCCGGTGCCAGGCATGGCATCAGAAGATCTTCTTCAGGCCCAGGATCCAGTGCGCAGTGCCAATTTTCTTGCCGTCCACCACCCACAGCGCGCGGTCGGCATTGGTCCCCGTATAGGCAAACGAGACGATCCAGCCTTCGCCAAAGGTCTTGCTAAGCGCGGCGCGCCAGTCCGTATAGTTGAAATCGCCGTAGTTGCGCACCCATTGGCGGCCCACGTGCAGCCCCAGCGTGACGTCCCACGGCAGCGGCACGTCCGCGTTCAGCTCCAGGTAGCCGCTGCCATGCGAGTTGCCTTTACCCGTGCCCATCGACGCGCTGTCGTAGCCGAAGAAATTGGTCAGCGTGCGCGAGTACTTCAGCGTCAGGATTTTCCAGCCGACGGCGCCATACAGTTCCAGCGTGTTGTATTTTTCGTCCGAGCCCGGCAGCTTGGGGTTTTCCGGATAGTAGAACTGCAGCAGGCCGACATCGAAGCGCCAGTCGCCGAACGACTTGGCATAGCCTCCGTACAGATCCAGCTCCAGGCTGGCGCCGTTGATCGCCTTGCTGCTGACATTGGTGCCCCAGATGCCGGCATACAGGCCGCTCTCATGGGCATAGTCGAAACCGCCCTGGAGCGCCGGGCGGTCCTGCGTATACGTGATGCCGCGGAATACATAGTTGCTCATGAGCGCGACGTTCGCGCTCACGGTATGGGGACTGGCGGGCGGCTTCGGTTCTTCCTGCGCGAACGCGCAAGGCGCCGCGCCCGCCCCGCCCGCCAGAAAACAGCCCACAGCTACCACCCTGGCCCAGGATTGCGACAATTTCATGGTTCACCTTCGACAAGGAAAAGGCGGCAATCGCGCGAGGGCGGTGCCGGAACACGATCAGAAGTGGTTTTGCAGTTCCTTGCCGATATCGAAGATATCGCCCACGATGCCGTACTTGGCGATAGTGAAGATGGAGGCCTCCGGATCGGTATTGACCGCCACGATGGTATCCACGTGCTTCATGCCGGCCATATGCTGGACCGAGCCCGAGATGCCCATCGCCACGTAGAGCTTGCAGTTGGCCGCGGTCTTGCCGGACTGCCCGACCTGGCGAGATTTCGGCAGCCAGCCCGAATCCGCGATGGGCCGGGAGCAGCCGAGCGTGGCGCCCACCGAGTCGGAGAGTTCCTTGAACTGCTCGACGTTGTCTTCCTCGCCCACGCCACGGCCGATGGAGAGGATGAAGTCGGCACCCGGGATATCCACGTCGTCGCCGCCGGCCGGCTCCTCAAACGCCAGATGCTGGCTGCGCGGCGTCACCTGCGGCGCGGGCAGGCTCGATATGGCCGGCGTGCCGGCTGCCTCCACCGGCTTGAACGAGCCGGGCCGCACCGTCAGCACCACCGTGGCGTGCCCCGGGAACTCCATCTCCACGTTCACCTTCTGCCCGTAGCCCGAGCGGGTGGCCACCCAGCCGTCCCCGTCGCGCTCCACCTTGAACACGTCGGTGGTGAACCCGTGGCCGTCGCGCACCACCAGCGGCGCCGCGTAGCCCAGCGTATCGACGCTATGCGGCAGCAGCACCAGCGAAGGCTGCCGCGCGGCGATCAGCGCGCGCACCGAAGCTTCATATACCTCCGGATCGAAGGCATCCCCGGCGCTCTGCACCGTCACGATCTCATCCACTCCCGCCAGCTGCAGCGCCTGCGCGTGGCGCGCCGGGTCGGCGGCGATCAACGCCACCTGTACCGGCTCCCCGCTGGACGCCTTCAGCGAAGTTGCCAGGCCGATCAGCTCGCGGCTGACCGGGCGCAGTTCTCCCTTGCGATGCTCGACTACCACCAGAATGCCCGCCATCATGCTTCTCCCCTGAATTCCTTGATGATCTTCGCCAGTTGCGATGCCTGCTCCGCGGGGGTGCCCTCGATCATCTGGGCGCGCCCTTTCTCCGGCACATACATGCGCCGCACCCGCGACAGCGATCCCGCCGCGCCGGTGTCGCCGGCCGCCAGTCCGATGTCGACCGGCCCGACCACCTCGATGGGCCGTGCCGCCGCCTGCTTGATGCCGCGCAGCGATGCGTAGCGCGGCGTGTTGATACCCAGTTGCAGCGTGAGCACGGCCGGGGTGTTGATCTTCACGACGGCGTAGGTGCCGCCCTCCAGCTCGCGCCGTACCGTTGCCGTGCCCTCGCCCGGGGTGTATTCCAGCGCGGCCACCACCGCCGCATGGGGTGCGTCCAGCAGGCCCGCCATCGCCATGCCGGTGGCGCCGAAAGCGTGATCGGAAGCCTGCACGCCAGCAAAAACAAGATCGGCGGACTCGCGGCGGGCAAGCGCGGCCAGCACGCGCGCCACCGCGATCGGGTCGGCCTCTTCCAGGGCGTCGTCCCAGACGCGGATGGCGCGGTCGGCGCCCTTGGCCAGGCACTTGCGCAACTCCTCGTCGGCGCTGTCGGGCCCCACCGTGGCCACGACCACCTCGATGTTGTCCCCGCCAGGCCCCTCCTTCAGCCGCATGGCCTCTTCCAGCGTGAAGTTGTCCCACTCGTTCAGGTCGTGCACCAGGAAGTCGGGGTCGATATCGCGGTTGTCACCGCGCATCTCGAAGTCCTCGTCCAGCGAAGCCACCTGCTTGATCGTCACCAGTATCTTCATAGCGTCTCCATCGTCATCAGCGGTGCTGATTGTTCGGCTCTCGGCGGAGCCTCGGTATGCGCGGCGGCGGGCACGCCGGCCAGCCGCGCGAAATGACTGAATATGCGGAAGCGAACCTGCGCGTCGGGGTCGTCCCGCATGCGCCAGCGGTCCGCGTCCGTGAAATTGGGGTGATCGAGCACCATCGCCCGGTGCAGTGCATAGCCATCCTGACGCAGGGCGAGCAGCACGCCGCGCGGTGCGGCGCGGTTCAGGATCACTGCCCGGCGCACGTCCGGACTCTCGTGCGCCGCCAGCCTGGAAAGCTGCGCAGGCAATGTGGCGGCATTGCGCGCCACGCCCGCCAGCACGTCCACGCTGGCGCTGCGCGCGAGCCGGCGCAGCAGCGGCGGCGCCAGTTCGTCGCGGTAGGCCACGCCCGCCTGGACCCAGTCCTCAGGGTCTGCGCCGAGCCGCTCAAGTACGGCAGCGGGACAGGCTGGATGCCGGGCGGCGGCGCGCCGTACTTCGGCATGAGCGTCCGCAGCGGCAATCGCCAGGAGCGCCGGCGGGCAAGCCGCGTTGCGGGCCACCGTGCGGCGCACCCAGGAATCGGTGTCCTCCTGCAGCCAGCCGGCCATTCTTGCCGACAGGTCCGCCCGCCCCGCCACCGCGCGGCGCACGCCGGCATCGGCATCGAAGCACAGCGTCAGCAGCGCTTGCGCGGGCATGGCGGCATGGGCGGCGGCCGCGCGCCGCACGGTCGGGTCGGCATCGGCCGCCAGTTGCCGCAGTAGCGCCACCGGCGCGCGCGGATGCCGCGCCGCGCAGCGCCGTTCCAGCACGGTCTCGGGCACGTCCTCCAGCAAGCGGCCAGGGCAATGCGGATGCAGCAGGACCTGGGCACGCACGGCCGGCTCGTCCACCGCCGCCGTCCACAGGGACAGCAACGTATCCGCGGCGGTGGCCAGGTTGATGGCAAGCAGGCGGTGCAGCACCGGAAGGTGGCGCCGCTCCAGCGCCGCCAGCACATCGGCAGCGGTACCCGTGTTCTCGCACAGTGCCCGCAGAATCTCGACCTGCGCGGTGCCTTCGGCCATCTGCGCCAGCACGCCGCGCGGCATGTTCGCATGCCTGGCCAGCAGCAGGCGCAGACGCTCGCCCCCGCCGCCGCGCCAGAGCGTCACCAGCGCCTGCGCGGGAGCGGCCGGATTGCGCGCCAGGCGCAAGCAGACCGCAGCATCGTCGCGGGCGAGCGTGGCAAGCCGCGCCAGTACCGCTGGCGCAAGGAATCCCGCCGACGCCAACAGCAAACGGTCCTGGCGGGCATCGAACAGGCGCGGCAGCAAGCACGCCCGGTGTGCCGGCAACGCGTGCGGATAGAGCGCGGCGGCCGCGTAAGGCTCCGCGTCTTCCTGCGCACGCCGCAGCAGCTCGTTCCAGTGCCGGCCCGAGAATCGCATCTCCGCCCCCGCCCTAAGCTTCCACCAGGCCGATAGCGGCATGGCTGGCCGGGGCGGCCTCAGCCGGCTCAGCCAAGGCGTCGCGGATCAACTCGATCAACTCGCGCACCACGAACTTGCCTTCGTAACCGCTGGTCTTCAGCGCGTCCTCGAACATGGTCAGGTCCTTCGGACAGCACACCACGAAGACTTCCAGCCCTTCGATGCCGGCGGCCTCGCGCATGCGGTTCTGCGACGGCTTTTCCACACCGACCGGGTCGGGCATCCAGATGCGGCCGCCACCGGCGCCGCAACAGAAGGAATTGTCGCCATGGCGCGGCATTTCCACCAGTTCGCAGCCGATCTGCTTCAGGATATCGCGCGGCGCGCCATAGCCCTTGTTGAAGCGGCCAAGGTGGCAAGGATCGTGCAGGGTCACGCGCAGGCGCTGCGGCTGGCGCACCTTGATCTGGCCCTGCTCCAGCATGCGCTGCACGTAGCTGGTGTAGTGCTCGATCTCGAAAACGCCGCCAAAATCCGGGTATTCGTTGCGGATCGTGTTGTACGAATGCGGGTCGGTGGTGACGATGCGTTTGAACTGCGCGGTGCCCAGGGTCGCGATATTGGTCTCGGCCAGCAGTTCGTAAAGGCCTTCCTCGCCAACGCGGCGCACATCGTTGCCCGCATTCGACTCGCCCTCGAACAGCAGGCCGAAATTCACGCCGGCATCGTGCAGCAATGTGGCGAAGGCCTGACTGACCTTCTGGTTGCGGGGATCGAACGAGGCATAGTCGCCCACGAACCACAGCAGATCCACCGGTTCCTTGCGCGCGTCCTTGATCTCGAACGGCAGCGCCTTGGTCCAGGCCGCGCGCTTGCGCTTGGATTCACCAAACGAGTTGCCGGTCTTGTGGATGGTCTGCAGGGTCTTCTGCAGTTGCGGCTCCATATCGCCGTCTTCCACCAGCTTGCGGCGCATCTGGACGATGATGGGCACGTGTTCGATCGCCACCGGACAGATCTCCACGCAGGCCATGCAGGTGCGGCAGGACCACAAGGTCTCCATGAACACCTGGCCGCCGTCCTTGCCGTGCGGGCTCAGCTTGACCTCGTCCGGCAGGGCTTGCTTCTGCAGCGCATCGTTGGCGAACTCGCGCAACGAGAGGATCACGTCGCGCGGAGACAGCGGCGCGCCGGACGCTTGCGCCGGACAGGCCTCGTGGCAGCGGCCGCACTTGGTGCAGGCATCCAGGTTGAGCAGATGCTTCCAGGTGAAATCGGTGATCGTGCCGTAGCCGACCTTGTCCCCGGTGGCCGCCTGGCGCGGCAGGCGCTGCGCAGCCAGCGGATCGCGCAGCATCAGCGAACCGGCGGCGGTGAAAATGTGCTTGACCTTGGTGAAGGGGATCAGCGCGATCAACGTCAGCGCCAGCAGGCCGTGGAACCACCACAAGCCGGAGCGCAAGACGCCTGCCGCCCCGGCGCTGACGCCCACGGTGCGCATCGCCTCGGCCAGCGCGGCGCCGAACGGCGACCACCAGCGCAGTTCCCACACCTCGGGTCTTTCCTGCAGCCAGACCAGCCGTGCGGCTTCGAGCACGTAGCCGGTTACGCCGATGATGATCAGCGCCCACAGGAAGGCCCAGTCCTCGCGGCGGTAGCCGCTGCGGTCATAGCCCGGTTCTCCCGGCTTGCGGTCCGGGCGGGTGTAGTCGAGCTTGGGCGGCTTGATCCAGCCGCGCCGGATCATCATGTAGACCAGCCCGGCGATCATGGCCACGCCGGCGCAGTCGAGCACCAGCGAGAACCAAAGGTAGAACCTGCCGTGCCAGAAGCGCAGGCCAAACAGCTTGCCGGTGATGTCGTATTCCAGCGTGATCGTGGCGGTGCCGATAAACAGCAGCGCGAAGCCGTAGAAGATCAGCCGGTGCGCGCGGCCGGCGGCGGGATCCCGCCGGGCGATGGTGCGGTGGCTGGCAACGGTCCGGCACATCTGCATGAAGCGCTTGCCGATTTCCAGCGGCGTGCCCAGCGGCTGGCCGCGCCGGTACTTGCGGATCTGCACGTAGGTGCCATAGCAGAACACACCGATGGCGGCGAAGCCCACCAGGTAGAACAGCACGATGGCAGGTGACGAAAATCCTTCAAACAGGACGCGGGTGACCTGGAGCGGGTCGAACTTGTCTGCGGCTGGCATGGCGGCTTCCGTCTGTGTGAATGCGGGGGGCGCGAAGCGTCCGGCGGGAACGGCCTGCGTGGCCGTTCCCTGCCCGGATCAGATCTTGTAGATGATCTCGAACGTGCCTTCCTTCTTGTGCGGCACGCCCCAGACCGGCACCTCGCGGCGGTAAGGCAGCGGGATCTGCGCGTCCGCCTCCTCGATCTCGCGGGCCAGGCGCTGGCCGCCGAAGGTGGCATCCGCGATCAGCCGCGGCGCTTCCGCATCGCCGATCAGGTACACGCCCTTGATGCCGACGCTTTCCCAGCGATCCTCCGCCGCTTTCAACTGGCGGTGCAGCGTATCGTTGGAGCGGCGGCCGGTCACCAGCACCAGCGAGTCGAACTCCAGCCAGCGATGGCTCTTGTTCTCGTCGCGCGGCGACTTGCCGGGGCCGCGGTAGGTACGACGCGATCCGTCGCCCCAGATGTTGTAGATCTCCAGCCGGCCCGGCTCGATGCGGCTGCAGAAATGGTCGCCCATTTCCTTGACCTTGAGCTCGTGCAGGCGCCGCATCATGTTGGGATACTCCAGCGTGAAGTGCATGTAATTGGCCAGGTGCACGCCGCTGACGATGGTCACCTCATGCCCTGCGGTGGCCAGCTTCTCGGCCAGGCTCGGCGCCATGAAGTAGGTGTCGGCGTTGAGGATCACCACGCGCTTGCCGATCGCCTTCTTGCCGGCGATCACCTGCTCCGGCGTCAGCTGGTCGTCGCGCGAGGCGTCCGCGCCCGGGATCGGGTCGTGGGTCAGGCAGTTGGTGCCGTCGGTGACCCAGTGCGAGCCGGTGGCGATCACCACCTTCTCGGCGCCGTATTCCAGGATGGCGTTGGCCGTCAGCGCCTTCTGCCCCAGCGCAAGCTGGCTCTGCTTGTTCTTCTTCAGCAGCTTGTTGATCTGGGTTTCGCGGTAGTCGCGGTGGTAGCCCCACTCGCCCAGGCCAGGCAGCGTGATGATCTGGTTCAGGTGGCCGCCGATCTTCTCGGCCTGGTCCACCAGGTGGACCGTATGGCCGCGCTCCATCAGCACGCGCGCGCATTCCGAACCGGCCGGGCCGGCGCCGACCACCAGCACCGCGTCATCGGACTTCTTCCTCGCAAACTTCTCCGGGTGCCAGCCGCGGCGGTATTCCTCGCCGGCGGTGGCGTTCTGCGTGCAGATCATCGGCGGGCCGCCGATTTCCCAGCGCGAGATGCAGACATTGCAGCCGATGCAGACGCGGATGTCATCGATGCGCCCTTCCTCGATCTTCTTCGGCAGGAACGGATCGGCAATCGACGGACGCGCCGCGCCGATAATGTCGGCGATGCCCTTGGTCACGATCTCCGTCATCTTCTCGGGATCGGTAAAGCGCCCCACGCCCAGCACGGGCTTTTTCGACACCTGCTTGATAAAGCGCGTCCAGGGGATCTGGTGGCCTTGCAGGTTGAAGCGCGAAGGGCCGGCGTCCTCGCCCCACTCGGCGATATCCCCCACATCCACGTCCCACAGGTCCAGCAGCGAATCCGCCATCTCGACGAACTTCATGCCGTCCTGCTCCACCTCGATGCCCGCGCAGCCGTACAGCGAGTCCACCGCGAAGCGCGTGGCGATGGCGCAGTCGTCGCCCACGGCGCGGCGCACCTTCTCCAGCGTCTCCAGCCAGAAGCGGGCACGGTTCTCCAGCGAGCCGCCGTACTTGTCGGTGCGCTTGTTGTAGTACGGCGAGAGGAACTGCAGTGGCAGGTAGGAGTGCGCGCCATACACGTAGACGATATCGAAACCCGCGTCGCGGGCCCGGTAGGCGGCATCGACGTAGTACTGCTGCACCTGCGCGATATCGCGCAGATCCATCTCCTTGCAGTAGGTCAGCGTTTCGAATTCCGACGCGTACTGGCTCGGGCCGCGCGGCGTGGCCCGGCTTTCCATGCAGGGCGCGTGCGCGCCGCCGTACCACATCTCGATGCCGGCCAGCGCGCCGTGCTTATGCACCTCGTCGGTCATCGCGCGCAGGTTGCGTACGTCGCCCTCGTCCCAGATCCGCGCCGACAGCCGGTGCGTGTCGTCGGACTCCGGGTGGATGGAGCAGTATTCCGTATTCAGCGCGGCCCAGCCCCCTTCGGCCTTCAGCGAGCGGTGCGCGGCCTGGAAGCCGGGCAGCGTGGACCCGGCGCCGATGCAATGAGGCACCTGGTAGAACCGGTTGCGCAATGTCTTGGGACCGATCTGGATCGGTTCGAACAGGATGTCGTAGCGTGGGTCGCGGGCCATTTTTTGTCTCCAGCCGGTTTGTAAGGCGATCGCGCAAGGCGTCGCAAGCAGTGCGGAGCGCGCTGGCTCCGCATTGAATCTTCTGTGGGTGCCGATCTTGTTGTGTCTTCGCCGCGCTTACCCCGGGGCGGTACCCGCGCCGAGGGTGCGGCCGTCGTCGTGCCGCGCCAGCCAGTCGATCGCGGCCTGCCGGTAGCGCGTGATGCCTTTGTAGTCGACCAGTTCGTCCGGCAGCGTGCGCAGCACGCGGTGCAGGCGCGCCGCCCACCTGGGGACCGTGGCCAGTTCCTGCAAGCTGATCAGGTAGCAACGCACGCCAAAGCCGATGGCATTGCTGCGGGGCAGCCGGAACAGCGTCTGCAGTTCCACCCGCAGGTGCACCAGTTCGCCCGCGGTCTCGCGAGTGACCGAGGCCCGGTCCGCGCCCCACTCCGGATAGCGCTCCGGCGAGGTGTCCATGCGCGGGTGGATGGTCATGGTCCAGTTCAGCCGGCGCACCGGCGCGCCTGCGCGCAGGTGCAGCAGATACTTCAAGGCGCGGTCGAAGATGCCCAGCTCGTGCGCTAGCGGCACGGGTCCGTGCCACTCGCTGAAACTCATGCCGAGATCGAAATCCAACGACCAGTCGGCCTGCGTGGTGACCATGCCGGCGTCCATGAACAGGTTGTCCTGGCGCTGATCCATCAACACCCAGTCACCCTGGTTCTGGCGGGCAATGTATTCCAGCGGCGGATACGGCAACGTCGCGGCGTCGCCGAAGACGAAGTCCTGGCGCAGGCCCAGCAGGCGGTTCTCCCAGGTCCAGCGCGTACCGTCGCGCCGCAGCGTGAAGTGCGCGGGATAGCTGGCCGCCAGCGACGCCATCATCAGTTCCAGCGTGTCCCACTGCGCCTGCATCATATGCGGCAAGGCCATGCAGCGGCCCGGGTCCTGCGCCAGCACCAGGGCGCGTTCGCGGCATTCGCCGATGTAATGCTCGTCGACATCGAAGGGATGTTCGGTCACGCTGCCGGCCGGGCCGGCAGCATGCGGTTCGATGTTGACCGAGTACATGTACTGGTCTTCGTGGAACGGAAACGGAAAGCGCCGGATCGCGGCCGGGCTGTTGGCATAAGCAAAGTTGCCGCGGAAAGTCTCGTCTTGCTTGAACGTGGTATGCATCGCACCTCCTAGATCGCCAGCACCAGGCGCTGGCAGTTCGCCCGGGAGACGCAGGGCATCAGCTTGCGGCCGCTTGCCCTTTCCTCGATGGAAAGATAGTGATCGTGGTGGACCAGTTCCCCGTCGTGCTCCAGCACCTCCAGTTCACACTGGCCGCAGGCGCCGCCGCGGCACAGGTAGGACGCCTTGACGCCGGCCGCCTCGATCGCTTCGAGCAGGCTGGTCTCCGCGCCTACCTGGACGGTAATGCCGCTGCGCGCGAGCACTGCCTCGAACGGCGCGCCCGCCGGTGGAGCCAGGAACTGCTCCCAGTGCACGTGGCTGTCCGGCCATCCCGCCGCGCGTGCCGCCTGGCGCACCGCCTCGATCATGCCGGCGGGGCCGCAGACGTAGACATCGGTGCCTAGCGGCTGGCCTGCCAGCACTTTGGCGAAGTGCAGTGGCTGGCCGGCGTCTTCCACATAGAGATGCAGCCGCTCGCCCGCCAGCCGAAGCAACTCGGCGGCAAAGCCGGCGTGTTCCTGGCTGCGCACGGCGTAGTGCAGTTCGTACGGCGTGCCCAGCCGCTGCAATTCCGCCAACTGCGAGAAGAACGGCGTGATGCCGATGCCGCCGGCAATCAGGATGTGTTTCCGGCGCGTCTTGAGCAGCGGGAAGAGATTGACCGGGGCGCGCACGCGCAGGAGCGAGCCTTCCTTCACCTGCTCATGCATGAACCGCGAACCGCCCCGCCCTTCGTCGACGCGGCGCACGCCGATCTGGTACTGGCAGGTTTCCCACGGCGAACTCATCAGGGAATACGGGTTGCGGTGCAGGCGGTCCTCGCCCTGCATTTCGACCACGATATGGCTGCCCCCCGAGAAGGCGGGAAGATCTTCCCCATCGGCGTGGCACAGCGTGAAGCGCTTGACCAGCGGCGTCACCGCCTCGATCCGCGTCACGCGTACCGGTATGCTTTCTTGCGGTTTCATGCTGCCCCCGGCGTTTCCGCGTCGGCCATCACGCCCATGAAGGCGGCAAGCCGGCGGGAATAGTGATCGCGCACCAGCAGCTTGCGGCCGCAGCCCGCGCAGGGCGCGATGGCGCCGGACACGGCTGCGTTGCAGGTGCGGCAATGTACGCAGTAGACCCGCCGCGCGCCGGGCGCCACGCATTCGCATTGCATCTCGGCGGAATCCAGGCCGTGCAGTTCAGCCACCCGGCTCACCTCGGCGAGGAAATCCTCGTCGCCGGCGGCGTAGAAGCGCAGGCCCATCGGCAACGAGGCCAGTGCATGGCCCAGTTGCTGGAGCAGCGCCGCGGTGGACGCTGCGACCGTCACATCGGCGCTGCCTGCCCGCACCGCCTGCGTGAGGTCGGCGCCCGCCTCGGCTGCGTACAGCACCTTGCACGCCCTGGCCGCGCCGGCCAGGCGACGCAGCGCGTCGCCACCCGCGCCCCGGGCCACGGCCAGGTGCACCTTGCCGCTGTCGTCGAACTGCAGCGGGCGGTACACCGGCATGCTCTTGATGCCTGTCACCAGCATGGCAAGCTCCTGCGTGGTTGCGTGGTTGCGTGGTTGCGTGGTTGCGTGGTTGCGTGGTTGCGCGGATGCCGGGTCAGGCCGCCTTGACCTGGGTGCGCAGGCGCTGCGGATCGTAGAACGGCGTCTTGGTTACCGTGCCCGCATGCGCGCCGTTGCTGTCGCGAATCTCAACCTTGGTGCCCAGCGCCTTGTAGCCAGACTGCAGGTGCACGAGCGCCAGCGATTGCATCAGGTAGCGGCTGAAGGTGGCGCTGGTCACCACGCCCACCTCCTTGCCGTCCACGAAGATCTTCGATCCGGCTTCCACCGCGCGGTCATGCCTGACCGCCACGCCGGCCTGGAAGAAACGCTCCTTGCCGCGCGCGTTCAGCAGCGCCGCCTTGCCCACGTAGTCGCCCGCCTTGCCGGTGTCGATGGCCCAGCCGAGATTGACTTCCCACGGCGTGGTATCGCCTTCCGGCATGTCGAAGGGGAAGAACAGCAAGGCTGCCTCGATGCGGGCGAGTTCGAGCGAATCCCAGGAGCAGGGAATCAGCCCCTGCGGCTTGCCCGCCTCCAGGATGGCGTCCCACAGGTCGACGGCGTCCGCTGCGGCGCAGGCGATCTCGAAACCTTCCTCACCCGAGTAGCCGCCCCGGGAAACAATGATCTTGCGGCCGAACAGCGTGGTCTCGCGATGCGCGAAATACGGCAGCAAGGCCAGCTCGATGCCGATATGCGGCTTGAGGATAGCGGCGGCGCGCGGCCCTTGCAGGGACAGCATATGCACGTCAAAGTCCTGCTCCCACTTCACGTCGCGGCCTTTCGAGAGCGCGGCAAGCTGGCGTTGCGTATTGCCGCTGCCGTGCGACAGGCGGTACTGGTTCGGTGCGTCGCAGATCACCATCAGGTCGTCGCTGACGGCGCCGTTCTCATCGACGGCGGCTGCCAGCCGCGCCGTACCCGGCTGCAGGCGATGCACATCGATCGGTACCATCTTGTCGATGACGGCGGCGGCATCCGGTCCGGATACCTTGACGATATTCAGGCCGCTGATGTCATAGAGGCCCGCGGCGGTACGCACCGCCACCACCTCGTCCTGCGGATCGCGCCGGTAGCGCCAGGGGATCGGCATATCGTTCCACGTATCGCCGTCCAGGGTGGAGCCGAGTTCGCGATGCCGAACGTTCAGGATGGATTCTCTGGTCATGTGCAGTCTCCGCAGGGTGTCTGGATTTTTGCGGAGTATGGCGAGCTACCCCCCCTCCCAACAATTTCCACTTGGCACTACCTCCTTGGTAGTAGCTGCGGGCGGCGCCTAAGAGGTATTGCCACGGCAGGCCCCGGTCCGCAGACTCCAGGGCACGGAAGTACGCCAGCGCAGGAGGAGAAACACATGACGGCCTTGACCTTGACCCAGCTCCCCGTTCCGGCCTCGGGCACCCATGGCCAGCGCATCGCGCGCGCCGTCGCCTCCCCGCAATCGGCAACGGATGCCAGTGCCGCGGTGGTGCGCTCATGGGCCCGCTGCCTGGGCGAATACGGGCTCGATCCGGAACGGCGTCCCGTCCCGCCGGTGCTTTCCGCCAGCGAATTGCGCGAGCGCGGCGAGCGCTTCGGCGACCTGGCCGACTGCGCGCGGCTGGAGATGACCACGCTCTACCAGCAACTCGCCGACCCCGATATGGCGGTGATGCTGACCGATGCCGATGGCGTGGTCATGCATCTGGTCGCCGCCGACCCGTTCGCGCGCGAGATCGCCCCGGAAGGCTTGCGCGTCGGCGCGATCTGGAGCGAGCGCGAAGCCGGCACCAATGGCATGGGCACCTGCCTGGCGGAAGCCGGCGCGGTGGCGATACGCCAGCATGAGCATTTTTTCCAGCGCTATACCGGCCTCACCTGCTCGGCGGCGCCGATCTTCGACGAGAACGGCGTGCTGGCGGCGGTGCTCGACGTCACCAGCCGCTCGCCCCTGCTGTGGCAGCAACATTCCCCGGTGCTGGTCGGCATGTCGTGCCGCCATATCGAGAACCGCCTGTTCGATGCCCGCTTCCGGCACGCGTATCCGATCCGCTTCCACAGCCAGCCGGAACTGGTCTACACCGCCGGCGAAGGCAAGCTCGCGGTCGACGCCGACGGCGTGGTGCTCGCCGCCAACCGCAGCGCCCTGCTCCAGCTCGGCTTCCCTTCGATGCAGGGATTGCGCGGAAAGCGCATCGACACGCTGTTCATGAGCTCGCTCGACGAGCTGGTGGCACGTAGCGCGCGCCAGTCATTTCATCCGGTGCCGGTCTACCTCGCGCAAGCATCGGATCGTTTCTTCATGGTCGCGCAGCAGCCGCCGCAGGACTGCCTGCCCCGGCCCGGTCGCCTCGCGGCACGCGGCACGCCGGCGCAGCAGACTGCCGCGCCCAGGCCAGCGCGCGCGGGCCTGGCCTGCGGCGACCCGCGCATGGACGCGCAAGTCCAGCTGGCCACGCGCGTCATCGCGCGCAATGTGCCCATCCTGCTCCATGGCGAAACCGGCACGGGCAAGGACGTCTTCGCCAATGCGCTGCATACGGCCAGCCCGGCGGCGCAAGGCGCGTTCGTGGCCATCAATTGCGCGTCCCTGCCGGAATCGCTGATCGAGAGCGAACTGTTCGGCTACCGCGCGGGCGCGTTTACCGGCGCTCAGCGCGAAGGCCGGCGCGGCAAGATCCTCCAGGCCGACGGCGGCACGCTCTTCCTCGACGAGATCGGCGATATGCCGATGGCCTTGCAGGCACGCCTGCTGCGCGTGCTGGAAGAGCGCCGGGTGACACCGCTCGGGTCCGAGACCTCGGCCCGGGTGGATTTCCAGCTGATCAGCGCCAGCCATCGCAACCTCGCCGAACTGGTCCACGACGGGCGCTTTCGCGAGGACCTGTTCTACCGGCTAAGCGGCGTCGAACTGCGGCTGCCGCCCTTGCGTGAACGCGCCGACCGGCTGGCCCTGATCCACGCCATCCTGGCCGAGGAAGCCGGCCCGCAGGAAACGCCGCCCACGCTCGCACCCGATGCCGAGCAGGCGCTGATGCGCTACGACTGGCCCGGCAACCTGCGGCAGCTACGCTACGTGCTGCGCACCGCCGTGGCCCTGTGCGACGGCACGCGGCTGACCAGCCGGCAACTCCCTCCGGAAGTCGTGCAAGGCGCGCAACATGCCGCACGCCGCGGCCGGGGAGCCGACGCAGGGGCCAACGCAAGCCAGCCCGCGCAGGAGAGCCTGCCGCCCTTCAACGCCATCCAGCTGAACGAGCGCAAGACCATCCTGGACCTGCTGGAGACGCATCGCTGGAATGTCAGCACCGTCGCCCGCACGCTGCGGGTCAGCCGCAACACGCTGTATCGCAAGATGCACCAGCTCTGCATCGAGATCGCGCGGGAGGCGGCTGCGTCACGGCATGAGGCCGGGGCCTGAGCGCGCGCCCCTTGCGCCATGACAGGTTCTCACCCCACCCTGCCGTGCCCCGCCGGTTGCGGTCCGGCGGCGCAGCGGTATGCCGCCAGATAGATCAGGCAGACAAAGCGATTCGCGAAAGGCCCTCATCCATGCAAACGCTCGAAAAGCCCGGCCACGACATTCATGGCATCAGCCCGTCCGGCGCGGTCCGGATTCACGCCACCGGGCGCCTGCACCTCGGCTTTCTCGACCCGGGTGCATCGCTCGGGCGGCGCTTCGGCAGTCTCGGCTTGTCGATCGGCGGCCCGGCGACCATCCTCGACCTCGGCCCGGCCGCGCAAGACCGGGTCGCCGCAGCGGACCATGCCGCGCGCCAGGAAGTGCCGCGCGTCTCGGCCTGGCTGGAACGGCTCAAGCAAGCCAGCGGCATCCAGCGCCCGCTCGCGGTCCGGCTGCATGAGGTACTGCCGGCGCATGCGGGCTTCGGCTCGGGTACGCAACTGGCGCTGGCCCTGGGCCGCGCATTTTCCGAACTGCACGGCCTGCCGTGGTCGGGCGCCGACATCGCCCGCCTGCTGGACCGTGGAGGCCGCTCCGGCGTGGGCATCGCCGCATTCGAGCGCGGCGGGCTGCTGGTGGACAGCGGCCCGCGTGGCGCGGGCAGCGTGCCGCCGCTGGCGGCGCGGTTCGATTTCCCGGCCGATTGGCGCATCGTACTGCTGCTCGACACCAGCCGCACCGGCCTGCACGGCGCGGCGGAGAAGCAAGCCATGCAAGGGCTGCCGCCCTTTCCGCAAGCGCTGTCCGCCGATCTCTGCCACCGCGTGCTGATGCAGATCCTGCCTGCCGCCGCCGAGCAGGACTTCGCGCCCTTCGCCGAGGGCGTCAATCACCTGCAGCAGGTCATCGGCAACTACTTCGCGGCGGCGCAGGGCGGCGTGTATAGCAGTCCGGCGGTCGGCCACGTGCTGGACCGGATCACGCGGCAGGTCGGCGCAGGCGCTGCCGCCGTCGGGCAAAGCTCGTGGGGGCCGACCGGCTTCGCCATCGTGCCTTCGCAGGCCGCTGCCGAACAGGCGGTGGCAGGCGCCCGCGCGGCCGGACTGCTGGGGCCCTTCCTGGAGGCACGCATCGTCACGGGAGCCAATCGCGGCGCGCAGGTCGTGCCATCGGCGCGGCATGAAGCGGGTATCTCAAAGCCGGTGGCTTGTTGCAGTGCGGCGGCGTAGCGAGCGCCCGCCCTATCCCGTATGCGGCGCCTTCTTTGCCTGCTTTCCTGGCGAGACAAGAAAGCAGGTCGCCGCCCCGCTGGGGTGGTGAAACCGCCTTTGACTTCAGGCCTTTGAAGTTGAAGTTGAGCACCTTTGAAGTTGAGCACCTCAGATCACGGAGCCCCCAAAATGGCACGCCCCTGCATCCTGCACATGTTCACCCCCACCCGGCAAGCCAGCCCCTTCGACGTCAACATGGCCATCGACGCCGGCTACGCGCACGTCATCCCCTACGCCGAAGCCGGCCTGGATAGCATCACAGCCCTGACCCAGGACGCCATCTTCTCCCGCGGCCCGAAAGGCGTCGCCAACACGGGTATCTTCATCGGCGGCCGCGACGTGGTGCTGGCCGCGGACATGCTCGACGCGGCCCGCAAGGCCATGGTGCCCCCGTTCGCGGTGTCGGTCTTCGCCGACCCGAGCGGCTCCTATACCACGGCAGCGGCGCTGGTAGCCGCCGTCGAAAGGCAACTGCGCAAAGTGCATCAAACCGACTTCTCCGGCCGCAGGGTACTGGTACTTGGCGGCAGCGGCGCCGTCGGCCGCGTCGCCGGTGCGCTGGCCTCGCAACTCGGCGCGCGCGTCTGGCTATCGAACCGCTCCGGCAGCGAGCAAGCTACCCGCATCAGCCGGGAAACCAACGAACGCTTCAACGCGCAGACCGATGGCATCCTGATCCGCTCGGCGGACGCGCTGCGGGCTGCACTGGCCGAAGCGGACGTGGTATTCGCCACCGCAAGCGCCGGCGTCCAGGTCGTTGGCGAGGCGGACCGTGCCGCCGCAGGCAAGCTGCTGGTGGCCGCCGACGTCAACGCCGTGCCCCCGGCGGGCATCGCGGGCGTGGACGCCATGGACGACGGCAAGCCCATCGGCACCGGCAAGGCCGTAGGCGTAGGCGCGCTCGCCATCGGCAATATCAAGTACCAGGTCCAGCATCGCTTGTTCCTCGCCATGCGCGAAGCCGCCAGGCCGGTCTACCTGGGCGTCCCCGAAGCCATGGCAATGGCGCGCACCGTGGCCGCCGAACTGCCCTGAGCGCCAGGCGCTGGTCCCCACCACCGAACCGAGGCACCCATGCCAAGCACAACGAATGCCCACCCTGCCCGCTCACTCAGCGTCAACGCACTCAGCCAGCCGCTCGTCGCCAGCCTGCTCGACCATCGCGCCGAGTGGCGGCTCTCGGTCTCCGAAGGTCCCATGGGCGTGCGCATCGTCGATGCCGGCGTCGAGACGCGCGGCAGCGTCGAGGCTGGCCTGGCCATCGCCGCCATCTGCATGGGCGGGCTGGGCCAGGTACGGCTGCGGCACGGCGGCGAAGGCTGGCCCACGCATATCGAGGCCAGCAGCGGCCAGCCGGTGCTGGCCTGCCTGGCCAGCCAGTACGCCGGCTGGAGCCTGAGCGCCAGCCAGGAGGAAACCGGCGGCAAGAAGTTCTTCGCGCTGGGCTCCGGCCCCGCGCGCGCGCTCGCCGGCAAGGAAACGCTGTTCGAGGAACTCGACTATCGCGACAGGCTCCACGCCGGTGACGGCGGCGCCTGCCTGGTGCTCGAAGTCGACCGCGCGCCGCCGGAGATCGTCATCCGGAAGATCCTGCGGGACTGCGGGCTGCGGCCCGGGCAACTGACCGTGATCCTGACGCCGACGGCAAGCCTGGCGGGCACCACGCAGGTGGTGGGCCGCGTGCTGGAGGTGGCGCTGCATAAGGCGCACGTGCTCGGCTTCCCGCTGGACCGCATCGTCGGCGGCAGCGGTGTCGCGCCACTGCCGCCACCGGGCGCCGATGCCGGCGACGCGATGGGCCGCACCAATGACGCCATCCTGTATGGCGGCAGCGTGCACCTGACGGTCGATGCCGACGACGATGCCGCCCGGGCGCTTGCGCTGGATCTCCCGTCGGCCAGGTCGCGCGACTATGGGCGCCCCTTCGCCGACGTGTTCAGGGAATACGGCTACGACTTCTACCGCATCGACCCGGCCCTGTTCGCCCCCGCCGAAGCATGGGTCAGCAATCTCGCGTCCGGCCGGACCTGGCACTCGGGCGGACTGAACATGGCGCTGCTGCGCGCGCAATGGCTGGTGGAGGCCTGAGATGGCCGCCTCCCTTTCGCGCGGGCCGCTGCGCGTCGCCATCATGACCGACGAAACCGGCTGGCATACCGCCAGGCTGAAGCAGGCGCTGCGCGCACGCGCCTGCGAAGGTCGCTGCGTGAACCTGGCCGATTGCCGGATCGACACCACTTGGGCCTGGCACGGGCTGGTGATCCCGGGCTACGGGCGCGGCTTGCCCGACGCCGTGATCGTGCGCGGCCTCGCCTCCGGCAGCTTCGAGCAGGTCACGCTGCGGCTGGGCATCCTGCACGCGCTGCGCGAGCTGGGCGTGCCCGTGTATAACGATGCGCGCGCCATCGAGCGCAGCGTGGACAAGGGCATGACCAGCTTCCTGCTGCATCTGGCCGGCATTCCCACACCCGCGACCTGGGTGAGCGAATCCGCGCCGCAGGCGCAGCGCACGGTGATGCGCGAGAGCGCCGCGGGGCGCGCGCTGGTGCTCAAGCCGCTGTTCGGCTCGCAGGGCAAGGGGCTGCAGCGCATCGGCACGGTGGACGCGGGCCATGCGCCCGTGCCCCTGCCCGCGCTGGCGGCGTACCGGCAGGTGGCCTATCTGCAGCGTTTCGTGCCCTCTCCGGCCGCGCCGGGCAAGCCCGGCTTCGACTGGCGCGTGCTGGTGATCGGTGGACGGGCGGTGGCGGCCATGCGCCGCGTCAGCCAGGGCTGGATCCACAATGTGGCGCAGGGCGCCCGCTGCGAGCATGCCGAGATCACGCCCGCGCTGGCCACGCTCGCTGTGCGCGCCACCGAGGCGCTTGGCCTCGACTACGCGGGCGTGGATCTCGTTCCCATCGGAGAAGGGGCAGCCACGGATCGCGCCATGGTCATTGAGGTCAATGGCGTGGCAGCCTGGCATGGACTGCAATCGGTTACGGAAACCGATATCGCCGGCCTGCTCGTCGACGACCTGCTGGCGCGCAAGCTGCCCGCGGCGCGCCACGGAGCCGTGGCGTGAGGGCGGCGCCGGACAACAGCGTGGCCGGCAATGCGGCGGCGGCCTTCCTGTGGGCATGCACGCTTGACGTAGCGGTGGCGAAGCCGGGCAATGTCAGCATGGATGCGCCGGGGCACGGCATGAGCGCCGGGCTCTTCCTGGACAGCGCGGCGGCGGCGGTGGCACCGCTGACCGATGGCGCGCTCAGGGTCGGCGAACGCATCGAACAGGCAGTCGCGCAAACGCAGGCGGTTGCCAGGTGCAATACCAATCTTGGCATCCTGCTGCTATGCGCGCCGCTTGCCACCGCCATGGAAGCCGGGCCTCCGCGCGATGCCAGAACGCTTGGCGAGCGGATCGAGGCGGTGCTGGCGGCCCTGACCGTGGCCGATACCGAGGCCGCCTATCGCGCGATCGCACACGCCATGCCGGCCGGCCTTGGCACGGCGCCGGAGCAGGACGTGGCCACCAGGCCCACGGTGAACCTGCGCGCCGCCATGCACCTGGCCACCATGCGCGATACCGTGGCGCGCCAGTATGCCAACGGCTACGCCGATCTTTTCACGCTCGGGCTGCCGGTGCTGCGCAGGCACCTGGCCGGGCACGGCGCCTGGCACGAGCGGTTGCACCGGGCGGTGACAGCCGTCTATCTCGCTTTTCTTGCGCGCTTCCCGGATTCGCATATCGCGCGCAAGCATGGGCTGCCGGCGGCAAGGCGCGTGAGCAACCAGGCGCGGCTGTTCCACGGGCGCTTCGAGGCGGGCCAGTCCATCGATCCGGAGGAATTCGCGCAATGGGACCGGGAGCTGAAAGCCGCCGGCGTCAACCCAGGTACCAGCGCCGACCTGACGGTGGCCTGCGCGATGATCGCGGGTTGCCTGGATCCGCAGTTATGCGCCATGCCGATCGATCCGCGCCAGCCCGGAATCGGCTAGCGCGCAGCGGCGTGGCACCGGCCTGTTCCGGCGCCACGCCGGCACATACCTAGCCGCTGACGGTGCCGCCCAGCCAGCCGTGCCCTCGATCTTGCGCGCGCGGCGACGCGTCCCGGCGCCGCTCTATCGCAACCCCCACCGCGCCAACGTCGTCGAATTTCTTCGGTTTGACGACCACGACCCGCACCCAGTGCGCCCCAAAGTCTTCCAGCAGCAATTGCGCCACGCGCTCGGCAAACGCTTCCAGCAACTGCAGCCGGTGCGTGGCCATCAACTCCCGCAACGCGGTGCGGACCTTGCCGTAGTCGATGGTGTCGCCGATCCGGTCGCTGCTGCAGGCGGCGCTTCGCGGCAGCCCGGCGGTCAGGTCGATGCGCAGCGGCTGCGGCGTGCCCAGCTCGCTAGCGTCGATGCCGATGATCGTCTGCCCTTCGAAGCCCTCGATAAAGATCAGGTCCATCGGGCCGGGGCCGGGGCCGGGGGACAAGGCCGTCGGTGCCGCGCGGGTGTCCATGGATTCCGCCTTCAGCCCCGGCAGCGCGCCGAACTCCGCCGCTTCGGCCTGCCACATCATGTCGTCTCGTTTCATCCGCCCTCCGTGCAATGCATTTGCTACCCGCGCGCGGCCGGCGACCACGCTCCGGCGCTGGTCTCGCAAGAAGCAGGCCACACCGGCACACCGGGCGGCGCCCCCCCCGTGCAAGCGCGGCCCGGCGGGCGGCAGGCGCGGCGCCGGGCTGCGGGACACACGCAGCCGGACGGCACAACCTGTCCCGCCGACGGCGCAGTCAGCGCGGCGCAACACGCAGCCAGGGCCTTGCGGATCAAGGCACCGGCGGCAGGCACGACTCCTGCAGTCATTTCAGCCAGATCGATCCCTTAGCGAGCCGCTCGTTGCCCCACCCGCCCGCCTCCTTCCGCCCGGACTCAGAACCATTCGCCGCCGTCGACAGCGGCGACCCCGATGCCCCGGCCCGGACCGGGGGCGCGCCACGCTTCGCCTGGGCTATCACCGGCTCCGGCCATTTCCTCGAAGACAGCCTGGCGCTGGCCGCCGCCCTGCCCGACGTGGATCTGTTCCTGTCGCGCGCGGCCGAGGAAGTGCTGGCGATCTACGGCATCCAGTTGAAGGACCTGAAGGCACGCTTCCGGGTTTTCCGCGACAAGACCGCCAGCGCGGCGCCGGTCGGCATGTTCTATGCGCGCCGCTACCACACCGCCATCGTCGCGCCGGCCACCAGCAACACCGTCGCCAAATGCGCCGTGGGCATCTCCGACACGCTGCCGACCAATATCCTCGCGCAGGCGGGCAAGCTCGGCATCCCCGGCATCGTGTACGCGTGCGATACCGAGCCGGTGGTGGTGACCAAGGGGCCGGACGGCTGGCTGAAGCTGTATCCCCGCAATATCGAACTGGAGAACGTGGAACGCCTGCGCCGCATCGACCATTGCGAAGTGGTGTGCTCCATCGGCGAGCTGCGGGGCGCACTCGATCAACGACTCAAGGCACTGTCACTGACATGGAACACATCGTCTTCCTGACCGGCCGCCTGGCTGAAAAAGGCCTGGAGCGCGTGCTGCGCAGCCTGGAGCCTGCGCCGTTTACCTGGGAGATCCGCGAAATCGGCGTGCAGGTGGCGGCGCTGATGACCGCCGACCTGGTGCGCCGCCGCGTGGCCGCGCCGGTGGTGGCGGACCGCATCATCGTCCCCGGCCGCTGCCGCGGCGACCTGGACACGCTCTCGCTGCACTACGGCATGCCGGTCGAGCGCGGACCGGAAGAACTCAAGGACCTGCCGCAGTTCTTCAACCGCAAGGCCAAGCCGGTCGACCTGTCCCGGCACGATATCGCCATCTTCGCCGAGATCGTCGACGCGCCGCAGCTCGACGTCGAAAGCGTATGCGCGCGGGCGCGCCGGCACCGGGCCGATGGCGCCGACGTGATCGACCTTGGCTGCCTGCCCGCCACGCCGTTCCCGCACCTGGAGGAAACCGTGCGCGCGCTGAAGGCGGACGGCTTCCTGGTCAGCGTGGATTCCATGAACGCGGAGGAACTGGTGCGCGGCGGCAAGGCTGGCGCCGACTACCTGCTCAGCCTGACCCTGGACACCCTGTGGGTGGCAGACGAAGTCGCCTCCACGCCGATCCTGGTACCGCAGCAGCCGGGCGACGAGGCATCGCTGTACGCGGCGGTCGAAGCCATGGAGCGGCGCGGCCGGGCCTATGTAGCCGATGCCATCCTCGACCCCATCCCGTTCGGCCTGCTGGCCTCGCTCGGTCGCTACGAGCGGCTGCGCCAGCGCTTTCCCACCGCGCCCATCATGCTCGGCGTGGGCAACCTGACCGAGCTGACCGAGGCGGACACCGGCGGCATCAACGCCATCCTGATGGGCATCGCGGTGGAGCTGCATGCCTCGGCGATCCTGACCACGCAGGTCAGCGGCCATGCGCGCCGCGCCATCCGCGAGGCGGACGTGGCACGCCGGATGATGTACGCCGCGCGCGAGCAGAATGCCCTGCCCAAAGGCATCACCGACCAGATGATGACGCTGCATGCGCGCGAGCCCTACCCCGACACGCCAGAGGAAATCGCGGAAACCGCCAGCGCGATCCGCGACCCGAACTTCCGCGTGCAGGTGTCCGAGCAAGGGATCCACGCCTACAACCGCGACGGCCACCATGTGGCGGCGGACCCTTTCGCGCTCTTTCCCCGCCTGCAGCTGGAGGCCGACGGCAACCATGCCTTCTACATGGGGGTGGAACTGGCCCGCGCGGAAATCGCCTGGCGCCTTGGCAAGCGCTACGTGCAGGACCAGTCGCTGGACTGGGGCTGTGCCGACGAACGCGAACAGCAGGACCTGAGCGAATGGTGTGCCCCGGGCGCCACCATGAAGAAACGGGCCTGAGGACATGACAGCCATGAGCAACGACGTAATCCACGAAGCCATCGTCACCACCGTCTCGGTGGCCGGTGCGCCGCATATCGCACCGATGGGCGTGCGCTACCAGGGCAGCGGCATCGTGCTGATGCCGTTCCGTCCCTCCGCCACCTGCGACAACATCGTCGGCACCGGTACGGCCGTGGTCAACCTGACCACCGACGTGCGCGTCTTCGCCGGCTGCCTCACGGGCCGGCGCCAGTGGCCCACCGTGCCGGCGGAACGGATCCGCGGCGTGCGGCTGGCCAGTGCGCTGAGCCACATTGAACTACGTCTTGCGCAGGAGAGCGGCGACGCAACGCGGCCCGCCCTGCGCATGGAGCGCGTGCACGAAGCCCGCCATGGCGAATTTGCCGGTTTCAACCGCGCGCAGGCGGCGGTCATCGAAGGCGCCGTGCTGGTCAGCCGGCTGCATCTGCTGCCGGCCGACAAGATCGCCCGTGAGATGGCCTACCTGCAGATCGCCATCGACAAGACCGCCGGCGCGGCGGAACGCGAAGCATGGCAATGGCTGCTGGACCGCATTGCGGCCTGGCATGCCGGCAGTATCGGCACGCACGCCCCTGGTGCCGCCCCCGAGCCCACCCTGGAGAGAACGCGATGACATCCCTGCTGACCAGCGTACGCAATGTGGAAGAGGCCCTGCAAGCCGCCAGCGCGGGGGCCGACCTGATCGACCTGAAAGAGCCGAAGGCCGGCGCGCTCGGCGCGCTGCCGGCGCAAACCGTGCTGGAGGTGGTCGGCGCGATGCGCGCGCGCTGGCCCGGGCGCCTGCTGAGCGCGACGATCGGCGACCTGGCGCCGGCCGAGCATGCCGTCATGATGCTGATGGCCAACACCATCGGCAAATGCGGTGTCGATTACGTCAAGGTGGGCGTGGCGCCCGGCGAGCATGCGCGCGAGGCCTTGCGGCGGCTGGCTACCCTGCCGTGGCAGGTGGTGCCGGTGTTCCTGGCGGACCATGGGCTGGACCTGAAGCTGGTTGAAGAGGCCTGCGGGATGGGGTTCCCGGCGGTGATGGCCGATACGGCGGGCAAGCAGGCGGGCAGCCTGTTCGATTGCGTCGATATGGCTGCGCTTGCCGCCATGACCGGGATGGCGCGGCGCCGGGGCGTCAAGGTTGGCCTGGCCGGTTCCCTGCAGCTCGAACATCTGCCCCGGCTGCACACGCTGGCGCCGGACTTTGCCGGCTTCCGGGGCGCGCTGTGCGACGGTGGCCGCGCCGGACGGCTCGATCCACGCAAGGTGGCCGCGTTGCGGGCTGGCCTGCACCCGGCGGCTGCGCTGGAACCGCAGCCGGCCTGAGCCTACCCGCGGCCTGCCGCGCCGGCGCGCAGCAACTCGCGCAGGCGCGGCAGCTCTGCCTTCTGCAGAAGGTCGACCGCATACGGCGCATCGTGCGTGTAATGGCAAAAGTGCCCGTCGACCACCCCGGCGTCCGCATGCTGCGCCAGCGTCATCCCCGCCCCGATCCGGCACGACTTGACCAGCACCAGCCTTTGCGCGCCAAGCCGGCTGGCCAGCCACGCGGCAATGCTGTCGGAAGTCGCGTCCCAGTTCGCCAGCGCATCCCGCTCCTTGCGCAGCAGGCCGTATGGCGCCCATACGGCAACGCCGCCATTGCGCAGCACGGCGTGGATCGCATTTTCGTCGGCGGCCACCGTCAGGGCCGGGCACAGGCCCTGCAGCATCAAGCCGTACTGGACCATGGCCAGCACCGCCATATTGTGGGCAACCAGGTCGTCGAACCCCCATTGCGCCTGGTAATCGCGCACCTCGTCGGCGAAGCCGCCCCCTCCCGGCACCACCACCACGCGCCCGCCACCCAGCGCGGCCAGCTCCCGCAGCCAGTCCGGCAACAGCGGATCGCGGCCCAGGCTGCCGCCGATCTTTACGACGTGCACAGGGCCTCCCGCTTCAGCGGCGCGGACGTGGAAATCGCTATCGGCATGCCTGCGCCCCCCCCGTCGCGACCGCCGCTTGCGCGGCCTGCCACAGCAGGACCGCCACGGCAACGCTGGGGGCGCACACGCGCGCCCACTCCGCATGGGCCGGCGCGATACCGGCGAGGTCTTCGAAGGCCCGATAAGGGCGCCCAAGCCGGCCAGCCAGGTCGCGCGCCAGGAAGTGCCCGCACCCCGCGCCGATCACCGGCGCGCCCGGCGGCAAGCCGAACCGGTCGATGACACGCAGCAGGTTGTCCCCAAGTTCGGCGATCTGCGCCAGTCGCCATTGACGCGCCACTTCCAGCCAGGCCGCCGCGGGCGCGTCACGCGCGTCGTGCCCGATCATCCTGGCGAGGCGCTGGTGGGTGGCTTCCGGCGTCTTGGCGCCGCCGTCGGCGCTCGGGTGGGGATCGTGTGCTTCGCGCAGTTCGCCGGTGACGCGGTACACGTCGGCGGTGGTGGCGAACAGTTCGTTCATCACGTTATAGCTGGCGCCCTTGAAGGCGATGCGGCGTGCGAGCGCGCACAGCGGCGTGCGCGCCACGCCCTGGTACACCAGTTCGCCGGAAGCGAGCCGGCCGGCATCGTCGCGGCCCTGCGCCGCCACCTCGCCGTCCACGATGGGAATCAGGTCGCTGGTGGTGGTGCCGATATCGACCAGCACGCCGTGGCCGATGCGGGCAGCCGCCATGCGGGCGGTCGCCATCCAGTTGGCCGAAGCGATGTGCTGCCAGTCCGCCGCCACTTGCCGCCGCGTGCGCCAGCCGGCGGCGCCGGCGAAGAAAATGGCGCGCTCGCCGAAGGCGCGCCACATGACGTCCGCCAGCGCCGTCACGCCGGCTTCCCGGTTCTCGAACAGGTCAGCCATTTCGCCGGTCATGGTGACCGCGTGCGCGGCATGCGCGCAATCGGGCCAGCGCGCGCGCGCCTGCGCCAGCACACCGTCCAGCAGTTGCAGGCCCTGCCACAAGGGGCATGCCCACTGCGCGATATCGACCGCGATGCCGTCCTCCAGGCGCGTTGCCTTGATATTGGCGCCGCCCAGGTCCCAGCCGAAGACAAGGCGCTCAGCGGCCATGGGACGCTCCAATGGTGACCGTCCGCTCCGCCAGGATCTGGTGCCCCGCCAGTATCTCGCAGGCCAGGTTGCGGCCAAGCTCGGCCGACAGGCCCGCATAGGCGCAAGTCACACGCGGGTTCACCTCGATCACCACCGGGCCGCGCCGGGGATGCCAGACCAGGTCGATGCCGACGAAGCCGCGCAAGCCCGGCATGCCGGCCACCACGCATTCGGCCACGTCCGCCAGCAGGCGTCCCGCCTGCCCCTTGCATTCGATGGCATTGATCTCTACGCCATCGTCGTGCACCTGTCCGGCCGCATCGACGCGGATGTGCTGCCGGTTCACGCTCAGCAGTTCGGGCCCGCCCGGGCCGCAGAGCAGCGAGACGCTGATCGGCTCGCCCTCCACCCACGGCTCCAGCACCACCGGCTCGCCGTGCGCGAGGCGCCGCAGCCAGCCTTCGTGCGCCGCGCCGAAACCATCGTAGGCGTGCGTCGCCACCGATCCCGCGCCATCGTCCGGCTTGACCACCCAGCGTCCGGACTCGGGGGCGTCCCCTTCGCTCCACGGCCGGGTCGCGGCGATGCCGAGCGCGGCAAGCCGCTGCGCGGTCGCGCGCTTGCTGGTGGCCAATGCGATCGCGCTGGCATCGCAACCCAGCCAGCGCGCGTCGCCCACCATGTAGTTCAGGCTCAGCAGCACGCCTTCGGATTCCGGCGCGACGACCCAGCTGACGTCGTGGCAGGCCGCCTGGCGGCGCACGAAATCCGCCGCGTCCTCGCCGGGCATGCGCGCGCAGCAGCTCACCCTGTGCGCGCCATCGCATGCCGGCGGCAACTCGCCGGGCAGCGCCGCGCAGGTAATCGCCACGTCGCCGATGCGCGCGAGATCTGCGATCATGGCGTCACGCATGGCCCGGCCCTGGCGCAGCAGATGCGGCACCGCGCGGGTGTCCATGGCGCCCGCGCTGATATATTCATAGACGAACACACGCGTCATCATTCCCTCTCCATGCACATCATCCCAGTCATCGATCTTCTTGACGGCCGCGTTGTCCGCGCGGTGCGCGGCCAGCGCGACCAATACCGCCCCATCGTGTCCGGCCTGCATCCGGGCAGCGATCCGGTGGAGATGGCGCGGGCGATGCTTGCGCACTGCGCCAGTGCCACGCTGTATATCGCCGACCTCGACGCGCTCACCGGGCGCGCCATCCAGCTCGATGCGCTGCGAGCGCTGTGCCAGGCCTTGCCGGAAACCGAACTCTGGCTGGACGCCGGCTTCGCCAGCGCGGCGCAGGCCACCGCGGCGCTGGCTGCGCTGCGCGGCGCCGGTGCGCGGGTGGTGCCGGTGTTCGGCAGCGAAACCCTGTCCGACCCGCCCGCCGTCACGGGCAGCGCGCCACCCTTCGACGCCTGGCCCGGCGCCGTGCTTTCGCTCGACCGGCGCCATGGCATGCCGCTGGGCAATGCGGCATGGTGGCAAGCCAGCGACGCCTGGCCTGCGCAACTGATCGTGATGGCGCTGGACCGCGTCGGCGCGTTCGAGGGACCGGACCTGGAAACGCTCGCGGCAGTCCGCGCGCAGGCGGGTGCCGGGCGCAGGCTGATCGGCGCCGGCGGCATCCGCCATGGCGCCGATCTCGCCGCCGCCGCGGATGCCGGGGCCAGCGCCTGGCTGGTTGCATCGGCCATTCATGATCTCCGTATCCCACCGGCTGGTCAGGGAGGACGTTCCTCCTGATCCGCGCGGGCGGGCGCCATCAAGCGAACCCACGGTTCACCAGGCTTCCGGGCAAATCAACGGATTGCCGCGTGAAATCTGGCGCAGGTGTGACTCCGCTCTCCGATTTCACGGGAGAGCGGAGCAATCAAGCGCATTGCTTCGGCGTACTTCGGCGTAACTTCCCGCTGGACACAGCGCCCACGCTCAAGTCCGGACGAGCAAGCATGCAAGCAGGCATAAACACGTTCCATGCCAGCCCGCCGCGCCGCGCTGGCGCGGCCTGGCGCCGCATGCGCCGCGCGCGGGCGTGACAGGTTGCCCCGCATACGGAGCACCGGTTGTGTCGTTGCCACCGCACCCGGCGCCTCCTCCAGGCATCGGCTTTTCCCCACCAGGCGCCATGCGCTCACGGTCGCGGGTGCATGGCAGGCAGGCGGCCAGCCGCTGGCACACGCTTTGCTCGACTAGGGCATGGCACCCGCAACCGATCTCCCCTCCGACACCCGTGGCCGCCCAGCCGGCCAGGCCAGCTGGACCTGTCCTTTCTGTGCGCTGCTGTGCGACGGGCTCGCCGTCCCGCAGGAAGGCCCGGACGGCCAGGCACCGGCGCTGAGCGACAGCACTTGCCCGCGCGCGGCAAGCGCGCTCGCGGCCTTCGGCCGGCTGACCATGGCAGCCAAGCCGTGCGCCGATGGCCGCCCGGCGACACTGCCCCAGGCGCTGGACGCCGCCGCGCGCCTGCTGCGCGCGAGCCGCCGCCCGCTGTTCGGCGGCCTCGCCACCGATATAGCCGGCACGCGCGCGCTTTACGCCTTGGCCAACCACTGCGGCGCCGTGCTCGACCATGCGCATGGCGACGCCATGACGGCCAGCCTGCGCGCGTTGCAGGATCGAGGCGCCTTTACGACCAGCCTGGCCGAGGTGCGCAATCATGCCGACCTGATCCTGTGCATCGGCACCCAGCCCTCGCGCAAGCACCCCGAGTTCTTCCGGCGCTGCGGACTGATGGATGGCGAACCGCCGTGCCCGCGCGAACTGGTCTTCCTTGGCACGCCGGCCGACCCGGCCGCCGCGCAACTCCCGAACGTGCGCAGCAGCGAGGTGGCGTTGCCCGAAGGCGAGGATCTGTACCGGACGCTTGCGTTGCTGAACGCCCTGTGCCGCCCGCGTGCGCTGGCCGGCGGCAACATCGCAACGGCTGCGCTGCGCGAACTCTCGGCCCGCTTGCTCGCTGCGCGTTATGCCGTGATCGTGTGGACGCCCTCCGCGCTCTGCGCGCAGGCGGGCGGCAAGCATGCCGCGCTGCTGATCGAAGGCATCCACCACCTGGTCAAGACGCTCAACCGCACCACGCGCGCCGGCGGCCTGTCGCTTGGCGGCGACGACGGCGGCAACACTGTCAACCAGGCCGTCACCTGGCTGTCTGGCCTGCCCCTGCGCACGCACGTGCACCCCGGCGGACTCGATCACGATCCGCATCGCCACCAGACCGAGCGCCTGCTGCGTGGCGGCGAGGTCGATGCCTTGCTGTGGGTTGCCAGTTTCACGCCGGACCTGCCGCCGCCCGCCAGCACCGTGCCCACCGTGGTGCTCGGGCATCCCGCGCTGGCCGCTGCGATGGCGCGGCGCCCCGGCGTCTTCATTCCGGTTTCGACCCCGGGCATCGGCTCGGCCGGCCACCTCTTCCGCACCGATGGCGGCATCGTGCTGCCGCTCACCCCGCTGCGCGACGACGGCCTGCCGACGGTCGCGGCAGTGGCGGCGCAAATGCTGGCGCGCCTGCAACACACGCCGGCGCCAACGGAGTCCGCATCATGAGCACATTGCGCCTGCATGGAGGCCGCGTGTACGACCCCGCGCGGGGCATCGACGGCCAGCTTGCCGACGTCTATATCCGCGCTGGCCGCGTCGTCGAACAGCCCCCGGGCACGCGCGCGGAGACGGAACTCGATATCGGGGGCATGGTGGTGATGGCCGGCGGCATCGACATGCACTCGCATATCGGCGGCGGCAAGGTCAATCTGGCCCGGATGCTGCTGCCCGAGGACCACCGCGACAACCTGCCCGCCGGCGGCCCGCTGGAACTGGCGTCCTGCGGCACCTGCACGCCCGGCACGCTGGCCACCGGCTACCGCTATGCGCAGATGGGCTATACCGCTGCGTTCGAGCCCGCCATGATGGCGTCGAACGCGCGCCAGACGCATTTCGAGATGGGCGACACGCCGGTCATCGATCATGGCGCCTATGTCATGCTCGGCAACGACGACCTGTTCCTGCGCATGCTGGCCGGGGGCACCGACTTCCAGCACATCCGCGACTATGTCGGCTGGACCATCAACGCCAGCAAGGCACTGGGCGTAAAGGTGGTCAACCCGGGCGGCATCTCGGCCTTCAAGTTCAACCAGCGCAAGCTGGACGTGGACGACCAGCACGTACACTACCGCATCACCCCGCGCGATGTGCTGCGCACGCTGAGCCAGGCCCTCACCGAACTCAAGGTGCCCCACCCCTTGCATATCCATGCCAGCAACCTCGGGGTGCCGGGCAATATCGAATCGACGCTTGCCACCATCGCCGCGCTGGAAGGCCTGCCGGGCCACCTGACCCACATCCAGTTCCACAGCTACGGCGCGGATGGGCCGCGCAAGTTCTCCTCGGCGGCGCTGCGCATCACCGACGCGGTCAACGCTAACCCCAATATCTCCATCGACGTCGGCCAGATCATCTTCGGCCAGACCGTGACCGCGTCGGGCGACACCATGATGCAGGTGAAAAACGCCGACCACGCCCACCCCCGCAAATGGATCGGCGCGGATATCGAGTGTGACGCGGGCTGCGGCGTGGTGCCGTTCCGCTACCGCGAGCAAAGCTATGTCAATGCGCTGCAATGGGCCATCGGCCTGGAAGTCTTCCTGACTGTGAAGAACCCCTGGCAGGTGACGCTGACCACCGACCATCCCAACGGCGGCCCGTTCACCAGCTACCCGCATCTGATCCGCCTGCTGATGGACAAGTCCTTCCGCGACGAGCAGCTTGGCAAGCTGCACCCCGAGGTCGCCGCCAACTGCGCGCTGCCCGATATCAAGCGGGAACTGACGCTATATGAGATTGCCGTGCTGACCCGCGCCGGCCCGGCGCGGCTGCTTGGCCTGCGTGATCGCGGCCACCTGGGCGCGGGGGCGGCCGCCGACATCGCGGTGTACCGCGAGGACGCCAACCGCGAAACCATGTTCAGCGCGCCGGAATACGTGTTCAAGGACGGCACCCTGGTGGCGCGCGCAGGGCGCATCGTGGCCACGCCCGCCGGTGGCACGCATTATGTCGAGCCCGACTATGACAAAGGCATCGAAAAGACCTTGCGCAAGTACAGCGACAGCCATCTCGCCCTGCACTTCGACAACGCCGCCATCGGCCGCGACGAACTGTGCGCCTGCTGCAATGGCGGGCGGCTGCTGCCCGCGCAGTGTGCCCCTCTGCGCAGGCAGGATACCGTATGAACACGCTCCCGACCTTGCCGCGCGCCTGGGGACACTTCGCATGCTGATCAACGGACTCACCATTGACGACACCTTCGCGGAAGCCTTTCCGATGAAGGCGACCCGCTTGCTGGTCACGGCGCATAACCTGACCTGGGCCCGGCATGCGGCAGCCGCGCTCACGGGCTTCGCCACCTCGGTGATCGCGTGCGGCTGCGAGGCCGGCATCGAGCGCGAGATCGCGCCGGCGGACTCGCCCGACGGACGGCCCGGCGTGGCGGTGCTGCTGTTCTCGATGTCGGGCAAGGAGCTGGCCAAGCAGGTCGAGCGGCGCGTCGGCCAGTGCGTATTGACCTGCCCCACCACGGCGGTGTATGCGGGGCTGGCCGAAGGCGAGGCCATCCCGCTGGCCAAGAACCTGCGCTTTTTCGGCGACGGCTGGCAGATCGCCAAGATGATCGACGGCGTGCGCTACTGGCGCGTGCCGGTAATGGACGGCGAGTTCGTCTGCCAGGAGACCACCGCGGTGGTCAAGGCGGTGGGCGGCGGCAACCTGCTGATGCTGGCGCGCGACACCGACAGCGCGCTGGCCGCGGCCGAGGCCGCGGTGGCGGCAATGCGCCAGGTGCCCAACATCATCATGCCCTTTCCCGGTGGCGTGGTCCGTTCCGGCTCGAAGGTCGGCGCCAGATACGCCGGCATGCATGCCTCCACCAACGACGCTTTCTGCCCCAGCCTGGCTGGCCTGGTCGCCGGCAGCCAGCTTGGATCCACCGTGCGCTGCGTGCTGGAGATCGTGATCGACGGCCTGACGGAAGCCGACGTGGCCGCCGCCATGCGGGCCGGGATCGCGGCACTCGCCGAGCGAGGCGCCGCCGCAGGGCTGGTGCGCATTTCCGCCGGCAACTACGGCGGCAAGCTGGGCCCCTTCCACTTTCACTTGCACCGGCTCGCCAGCCAGGGAGAATGCGCATGAGCGGCCTGACCCTGCGCCTCGCCAACGCCCCGGCGCTGCGGGTTGACCTGCGCCAGCTGACGCCAGCCGCCCTGGCCGGCATGGCACCGGACGCGGTAGCGCGCCTGCCTTTGTGGCATGGCAACGAGCGCATCGCCCTTGGCGAACTGTTTACCGTGCAGGCCCACGGCGGCGATGGCGAGCCCGCTCTCACTCTTGAAGGCGACCTGGGTCGCTTCGACCGTATCGGCTGGCGGATGTCCGGCGGTACGCTGCGGGTCGACGGCAACGCGGGCGACTACCTCGGCTGCGGCATGCAGGACGGCACGCTGCGCGTGAACGGCAATGCCGGCGACTTTGCGGCGGCGGCGCTGGCCGGCGGCAAAGTCGTCATCGGCGGCAACGCGGGAGACTTCGCCGCCGCCGCGCTGCCGGGCGACATGGACGGTATGCGCGGCGGCACGCTCGTGATCGGCGGCAACACCGGCGACCGCTTCGGCGACCGCATGCGGCGCGGCACCGCGATGGTGGCGGGCAACACCGGGGACTTCACGGCCTCGCGCATGGTCGCAGGCACCATTGCGGTTGCCGGTGCCGTCGGGACACACCTGGCCTACGGCATGCGCCGCGGCACCATCGTGCTGCTCAGCGCCAGGCCGCAGGCGCGCGCCACGTTCGTGCGCACCGACGGCAACTTCGATGTGTTCTGGACGTTGCTGGCGCGCCACCTGGCCCGCGCGGGCGGACCCTTCACGGCCTTGCCCGCGCTGCGGCCACGGCGGCTGGTGGGCGACCTTGCCGTGGATGGCAGGGGCGAGTTGCTGATCGTTGATTAAGGCCGGGCAAGCCGTTCCCGCCCCGGCCTGGAAGGAGCCCGCCATGCCGCATTCCCATGCCGACGCGCCAACTGCGGGCGACGATTGCTACGCGCTGCTCGACGACGCCACCGCCACGCCGGGCCAGCCCACCAGCCGCCTGTACACCGGCTTCCTGCGCGAGATCCGCTGCACGGATCCGGCCGGGCTGGCGCAGGCGTGGCAGGAGGCCGATGCCGCGATGCGCGGCGGCGCCCACGCGGTGCTGCTGGGCGACTACGAATGGGGCATGGCGCTCCATGGGCTTGGCCATCTCGCGGCGGCGGGGCCGCGTGAGCCTGCCCTGCGCATCCTGCTTTTCCGCAAGCTGGCCCGGCTCTCTCGCGCGCAGGTGGATGGCTGGCTGGCCAGCATGGACGGCGCGACGCCCTCTCCGGCCCGTGTCGGTGCATTGCAACCGAGCGTCGACCGCCCTGCCTTCCATACCGCAATCGCCCGCATCCACGAAGCGCTGCGCGCCGGCGAAACCTACCAGGTCAACTACACCTACCGGATCGATTTCGAAGCCTCGGGGTCCCCGGTTGGCCTCTACCGCCGCCTGCGCGCCCGCCAGCCGGTAGCCTACGGGGCGCTGATCGCCCTGCCCCACGACGCGCAGCAGCCCTTCATCCTGTCCTGCTCTCCCGAACTGTTCCTGCGTCATGAAGACGGCAGGCTCACCGCGCGCCCGATGAAAGGCACCGCGCGGCGCGGCACGACCCCGCCCGAAGACCGCTCGATTGCCCGCATGCTGGCCTCCGACGCCAAGAACCGCGCCGAGAACCTGATGATCGTCGACCTGCTGCGCAACGACCTGGGCCGGGTGGCGCAAATCGGTTCGGTCAGGGTGCCGGCGTTGTTCTCGATCGAGCCTTACGCCAGCGTGTTCCAGATGACCTCCACCGTTGAAGCGGTCCTGCCCGAGGCCGTGTCAATGCCGGCCCTCCTGCGCGCCCTGTTTCCCTGCGGCTCCATTACCGGCGCACCCAGACATCACACCATGGAACTGATCGCCGCGCTGGAAACCAGTCCAAGGGGCCTGTACACCGGCGCCATAGGGTGGGCCGACACCCCGGCTCCCGGCTCGGCGCGTGCCTGCGGCAGCTTCTGCCTGTCGGTCGCCATCCGCACGCTGGTGCTTGGCCCTGCCCGTGGCGGCGTGCGGGCGGGCCGCATGGGGGTCGGAGCCGGGATTGTGCTCGATAGTGAGGCCGAATCGGAATTCGAGGAGTGCGCACTGAAGGCCGCCTTCCTGACCGGCCTGGCGCCGGACCCCGCGCCGGCACGGTATCACGTGCGCGATCTGGCCATTCCCGACCTCATCGTTACCCGTACCGCGCATGCAGCCCGCACTATTTGACCTCGACCACACCCTGATTCCCTTGGAAGATAGCCCCCCGCCGGGGAGTGAAACCGCCTTTGGCTTTGACTTTGGGCCTTTAGTCCCTGGTCATCGGATTTGAAGTTAAGCAGTCCCCCTCACTCGCCATGCCAACCCAAACTCTCATCGTCGCCGCGCTCTCATCCCGCATGATGGCCGAATCCGCCGCGCAAGCCGGCCTGCGCGTCGCCGCGCTGGATCTCTTCGGTGACGCCGACACCCGCCACATCGCTGCCCACTGGGAGCCCATCGGCGCTGCCGGCTCGATGGCAATCGATGGAGAACACGTGCTCGCCGCGCTGCGGCGGATGCGCGACACCGAACACCCGTCTGGCTGGGTTGCCGGCAGCGGCTTCGAACAACTGCCAGAATTGCTCGATGCCGGCCATGCGCTGTTGCCGCTGCTCGGCAACAGCGCCGCCACCGTACGCTGCGTCAAGCAGCCCGGCGCGTTTTTCCGGCTGTTGGCCGCGCTCGGCATTCCGCATCCGGAAACCACCGTGGAAATGCCGCGCGATCCGACAGGTTGGCTATATAAAGTTGTCGGCGGCACCGGCGGCTACCATATCCGGCATTTGGCCTCCCAGGACGCCATCGCCGCCGATACCGCCGATACCGCCGAAACCACCAATACCGCCTCCTACTTCCAGCGGCAAAGACCCGGCCTGCCGATGTCCGCGCTATTCGTCGCCCACCGCCGCGGCGTCGATCTGGTTGGCATCAGCCTGCAGCGCATTGCGCCGCACCACGACTGTCCCTACCTGTTCCGCGGCGCTACCGGGCCGGCAATACTGCCTCAAGGCATCGCCTCGCGCCTCGTCGATATCATCCATTGCATTGCACGCGAAACCAGCCTGGTTGGACTCAACAGCATCGACTTCCTGTTCGATGCGCCGGACGTGATGGTGCTTGAAGTCAACCCGCGTCCGCCAGCCAGCATGGCGCTCTATGCCGATGCCTATCCGCTCGGCCTGATGCATGCGCACCTGCAAGCCTGCCGTGGAGAAATACCCGTGCGCCCGGCCGCGGGCCAGGCCGGCGTGCGTGGCTTTGAAGTCGTCTTCTCGCAAGCGCCGGTGCGGATCGACGCCACGCTCACTGCCGCGCTGATGCGCACCGGCTGGTGCCACGACATTCCCGTGCCCGGCAGCTACGTGGCCGCCGGCCACCCCTTCTGTTCCGTCTCGGCCGCCGGGCGGACAGCGGCCGAGACGGAAGCCGGACTGCGCACGCGCGGCGCGCAGATCCTGTCCCTGCTCAAGACGCGTCACGACGGACTTCGCGACACGGGCGGCATCGCGGCGTCTCTATTCAGCGGCCCGCACAGCCGGCGGCAGCACGCTTAGTATTCGCTTCCCCGCCCGCTTCTCTGCCCACTTCTCTGCCCGCTTCTCCACCCGTTTCTCCGGCGCCTAACGGTAGCGCTGCACCTGCTTTTCCAACGGCACCGGCTTGATCCTCGAGGCCTGTCCCGCACAGCCGAACGCCTCGAAGCGCAACCGCACCACGCTCTTGGCGCCCTTCTTGGCCGCCAGCAAGGCCTTGCGCGGATCGAACTCGCTGCGGTCGTCGGACAGCGACTTGCGGATTGCGCCGGTCATCGCCAGGCGTATATCGGTATCGATATTCACCTTGCGCACGCCGGTCTTGATGCCGCGCAGGATCTCCTCGACGGGCACGCCGTAGGTCTCCTTGATATCGCCGCCGTACTGGCGAATGATCTCCAGCCACTCCTGCGGCACCGAACTGGAGCCATGCATCACCAGATGGGTGTCGGGAATCTTCTGATGGATCTCGCGGATGCGGTCCATCGCCAGAATGTCGCCGGTCGGCTTGCGCGAGAACTTGTACGCGCCATGGCTGGTGCCGATGGCAATAGCCAGCGCATCCACGCCGGTGCGCGCGACGAAGTCGCGCGCCTGCTCCGGATCGGTCAGCATCATGTCGTGCGACAGGATGCCGGCGGCGCCGACGCCGTCCTCCTCGCCGGCCTGGCCGGTTTCGAGCGAGCCCAGGCAGCCCAGTTCGCCCTCCACCGATACCCCTACGGCGTGTGCCATCTCGCACACGCGGCGGGTCACGTCGACGTTGTAGTCGTAGTCCGACGGGGTCTTCATGTCTTCACGCAGCGACCCGTCCATCATCACGCTGGTGAAGCCGGAGCGGATCGAGGCCTGGCACACCGCGGGGCTGGCGCCGTGATCCTGGTGCAGCACGATGGGAATATCCGGATGTGTCTCCGCCGCCGCCAGCACCATGTGGCGCAGATAGGCCTCGCCGGCATATTTTCGCGCGCCGGCAGAGGCCTGCAGGATGACCGGGCTGTCGGTCTCCTCCGCGGCTTCCATGATGGCGTGGATCTGTTCCAGGTTATTGACGTTGAAAGCCGGCACGCCGTAGCCGAACTCTCCCGCGTGGTCGAGCAACTGGCGCAGGGATACAAGTGACATGATGGAACTCCGTGAGTTGACGCTGATTCGGTGAATTCGGTGAATTCGGTATGGCTTGGGCGCCCGTCAGGCGGCCGCCCGCTGCTCCAGCACCTCGAAGGCCGGCAGTGTCTTGCCCTCCAGGAACTCCAGGAAGGCGCCGCCACCTGTCGAGATATAGCCGACCCGCTCCGCGATACCGTACTTGGCGATGGCCGCGAGCGTATCGCCGCCACCGGCGATCGAGAACGCCTTCGATGTGGCAATGGCTTCGGCCAGCACCCTCGTGCCATTGCCGAACTGGTCGAACTCGAACACACCCACCGGACCGTTCCACACGATGGTGCCGGCAGCCATGAGCTGCCTGGCCAGTTGCGCTGCCGTGTCCGGGCCGAGATCCAGGACCATGTCGTCGTCCGCCACGTCGTCCGCACGCTTCACAGTGCCAGCGGCAGTGGCGCTGAACGTCTTGGCGCACACTACGTCGACCGGAATGGTCACCGCCGCGCCGCGCGCGGCCATCATGTCGATGATGGTGCGGGCTTGCGCCACCAGGCCCGCCTCGGCGAGGGAATTGCCGATCTTCAGGCCGGCCGCCAGCATGAAGGTATTGGCGATCCCGCCCCCCACGATCAGCTGGTCGACCTTGGCGGCCAGGGATTTGAGGATGGTGAGCTTCGTCGAAACCTTGGAGCCCGCCACGATGGCGACCAGCGGGCGCGCGGGCTGGCCCAGCGCACAGCCCAGCGCTTCGATCTCGGCGGCCAGCAGCGGGCCCGCGCAGGCCACTGGCGCGTATCTGGCGATGCCGTGGGTGGTTGCCTCGGCGCGGTGGGCGGTGCCGAAGGCGTCGTTGACGTAGATGTCGCACAGCCTGGCCATCTTCTGGGAGAGTTCGTCGCAGTTGGACTTCTCGCCCCTGTTCTCGCGGCAGTTCTCCAGCAGCACCACGTGGCCGGGCGGAACGTCGAAGCCGCCGTTGACCCAACCGGCCAGCAACGGCACCTCGCGCCTGAGCAGCGCCGAGAGGCGGCGGCGCACCGGCGCGAGGCTTTGGCGCGGATCGGGCTCGCCCTCCACCGGCCGGCCCAGGTGGGAAGTCACCATGACTGACGCGCCGGCTCGCAGGCAGGCTTCAATGGCGGGCACGGAGGCGCGGATGCGGGTGTCGTCGGTGATCTCGCCCGCGGCGTCCCGGGGGACGTTGAGGTCGGCACGGATGAAGATGCGTTTACCGGTGAGATCGCCGCTGGTGAGCAAGGACGACAGGGTCTGTACTTTACCGATGTGGGACATGGTGTGGGTCCTGGCGGATGTGGCAGGCGTATGGTTATCTGGTTTCTGCGTGGCTTGATCCATCGTGGGTCTGCTTCGCTCTCCCTGCCCGGCTCAGGCCAGCATCCGGCGCGCGGGCGCAAGCAGCGCCGGCACCTCTTCCAGCGAATCGATCACCGCGTCGCCACCCAGCGCGGCAACGCCGCCGGGGCCGGCATAGCCGTACCGCACCAGGAAGACCGGCATGCCCGCCGCACGCGCCGCGGCCACGTCAACCGCCGAATCGCCAACCAGCACGCTGCGCCTCTCATCGGCCTGCAGCAGCCGGCAAGCATGGCGCAGCGGCTCGGGGTCCGGCTTCATCCGCGCGATCGAGTCGCCGCCGACCAGGACCTCCAGGTACCTGGCCAGCCCGGTCACGGCCAGCAGCGGTGCTGCCAGCGCCGTGGGCTTGTTGGTCACGCACGCGATCCGGTAGCCCTGCTGCTGCAAGGCGGCCAGCCCGGTCTGCACGCCGGGGTAAACGCGGCCAAGGTGCCCGTTGACTTCCGCATAGTGGCGATGGAACACCGCCTCGGCGGAATCGGCGCCATCCCGGTCGCCGCTTGCCGCGGCCTCCAGCACGCGCCGCACCAGGTTGGGCACGCCCTTGCCGATAAAGCCGCTGATGGTGTCAAAGGGCAATGGCGCGCGGCCCAGTTCGTCCAGCATGCGGTTGGCAGCCTCCACGATGTCGTGCGCCGTATCGACCAGGGTGCCGTCGAGGTCGACCAGCACCGCGGTGTATGGCATGTCCGGTGCGATGCGCATCACGGCCTCCCCAGCAGAGAGCGCGCCGCATCCGCGACCCGCGCCGGCGTCAGGCCGAAGTGCTGGTACAGCGCATCGGCCGGCGCCGAAGCGCCGAAGGTGTCGATCCCCACGGTGGCGCCCCGCTCGCCCACCACCGCGCGCCAGGGCCAGGTGACGCCGGCCTCCACGCTGACGCGCGGCACGCCGGCCGGCAGCACCGCGTCCCGGTAGGCCGCATCCTGCGCATGGAAGCGCTCCACGCAGGGCATCGACACCACCCGCACGCGAATCCCGTCCTCGGCCAGGTGGGCGGCCGCGCGCATGGCGATCTCCACTTCCGAACCGGTGGCGATCAGCACCGCCTGGTGCGCTTCCGCATCCTGCAGCACATAGCCGCCGCGCCGGATGCCGGCAAGTTGCCCGGCATCGCGCGCGAACGGTGTCAGCGCCTGGCGCGACAGCAGCAGGCAGCTCGGCCCGTCGCCGCGCTGCACCGCGTCCAGCCAAGCGAGCGCGGTTTCCACGCCGTCGCAGGGGCGCCAGACCTGGTTGTTCGGGATCAGCCGCAGGCTCGCCGCATGCTCGACAGGCTGGTGGGTAGGCCCATCCTCGCCCAGGCCGATCGAGTCGTGGGTCAGCACATGGATCACCCGCTGCCGCATCAGCGCGGCCATGCGGATGGCGTTGCGGGAGTAGTCGGAGAACACCATGAAGGTGCCGCCATAAGGAATCAGCCCGCCGTGCAGGGCCATGCCGTTCATCACCGCCGCCATGCCGAACTCGCGCACGCCGTAGCTGACATAGTTGCCCTGCCCGGCATGGTTGACCCAGACCGAGGCCTTCACGTCGGTCAGGTTGGAGCCGGTCAGGTCCGCCGAGCCCCCCAGCAGCTCCGGCAAGGCGGCGGTCAGCGCTTCCAGCGTGAGCTGCGATGCCTTGCGCGTGGCGATCTTGCCGTGCAGGGCCGATGGCGTCTCCAGCAAGGCCATCAGCCCGGCCTCGAACGCTTCCGGCAACTTGCCCTGGTCGCGGCGCAGGAACTCCGCGGCCAGCTCAGGATGGGCCGTGCTGTACCAGGCGAAGCGCGCGTTCCAGTCGGCTTCGCGCGCGGCACCCAGCGCACGCGCGTCCCAGGCGGCGGCCACGTCTGGCGGCACCGCGAAGGGTTCGGCGTCCCAGCCCAGCGCTTCGCGCATGGCGGCGATCTCTTGCGCGCCCAGCGGCGCACCATGCACGTCATGCCCGCCGGCCTTCGCTGGCGCACCTTTGCCGATCACCGTCTTGCAGCAGATCAGCGTGGGCCGCTCGCCTTGCGTCTTGGCCTGGCGGATGGCCGCATCGATGGCGCGGGCATCGTGGCCATCGACGTTCGGGATCACATGCCAGCCGTAGGCCTCGAAGCGCCGCGGCGTATCGTCGGCAAACCAGGCCGACACCTCGCCGTCGATGGAGATGCCGTTGTCGTCGTACAGGCAGATCAGCTTGCCGAGCTTCAATGTTCCGGCCAGCGAACACGCCTCGTGGCTGATGCCTTCCATCAGGCAGCCATCGCCGAGAAACACATAGGTGTGGTGGTCGATGATGGTATGCCCGGCGCGATTGAAGCGTGCAGCCAGCAGCTTCTCCGACAATGCCATGCCGACCGCATTGGCCAGTCCCTGCCCAAGCGGGCCGGTGGTGGTCTCGATGCCCGGCGTGTGGCCGACTTCCGGATGCCCCGGTGTGCTCGAATGCAACTGGCGGAACTGCCGCAACTGCGCCGTCGTCAGCGCGTAACCGCTCAGATGCAACAGCCCGTACAGCAGCATGGAGGCATGTCCGTTGGAAAGCACGAAGCGGTCGCGGTCGGGCCACGCCGGGTTGGCGGGATTGTGGCGCAGGTGGCGCCGCCACAGCACCTCGGCCATCTCGGCCATACCCATGGGCGCGCCCGGGTGGCCGGACCTGGCCTGCTCCACCGCGTCGGCCGCAAGGAAGCGCAGCGCGTTGGCGCAGCGCGCCGCCGGATCGATACATTCTGGTGCGTTCATGGCCGGCTCCTTACTCGTCGGCGCGCTTGCGGCGCTCCATCATGCGCAGCACAAAGGGGGTGAAGATCAGTTGCATGGCGAGTTCCATCTTGCCGCCCGGCACCACGATGGTGTTGGCCCGCGACATGAAGGAGTCGTGCACCATGCTCAGCAGGTACTGGAAGTCGATCCCCTTCGGGTTGGCGAAGCGGATCACCACCATGCTTTCGTCCGGCGCGGGGATCTCCCGCGCAATGAACGGGTTGGACGTATCCACGCACGGCACCCGCTGGAAATTCACATGCGTGCGCGAGAACTGCGGGCAGATGTAGTTCACGTAGTCCGGCATGCGCCGCAGGATGGTGTCGGTCACCGCCTCGCTCGAGTAGCCGCGCTGCTTCTGGTCGCGCCACAGCTTCTGGATCCATTCCAGGTTGATCACCGGCACCACGCCGATCAGCAGGTCGGGGTAGCGGGCCACATTGACCTCGTCCGTCACCACGCCGCCGTGCAGGCCCTCGTAGAAGAGCAGCTCGGCGTCCTCTGGCAACGGCTCCCAGGCGGTGAAGGTACCCGGCTCCTGCTGGAAGGGGGCGGCCTCGTCGGCGTTGTGCAGATAGCGGCGCCGCATGCCGGTGCCGGACTCGGCATAGGTGCGGAACAGGTTTTCCAGCTCACCGAAGAGATTGGTGCCAGGGCCGAAGTGGCTGAAGTTCATATTGCCGCTCTGCTCTGCCTCGGTCATCCTGACCTTCATCTCGGCGCGGTTGTAGCGGTGGAAGCTGTCGCCCTCGATCACCACGGATTTCACGCCTTCGCGGCGGAAGATGTTCTCGAAGGTGCGGGTGACGGAGGTGGTGCCGGCGCCGGAGGAGCCAGTAATGGCGATGATGGGATAGCGTTCGGACATGTCCAGGCACCTCAGGCGGGAACGCGGAACAGGCTGCGTTCGTTGAACAGGGGATTGGGAAGCTCGGCGCCGGGCGGCTCGCTGTGATAGCGCTCGATCCGCTCCACCTCGTTGCGCGAGCCGAAGACCACGCCGATGCGCTGGTGCAAGGCGCTGGGCTGAACCGACATCAGCGGCTGCCTGCCCGTACTGGCGCGGCCGCCGGCCTGCTCCATCAGGAAGGCGATGGGATTGGCCTCGTACAGCAGGCGCAGGCGGCCGGCCTTGGCCGGGTCCTTGCTGTCGCGCGGGTACATGAAGACGCCGCCGCGCATCAGGATGCGGTGCGCCTCGGCGACCATCGAGGCAATCCAGCGCATGTTGAAATCCTTGCCGCGCGGGCCGGTCCGGCCTGCCACGCACTCGGCGATGTATTGCCGCACCGGCGCCTCCCAGAAGCGGCTGTTTGAGGTGTTGATGGCGAACTCGTGCGTGTCCGCGGGCACCGTGAGGTTGGCATGGGTGAGGAAGAACTCACCCAGGTTGGGATCGAGCGTGAAGCCGTTGACGCCGTTGCCCACGGTCAGCACCAGCATGGTGGTGGGCCCGTAGATGGCGTAGCCGGCGGCTACCTGCGCCGTGCCGGGCTGCAGGAAATGCAGTTCGGACACCGCATCCACGCCTTCCGGCGCGCGCAGCACGGAGAAAATGCTGCCCACGGAGACGTTGACGTCGATATTGGATGAGCCATCGAGCGGATCGAACACCAGCAGGTACTTGCCCCGCGGATACTGCGACGGAATCTGGTAAGGGGCCTCCATTTCCTCCGACGCCATGCCGGCCAGGTAGCCGCCCCACTCGTTGACGCGCAGGAAGGTGGTATTGCTCAGTACATCGAGCTTTTGCTGGGTCTCGCCCTGCACGTTGACGGCGCCGTCGGCGCTGCCATGCAGGCCGCCCAGCGCGCCGAACGCGACGGCGCGCGCAATCTCCTTGCATGCCATGGCGACGTTGAGGATCAGGCCGTTGAAGCCGCCGCTGGCCTGCGGATAGCGGCGGCGCTCCTCGATCAGGAACTGCGTCAAGGTCATTCGGTGTGGCTGGTTTTGATGTGGCATGGCAGGTCTCCTCTCTTTTTATCTGTCTTCACTTGGCGTGCCCGGGCAGCGCTATGTCTGCGCCGCTTCGCGCAAATGCCGCAGGATGGCGCGATAGCCACCGTCGGTATCCGGCGCGCCGAACACCGCGCTGCCGGCGACGAAGGTATCCGCGCCCGCCCGGGCGATATCCGCAATGTTGTCGGGCTTCACCCCGCCGTCGATCTCGAGCCAGACCGGCCGACCGCCTGCATCCGTGTGCCGGTCGATGCGCGCGCGTACCTCCCGCAGCTTGGCGAGCGTGCCGGGAATGAATTTCTGACCGCCGAAGCCCGGGTTCACACTCATCAGCAACACCATGTCGAGCTTGTCCAGCGTATGCGCCAGGTAGTCCAGCGGCGTGGCCGGATTGAACACCAGGCCCGCCTTGCAGCCATGCTCGCGAATCAGTCCGAGGGTGCGGTCGACATGACGGCTAGCCTCCGGATGGAAGGTGATGATCGACGCGCCGGCCTTGGCAAACATGGGGATCAGTGCATCGACCGGCTCCACCATCAGGTGCACATCGATGGGGATGGACACATGCGGACGGATCGCCTCGCACACCAGCGGGCCGATGGTCAGGTTCGGCACATAGTGGTTGTCCATCACGTCGAAGTGCACGAGGTCGGCACCCGCCGCCTCGATCGCGCGCACTTCCTCGCCCAGCCTGGCGAAGTCTGCGGACAGGATCGACGGCGCCAGGCGAATCGCCGTGCTTTTCCCGCTTGCATGGTCGTGGATATGCATATCACGCTGCCTCGAACAAGGTGCCGCGATGCCAGCGGCGCAGAGCGGCCAGGTCGGCCCAGCGGTGGTCCGCGCCCGGCAGGTGCTGCGGCATGGGTTCTTCCGGATCGCCCAGATGCGGGAGCACCAGCAGCGCACCGTCGAAGCGGTCCTGCGAGGTATAGGCAGTGGGTGTGATGACGGTGGGAATGCCCGCGGCCTGCGCGGCGCGCAAGCCATTCTCGGAATCCTCCACCGCCAGGCAGTCTGCCGAGTCCAGGCCGAGCCGGTCCAGCACGGCCAGGTAAACATCCGGCGCCGGTTTCTTCCCGGCGGTGGTGCCTGCGTCGCAGATGACGGCGAAGCGCTGGCGCCAGGCTACGCCCAACGGCGCGCGCAGCAGCGCATCGAGGTTGGCCGGCGTAGTGGTAGTGGCGATCGCGATAGGCATGCCGGACTGGCCGGCCTCCTCGATCAGCCGCGCAATGCCCGGGCGCAACGGCAGCGCGCCGCCGCTGACTCGCTCGGCATAGTGACGGGTCTTGATGGCATGGACCGCCTCGATGGTCTCGCGCACCTGGCTCCCGCGGGCCTCCTCGGGGTCCGCCATGTGCCAGTAATGCAGCAGCCTCTCCTTGCCGCCGGCCACTTTGAGCAGCCGCGTGTAGAGCGGCACGTCCCAGCACCAGTCGAGGCCGACTTCGGCAAATGCCGCATTGAACGCCTGGAGATGCGCGGACTCGGTATCGGCAAGGGTACCGTCGACATCGAAGATCAGGGCTTGCATGGCTCACTCCTCATTGGTCTGCCAGGGCTGCCGGCGCGAACACGCGGCTGGCGAGCAGGTCGGGGGCGGTGATGGTGGTCAGCGCGAGGTCGTCCGCGACCACGCCGGGATCCTGCAGCAGGCGGGAGGCGTGCCGCAGCCGCGCGCGGTCGAGCGCGTTGCGCACGCTGCGGGCGTTGGCAAAATGCGGCTGCGCCATGCGGCGCGCAAGGTAGTCGGCAAAGACCGCGCGGCTTTGCTCATCGAAGCGATACTGCATCTCGCCAAGCATCAGGTCCGCAATCTGTCCCAGTTCGTCGACCTGGTAGTCGGGAAAGTCGATGTGGTGCGCGACGCGCGAGGACATGCCCGGATTGGATTCGAAGAACCGGTCCATGCGGTCCTTGTAGCCGGCCAGGATCACCACCAGGTCGTCGCGGTTGTTCTCCATCACCTGCAGCAGGATCTCGATGGCTTCCTGGCCGTAATCGCGCTCGTTCTCGGGCCGGTAGAGGTAGTAGGCCTCGTCGATGAACAGCACACCGCCCATCGCCTTCTTCAGGATTTCCTTGGTCTTGGGCGCGGTGTGGCCAATGTACTGGCCGACAAGGTCATCGCGCGTGACCGCCACCAGGTGCCCCCGGCGCACGTAGCCGAGTTGATGGAGAATCTGCGCCATGCGCATGGCCACGGTGGTCTTTCCGGTACCGGGATTGCCGGTGAAGCACATATGCAGGCTGGGCGCGCCGGCGCTGAACCCGCGCGCCGCCCGCAGCTTGTCCACCAGCAGCAGCGCGGCGATATCGCGGATGCGCCCTTTCACTGGCGCCAGCCCGATCAGTTCGCGGTCGAGCTGTGCCAGCAAATCAGCGATTCCCGAACTGGCGAGCACGTCCGCCAGCGTGCCAGGCGGCTGCAGGTGCGAGGGAGATTCCGGCGCTGACATGGCGTCCTCCATGATTGTCGGCGAGATGCTGCGGACTCAGTAGCGGCTACCTTCGGGACGCGCCTGCGCGGCATAGCCCTCGATCGAGTAGCGCATCGTGCGCCCCGGTTCCTCCTGCCGCACCAGCCGAAAGCCCGGCTCGTCAGCGGGACGGTTGACGATGAAGGACATCACCACCGATTCCACCGTATGCGTCGCGTCGAAGGCCATCACGCGGATGTAGTGGTTGGGGAACGTCTTGCGCGCGTTGTTGATCTCCAGCAGGATGCCGGCGGCGTCGCGCAGGTCGAACATCGGCAGTCCGAACATCTCCCAGTACGTATTGCGCGGATGGGGGTCGTCGGTGTACTCGATGCCCACCGCCCAGCCCTTGTTCAGGCAGTACTCGAGCTGGCTGGTGATCTGCGCGTCGGTGAGTTCGGGCAGGAAGGAGAAGGTGCCTTGTGTAATGCGCATGATGTCCTCGTCTCTTGTTCGTTGGTGTCAGGTACGGCGCGGGCTCAGGCCACGGACGCGGTGGGCACGAAATCCGAGGTATCGGTCGGCGTGTAGTTGAAGCTGATGTCGCCCCACGTATCAAGCGCTGCCCGCAGCGGCGAGCACCATCTGGCTGCGTCGCGCAGGATGTCGGGCCCTTCGTTGACGATGTCGCGCCCCTCGTTGCGGGCCAGCACCATGGCTTCCAGGGCCACGCGGTTGGCCGTGGCGCCGGCCTGGATGCCTTGCGGGTGGCCAATGGTGCCGCCGCCGAACTGCAGCACCACGTCGTCGCCGAAGAGGTCGAGCAACTGGTGCATCTGGCCGGCGTGGATGCCGCCCGAGGCCACCGGCATCACCTTGCGCAGCGAGGCCCAGTCCTGGTCGAAAAACAGTCCGCGCGTCAGGTCGGTCTTGGTATAGGCATCGCGGCAGACGTTGTAATAGCCCTGCACGGTGAGCGGATCGCCTTCCAGCTTGCCCACCGCGGTACCGGTATGCATATGGTCGACACCCGCCAGGCGGAGCCATTTGGCGATCACGCGGAAGGACACGCCGTGGTTCTTCTGGCGCGTGTAGGTGCCATGCCCGGCGCGGTGCAAATGCAGCACCATGTCGTTCTGCCGGCACCAGTTGCTCATCGACTGGATGCAGGTCCAGCCCACGATCAGGTCAATCATGATGATCACCGAGCCCAGCGATTTGGCGAACTCGGCGCGCCGGTACATTTCCTCCATGGTGCCGGCGGTGACGTTCAGGTAGCTGCCCTTGACCTCGCCGGTAGCGGCGGACGCCTTGTTGACCGCATCCATCACGAACAGGAAGCGGTCGCGCCAGTGCATGAAGGGCTGCGAGTTGATGTTCTCGTCGTCCTTCATGAAATCCAGCCCGCCCTTCAGCCCTTCGTAGACCACGCGGCCATAGTTCCGGCCCGACAGGCCCAGCTTGGGCTTGGTGGTGGCGCCCAGCAGCGGGCGGCCGAACTTGTCCAGGCGTTCGCGCTCGACGATGATGCCCGTGGACGGGCCGGCGAAGGTCTTCACGTAAGCCACCGGGAAGCGCATGTCTTCCAGGCGGGCCGCCTTGATCGGCTTGAAGCTGAACACGTTGCCGATGATGGAGGCGGTCAGGTTGGCGATCGAGCCTTCCTCGAACAGCGACAGGTCATACGCCACGTAGCAGAAGAACTGCTCGGGATTGTTCGGCACCGGATCCACGCGGTAGGCCTTGGCGCGGTACATATCGCAGGCGGTGAGCCGGTCGGTCCACACCACCGTCCACGTGGCCGTGGACGACTCGCCAGCCACCGCGGCGGCAGCCTCGACAGGATCCACGCCCGCCTGCGGCGTGATGCGGAACAGCGCGAGCAGGTCGGTGTCCTTGGGCTCGTAGCCTGCATCCCAATAACCCATTTCCTTGTACTTCATCACGCCTGCGTCGTAACGCTTGCGGGGCTTGGCGGTGGCTTGGATCGTCTCAGGGGCGTTCATGGTGGTTTCCTTCCCGTGGGTTGGCTGCATTAGCTGCATCGACTGCGTGTGAGGGAAAAGATATCCAGCTATCCACATAAGGTAAATTCAGATATTCTTAGCCCGCATATAAGGGATCCCTTATCTGACAAGGTGGTGCGTACCTCATGTCCTTTCTCCGCTCCCTCACCCTTCGCCAGTTGCAGATCTTCGTCACCGTTGCCCGGCACGCCAGCTTCGTGCGGGCGGCCGAGGAACTGCACCTGACCCAGCCCGCCGTCTCCATGCAGGTCAAGCAACTCGAGTCCGTGGTCGGGCTCCCGCTGTTCGAGCGCGTCAGCCGCCAGCTCACGCTGACCGAGGCCGGCGACCGCTTCCTGCATCACGCCTCGCGCATCCTGGGCGAGGTGAAAGACGCCGAGGACGGGCTGCAGGCGGTCAAGGGCATCGACCAGGGCTCGATTTCCATCGGGCTGATCAGTACCGCCAAGTACTTCGCGCCCAAACTGCTGGCCGGCTACTCGGCGCGCTATCCGCACGTCGACGTGCGCTTTGCCGAAGGCAACCGGGAAACGCTGCTGCGCCTGCTGCAGGACAACGAGATCGACCTCGCGCTGATGGGCCGGCCCCCGCGCGAACTCGACGCCGTGTCCGAACCCATCGCCACGCATCCGCACGTGATCGTGGCCTCGCCCCGGCATCCGCTACGCGATGCCGGGGGCTTCGATCTGCAAGAACTGCGCCACGAAACCTTCCTGCTGCGCGAGCCAGGATCCGGCACCCGTACGGTGGCCGAGCAAATGTTCAAGCACCACCTGTTCGCGCCGGCCAAAGTGGTCACCCTGGGCAGCAATGAAACGATCAAGCAAGCCGTGATGGCAGGCATGGGCATCAGCCTGTTGTCACTGCACACTCTGTCACTGGAATTGCGCACCAAGGAGATTGCACTGCTGGATGTGGCGGGCACGCCGATCGAGCGCGTCTGGCATATCGCGCACATGGCGAGCAAGCGGCTGATGCCGGCCAGCGAGGGCTGCCGGGCGTTCCTGCTGGAACACACCGCTGAGTATCTGGGGAGGGAGTACGCCGGGCTGCTGCCCGGGCGGCGCGTGGCCTAGGGACGGGAGATCTGCCTGGGCGCGTACCGCGCCCGGGGTTCGCCGATGCGCGGCAGGCGTCCATCCAACGAGAGACCCGAAGTGCCGCCGAGGCCGCACGACGAGCATGTGAGAGAACCGCATGCACGCGAGCATGCCGCGGGACTGCCCGCACCACTGCGCAAGTAGGCCCTTGTCACATACCGTTGGACTGTCTTTAGAACTTGTGGCGAATACCCGCGGCGACACCGAGCATATTGCTTTGGCCGCTGGCTAGCGTGTAACTATTGCCAAGGGAAAGGCTGTTAGCAAAGCCAATCATCGGGGAATCCAGTCCCAGGCCCGCATTCTTTGAATATGCCGTGGTCAGGTAGACATCAGTCCGCTTGGAAAGCGTGTAGTCCGCGATAAAGGCAACTTGCCATGGGTTCGGCACCGACTTGTTGGCGAAGAAACTCTTGACGTTGTCGTAGTTGTACTCAAGCGTCAGGCCAAGCGCCGGCGTCACCTGGTAGTTGGCGCCGATCCAGTAGAAGTCGTCGCGCTCGATCAGACTGCCATTCTGGTCCTTGTTCTGACCCCAGCGGTAGCCGCCCATGATCTTTGCCGCGCCGAACGCATAGCTTGCCGCGACCGTCGCCTTCTTGAAGCTGCCGCTGCCGAGGGCGGCCGCGGTCGCCGGGTTGGAAATGGTCGGGTTGAACTGGTCGTAAGCCAGGGCCACACCGACAGGGCCAGAGATATAGGTCAACCCTGCGCCGTAGGCGGTGTCGCGGCGGAACTGGCCCGGCACTTCGCCGTTGCCACCGAGCAATGGGCCGTTGGCCACCGTCGTCGGCAATGCCAGGCCGGTACCGAAGGACCAGTGTGCCAGTGCAGAGACCGAGCCGAACCGGCCGGTGTACTTGATGGTGTTGTCCTCGCGGAAGTTCGCGCCTGTCAGCATCACGATCGGTTCATACTGGGTGGCAAAGGCTGCCGGCACGAAGTTCGCGATGCTCTCGAACATCGAAGTGTACTGACGGCCGAAGGTCACCTGGCCGAACTGCGTGCTCTGGATGCCAACGTAGGCCTGTCGACCGAACAGGCGGCCGCCTTGCTGCGACGTGCCGGTATCCAGGTTAAAGCCACTCTCCAGTACGAAAACGGATTTCACGCCGTTGCCCAGATCTTCCACGCCGCGCAAGCCCCAACGCGAGCCGGACAGGCCGCCGGAGTCCATGCGGTAGACATGGTTGGACGGGCCCGCATTGAACTTGTTGGCTGCGGTGGGAACGGCGCCGACATGGTTGGCGAACTCAACGTTTATATCCGCCACGCCATATAGCGTCACGCTGCTCTGTGCGTGTGCGCCGCCGGTGCAGATTGCGCCCGCAGCGATGAGTGCGTGATTAAGCTTGCTCAGCTTTCTGAATGATCCCATTGCCTCCTCTCCTCTAGATTATTTTTTTCGCCTGTCACAAGCGATGCCATCAGCCACGCGTGTCGTGGCCATGGCGAAGAACACCCCAAGTTGCTTAGGGCGCCTCAACAGCAACCGCACCGACAAATCGGTTGCCCGGTCAGTTCCTTGAGTCCATGGACTCTACACCAAATATATTATTGTCGACAACAATAAATTTGAGCGCGGCAAGCCAGCCATTGGTTTACGGACCGATTCGTCGATGCACAAGAATGGAGAGAACAGCAGATGGGGCGTGAGGCGGCCTCAACCTGATGCGGCGAGCCGACAGCCATGATGAAGTGCCATCCCGTGTGGATGATTGCAGCAGCGCGAGGGTGGAGAGAGCCGTAGATGACGGTGAAGCCGGGCAAGCGCCGTCGCTCCACGCCGTCGTCGCGCCGCGGGTAATGCTTGACAGTGCCCGGCTTGACAGTGCCCAGCCGGTCGCATTGATTGGCGAAACCGTCCACGATGCCCCGCAGGTAGCACATGCGGGATGCGGTACGTCAATAGAGATTGGCAATACGACTACACGCGCCGGACTGCTTCGCGTAGCTACCGCGGTGGCAGCCACCGGCACGAAGCATCAACAGAAGGAACTGCGTACCGCAGGCATCAAACCAGTAACCCTGATGGCCCGCAGGTGCAACTAGGCGGCCTTGCGCCGCCTGGCTGTTTGCGCAGTGTGCTCCCGCGTGGCCGAGCCTTTGTCGTCCTTTGAGACCACCGGAGCACCGGGCTTCATCTTGAGAGCACGCAGCGCGGCATCCCTCGCCTCATCCAGCCGCTTCTGGGCAACGGAGAGCAGCAACTTCTCGTCACGCTTCTGCGCCGCGTTTTGAAGCGCACGCCAGGTCTTCAACGAAGCAGGAATGGATTGCGGAGCGGCAGATAGTCCAAGGCGAGCGTAGCGCAACGTGCGAAGCGAGATGGATTGCAGCATGTCAACCAGCAATCTGTTGGCACACAAATCGACAATCGCAAAGTTCAGCAGAAAGCTCTCGACAGCATAGGCGTCGACCGACTCCTCCGCTGCCTTGGCAAGCTTCGGCATGCGCTCGTCGAGGACTTCCTGAAGCCCGTCCGAGTTCTCGCGCACGACCTGCTCCAGCATCGTAACGTAGAGTACTGCTCGAACCTTGAAGATATCGCGAAGCTCCATCTCGCCCGGCGCGGTGACGATGGCACCGCGCCTGGCCTGAAACTCGACCAGCCGGTCTCGTTCGAGGATGCGCATAGCCTCCCTGACTGGCGCGCGGCTTACATGCAGGACTTCGCTAATGTCCTTCTCAAGCAGACGCTGACCCGACCGGATCAGATCGAGCGTGATCACGCCCGCCAGTCTGGCGGCGATCTGTTCGGCAATGGGCGCGGATGCGCGTGCCCAGTCCTGCCCTCTCAGCACGGCGTGCTCGACGGCCAGCATCAGCTGGTTTTTTGGCGTGAGGAGGCTGGAGAGATCCGGGAGGTTTTCAGTCTTACTTCTGCTCATGGTTTCGAATACCGGTGTACTGTCCTGGACGCCGCATGGCTGCTGCGTAACTTCGGTATTCTATCCTTCCCCGGTCCTCGATCCGGCGCGATGCGCTGGCCAGGCGGAAGATCTCCGCGAGCCAGCGCAAGGAGCGTCCGTAAGTCCGTAATGCCCTGGCCTTATGAAGGCTTATGCCCTGCTCGCCCGCGGAGGTGCTGTCTGCCGGCGCACGGTGCCGCTTGCGGCCCGGCTCTCCTTGGGGCTGCAACCGAATTGCGCGTGATACCAGCGCGAGAATCCGCTTGGCGCGGAAAAACCCAGCAGGGTCGCCACCTCGGTCAACGGACGATCGCTCTCGATGACGTGACGCGCTGCGAGTTCCGTGCGGATGTCGTTAACGATCGACGAGAAGCTCTGCCCCTGTTCCGCCAGCCGGCGCTGGACCGTGCGGCACACCACGCCCAGGTGCTCGGCCACCTGTTCGATGCTGCAGCGCCCACTGGGCAACAGCAGAAGGATCGTGCGACGCACGTCCTCAAGCATTGTCGCCTGCTGCGACATGGCGGACGCGTCTATCAACTGCTGCGCGTAGCGCACCATGGCCGGATCGGCCGACGGGTTGCGTGCATCGAGATCGGCCTTCGCGCAGATGATGCAGTTGAAGTCGTAGTCGAACTCGACGTGAGGGCCAAAAAACCGATGGTGTGCACTAAGGTCGCGCGGCGCCGGGTGCTCGAAGCATACGCGCCGCGGCTCCCAGTCGGGCTTGAGGAGTTGGCGAATCAACCGCACCATTACCCCTAGTGCCAGTTCAACCCTTTGGCGCGTTGGCTGATGTGCGTTGCCAGCCATTACCGCCTCGCGAATAATGACCAGTCCTCCGCATTCCTCGACCGTCAGCGACAGCGCACCATTGAGCATCGCCTGGTAGCGCATCAGCATGCCAAGCGAGTCGCGCAGCGTTGCCTGGTCGCGGATCAGCAATCCTACCGCCCCAAGATTGGACAATAGCCGCGACTCGGCCATGCACAGCCCGAAACTCTCGTTGCCTGACATGGTTGCGGACGCCTGGAGCAGGCGTCCAAAACGCTCGACTGGAATCATGAGGTCCGGCTCGCGCAGTACGCTCGGACTTATCCCTGCGTCAAAGAGCATTCGCACCGGATCCAGCCCGGCGGCACGAGCGACCTCGCTGTAGTTCGTGAGGGCCGCGGCGCGGACAAGTAACGACATCGGGGAACTGACGTAGGAGGGTGACATAGAATGATAAATGCCTGTCATGTATTGTCAAGCGGGAGAAACCCGCGACGCCCAAACTCGCCAGGATCGAAGGACACAATCGGCAATGGGAGACAAACGTTCATGATTCAACGCCTAAATGCGGCACCCGCAGCGGTCCGCGCAACCTCTCTGGGCAACTCGATCCATGTCGAGCCAGTCACCTGCACGATCGGTGCGGAGCTCAGCAACGTCAACCTGGGCGCGGCTGCCGAAGACGACCAACTGATGGCCGAAATCCGGGCCCTGCTCTTAAAGTACCGCGTGCTGTTCTTCCGCGACCAGGACATCACTCGCGCGCAGCACGTGGCCTTTGCGCGCCGCTTCGGCGAACTGGAGGACCATCCCGTGGTGGGCAGCCATCCCGATTACCCCGGACTGGTTCAGATCTACAAAACCCCGGACAGCCCTCCCGAGCGCAACGAGAATTCCTGGCATACCGATGCCACCTGGCGCGAAAAGCCTCCGTTGGGCTGCGTGCTGCGCTGTATCGAATGCCCGCCTGTGGGTGGCGACACGATGTGGGTCAACATGGTCGAGGCCTACAACCAGTTGCCCGAGGATATCAAGACGAAGATCGCCTCATTGCGCGCGCGCCACAGCATCGAGGCAAGCTTCGGCGCCGCGATGCCGATCGAAAAGCGTCTTGCACTGAAGGCTCAGTATCCGGACGCCGAGCACCCGGTGGTGCGCATTCATCCCGAAACCGGGGAGAAAGTGCTGTTCGTCAACGGGAGTTTTACGACGCACTTCACAAATTACAACGTGCCGGCCAACGTCCGCTACGGGCTGGACAAGGCGCCGGGGGCCAGTAATCTGCTGAACTACCTGGTCAGCCAGGCCATGATCCCCGAATACCAGGTGCGTTTCCGTTGGAAGAAAAACAGTGTTGCGTTCTGGGACAACCGCTCAACCCAACACTACGCAGTGATGGATTACCCCCCGTGTCACCGAAAGATGGAGCGTACCGCCATCATCGGTGACGCGCCTTACTGAAAGATCGACATGGCCTCTGCGAAAACGACCGTTCTCATCGTCCCTGGCTTGCGTGACCATGTGCCGGAACACTGGCAGACCCTGCTGGCGGCGAAGCTGCCTGACGTGGTCAGCGTCGCCCCGCTTGAGCAAGACAAGCTGAGCTGCGCTGCCCGCGTCGACGCGATCGATCGCGCGCTGGCCACCATCGAGGGGCAGGTGATCATCGTGGCGCACAGCGCAGGCGCGATGATGGTCGCCCATTGGGCGGCAAGAGGCGCCAAACGCGAGATCCTCGGCGCACTGCTTGCAGCGCCCGCGGATCTCGAGACGCCCATGCCGGCAGGCTACCCGACAACCGACACACTGAGCGACCACGGCTGGCTGCCGATCCCTCGCGGCAAATTGCCGTTTCCGAGCATCGTTGCGGCAAGCAGCAACGATCCCCTGACGCGTCTCGATCGTGCCCGTGACCTGGCGCAGGCATGGGGCAGTCGCTTCGTCGAACTCGGCGAGGTCGGGCATCTGAATCCCGCGTCAGGCTATGGCGAGTGGCCGCAGGCCGAAGCGTTTATTCGCGAACTCTCGTGACCGAAACATGGCCGAGTGCCATCGGCCGGGAAAAAAGGACCTGGACTGCGGAATTTGAAAACGACAGTGCCACCAGGGACGACCGGCCAGGTTCAACGACGATCCCAACGACCACGATCCGTGTACTTACCTGACGGCCGTGCCGGAACGGTAGTAACCCAGCCGGCCAGTTGCGCGGCCGGGCTACTGCCGGGGCACCGGATATTTCTTATTATTCTGGCTGGTAGTTAATGGACTTCAGCAGCGCGGACTGTTGCTGGTATGCCTGCTTCAGGTCCGCCATCAACGCTTCCGAGGTGGCGCCCTCGCCCTGCTCCATGCCCATGTCCCTGACGCGGTTCTGCACTGCGGGTTGCTTGAAATACGCCAGCGTCGCCTCGCGGATTTTTTGCTGGACTGCCGGAGCGACATCCGGGCGGGACCACACGGCGAACCAGCCTGCTTCCGCCAGTTGCGGGTAACCGAGTTCCTTGAAAGTCGGCACATCCGGCAATCCGGCAATCCGCGTCGGATAGTTCAGCGCAATCGCTTTGATCTTTCCGGCTTTGATCAGCGGCAAAGAGGTCGTCACGCCATCGAACATCAGGGGCACATGGCCGCCCATCAGGTCGTTCAATGCCGGTGGCGAGCCCTTGTAGCCCACGTGCCGCATTTGCACATGCGTGAGTTGCCCGAGCAGCATGCCCGAGGTGTGGCCCTTCAGTCCCGCAGCGTAAGAAGCGAAGACGAGTCCGTCTTTTTGCGATTTGCCGTAGTCCACCAACTGCTTCAGGTTGGAGACGGGCACATCCTTGTTGGCAACCAGCACCAACCCCGTGCGACTGATCTGGGCCAGGGGCTTCAGGTCCGCAAAGGGGTTGTAATGGACCTTGTAGGCCAACGGCGCTTCGCTCACGACGCCGCCCTGGATGACTAGGAGAGTATGGCCATCCTTGCCGTTGGACTGCAAATCGCTGATCGCCAGCGCGCCGGCGGCACCGGGCTTGTTCTCTACGATGACCGGCTTGCTCAATGTCTTCTGCAGCCCTTCCGCCAGCAGCCGCGCCAACGCGTCGGCACTGCCGCCGGCAGGCCCCGCCACCACCAGACGGATCGGCTTGCTGGGCCAAGCCTCCTGGGCCTGGGCCATGGGAATCCCACCGGCGACACCGACACCGATCGCCAAGGCGTAACCGCGCCACCGGAAGTTATTGGTCTGCTTCTTCATGTCTATACCTTTTTGATTGCTACGCTTTGCGTGTCTGGAAAGGTCTGTCGCCGATGACCTCGATGCCGCGTTTAACCTTCAGGCCGGCGATCCTGCGGCGGGCTTTGCGATACATTCACCCTTTGTCCTTTGTCCTTTGTCTATTCTCGGATCGCACCGGGTCAACCGGCTTGACCGATTACGACAAGTCTTTGCCATTTCGCGCAAACAGCGGGAAAACCCTAGCAAGATATAGCGAGCGCACTTTCGAAGCCGTCTCCTGCGAGCGCTGCCAGTATCAGCCGTGCAGGGATCGAGGTCTTGAGGTTCCATGGCCGCAAGGCCTCGTCGTCGTCGACGCTCGCGGCGAACGGCAGCGCTTTGAACAGGGCAACGAGATACGGGTATGTATCGATGCCGTTGGCCCTGGCGGTGTCCGCCAGGGAGTGCGGGTTGGCCGAAGCGCTGGCCCTTATGGTGATCCCGTGCTCCCTGCGTCAGCGGATTACTGTCATAAAAGGCCAAGTTCAAGGCGTGCAAGGTAAAGCGGGAAGTAGCGCCAGGCTAGATGATCCGGTGCGAGAAGTCCTTGCCGAGCGTCGTGTCGTCGAACGTGATGCCGCCTTGCTCGTGGGCCTTGACTGATCGAGCTTCGAATTCCAAAGCGCGCACGGCGACACAAGGAAAGCGCCCGGCAATGCTGATGGCCAGCAGTCACCACTGCCGCCCTGGCCCGAAGGCCTTGCTCCACACCGTCCACACGACAGCAGGCTGCACTAATAGCCATCAGTTTCGAGAATCACTAGAGGAGACAGAATTGAACCCTTGTACGAGTAACGCGATGCCGGCTGAGCCGGCCGCGGCTACCACTGGTGCCCGACCCTACGCGTGGGTCGTGTTTGCATTGATGTTTTGCCTGTTACTGTCCGACTACATGTCGCGGCAGGCGATCAACGCCTTGTTTCCACTCTTGAAAGTGCAGTGGCAGATTTCCGATACACAGCTCGGTTCGATTAGCGGCGTGGTGCCGTTGGCGGTCGGCGTGCTGACCCTCCCATTCTCCATCATCGCGGACCGCTGGGGACGAGTCAAAAGCATTGCACTGATGGTTGCGGTGTGGAGTGTCGCCACGCTCGGGTGCGCCATTGCCAGCACCTACCACGAGATGTTAGTCGCGCGCTTGTTCGTTGGTGTCGGCGAGGCTGCCTACGGAAGTGTCGGCTTCGCCATGCTTGTGAGCGTCTTTCCAAAGCATATGCGGTCCACCATTGCCGGAGGCTTTACGTCCGCAGCCGCTTTTGGGTCCGTGCTCGGTGTTTCGCTTTCCGGCATCATTGCGACGCACTTCGGCTGGCGATGGTCGATGGGTCTGATGGCGATCATTGGCTTCGTGCTGGTGATCATTTATTACTTCGTGGTCACGGAAGAAAAACTCGCAAGCGCGCAACCGGACAATGCGAACGGAACTCAGGTATACGGGCATGTGAAACTGACACCGCGTGCGTTTTTCGCTGGCCTGTTTCCGTCCCGTTCCGTCTTTTGCGCGTACCTCGGCTGCGCCCTGCAGATCTTCGTTCAGGGCACGCTTTTCGTGTGGCTGCCCAGCTACCTGAATCGCTACTGGGGCATGCCAGTCAGCCAGGCGGCCGTACTGGCGGCCGGGCTCGTCCTTGTCAGCGGCCTGGGCCAGCTCATGTGCGGTGTGATGACCGATCGGATCAGCGGGGATTCGTCGCTCAAGCGGTGGAACATGGCCATTGGCTATTGCCTCGTGCTAGGCACGCTGCTGGCGATCGCGTTCCGCTTGCCACAAGGTAATCTGCAACTCGCCCTCCTTGCGCCCGGGGTGTTCTTCCTTGCGAGCTCGTTCGGCACATGCAGCGCGATCATTGCCGGAGCCACACCGCCAGCTATTCATGGCTCGGCATTTGCCACACTGACGTTGTTCAACAATATATTGGGCCTCGCAGCAGGCCCCTTTGTCACCGGTATGGTAGCGGACGCGGTCGGTCTTCAAGTCGCCTTGCGCTGGCTACCGCTCGCGGCAGTTCTGCCCTTCACCGTGTTCCTCATTGGCAGATGGTGCTACGTCGCGGAAACGCGACGCGGCTGAGCGCGCTGCCTGCACCCAACCCATCGTCCCCACGATCCTCCATCGCGGGGACGATGCAGGATCCCGCTGATCGATTCAAGCACGGCCATTGAATATCTCGGTTCCGAGTTGCACGAATGCCCGTACCGCCGGGGATATTTCCCGACGCCTGTGAGCCAGCGCCAGGTGCACTGAGAACTTAAAGTCGGCGATCTGCGTGTAAAAGATGCCTGGCTGGGAGAAGTTCTGCATTGACTCAGGCACGATGGCCACTCCGTATCCCGCGGACGCGAGGCAAATCGCGGAGATGAAATCCTGGACGCGATATTCCAGATGAGGCGTGAACCCTCCGGCTTTGCCCAGGGCGGATAACGCAGACCCGAATCCTTCCTCGTCCGCAAACTGAGGGACGATAAAGGACTGGTCCGCTAGCGCGCGCGCTGAAACCGTCCCTCGCTTTGCAAGGGGATGGCTTCCTGTCATTGCGGCCAGCAGGCGTTCAGTCTGTACGATTTTCGTGATGACGCCGGCCGGATAGAGCCGTCTTGGCCTGACAATTCCCACATCGATCTGGCCATCGCTGAGCGCTTCGAGCTGCCTTGGCGTTTCCATTGGCACGACTTCGATCCGGACCATCTCGTGTGATTTCCGAAACTCGCTCAGCATCATGGACAACAGGCCGCTGCTTGCGCCAGATGCCACATAGCCGACACGGATGACGCCAGCCAGCCCTCGGGCAGCCAGGCGTCCCACCTGGTCGGCTCGCTCAATGTGCCGCAACGCCGCGACAGCCTCGGCGTGGAACAGGTGCCCCGCGTCGGTAAGTGACACCGGCTTCCTTTTGTTGCGATTCAAGAGCGTGACCCCCAAATCCTGTTCAAGGCGCTGGATCTGGGTGCTGAGCCCTGATTGGGCCACACCCAGGCGATCTGCCGCCTTCGCAAAGTGAAGCTCTTCCGCCACGGCGAGGAAACACTGCAACTGGCGAACGTCAATCATCGTTTTAATCTCGATTTCGGAACAAAGATTACTGTTTTCCATCTGGATCATATCAAAGAATCCAGATGAAATAGCGCCATACAACATCCCGGAGAGCTATCGATGAATGCCCCGCTTCCTGCAGCAGTGCTTGCCAGCAATGACGAGCCCCGCTTCCAGTTGTCTGCCCACGCAGATCACCATCGCATCCTGCATGTGACCGTTGAGCGCGAGGCCCTTCTTGGGTTCCTGCACGACGTACGTAAGGTCGATGTTCAGAACCTCGAGTATGTCCCCTTCATGCGCTACGCCCTCGCGGATGTACTCGCGAAGCACGTCGGCGAGGACTTCGCCACGACCATCAACGGCGTTGTGAAGAATCGGCAGCAGGGTGGCTTTACGGTAGGCCTCCAGGGACTGACGACGGACGCCGACGATTTCGTTCGCTTCGGCACTGCCATCGGGCACCTCCTGGGCCCCAGCAACCACGATGCGATGTCGGGCAATTACTATGCTCGCTTCGTGGTCAAGCACACGGACGATAGCGACTCCTATTTGCGCCAAGCCTATCGACTCTTCACGATGCACACCGATGGCACCTTCGTTTCAGAGGCGACGGACTGGCTGTTGATGATGAAGTTTGCGGAACAGAATGCAATCGGCGGCGAGTCCCGATTCCTGCATCTGGACGATTGGGAGGCGCGTGACCGGTTTGTCGGTCACCGTCTCGGGACGCAGCCTTTCCTCTACAAGGCACCGGGCTCCAAGAATGTCGGCGACAGGGTCGAGCGCCCGCTCTTCTTCCAGAATGAGTTCGGGTTGTCGATGTCCTTCATCGATCAGTTCGTACAGCCTCGCAATCGCGAGGAGGCTGCATTTCTCAACGACCTGTCGACTTCCATGGAAGCTTCGCCGGGAACAAAGGAAGTGTCGCTACCCGTCGGCGATCTGGTTGTCCTGAACAACTACTTCTACCTCCACGGGCGTGCGCCGTTCGAGAAAAACGAGGCGCTGTTCCGTGAACTGATGCGCCAGCGAGGCACGTTCGCCTGATTATCGATGTGATCCGGCGTGGCTGATAGTGACAGCGGTTGGGCCTGATAGACGCTTCAAATCAAGATGACATCTCAAACAGAAGTTGCAGAAAGCCAAGCCGTCCCGAGCGCTGGAATGCCTGCCAAGGCTGCCAAGCCTGCCTATGGCGCCAACCGTCAGCTTCATGGACGACTGCGGCCGATCCTCTCGCTTGCCGATTTTGAAGTTGCGGCAAAGAGAGTGCTTCCGCGCCCGATCTTTGGCTACATCGCCGGTGCCGCGGAGGATGGAAAGTCGCTTGCCGCGAACAGGACGGCATTCGACGAGGTCAAGTTTCGCCCCAAAGTTCTTGTCGACGTGTCGGGAAGGTCGCAAGCGACTGAGATCTTTGGGCAACGTTACGCATCTCCCTTTGGCGTGGCGCCCGTCGGAATCAGTGCGATTGCCGCTTACCGCGGCGATGTGGTCCTCGCGCAAACAGCGCGGGAAGAGCAGATACCCGCAATCATGAGCGGCACGTCCTTGATTCCGATGGAAGCCGTTCACGCGGCCGCGCCAGGTACGTGGTTTCAGGCCTACCTGCCGGGTGACGCCGCGCGCAGGGATGCCCTGATTGAGCGGATTGAAGCGGCCGGGTTCGCTACGCTTGTCCTTACGGTTGATATTCCCGTTTGGGCCAACCGGGAGAATAACGTCCGTACCGGCTTCTCTTTGCCATTGCGACCATCTGTCCGCCTGGCATTCGATGGCGTGTCTCGGCCGCGTTGGCTGGCCGGGACGTTCGCCAGAACGCTCGTTTCGAGTGGGATGCCGCATTTTGAGAATTCTTTTGCGTCTCGCGGCGCGCCGATCCTGTCGGCCTCCGCCATTCGCGATACGACGGGACGCGATCACCTGAGCTGGACGGATATCGAGCGAATCCGGAAAAGATGGCGCGGCAACCTGGTCATCAAGGGCATTTTGCATACGTCCGACGCCGCGCGCGCTGTCGCCTTGGGCGCCGACGGCATCATTGTCTCGAATCACGGCGGGCGCCAATTGGACGGTGCCGTGGAACCGCTTGCTGTATTGCCGGAAATTTGCGAGGCAGTCGCGCACAAGACAACCGTCATGATGGACAGCGGTATCCGCCGAGGCGGTGATGTGCTGAAAGCGTTGGCACTGGGCGCCCGCTTTGTCTTCCTGGGGCGACCTTTTGTTTACGCGGCGGCCGTTGGGGGCGCCGAGGGCGTTCGCCACGCCATAACGCTCTTGCGCGATGAGGTCGACCGGAATATGGCCATGCTCGGCGCGACGACCATCGCGGACGTGAACAATACCGTCATCGTCTAGGGCCACAGAACCAGCCGAATTGCATCGCGCTTCCCTGCTCCCGTGCAGCCGCATCGCCAAACGCATGGTCCTCGTGGCCATGCGGCAATGCCTGCGCCTGCGATACGTCCGACTCGTTGGCCGCTGGGGTCGTTTGGCTGGTGCGCCGCCATCAGCCGCTGCCATGGCACAACGCTTTTCAATCGCCGCCAGGAAGCGCTGCCGGCGCGTTGCCCTCTTCTTACCCTGCCCTTACGCTTCCGCAAGACTGACTGGACGCTTCATTTCCGCACCTGACTTGTACACATGCTCATGGCAACGCACCCAGCCGATGTCGCGGCGACTCGCGCACCGAGTTGATCGGCATTTTCCTGGCGTCATGTGATCGGGATTGAGCACGCATGCCCTAACCGGCGTGCTCACGCCGCGCGGCGTCATTCGGAATTGAAGGGTGCAGGTCGCGGGCAGATGATCGGAAGCCGTACGTGCATTCAGGGGGGGAGGCGGCATTCACATCGTGGCTATGCCTGGTTCCGGGCAACATGATCTCTGTCGGCAAGATACTGCCGTCAAAGACGCTCCGCCCGTCCGGCAAGGCCGCTGCCGCGCGGCGTCGTGTTGCCGTCGCATTCGGCGAGCCGGAAACCACACCGAGCGGCTTTTGCCGACGGCTGCCGGTGCGGATCGGCTACGCCAAGGCGATCGCTATCACCGCTTCCGCCACCGTTAATGAGATCGCGGCGCTCTTCTGCGACACACAGCGCCATGGCGTCGGACATTTGGATCCCGACGCCGCGTACAAGGAAGAGCGCTGCCGACAGCGAGTCCTGAACAACCTGACCCGACTGCCAGATCACTGGGTTACGCTTCGCCGGCCAAAACAGCCTGACGGCTCGCGTTTCCCAGGAAGCGGGAACACTCAGATCTCGAAAATGGACGAGCCCGTGGTCTTTCGGGCTTCCAGGTCCCGATGCGCCTGCACGGCGTCCTCCAAGGCATAGCGCTGGTTGATCTCGATGCGGATGCGGCCTGCCGCCACATGGCCGAACAGCTCATCGACCAGTGCCGCCTTCTCGGCCGGATCGGCGATGTAGTCGGCCAGGCCCGGGCGGGTCAGGTACAGCGAGCCCTTGCGGGCCAGAATCTGCGGATCGAACGGCGGGATCGTGCCGGAGGCAGTACCGACGCAGACCATCAGCCCGCGGCGCTTGAGGGAATCCAGCGAGGACATGAAGGTGGCCTTGCCCACGCTGTCGAAGACCACAGACACACCCACTCCGTCCGTCAGTTCCCGCACGCGCTTGGCCACATCCTCATGGCTGTAGTTGATCGTGTGATCGCAGCCGTGGGCGCGCGCCACTTCGGCCTTGGCATCGGTCGAAACCGTGCCAATCACCGTCAGCCCGAGCAATTTGGCCCATTGCGAAACGATCAGGCCAACACCGCCTGCTGCGGCATGCAGCAGCACGGCCTCGCCCGCCACGAAAGGATAGATTCGACGTACCAGGTAAGCAGCGGACAAGCCCCGCATGGTCATGGCCGCCGCGGCTTCGCAACTGATGGCCTCCGGCAGTTTGATCAGCAATGCGGCAGAAATCAGCCGCTCAGTGCTGTAGGCGCCCAGCGTGTTGATAAAGCCCGTGTAGGTCACACGGTCGCCGACCGCCAGCTGGGTCACGCCGGCACCAACTGCCTCGACCACGCCGGCCGCCTCGTTGCCGACGCCGCTGGGCAGCGGAACCTGGTAAATGCCACCGCGGAAGTAGGTATCGGCAAAATTCAGGCCCACGGCCACGTGGCGGACGCGGACCTCTCCCGGTCCCGGCTCACCAACCTCGACGTCCTCGAAACGAAGGACCTCGGGCCCACCCGTTTCGTAGAATTTAACGACTTTTGCCATGTTGTCTCCTGTTCTGTATCAAAAATGACAGTTCGCCTGCGGCTTGCCGCTTGCACTCGCCAAAGGACAAATGAATTTGGTGGCACAGTTGGTCAGGCTGCAGAAAATTTGCCATGGGCGGCTTGGGAAAGCCACCTATGGCCTCTCCCGGCTGGCAGTGATGCTTAAGCGGGAACGGCTTGGATTGCTGCCGGGCTCCGGGCGTTCAAGCGTCGCTGCGTATCGGCCTTGTGCTGTAGCCATTGCGGACCGCAGGGCGCGAAGTGCATTTGCATCTCGCTTAGCCGGTTGAAGTCAGCGTGTCCTCTTAGCCGGTTGAAGTCAGCGTGTCCTTCGCGATGAGTGAATCATCTGGCCTGGCGCTACTTCCCGCTTTACCTTGCACGCCTCGAACTTGTCCTTTTATGACAATAGCCCGCTGACGCAGCAGCACCGGATCGCCGACTACCGCAGCTTCGAGCCGGACGGCGACGCAAGGCAAGACTGCATTACGTGCGCGGACCCGCTGCCCGACGCACCAATTCTGACGGGCGTAGCCAAAGTTGCCTGTCCTCCACGACGACTTCATAGGTGCGGATACGCAAGCCCGGAGATGCGGTGCATTGGCCGTTGCGAATGTCAAATCGCAAGCCGTGTGCAGGGCAGCTGATAACGTGCTCAACACACGAACCTCCCGCCATGGAGGCTCCCGCATGCGGGCAACTGTTTTCCATGGCAAAGAACTGGCCGCCAAGGTTGAACACGATTGCCGATTGACCGTCTTGCAGCAAGACCAGCTTGCGTGCGCCTGGAGCCAGCGACTCCGGAGGCCCGACCGGAATCCATTCGGAATCAGGCATCGGATTTGCACTCGCTGTCCAAACGCCCGGCCGCCACGGCTTTCTGCATAATCTGAATCAACTCGCTTGCCGGAACTGCGCCGGTGACCGGCCACTGCCCATTGAAGACGAGATGAGGAACCCCTCCGGCATGGCCGGCCCCCATCGAAGACCGGAGCGGAGAGCACGCCCTGGCATCCCAACTGAACCCTGACGATTGAGCCAGGGCTTGCAGTGTCTCGGTCGAACCGATGTCTTGCCCTTGGGAGAAGAATGCACAGTAGATGGACTCTACCAACTGGTACATGGCCTCCGGCACCAGCCTGGACTGGGCCGCATTGACCAGGGCACATGCCAGCGCCGAATTCGGGAAGGTCGCAATGGCTTCGAAGTTCAACGACAGGTCGACCGATTCGGCCACAGCGCGAATCTGTGCGCGGCGCATCGCCACAGCCGGCTGGCCACCAAGCCTTGCCTCATAGAATTCCTGGTACGGAATGCCTTGCGCAGGAATCTGCGGCAGCAAAGCATTGGCATGCCATATCGTTTCCAGCACCAACCCAGGATGCTGCTGTCGAATGGTTGCCCATGCTGAACGCAGATTACGCAACCCAATCCAGCACCAGGGGCAAATCAGGTCAAGGAAAAAATCAACGCGCAGAGTTTGCGGCGATGTGGCGGCAGGAACCGCACCCGAAAGTTCAGAGTAATTCACGCAATCATTCCTTAGCGCCCGGCCAGGGGCCGTATCCGGATGCAGGGTTGATGTGACCGCCATCACCAGGATCGACAAGGCGAGAACGCCGGTCACCCGCCAAATGGACGACCCGCTCGACGCTGGCCAAGGGATCGGGACGGCTGGCTGCTATCGGGCCGGGAAATGGCGGCTTTGTCCCGGGCAGCGCGCAATGCCGCGCACGGCACATCTTATTCCTCGAGCCTGATTCCTGCGTCGTTGGCGATCTTCGTCCAGACTTGCAGATCATTCCGGACGATCTCGCCCAACTGCGCTGAGGACTTTACAGGAGGCGGCTCGAAGTTCAGTTTCTTCATCAGGGCCGCGATCTCCGGCAACGCCTGCACCTTGTTGGCCTCATCGGCCAGCCGCTTCACGATTGCCGGACTAGTTCCGGCCGGCGCGAACATGCCGAACCATCCCACCGTACTGAACTTGTAACCCTGTTCACCCATCGTTTTGACGTCGGCGAGCTGGGGAGACCTCACGTTGCCCACAATGGCAATGCCGCGCACCTTCCCGGATTGCAGGAACGGAACCGCCACGCTGGGATCGGTCCAGCCGATCTTCAGCACCCCCGAGGATAGTTCGGTGAGCAGTTGACTGGATGTCCGATATGCAACGTGTTCGGTCTTCATGCCGGTCTGCTTCTTTAGCCACTCCATCGTCAAGTGCGCGGAAGAGCCGGTGGCCCAGCTGCCATAGCTGTACTTGTCCGGATTCGCCTTCACCAGCGCGATGAGTCCAGGCAAGTCGTGCACCGGCAGATCCGGGCTCACCAGCAGCAACACCCCACCCACCGCAGTTTGCGCGATCGGCACGAGGCTCTTTCTTGCCTCCTGGGAAATGGGCTTGATGACCGCCGGCGCAACCACCATGTTGGATGCCGTTGTGTAGAGAATCGTGTAGCCATCCGGCGCCGCCTTGAGGACGGCGTTGGTCCCGATCACCCCACTGCCACCCGGCCGGTTCTCCACGACCACAGATTGCTTCAGCGATTCGGAAAGGCGCCGCGCCATGACCCGCGCCAGCGCGTCGGTTCCCGATCCGGGAGACGACGGCACGATCATTTGAATCGGGCGCGCGGGCCAGGCTTCCTGTGCCTGGAGCGGACCTGCCGCGCACAAGGCAATGATTGCCTCGGCGCACAGCGCCGCTGCGAGCAGCTTTTTCAGTAATGACATCGTCTCCCCCATGTTTTCCGGACTATCACCCAGCCTGCCAGGTGCTGCTTGCCTCACCAGCGCAACTGTGCGGCAGGCTATTTCTATTGGCCCAGGCTATCGTGAGCACGATCATAGCAGCGCTAAATTTTAATGTCGACATTATTGTATTCATGCGGTGCACGCGACGTGCCGCCACCGGCTCCTCGCGGTGCTCGATGGTGAACTTGACGCCAGCGGGCATCGCCGACAGCACAGGGGCGTTGGCGGTTCTGGAGACGCTAACGAAGCGCCGGCCGGGACTGAGGATCTGTTTGCAGATGGTGCGTACGATCGTCGCACTTTGATGGATAAGGCCGCGATGCTCGACTTCGTCGTGCAGGTGATGCGCCGCCACGAGGATCAGGTTGGCTTCGCGGTGTCACCCTGGCGTTGGGTGATGGAGCGTACCTTCGGATGGAGGGACTACGAGCGGCGTCCTGATGCGTCCGAGACCATGGCCTATATCGCAACGGGCGGGCTGCTACTGCGCAGAGTCGCCCATCCTTCATCCTTCAGTTTTCAAACGGGCTCTTGGTGCAGCTGCCGAGTCGTTTTAACGATCAGACTTTCTCCAATGGCGAAGGGAAATCGGTGGCGGCCAGCCATTGCGCGGTGAAGCGCCCCATCGCATTTAACAATACGTCGGAGTTGAGGCCTGCCACTCCTCCAAACGCCGGCGAGATGACCAACGCCGTATTGTCCTGGGTGTACACCTGCAATCTCACGGGTAAATCCGCTGGCTGCAGTATCGCGTCCGTACCTCTCGCATTGGAGAACTCGAATGCGCGCAGGAAGTCGTCCGCGTGGCATGCGCCTATGCAGACAATTACCTTGGGCTGCATGCGTTGCCTCAATTTCGCAATGAAGCGGAAACGGCCACCCGTCCGGCATAGACTGAGGTATCGGCTCTGGGGATTAAGCGCCGGTTGGTTCCGGTACGCCCTGGCCCAGCATCTGTTTCCGTTTGCGCCCGTGGGCAAAGGAAACAGACTGATCCTGAATTCCCCGCCGGAGGGACCGTAAAGGTGGTGCATGAAGTAATGCTTCCAGTCGCATGCTTCTGCGCCAAATGCCGCCGAGCGCGCTGAGGAAATGAGCTTTGCCGCTTTCTGATGGCTTTGCCAGCGCATCATACTTTCCTGATTCCGCTGTCGAAAGTATTTGTCCCATACAACTGGCTCGTGCAAAGGATTGAGCGGTGCTGTCAGCGACTTGCCATCGGTCTTTGGCGTAATGTCGCAGAGCCAGACGGGCGCGGCGGGATTTCCGTGCATGCCGACATAGGAAGCAAGGTAAGCATCTACCTCCTCACTGGACAAACCGGCAATACTTGATGGGTTTCCTTGAACCGCATTCCGAATGCCGTCGCTCGGCGCAACCCCGCTCAATCCAACGGCAAGCGCAGCTAGTGCGTTCATGCTTCACGCCTCTTATTGGTTATAAAAACTATAACGATAGGAGTGGAGCTTAACCACTTCCGACAGCATTGCAAGCCCGAGACCTGTCCGATGTTGACGGGGTGCAACACTCGAAACTCAGGCGTCAGCGGCGTGGCGCCATATCTTCCCCGCCTCTAACGGCACGCAAAATCCGCTGGTGCCGCACGCAAGTGTGCAAGGGAAAAACCGCCTGCCGCCTGGCTCTCCCGGCATCGTCCGGTGCATCCAACCGTCTTCCGGACATGAGTGTCTCCGAGGTTCCCGCCGGATATGATGAAACCCTCACGTGACGGACCTCAAATCACTATTCAGCGTTGGCTGACAACAACATGAGAATTAAGAGACATCTATTTCAGATGTAGATATGTTTAAATTCACCCTTCGCAGCGTCGCTGCACCACTTACGCGCACGCTGCGCGAAACCGGAACGGGCACCCCGCACAGTTCCGGTTTTTTTTCACACCCAGCGTTCCCATGCGGCAGGCAGGAAGCCCTCCACAGGGCAGCAAGGAATATTCCGTCGCCCCCTTCGGGCCTGACGAAGGCCCGGCTCCGCAAGCCTCCCTAGACATCCCCTCCTGCGCCCGCCACTTCACGCCTGAGTCGAAGCGATGCACCGATGCGCTTGAAAGGTTCAGGCGGCAGCCAGCCTGGAAGGCTGTTTGCCACGATGAAGTCAAGCTCCCTGCTCCGCATGCCGTTCATGTACTCGGCCATGAAGTGGCCGAGATACGTGCCCTTGACAACACCGACACCGTTGCACCCCACGGTGCTGAAGAAGTTGTCCCCATCCTTGCGGAACACGGAGTGATGGTTGAGCGTCATGCTGATAAGCCCGCCCCATGTGTATTCGAAGCGCTTACCGGCAATGGAGGGAAAGCGCGCCTCGAATGACCTGCGGTGGTTTTCCCATGCGGCCTGCAGGCAGGTGTCGCTGCTGCGCAGCGCAGGCTGAACGTGAAACGTGTTGCGCACAAAGATGCGCCCGTCAGGCGTGTAGCGGACGGTGGTTCCGGCCGGGTGCGCCGATGTGGTGCCCCAGGGCCGTACCCCGTTGAAATGGGCCGAGACTTCGCTGCCGGATAGCGGTTCGGTCAGGCTCGCATAGGTGAAGAGTGAAGCCAGCCGGTTCCCGACGCGGCCGAATGCCTCGCTGAAACTGCCGACGGTTAGCGCCAGCACGTCAGCGCGCAAGGTGCCGCCCAGGAACTTCAGGGTATGGACTGGCCCGTAGTCGCAGGCCACTACCGGGCTCGCCGTGAACAGCGTGACGGATTCCGGTAGCGCAGCGGCCAGACCGCGAACCAGGGCCGCCGGGTTTACCAGCACGTTGCCGGGTGTATAGACCGCCGCCTTGTAATAGCTTGTGCCGAGCCGCCGCGAGAGGGCCTGTCCTTCCACGACTTCATATTCGAAGCCGGCAGCCTTCAGGGCATCGGCAAAGCACTCGAGCCTGGCTAGATTGCCTTCCTCGTGCGCCGACATGTATTTCCCCGCGTCGTGCCAGCCGCAATCGATGCGGTATCGTTCTTTCAGGCTGCGCAACTGGCCGATGGCAAGATTATTCAGCGCGAACAGCTGACGCTCGTATTCGGCGTCCGGCTGTCCACCATCCACGTTGTGCGGCACATCGATCAGGAAGCCAGCGTTGCGGCCCGAGGTGCCCTGGCCGATCTCAAGTGCGTCGATAAGGGCGATCCTTGCCTGCGGACGGATCTCCGCCAGCCGGCGTGCCAGCGAGATCCCGGTGAACCCGGCCCCTACGATGGCAACATCGAAATGCTGCTCCCCCTTGAGGCGCGCTCCGAGACCGGAATGACGGGAAGGTGATGATTCATACCAGCCGAGATCACCGTCGATGGCTGGTCGTTTGTGTATGGATTGCATTGATAAATTGGCTGCCCGGGAAGAGCAGGCGCCATTTTATACACATAGTGGGCCTGACATGGCGACTGGCAGCGGGAATCAAGGCTGGCCGGCCGCGGCCGCCCGGCACCATCCCCCGAAGCGTCCGGGGATGTCGGGCCTTCCTGGTCCGAAACATCCGGCACTCTGGCCGATGCCGGCGCCACCGCTCACGGCGGCCCGGGAAGTGCCTTCAGGCCGATCCAGAGCACAACGATGACGACATTGACCGGCACGCTGAGCACACCGGGCACGTAGAAGAGCGCTGACAGGCCAGGCGCGCGCAGCATCAGTTCGACCACGCCGCCCAAGGCGCAGAAGGCCAGCCCGCACCAGAGCCAGCGCCGCATATAGGTCAGCAGCCAGTGCGCGTGCGCCTGGTTGAAACGCCAGGCGACGGTACGTTCGACGAGATTGCCCCGGCTGACATCGCGGAACAGCCAGCCGAAGAAGAAGTAGCGGTACAGCATGGTGCGAAAGGCAAGCTCTTGCATGATGACTCCTTCAGCCGCGCCTGTCCGTAGTTCGCCTGGCCCGGCGCTGAATGGCGCCGGGCCCTGCATCTCCGCCCCCACCTGTGTCCGGGACGCAATAGCGGAATAGCGGAGAAGATACGCACGGTCAAAAGCGCTTCGGGCCGCCTCGTGCCTGGGCTTCCACGCCCAGGTACACGCTGGTCACCCCTGGATAGTGGTGTCATACCCCGTATGACCTGGCCGATACCGGTCAGCCGCACGGCAAGTGCCATCATTGCACGGCCCATGATCGGCCATGAAGCAGGCACAGCGGCCGGGAAAATGGCGCGAGACTACAGCCCCGTCTGCGTGTTCTCCACGCAAGCCTTTGCGTAGGCAATGGCTTCGCGGATCGCTTCTTCCTTGCTGCCGAATCGGGTTTTCATCTTGTGCCGCAACCCAGGGATGAACTCGTTGGTGTGATCGATCTTCCGCTCGAACAATACTGATGCCTGCCAAATCCCGCCATGTGACTCCCAGACCGTGCAGTGGCAGTGGTAATCCCCTTCTTCGACAAAGACATGGCTCGACACGGCAATCTCCCATCGTTACTCATGGATCATGGACCATGGATCATGGAGTGGGCAGAAAATCACTAGCCATTGTCGTTCTCATCACCCAAGCCAAACAGATGCACGGTGTCCCGGTATCGTCGGTGAGCCGCCAGCGCAAGGCACAGGCCTGCGATTGACAACCCCAGGGCCCAGCCGATAGTGCGCCGCATCTTCGCGGCCTGTTCGGCCCGGTAGCGGGAGTCCGCGGCTATGCGCACGCCCTCCCAAAACTCGGTTTCCTGGTTGCCGTTTTCGACTATCGCCATGTTTGCCTCCCTGTATGGATGTCGGAGAGCTTTATGGAGGAAATCGTAGCATGTAGCACCTGACCACGCAGACCATCCACACAGGTCTTGCACCTGATGGACCTGCCCCCGCTGCCGGGCAGGCTGCGCATCAGCTCGCCGCGCAAGAATCCGCGCATCTCAGGGTGCGATATTGCCGGAACCGCTACGATCCATGCAGCGAAACTGGATTGCCGACACATGGCCCCCCGGCCATGGAGACAACGTTTCATTCATGCCGCCGCAAATGCGCGCTCGCCCAATACCTTGTTCAATCGATTGTTCAAAATATCCAGGGATGTGAACCCCATCGCCAGAAGTTGCAACTGCCCTCGATCTTCGACGAGCAAACTCGGGAAACTTGATATACCCCAGCTACGGGCGAGGGCAAAATCCGCCTGCGTCGCTTGCTTCACACTGTCGGATTCGAAGAGATAGCGAAATGCTTGCTTCGATACATCGAGGCCGCTGTCTGCCAGGGCGCCGGCTGCCACTTCGACCAGGACATCCGTTGCCGTGGTATCCCGGGCATCCATGTAGAATGCTCGCTGCAGAGTACAAAATAGCGGAAGCGGATTCTGTCCAGGAGCGAATGCGCGCGCGGTTACCACCGCTCGGCAGATGGGTTCCGTGTCGTATATAAAGCCTTCGCGAGCCAGGAACCCCTTGCGGTTGAATTGAAGACCGCTAGCCTTCTCCACGCGCGTCCAGTGCTGAAGGCGGAAGCGTTTGCCGGCGTCGTCCAGAATGTCCGTTGCCCCTGCGCGTATGCCGCCCACTACAATTTTCAAGGGGAGGTCCGGCCTTGTTTCCGTGAGTTCCGTCAAAATATTTCCAAATCCGTAACACCACGAACACATCGGGTCGCCAACGTAGATCAACTGCATCGAATTCTCCTGAATGAAGGGCTGATTGCAATGCGTGTCCAGCCCGGGGACTCCAATCTATTGGATGGGCCGGCACCGATAAACGCCCCTCGCGACATAACAGTCGTTACATGCCCGCAAAACGATGAAACGCAAATTCGATGACCTTCAGCTCGGCAGCATCGAGCTCTTCTGTCTCGCCGCGGAACTCAGCAGTTTTACGGCGGCAGCGATTGCCACCAGCGTGACGCCGGCAGCAGTAAGCCGCTCCGTTTCCCGCCTGGAATCGCGCCTGGGTGTACGCCTCTTTGTCAGGACGACACGACAGATAAGGTTGACGGATGAAGGCCGGATCTATTTCGAGCAATCTCGCAACGCGCTGGCGCAACTGGTCGATGCCGAGCGGCAAGTGAGCGGTCAGCACGGGAGTCCGGCAGGCCTGCTGCGCATCAGCCTGCCAACCCCATATGCGCACTACCGGGTGCTACCGGTACTGCCGGAATTCCATCGGCGCTTCCCCGATGTTTCCGTCGAAACCCATATCAGCAATCGCAACGTCGAATTCGCAGACGACGTCTACGATCTGTCGGTCCGTGGCAAGGCGCCTGAGGACTCCACTCTCATCGCAAGGAAACTGGAGGACGCGGAACTTGTGGTCGTCGCTACGCCGGGCTATCTCAAGCGCGCGGGAAAACCGGCGACGCTTGACGCGTTGCACACGCACGAGTGCATTCAGTTCGATATTCCCAGCAGCGGACGCCGGTTGGCCTGGACCTTCAGTCATGAAGGGAAACACATCGACGTCGCGACAACAGGAAGCTACGGATGCTCCGAGGACGTGCTCGGCGGCGCCACGCTGGCGCGCGCAGGAGCGGGATTGTTTCAGACCTATCGATTCGTGGTGGAGTCTGACCTGCGCGAGGGGAATCTGGTGGAGGTGTTGCCGGAGTACGGCGGGGCCACCCGGCCGTTCATCCTGCTCTACCCACACGCGCGCCATTTGTCGCTGCGCGTGCGAGCCTTCGTCGATTTTCTGGTGGAGAAGTTCGCGCACTGAGCTACTGTGCCGGCCTTATCTTCGCGATGACTACCAGCACGACAGCGGCGTTGGCAGGCAGCTGGCTATGCGAGAACGCCGAACGTGCATGGCCGGCCTTTTCACCCAGCACGGCGGCAAACAAATCCGAGGCGCCGTTGATCACCGCGGGTTGGTCGAAATAGCCCTCGGCACTGCTCACATGGCCTTCGACGCGCACGATATGATCCAGCCGCTCAAATCCGCCAAGGTGGTGCCTGATTTGCGCCAGAACGTTCAAAGCGGCCAGCTCAGCCGCCTGCTTGCCTTGCTCCAGGGTCAGGACTTCGCCAACGCGCCCTTGAAAAACGACGCGGCCCTCCTGAAGCGGGAGTTGCCCCGATATAAAAAGAAGGTCGCCTGCTTCACTGGTCGCTGTGTAGCTGCCCAGGGGCTGCGGTGGCTGCGGCAGCGCAAGGCCAAGATCGGCGAGATTGGATTCCACGGACATTTCGGCTCCTCAATGATTACGGCTGAACAAAGACATCTCAAGAATGATTGATTGATTGGCTCGGCATGCTTCCCGTAGGCCATCTGCTACTTCTGGCGAGGGACGTCTTCCGAATTGACATAGCAACAACGGGAACCGCGTTGCCGCAGATGCGGAATCCGATCTTCCATGCCGGACGGATGGTGTAGACGATCCGCATTCCGCCTTGGCTAAACTATAGGCTCCGGCGCCGCCCCGATAAGCCGCCAACGTGGAACATCACTTGGTACACGACGGAATAAATCCAGGTGGCCTTCACCGCCGCGTCCAGGACTTCGCCGGCCACAGTAACTTGACGCCTCCCGGGTCTTGCATGCCTGAGGCCCCACACGGTGCCCGCGCACCAGTCTCCGATCGGATGCGTTATCCCTTCCGGCGCCGCCAGGGTCACACAGGCCGGTCTACTCCCTGGACAAGAATTTCGTCCGCGCGTAACGCATCGGGAATCCATTCACGTATGAAGGCGATCCGGGTCTTGATCTTGGTGTCGAGGTACTGTCGCGACGCATAGAGGACGTAGATATCTAGCCGCTGGAGATGATATTCGGGGAGTACGCGAACCAGGGTGCCGGCCCGGAATGCCGCGCACCGTCAGCGTAGGCAGCGCGCCGATACCCATCCCTTCTTGCAAGGCGACCGCCATCGCATCCGGTACGTTCACGCGAAATCGCGCGTCGGGCAGTGTGAACCTCCGCTTGTCCGCCGGGCAGATCGGCACATTCCAGGCGCCCGTGGAAATCGATAGGCCAGGTGCGAGTTCAAGGAGATGTGGAAGGGTTGCCTGCCCGATAAGCACGGGCAGGCCGGATTTATGAAACGCTGGCTCAGACCAGGTTGATCACGACGTTGATGTTGCCGTTTGTGGCTTTGGAGTACGGGCACGTCTGGTGCGCGGCGTCCACCAGCGCCTGGGCGACTTCGTGCTCCAGCCCCGGGAGGCTGACATTGAGACGCGCTTGAAGGAAGTAAGCGCCGCCGGTTGTGCCCAGGTCCACTTCCGCGTCGATGGCCAGGTCGGCCGGGAGAGCGACCTTCATTTTGCCAGCCGCGATCCCGATCGCACCGATAAAACAGGCCGACCAGCCAGCGGCAAACAGCTGCTCCGGATTGGTGCCACTGCCGGCGGTGCCAGGTGACGAGAGCTGGATGTCCAGGCGGCCATCAGAGCTGCGGGATGTGCCGTTCCGCCCGCCGGAGGAAGTGTGGGTTTTGCCGGTGTAGAGTACGTTTTCGAGTTGGGTCATGGTGGATTCCTTACTGGAAATAGAAAAGCTGTTTATCAATTGCAAGCGATCAATCCGGGCGGTCATCGGCGTGACCGTACGTGCTATGCGGCCAAGCGGGGATCTGCAGCGTGTTCGCCTTCGGTATAGCCGTCACGGTTGCTGATGCGGGCGAGCATGGCAGCGCTGTCGGCAGCGGCATCTGAGCCGCGGGTGGGCGAAGCGGAGACGCCAACGCGATCCAGGCCCGCGACGAATCGCGCGGTGCCATCGACATAACGGGCGCCATCCGTGTAGACGTCACGCTCGCCACTACGCGCGCCGTCGGTGAACGGGTCCCGCTCTACGCTGCGCGCGGCGGCTGCGCCTGGGCCAGCGCCATGATCCGAAGCCAGCTCGGCTGCGGACACAGCCTGTACCCCACCGGCGGCGGCGGCGAGGGCAACGATCGAGACAAGGCGCTTGGCAAAGATTGTGACGTTGATGATTTTCATGATGCTTATCCAGGTTCGTGTAGGGCAGTTGCGCCGGTGTCCGGCGCGGGCGGTGTTGCGGCGCGGGCGGGAGGATCTGGTCTTGGTTGCCGCCGCCGCGCTACACGAAGCATTTAAGGCGACCGATGTATCTGGCCCGTAGCGATTTCGCCGTGGCACTGTGAGCACGCGTATCGCACTGGGCAAGCGATACAAACGAATACAAAATCGTCCGTCGCGGCAGCGGGGAGGAGGGAATGAAGACACGGCAGCCGAGGGCGGAGAGACTGGACCCGGACCAGAGGACGGCACGGACCGCACCTTGTCGGGACGCGGCACGAAGTGCTTCATGCCAAACACCAACCGCCAACCGCTAAACGCTAAACGCGACGTGCAGCCCGCCCTGCCCGCCGTCGCTGGAAACGAGGCGCCGCGCGCCGGAACAGCCCGCTATGCCTGTGCAGGCAGGGTGAGCCTGGCTTGAAGGCCGCCCTCTTGCCGATTGGAGAGTACGAGCCGCCCGCCAAGGGCCTGCGCCAGTTGCTGCGCAATCGCCAACCCCAGGCCCGTACCGCCCGTCCCCCTGTTCCGGGATGTCTCGAGGCGATAGAACGGCTGCATGACCCGTTCAAGCTCGGCTTCGGGAATGCCGGGACCGCGGTCCCGCACTGCAATGGCAAGACTGCCTTCCTCCTCCCGGAACACAGCAATATCCACGTCGCCGCCGAACTTGAGCGCGTTGTCCACGAGGTTCGTCAGGATGCGACGCAGCGCCTGCGGGCGCGTCAGTACCGGTGCGCCGACCTTGCCGTCCAGGGTAATCGCATGCCCACCGTCCCGATAGTCACAAGCCAGGCTGTCCAGCAGTGCATCGAGGTCCACGCGGGCCAGCGCTTCCGCGCTGCCATGCAGCGTGCGCGCATAGGTGACCCCCTCGCGGACCAGATGCTCCATCGCGCGAAGATCGCTGTAAAGCTTGTCCTGCGCCTCGGATCTCTCCATCAAGTCCAGGCGCAACCGCATTCGCGTGATGGGCGTCTGCAAGTCGTGGGAAATCGCCGCGAGAATTTGCACGCGTTCGGCGAGATACCCCGCGATGCGCTGCTGCATGGCGTTGAAGGCCGCCGCAGCGTGTACCACCTCGGCCGGCCCGCGCTCGGGGATAAGGTCGGCCTTCAGATCCGGCCCCAGGTTCTCCGCGGCCGCCGCCAGTTGCTTCAGCGGGCGCGTTACCAGGCGCACGGCGATCCAGGCGCAGCCTGCCAGCAGCGCCAGCTGAACGCACAGGAGCCCCGGCAACCAGGCCGACAATCCCGTTGGCGCCGGATGGACATCGATGGTGAGCGGACTGCCGTCGCTCAGGCGCAAATGCACCTGGAATTGCGCCCCATCGGCAGACAGTGTATTTGCCGTCACATCGTAGCGCTCCCCCAGTGCCTCTGCGATCGTCGCGACGGCTTCCTGGGATAGTTTCAAGGCTGGCGGGTCGCCGCCGGCCGTGCCGGCGTTGAGCAGGTAGCTGTAGTTTCGGCGCCCCAGCCGATCGAGCCAGGCCGGCCGCTTATCCGCCGGCATCATGTCCAGGATGGCAACGGAACTGGCTACATCGCGCCCGAGGTTGCCCAGCATCAACCTGTCGGCGACCTGCGAGCGCTCCCGCAGCACGAGGCTGAAGGCAAGCCCTTGCGCCAGCACGAGGCCGATCAGCAGGATCACCATCAGGCGAGCAAACAACGTGCGCGGCCATCCTCGCAGGGTCCCGTCCGGGCGGCTCATGTGCGCTCCTCCCGAATCTCCACCATCGCCGCGAACACATAGCCCTCGCTGCGCACCGTCTTGATATAGCGGGGCTCCTTGGCATCGTCGCGCAGGCGCTGCCGCAGGCGGCTCACCATCAGGTCGATGGAGCGCTCGAACAGTTCGGCTTCGCGTCCCTGCGTCAGGTTGAGCAGTTGGTCCCGGTTCAGCACGCGCTGCGGATGGTCGAGGAAGACCCGCAGGAGCCGGTACTCCGCGCCGCTGAGGGCGACGATGACGTCGTTATCGTCGAGCAGGTGCCGCGCGGTCGTATCCAGCCGCCAGGGGCCGAAAGCCAGCATGGTAGCCGCTTCGGTGATCTGCAGGTTGGGGGGCAACATGCGCGTGCGCCGCAGCACCGAACGTATCCTGGCCAGCAGTTCGCGCGCCGCGAATGGCTTGACGAGGTAGTCGTCCGCGCCCATCTCAAGCCCCAGGATACGATCGGCCTCCTCGTTGCGGGCAGTAAGCATCAGCACTGGCATGTTCTTGCGTTCGCTTGCGCGCAAGTCCCGGCACAACGTCAGTCCGTCTTCGCCGGGAAGCATCAGGTCCAGCACGACGAGATCCACCGCGCCCTTGTCCAAGGCCGCGCGCATCTCGCGCCCGTTCGCCGCAAGGGTCACACGCATCCCGCTGCGTTCGAGATACTCGGCCGCCAGCGTACGGATATCCCGGTCGTCGTCCACGATAAGGATATGGTCAGGCTGAGTCATGGCGCACCTTCAGATTGGCAGCGTGGTTTCCGGTCACAGGGCGAACACGCCGTCGCCGTGCGGCGCCCGCCAGGCGCAGAACAGGCGGTCTGGAGAAAGCCCATCGGCAGGTCGCGCCTGCGCGAAGCTCATACGCGAGTGCGGACAAGATCATCGTGGCGAGCAGCAGTGAACGCTTCATTTTCGTTTCCCCTCCAGGATCGCGGCGCGCAACCCGCGCCTTGATGCCATTGTGCTGTGGCCTCAGCGGCGCTTTGTATCGGCATGTATCTGGACCGCCCGCGGACAAGAAACATTTCATTTCCGGCCGTTTCCCGAAACATCCGGAATACGCGCGAGCGTTGCAATAGCGCCATTGCGTCAACACCGGAGGCATTCGTGACTTCAACAACCACCGCCACCCTACCCCATTTACCGCAGCGGCGCCGCAGAGCGGGCATCACCAGGCGCGCCTTGCCGGGGCTTCGCGGGCGCCAGCCATGATCGAACTCGTACTGGCATTTTCGGCCGGCGTGCTGACGATCGCGTCCCCATGTGTGCTTCCCGTGCTGCCGATGGTGGTGAGCACGTCCATCGGCGAGCAGAATCCTCTGCGTCCGCTGTCAATCGCATTGGGGTTCGTCACCGCGTTCTCCTCGGTGGGCATTGCGTTCAGTGCACTTTCAAGCTCTCTCGGTGACGTGCACGGCCTGATCCGGGATGTCTCCATCCTGATTCTGTTCGCATCCGGGCTCGCTCGAATCTGGCCGAGGCTATTCGAACGGCTCATGACGCCGTTTGGCGCCGTGATCGACCGCCTTGCCGGCGTAGGTGCCCGGGCAGGCAATGGCATGGTTGGCGGCTTCGTGCTAGGCACCACGCTGGGCGTGGTCTGGACGCCGTGCGCCGGGCCCGTACTGGCTTCCATCCTCGCACTGGTCGCCAGGGCGCAGGACCTGGGGCGTGCCGCAAAGCTCCTCACGCTGTTCGCCGCGGGTGCCGCGATTCCCATGCTGGCCATTGCCTACGGCGGCCGGTTCGTGACCACCCGCGGCCACAAGGTCGCCCGCCATGCACATCATTTGCAGCGCGGCTTTGGCGCGATTGTCGCCGCAACCGCCGTTGCCATGTACTTCCAGTATGACGTGCTTGCCGTAGCCTGGCTGACCAACTCGTTTCCCTCAATCAACCCTGGAGCCTGACTCATGCACCGCTCGTTTCGTGCCTGTATCGCAGCCGTATCCCTACTCGCAGCAACACACGGCAGTGCGATAGCCCCCTCGCCTGCCGACCATGGCAAGGCGCCGGAGTTTCCCGCCAACGCGAAGTGGCTGAACACCGGGCCGCTGACAATCTCCGCACTGCGCGGCAAGGTGGTGCTTGTCGATTTCTGGACCTACACCTGCATCAACTGCATCAACACGCTCCCGCACGTCAGGCAGTGGTACGACAAATACCGGGACAAGGGGCTGATGGTGGTCGGCGTGCATACGCCCGAGTACCCGTTCGAGAAATCGACCTCGAACGTACAGGCTGCTCTCAAGCGCCTCGACATCCGGTATCCGGTCGTGCAGGACAACACGTATGTCATCTGGGACGCCTACAGGAACCAATACTGGCCCGCCCTCTATCTTGTCGATGCCAGCGGCAAGATCGCCTACCAGCATTTTGGCGAAGGACACTACGAGGAAACGGAAGCGGCCATACAGAAACTCCTTTCCGATCGCAGATAGCCCTGTGCAAGCCCGGATCACGCCGGCAACCGCCGCTCCCCGGAAAGACAGCTCGACGCGGAGGCCGCGCCGATCCACCAGGGGGACCTTCCCGGCACAGACGATCCGGAACTTCCCCCGACCCGCGCTCGCTCAGTAGCGGGCGGCTTCGACTACGGCATCCGCAAAGGCCTTCGGCGCTTCCTGCGGCAGGTTGTGGCCCGCACCTTTGACAATCCGATGCGCGTACTTGCCTGTGAACCTTTTCGCGTAAGCGCTACCGTCCGTAGCCGGTGCGACGCCGTTCGAATCTCCGTCGATCGTGATCGCCGGCACCGTGATCGCCGGGCCCGTGGCCAGGCGCTTCTCGAGACTGTCGTATTGGGGCTCGCCCGCGGCAAGACTGAGTCGCCAACGGTAGTTGTGAATCACAATCGCCACATAGTCCGGGTTGTCGAAGGACGCCGCGGTACGGTCGAACGTTGCATCGTCAAAGTTCCACTTAGGGGAATTCTCCTTCCAGATCACCTTGGCGAGATCGCGCCGGTGAGCCTCGAGGCCGGCCTTGCCGCGTTCCGTAGCGAAGTAGAACTGATACCACCATGCGTGCTCGGCGTTCGGCGGCAACGGGCGCTTGTTGAACTCAAGGTTATTGATGATGTAGCCATTGGCGGAAACAATGGCTTTGCAACGCTCCGGCCACAGCGCTGCGATGACACAAGCCGTCCGCGATCCCCAGTCGTAACCGGCGAGAATCGCCTTGTCGATCCTGAGTGCATCCATCAATGCAATGGTGTCGAGCGCAACTGCCGATTGCTGGCCATTGCGGAATGCCTTGTCGGAGAGAAACCGCGTCGTGCCGTGACCGCGCGTATGCGGAACAATGACCCGGTAGCCAGCGGCTGCCAGATGCGGGGCCACATCGACGTAACTGTGAATGTCGTACGGCCAGCCGTGCAGCAGGATAACGACGGGACCATCGTGCGGCCCAACCTCGGCATAGCCGATGCTGAGAACACCGGCTTCGATCTGCCTGATGTTGCCGAACGACGCACCGGACGTCGCCGAGGCGGCGACAGGAACAGACTGCCCGGCAGGACCCGACTGCGCACGGGCGAGTCCGGTCAGGCCCAACTCCAAGGCACCGATGCCGACAGCCGCGGCACCAAGGAAGCGACGACGGTCAGGGTTAATCTCTTCAGACATGCTTAATTCCCCTGCTTTGTGGTTGGCTTTGATTTCCAGAATTTCCAACGAAGCGGATGACTACCCGTCGTCCGTGCGGAAAATATAGGTGCAATCGGTCCGCCGATTAACCCGCCGCACAGCACATGGGTTGTTACATGGTGTAAATCGAAATGCGCCGGGCTTTCGCCCAACGTGGCAGTCACAGCCCCCGATGCCTGCTATCCGCGTTGGCAATCGCAAGGCGCATGGCATGTGGCGCACGCCTGCGCGCCGCCGTTCCTGCCGTCTTCCGGCCCGTGAGGCTGTTGAGCCGCTGCGCCGGCGTTCCCGCACGCTCAACAGACGGACAGATTGACGCGGGCACTGGCTGTCCGCCTGATTTGTTCCCGTCAGGCAAGACTCTTTGTCCATGGCGGGTATTCGAACTCAGCATCGATTCAACTAGATTTAGGACCAATCGGTGCCGCCGGCCCGATCGGCAAGAGAGCCGAATCAACTTGTATCGAGGTTTATCATGAGCACATCGCAAAAAGTCGTCGTCGTTACTGGTGCATCGCAAGGTATTGGTGCGGAGGTAGTCAAGGCTTTCCGCCAGCGCGACTACCGCGTTGTCGCAACGGCGCGATCCATCAAGCCGTCGGACGACGACAACATCCTGACGGTCGCAGGCGACATCGCCGATCCGGCCACCGCCCGGCGCGTAATCTCCGAAGCCGTGGCGCGCTTCGGCCGCATCGACACGCTGGTCAACAACGCCGGCATCTTCATCGCGAAGCCTTTTACCCAGTACACCGCCGAAGACTACGCGGCGAAAACGGGCGTGAACCTCGCAGGCTTCTTCTACATCACGCAACTCGCCATCGCTGAAATGGAGAAGAGGTCGAGCGGCCACGTGATCAGCGTCACCACCAGCCTGGTCGACCACGCCATCAACGGCGTGCCTTCTGTACTGGCATCGATGACCAAGGGCGGACTGAACGCGGCCACGAAATCGCTCGCCATCGAATACGCCAGGAGCGGCATTCGCGCGAATGCCGTCTCGCCGGGAATCATCAAGTCCCCGATGCACCCGCCGGAAACCCATGCCGCGCTCGGGGCACTCCATCCGGTAGGCCGTATGGGCGAGATGAGCGATATCGTGGACGCCATCCTGTATCTGGATTCGGCGCCCTTCGTAACTGGCGAAATCCTGCATGTCGACGGCGGGCAGAGCGCTGGTCACTAGAGCACTCCAGGGCGCCATTGAACGCCGCCCGGCCCGCGTGGGCGGGGCGGACATCTCGTGCGCCAGCCAGTCCAATGCCGCCTGGCTTCGGCCCGCGCCACTCACGTGCGCCATCTGCCGCCGCGCACGAGTTCTGTCACCGCGTCGGCAAAGGCCTCGGGTGCTTCCTGCGGCAAGTTGTGGCCGACACCCGGAATCTGCCGATGCATGCGCGGCCCGGTAAACCGTGCGGCGCTGGCTTTGCCGTCGGTTGCCGGGACGACGCCATCGGCCGTGCCATCCAGCGTGATGGCGGGAACCGGGATCGGCGGAATCGCCGCCAGCTTTCTTTCCGTTGCCTCATGCTGCGGATAGCCGGGCGCCAGGCCAAGCCGGTGGCGGTACGAGTGAATCACGACATCGACATAGTCCGGGTTGTCGAATGCCTCGGCCGCGCGCGCAAACGCCGGCTCGTCAAAGTGCCAGGTCGGCGAATTGTTCTCCCACAGGAGGCGGGCGATATCGCGGCGGTTGGCTTCGAGGCCGGCGCGACCGCGCTCCGTCTGGAAGTAGTACTGGTACCAGAGGCCCCGCTCGACCTGCGCCGCCAGGGGGGCGGTGGCATGGGCAATGTCCTGGATCAGATAGCTGTTGACGGAAACCAGGCCGACGCAGCGCGAAGGACGGATTGCAGCCACCACGCAGGCGGCACGGCCGCCCCAGTCATATCCCGCCAGCACAGCCTCGGGGATGTGCAGCGCATCCATCAGCGCAATCACGTCTTCCCCGATCGCCCCCTGCTGTCCCGCCCGTGGCGTGGATGCCTCGCGAAAGCGCGTGGTGCCGTGGCCCCGCAGATGGGGCACGATGACCCTGCAGCCACGCGACGCCAGGATGGGAGCGACATCCACATAGCTATGGATGTCGTAAGGAAAGCCATGCAGCAGAATCACGGGGCGGCCGTGTTCGGGGCCCGTCTCGTGATAGCCGATTTCGAGCCAGTCGGTGCGCACCTGCCTGACCGGCATGCGTTGCACAGGGGCAACGGATGTACCGGCTTCGACCCGATTCACGGACGGTATGGCCAGCGCTTGCGACGCGGCGACCAGCGTGGCGCCGGCGACGCCGGAGAGCAGGAACGCCCGGCGGGAACTTTGATGGTTGGACACAGTGCTGTTTCTCAGGGTTGGATCGGGGGAATCGTCAGACATTCTTGATATCGGCAATATTGGCGACTAGCGCGTTGCCCAGCCAGCTGGCGAGCAGTACGCCTGCCCTGGCGATGCCCTCGGCTTCGCCGAGGCGCTCCACCAGCATGGCGCAGAGCGCGTCGAACCGGCCGTGCGCCTGGACCTGGATCAGGGCGTCGTGCTCCACTGCATCGACCTGATGCAGGAAGCAGCCGAACGCCCTGCGCCAGACCACCAGTCCGGCGCCTGCTTCGAGCATCTCGCTGGCGGGCGGCGGCATGCCGTCGCTGAGCGAAGTCCAGATGTCCCGTGCATTGGTCGTTGCCGCACTAACCTGCAGGGACGGCACCAGGATCAGCGTCGCCGCGTCCCAGTCAATGCCTTCCAGCGCGGCAGCGGGCAGCGGCGCAGCGTCGGCCGCGACGAAGGCCCGGGACATTGCGTGTTCGATCCAGGCCAGTTCATGGAGATCGGGATTGTCGGGATACCGGGCGATCAGCGTTTTTCCAAAGCCGTCGGCATAGGCATCGAGCGTCCATGCGTGCGGCGGATGACTGTCAATATGTGCGATGGCCGAGGCGAGAAACGCTTCGTCGCCCATCCATTCGTGCACGCGCGGAAACGACGTTTCAAGGCAGCCGACAAGCTGCGCGCGGTAATTGTTCTGGTAGACCGCGAGGCCCGCCGCGGCATCAGACCCGATCCGGCGCGCCGCCGCGGGGGATGCCGTCATCAGCCAGGCCCGAAAATCCTCCTGCATGGCAGACAGGCTCATGCTTCATCTCCCCCAATGGCGCGCGCGACGGCAAGCTCGTCAAGCAGTCCGGCAAGCGGCGGTATGTTGTCGTCGCGCTCGATCATGGTGGCCACGGGGCCGACGCGCGAGCGCACCCGGGCGTAGAGCTGCCATACCGCCTCGCAGACCTCGTTGTCGTGGGTGTCGATCAGCAACTCGCGCCCCTGGCTGTGGCCGGCCAGGTGAATCTGGCGTACGCGGGCCGCGGGAATGCCGTCGATATAGGCGTGCGCGTCGAAGCCGTGATTGGTGGCGCTGACGAACACGTTGTTGACGTCCAGCAACAGACCGCAGCCGGTGCGGTCGCACATGGCCGCGAGGAATTCCCATTCGGTCATGGTGGCTCCTGGCAGGGCAAGATAGCTGGACGGGTTCTCGAAGAGCATGGCGCGGCCGAGCACGTCCTGCGCCACCGCGATGTTGGCGCAGACGAGATTCAGTGCCTCGTCGGTATACGGGATCGGCAGCAGGTCGTGGGAATTGAAGCCGGCGATCCGCGACCAGCTCAGATGGTCGGAGACGTAGAGTGGATCGAATTCATCGACCAGCGCCTTGAGTCTTTGCAGGTAGTTTCGGTCAAGTCCGTCCGATGAGCCGACCGACATCGATACGCCGTGCAGCACGACCGGATATCGGCTGCGCACCTCGCGCAGGACATGGCGGGGCCGCCCGCCGTCGACCATGAAGTTTTCGGAGATCACTTCAACGAAATCGACCGGAACTTCCGTTTCAAGAAAGTCCTGGTAGTGTTCCTTGCGCAAGCCGAGACCGTAGCCGGCGAAGGGCGGACTGAAAACTGGCATGGGTATGCTCCCAACGGTGCAACAGGCCGGGAGAGCCCGGGACGCTTGCGCCTCCCGGGCTCTCCCCTGGGCCTGACTTCAGGGATTACTTCGGTTCCGCCAGCGTGCCGCCTTCCTTCAGGCAGACCGATGCGGGCTTGACGAGGACGCCCTTGCCCTTGCAATCGTTAAGACCGGCACAGTCGTTGCTGGCCGTGGCACACAGGCTGGTGCCCTTGCAGGAATTGACGCCATAGCAGCGGCCAGGCTCATCGCTACCGGCCGCGCGTGCCGGTGCCATGATCGAAAGGGATGACAGCGCGACAAGCGCGGCGGCGGCGGCCAGGGTGGCACGGGACTTTTTGGTCATGTTCATGGTGAAACTCCAGGTTGGTTGGGGGAAAAATGCTTTGCTGCAATCACGAATTTCGCGCCGCTTCTTCGATCACCTGCGCAACCGCTTCGGGCTGCGAGATGGGGAGAGCGTGGCTGGCCTTGATCTCCGTGACTTTGGCGCCCGCTCGCTTGTACATCCAGCGCTGCAGGTCCGGGTTCAGCACACGGTCTTCCGTTGCGACAATGCCGTAGCTCGGCTTTTCGCGCCACGCGGCCGACCAGACATTGCCCGCGAACAAGGCGCCGGGCACCGGCACCTGCGAGGCCGCCATGAAGTCGGTGCGGTTGGACTTGAGATCGGCGGCGTAGTCGGCGTTGAACCGGGCGGAATCGATGAAGAGGTGGCCATCGCGTGTCGAGCGGACGCTTGAAGCAGCGGCCGCCGGCATCGAAGCGTTGAGCTGGTTCATGCCTTCCCCTACGTCCGGCTCCATGCCTGCGACGTAGACCAGCGCCTTCACCTTGGAACGGGCACCGGCTTCCGTGATGACCAGCCCGCCGTAGCCGTGACCGACCATCACCACGGGGCCGATCTGCATGGAGATACGCTCGCGCACGACAGCGATGTCATCGCCGAGCGTCGTGTGCGGAAGCTGGACCACACTGACCTTGTAGCCTTTGTGGATCAGGATGTCGTGAACCACACGCCAGCCCGAGCCGTCGACGAAGGCGTCGTGCACCAGGATGATGTTCTTGGCGCCCGCAGGCGCGGCCGGTGTAGCCGCCGGGGCGAGCGAGGGGATTGCCAGTGCCACCGCGGCGGCGAGCAACGGAATGTACCGCATGTAGTATCTCCGGCAGGCCGGTGTGGCCTGCGTTGGGTGTGTGAAGACAGATAAGGCGCGAGCCGGCTAGTTCTTGCGTACGCCAGCGGGCACTGTGCGATCGAGCGACCAGGCCCCGCCCCCGTATGCCACCAGCGGCAGCAGCAAGCCAGCCCAGCTCAGGTGCGTGGGCCATGCGTCCGGATAGACGAAGATCTCGATCACCGCCGTCATGCCGAGCAGCGCTGCCGCCGAGAAACGTGTGAACAGGCCGAGCACGAGCAGCACCGGGAACAGGTGTTCAGACCACGTTGCAAGCCGGGCGGCAAGTTCCGCCGGGATCAGCGGCAATGCGTACTCCGATGCGAACAGCGCGTAGGTCGACGCCTTGATCGTCAGCAGCCCCTCCACCTTCGTCCGTCCCGAGAGAAAGAACACAGAGGCAATGCCCAGACGGGCAACCAGCAGCAATGCACCGTCCACTGCTGCTGACGTGCCCTGCCCCGCGGCGCCTGCATATTGACCGGTGCGCAACATCACTGGATGGCCTTCAGCGAACCGTAGCCCTTGGGCGTCTTGATCTGCGCGCAGGTACCCTTCTCCACCATCACCCAGGCATCGCCCTGGTAGTCCGCCTTGGACGTCCCCGCGCAGGTGGTGCCCGCGCCGGCGGAGCAGTCATTCTTTCCGGCGAGCGATACGCCGTAGCATTTTTCGGTGGCCTTGGCCGGTTCCGCGGCGTGGGCGGCGCCCGCAAAGGCATTGATCGAGAGAGCGAGCGTGGCCGCGATAAGTGCATTCGAGCGTTTCATGGGAACTCCAGAGTTGAGAATGGGGAAGCGTGTTAAACCAACCGCCCGGAGCGGATCGCGGCGATGCCGGTCGTAGTCCGCGCAGTGAGAAGACTTTTCTTATGATCCTGGCGTGGCGATGTTGATCGCGTCCCGTCGCCATTGGGCGCGTGGCGCGTCAGGCGTTAGCGCCGTCGTAGTACGGATCAACGTTGCGCGCGCCGTCGGCGTATGGGTCGCGCGGCCCTTGCACCGAGCGGGCGCCATCGGCGTAAGGGCTGCGTTGCTCTTGCACCGAACGGGCACCATCGGTGTAAGGATCCCGCGTGCTCCCCTGGGACAGGCCGGCGGCCTGCGCGCCGGCGGCGGCGGCAACCAGGGCGATAGCGAATACAAAGTGCTTTGCGATGTTGGTACTCATGGTCGATCTCCTTGAACATTTGCGTCGGTGACTGCGCGGCCCTGGGACAGCATCGTTGCTGTTCGCTGCGGGGCCACGGAACGCATTAAAGGAGACTGCTGTATCGCGCTCGTAGCGCGTGAGGGCCGTTTTTGTCACTACCCGTATCGTTGCCGCGGCTTGATACAGACGGGTACAAATAACGGTGCGTCTGAGGCTTCAAAGAATGGCGATGCTTGTCACTCGGCCTGGCATGAACCAACGGGGCGCGGTAGCAGGCGTCCGCCACAGGTACCGATGCCTTGGTCCTGGCGACACGGAATGTCCGCCGCCGGCATGCGTCCGGTCCGGAACAATTCGGGCGTGATAGGGATTGGGAGGGAGCCAGGCATACCTGCCGGGAAGGAGCGTGTGCCCGAAGCGGCGCATCACAGGCACCCCGCCTTGTATCGCAATGTATCGGACGGTGGCCCTGGCACAGTGTCTTACCAGCCCTGCCCTGCGCCGATACATCTCGGACATGCGACTGGTGTCTCATTACGGTCATCGCGGGCTCGCGGCGTCGCCACGCCCGCCCTTACCGGAAGACGATGATGCCCACTCTCCTGATTGCCTATCTCGGCGGCGTGCTGACGATACTGAGCCCATGCATCCTCCCCGTCGTGCCCTTTGTGTTCGGCACCGCCAGCCAGCCTTTCCTGCGCTACAGGTTGCCGATGCTCGCCGGCCTTGTCCTCGCCTTCTCGCTGGTCGCCACGCTGGCGGCGGTGGGCGGCACCTGGGCAGTCGAGGCCAGCCGCGACGGGCGCTACATTGCGCTCGCGCTGCTGGCGCTCTTCGGCCTGACCTTGCTTTCGCCACGGCTGGCCAGTGCCCTTGCGCGCCCGCTCATGACGCTCGCCGAGCGCCTTCTGCCGCCGCGGGGCGCGGCCCGTGCCGCGCCTGGCATCGGCTACGCGCTGATGCTCGGCATCGCCACCGGCCTGGTATGGACTCCGTGCGCGGGGCCGATCCTGGGCCTGGTGCTCGCCGGTGCTTTCCTGCACGACCCCCAGGCTCAGACCACAGTGCTGCTGGGGGCCTATGCGGCAGGCGCGGCGACGTCGCTGGCCCTGGCGCTGGCCGTCGGGGGGCGCATCCTGGGCGCCCTCAAGCGGTCCCTGCGGGCGGGCGAGTGGATCCGCCGCGGCCTCGGCGCGGCGGTGCTCGGTGCCGTGGCCGCGGTCTCGGCCGGGGCCGGCACGGGTCTGCTTGCCGTGTTCCCGGGCGTGGCAACCACGCGCTTCGAACAAGCGCTGCTGAACGCGTTCCACGCTGGCCATCCCGCACCGGCAACCGCCGCGACGACGATGGCGGCAGCCGGCGGCGGCATGATGCGCGTAGCGGCTGAGTCGCTTCCGGCCCGGCGCAGCGGCCTACCCTACGAAGGCCGGCTCCCCTCGCTCGACGGCGCTGTCGAATGGCTCAACGCCCCGCCGCTGACGAGCGGGCAGTTGCGCGGCAAGGTCGTCCTGGTGGATTTCTGGACGTACTCCTGCATCAACTGCATTCGCACGCTCCCCTATATCCGCGCCTGGGCGGAAAAATACAAGGACCAGGGGCTGGTGGTCATCGGCGTGCATACGCCCGAGTTCGCCTTCGAGAAGCGAATCGGCAACGTGCGCCAGGCCGTGGAGCAATTCAAGATCCGCTACCCGGTCGCGGTGGACAGCGACTTCCGGATCTGGCGGGCGTTCGGCAACAGCTACTGGCCGGCGCTCTACTTTATCGATGCCAGCGGGCAGATTCGCCACCACCAGTTCGGAGAGGGCGGCTATGAACAGTCCGAGGCCGTCATTCAGGCTTTGCTGCAGGAAGCCGGCGCGCAAACGGCCGGCACCGCGCCGGTCAGGTTCGACATGCCAGGTGCGCAAGCGGCGCCAGACCTCGACAACGTGCGCTCGCAGGAGACCTATATCGGCTACCGGCAGGCATCCGGCTTCGCTTCGCCCGAGGGCCTGCGCGCCGGCGCCGCAAGCGGCTACACGATCGCCGAGCCGCGCCTGAATCGCTGGGGCCTGAGCGGCAACTGGACGGTGGACGCCGAACAAGCCACGCTCAACCGCGCCGGCGGCGGCATCGCCTACCGCTTCCGCGCGCGTGACCTGCACCTCGTGCTCGGCCCCGGCGCCGACGGCAAGCCGGTGCGCTTCCGCGTCACGGTCGACGGCAAGGCGCCCGGCGCCAGCCACGGTACCGATACCGATGCGGATGGCAACGGCACCGTCACGCAGACCAGGCTCTACCAACTCGTTCGCCAGTCGGGAGAAGTCGGCGAGCACACCTTCGACATCCGCTTCCTGGACCCGGGCGTCCAGGCCTTCGTCTTCACTTTTGGGTAACCGTCTCCGCGGGCTACTGCTTGTCCGATGACTTCCGGCTGGCGGCAAACATCGACATGCGGCGCGTAATGTGCTCAAGGAACTCGGTTGCCGCGGCAGGCAGGGGCCGGCCGGTTTTCACAAGCAACCGCGCCTGGGTGCCCCGGAGCAATGGATGATTGATCGGTACGGTGACCAGGCTCCCGGCCGCGATCTCGCGATACGCCGCGAATTCTCCGATCAAAGTAATGAAGTTCTCATAGGCGACAAATTGCTTCAGCGCCGTCAGCGAGTTGGTGACGAGCGTCGGGCGGATCTTTATGTTCTCCGCGAACTCCAGCATCTTCGCGGCGTGCCCGATGCCAAAGGACTCCGGCATCAGCGCGAGCGGGTATGACAGCACATCGCGGATGCTGGCTTCGCCGCCGCGCAACGCAAGCGGGTGATCGGGACGAACCAGCAGCACCACGGGCTGCGGAGAACTGGCACGGTACTCGATGCGCGGGTGAGGCGGTGGATTATAGGCAAGGCCGATGTGGGCGCGGCTTTCAGCGACTTCATTCAGGACATCGTCGACTGGCAGGATCTCCATGCTGATATCCAGCATGGGATACCGCGCGCAAAACGGCGCAAGGACTTCGTTGACGAGCGCATCGACATAGCCCTCGCTCATGGCCACCTGGACCTTGCCCTGCTGCAATCCCTTCAGCGCGTGCAGCTGGTCCTCGAGATTCTCCTGATGCGAACGGTAGCCGCGCCAGAACTCGAGCAGATGCGCGGCCGCCTCCGTCGGTTTCACACCGCGCGACTGGCGCTCGAACAGCGTAGCACCCAGTTCTTCTTCAAGCAGCCTGATCTGTCGAGTGATCACGGAGGGTGACGTATTGAGGCTGTCCGCCGCCCCGCGAATGGTGCCGTGCGCCAGAACCTCACGGAAGTATCGTAATCGCAGCTGATTGATCTCTCGCATGTCGAAACACCATTGAGCCAATGTGATGGGCAGAAGGCAACCATACATGAACTTCATCGCTGCTGCCCGGCCATTCCCCGCCATGACGACCGCGCCTGACTCCGGCCATCTTCACCATGCGATACGGATGGGTTGCGTTGCTCAGATTAGAACGAAGCGTGAGCCCGCTTACTGTTGGTCGGACCCCCCGGCTCTGTCACCATCGGCGGACTGGATAAGCGGCATCAAACACAACGCACTGGAGACCGGCATGTTAGTGATTCCGAACGAAAGCGCCGTCGACGACACTTCGACGCTCTACAACAAGATCAACTGGCGCCTGCTGCCGTTCCTCCTGATCTGTTACCTGTTTGCCTATCTCGACCGGGTCAACATCGGCTTTGCCAAACTGCAGATGCAAAGCGACCTCGGCTTCTCCGATGCCGCTTATGGCGTGGGTGCGGGCATCTTCTTTCTCGGCTATGTGCTGTTCGAGCTTCCAAGCAATCTGCTGCTGCCTCGCGTGGGGGCGCGCAAGACGTTCAGCCGGATCCTCGTGCTATGGGGCATCACGTCCGCCTGCATGCTCTTCGTGCGCGATGTGCCAACGTTCTATGCCATGCGCTTCCTGCTCGGCGTCTTCGAGGCAGGCTTCGCCCCGGGCATGATCTACTACCTGTCGTGCTGGTACGGACCGCAGCGCATGGGGCGCGCCATCGCGATCGTCTTCCTGGCGGGACCGATCGGCGGCATTGTCGGAGGACCCGCTTCGGCGTGGCTGATGACCACCATGTCCGGCACCGCCGGCCTCGCCGGCTGGCAGTGGATGTTCTTGATCGAGGCCGTCCCCTGCGTATTGCTGGGGTTCCTTGCACTGTCGCTCGTGCCGAACCGCCCCGCGGATGCGGCCTGGCTGACGGACCAGGAAAAACGATTTCTGGCAGCCGAGCTCGGGGTATCCGTCGCGCACAAGCACTCGTTCATGGCGGTGGCACGGGATGCACGGGTCTATGTGCTCGCCCTTGCGTACTTCTGCATTATCGCGGCCATCTATGCCATGAGCTTCTGGCTCCCGACCCTGATCAGGGCGCAGGGCGTGACCGATACCGTACAGCTCGGCTGGTACACCGCATTGCCGTACCTTGGCGCCGCATTCGGCATGTACTACATGGGGCGCCGGTCCGATCAAAAGGGCGAGCGCCGATATCACAGTGCCGTGCCCGCCTTCTTCGCTGCGCTGTTGCTCGCCGGGTCGGCACTCGCAGACGGCAATCTCGGTCTGTCGCTTGTCCTGCTTACGCTCGGCACCACCGCGCTCTGGATGACCTACACGGTGTTCTGGGCCATGCCGGCCGAGTACATCAAGGGCCCGGCGGCAGCCGGCGGCATTGCGCTGATCAACACGATCGGCCTGTCCGGCGGCTTCTGGGGCCCGGCCATCATCGGGTGGGCCAAGACCGCGACCGGCAGCCTGCATCCTGGCGTGCTGGTCATGGCGTTGATGCCGCTGATTGCCTCGCTGATCCTCCTCGCCAACAAGTTGCCTGAGCGCCGGTAGTCCACTACAAACCACGTACAAGGTTCCGAGAGGAACACACGAAAGAAGGAGCAGCCATGCTTTTACATCTATCCACCTGGGCCGAAGTCGAACAGTTTCTCAAACGTAGCCGCGTGATTGTCGTGCCAATCGGTTCCAACGAGCAGCACGGGCCAACAGGGCTTCTTGGCACCGACTGGCTTTGCCCGGAGATCATTGCGCGCGAGGCGGAAAAGACGGCCGATATCCTGGTGGCGCCGACGTTCAACATTGGCATGGCCCAGCATCACCTCGGCTTTCCCGGCACCATCTCGCTGCGCCCGTCGACCTTCATTGCCGCGATCGGTGACTGGACCCGCTCACTGGCGGGGCACGGATTCGAGAAGATCCTGTTCCTCAACGGCCATGGCGGCAATATCGCCTCCATCGAGGCCGCGTTCTCCGAGATCTATGCCGAAGCCAGTTTTTCCCGGCGCCGCGCCGGATTTGCGCTGAAGCTGTGCAACTGGTGGGACCTGGCAGGCGTCAACGAGCTCGCGCGCGAGCAGTTCCCGACCGGCCATGGCTCTCACGCCACGCCTTCCGAGATTGCCATTACACAGTGGGCCTTTCCCGGCGCCGTGAAGTCGGCCGGCTATGCACCCCAAATCGCCCCATCGGGCCCCATCCGGGAGGCGCTCGACTTTCGTGCGCGGTTCCCGGACGGGCGCATCGGTTCTGACCCGGGACAGGCGACACCGGAAAAGGGACGCGCACTGGTCGAACTGGCCGCGCAAAGCCTCGCGCGCGAGCTTGAGGCATTCGGGTGTGAGCCAATGACCCTCTGACGCACGCGATCGCGAGTTCGCTACGGCGTACATGACGGGCTGCGCCAGGGTTGCCGCATCCCCCCCGAAGCCGGGTGAGGTATAGACTTTGAACGGGTGTGGTTCACACCTGTTGCCAATCTTCGAAGGAACGATGCAATGCTCACCCAGAAGACCAAGGACATCGTCAAATCCACCGCCCCGGTGCTGGCGGAACACGGATACCCCATCATCCAGCGTTTCTATAAACGCATGTTCGAGGCGCACCCGGAACTCAAAAACGTATTCAATATGGCGCACCAGGAACAAGGGCAGCAGCAGCAGGCCCTGGCGCGCGCGGTGTATGCCTACGCCGCGAATATCGAGAATCCCGAGAGTCTCTCGGCCGTTCTGAAGAACATCGCAAACAAACACGCAAGTCTTGGCGTGCGGCCGGAGCATTACCCGATCGTCGGTGAACACCTGCTCGGCGCGATCAAGGATGTTCTCGGGGATGCGGCGACCGGCGAGATCATCTCCGCTTGGGCACAGGCGTACGGGAACCTCGCAGACATCCTGATGGGTATGGAAAGCGATTTGTACGAGCGCTCCGCCGAGCAGGATGGCGGCTGGAAAGGCTGGCGCACATTCATCGTCCGCGAAAAGCGGCCTGAGAGCGACGTCATCACCTCGTTCATTCTGGAACCGGCCGATGGTGGCCCGGTGGTGAATTTCGAGCCTGGCCAGTACACCAGCGTCGCGATCCAGGTGCCCTCTCTTGGCCTGCAGCAGATTCGGCAGTACAGCCTCTCCGATGTGCCGAATGGGCGAAGTTACCGGATATCGGTGAAGCGCGAGAGTGGCGGCACGACGCCGGCGGGTTATGTCTCCTGCCTGCTGCACGATCACGTCGGTGTTGGCGACGAGGTCATGCTCGCCGCGCCGTACGGCATCTTCTACATCGACGTAAATGCCAGGTCCCCGATCGTGCTGATCAGCGGTGGCGTAGGGCTGACCCCAATGGTCAGCATGCTGAAGAAGGCGCTTCAGGAACCGCCGCGGCAGGTAGTGTTCGTGCATGGCGCCCGCAATAGTGCGGTGCAGGCCATGCGCAACCGTCTGCGCGAAGCATCGCATGAGCACGCCAACTTCAAGCTGCTTGTGTTCTATAACGAGCCACTCCCGGAAGACATCCAGGGTAAGGATTTCGATTACAAGGGCTTGGTCGACGTCAATTTGATCAAGGATTCCATCATGCTGCCGGATGCTGATTACTACATCTGCGGACCGATCCCGTTCATGCGGATGCAGCACGATGCCCTCCAGAACCTGGGCATCCCGGAGACGCGCATCCACTATGAAGTGTTCGGGCCGGACCTGTTCGATGAGTAGCGCGAACCGGCGGCAATAAGCACTTGCCCTTGCACCCTGCCCCCGGTGCTTGACGCGCTATACGCGTTATGGGGCCGGTCAAACTCTTCGACGCCGCTTTCCTGCAAGGCCGGACTTGCACCGGCAAGTCCGGCGGTTCGCCTTGCGGGCGCGGTACCAGCGTCAGACAGCGACACAGTGCCGGACCGGGCACCACTCCCCCGCCTGAAGCCAGGTCCGGTTCCGCACGTCCAACCGCTGGAGAATCTCACGGCGTCTGCAGCGACACACCGTACTGCGCGAAGATCTGCTGCAGTTCGCCGCTGCGGCGGATCGCGTCCAGCGCGTTCTGCAGTGACTCCGCGAGTTCGCCCTCGTCCGCCTTGACCGCCATGCCGATGGCCCAGCCGCGCGCGGGCAGCAGCGGCGAGGCAATGTCCGCCGTGGCGAAGCGCCCGGCGGACTGGCCGGCCGCCTTGAGCGCGCTTTCGTATTGCGAGCGCGTGACCATCGCCGCGGCGATCTCGCCGGCGAACAGCGCGCGCAGCGTTTCGTCTGGCCCGGCATAAATCTTGACCTTGTCGCGCAGCGCGCCCTGCGCCCCGGACAACAGGGCATTGGCACCGGCGGAGCCCGCTTCCGCGCCGGTAGGCTGGCCGGCCAGATCCTCCAGCTGCCGGACCTCGGAGACGCGCTCGCGGTCGTGGACCAGCACGAACATCTCGCGGTGATAAGGCGCGAAGATCAGCGCCTTGTCGTTCGCGCGCATGAACGCACGGTCCACCGGCACATGCAGCATCACATCCGCCGGGCCATAGCCCAGGTAATGGCCACGCCACACCATATTGCGCAGGTCATCGGACATGTTCTCGTCAGCATCGAACGGCAGCAGCGACACCGACAGCCCCATCTGCTTGCTCAGGGCCTTCGCCAGCGCCACGTCGATGCCCGGCAACGCGTTGCCCGCTACCGTGGAAAACGGCGGCAGGCTCTTATAGACGGCCACCTTCAAGGTCCCGCTCTGGCGGATCCTGGCCATATCGGCCAGCGACGGCTGGGCGCAGGCGAGCGCGGCAAGCGCCAGCAGTGCGCCGGCCAGGCGACGGGGACCGGCGGGGACCGGCAGGAAGGGAGCGGCGTCCCGGAGAGGGCTGGCGCGCATGGGAGGTCTCCTGGTTTTCTTGATCTTTGTGTTTGCTAATGCCGGAATGCCGGAATGCCGGAATGCGGGAATGTGGGGACGCGCGGGCGGGCCCGCAGCCCTTACTCGTGCCGCGATTCGAGATAGGTCTTGATGGACCAGACCGCTTCCTGGCTCAGCACGCCATCGAACGGCGGCATGTAGACCCGGCCATCTCGCGTGCGCCCCTTGCGCACGGTGGTGGTGAAGTACTGCGAGACCTCGCCCATGCATTCCTGCTTCTTCTTGGCGTTGGCCAGCGACGCGCAATCGCTGTCCAGCTTGCGCAGGTCCGGCGCGATGCCGCCCGACACCGCTTCCAGCCCATGGCAGCGCGCGCAGTTCTGGTTGTAGGCCGAGGAGCCGATACGCAGTGCTTCCTGCTGCGCACCGCCGGTCCTGTATGGATTATCCGGACGCCATTCTTCACCGAGTTGCGGTAGTGTCTTGGTGTCCACGGCTTGCGGCGTGACGTCCCCATGGGCCGAGGCGGACTGGGGTAGCGCCCCGGCCAGAAGCGTGCAGATGGCAATCAGGGCAAGTGTGCAGCGTGGTGTTTTCATCAGTGTCACCTCCAGTTGTTGAACTATGTTTTGAAGGTGACTTCCGCAAAAGCCATACCAAGCGCAAAGTGGGCCATAAACCGGACGAGGCCCCGGCAAATGGCAGGCGTATGACACAGCATGCCGAAACCAGTGCGCTGGAATGCAACACCCTGGCAAGCGTTTTGCTTCATGAAGCAACACTTCGGGCCATGTCGACCACGCCAGGACCCGGAGCGACCCGTGCACAGATCGCGGGCGACTTCCACAGGAGACAGAAAAATGACTTTCCAAGCGGCCGGCGGCCCGCGGGTGCCCGGCGTCCCGCCGGCGGCAACGGGCAACCCGGCGGAGGGCGAACGGCCAGACCTGATCGCCCAGGCCCACCAGCGATCCGAAGCCTATGGCTTGCGGCCCTATGAATCGCCGGACTTCTGCCCGGTGCTGCAAAGCGAGCTGAAAACGCAGATAGAGCGCAGCCAGTCGCTGTTCACCCACGCG
>Ga0255338_1000420_pt1 | contig 144387 bp, 99 predicted proteins | sample MeOH1_35cm_T4_19_FD_203715 | JGI IMG/M metagenome (GOLD analysis project Ga0255338, IMG submission 203715) | Sandy soil microbial communities from University of British Columbia, Vancouver, Canada - MeOH1_35cm_T4_195 | ecosystem: Engineered > Artificial ecosystem > Sand microcosm > Unclassified... | reverse complement strand
CGCCAGTCTTCGACTGGCGTTTTGTCGCAGCGCGCGGGACGTGCACGTAGCGTTGGATGTGAAAGACATGGAGAGGTGGTTTGGTCAAATGCCTCGGGGCTTGCCCCGGGGATCTTTACTCTGTTCTCTCTGTTTCCTTCTGTGGAAGGATCGGGATTAGTGCGGATGAGTGTGGATTAGTGGTTCAATTGCATTGTTACGTCTCGAAGGGTTCAGCCTGCCAACACGGTCTGCAGGGCTTCAAGGGAAACGCTTTCTGACGGATTGAATCGCGCGCTCCCGACGTAGGCCAGGAGGCTCGCGCGCAGCTGGCGGGCAACGGGTTGGGCGGACAGGTCGCCAGTCAGGTCGATGCTGCACACCAGCAGGCGGCCCGGACCGACGCGGGCCTCGAAGACGAGGCCGAGCCGGCGGTTGGTGGCCCAGTCGTCGATGACCTGCACGAGCGGGCGGAGGGTGGGCGGCAGGGCGTCGAGGTTCATGGCGGCGGCGCGGGTGACCAGATGCCACCATTGCCAGTTCGTGTGGCTGTCGGTTGGGAAAGCGGCCAGCGCGGGATGGGCCGGGTCGCAGAGGATGCCGAGGGTATGCGGCGCCTGCCGCTGCGTGCAGGAGGTGTTCCAGAAGATCGGGGTGAAACCGAGCGCGACCTTCTCAGGGTGGAACCGGTCCTCCGGACCGGTTGGTTCCGGCGCACCTTGAACAACCCGTTCGGAGGACGGGTTCCACTTTGCGGGCGAGACGAGCAACAGCACCGAGGCTCCGGCGGCGAGTGCGGGCCGGGCCGCGGCGAGCGAGGAGGCGATGATGATTTTGTCGGCGGGTTCGGCCGCGACCGTCGAAGGATAAACCCACACGTCCCAGTCGTTGGCCAAGGCGGTGCCGTCGAGCCGGACGACCAGCTTGTAGCGGCAGGGCGCGGGCACGTGTCGGAACGGGATGGTGACGTGTCCGAGCGGATTCGACTCGCCGGCTGCGACCGGCTGGGGTGGCAGCTGTCCGCCGAGCAGGGTGTGCCCGGCGTCGTTGACCAGCGCCCACGAGGCGACGGCGATCGAGCGTCCTTCGGGTCCGGCCCAGGCGACCTCGACGTCGGCCTCGAGCGACTCGTCGGTGGTGAAGACACGCCTCGCCAGACGGGCGAGCGGGACGATGGGCCCGCAGAAGCGGCGGAAGTCCGCCGCCGCGATGTAAGCCTTGGCCTCGCCGAGAGCGTTGATCACGCCGACCGGCGCCGTGCCCTGGCCGGGGAAATCCTGCAGGTTGAGCAGCTGGAATCCGCCCATGCCGGGCGTGCGCAGCGCGGATTCGATTTCCTCCTTGTAGCAGAGCGCCTGGAGTTTGCCTGAAGCCTGAACGAAGTCGTCCAACTGGTCCGCCAGATGATGCGCGGCCAGCGTGTCGACGATGATTTCATAACAACGCGGCTTGAGGTGTCCGGTGTATTTCGGTGCGTCGTGCAGCGCCGGATAGGCGGTCCATTGACCGATCTCATGGGAGATGACGGGGCGGCTGCGTTGTGCGATGATCTCCCGGTAATCGGTTGTCGTCGCCGGCGGCTGGGCGTTGAGCCGGCTCTTCAGGCCGTCGCCCCATTGGTGGCCGCGGGGCGCGGGGATGATATGAAATTGGTTTTCGGGCAGTTCGGGCCAGCCGGCTGTTCCGGTGTAAAGCCGGCGGGAATCGGTCGCCTGCATCTCCGTCAGCCACCGGGCCAGGTAGGTCTTGTGCTGCGGTCCGCCGGGCTCGTTGCCGGCGGCCATGAGCATGAAGCACGGGTGGTTGCCGTAGGCGCGGACGATGCGGCGGGATTCCGCGAGGAGCCAGGCGTCGACCGAGGCTCCGTCCCCGAGGCCTGCGGGCGAGTCGGCGGCGAGCACGGCGATGGCGTTGGGCCAGACGCCGGCCTCGATCTGAAAATAGATCCCGAGTTCGTCGCCGGCGATGAACGCCGCCTCGGGCGGACACCAGGAGTGGAACCGGATGTGATTGATCCCGTAGCCCTGCAAGGTGCGCAGGTATTGCCGCCAGGTCTCGACGTCCATGGGCGGGTGCCCGGTCAGCGGAAAGATGCAGCAGTCGAGTGTGCCGCGGAAAAACACCGGACGGTCGTTGAGCAAGACCTGCCGGCCTTGTGTCGTGATCTCGCGCAGGCCGAACCGGATATCCCGCGTCTCGCCGTTCTCGAGCGTGACGGTGAGCGTGTGCAGGTTCGGAGTGAACTCATCCCAGAGCCCGGCGTGCGGACCGAGGCCCAGTTCGGCGGTGAAGGTGCCGTCGGCCATGACCTCGACAAACACCGTATCGCCGCCGACGGAGAGCGTCACCATCTGCCCGGCGACGGGAAGCCGTGGGTGGAACCGGTCCTCCGGACCGGTCTTTCCCGGTGCACGTCCAACAACCCGTCCGGAGGACGGGTTCCACCCTGGAGCTACGACCGAACCGCGCACCGTGATCGAGCGGGTGGAGACGCGGGGCGTGACCTGCACATCGTCGATCCACACCGGCGCGGTGGTGCGGAGTTCCATGCGGCCGATGCAGCCGTTCCAGTTGCCTTGGGTTTGGTCGCTGACGCTGTGGGCGTTTTCGCCGACGGGAATCAGCAGGCGGTTGTCGATGCGCAGGGTCAGCCGGTGGCGCCCCGGGGTGCCGGCGGCGCCGAGGGCAAACTCGTGGGCCGTCGCGAGCGAATCGCCCGAGCCCAGTTCGGTTTCGTCCAGCCAGACCGTGGTCAACCAGTGCGGTCGTTCCAGCGAGAGAATGATGAATCGTCCGCTCCAGGTGGCGGGGATCTCGATTTCGCGTTGATACCACGCCGGACCGGTGAAGACCTTGTCGGGTTGCAGGAAGAAGGGAATCTTGACCTGCCCCGGCTCGCGGTAGGGCGCGTATTCCGGCGATTCGTAGAATGATCGGTCGAAGATTGTTCCGGTCCACGTGGTGTCCTTGGTCACGTCGTCGCCGATGCGCTGGACGGCGAGTGATCCGGGCAGTTGCACCGGGCGGGCATTTGCAAGCGCTTGGGCGAACCAGCGGCCGGCCAGGCCGGTGTCACCAGGGTCCGGCGCCAGTTGCCAGGAGCCGGCCAGTGACAATTCGTGGGTGTTGGCGGCCGGTATGGTGTTCACGGAGTGCCTGGCGGAAGCAACTGAATGTAAGCCGGCGCGTCCCGGTCGCAAGAGAGGCGACCGTCTTTCTCGATCAGTTCGACGACCTGGATGGAGCTGCGGCGGAGTTCCGTCGAGGGTTTGTCCTCGGGTCTGATGGTGCCGCCGCGGCCGGGGTGGGTGAAATAAAACAAAAATGCCCGGTCACCGCTCACGACCACGCCGGGGTGGCCGCCGTTGACGCCGTCGTCCGCGCCATGGCCGGGCACGTCGAGGAGATTGCCGGCCTGTGCCGTCCAGTGGAGCAGGTCGTCGGTGTGGTAGACGCCGAGGCCCTTCCATAAATCCACGAGCATCCAGGTGCGGCCTTTCCACGGGAAGACATACGGACCCTCGCCGGGGCGCTCGCCGACGCCGGCGGCCTTGCCTCGGTCGGTCCACGTCGCGAGGTCCGGACTGTCGGCGTAGTAGATCGATTTGCCGTCGCGTTCGTTGTTATACCACATCCGCCAGCCGCCGGCCGGCAACGGGAAGACGCAGGCATCGATCACGCGGTCCGAGGCGAGCGCGAGGGCGGACTGGTATTTCCAGTCACGCAGATTGCCGCTCGTGAGATGCACGATGCGGCGCGGGTGCTGCCAGTTTTCAAAGACGCCCGGCACCACCGTGAGGAACATGTGGTAGGTGCCGTCGGGTCCGGCGATGACGTCCGGCGCCCAGTAGGTCGGCTCGGTGCCGCCGATCTCTGCGGGCAATGTGATGGCGGCGTCGCCGGCATATTGCCAGGTCACGCCGCCGTCGCGTGATTCCGCGAGGCCGATCGGCGTGCCGTGGACCCAGGCGACGCCGGAAAGCCCCGGCACATTGGCGCGGCGGTTGGTGTAGAACATGAGCCAGCTCTTTTCCGCGCGGTTCCAGATGACGACCGGATCGGCCGCGCCGTCGAATTTCGGGTCACGGTAGAGCGGCTTGGGCGCGGGCGCGGCGGTCGCCAGGGTGGACCAGGCCGCGAGAAGCAACAGACAGAGACGGGGAAGGGATTTCATGATCAACATTGCTCCGTTAGCTGTGATTCAATTCCGAGCGACAGAGTCAGAAGACAACTGACGAAACCGATGGAGCGAAGGTGGAACGCGGCCTCCGGACGCGTTTCTCCGATGCGCGCATCCTGAAACGCGTCCGGAGGCCGCGTTCCACCCACTGCATCGTGCATCGGTGATATTTTCATCATTTTGCCGGCAGAGCGCCGCTGGCCAGCGCCAGGTTCTGGATCGCGGCGAGGCCCCATTGGGCGGAGTCGTTGGTGGAAACCGATGCGGCTTCGTCCACCGGGTTGAGCACGGCGGGACCCGTGAGCCGCACGGTCTTGGTTTCGCCCGGGCCGCCGTATTCACGGGAGGTGAACTCCGTCCAGACGCGCTTCGCGAGGGCGGCGTCCTGCCTGCGATGGGCGGCGTAGGCGGTGAGACGCGAGTGGGCGACGCGCAGACTGTTGGTCCGCAAAGCCTGGCCGAGCGCCTGCTGCTGTTCCTCCGGGCTGGCGTTGTAGAGCGCGCAGTATTGCAGCCAGGCCTGTTCGAACTCCGGCACCGGGATCAGGTCGATCAACTCGGCGCAGACCTCGACGAGGCCGAACACGGCGCTGAGGTGCGAGACCGAGATGCGATCGCCTTCGAGCGGGATGAGCGTCTTGGTCTTCGGCTCGTAGCCGAAGGTGCCGCCGAAGAAACCGGCCTTGCGGCTGCCGATGGCCTTCATGGAGGCCTCGAGCCAGCCGCGGACGCGCGGGTCGCCCGTGCGTTCCCACTCGGTGAGCCAGTTGCTGGCGGCGGAACCCCAGTCGGTGCCGACGCCGATGCGCGCCTGGGCCAGCACAACGGGCTGGCCGGGCAGTTTGCGCGTGGGGTTGAGGTCGGCCAGCTTGGCGTCGGCGTCGACGAGTTCGCGCAGGATGTCGCCGGTGCGTTCGTCGGCCGTGAGGTAATAATAGAAGCGCCGGTAAACCGCCGTGCTGATGCGCAGCTGCTTGGCGCTGCAGCCCCAGTGCTGGACGTTGTGGCGCGAGCCGAAGCCGGCGAAGCGCCCGAGATGGATCGTATCGACCTCGCTGTTGTGTCGCGTCATGGCCTCGCCGAGGCGGAAAATATCGGCGCGGCCGGAGCGCAGCCAGCCATACCAGAGCCAGAGGTCGGGCGAGAGCTCGGAGTTGTCCCACGCAAACCCGCCGACGTCGTAGCGCCACACGTGCCGGTCGGGATCGTAGGTGTGCATGACGTCGCCGTAGTCCCAGAAACCATACCAGTGGCGTTGCTCGACCTGCTTGAGGTAGTAGTCGAAGGACCATTCGAGCCGGTCCTCGATGGCGGCGCGGGCCGGGGTGCCGCGATCGGGGAGGCTCCAGAGGCGGCCGAAGACGCCGGTGGTCAGGTAATATTCCGGGCTCGCCACCAGCTGCGGCGGCGTGCGCACCGCGTCGGCGATCTGCGCGAGCCGCTCGCGCGTGGGCGTGGCGGCCAGCGCCCAGAGAGTGATCTCGCTTGTGCGGGCGACACCGTGGGGCGAGCCGAAGCCCGGCTCGTAGTCCTCGTAGGTGATCTCCAGGCCCTCGAGTTGCTTGGGGTAGGTGTCCATGCCCATGCCGTCATGGTAGAAGCGGATGTCCATGGCCGGTGCGTCCGGCGACCACAGCCAGACCGTGACCTCGCCGGTGTCGGTGTGCGCGTGGCGGATGTCGAGCTGCGTCGGGTGGCGCTGCCAGAAGTCGCGCAGGCCGAAGGCGACGCCGCCCGTGACGCCGCCGAGATAACCGGTGCCGCCGGCGCGTCCGCCCTGGTCGGCGGGAATCCAGCCGTGGCCGGCCTTGGTGCGCTTGCGGATCGTGAAGGCGTTGGCGGAAAGCTGGGCGAGGGTGTGATCGCCCCAGGCGGGAATGAGGTCGAGGCGCTTGCCGACGGTGGGAGCCCACTCGCTCACAGGGGGACAGGCGGTGCCGGCGACCTGGGCGGCGCGGACGGTCCGGCCCGGATCGCGGCGCAGGCCGGTGATGTTGCGCACGCCCTCGCCCCACAAGCCGGCGCTTTCGCCGATGAAGCGCACGTGGCGGTTGTGCAGCTCGTCGCGCAGCGGCACGGCGAAACGCACGCCGAGGCCGCGGATGAAGTCCTTCTGTTCGTCGCCGTCGAAGACGAAGGTGTGCATGATCCGCACCGCCTCGCCGCCGGCGGAGAAATACAGCCGCACGGTGAACGGCAGCCACGCGCGACCGGCGGCGTTCAGGTGCCGGCCGGTCACGCGCACGACGGCGCGCACCGGGCCGCGCTGCTCGATCACGGCGTCGTCGATCTCGCCGGTGAAGGTGTCCAGCGTGAGCGGCCGGGCCGCATCGAGCTCGGGCTGGTCCTGACGCAGGCAGATCAATTTGCCGTCGCGCGCGATCTCGCGACCGTTGCGGACGATGCTCGCGATCAATGCGGAGCCTTTCCGCGCCACGCGGCATGACATCACGCCGGTGTCGACCGAGATGTGATCGGCGTCTTCCGTGACGCTCACGGCGCGAGCGGGCGCGACCGGGGTGCCCGGCGCGAGGGTGTAGGTGGCGGCGGGCGGTGTGTCATCGGCCAGCGCGTGGCCGGTCCATTTCAGCGAACCGTCGGGCCAGTAGGCCAGCGGCCAGCTCTGCACGGCGACGGAATCGCCGGCGGCCGAGCGAAGCGCGAAACCGGCATCGCGGGCAACCGCGCCGCGCGGCCAGGGCACGCCCCAGGTGGCGCCAGCCAGCGCGGAGGGCGTGCCGCCTTCGAGCCAGTGCAACGGCACGCTGCCCGGCGCGGGAGAGGCTGACGGCTGCGCCCGCAACAGGGCGGGCAGCTGGGTGGCGGCGGCGAGCGCCGCGGTGCTTTTCACAAAATCCCGGCGGGTGATCGGCATGGCGATGAGGGGTTGCGGCTAGCGTGGTGTCCTGGAGATAACTTTGCGAGATTCGTGAGCTGTCGATTAGCAGGCTGCTGAAAAAGTCGCTCAAATTGGATTTGGTTTTGTAAGTGGTTCGTAATCGAAAAATCTGCACGCCATTTTCAACAAGTTGCGAAAGTGAGCTTCAAAACACCGACTTTTTCAGCAGCCTGTTAGGGTTTATCCCCGACACGGAGTTCGATGTCGGGGGTAAAGCCCGACCTGCCATCGAGGAATATTTACCGATGAAACCAGGCGGAAGAGCATGGCACGGATGCGTGGCAACCGCGAACGGTCGGCTCAGACGCATCGATGCAGCTAGGTGGGCGTCGGTTTCCATACCGACGCTTCGGCGCACTTGCGGATCCCCAGTCGCCGGTATGGAAACCGGCGACCACCATTCGGTGGTAAACGCGACAAAGGAAATTTGTCATCCAACTGCATCGTCACGGTTCAGCCCGGCAGCTTGGGCGCGAGGGCAAACCCGGTCTCGTGCAGCTGGCATTGCGTGGTCAGGGCGCGGCAGAGGGCTTCCTCGAGGCCGTTGACCACGGGGATGGGCGCGGCGCCCGGGGCGGTCAGTTGCCAGGAAATGAACTCGGGGGGCACGGCCTGCACCGTGGCGGCGGCGTGCACGGCCTCGACGAAGGAGGTGTGGCATTCCGCCAGGGCCGTGGTGCACACGATGGTGTCGGGCGCGCGCAGGCGGGCCAGCACGGCGTCGAACATGGACTGCCGGTTCGCCGTGGTGTCGGGGAGCGCCCGTTCCTCGGGCGGGCCGTCGGCGCGGAACAGCACGCAGTTGCGCTCATGCTTCCACTCCACGCGGCCGATGCTGCCCTCGAGGTAGATCTCGGGTTCGCGGACCTCGCGGCAGGTGTGCGTGGTGCCGAACCAGAACGCCACATTCTCGGGCGAGCGGGCGAGCACGACGCTGGTGTCGAAGCTCTCGATGGCGTTGGCCCGCAGCAGCTCGGCGGACTCGACCCGGGTATGGGCCGAGGTCTCGGGCGTGGCGCCGGCGAAAAAGAGGCTGAGGTTGACGAAGTGCGCGAAGGCGTTGTTGAGCGGCGAGTCGAGCACGACCGTGCCCTCGGCATGCAGCCGGCCGGCCCAGGGGTTGCGCGTGAAATAGTCGGCGGGTCGCGGCCACAGGCCGATGAAACGCACGGTATGCAGGCGGCCGATGGCGCCGGAGCAGAGCTGCTGCTTCAGCCAGCGGTTGACGGGACTGTAGATGTCCTGGAAGCCCACCGCCACGAACAGGCCGCTGGTGCGCTCGGCTTCGCGGATGGCGGCGACCTCGGCGAGGGAGCCGGCGAGGGGTTTTTCCACGAGGACGTTGGCGCCGGCGCGAAGCGCGGCGAGCGTCATGCGCGTGTGCCAGGGAATGCCGGTGGGAATGAGGCAGAGGTCCAGCCGGCCTGATTCCTGGCGCAGCATTTCCGTGTAATCGCGGTAGATGACACAACCCTGCTGGCGCAGGGCGGACTCGTTGGCCGCCTCTTCGGCGGGGTTGATGATCACGGCCGCGCAAAGGTCGATCTCGCCGCGGGCGTGCGCGGCGCGGGCCAAGGCCAGGTAGATTCGGGCGTAACCCGATACACCGATCAGGGCGACGCGTGGTCGGGATGAAGTGGCTGACGTCATGGGGACGGATGTCCGCCGGGCAAACGGCGATGGGGATGCGTCATGAAATTAGGCGGCGACAGAAAGGGAGCCGGTCAGGGGTAGGGAAGTCGCCCAAGGGCGGCTCAAGGAAATACTTATGGCCCACCCGGGGCTGTCCGCGCGACACGGCGGGAGTCTTACAGTAAGAACAACTCCAAGTGGCTGCGGCTTCCCGGTTCGACGGGCTCACGGCCCTGAGCTGGTCGAAGGGCAGCCGCAGGGCTTCACCGGCTGGAAGCCGGTGCCACATCGGAGGGATCCCGCCTCAGCGCCGGCCGCGAAACTGCTCGCGGGCGATCTGCAGGTTTTCCCGGGTGCGCTGGTCGTCGGGTTTCAGATGCAGGGCCTGCTCGTATTGTTCGATGGCTTCACCAACCCGATCCTGCAGGAGCAGGACATTGCCGAGATTGGCGCGGGCGTCGGCATAATCCGGCTGGAGGCGGATGGCCTCGCGCAACTGCTCCGTCGCCTCCGGCAGGCGGTCGAGGCGGGCAAGCAGCACTCCGTAGTCGTTGCGGATCCCGGCCCGGGCCGGCGCGAGCCGGACGGCGTCCGCATAGTGGTCGGCGGCTTCCGCCGGGCGGCCGAGGCGGGCGAGGGTTTTGGCCAGCTGCTGATGGGGGCCGGGCAGGTTCGGATCGAGTTGCAGCGCGGTCGTGAATTGGGCCACAGCTTCCTCGTCACGGCCCAGTTGCACGAGGGCGATACCGAGATTGGCGTGGGCATCGGCGGCGGGCATGAGCGCGATGACCTGCTCGTAATGCGCCAGCGACTCCCCGGTGCGTCCGGCCGCTACGAGGGCGTTGGCGAGGGTGAAGCGGGCGTCGGCGTGGGCGGATGCGAGTTGCAGGGCTGTTTCCAGGTGCCGGATGGCGTCGTCCGCGCGGCCCAGCTCGAGCAGCGTGGAGCCGGAATGATAATGCCCCGAAATCACGGACTCGCCGTTCAGCTCGATCGCGCGGGCGAAATGCGCGAGGGCGTCGGGCAGGCGGCCGGTCTTGCGGAGCTCGACACCGAGATTGATGTGCGCCCGGCCGCTTTGCGGGCATTTCGCCACGGTGTCGGCCCAGATCGTGAGTCCGTCGCGATAATCGTGGTTTCGCGCGACGGTCAGGCCGGTGAAAAGCACGGCCACGGCGCCGAGCGGCAGCCAGGCGCGCGGACCTAGCCGGCGCCAGATCGCGATCACCGCGAAGGCGATCACGGCGGCCAGCGGCAGATACATGCGGTGCTCGGCCATGGTCTGCGTCACGAGCGGCACGACGCTGGAACTCGGGGCCAGGATGACGAAGAACCACGCGCCGGCGAAGCCGGGCGCGGGCCGGCGGACGAGAGCCCAGACGGTGCCGGCGAGGAGCGCGAGCACCACCGGGCCCTGCCACCACACTTCCGCGAGGGAGCGGGCCACGGCGGTGCCGTAATCGAGCACGAGCGGGTGGGGCCAGACCGACAGTTTCAGGTAAAGCACCAGTGCCTCACTTTGTTTCAACAGGTATTCCCACCACGAGATACCGAGACCGAAACCCGCCGCGATCCCGCGGGAACCGCCGCGGCCGAGCACGAGCCACGCGAGCAGCAGCCAGGTCGCGGCCAGCGCGGCATAATAGCCGCGGCGCTGCCGCCACGCGGCGGCGAAACTGCCGGTCACGAAGGTCCGGTCGTAGAGCAGCACGAGGAGCGGGGCGGTGGCGGCGACTTCCTTGGTGGCCATGCCGGCAAGGCAGGCCAGCACCGAGAAAAGCAACCAAGACCAGCGACCGGATGCGGTTTTTGTGGGAGGGGCTTTATGCCCCGACTTGTTGGTAGCGGCGATGTCGGGGCATAAAGCTCCTCCCACCACGGAAGACGTGCCCCGCACGAAGCCATAAAACACCGCGAGGTAGAGCAATCCGCACAGCGATTCGGTGCGCTGGGCGATGCAGGTGACCGACTCGGTCTGCAGCGGATGCACGGCCCAGAGCAGGACGATGAAAAAGGCGAGGTGTCGGGCGTCGCGACTGTAGGGCGGGATCGCCTGATCCCGCCTGTCCTCTGGCGGGGTGCGGCGACCCCGCCTTACAATTTCCAGCGTCCGCCTCAACACCCCGAACAACAGCAGAGCGGCAGCGGCATGGATGAGCATGTTCAGCGCGTGATACCCCCATGGAGTGTCGCCGTGCAGGGCATGATTGAGCGCGAACGTGAGATTGACGAGCGGGCGGCCGGTGGTGGTGCTGCCATCGGCCGGAGGATTCAGGGCCGTGGACCATTGCCGGATGCTTTCGTTGTGCTGGACGGCGCCGAGGTCGTCGAAAAGGAAGGGCGTCGCCAGGCTGTTGGCGTAGGCGAGGACAACCGCCACGACGAGAATCGCCGGGAAAATCCATGATCGCGACCACCACGCATCGGAGGCGTCGGCCGGGATTTTAACGGGGAGAACGGGCGGCATCGTCAGGGACAATTTAGCCGCCGAGGGGGGCCGGCAGGCAACCGCCAAAGCGCGGATGGGGCGGGGGGCACCGGCTTCCAGCCGGTGAAGCACTGCGGCTGCCCTTCGACCAGCTCAGGGCCGTGAGCCTGTCGAACCGGGAAGCCGCAGCCACGTGGACAGGTTCAGAGCGCGTCCGGAGGACGCGCTCCACCTTGGGTGGCCCCCAATAAAAAGGCCCCCGGGTAAGCGGGGGCCTTGGGGATGTTCAAGCGGGGGACTTGAAGATCAGAAGTCGAACGTCGTGGTCAGGACGAACTGACGCGGGTCGATGATGCGGTAGGCCCACGGGGTGCCGTCCCAGTTGGCCGCGATCGGCACGATTCCGCCGTTCTCCAGCGCGTTGTTGACGTTGAGCTGGATTTTCATGCGGACCTTGTCGTTGAAGACCTTCCGGGTGTAGGCAAACCAGATGTCGGTGTAGTAGTTGCCATTGTCGAAGTAGATCGGGCGGTTCACATCGGATGCGTTGATGACGAGCGGGAGCAACGGATTTGCGGCCTTGCCGTAATAGCCGACGGCGGCCTTGGACTCCCAGCGCTCGCTGCCACCGACCGAGAAGCCCTTGAGCTTGCCCGTGGTGAACACGTAGTTCGTGAGGAAGTTGACATGATAGATGCGCTGGTTGGGCGCGACGGCACCTTCCAGTGCCTTGGCCAGGCCGACTTCGCTAAGAACAGCATTCTCGAAATAAGCTTTCGGGCTGGTATTGCCGTCGGTGTTCTCCTTGCGGGCGACGCTGGTGAAGCCGTAGCCGTTCCAGAAGTTCCTGAGAGAATACTCGCGGGCATTGCCGTCGGTGAAGTCGGGGATGTCGGTCACGCCCAGCGATTCCCAGACGGGGAGGCGCTCGGCGATCCAGGCGTCGTATTCCGGGGCCACGTCGGTGTAGGTGCTCTTCACCTTGGTGGCGGAGAGCTTCATGGTCCAGTTGTTCGACGGGTTGTAGGTGACCTGCACCTCGACGCCCTTGGCCACGCTCTGCTGGGTGGCGGCGGTCTGGATGCCGGCGTAGTAGTTGAGCGGCAGCTTGATCAGGTCGTAGATCTTCTGCTGGTTGACCGAGTCGGTGAGCGGATACTTGTTGGCGTCGTTCCAGTCCTTGTCGGCCACGTAGTCGGCGAGGGTCCGGCCGCTCGCAATGGCGTTGCGGATGCGCACGATCGCGCTGGCCCACGGAATGCCGGTGGTGGTGTCGGAATAGTTGGCGCGGTTCATCAGGTTGGTGGCGGCGGAGGTGCGCTCGTTCTGGTTGGCGGTCTCAAACCAGTTCACGCGGGCGACCAGCTTGTTCCGGAAGAGGTTGAAGCCGAAGCCGCCGTCCTTGCCGTCACCGGTGGGCTTGGGCAGCTTCTTCTTGAAGAAATCGGTCTGCGCGCCCGGGGGCGGATTGAAGTTGTCCGACTGGTTGTAGTAGAGGGTCAGGCCGCTCAGGAATTCCCCGAGGAGGGACCCTTCGCTGGCGCGGCGTTCGATCGCGCCCCAGCCTTTGAGCGGCCGGAAGGCGGCGCCGAGGGTCTTGGTGTCGCCCTCGAGTTCGTCCCACGGAATCCAGCGGTCCATGAACAGCTCGCGGACCGCGTAACCGTCGTGGTTCGGGAATATCTCGTTGGCCGTCAGGGTGGGGACGAGCACCACACCGTTGGCATCGGTGATGGAGCCGGTCGTGGTGTTGCGGGCGCGGTAGGCGTCGTGGCGGATGCCGAGGGTGGCGACCAGGCGGTCTTCCCAGAGGTAGCTCTGGGTCGCGAGGTTCCAGCTCTTGACCTCGCGCTGGAAGTTGGCGCTGCCGTTGTCGGCGAAGACGTATTGCTCCGTGACCGTGGCATTCTGGAAGCTGTTCGTGTTGAAATTATACGCGTTGATGGTGTGGACGTAGGGCGACTCCGATCCCGGGTTGCCGTAATAGCCGATGGAGTGGGTGACGGTGCCGGCGGGATCGCCGGGGCTGGCCGCGTAGTAGAACTTGCGGAAGGTGTTGCTGTTCCAGTGATTCTGGCCGTCGAGGGTGAGGTTGCGCGTGTAGCGCAGCTTGCCCAGGGCGTCGCCGTCGGTGATGGTCAGGCGCCAGCGCTCGCGGTTGCGCTTCACATCCTGCTCGGAAAGCAGGCCGAGCAGCCGGTGGCGGCCGAGCCACTTGAGCCAGCCGTCGCGCTGGGTGAAGTCGAGGTCGTAGGCGAGCATCGCCCGGTAGCTGTCCAGCGTTTCGGGGGAGTAGAACATGTCGACGGCGCCGCCGCCATAACCGAGCGGCACGTAGGCCAGGCCGGCATAGGGGTTGGGGGTGCCGTCCATCAGCTTGGTGTTGGTGTCGACGACGAGGGTGTTGCCCTGCAGTTGGGAGAGGATGTAGTTCTCCGAGGCATCGATGTCCTGCCGGAGCCAGCCGGCGCTGAAGTAGAGGTTCGTGAAGATCTGCTGCTCGAGCTCGATGTTGTAATTGCCCGAGCGCAGGTTGCCGAAGTTGACCTGGTTGAGGTTGTATTTCGTGTAGTCGTAGATCGATTTGTCGGAGACGGCGGGCGCCTGGTAGCTGGAATAGGAACCGATCTGGCCGTTGACCATCACCATCGGGTTGACGTCGAAGGCGGATGCGGTCCAGGTGCGGTCCAGCAGGAGGAAGCGGGGATCGCCATTCACCCAGCCTGAGTTGGAGGCTGTCGGCAGGGTGGTCTCCGGGTTGGTGTGCGCCGGGCGGTAGAAGTTGACGACGCGCTGGAAGTAGTCGAGCTGGGTGCCGTTGTCGAAACGCTCGAGCAGGGCGCCGTTGCTGTTGTCAAAGGTGAAGCCGACCGGCATGTAATACGGAGATGCGGTGTTGGTGACCAAGGCGGTGCCGCTGAGCGTGGTGACGGCCGGGTTGTAACCGGGTGAACGCGTGTCGAAATAAATGGGGCCGAGCACGGTGCCGGCGGCGTAGTTTTTGACGACGCCGGTGGGCAGGGTGATGCTGGCCTTATCCTGGATGGTGATGCTGCGGGTCGTGGCGTCATACATGGGCCGGCCGGCCTTGATCCACGGGGTCACGCCGTCGCGCGGCATGAGGAAGTTCGGGCGGTTGGCCTTGTTGTCGTAGTTTTCGGCGAAGGCCCGGATGACGGTCTTTTTGAAGGGCTTGTAGGTCATCGCCGCATACTGGCGGCGGGTGAGCTCGTAGGACGGTTTGCGCTCGAACTGCTGGTTGTTGTAGAGGAGGGCCATGTAGACCGCCAGCTTGTCGTCGATGAGCGAACGGTTGAACGCGAGCGACGAGCGGAAGGAGCCGAGGTGATCGGTGCGGATGGACACGGTGTTGGTGTTGCGATTCAGCGCCGCCTGCGAGGAGGATTGGTTCACGATGCCGGCCGGGCTGCCCATGCCGAAGAGCAGGGAGTTCGGACCGCGGCTGATTTCGACCGACTGCGTGTTGTAGGAGTCGAACGGGATGCGCGAGTTCGTCGGGTGGTAGTTGACCGAGGCGTCCGGCGCGGCCAGGCCGCGGACGCGGTTGGACTGGGCGTTGGTGGTCGTGTCGCCGTTGTTGCCGAAGGAATAGCCGCCGACGGTGTCCTTCATGGTGCCGCGGTCGGTCACCACCGGGGTGTAGCTGCCGGAGCCCTCGGTGCTGGCCTCATATTTGAAGACGTCGTTGATGTCCAAGGCCGCCGTGTCCTCGAGCTGCTGCTTCGTCACGACGGTGATGGAGGCGGCGAGGTCGGCGAGGTTGGAGTTGAGGCGGCTGCCGGCCAGGGTGTTTTCGGCGTAGTAGCCGGCGTCCTTGGAGGTGCTGACCACGAAGGGCGTGAGCTCGATGGCTTCGTCCTGGGCTTTCTTTTCGGTCGCCACGACCGGGACGGGCTTGGTTTCGCCGACCGCGGGCGACGGAGCGGTGGTTTGCGACCAGACGGTCGGGGCCATCGCCATCGCGCAGGCAAGCGCCAGCAGGAACCGGCGCGTTTGGGTGGTTTGGGGTGTTGGGTTCATGAGCATTCGGGTCTGGGTTTGGGTTCAGTCGAGAGAGGGCACGGCGATTGCGGAGATGCGGCTGCGGCAATGGGGTGTCGGCGGGGTGGGGCAGGGCGGGGAACACGGTTCCTCGCGGGGGTATGGTCGGATTGCACTTTTTTATTTGAACGACTTCAACGGAGGCGGAATCTTACAGTAAGAGCACTCTCCGGGCTATAGGGGTCTTCACCGCGTGCCGATCGGGATGACGCGGCCTCGGGTTCGTCCGGGCAGCCCTGCGGACTTATGACAGTATCCGCCGTCCGTCTGCGGCGAGCCCGCTCCGCTCGTATGTGTCGCCGACGGCCGGCACTGTGTTGGTCCCGGGCAAAAAACATGATTGCAAGAACCCGCTCCTCGCCACGTTGATTGTGCTTCCATGCACGGGCGCGGCCTGCCGGCTTCGCCTTGGTCGTGGCACGGTAACAGCTGCATCCCATTTCCGACCTGGTTATATAATATACCCGCAACCTCACCGCCTCACCCGCTGCAATCCGCGCATCCCCCCGCTCTCCCTTCCATGTCCAAAAAGCACGTCACCACCCCCGCCGGCCGCCCCGGCAAGCAAGGCCTCTATGACCCTTGGTTCGAGCACGACGCCTGCGGCGTCGGCTTCGTGGTGGATATGAAGGGACGCAAGTCGCACAAGATCGTCGCCGACGGCCTCCAGATCCTCCGCAACCTCGACCATCGCGGCGCCAGCGGCGCCGAGGTCAACACCGGTGACGGCGCCGGCATCCTGATCCAGATGCCGCACAAGTTTTTCCTCGAGGTCTGCAAGACCACGCGCATCACGCTCCCCGAGGCCGGCACCTACGGCGTCGGCCTCGTCTTCCTCCCGCGCAACCCGACCGTCCGCCGCAAGGTCGAGGAAAAGTTCGAGCAGGTCGTCCAAGCCGAGGGCCAGACCTTCCTCGGCTGGCGCACCGTGCCGACCAACAGCGAGCTGCTCGGCGACACCGCGCTCTCCTGCGAGCCGTTCATGCGCCAGGCCTTCATCGGCCGCGACCCGGAGCTGACCGACGACCTCGCCTTCGAGCGGAAGCTCTACGTCATCCGCAAGCGCTCCTATTCCGAGATCCGAACCTCCACCCTGGCCGGCGCGGAATACTGGTATGTCGCGTCGCTCTCGATGCGCACCCTCGTCTACAAGGGCATGCTCACCACCGAGCAGGTCGACAGCTACTTCCCCGACCTCAAGCACCCGGCGATGGAGTCGGCCCTCGCCCTCGTCCACTCGCGTTTCTCGACCAACACCTTCCCGAGCTGGGAGCGCGCGCACCCCTACCGCTACCTCGCGCACAACGGCGAGATCAACACCCTCCGCGGCAACATCAACTGGATGCACGCCCGCCAGGCCCTCTTCGAGAGCCCGGCCTTCGGCGACGACATCGCCAAGATCCTCCCGATCGTGAACCCCAACGGTTCCGACTCGTCGATGTTCGACAACACCCTCGAGCTCCTCGTCCTCGCCGGCCGCCCCCTGGCCCACGCGATGATGATGATGATCCCCGAGCCGTGGTCCAACCACGAGTCGATGGACCCCGCCCGCCGCGCCTTCTACCAATACCACTCCTGCCTCATGGAGCCGTGGGACGGCCCCGCCTCCATCGGCTTCACCGACGGCAAGCAGATCGGCGCCATCCTCGACCGCAACGGCCTGCGCCCCTCCCGCTACTACGTCACCGCCGACGGGCTCGTCATCATGGCCTCCGAGGCCGGCGTGCTCGACATCCCGCCCGACCAGATCGTGCAGAAGGGCCGGCTCCAGCCGGGCCGCATGTTCCTCGTCGACACCGAGCAGGGCCGCATCATCGAGGACGAGGAAATCAAGCGCACCGTCGCCGGCGCCCAGCCCTACCAGGACTGGATCAAGGAACACCTCGTCCACCTCGCCGACCTCCCCGACGCCCCGCGCAGCGAGCCGCCCGACCACGAGACCCTCCTCCAGCGCCAGATCGCGTTCGGCTACACCTTCGAGGACGAGCGCGTCATCATCACCCCGATGGCCCGCGACGGCGTCGAGGCGATCGGCTCCATGGGCAACGACGCCGCCCTCGCGGTGCTCTCCAACCGCCCGCGCCTCCTCTACGATTATTTCAAGCAGCTCTTCGCCCAGGTCACGAACCCGCCGATCGACTCGATCCGCGAGGAGATCGTCATCTCGGCCGAGACCCGCCTCGGCTCCGAGGGCAACCTGCTCAACCCGCAGCCCACGGCCTGCCGCCGCGTCGAGCTGAAGTGGCCCATCCTCACCAACGAGGAGTTCGCCAAGATCCGCCGCACCAATCTCCCCGGCCTCAAGATCGGCGTGCTCCCGATCCTCTTCCGCGTCAACCGCGGCGAGCGCGGCCTGGCCAAGTCCATGGAGGAGCTCTCCATCATGGCCCGCCGCATGATCGAGGAGGACGAGGTCAACGTCATCATTCTCTCCGACCGCGGCGTCACGCGCGACTTCGCGCCCATCCCGTCGCTCCTGGCCATCGCCGGCCTGCATCATTACCTCATCCGCGAGGGCCTCCGCACGCGCGTCTCGCTCGTGCTCGAGACCGGCGAGGCCCGCGAGGTCCACCACTTCGCGCTCCTCATCGGCTACGGCGCCTCGGCCATCAACCCCTACGTCGCGTTCGAGACGATCGACGACATGATCCGGGAGAACCTGCTCACCGGCATCGACCACAAGAAGGCCTGCGCCAACTACGTGAAGGCCGGCTCCAAGGGCGTCATCAAGGTCATGTCCAAGATGGGCATCTCCTCCATCCAGTCCTACCGCGGCGCCCAGGTGTTCGAGGCCCTCGGCCTCCGCGCCGACGTCATCAACCACTACTTCACCTGGACGCCCTCGCGCGTCGGCGGCATCGGCCTCGACGTCATCGCGCAGGAGGTCCTGCTGCGCCACCGCGCCGCCTATCCCGAGCGCCGCATCGACAGCCACGTCCTGCCCGCCGGCGGCCTCTACCAGTGGCGCGCCACCGGCGAGAACCACCTCTTCACGCCGGAGTCGATCCACGCCCTGCAGAAGGCCGTCCGCACCAACTCCAAGCCCGCCTACCAGGCCTACGCCAAGCTCATCAACGAGCAGGGCAAGAACCTCTGCACCCTCCGCTCGCTCCTCGACTTCAAGGCCGGTCCGGCCGTCCCGCTCGAGGAGGTCGAGTCGGTCGAGGCCATCATGAAGCGCTTCAAGACCGGCGCCATGTCCTACGGCTCCATCTCGCTCGAGGCGCACGAGACCCTCGCCATCGCCATGAACCGCATCGGCGGCAAGTCCAACACCGGCGAGGGCGGCGAGGACCCCGCGCGCTTCACCTGGACCAACGCCCAGGGCGATTCCAAGAACTCCGCCATCAAGCAGGTCGCCTCCGGCCGCTTCGGCGTCACCAGCGAATACCTCGTCAACGCCCGCGAGCTCCAGATCAAGATGGCCCAGGGCGCCAAGCCCGGCGAGGGCGGCCAGCTGCCCGGCACCAAGGTCTACCCGTCCATCGCCAAGACCCGCGGCACCACCGCCGGCGTCGGCCTCATCTCGCCCCCGCCGCACCACGACATCTATTCCATCGAGGATCTCGCGGAGCTCATCCACGACCTCAAGAACGGCAACAAGGACGCCCGCATCTCGGTGAAACTCGTCTCCGAGGTCGGCGTCGGCACCGTCGCCGCGGGCGTCGCCAAGGCCCACGCCGACGTCGTCCTCATCTCCGGCTACGACGGCGGCACCGGCGCCTCGCCGCAGACCTCCCTCCAGCACGCGGGCCTCCCGTGGGAACTCGGCCTCGCCGAGACCCACCAGACCCTCGTCCTCAACAACCTCCGCTCGCGCATCGCCGTCGAGACCGACGGCCAGCTCAAGACCGGCCGCGACGTCATCATCGCCGCGCTGCTCGGCGCCGAGGAGTTCGGCTTCGCCACCGCGCCGCTCGTCGCCACCGGCTGCATCATGATGCGCGTCTGCCATCTGAACACCTGCCCGGCCGGCGTCGCCACCCAGGACCCGCAGCTCCGCGCCCGCTACGCCGGCAAGCCCGAGCATGTCGTCAACTTCATGCGCTTCATCGCCGAGGACATGCGCGAGACCATGGCCGCGCTGGGCTTCCGCACCATCGAGGAGATGATCGGCCGCACCGACAAGCTGGAGGCCCGCAAGGCCGTCACCCACTGGAAGGCCAAGGGCCTCGACTTCTCCAACATCCTCTACCAGCCGGACGTCGGCCCCGAGGTCGGCCGCTTCTGCTCGCAGAAGCAGGACCACGGCATCGACCGCTCCTACGACATGACCACGCTCCTCGCGCTCGCGGCACCCGCGATCGAGCGGGGCGAGAAGGTCGTCGCCGAGCTCCCCATCCGCAACGTCAACCGCGTCACCGGCACCATCACCTCCGGCGAGGTGACCAAGAAGCACGGCGCCAAGGGCCTCCCCGAGGACTCGATCAAGTTCAAGTTCACCGGCTCCGCCGGCCAGAGCTTCGGCGCGTTCGTCACGCGCGGCATGACCCTCGCCATCGAGGGCGACGCCAACGACTACTTCGGCAAGGGCCTCTCGGGCGGCAAGCTCATCATCTACCCGGACGCGAAGGCCACCTTCAAGGCCGAGGAGAACATGATCGTCGGCAACGTTGCCTTCTACGGCGCCAGCGCCGGCGAGGCCTACATCCGCGGCATGGCCGGCGAGCGCTTCTGCGTCCGCAACTCCGGCGCCCACGTCGTCGTCGAGGGCATCGGCGACAACGGTTGCGAATACATGACCGGCGGCCACGTCGTCGTGCTCGGCCGCGCCGGCCGCAACTTCGGCGCCGGCATGTCCGGCGGCATCGGCTACGTTCTCGACGAGGTCGGCGACTTCACCACCCGCGTCAACCCGCAGATGGTCGGCGTCGAAAAACTCGAGGACGCCAAGGAAATCGCCCTCGTGAAGGCGATGGTCCAGAAGCACCTCGACTACACCAAGAGCGAGCGCGCCAAGGTCATCTTGGCCAACTGGGACAAGTTCGTCCCGAAGTTCGTCAAGGTGATGCCGAAGGACTACAAGCGCATGCTCGCCTGCATCGAGCGCGCCCACGGCCAGGGCCTGACCGGCGACGAAGCCGTCATGGCCGCCTTCGAGGAAAACGCCCGCGACCTCAGCCGCGTCGGCGGAAATTGATGTTCTCCCGCGAATGACGCGAATTGACGCCAATCCTTACTTCTTAACCCAAACCCCTCCTTCATTCGTGTCTATTCGCGTGATTAGCGGGCAAAAAAACTCTTAATCAAAATGGGAAAGCCTACAGGATTCATTGAATACTTGCGCGAACTGCCCGTCGATCGCGCGCCCGCTGAGCGCGTCAAGGACTGGAAGGAGTTCCATCACCACATGGACGAGAAGAAGCTGCGCACGCAGGGCGCGCGCTGCATGGATTGCGGCATTCCCTTCTGCCACACCGGCAAGCTCATCAGCGGCATGGCCTCCGGCTGCCCGGTCAACAACCTGATCCCCGAGTGGAACGACCTCGTCTACCGCGGCCTCTGGCACGAGGCGCTCGAGCGCCTGCACAAGACGAACAACTTCCCCGAGTTCACCGGCCGCGTCTGCCCGGCGCCGTGCGAGGGCTCGTGCGTCCTCGGCATCAACGCCCCGCCCGTCACCATCAAGAACCTCGAGGCCTCCATCATCGACAAAGGCTGGGACGAGGGCTGGGTCGTCCCCGAGGCGCCCCAGGTCCGCAGCGGGAAAAAAGTCGCCGTCATCGGCTCCGGCCCCGCCGGCCTGTCCGCCGCCGCGCAGCTCAACCGCGCCGGCCACACCGTCACCGTCTTCGAGCGCGCCGACCGCCCGGGCGGCCTGCTCATGTATGGCATCCCCAACATGAAGCTCGACAAGCAGGAGGTCGTCCTCCGCCGCATCAAGCTTTTGGAGCAGGAAGGCATCAAGTTCGTCTGCAACGCCAGCGTCGGCACGGGCGACAACGACAACGTCGAGCCCCAGATCTTTTTGAAGGAATACGACGCCACCGTCATCTGCACCGGCGCCACCCAGCCCCGCGACCTCCCCATCGAGGGCCGGTCGCTCAAGGGCGTGCACTTCGCGATGGAGTTCCTCACCGCCAACACCAAGGCCGTGCTCGACGGCGGCGCGGACAAGACCCCGATCAACGCCCTCGGCAAGGACGTCGTCGTCATCGGCGGCGGCGACACCGGCACGGACTGCGTCGGCACCTCGATGCGCCACGGCGCGAAGAGCCTGCTGCAGATCGAGATTCTCCCCAAGCCGCCGCTGGAGCGCGCGGCCGACAACCCCTGGCCCGAGTGGCCCAAGGTCTACAAGATGGACTACGGCCAGGAGGAGGCCGCCGCGAAGTTCGGCGCCGACCCGCGCATCTATCTCACCACGGTGAAGAAGTTCATCGGCGACGCCCAGGGCAACGTGAAGGAGCTCGTCACCGTCGAGATCAAGTGGGGCAAGAACGACAAGGGCCAGTTCGTGCCGCAGGAAGTCCCCGGCACGGAGAAGACCCGTCCCGCCACGCTCGTCCTCCTCGCCATGGGTTTCCTCGGGCCGGAACAGGCCCTGTTGAAGGAGATCAACGTCGAGACCGACGCCCGTTCGAACGTGAAAGCCGAGCACGAGAAATACACGACGAGCCTGAAAGGCGTCTTCGCCGCCGGCGACTGCCGCCGCGGCCAGAGCCTGGTCGTCTGGGCCATCAACGAAGGCCGCGGCGCCGCCAGAGAGTGCGACCGCTACCTCATGGGATCCACGGATCTGCCATAAGTGTCTTTGTAGGGGCGTCGCTTGACGACGCCCGCGGGCGCTGACAAGCAGCGCCCCTACATTTCAGGCGCTCCCCCCCGGAGCGCCTTTTCTTTGCCTTGAGATCCCCTCTATGAAGCCGGAACGATGCAGTTGGGTGGGCGTCGGTTTCCATACCGACGCTTCGGCGCGCCCGCAGATCCCCTGTTGCCGAAATCCTTTTCAAACGCAGAGACCGCAGAGATCGCAGAGTCGGCCAAGGGAGGAGATTTCCCGCGAATAACGCGAATGACACGAATTACTGATCAGACTCAGCCTTCTATCCGCGTCCTCCCCGCGCCATCCGCGGAGAACCTGCCTTGGCCCCCGGTGAATAACAATTCACGAAACGGTCACATGTGCCGATACAACAAGGGAGTATATTACCTGTCTCTACTCCCATGCCTCTCCTCGTCGCCCCCCTCACTGCTACGGAGCCTTGGCGCAATGATCTCGCGCGCCTGCAACTGGAAGTCGCCCGGCGTGCGGACCAGCTGGCGCGTCTGGTCATCCCCGATCCTGCGACTGACGCCGCCCTGTGGCGCCAGGCGGAAGAAGAGATCTTCGCTCGGCACCGGAGCCCGCAAGAGCATCCGCCCAGGTAGGGCGAGTCGTCCCGCCGAGCCGAAACATTCCTGCGCCCCCCAACCGGAGCGTCTATTCGTCGCCTTGAGATCCCCTCTATGAAGAGGGGTGGCGCGCCGCGCCGGGGTGTGTAGTTCGCTCCGAAATCCTTTTAAACGCAGAGACCGCAGAGCTCTCAGAGTCATTTAGGCCTCCCGCGAATAACGCGAATGACGCGAATCACTGATCAGACTCAGCCTTTATCCGCGCCCCTCCGCGCCATCCGCGGAGACCTGCCTTGGTTTCCCCATCTCTCCTTTCGTGCAATTTCGTGTCATTGCTTCGCCATCTCCGCCAAGCCTTCGTCGTGGGCAACCCGGATCATCGATCGGGCTCCGTGCTCTCCGTGTCCTCTGTGTTTAAAATCCGATCACTTCCCAGCCGCAATCGCTTCACCCACTTCGCGCGGCTTGGCCCCGGTGGCCAGCATGGCGCGGACGAGCAGATCAAACGACACGTTCGACTCGCCCGCCTCGATCTTGGCCACGCGGGACTGGCTCGAACCCAGCCGTCGTGCCAGTTCGGACTGGGAGAAGCCCAGGTGGGCCCGCCGCTCCCGCACCGCCCCGGCGAGGGACAGGCGCATGTTGACGAGGGTGGATTCCTCGGGCGTCAGTTTGAGCAGTTCCGTCGCGGAGCCGACGCGGAACCCGGCCTTTTCCAGCCGTGCTTTCTTTTCAGTTTTCATGAGGTGATCCTTCAGTTGATGGACAGGTAGAGCTTGAGGCGTCGCTGACAGGCCCGGATGACCTCAAGCGGAGTTTGTTGGGTTTGCTTTTCGAGAATTCCGAGGATGACCACGGCATCGTTCGCGGTGTGGTAGAAGATGCGCCAGTTCTTGGTTTTGTCGGGAATGCGGAGTTCATGGCACCGCCGGCCGATGGCGGGCATGGGTCGGGAGTGGGGGAGACCGAGCGATTCACCCCGCTGCAAGCGACGGAGCAATACGCCCGCCTCAACCCGGGTCGGACTGGTGAACGGCGGAGTCTTGATCTCGCCATGCAACCAGACCAGCGGTCTGTCCTCCTGTGTCATGCTTTACCGCTATGTCTGATACGACATATGTCAAATATGATATATCCGCCCAATCCCTTTAACCACTAATGGCCACTCATCCCCACTAATGCAGAACAGACCATGCTCTCAGCTCCCTGCTGAATCCTTTGGTTCTTTCCTGAAATTAGTGACCAATCAGTGAAGATTAGTGGTTAAATCCGCCCCCCGCTTAGTTTCCCCATTCCTGCTTTCGTGCAAATTCGTGTGTTTCGTGGGCAACCCCAGGATTTCCATTCGCGTCGATTCGCGCAATTCGCGGGCAAACCGCCTAAATTTATTGGCCACAAAAAGCACAAGAGGCGCAAAAACAAGGCACGGAGGAGTGTTCTGCTTTTGCGCCTTCTGCGCCTTTTGTGGCCATTCCTTCCGTCCTATTTGGCCTCTTCGAGATTGAACTCCAGCAGCTGCGAAGCCCGCACCTTGACGGCCTTGCCGTCCTTGCGGCCCGCCTTGAACTTCCACTTCAGGACGGCCTGCATGGCGGGCGCCTCGAATTCCCTATGCGACGAGCGGATCACGCGGGCGTCGATCACGTCGCCATGTTCGCTGATGATGAATTCGACCACCACATCGCCGCTGATCCCGGCGCGGCTCATCTCGTAGGGATAGGCCGGCTGCGGCTGCACGCGGGCCGCCGGCCGCTGGCTCAGTTGGTCGACGGTGAAGACATTCGGAATTGAATTCTTCCAGTTGTTGTTCGGATTCAATACCGGGATGGTGACGGTGTTCGGCGAGGTCATGCCCGGCGGTGGCGGCGGGGTGAGCGGTTGGGTGAAGGCATCGACCGGCACGAGGGAAGGCAGGTCGGCCAGGCTGGGCGGAGCCATCTGCTGCTGCGACGGCGGCTCGTCGATCGGATCCACGGCCTTCGGCGGCTCCTCCACATCGAGCGGCGGCATCACGATCTGCACGGCCGTATCGATGACCCGCGGCGGACGCGGCGGCGGCGGGAGCTTGTCGCCCCAATTGACGACGACGGCATGCAAGGCCAGGGAAACGACGACACCGGTGAAGAAATCTTTGGTCATGGCAGGGTGGGGTTGGTCAGACGTTGGAGTGAGCTACCATCCCTACTACGCCCATCCCCCCGATCCCTTAGGCCGCCCTACAAGCTTTTCCCTGCCAAGTCGCGCCGCGAATGTTACCATTAAGCGTTGGATGCAATTTGCCAGTCCTCTTCCGATAATGGAGGACAGCTCATTGTATCAAGTTGTATCAATGCATCCAAAGTTGCTGCACAAATTGTTGGAGGGAATTCGCTTTTTGAAGATAGTATTCCATAGAGAATTTGCTTCAAGGCCACTAATTGTTCCTTGGGTAGTTTCGAAGGCATTGTGGCGATGCGATCAGCAATTTGTCCCGTGAAATGCTGACTTGTTTCATTCAGTATCCTAAGAACGCGAACATCTGCATAGAGAATAGCCTCCTCAAGTGTGTGTCTGCTTTGGAACAAACATTGTGCCAATGACCAAATTCTAGAGCGCTCCAGATTTTCTTTGCCTAGTCCAAACGCGGCCCGCCGATTCATAGTGAGAGATATCTCAGTAGGAATTTCAGACGACCGATAGCTGACGTAGGCGGAAATATCCAACCCGTCCTCGCAATCCAATTTCACCAGCTCGCTGATTGTTTTTAAAACTCGAGGCGAGTCATTTAGGGCTAGTGATTGAAACCAGATATAATTCTCCCGGCCTTTGTTCAGTTCATACCAAAATGACGACAGTATTTTATAATCAATCGCATCAACTCTCAAAGAGATCTCGATGATAGCCTTCGCCCACGTCTCGGCAAATGTGGATGGGCTTTGAATTGTGGCTATCAGAGCATGAATATCTTTTGCGCTGATTGCGGAAACATCGACGAAGCACAGGTAGTCAGCCACTAGGGCCGAGTCGAATAGTTCACCGTTATTGTGCAATTTTGTAGCAACTGAAAATAGCCGTATGATCGGAATCTCGGTGTATGATTTACTGGTAGGAGAGTATTGCTCAATGAGAACTAATTCCAGAAGCTCGTTCACAAGTGCAGCAAGTTGCGCCCATTCTTTCTGGCGTAAGTTCGATACTAGATCTGCGCTTACCAGGCCTGCTGAAACGAGGTCGTCCCACTGCTTTGGATGGAAAAGAAGAGTCATCCATTCATTACTCGCAATGCCTGCGGCGCCTCCAAATGTTAGGGCCGTGGATGTAAGGGCCAACAAGTCGGATTGCTGAGAAAATAATGCCCTTATGCCTGATCTATACCTAATCCATTTTTCTCGTGTTTCAAAATACTCGGGCGATGGGCCAAGAACAGTATCGTAACGCATTGTCCAAGTTGGCGGTTCCGGTAACTTGGACATCAAACAGCCTGCTTTCATGTAAAGATCTGGATCATCTGGACTCTGCAGCGCCGTGAACAATGCACCTACATAATTTAGATAATCCACATTATCACTAGTCTCAATCAGAGGATTGGGACTTTGAGCGCGAACTGAGAAATTGAGCCAATATGGACGAACAATTGTCGCCGATTGCCCATATGGCCCTACAATTTCTTGGCGTTTATAATTTTCGATTTCCACAGGCAAACCAACATATTTCCACACGTTGACGTTGTTGTCATCTTTGGCGAATCGATGTCTGCTGACGCAATACAGGCGAACGGCACGTGATCGGGAGAGACGCTTAATTATATCGGCATATGCGAGGGATGGGCGGGTTTCGTGCCTGAAAGGCAGGTCTCTCAGGATCTCAAAGAGAGTCTCATCATCAGCCAGTCCCAAATCGATTGGCATCTTATACCAGAGGGCGACCTCTATTGCTTGCTTAGCGATCGATGGATCTTTGAATGATTCTCTAACAAAATCTACCATTGCAGCGTGCTCTGCGGAGCCATGCGATATAGTGCGTGGGAATAGCCAAAGTGCGAACTCTACAGTGCCGAACGATTTGGTGGTAGTTTGAGAAAAAACCTTCCAGAGCTCGCGCCAAGCGTCGCCATTTCGCAATACGCTTATGATAGAAACCAGGTATTCTTGTCGCAACCAGGTCCACCATTCGGATTCTGGTATCGTGCCAGTAATCGTCCTCCGAAATGACTCGAACTGGAATCTCCCGAATTCTGGCAATGTAAATAAAATGGCCCTTCGCGTTCGCACTCCGGAAATGATCGAGTCGATGGACGCTGGGTGCGTATAGTCAGGAGCCGCACTATACGCCCAAGACAATTGGCGGGCAGGCGCCGCGATTGCTGCGAAAAAGCGGAGGACTTGTTGCCAGTATGAGCCGCGCTCCACCAGACAGCGAAATACTTTATCGGGGTCAGCCTGCAAATGATTCGAAAGATAGTTAGCAGCAAAGAATTCCCGATATGGTTGGATCAGAAAATCAATATCAGCCTGGTTCGTTCCTTTGCCTGACAAAAAAACAAGGCGGTCAGTTGAGAGATCATATATTTTCTGGATCTCTTGATTGAATATGCCTTGGAATAGTTCGCCTCCGCGAATTAATCGCCAAACATTGCAGACAAGTTCCTTGAACTTGCCCTCAGGCATTATGCCGCCTTCGCCTCGGGCCACTGCTTCATGAATCTGATATCCCACCATTTCGTGGAGGAGCCTCAACTCACGTTCATATTGCGCAACCAATTCATTTTTTGCTTTTTCTCGCTGGAAAACCACGTCGACATATTTTTCAAACAATTTGTGTCTCTCTTCAGGTATATCACTCTTTTTGCGAACGATTGTGAGCATTACGGTTGCTTGAAGAAGTGTAGTCGCGAGACGGCGAACAGCATCAGATCCCATACCTCTTTTTATCCGCTCTTCGGCTTCTCCGCGCTCTTCCGCATTCTTGATTCTCTCGGTAAGCCAAGCAGTTGAGTATCGATCAAAATCTTCCCGGCTGAGATCGTTTATTGCCCACCTTAATGGAAGGAAGCGGTCAAACTCTCCATTGTAGCCTTGGGGGCGGCTGGACATGACTATTTGGAGGTCGGCGTTCTCACCTGAACAGCGATTTAGAAAAGCATCGCAATCTTTAAGTATGGAATCTCGATCCTCTTTGTTTGGCACTTCGTCTAGTCCATCGAGTATTATCAGCGCTGGATTTGTCGAGATGAGTGCAAAAACATCGTCTTGATTTAGAGACGATTCAACTGTTCCACCAATTAACTGCCGGGCGATATAGGAACCGATGCCAGCTTGAGAAAATTCATCCGTTTGGCTTTTTCTCCACTTAGCGTAGCGCCGGAGTTCAATGCGAAACGGGAACCGCATTTCGCAAGATGCATCGAGGTTTGATGCGGTCCAGCCCTCAGGGAGTTTTAAGCGTTTCGCAAGAGCGGCTGCATACTCAGGTTTGACAATACGGCTAGCGTGGTAGAGCGCCAAAAATTGAGTAATTGTGCTTTTTCCATACCCTGGACCGGCCAATAGCATTACCTTCTCCTGTGCGCCCCATAATAATGGGAAAGCTGATGATACAGAGTCTAAGTCTTGTGGAATTAATGATGTCGTGCTCCGCCCCTCATGCGCGTCTGGCGTCCACATTGCAACCATCTCGCGATAACAATCTGGGATCCGCGAACGGTCCAACTGGAGTGTTTGGTCTATGAATACTTTACTGAGCGGCAAAGCATCATCATCACCAGCTTCTTCAGCACGAGCTTTCGATTCATTGGTTATTATATGCAGCAGATACCCTCTAAAAGTGCTCTCCCTGCGGTCGGCGGTAAACTTTATCTGACGATATAGCGCACTCAAAACATCTCCTGGCAATATTAGCTCTGCATAGCTCGCTCGCACATCAGTGTTGTTGTCTAGCATGCGCGATAAGTCCGCTGCATCCCACACCTCAATATTAGGGATCTTGGGTTTCCATTCCTCAGCTATTTTCAATATTTTGTCGCGTGTTCCAATTCGACGCGCACCTGTCAATGGAACGTTGGTTATCAAAACATAATGATGACATGGCACCTTGTATTTCGTGCTAACTTTTTCTAGTTCTGATTTTAGATCGGATAAGACTGCAGAGTTTGCGCCTTCCCAACCGCGTAGACCAATATCATGAAACTTAACCTGGAAGACCCAGTGTTTATCCACGTCGGTCGCGCTGGTCGCAGGTCTTACATATTCTGGATGGTTGACGGGCTGTGTCCATGTCGCTTCACGGGCACCATCTGCGCCTGAAGAGCAGAATTGGATCAACCCGCCAATGCCGCGCCGCTTTTTTTCTAAGAGGGCTTGCGCCATCTGCTGAAAGGTTTCACCGCTCAGCCGTTGAAATTGGTATTTAGACATATCTTCGATGTTTAGGGGAATTGAATGGATTGAGGGGAACAGAATGGGTCAGGTTGCGGATATTGATGCAGGTGCTGAGTGAGTAAGTGGGCCCGGTTTCATTCGCTGTGGGTCCGATACCCCGAAGCTTGCTTCGGCTTGGTCGGCGGAACGGGATTGAGTGTGGATTGCATGGGGCTCGAACGGGTTTGCAGAGGTCTTGTCAAATGCCCCGGAGCTTGCTCCGGGGATGGTTTACTTCCGCGTGTTCTCCTCGATCCGCATCTGGCTCAGGAGGGCCTGGGCCTGGACTTTCAGCGCGGAGGATTGGTGCCGGCCGATGTGTAAGCCGATGAGGCCGCCGATGATGACGCCGCCCGCGATGAGACCGATGGCCCCGGCGGGGTTCTGCCGGTAGGCATAAAACATCCCGAGCCCGCCGAGGCCTGCGCCCGTAGCCGGGTAATAAATCAACACCGCCACCGCCCGCGCATTCAGCTTGTCCACGAGCTTCTGCATCACCGCTGGATCATAGGTTGTCATGGAGGGGAGGGAGCGGGGAGTGAGGAGAAACCTGAAAGCTGAGACCTGAAACCTGAAGGGTAACGGAACGCGGAAGAGCTGGGAGTAAGGACGAAGCTGTTCGAACCGGCCTGCGTGCTAATCCCATCGAATTCGATAAGAGTAAAACCGGGATCGATGTGTGGTCAGGGTGAGCATGTTAATCGCCGCCGCCGCCGCCATCACCGCCGCCACCGTCGCAGCCTCCGCAATCGCCACCGTCGAGCCCGTGGCCGCAGTGGTCGGAATACACGTGGCCAGCGGAGGTGGTGTCGCCATAAAAGCCCGTCGACGAGTCGCTCCCGTGTTCGCGAGGGCCGGACTTCTGGCTCATCCAGATCGCGACGACGGCAAAACCGATCAAGCCCAGGATAAAGAGGCTCAGCATGGGCGGATCAGTATTGATGAGGCGCCACGCCGTTGCTGGTTGCTACCAGCCCGGTGTTTGTCCCGACCGTCGTCGGGCAAAGGTGCAGCCAGATACACGATAATGCGGGGTGTAAGCATTCTTCCCGTCTGGCCCGACGAGGCCGTTAGCTAGGCGCAACGCCGCCCCAAGGGCAAGGCCGCATTCTCCGAGAGGACGGAGTCCCGCCACGCGTGCTCAATCGCCGCGGAACACCCCGGCGCCCCACCGCTTCTCCCGCTGCGCCTCATAATCAGCGGAGGTTTTGAAAGAGCCTCACGTTACAAACCGCCGGATCAGGGCTGATCCGTAGTGGCGTTGGGTGGGGTTTCTTTTGGGGTGGATTCCGGCAGCACGATGAATTCCGAGGCGCGGGCGGGGGGGAGATATTGTTTGGCCAGCTCGCTGAGCTCGGCGGGGGTGATGCTTTCGATGTCGCTGTAGCGCGAGCGGCACCAGTCGAGTTTTTGCGGAAACTCCTGCGCGGAGGCCAGCACGGCGGTGAGCCAGTAGGGATTCGTGCGGGCGGATTCGCGCAGGGCGGTGAGCAGCGGCTGCTTGGCGCGCTCGAGCTCTTCCTCGGTGACGCCGTCCTCCTGCATTGCGGCGGCGGCGGCGCGGATGGCGTCGGCGACGGTGCGGGACTCGTCGGGTGCGACGGTGGCGGCGGCCACGATGTAACCGTAACCGGGATAGGTTTCGCTGAGGTCGGTCGTGGCGGTGGGGCTGTAGGTGCCGCCCATCTCCTCGCGGATCTTCACGCGCAGCCGGTCGGAAAAAACATCGGCCAACAGCCGGAGACGGCGGGCCACGCGGGCATCGCGGGAATCGGTGGCGGGCCAATGGAGCTGCACGATGCCTTTGGGAATCTCGGTCGGCACGGCGTATTGCTTCGCCATGGGCTCCACGGGCATCGCGACGCGACGGGCTTTCTCGTAGTCGGGCTTGTTCTTGCGTTTGGGCAGCGCGCCGAAGGTCTGGGCGACAGCGGCGATGGTGGCGTCGGGGTCGAGGTCGCCGACGATGGCGATCTCGATGGCGCCCTTGGCGAATTGGGGCGCGAGCCAGGCTTTCAGTTCGTCGAGGCTGCGGGAGAGCATGACGTCCTTGGGCGGCAGGCCGAAACGTTCGTCGCCACTGGCGAGCAGGCGCTCGACCTCGAGTTGCAACGGACCGTCGGGTGTGTGTTCGAGGCGGGCATAGAGTTGCTCGGCGCCTTTGTGCACCTGGCGGAGTGACTCAGGTCGGTAGCCCGGGTCGGTGAGGTAGGCGCAGAACAACTGGAGTTGCAGGAGCAGGTCGTCGCGGTTGGTGGCGCCGCTGAAGGTGAAGGCGTCGTCCTGCGCGCCGAAGCCGAGGCCGATGGTCTTGCCCGCGAGCAGGCGCTGGAGGTCGTCCACGCTGTGTTTGCCGAGTCCGCCAGGGGTGAAGGCGACATTGGCGAGCAGGCCGAGACCGGGCTGGCCGGGCGGCTGGGTGAGCGTGCCGCCGCCGATGCGCACCGAGACGCGGATGCGGCCGGCCTCGAAATCGGTGGCCTTGAGGTTGAGGCGCACGCCGTTCTTGAAGCGGATGAGAGTGGCGCCGAGGTCCTCGACGGCCTGGGTCTTGGCGACCTTCCCGGCCTTGCCGAAATCGGTGTAGGCAAACGCAGCGGTCGCGGTCCGGGGCGGCGGGGTGACCGCGGTCCGGCGGCTGGCCGCGTAGGCCGCGGAAATATCCCGGCTTGCCCGGGGCAGGGAAAGGTTGCCGGTGACGAAGATCTTGCGGCCGGGCGCCTCGTTCCAAACGGCGCGCAGGGCGGCGGTGCAATCTTCCGGCCGCACCTGGTCCAGCGCGGGGGTGTAGAGCGCGAGGTCGGCGGTGGGGTGGGTGGGGACGGAGCGGTCGAGCAGGCTGTCGACGAGCTCGTCGGCGAGCCCGGCCGAATGACGCGTGGCGGCGGCGCGCACCGCCTGCTCCAGATAGTTTTGCATCCCGGCGACGGCCTCGGCCAGTTCGTCGGGCTGGAAGCCATGCTCCAGGGCGCGGCGGAGCTCCTGCTCAGCGACGGCGAGCGCGGCCGACCACTGGTCGGGCCGGCAGTCGAGCTCGATGGAGGCGTTGCGGAAAAAGTCGAACTGCTCGGTCACGCCGACGATGCCGCTGAGGAAGGGCGCCCCTTCCTTCTTGGCGAGGATGTCGAGGCGGCGGTTGAGCATCTGCAGTGCGAGGGAGCGCGGCAGGTAGTGGAGCCGCAGGGCGGCGGTGTCCGGCTCGAAGGCGTAGGGCACGACGGTCTGGAGCGCGACGGTGACGCTGCCGGCCTCCGACTCGGGATGCAGGCTGGTCTCGACCGATTCCGGCGCGGTGACGGTGCCGAGGCGGGGCTCGGGCAGGGCCGGTCCGCGGGCGGCGAGCGGCGAGAAAACCTCCTGCACCAGCGGCTCGACGGCGTCAGGCTCGATGTCGCCGGTGATGACGACAAACATCCGTTCGGGGCGATACCAGGCGTCATAGAATTCGGTGAAGCGCTCGCGCGAGGCGTGGCGGATGACATCCTCCGTGCCGATGGGAAGCCGTTGCGGGAAACGGGTGTCGGGGACGAGGAATTCCAGTTCGGCCAGGAAAGTGCGCAGGCCGACGGAGTCGCGGGCGAGGCGTTCGCTCAGGATGATGCCGCGCTCCTTGTTGATCTTTTCCGGGTCGAGGTTGAGGCCGCCGGCGACATCGGCGAAGAACATCAGGCCCTCGCGCAAGGTCTGCGGCTTGGTGTCGGGCAGCTCAAGCTGGTAGACAGTGCGGTCGAAGCCGGTCGAGGCGTTGGTGTCGCCGCCGAACTCCATGCCGAGGCGCTGGAAGAACTCGACCACGCTCGCGGCGGGGAAATGCCGGCTGCCGTTGAACGCCATGTGCTCAAGGAAGTGGGCGAGTCCGCGCTGGTTCTCGCTTTCGTAGATCGAGCCGACACGGATCGCGAGGCGCAGGCTCGCGCGGCCCCGGGGTTCCGTGTTGCGGAGGAGGGCATAGCGCAGGCCGTTGTCGAGCCGGCCCCACCGGATGGCGGGATCGACGGGGCGGTCGCTGGTCTCGTGCGCAAAGTCGGCGGCGAAGGCGAGCAGCGGCGCGAGCAGGCAGGCGGCAAAAATGATCCGGGCGTGGCGGGCAAGGCTGGGCAGGGACATGCGGGAGGAAAGTGTTCCGACCCGGACGCGGACTGCAAGTTTCCAGCGGCGGGGGCGAGGTGGGCCGGCAGGGTGCTTGGGGCCACGGATGGGCCTGGAGCGGCTCCGCCGCAACCGCAAGGTAGGTGGGCGGGCACGTCCCTGTGCCCGCCAGTGAACGTCGTTCGGCATGCGCAAGCCAAACCGACGCGCAGAGGGACCTGCGCGTCCACCTCGCACGACGTTTTCAGGGGAGGGAATCTCGGGTTTCCCGCGGCTTCTCCATCCGTGCCATCCGTGGATATTCCGGCCGAGTTTAGGATGGCCAAATGTGCCGGGGTTTTATCTCGTGGAGGATGCTAAAAACGAAACCCCAATCCAAGCCCGAGGCGGCCAATGCCCGGCTCGCCAAGAAGAAGGGGCCGGTGTCGAAATTCCTCGCGCATAGCTACCGGCATTTCAATGCCGCCGCCTTGCTGGATGCCGCCAAGGGCTATGAAACCCACCTCGCGGCCGGGGGCAAGATGCTCGTCACGATCGCCGGGGCCATGTCCACCGCCGAGCTGGGCATCTCGCTGGCCGAGATGATCCGCCAGAACAAGATCCACGCCATCGTCTGCACGGGCGCCAACCTCGAGGAGGACATCTTCAACCTCGTGGCGCACGACTATTACGAGCGCGTGCCGCATTACCGCACCCTGACCGCGGCGGACGAGCAGGCCCTGCTGGACCGCCACATGAACCGGGTGACCGATACCTGCATTCCGGAGATGGAGGCCATGCGCCGCATCGAGAAGGCCGTGCTGGAGGAATGGGTGAAGGCCGACCGTGCCGGCGAACGCTATTTCCCGCACGAGTTCATGTATAAGATCCTTCGCGGGGGGAAGCTGAAGAAGAGCTACCAGATCGACCCGAAGAACTCGTGGATGCTCGCGGCCTGCGAAAAGAACCTGCCCATCATCGTCCCGGGCTGGGAGGACGCCACGCTCGGCAACATGTATGCCGCGGCGGTGATCCGTGGCGACGTGAAGAATGTCCACACCGTCCGCACCGGTATCGAATACATGACGTGGCTCGCGCAGTATTACACGCAGACGGCGAAGCAGCTTCGCAACGGCGAGGGCTCGATCGGGTTCTTCCAGATCGGCGGCGGCATCGCGGGGGATTTTCCCATCTGCGTCGTGCCGATGCTGCACCAGGACCTCGAGCGCCGCAGCGTGCCGCTGTGGGGTTATTTCTGCCAGATCAGCGACTCGACCACCAGCTACGGCAGCTATTCAGGCGCGGTGCCCAACGAGAAGATCACCTGGGGCAAGCTCGGGAAAAAGACGCCCAAATACATCGTGGAAAGCGACGCCACGATCGTCGCCCCGCTCATCTTCGCGTGGGTCCTGGGGCAATAAAGAGCTGAATGCGGAGAGCTGAATGCTGAACGCCTGAAAACCACGCGCCAGAAATGTTCTACCATGTCGGAAAGCACTAAGAATTTCCGTTTCCTCCGATTGGAGGTCTGGCAAGAGGGGCGCAAATTATACCGGCTGGTGTCCGGTTTGGTGCGCAAATTCCCACGAGAAGAGATGTTCGGGCTGACCTCCCAAATGCGTCGGTCGGCCCGGTCGGTCTGCGCAAACATTGCGGAAGGCAGCGGCCGTAATTCGGACAGGGATTTCGCCCAGTTCGTGGAGATCGCCTATGGATCAGCGGCGGAGGTCGCCTCTGACGCCTATCTCGCTTTTGATGAAGGTTACATCACTGAAGCGGAGCGGGAGGAACTGCTCGCGGCGGTGGAGATCGTCGTTTCCAAGGCTTCCGGCCTCTATCGCAAACTGAACCCTGCTGCTTCCGGCATTCAGCGTTCCGCCCTCCGCGCTCCGCGCACCAATCCTTGATCTGGGTTTATAGAATCCTTTTCCTGCCGCTGCTCCTGCTGCTGACGCCGTATTACGTGTGGCGGATGCGGCGGCGGGGCGGCTACGGGGAGGGGTTCTGGCACCGCTTCGGCGAGGTGCCGCCGTTGCCAGCCAAGGTGCCTGGCACGAAACGCATCTGGCTGCAGGCCGTCAGCGTGGGTGAGATGCTCGCCATCGCGCCGCTGCTCGAGGCTTTTCACCGCGAGGGGCAGACCGAGGTCTACCTGACCACGACAACCAGCACCGGCTACCGACTGGCGAAGGAGAAGTATGCCGCGCTCGCGGCCGGCATCGGTTACTTTCCCCTGGATTTTTGGGGCTTCAGCGACCGGGCCTGGCGGCGGGTGCAGGCGGATCTCTGCATTTTGATGGAAGGCGAACGCTGGCCGGAACACGTTCACCAGGCGCACGGGCGTGGCGTGCCGGTCATCAGCGTCAATGCGCGGCTGTCGGACCGCAGCTACAAGCGTTCGATGCGTTTCCGCGCGCTGATCAAGCCGCTGTCTCGCGGCATCACCCGGGTGCTGTGTTCGTCCAAGCGCGACGAACAACGTTTCAGGTCGATGGGTTTCGCCCCGGCGCAATTGGCGACGACCGGGAATCTCAAGCTCGATGTGGATATTACCCTGCTGGCCGACCTCGAAAGGACGCAGTTGCGGCGTGAACTCGGGCTGGGGGAGGGACTGGTGCTGTTGGGTTCATCCACCTGGGTCGGGGAGGAGGTGGCGTTGCTCACGGCGCTCAAGTCGGCCCGCGAGCGCGGACTGACGGTTTCGCTGTTGCTCGTGCCGCGTCATGCTGAGCGCCGGGAGGAGTTGCGCGGCCTGCTGGAAAAGTCAGGGCTGAAGTTTCATTTCCGTTCCGCGGGTGCGGCGGCGGGCGTCGTCGACGTCGCGGTTGGCGACACGACGGGCGAGCTGCGGAAGTTCACGCAGCTGGCCGACGTCGTCTTTGTCGGAAAAAGCCTCGCGCCGCACGACGGCGGGCAGACGCCGGTCGAGGCGGCGGTGCTGGGCAAGCCCGTGCTGCACGGGCCGCGCATGACGAATTTCCGCGACATCATCCGCACGCTCACCGAGGCCGGCGCGGTGCGGCGGGTGGAGACGCACAGCGAGCTGATTGCCGCGACGGTCGAGCTGCTGGCGGATCCGGCGCAGCGGGAAAAGCTGGCCGCGGCGGCGCGCGAGTGGACGGCCGTGAACCGCGGCGCGACCGAGCGCACGCTGGCGGTCATCCGGGCGCAGCTGGCGGCGCCGGCCTTGTAACCTATTAGGTTACAAATGGGATTGGGCCTGTAGGGCGGGATCGCTGATCCCGCCTTGATCGAGGCGTGGCGGGATCGGCGGATTCGACATGCTCACCGCAGGCGATCCCGCCCTACAGTTATCCATTACTAGCGCGACAATCGTGCGCGCGGCGGCGGGGTGGGCGATGGTGCGCAAATTCGCCCGCCAGTGGCGCCAGAGGGCGGCGTCATCGGCGAACATGCGTTGCAGCGTGGCGACGATTTCCTCCGGCGTCTCGGCGAGGGCGCCGGCGTCATGGCGGCGGATGAGCTCGTAGTTGCCCTCCTCCTGGCCCGGCACGATCTGGCTGACGAGGAGCGGACAGAGGGCGTTGATGGATTCCTGGGTCGTGGCGCCGCCGGCTTTGCTGATGACCACGTGGTGGGTCATCAGCAGTTCGGGAATGCAGTCGGTCCAGCCGAGCACCTCGCAAACGGCGGGCGCGACGTCGGCCAGCTCGATCAGTTCACGGCGCAGCGCCTCGTCGCGTCCGGCGGTGATGGTCAGGTGCCAGCCGGGCTGGGCGAGCAGGGCCCGGGCGATTGCGAGGGCGCGCTTCCGACCGGTGTTGATCATGAAGAGCACGCGGCGCGGGCTTGCGGGACTGACGGGTTCGGGCGGCAGCAACTGCGGCGACCGGTCGGCGAAGGCGAGCGCGACGGGAAAGCCGCTGACGTGGACCTTGTCCTTGCGCACACCGCGGACGCGGAGGAAGGAGGCGGAATCCTCGTCGGTCACGAACCAGCCGGCGGAGTCGGTGCGATACCAGAGCGAGTTGATGGTGAGGGCGTCGGTGACGACGGTGAAGTGTGGACAGAAGAAATGCCCCTCGCGCCGCAGCTGGTTGAGCAGCCAGGGGTAGGCCGGAAAGGTGGAGACGATCGCGACGGGTTGTTTCTCCGCGATGAGGCGGCCGAGCAGCCGGCGGTGGCTGGCGAGGGCGCGGAACATCGCGGGCGCGCGGCTCGACCGGTCGAGCCAGCGGTAGAGGCCGCTCCAGAGTTTCGGGGCGGTGTTGATGAGGCGCAGGTAGCCGCGGCGGGAGAGGTGGTTGAGCCGCGGGGCGTGCAACGCGAACACGTCGATCAGCTCCGCCGTGGTGTCCGGTTGCTCGTTGAAGGCGGCTTGCAGGGCGCGGGCGGCGCTGTTGTGGCCTTCGCCATAGCCGGCGGTGAGGATCAGGATCTTGCGCATTAAGACGGATGGTTTGGGTGTGGGAGGGGCTTTATGCCCCGACGGGAGTCGAACGTCGGGGCATAAAGCCCCTCCCACACTGGGAGCCGGCAGAGAGGCAACGTCTCATCGGATGGAGGCGACAAGGGCGGCGGGTGAGGCTGCGCCGGGGAAAGGCAGCGGATCGTCGGTCTCTTCGTCCGCGGCGATGGGTTCCGGCAGGAAGCGCGCGGCGAACTCCTTGTAGGTGACGAGCTCGAAGCGGCCGTCGTGGTGCTCGACGATGGCGGTGAGCGACTCGACCCAGTCGCCGGAGTTCAGGTAGTGGATGCCGCCGATCATCTTGTCGGCGGGGGTGTGGATGTGGCCGCAGATGACGCCGACGCAGCCGCGCTCGCGGGCGAGGGCGGCGACCTGATCTTCGAATTTGCCGACGAAGCTGACGGCCTGCTTGACGCGGGCCTTGATGGCCTGGCTGAGGGAGAAGTATTCCTTGCCGCGCAGGCGGCGGAACCAGTTGTAGGCGCGGTTCAGCCGGAGCAGCAGATTGTAGCCGAGGTCGCCGAGGTGGGCGAGGAACACCATGTTCTTCACCACGCTGTCGAAGACGTCGCCGTGCAGGACCAGGTAGCGGCCTGCGGCGGTCTCGAGGATGTGATCCTCGACGAGCGTGAGGGTCCCGAACTGCAGGGGCAGAAGCCGGCCGATGAAGTCGTCGTGGTTGCCGCGCAGGTAGACGACCTCGGTGTCGCGTTTCTGGATCATGGTGAGGACGCGGCGGACGAAGCGCGTGTGGGCCTTGGTCCACGGGTCGCCCCGGCGCAGGCGCCAGCCGTCGATGATGTCGCCGTTGAGGATGAGACGGTCGCAACGGACGTGCTTGAGGAAGTGCGTGACCTCCTCGGCCTTGCTGTGCGGCGTGCCGAGGTGGATGTCGGACAGGATGACGGTGCGGACCTTGAGGGTGGTTTTCATGGTGCGGAGGCGGAAGGCTGGGGGCGGAGGCCGGCAGGCAGGACGCCGGAAGGCCGCGCGGCGTGGAACTCGTCAATGGCCTCCCGGAGATCGGCGGCGAAGCGGTCGACGATGGCGTCCCAGGTGAGGTCGCGGACGGTGGCCGGGCCGGCGGCGGCGAGGCGGGTGCGGAGCGCGGGTTCGGCGGCGAGGCGGGCGGCGGCGGCGAGGTAGGCGGCTTCGTCGCCCACGGGGGCGAGCAGGCCGTTTTCCCCGGAGCGGATGAATTCGTGCGCGGCGGCGTAGTCGTAGGCCACGACGGCGAGGCCGCTGCCGAGCGCCTCGGTGACGACGTTGCCGAAGGTCTCGGTCACGCTGGTGTGGAGATAGATGTCGCCCGAGGCGTAGTGGCGGGCGAGGCTCACGCCGGTGTAGAAGCCGGTGAAGACGGCGTCGGGCCGCTCGCGCTGGCAGGCGGAGAGCAGCGGGCCGTCGCCGACGATCACGAGCCGGGCCCTGGGCTGCACGGCCTTGATGGCGTCGAAGGCGCGAAAGAGCAGGGGATAATTTTTCTCGGCGGCGAGGCGGCCGACGTGAATGACGGCGAGTTCGCCGGGCCCAACGCCCCAGGCGGCGCGGAGGGTTTCGTCGCGGCGGGCGGGGTTGAAGAGGGCTATGTCCACACCGCGGGAAAGCATCCGGAGGTTGCGATAGCCCTCGGCCGCGAGGCGGGCGCGCAGATCGTGCGTGGGGACGAAGGTGCGGAGGGTGCGGTTGTGGATGCGGCGCAGCCACGCGGCGACGACGGGCTTGAACCAGCCGATGCGGTAGTCGCGGGTGTATTGGTCGAAGTTGGTGTGAAAGCTCGACGTGACGGGGATGCCCAGCTCGCGGGCGGTGGCGATGGCGGAAGCACCGAGCGGGCCCTCGGTGGCGACGTGCACGAGGTCGGGGCGGCTGAGGTTCCAGAGTTTGCGGAGGCGGCGGGAGGCCGGCAGGCCGAGCCGGAGTTGGGGGTAACCCGGGATGGGCACGCCCGGCAGGCGGACCTGGCGGCAGGCGAGGCGTTGGGTGACGCTGTAGCGCGGGGATTCGTGCCGCTGCCGCGGGCGCACGATCGTGATCACATGGCCGCGCTGGGCGAGGCCGTCGACGAGGCGGCCCAGCGTCATGGCGACGCCGTTGATTTCGGGAGCGTAGGTTTCGGTTACGAGGACAAGGTGCAAGTGGTTTGGCCCGGGCGGCGGCCACCTGCCAGCCGTCGAGCACGGCGGAAGCTTGCGCGAATCGTGTGAAGAACCGGTGCCGGCGGAGTGACAATCGTGTAAAACGCTCCAGCGCAGGTGACGGGAAAAAGATTAAATAGTGGTTGCGCGCGGCGCGCTGAAGTTTCTAACGTCTTGCTTTTAGCTTGATGCAAACCCACGGGCCCAAGCGCATCTACACTCCACAATCGCTCGAATTTTGGTTCGAACGCCTTGAGGCTGACTGGGAGGGTCAATTTGGCCCTGATCAGGTGGAACGCGGCCAAGCCATGTATCGCGATGGCGAGATTCGCGAACTGGAGCTGGGTGCCAAGGATGCGATCATCCACCGGAAGGTGGAGAAGAAGGAGGAATACGCCGTCATCGAATGGGAGGGGAATCAGATCAAGGTCCGCTCATCATCCACCGACATCCTGTTGGCCAACGCCATCGCTGTGGCGGGTTTACACGAAATCGAGGAATTGCTCGTCGACGAGATGACCGCGCTGATTCCGAGCGCCTCGCCCACCAAGACCGGCCCGGCGAGCAACGGCCATGTCACGCCGACTGCGGCCGGCAACGGCAATGGCGCGGCCAGTCTGGCCGGCAATGGCGGCGACGCCGCCGGCCCGAGGGCCGACGCCCCGCCGCGCGACCTGTTGCTCAGTTTCACCACCAATGCGGACGGTCTGGTGTTCCTCGCCTATTGGAAGAGTGGCCGCAGCCGCATCCCGGCGCTCGGCAACACCGTCAACCACCCGACCGCCGCCGAGCGCGCCAAGCTCATCGCGCTGGCCACCTACGCCCGCAAGGCCCATTTCCGCTACAACCAGACCACGCACGCTTACGCGCTCGATGCGCTGGCGGACATCCCGGGCTTCATCCGCGATCTGCTGCCGCACTGGAAAAAGCAGTTCGCCATCGAGCTCGACGTGAAGGTGGACAACCTGAAGCAAGGCGCGCGCACGATCGAGATCGAGGCCGTGGCCGACCGGCGCGGCGAGGGCGGGTTGAATCTGCGCTGGATTTTCCGCGCCGGCGAGAAATTGCTGACCGAGGAGCAGGCCGCCGCGCTCCTCAAGCACGGTCGCACCCCGATGCTGCTGCCCGACCTCGGCATCGTCACGATGGCGCCGGAGAAATGGGAGGGGTTCAACCAGTGGCGGCGCAACCTCGAGGAATCGCAGGTCGGCGGCGAGATCCCGCCTTACCTGATCTTTTCGCTCTTCAACGACCATCGCCTCAAGGTTTCACTCGGTCCCGAGATCGACGCCTGGCGGCAGAAGGTGCTCACCGCGCCCGTCGCGCCGCCGGAACTGCCGGATTACCTGCGCAATTACCAACGCCGCGGCGTCGAGTGGATGCACCACCTGTGCGAGACCGAGTGCCACGGCCTGCTGGCCGACGAGATGGGCTTGGGCAAGACCGCCCAGGTGATCGCCCTGCTGCGCACCCGCCCGCTCGCGAAACACCGCCACGTCGTCGTGTGCCCGGCGAGCGTCGTCCCCGTGTGGCGCGAGGAGCTCGCGCGTTTCTTCCCCGACGCGAAGATCGACACGCTGAAGTCGGGCAATGATTTCAAGACCAACAAGGCGCCCTGCATCTGGCTGGCCAGTTACACCCAGCTCCGCAAACACCGTGCGTTGCTCGACACGACGGAGTTCGGCTACGCCATCCTCGACGAGGGGCAGTTCATCAAGAACCCCGACGCCAAGGTCACGCAGGCCTGCTTCGCCATCAAGACGCAGCATCGTCTCGTGCTCACGGGCACGCCGCTGGAGAACCGCCAGCTCGACCTGTGGTCCATCTTCCGCTACCTCCTGCCCGGTCTGCTGGGCTCGCGGGCGACGTTCGAGTCGGCGCTGATCCAGGACCGCGAGCGCACGATGAACCGCCTGCGCCAGCAGGTGGCGCCCTTCATCCTCCGCCGCACCAAGAACGAGGTCGCCACCGAACTGCCCCCGAAGGTCGAGATGGACCTGCTGTGCCCGCTCAGCGAGGTGCAGCGCGCCGAGTATGCGCGCATCTGCACCGAGGGCCTGGCCCGGCTGGGCGAGGACATCGGCCTCGCGTTGCGGGAAAAATCCTTCGGCTTCCTCGCGCTGCTCACGCGCCTGCGGCAGGTGTGCTGCGACCCGGACCTGCTGCCGTGGCTCAACTCGCCGCTCACCGACAGCGGCAAGCTGCAGCTGCTCGTGGAAAAACTCAGCGAGGTCGTGGCCAGCGGCCACAAGGTCGTCATCTTTTCTCAGTTCGTGACGCTGCTCGACCGCGTGCGCACGGCGCTCGTCGAGCATTATCCGGAGCTGCCGCGCTACGAGATCACCGGCATGACGGTGGACCGGCAGAAGCCGGTGAAGGATTTCCAGTCGGCGCAGGGTGCGGCGGCCATGCTCGTCAGCCTCAAGGCCGCCGGCACGGGCATCACGCTGCACGCGGCGGACTACGTCTTTTTGCTCGATCCTTGGTGGAATCCGGCGGTCGAGGACCAGGCCATCGACCGCGTGCATCGCATCGGCCAGACGAACACGGTTTTCGTTTATCGCATGGTCACGGCTGGCACGATCGAGGAGCGCATCCAGGCGCTGAAGGTCGAGAAGAAGCAGCTCTTCAACCAGGTCGTCGGCAACCACACGGGCGACTTCGAGTGGACGAAACACTTCAGCTCGTTGCAGAGCCTCATCCAGCTCAGCGCGCTGGAGACGGGGGAAACCGACCTGCTCAACGCCGCGGTGGCGGTGCCGGGGACCGAGGTGGCGCCGGTCGCGATCGCATCCGCAACGGCTCCGGCGGCGGCTCCGACCGTCACGCAGGATCCGGCGGCTGGCGGGCAGTGAAACCGCAGCGACGGTAACGTCGTTGGCCAGCCTCGGGTGGCTGCGGCTTCCAGCCGCAGGGTCAGCGAGGTTTCATCGGCTGGAAGCCGATGCCACTTTTGCTGCCGAACAATCCTTGTCAGCCGGGGCTCCGGTCGCATCGTCTGGGGCGTGAGAATCGCGCATTCACGCCCGCCGGCCTCATGAAGGAGGTCGTGCCGCAATTTTATGAACGGTTGCTGCGCCTGCTGCGCTGGCGGCTGTGGATCATCGAGAAACTGAGTCCGTCGCCGTGGCAGGAGACCCTGTGCTGGGCGGCCGTGGCCGGTGTGTTGGGCGCGCTTTCCAGCCTGATTTTCCGCGGCGGGGTGGACCTGCTGCACAGTCTGCTGACCGGGGAGGGCGGCGGCATGGTGGCTTCCTTCCGGGATCTGGATTGGTCGCAGCGGCTGGCCGTGCCGGCGGTGGGCGGGCTCATGGCGGGCCTGGTGCTGTTGTTCGGCAAGCGCCTGCATCGCGGGCAGAGTTCGACCGACTACATGGAGGCCATCCTCATCGGCAGCGGCGAGATTCCGGTGCGGGCCACGTTGGTGAAGAGCACGGCGGCGATGTTCTCCATCGCCTCGGGCGGCTCGATCGGCCGCGAGGGGCCGTTGGTGCAGCTCGCGGCGGTGGCCGCCTCGTGGCTCGGGCGCTGGCGCAAATTCTCGGCGCCACAACTGCGCCTGCTGGTGGCCTGCGGCGCGGCCTCGGGCATCGCCTCGGCCTACAACGCGCCGATCGCCGGATCGTTTTTCGTCGCCGAGATCATCCTCGGCACCATCGCCATGGAGAGCCTCGGGCCGCTGGTCGTGTCGGCCGTGGCGGCGACGCTCACCATCCGGGCGCTGTCGGACGCGCACACGCTCTACACCGTGCCGGCCTTCACGCTCCACTCGCTTTGGGAAATCGGGCCGTTCGTGGTGCTCGGCCTCCTGGCCGGTGCGTTGGGTCCGATTTTTTTGCGCTCGCTCCGCCACGCCGAGCGGTTGTTTGCCTCGACCAACCTGCCGTTGCCGTTGCGGCTGACCCTCGGCGGCCTCGTGGTGGGGGGGCTGGCGGTGTGGGTGCCGGAAGTCTGCGGCAACGGTTACAGCGTGGTGGTGGGGATTCTCAATGGGCAGATGGCCTGGAAAGTCCTCGTGCTCGTGCTGGTGTGCAAATGGGTCGCGACGGCGGCGTCCTTCGGTTCGGGCGCCCCCGGCGGCGTGTTCACCCCCACGCTCTTCATGGGAGCGACGCTCGGTTACCTGTTCGGCTTTGCGGTGCATGCCGTGTGGCCGCTCGGTGCGGCGGACCCGCAGGCGTTCGCGCTCGTGGGCATGGGGGCGCTGCTGGCGGCGGCCAGCCACGCGCCGATCATGGCGATCATCCTGCTCTTCGAGATGACGCTCAGCTACGACATCATCATGCCGCTCATGCTCTGCAGCGTGGTGGCCTACTACACCGCGCGGGGCATCGAGGACCAGTCGCTCTACAGCGAGGTTTTGAAGAAGAAGGCGGCGGACGCCCCCGAGCCGGTGCGGTTGCCCGGGGTGGTGGCGGACCTGGTCAAAGCCCAGGCGGTTCCGGTGCGCCAGACCGCTCGGTTCGAGGGAATCGCGCGCGAATTTCTGGAGTCCCGGCAGGAGGAGATCTACGTCACGACGGACGAGGGGCGTTACGCTGGTGCCATTTCCCTGCACGACATCAAGCCCTACCTGAACGACGCCTCGGTGGCGGCGCACGTCATTGCCGGCGACCTCCTGCGGGACGACGTCTCCTCGGTGGAGAAGAATGCCTCGCTGGCCGAGGCGCTGCGGGTGTTCGCGCAACACCCCGGGCAGACGCTGCCGGTCATCGATCCGGAAAGCGGCCGGCTGATCGGCATCTTGGTGAAGAACGACCTGTTGCTGGCGTTGCTCGAGGGCCGCGGGGCCGAGAAGCAGCAGGGCAGTCAGCCGCCGTGGCGTAAGTGAGCTGAGTTGCCCGGGCAGAAGCGCCCACGAAACACACGCAAGGGCACGAAAGAAGGCATTGCTGAGGAAGGCCTCCAGACTTGTTCCCGCTGCTCACGAGGATCGTTCCGGGATTCCCCACCGGACGTTTCGTGGATTTTCGTGTGTTTGGTGGGCTATCCGACCGGCCATTTGCCCTGTTTGTCACACGGGCGTCACGAAACCGTAACACGGGCCCGGTATTCTGCGGACTTGGCTGCGGCCCCCAAGCCGGAGCCCATCACCAAACAAGCAAAAATCCAAAGAACAGAACATGCTCAACGTTAAATCCAAACTGCTCGCGGCGGCCGTCTTCCTTTGCGGCGCCGGTTTCGCCCTGGCCCAGGACAGCGGCCCCTTGATCGACATCCTGGTCCGCAAGGGTCTCATCACCGACCAGGAAGGCGAGGATCTCCGGGCTGAACTGACCAAGGACTTCGCCGCCAATTCCTCGGCGGGCAAGCTGAACCTCGGTTCGCACCTGACGGAATTCAAGCTCAGCGGCGACGTTCGGCTCCGGCACCAGATCGAGACGCAGGCGCCCCAGAACGGCACGGTGTCGAACGAGCGCACGCGCGAGCGTTTCCGTCTCCGCTTCAACGGCGATGTGCTGATGCAAAAGGGCTGGGGCGCCGGCTTCGCGCTGGAGACCGCACCCGCGGCCGACTCGGGCAACCAGACGTTCGAGAACGGCAACAACGATTACAATATCTACCTCGCCCGCGCCTATGTCTCCTGGCGGCCGAATCTCAACCTGATGTTCGTGGGCGGCAAGCAGAAGAATCCCTTTTTCACGACCGACATGGTCTGGGACGGCGACATCAACCCGCAGGGGCTGACTGAAATCTACACGAAATTCCTCGGCACCAAGGACACCCTCGAGTTCCGCGCCAGCCAGATGATCATGGACGACAACAACGAGACGGGGATCGGTCGCGCCGGACGCGACGCCTGGCTCTTTGCGCAGCAGGCGGTCTATACCCACTGGTTCGGCAAGGACTCGATCGGCAACGTGGTCAACAGCCTCGTCATCGCCCCGGGTTTCATGGTCTACAACGACTCGACGGTGAGCGGCTTCGACAACGAGACGTCGTTCGCCGGCACCACGGACGGTCTGGCGGTCTTTACCATGCCGGGTGAGGTCAATTGGATGAACGTGGCCGGCGCGGGCACCTCGGTGAAATTTTACTGGGACTTCGCCTACAACCTCGAGGCCGAGCGCCGGGTGCGCAAGGTCTACGGTCTGGCCGGCCAGCCGAAGGACGCCGTGGCCTGGCTGGTGGGCGTCGGCTATAATTTCGGCACCGGCAAGGTGCAGGGCGACTACAGCATCAAACTCGATTACCGCAGCCTGGGGACGGGTTCGCTCGATGTGAACCTGAGCGATTCCGACTGGGCTTTCGGTCGCGTCAACCAAGAGGGCTTCAAGCTCGGCCTCGCCTACAACCTGACCGACTTTGCCAGCCTCAACGGCACCTACTTCTACACGACCGACCGGCGGGAAACCCAGACCAGCGCCGTCTCCAACCTCGATCACTCGCAGATCCTCCAGCTCGACCTCGTGGTCAAATTCTAACCGTCAATATCCGATCCCATGAAAAAGACATTCCTCCTTCTCACCGCGCTCAGCGCCGTCACCCTGGCCTCGGCCCAGAAACTCGTCATCAAGGGTTCCGACACCCTGGGTGCCAAGCTCGTGCCCATGCTCGCCGAGGACTACAAGGCGCGCAACTCGGGCGTGGCCTTTGAAATCGCCGCCGAGGGCTCGACCACCGGCATCTCCGCCATCATCGACAGCACCGCGCAGATCGGCATGTCGAGCCGGCGCGCCAAGCCCACCGAGGTGTCCGCCGCGACGGCCAAGGGCGTCACCATGAAACCCATCATCGTGGCCTTCGACGGCATCGGCGTCATCGTGAACCAGGGCAATCCGCTCTCCGCCCTGACCAAGCGCCAGGTGGAGCAGATCTTCGCCGGTGACATCACCGACTGGTCGCAGGTCGGCGGTTCGCCGGGCAAGATCTCGATCTACACCCGCAACACCTCTTCCGGCACCTACGCCGACTTCAAGGAGCTCGCGATGAAGAAGCGCGATTACGCCTCCTCCTCGCAGAAGATGGCCGGCAACGAACAGATCGCCGCCGAGGTGGCCAAGAACGCCAACGGCATCGGCTACGTCGGCCTGGCCTACCTGCACGACCCCGGCATCAAGACGGTCGCCATCGACGGCGCGCTGCCCTCGGAGGAATCCGTGATCGCCAAGAAGTATCCCTATGCCCGCCCGACGTTCTACTACACGAACGGCGAGCCGACCGGCGAGGCGGCCAAGTTTGTCGAGTTCACCCTCAGCGATGAGGGCCAGCGGGTCGTCCGCAAGGTCGGCTTCGTGCCGGTCCGTCCGCTGAACTGAACCGACTGAGTTAAGCGTGTATCCAGCGCCGCCCGCAGCCCATGCCCGGACTGCGGGCGGCTTTGCTTAAGTAGCGCAGGCCTTTGACCTGCGACCGGGTTGTCCGGCAGGCCACAAACCTGCCCTACCTCCCGCTTTGTCACAGAACTGTAACCTGCGCCGGTTGACCGGTCCTATCGCCGGCCCCGATTCTCCCTTCGCCCAATCCATGCCCTCCGCCACTGACACCACCGCCCCTTCCGTCCGCCTGCCGACGCGCGAGGTTCTGCTGAGGAAGCGTCGCGGCTGGTTCTTCGGGATGACGGGAGATCAGTTCGTCAAATACGTCTTCCAGGGCAATGCGCTGGTCTCGATCATCGTGCTCGGCCTGATCACCTTCGCGATCTTCCGGGACGCGGTGGGTTTTCTGCCCATGAACCACGACAACCTCGTGGTCTACCGGGCCGCGGGGCTCGAATACGTGGACCTGTATCGCGAGCAGGTCACGGCGCACAGCACGCTGTCGCGCTACCTCGCCAGCCTGCGGATGCGCCAGTTGGAAATCCTGACCAAGCAGGAGGGCCTCGCGCCCGCCGCCGCCATGGCGCGGCTCGCGGATTTCGACCAGTTTGCCAATGCCTTCGCCGACACCATCAACGAGCCGGAGACCCTGCTCGGAACGATGACCGACCTGGTCAGCGCGGTGAAGGAGCGGCAGAAGGTCGCCGAGGATCTGGCGGTGGCGAAGCACAACCTCCTGGCCGCCATGCGTGGAGCCCCGCCGGCGCGCGCCGCCGAGTTGCAGCGCGAGGCTGACGCGATCCAGATCGAGGTGCTGGATTTCAAGGCCGAGATCCAGCCGCTGCTGGCGCTGCGCCCCGAGATCACGGCGGCCAACGCCAGTCAGGTCGCTGCGATGAAGGCCCTGATGGTGGCGCCGCCGAAGTTCGCCGACGCGGAACTGAACCGCCGGATGGAGAAATTCCAGGAATTCGTCACCGGCTATTTCAAGGAGATGGAGGCCACCGCGGCAAAAATGGCGGCGTGGAACCAGGACAAGCCCATCGGCTGGTGGGAGTCGTTCACGGCTTTCGCCTTCGGCCGCGAATGGGTCACCGCCAGCTTCTGGCAGGACTGGTATGGCATGATTCCGCTGCTGGCCGGCTCGCTGCTCATCTCCTTCATCGCCCTGCTCATCGCGCTGCCACTGGGGGTGGCGGCGGCGATCTATGTCAACCAGGTGGCCCGGCCGGCGGAGCAGAAGTTCATCAAGCCCTACATCGAGTTCATCTCCGCCATCCCGAGCGTCGTGCTCGGCTTCTTCGGCATCGCCATGCTGGGCGAGACGCTGCGCCGTCTGTCGCAGTGGCCGGCGTTCGACTGGGTGCCGGGCTTCCCGATGGCCGAGCGTCTCAACGCCACCACGGCAGCCTGCCTGCTCGCGCTGATGGCCATCCCGACGATCTTCTCTCTCGCGGAGGACGCCATCAACAACGTGCCGCGCTCCTTCAAGGAGGCTTCGCTCGCCTTGGGCGCCACCCGGCTGCAGACCATTTTGCGCATCATCGTGCCCGCCTCGCTGTCGGGCATCATGGCGGCGATCCTCCTCGGTTTCGGCCGCGTCATGGGCGAGACGATGGTCGTGTTGCTCTGCGCGGGCAACCGCATCCAGATTCCCGATCTCGGCGCCGGGGTGGGGGTCATCTTCCAGCCGGTGCACACCATGACGGGCATCATCGCGCAGGAGATGGGCGAGGTGGTGCGCAACAGCATCCACTACCGCGCGCTCTTCATGGTCGGGGCCGTGCTCTTCCTGATTTCCCTCCTCATCAACTGGCTCGCGCAGAAAATCGTGCGCCGCTACCGGATTTCCATCGGATGAGCGCTCCCTCCACCATGGCCCGCGCCCTTTTTGCCCGGCCCACGCCTGCCAAGCGGGCCGAACGAGGGGTCTTCTGGCTCCTGCGGCTTGCCACCTATTTCGTGCTGTTTTGCGCGGCTTTCATCTTCTTCGACATCGGCTGGAAGGGCGGCGCCGTGGTCTTCCGGACACAGGCTCCGTTCATCAACGTGCCCTTCCTGACGGAGGCGCCCGAGACCTTGAACGTCTTCACCCTCGACGGCCGGCCGCGGACGATGGGCGACCGGGCCTTCCGCGAATTCAAGGCGGCGCACGAGGCCGAACTGAAGGGCGTGCGCGTCGAGACCTACGTGTATTCGGCCGGCGGCATTTTCCCCAACATCGTCGGCACCATTCTGCTCGTCGCCGGCTCGGTCATCATCGCGCTGGTGCTGGGAGTGCTCAGCGCCATCTACCTCAGCGAATATGCCGTCGACGGCCCGTTCATCCGCTTTCTCCGGCTGGCGATCATCAATCTGGCGGGCGTCCCCTCGATCGTCTACGGCCTGTTCGGTTTCGGCCTGTTTGTCATCGCCCTCGACTTCGGCGTCTCGCTGCTCGCCGGCTGGCTGACCATGGCGTTCATGGTGCTGCCGATCATCATCACCGCTTCGGAGGAGGCGCTCAAGGCGGTGCCCAAGGGTTACCGTGAGGGCTCGCTCGCGCTGGGGGCGACCAAGTTCCAGGCCATCACAACCAACGTGCTGCCCTACGCCCTGCCGGGCATCCTGACCTCCTCGGTGCTGTCGATCGCCCGCGTGGCCGGCGAGACCGCGCCCATCATGTTCACCGCCGCCTTCGTTGTCCGCGACGAGCTGCCCTGGCAGGTGCAGCGGTGGACCGACTTCATTTTCCAGGGCGTCATGGCCCTGCCGTATCACATCTACGTCGTCGCCTCGAAGATCCCGCAGAACGAATACACGCGCGACGTCCAATACGGCACGGCCTTCGTGTTCCTCTTCACCGTCGCCGCGATCGCCATGACGGCGGTCATCCTCCGCCAGCGCCTCCGGAAAAAATACAAATGGTAACCACTCTTCCGCCCATGCCCGAACCCGTTGCTCCCCCCACCGCCGTGCGTCCTGTTGCCGTGGCTCCGGTGGCGCCGGCCGATGCGTCGACCCGCGCCATCATCGAGATCGACGACGTGGATTTCTGCTACGGTGCCAGCAAGGCCCTGCACGACATCACGCTCAACATCCCGGAGCGGCGCGTCACCGCCTTCATCGGACCGTCCGGCTGCGGCAAGAGCACGCTGCTGCGCTGTCTCAACCGCATGAACGACCTGATCGACGGCGCGCGGGTCACCGGCGGCCGGATCCGCATCGACGGCGTCGACATCAACGATCCCCGCGTGGACGTCATCGAGCTCCGCAAACGGGTCGGCATGGTGTTCCAGAAGTCGAATCCTTTCCCCAAGTCGATCTACGACAACATCACCTACGGTCTCCGCATCCAGGGGCAGAAGAACAAGGCGAAGCTGGACGAGATCGTCGAGCGGAGCCTGCGCGGCGCCGCACTCTGGGACGAGGTCAAAGACCGCCTGCACGAGAGCGCGCTCGGCATGTCGGGCGGCCAGCAGCAACGCCTCTGCATCGCCCGCGCCATCGCGGTCGAGCCCGAGATCATCCTGATGGACGAGCCCTGCTCGGCGCTCGACCCCATCGCCACGGCCAAGGTCGAGGAGCTGATCCACGACTTGAAGAAGCAGTTCACCATCGTCATCGTGACCCACAACATGCAGCAGGCCGCGCGCGTATCCGACCGCACCGCCTTCTTCTACCTCGGCAAGCTGATCGAATACGCCGACACCCGCACCATCTTCATGAATCCCGCCAACCCCCAGACGGAAGCCTACGTGTCGGGCCGGTTCGGCTGAACCGCCCTGACCAGTAGCGAGTAGTGAGCATAAAAACTTTCAATTCCCGACCACCTACTACTCGCTACTCACTACCCACTACTCGCTACTTCAAAACAAATGAAACGATTCTTCGACGCCGAGCTGGAAAGCTTCCGCTCCCACCTGCTGCAGATGGGCGAGCGCGCCATCGACCAGACCCGCCTGGCCATGAAGGCCCTCACCGACGCGGACCTCGCCCTGGCCGACAAGGTCATCGCCGCCGATGACGAGCTCGACAAGCTGGAGGTGCAGATCGACGACGAGGCCATCCGTTACATGACGCTGCGCGGTCCCGTCGCCTCGGAACTGCGGCTGATCGTCGTCGGCATGAAGGCCAGCCACGACCTGGAGCGGGTGGGGGACGAAGCCACCGGCATCGCCCGCCGCGCCCGCAAGCTCGCCATCGAGCCGCGCATCGATCTCTACGCCGACCTGCCCCGCATGGCCAAGATCGCCCTGGAGATGCTGCGCGACGCGCTCGACTGCTTTGTGCAGGAGGACGAACAGAAAGCGATGAGCGTCATCCGTCGGGACGCCGAGGTGGACAACCTCAACCGGACGGTCTATCGTCGGCTGACGAGCTACATGATCGAGAATCCCGACACGATCGCCCGGGCGCTGGAACTGATGTTCATCTCCAAGTCGCTCGAGCGCATCGCCGACCACGCGACGAACATCGCGGAGGAGATGGTTTTTCTTTCACGCGGCCAGGACATCCGCCACAGCGACATCGGCAAGCAGGACGTGTTGCCTTCAGGGTCCAATCCGCCGGTCTGAGGAATGCAGGGCGGAATCAGCCGTCGCGAAGCCTATGGCTGACACGGTCGCCTGATCCCGCTTCGAAGGTGATAACGTGAACGCACGATGGCGGGATCAGCGATCCCGCCCTACAATTGGACTCAGAAATACCCGAGCGCGTTGCAGAGCCGCTCGGTCGCGTAGCCGATGAGACCGCAGACGGGCAGGGTGAAAATCCAGGCCCAGATGATGCGTTCGACGACACCCCATTTGACGGCGCCGAACCGTTTGGCGGCGCCCACACCCATGATCGAGGTGGAGATGGCGTGGGTGGTGGAAAGAGGGATGCCCACGGTGGAGGCAAAGTGGATGACGGCGGCGGCAGTGGTCTCGGCGGCGAAACCGTGCACGGGCTGCAGCTTCACCATCTTGTGGCCCATCGTGCGGATGATGCGCCAGCCGCCGGCGGCGGTGCCGGCCGCCATGACGACGGCGCAGGTGACGACGACCCACTTGTCCACGGCGAACTCGGGCGTGCGCAGGAAGTGCGCCCATACCGGCAGGTCGTCGAAGGCGCCGGACTTCGTGCCGGTGAAGAGGGCGAGCGCGATGATGCCCATGGTCTTCTGGGCGTCGTTGGAGCCATGGCTGTGGGCCATGAAGCCGGCGCTGACGAGCTGCAGCTTGCCAAAGATATTGTTCACCACGCGCGGCCTGAGCCGGTGGATCAGCATCGTGAGGAGGAACATCAGGATGGCGCCGCCGATGAAGCCGATGACCGGCGAGGTGATCATGGGCAGCACGACCTTGGGCCAGAGCCCGGCGGCGGCGCCCTTGGCATCGGTGGTGGCCCAGTGCAGCACGTTCCAGTTGCCGCCGGCCGAGGCGATGGCCGCGCCGCAGAGACCGCCGATCAGCGCATGGCTGGAGCTGGAGGGCAGGCCGAGCCACCAGGTGATGAGGTTCCAGATGATCGCCCCGGTGAGGCCGGAGAAGATGGTCACCATGGTGACCACGTTCGTGTCGACCAGGCCCTTGCCGATGGTGCTGGCGACCGCCGTGCCCATGAGGGCGCCGATCAGGTTGAAGGTCGCGGCCAGGGCGATGGCCTGGCGCGGCGTCAGCACCTTCGTGGAGACGACCGTGGCGATGGCGTTGGCGGCGTCGTGAAAGCCGTTGATGTATTCGAAAATCAGCGCCGACAGGAGAACGATCAGGAAGATGGTCATGGGGTCAGAGGCGGCCGACACCGTCCCGGCCTGCCCGTTCGACAGGCTCAGGGTCCCGAGCCAGTGGAGGGACTGGCCGGTCGGGGTTTGTCCGGGCCAGTCGCCCGGCAAAGGTGCGACAGTTCATGCTCAGGAATATTTCAGCATGATCTGGAAGACGACCTGCCCGGCGTCACGTGCGCGGTCGACGGCCGTCTCCACCAGGTCGTAGAGTTCCATCAGGATGACGACTTCCTTGGCGTCATAGGGGCCGTTGTAGAGGTCCTTGACGAGGGCGAGCATGACCTTGTCGGCCTCACCCTCGGCGAACTGGAGGCGGGAATGGGCGTCCTGGATGCGCTCGATCTGGGTGCCCTTGCGCAGTTCCTTGACCATGAAGACGACTGATTCGACGGCCTCCTCCAGCAGGACGACCTGGCGCTGCATGCTGTCACGCGGGACACGGGCCGGGCAGATGGTGAGGCGCTCGACGATCTTCTCGACGGTCTTGGGTATGCGGTAAAGGGCGAGGGAGAGGGCCTCGATGTCCTCGCGTTCGAAGGGGGTGACGAAGGTCTTGCAGAGTTCCTCGGTGATCTGCTGGGTGATGCGCTTGTCCTTCCGGCGGGTCTGGATGATGTCGTGGATGCTCGAGGCCTGGGCGGCGCTGTCATTGGCCAGGATCTTGGCCAGCAGGCCGGTGCTGGACCGGGCTTCCTCCGCGCTGGCCTCCAGCAGGTCGTAGAACTTGTCCTCCTTACCCAGCAGCTTCTTTAAGGAAATCATGCCTGAAATCGGATACCCGATGGGCGGGGGGAGGCGAGGGCAATTTACACGAGCCGGGTCTTTTATTAGCCGGCTTGGCGGGACAAATTACGCCCGCGGGAGAACGACTTGACAGGGGCGCAGCAGGTGTGGATGTTCGCCCCTCCAGATTTTACGGCGGCCATAGCTCAGTTGGTTAGAGCACAAGATTGTGATTCTTGGGGTCGCGGGTTCGAGTCCCGTTGGCCGCCCCAATTCTTCAACCACTTACGCAACTCCTCTCAGAGAGAGTCACGCTGAGAGTCGCTTCCGGCAAGAGACGGAAGCGAATGACGCGAATCGGGAAAAAGAGCCTGCGAAGTTGGGGGCACCCTGCGGGCTCCGGCATCCGCGTTCGCGAAATCATCAACCGGTATGCCGGAATGGATGCGGGGCACTCCTACCGCGTTACTATCCCCGCGCGGCTCGCCGGCAAACGCCGCTTCAGACAGTTCACCTCGCTTGAAGCCGCGGAAACGTGGGCAAAAGCGGAGCACCGAGGTGTCATCCAAGACGGCCAAAAGCACTTTTCACTCTCGCCGTCCCAACGCGATGACGCCTTGGGCGCATTGGCAATCCTCGACGGAACAGGCCTAACACTGTCGAAGGCGGCGGAACTTGCGAAGAAGCATCATCATTCACGGACCGGAAGGCGTTCTGTGCGGGAGGCGATCGATTTGCTCCTTTTGGCCAAGGAATCCGAGAACCTACGGGCTCGCTCGGTCGCGGACCTTCGTGTGCGTCTGAACATCTTCTGTCAGACTTTTGGCGAGCGGTCAGTCAGCGAAATCGCCACGACCGACGTTGAGCGGTGGCTGGATGAACTGCGAGGGATATCTGACCGCAGCGCTGAAAAGCTAAGTATCAAAACGCGCGATCGGGATGCAGTTGCCGGTGGCAGGGAAAGCATACTGACGTGAGGTCGGTATCCCATTCTTCCCCTACACGCTCGTAGGTGAGATGATGGACATGGTCAGCTTCGCGGGTGCAGCCAGGCTGCTGGCACATGTGGTGATCGCGAACCAGGATTCGGCGTCGCCGAACCTGCCATTCATCTGAAAGGAGATACCTGTCGTAGCGCTCCCAGAATCCAAATGCATCCAATCCAAAATTGCGCTTTATCTCGGCTGCTGCCGCAAATCGTTGCCGAATGATTGCTGTGTATTTCTCCTCGTTCCAAGTGCCCAGCATACTTCCGTTGGCAATCCACGCATTGACTGTCGCGAACTTCAGGTGACCCGAAAGCGCCGCGCCACAATCGGGACACTGAAGACGGTAGTATCGATGGCCATTGCGCTTGAACTTCTCGCATGGTGCCGCGTGCAAATGTTGGCAGGGAAACCGGCGTGTGAACTCAGCCAAGAATTGTGCATGATCAAAAGGTCCACGCTTCACTTGCATGCCCCAATTTTGGACGCTGCTTGGGTCAAGGCAACCACATGGTCGCTGTATCGTTCAGCTGCATTGAGCACCTTACGCACTCACGGCTGACTTGAATTAGTCGCTGCCGGATCGACGCTCCACCACGGCGTGCGAGGTAGTTGCTTCGAGGTTAGTGCCATCAGCGGAATGCGCAATTGCGACACCTCCGAAGAATCGATGCTTGTTCCACTTTGACGGATAGTCACCCGAGGATCCAATGTCGCCCAGATCAAGAAGAACTCCCGCGCCGAGCAACTGTTCCGGTGTTGGTGTATGACCGGCTGATCTGATGGCGTGAATGCCATCGAAAACTTGGACATCGATTCACCGCCTGTCGCGATAGAGATGATCTTAACGTGCGCTTCTTCCAGTGTAATATCCAGATGTATGTCGAAGCCCGACGCAGACCATTCGGACTCGAGGGACGTTGTCTGCAAAAAGCATTGATTGTCGGAATTCGTCCAGCGACCGCTCCATGTCTTCGATTTGATGGTGAAGTCCCACGGCACGGAAATCGCGTGTGGCACCACTGGCAGATTCTCTGCCACTTTGGCGTTCGACAAACCCCGTCGGACGGCCGCTTCCAACGGTAATTCGTCTCCTTCGTAAATGGGAATCAGCTTGTATCCGTTCTCGGCGCACAACTTTGCCTTTCTTGCATCGCGCGCTTGCAGCTTATCGAATGACTCTTGCCCTCCAAGATGCTCCATGGGGCGTTGGTGCTGCATGCCTTGAAATTCAAATGCAATAGACAGATCCTCCACGACAACATCAAGCTCAAGCCGGCCCAACCATGGAGGACGGTGCCGTCGTATTATCCGCTGAACGGGAAAGAGACGCTGAACCGTTAACGCAAGCAAGGTTTCTTGCCTGTTATTTATTCCTCGTTTCGGAAATCCGAAGTCCCTCAAAACTTGCTCTTCAATTGACCGCAATCGTTGAGAGGCACTCAACCCGACGAGCTTCTCGGGGCAGCGTTCTGCGGCAGTAACGCTGCCAAAGCGGTCGACACCGTAAAGGATTTGCTGCTGAAGGACGTAAGGACTGAAATCGTATAGGATCTCGTGCAGGGAGAATCCATGTGGCGCAAACACTGGCATCTTGTTACAGCGATGGCAGAGCCGTGGCGAATACCGTGCGCTTGCCGCGAGGAATGAGCTTAGAGGCAACTGTAGCAGGCGCGCGGCGGTCGCGAAATAGTGCGGCATCTCGCTGTATCGGTAAAAGCGCCACGGGTTCCGCTTTTCCAAGGCCACCTGAGCAGCATGCTTTTCTTGGTCCTTGAGGTAGGCTTCGATGGCGCCTCTCATGCACTCGCAGAAATATCCGGGCGCTCCCAACTCCGAATGAAACGTGAAGAAGGTTTCGCTGTAGCTGACCCAAGGAAATGGGAGCGACTCCCTAATCAAGACGTGAGGCACTGGTGTATCATTTACCCTCAACAGGCATCGGTCAACGCCTTCAACGTGCCATCGAAACGTAGGTCTTGCTTCCAAACGTCGAGCATGCAAACAGCAGTCTAGTGAGTCAGTTTATGTGTAGGTGGAGTAAACTATCGCCCCCGTAGCGCCGTCAGCACCGCATCCCGCCGATAGAGCCGGCGCGAATCACCGGCAGAAGCTTTCTTGCGGTGAAATTTCGAACCGAGCGCGGGCAGATGTTCAGAAACAATGCCACCTCACGCTCGTTCATGAGCACAGGCGGATTCGCGCAAATCTCTGGCGTCGTCATGCCTTGCGTTGGAGCAGCGGAGTTCATTAATCCGGCGCGATACCTTCAAAACTGCCCGCCAATGAGCGTTGGCATCCTGCCAAGGAATTGCCGTTGCTGCTTTTGCCGGCGGTTATATGGTTTATCCATGGCGCGTTACCGGTTCCTCACTTTCAACATCGCGCATGCCCGCGGAACCATGCCGGTGCACCAGAGCCTCCGGTCCACGACCCGCATCCGGGCCAACCTCCTGAAGATCGCCGCGCTGGTCAGGCGCCTGAAGGCGGACATCGTCGCGGTGCAGGAAGTCGACGAGAACTCGCGCTGGAACGGGAGCTTTAACCACCTGGCCTTCCTCAGCGAGCATTGCGGCCTGCCGTTCACCGCCATCGGCCTGACCAACGAGCGCGGCGGACGATATCCGCTCAATTACGGCAACGGGGTGCTGTCGCGCTGGCCCATCATGCACGCCGAGACGGCGACCTTCGGCCGGCGCCAGCTGGGCGACAAGGGCTTCCTGTTCACCGAGGTCGAGATCGCGGCCGGGCGGCGGCTGCCGCTGATCAACCTGCATCTCCATCATGCCTCGCGGAAACAGCGTCTCCTGCAGGCCGGCATGCTGATGAAGTTCATCACCGAGCATCGCCGGCAGCGCGGCGCGCACTGGGCGGCCCAGCCGATCATGTGCGGCGATTTCAACAATCCCCCCCACCGGCCCGACGCCACGGCGATGCTGCTGGGCTTTTGCGAGGAGACCAACAACTACACCCTCCTCCCCAAGCGCGGCCGGACCTTCCCGGCGGCGCTGCCCACCTTCATGCTCGATTTCGTCCTGCTCCCGCAGGAATGCCGCCCGGTGCACGCCGAGGTGGTGCGCAGCTACCTGTCCGACCACCGGCCGGTGCTGGTGGAGTTCGACCTGGATTAGGGTAGCTCTGTTAGGTTGGTCTTCTGGTGGGCGGGCACGTCCCTGTGCCCGCTTTGGGGTAACGGCCGCGCCCCGCGTGGTCCCTGCCGGCAGAGGGACCTGCCGGCCCACCGTCTGGTTATGTCCACAACGTAACAGAGTAATATCAGCACGGGGCCTCTCCCGATTGGTCCGGCGGACGTAAATTTCGCTCGACCCCCGGCGTCCGGCTTTCGACTCTGAGTCCTCCATGGATCGCATCAGCCAAGCCTTCGCCCGTGCCGGTCGCGAAAAACGTGCCGCCTTTGTGACCTATCTGTGCGCCGGTGATCCGGATTTCGACAACTCGCTGGCCGCCTGCCGCGCCGTGATCGAGGCCGGCACCGACGTGTTGGAGCTCGGCGTGCCGTTCTCCGATCCGCTGGCCGACGGCCTCACCAACCAGCTCGCCGCCCAGCGCGCGCTCGAGAGCGGCATGACCGCCGCCCGGGGCTTGGAGCTGGTGCGGAAGGTGCGCGAGTTCAGCCAGGTTCCGATCGTTTTCTACACCTACTACAACCTCGTTTTCTCCAACGGCGTGGAGGCATACGTGCGCGCGGCCAAGGCGGCCGGCGTGGACGGCATGCTGACCCTCGACCTGCCGCCGGAGGAAGCCGGGGAAGTCCTCGCGGCGTGCAAGAAGCACGACCTCAAGACGGTCTTCATCGTCGCGCCCACGACCCCCGCCGGGCGCCTGCCGCGGATCGGGGCCGCCACGACCGGATTCATTTACTACGTGTCCCGCGAGGGTGTGACCGGTGTCCGCGACCAGATGGCCGCCAACATCCCCGAGGCCGTCGCCCGGATCCGCCAGCACACGACCCTGCCGGTGGTGGTGGGTTTCGGCATCTCCACGGTCGAGCAGGTCCGGCAGGTGGCGCGCTCCGCCGACGGCGTCGTGGTCGGCAGCGCGCTCGTCAACGTCATCAAGGAGAACCTCGAAAACCGCGCCGGGATGCCCGCCCGCCTGCGCATCACCGCCGCCGCGCTGGTCGCGGGCGTCGGCCGGACCGGCTGAACCGCATGACCAAGGTGCGCAAGATCCTCCTGATCGACGACGACCGCCTGCAGCAGCGGCTGGTGCAGCAATACGTGCAGAATTTCCGCACGGGGTCGTTCGAATTCGACGAGGCGACCACCTACGAGGAAGGCCTCAAAAAGCTCCTCAGCGGCAAATACGCCGCCTGCCTGCTCGATTACCGGCTGGGTGACCGCGACGGCCTCACCCTGCTGCGCGAAGCCCGGATCGCCGAGTGCCACACGCCGGTGATTTTCCTGACCGCGGACGAGAGCGAGGACGTCGACATCGCCGCGATGGAGGCGGGGGCGGCGGATTATCTGGTCAAGAGCGGCCTCACCCCGCGCCTGCTGGAGCGCTCGCTCCGTTACGCGCTCAAGCTGTCCGAGACGCTCTCGCAGCTGCGGCTGCTCGCCCAGCGCGATGCGCTCACGGGCCTGCACAACCGCCGCGAGTTCCAGCGCATCCTCGAGGAGGAGTGGGATCGGAGCGTGCGGTTCAAGCGGCCGTTCACGCTCGTGATGATCGACATCGACCATTTCAAGAAGATCAACGACGTGCACGGCCACCAGATCGGCGACGAGGTGCTGCGCCATGTGGCGAGCCTGCTCGCCGGCCAGGTGCGCAACGTCGATCGCGTCGCCCGCTACGGCGGCGAGGAATTCGCCCTGCTGATGGTCGAGACGGACCGCAAGGGCGGGATCGAGAGCATGCAGCGGCTGGGCCTGCTGCTGGCCGAGACGCCCTGCTACGTGCCGAAGAACGACCTGACGATTCCGGTCACGCTCAGCGCAGGGGTTGCCACCAGTCTCAGCGATGCCGGCAGCGCCAACGAGCTCGTGGCGGCGGCGGACAAGGCGCTCTACGCCGCCAAGGCCGGCGGCCGCAACCGCATCGTCGCGACGGACGGCGAAGTGTTCAAATACGAGGTGACCTGAGGCGGGATTTGGAGGCGGGGTGCCCTCACCCCGCGAGGCCGGAGCTTGTCTGCGTGAATCCGCGGGGTGAGGGCACCCCTCCTCCAGCAATCCCAGGGTGCCGCCCGCCTACGCCGAGCCTTCGGCGAGACAAGGCACCATGATCCGCAGACTCTGCGGCTTCAGGGAAACCTCCAGCCTGGCCGTCGTCGCGCGCGGTTCGCCGTCGGTGTGGATCCAGCCCGGCTTGGCGCGTTCGATGACAAAGGATTCACCCTGCACATGGGTGACGTTTGTGCCCCGGTCGATCGAGCCGTTGAACAGGCGCCAGAGCAGCGGACCCGCGTTCACCAGACCCACCCGGGGCACTGCGGTCAGGTCCAGCAGACCGTCGTGGACGGAGGCGCGGGGCGCGATATAGGCGTTGTTGCCGTATTGGGAGGAGTTTGCGACCGCGAGGGTGAAGGCGTCGACCTGGACCAAACCCTTGGCGTGATGGATGGTGTAGCGCTCCGGCTGATAGGCCCACCAGGCGCTGGCGCTGGTCCGCAGGTAGCCGGAAAATCCGCGCGAAGTGAGGGTGGCGAACCGGCTGGCGATCAGGGCTTCGAATCCAGTGCCGGCCGCGCAGAAGAAGGGAAAGTCGTTGATCATCCCCGTATCGATGGCCAGCGGCCGGCCTTCCAGCAGGGTCCGGAAAGCGCCGTGACCGGCCTTGTGAATGCCGAGATGGCGGCCGAGGCCGTTGCCGGATCCGCAGGGAATCAGCCCGAAAATGGCGGCGGTCCCGACGAGGGCGGTGGCGACCTCGTTCATCGTGCCGTCGCCGCCGATGGCGACGACGTGGGTGCAGCCCTCGCCCACGGCCCGGGCGGCCAGTTCGGTGGCATGCCGCGGCCGCTCGGTGGCGACGACGGAGCCGTCAAGCTTGTGCTCGGCGATGAATGCGACCGCCCGTTGGTGCAGGTGCGGATTGCGGCGGTTGCTGCCGGAGTGAGGATTGAAGATGAACCGGACTTTCAAGGGCAGAAAACCAAGGAAAACCACGGCCGGCCCGGATTGCACGGATTTTGTTGTGACGATTCGGCGAGGCCGCGGCGATTGGTGGAGGCGGCACTGATAGTCCCGCCTTCAAGCCGGAAGGTAATACTAGCCTTGCAGGGGAGGCCGTGCTTGCATGCGGGCATGTCACGAATCCTCCATGTCCTCACCGGCTGCACCGCCGTCGGCAAGACCGAGCTGGCGCTGCGCTGGGCCGAGGCGAACAACGCCGAGATCGTTTCGTGCGACTCGCTGCTGTTCTATCGCGGGGCCGATATCGGCACCGCCAAGCCGACCCAGGCCGAGCTCGCCCGCGTGCCGCACCACCTGATCGACATCTGCGACGTGACGGAGCAGATGGATGTAACGCATTACGTTACAAAGGCGCAGGCGGCGATCGAGGACATCATGGCTCGGAAGCGGCAGGTGCTGGTGACGGGTGGGAGCGGATTTTATCTGCGGGCCTTTTTCGGGCCGGTGGCCGACGCGGTGGACGTGCCGGAGGAACTGCGGGAGGAATTGCGCGGGCGGCTGGAAAAGGAAGGCCTCGCCGCACTGGTCAAGGAGTTGCACGGACTCAATCCGGCGGGACTCGGGGCGCTCGACGTGCAGAACCCCCGCCGCGTGCTGCGGGCGCTCGAACGCTGCCGGGCCTCGGGCCGCACGCTGGCGGAGCTGTTGAAGGACTTTGCCGCGCAGCCGGCGCCGTTTGCGGAGTTCGCCGTGAAGCTGACCGAGCTGGTGCGCGAGCCTGCGGCACTGGATCAGCGCATCGAGCAGCGGGTGGCCGCGATGCTGCGTGACGGGCTGGTGGAAGAAGTGCGCGGGCTGCTGGCGAAGGGACTCAAGCAAAACCCCAGCGCGGCCAAGGCCATCGGCTACCGCGAAACGATTGATTTCATCGAGGGCCGGCCCGTTCGGCCGGCTCAGGGCGGGCTGCCCGAGGAGGAACTCGGCGCGGCCATCGCGAAGAACACCCGGGCGCTCGTGAAGAAGCAGCGGACGTGGTTCAAGACCCAGTTGCCTGAGCACCGGCAGCCCGATGCCTCGACCATCGAGGTGCGCGAGCTTTTTGTCTGATCACCGGCGCCGCTGTCTGACGGGTAGGGCGCGACCGCTGGGCGCGCCGCAACGGCATTCGCGGACGGCCCGGCGGTCCGTCCCTACCGGCGCTGCCGCGCCAAAGGCGGAATATTGCCGAGCGTCGGTCTGATCACCGGCGCGGCCAGCGGCGCAGCAGCAGGGTGAGGCCGGCGGAGAATATTCCGCCCATCACGGTCGTGCCGGCGACGATGCTGATGAGGCAGCCGATGGGGCTGTTCAGCTGGCGGTAGACCTTGATCTCCTCGCGGATGGCAGTCTCGGCGATGCCGTCGGCGCGCAGCTGGGCGACGCGCCAGTCGAGGGCCAGATCCAGCCAGCCGGGGTTGATGAAATGGTTATAGGCGACCATGAAGGCGTAGACGATGGCACCGGAGATGAACGCCGCATGCAGGCCGGATTTGATGCCGGGCCAGAGGCCGAGCCGGGCGTCGGGAGTCTGGTCGCGCTTGTTCTTCAGCAGAACAAACAGGGTCGCGAGGGGAACCAGGCAGGAAAAGTAACCGCTGTAGGCGCCGATCTCGAGACGGGTGGTATGAAAGCCCAGCAGGAATTCGCCCATGATCCACAGGCAGACGCCGGCTCCGGCGATCAGACCGTATTTCAGTTCGGGTTTCATGCCGGGGCGGACTTGCGGCGGTGGGCTCAGGGTTTGCCCGCACCGGCCTGTCCGGACTTGATGCGCTGCAGAATGAGATCCTCCGAGGTGGACGGAGCACCGGTGGGAGTGACCGGCAGGGCGAGGCCGGAACTGTCGCCCTGGGCCTGAGCGATGAGCTGGCGGGCGGCCTCGGCATTGCGGCCCTGCGGGAAACGGGTCAGGTATTCATTCCAGACGGCGACGGCCTTTTGGGGCTGCATCAGTTCCTGCAGGTAGAGTCCGCCCTGGTTGAACAGGCTGAACTCGTGCGCCGGATTCATCTTTTGCGCGAGCTGGTATTGGGCGAGGGCGTCGTCGGGCCGGCCGGCAAAACGGTAGGCGTTGCCGAGGTCGGTGCGGATGTCGGCATCGTTCGAGCCCTGGCTGATCGCGGACTCGTAGTGCTTGATGGCGAGGGACCAATTCTGGTGGTCGTAGTAGAAATTGCCCAAGGTGCGGTCGGCCTGAGCCGGCGGCTGTCCGGCAGTGAGATCGGGCGAGGGGAGATGCGACGAAGGATCGGCGGCGACGGTCGGGGCAGTGGCGGCGGAAGGGGGGCGCAGACGGGGTTGGAGCGCCAGGTAAGTGAGGGTGCCGCCGACGAGCAGGCCGAACACGCCGGAAAGCGCGAAGGGCAGCCAGAAGGATTTCTGGGCGGGCGGGGTGGGTTCGACGGAGCGAGCTGGTTTCGGCTTGGCCATGGATTGCAGGTTCAGGAAGCGATAAGGCTTCCGTGAACGGGTGCAACCTTGGCCGTGAAATGGCGCAACAATTCCGGGGCTTCCGTCAGTTTTACGCCCCGGATGCGCGACTTCAGGCCGTTGACGTGCAGCAGCACCTCGGCGAGGTAGTCCACGTGGCTCTGGGTGTAGACGCGGCGGGGGAAGGCGAGGCGGACGAGTTCCATCGGGGCCGGCTTTTCCGTGCCGTCGGGCTGGCGGCCGAACATGACGGAGCCGATCTCGACGGAGCGGACGCCGCCTTCGAGATAAAGCACGAGAGAAAGGGCCCAGGCCGGATATTCATGCGGCGGGATGTGGGGCAGCATGGCTTTCGCGTCGATGTAGATCGCATGGCCGCCCGGCGGCTGGACGATGGGCACGCCGGCGGCGGTGAGTTTGTCGCCGAGGTAGGCGACGGAGCGGATGCGGTAGCGGAGATAGTCCTCGTCGAGCACCTCTTTTATGCCGACGGCCAGGGCCTCGAGGTCGTAGCCGGCGAGACCACCGTAGGTCGGAAAGCCTTCGGTGAGGATGAGGTTGTTGCGGCACTTCGCGGCGAGCGCGGCGTTGTTGAGTGCGAGGAATCCGCCGATGTTCACGAGGCCGTCCTTCTTGGCGGACATGGTGCAGCCGTCGGCGAGGCCGAACATCTCGCGGGCGATCTCGGCGGGCGTGCGGTCGGCTTGGCCGGGTTCGCGCTGCTTGATGAACCAGGCGTTCTCGGCGAAACGGCAGGCGTCGAGGATGAGCGGGACGCCGTGCTTCTTGCACAGGACGGACGCGGCGCGGATGTTCGCCAGGCTGACCGGCTGGCCGCCGCCGGAGTTGTTCGTGACGGTGATCATCGCGAAGGGCACGCGGCCGGCGTGCTCCACCAAGCAGCGTTCGAGCGCGGCGAGGTCTATGTTGCCCTTGAACGGGGCGATGAGGGACGGCGACGTGGCCTCGGCGCAGCGCAAGTCGAGCGCGATGGCGCCGATGGCCTCGAGGTTGGCGCGCGTGGTGTCGAAGTGCGTGTTGTTCGGCACGACGTCGCCGGGTTTGCAGGCGCTCGTGAACAGGATCCGCTCGGCGGCCCGGCCTTGGTGGGTCGGGATGATGTTGGTGAAGCCGGTCACCTCCTTGACCGCGGACTCGAAGCGGAAGAAGGAGCGGGCGCCGGCGTAGGACTCGTCGCCCTGCATCATGCCGGCCCATTGCGCGGAGGACATCGCGCCGGTGCCGGAGTCGGTGAGGAGGTCGATGATGACGTCCTCGGCGTGCAACTGGAAGAGATTGAAGTCCGCCGCCGCGAGGGCGGTCTCGCGCTGGGCGCGCGTGGTGAACCGGATGGGCTCGACCGTCTTGATGCGAAACGGCTCGATGATGGTCTGGAAGTTCATGGGGGTATTTTCCCCGCAGATTACCTTCGGGTGCCGCGGTGCGGCCATTCCAAACGCGCCGGAGCGCCTAGCCCAAAGGGCCTATTTGACGGGAGGTTCGATCCGTCGGTAGGTGTCGCCGTAGTAACGCAGCGTTCCGTCGACTCCGATCTCAACCTGGCCGGAAACGGCGGTGGCGAGACAGTTCAGGCCGCCGCTGCGCCGACCCACCACGTAAGTATCCTCGACCGTATTGGTGGGAGCGGGAGTTCCGCCGACGCGGGCGACAAGCAGCTGGAATCGGATGGCGCCGTCGGAAGCGATGGTGATGATCCGATCACCCGGTTCGCGGCCGGTGGCGTAGCTGCCGGCCAGCTGGTGCCGGAGCGCATTGAGCTGCTCCGGGCTGGTGATTTCCGTGTAGGTCGGTGGCGGAGGATCCTCCTCTTGGTTGAGAAACCGGGAGATGCCCCAAGCGTTGAGGCCTACCGCCAAAATGAGGAGGCTGGCGGTGAGCGCGCCGCGGTATTTGGTGCCGGCCGGCGCCGGGGTCAGCAATTCCGGTTCGTCAGACGCAGCGCCGGCGGTCACCGGGGGAGCGGCGAGGATTTCCAGCAGCCGCGGCAGGGAAAGCACGGCGGCGGGTTGCGAGGTGTCGCGGGCATTGTAGAGATGCAGCTGCCCGCCGCTGGTGCGGACGAGGTATTTGGAGTCGCGCGTCCGGACAATGAGATGGGGATCGTGTTCGTGATTCTGCACCGCATCGAGCGCGGTGAATTTTTCGAGGAGCGAGGCGAGTGCCTCCGCGTCCATGTCGCCCCGGTCGATGATCCCGAAGGGGGTGTCGGCGGTGGTGCCGTCAGGGCTGAGGGATTGGGAGGAAACCTTCATCATGGTTTGCCTCCTTTCTTGCCGGCGGCGTTCTCTTGAGCCTGGGGTGCGGCAGTGGGCGGAATTTCCTGGTCCTGTGACTTCGCGGGCTTCTCCGGCTTTTCAGGTTTCTCCGGTTTCTCGGGTTTATCCGGCTTCTCCGGCTTTTCGGGCTTCTCTGGTTTCACCGGATCAGGAGACACCACGGGCGGCACCGGATCGGGGCTTACTGCGGGAGGCACGGGATCGGGGTTCGCCGCGGGCGCTTCGGGCGTGGCTGCGGCGGCGTCATCCTCGATCACGTGAAGCGGGCAGTTCTGGTAACCCATCTGGAATGATCCGGTGGTGAGATTGCCGTCATCGTATCGTTTGTCGTAGGTGAGCATCTCCGCCTGGGTCATGTGGACGGGGGAGCCGTTGGCGGCGTAGATGGCGATGGCCGCTTTCACCTTCCGGCCGTTGTGCGTGACGTTGGCGTCCCAGTTGTAATAGCCGCCGAACACGGTGGGGGTGTTCCAATTGGAGCTGCGCAGATAATCCTGCATGCCGGCCGGGAACGTGCCGGTGGCGGTGGTATAGGCGGGCCACGCGCCGTTGGCGGTGACGTATTGCTGGAATGCGCCCGCGAAGACGCGGAAATCATTGTTCAGGACGCCGAACCGGGAATTGCGCTGGATGCGCTGGTAGGCGGGCAACGCAAGGCTGCTGAGCAAGCCGATGATCACGCCCACGACGGCCAGCTCGACGAGGGTGAATCCGGCGCAGGAGTGGATTCGTCCGACCGGCCTGGGGAGATGAAGGGGCGTGGGCATCAGGAAGGCTGACGCCCTGAGTTAATGCGCGCCAAGCCCGATGGACAAGGGCATTCTAGGGCGGTGAGCGCGGCGGTTTCCGGCGAAGCAGGGTTCACCAAATGGTGGGATGCGGCCGGACGCGTTTCAGGATACGCGTATCGGAAAACGTGTCCGGAGGCCACGTTCCACCCACATCGTTGGCTGCTCAGGGCAGCGTCACGCCATACCGCTGCAACGAGCTGCCCTCGATGCGGTGGAGGGCGGAGATGGCGGAATGCAGCGTGGCCTTGGCCGACAGTTCGTTCACGCGATTGGATTCGAGATCGTTCTGCGCCTCGAGCACCCGGCGGCTGGTGGACAGGCCGGCGTCGAAGCGGGCCTTCTCCAACTCGTATTGTTTCTGGCTGAGTTCGGAGGCGAGGGTGGCGATCTTGACGCTTTCGAGGTTGGTCTCGACCGAGCGCACGGCGCTGCGCACCTGCACCTCGATGTCCTGCTCGAGTTGATGGAGACGGACCTGCTCCCGGCTGAGCGTGGAGAGGCTCTGGCGGTAGCGGGCCTTGTCAGATTTCTGGCCCCACGGGTAGGTGAGGGAGAAATCAACCTGCCAGGAATGGTTTTGCCGGTCGAGCGCGTCGCCGAACGCGTCGCTGCCGCTGCCGTTCCGGCCATTGAGGCCGAGGGCGGCGCCGACGCTGAGGTCGGGCTTGGTCGCGTCCTTGGCGACCTTGAGGTCGAGCTTGAGTTGCTCGATCACCGCCACCGAGGCGAGATAGTCGGGTTGGTTTTGCTTGGCCAGCTGATAGGAGGAGGCGAAGACGGGCGTGGCCTCGGTGACTTCCGTGAAGCTCACGGTGCCGAGGGTGCTTTCGAGTTCGAACTGGCCGATGAGGGCGAGGAGCGCGTCCTGCCGGTCCTTCACCGACTGTTCGGCGAGGAGAACGTTGCGGCGGGCGTTGGCCACGCCGACCTGCGCCTGCAGGACGTCGAGATCGGTGGCGACGCCGGTGTCGCGGCGGGTCTTGGCCTCGTCGTAGAGTTTGTTGGCGAGGGCGAGGGAGAAGTTGCGGACGTTCAGCTGCTCGCGGGCGAAGACCAGGTCGTAGTAGGCATTCTCGGTGCCCTGAATGACGCTGAGAGCCTGGGCCTTGAAATCGAGGTTGGCGATGTCAAAGCCGATGCGGGCGCGGTCGAGCGTGGCCCTGTTCACCTCGGTGCCAAACCCGCTGAGCAGGTTCTGGCGGACGGAGAGTGTCAGGTCGGCGTCGTAGGCGGGATTGAGCGCGCCGGCGAGGGTCGCGGGATTGAGCTTGGAACGGTCGAGCCGGCTGCTGGCGCCGAGGGTGGTGCCGGTGTAGAGCTGCTGGGTGACGCCGGCGCGCAGGTCGGAGGACGTGGAGCTCGACGAGGCGGTGAGATTGGTGGCGCCGGTGGTGCTTTTGCCGTGCGAGCCGCTGACGGTGAAGACCGGGTCGTAGCCGGCTTGGGCGATGGCGATGCTGTCCTGCGCGATCTGCGGGTTGTAGCGGCCGATCTCGAGGGCGAAGTTCTTCTGCAGCGCGCGGGCGATGCATTGCTGGAGGGTCAGCTCCGGCTGGGCCGCCGGGGCGAGTTCCTGGGCCGGCGGCGGCGGAACATCACCCACGAGGCTTGGCGCGACGGTAATGGGGCGGTCGGGAATGGGGGAAGGCAGGTTCTCCTGGGCCACGGCGGGGGTATTGCAGAGCAAGGCGGGCAGCAGCAGGGCGGAAAGGAGACGGGGAGTCATGGTCATGGAAAATGGAGCAGAGGCAGGGCTAGGACACACGAAATGTGGGAAAAGTTTAAGCTTTTTGTGACGGTGGCGGGCGGCGCGCGGTTTCAGGAAAGAAAAATGCCACCGCTTGGGGCGGTGGCAGCGAGTTGATGGGCGGGCGGCAATTGGGCGGGATGGGCGGCGTGGGCGGCTAACTCGCTCGCGCAGGGGGAGGGCGTGAGCAAGCTCACTGGCCCACGGATCGGGGCCGGCGGCTCAACGGGCGGGGGGCTCGATTTTCTTGAGTTCGCGCGTCACCAGTCCGCCGAGGTAGGAGTTCTCGTTGGTGCCGGCGGTGAAGAGCATCAGCTGCTTCTGGAGCTCGGCATAGCGCGGATTGGTCGGGGTGAGATCGGGGAGCTTTTTCTCCTGCACATAGACCAGCACGCCTTGTTCGCCGGTGGCCACCATCTCGGAGACCTTGCCGGGCGCGAGATCCTGCAGCGCGGAGAGGGCGGCGTAGGGCATGTCCTGCGGCGGCTGGCGGAAGGTGAAATTGGCGTGGGTCTTCACGGTCAGCTTCTCGGCGGCGGCGGCGCTGGCGAACTTCTCGGCGCCGCCCTGGGCGGCGGCCTGCAGCTGGGTGCGGAGGGCCTGGCCGCGCTCGATGAAGCGCTTGCGCTTCTCGTTCTCGCGATAATTGGCGGCCACACGATCGCGCACCTCGGTGAAGAGGGGCTTGTAGGCGGGCAGGGTTTCGTTCCAGAGCAGCACGACAAAGCTGTTGGCGGTGGGCAGCGGGTCGCTGAAATAACGCTCCTGGCTCAGGCGGGAAATCTGCTCGGCATAGTTGCCGAGCCAGGGCAGGTCCGCGGGCGGGGCGTCGGGGGTGAAGGGCGCGATGGCAACCGGGGTGCGGCGGTTGGCGGCGAGAAAGGCGGCCAGCTCGGGCGAGTTGGCGGTGAGCTTGCGCTCGAAGAGGGCGACCGTGAGGTCGTTGGCGGCCTTGGAGGCTCCGCGGGCGCTGGCGGCCTGCTTGATGGCGGCTTCGACCTGGGTGCGGACCTTCGGGAAGTTGTCGGTGGCTTCGGGCGTCAGCGACGGGGCGGCGTCCTTTTTCTCTGCGTCGGCCGGCACGGGGAAGCGAGCGATGTTGGCCTGATAGAATGCGCGGAGCTCGGCCTCGGTCGGGGAGACCGGCGGCATGAATTCCTCGCCCTTGAACTCGACGTAGCTCAGGCGTGGCCGGACCGGCACGTCGTAGCGGAACGAGTTCTCCTCATGGTATTTTTTCAGGATCTCGTCGGTGACCGTGATGGCGGGATCGAAGGCCGCGTAATCGAGCGAGGCGACCTGCACGGTCCAGCTGGCATCCGAGCGGATGAGCTGCTCCTTGACGTCGTTGGTCATGACATAGCCGGGGCCGCCGACGATCTTGCCGAGCTGTTCCAGGCGGACGTCGTCGCGGAGCACGCGGTTGACGTCGGCGGTGGTGATGTTGCCATTGGTCTTCAGCGAGTCGGCGAAGGTGGTGTAGCGCTTCTGGTCGAACTGGCCCGACTCGTTCTGGAAAAGCCGCAGGGTCGGCACATATTTGGTGACCTGATCGGCCGAGGGCGCGGGGATGTGCAGTTCGTCGGCGATCGCGAGACCGGCGACGCGCTGGAGGGCGTATTGTTGGAGCTGGGCGCCCTGCAGGGCGTCGTAGCCGGCCTTGAGCTGGGCGCTGAGGCTGCCGTCGGTGAACACCTGGCGCGCCTGCGCCTCGTTGCCGAGGTTGATGTTGAAGAAGGGGCGGTCGAGGCGCTTGGCGCCCGCCTGGCCGATCCCGCTGCCGGAGGTGCTGTAGATGACCACCATGGGGATGCCCATGGCGACCAGTATCAGGATGAAGACGAATTTGAAGTGCTTGTGAAAGTATCTTTGAATCCAGGAGATCATGGAGGGAAGCGGTTGACGCTAGAAACAGGGTTGCCGCTGTCAATCTGCGAAGCGGCGGGGTAGTGGGTCAGTTTGAATGAAAGCTTTTTACCGGGAGGCCTGTCCGTAGTATTCAGCCATGACTCCAGCCGAACGATTAGCCGCCATCCGGGCCAGCCTGAACCGGCCCGCCGTGGCCGTTTCCAAGCCCGCTGGTATGCACCCTGGCGGCAAACCCTGACGCGCCCCAGGATCGTCGCCAGAAAGCCCTTTGTGCAGCCGGTGAAGCCGTCCCAGCGCAATTGGGACGTGGCCGGCGAATACTGCCCGACCTCGGATAATCGCCCGCCATGGGTTTACCGGCCCGACGCTCCCAAGCCCATCCAATGCGCTACCAGCCGGACGGCCCGCCCGCATCACCTGACCAAGATCGCGGAGCAATGGCGGACGCTCAAGCGGTCCAATTGCGAGTTGCCGCAGCAACGAATCTAACGGAGAATCACAGCTTCGCCTTTTCGCCTTCGTCGCGGACCCTGATAAGAATATCAATGATCTGCTGAAGCGTGAGCCAGCGGTTGCGGATTGCGGGTTCGTCTTCCGGGGGAATGTGTAGCGGTTTGGCTTTGGTCATAATCCCTCCGGCGTGGCCAGCGCGCCGCACCATGCGGACGCATCTCGCCATTAAAAGAGGTCCGCGCCCCGGGCACTTGCCAACCGCGCCAACCCGGCCACATTCCCGACCGGCATCCATCGCCCACGCCGGCCAAACCCGTTTTCACTCACAACAAGCCGATTTGACCCGAAGCCAAAGCGAGGATCGAAAGTTCATCTCCCGTCGCTTCGCCGCTCATTTTTTCACCCTGCGGTCGATTTTTCCATGGGCGCGACTTTCAAACTGACCCACTACCAGCCTGGGCGGACCGTGGGACCGGTTCATCGATCGCGCCACCGTGCGCGGCAACATCGGCACGGCCCGCTATCCGCGCCTGGCGCCCAAGGACGAGGCCGCCGCCAAGGAGTTGAAAGGGCGCACCCTCACGGCGCTCTACAACGAACGCCCGGCCTGGCTCGACTTCGCCCACCAGAAGCTCGATGCGGCCGTCTCGGCGGCCTACGGCTGGCCGGCGGACCTGACTGACGAGCAGATCCTGGAACGCCTGCTGAAGCTGAACCTGGAGCGGGCCGCCGCCGAAACACAGGCCGTGCAGGAAGCCGCGGTGACGAAAAAGCTGAAACCCCAGCGGGCCAAACACGCCGACGAGCTGATCTGATCGGGGCGGCAACGGTGGCGACACTGCCGGGCCGAATTAATCGGTTGCGCCGCGGGCCGGGCGCGTTCCCTTGATGGTTCCATGCACGAGATCAAGAACACGGCGGGTCTGGCCAAGGCGGACGTTTACCGCGAACTGCTGGCCCAGTTGGCTGCGGTGTTGGGCGGCGAGCGCGACGGTCTCGCCAACACGGCGAACATGGCGGCCTTGCTTTACCAGATGCTGCCCGGACTCAACTGGGCGGGGTTTTATTTCCTGCGCGACGGCGGGCTGGTGCTCGGACCGTTCCAGGGCAAGCCGGCCTGCATCCGCATCGCGCTCGGACGGGGTGTCTGCGGCACGGCCGCGCAGCGTCGCGAGACCATCGTGGTGCCCGACGTGGAGAAGTTTCCCGGCCACATCGCCTGCGACCATGCCTCGCGCTCGGAAATCGTCGTGCCGCTGGTGCACGACGGACGCCTGTTCGGCGTGCTGGACCTCGACAGTCCGGATCTCTCGCGCTTCGACGCCGAGGATGCCGCCGGCCTGCAAGGCGCGGTGAAGATCTTGTTGGAAGGCTCCGACCTCAGCCGGCTGGCGGACTGAATTTATTTGGTCACCGGGGCGCTCAGGCTGGGCGGGCGGGTGGCGCGACCCCAGGTGGTGGGCGTTGAAACCATCTCGAAATCGAAGATGGCGCCGTCCTTGATCGCCGCGTGGCGAAACCAGGCTTGTTCGAGCGGGCGACCGTCGAGCTTGGCGGACGCGATGTAGCGGGCGTCCGACGAGGTGGCGGGGGCGTTGAGCACGATGGTTTTTCGGTCGCCGAGACGGATCGTGGCCTTGGAGAAGACCGGGCTGCCGATGTAATAATAATCCTGTCCGGCGTTGGGGTAGATGCCGAGCATCGTCCAGACGAGCCAGGCGGAGGTCGTGCCGCTGTCGTCGTTGCCGGGCAGGCCGTCCTTGGCGGTGGTGAAGTGGCGCTGCGCCTCGCGGACGAATTTTTGCGTGAGGTCGGGCCGGCCGCCGTGGATGAAAAGGTAGGTCTCGAGCATGCAGGGTTCGTTGAATGCTTCGTAGTAATTTTCCACGGCGGTGCTGAGCTTCGCGATGAAGGCGTCGTCGCCGCCGAGCAGGTTGATGAGGCCCTGCGGGTCGTGCGGCACATACCAGCTCCAGGTCCAGGCGTGGCCTTCGTAGTATTGCCGGCCGGTCTCGAGCTGGAGGGGATCGAAGGGCTCGTGCCACGCGCCGCTGGCGGTCCGTCCGCGCATGAAGCCGCCGCTGCCGGCGTCCCAGAGGTTGCGATACCAGGTCAGGCGGGCCTCGAGGGCGGCGACGTCTGCGGGGGAGCCGAGGGTCTTGGCGAGGGTGTAGACGCTGAAGTCGTTGTGGACGTATTCGAGGGTGCGGGAGACGGCCTGCACGTCCTTGTGGGTGGAGATGTCGGTGGGCAGGTAGTGATGTTGCAGATAATCGTTGAGCCGGAAGCGGCCGACGACGGGACGGTCGTTGATGCCGGGATTGGCGTCCTCGAAGGCGTTTTTCCGGATGGCCGCGTAGGCGGCGGGCCAGTCGATGCCGGGGAGATTTTTGACGAAGGCGTCGGCGATGATGGTGTCGGCGTGGGAGCCGTTCTGCACGTGCTCGTATTGGTGGGCGCTGTGGGCGTCGCCGGTCCAGCCGTCGATGCGGTGGTAGTTGACGAGGGTGTTGACGATGCCGGCCTGGACCTTCGGCTGGATGAGCGTGAAGAGGGGATTCACGGTGCGGAAGGTGTCCCAGAGGCAGAGGAGGTTTTCGTAATAGGTGAGGCTGCCGTAGCGCTCGGGGGACTCGTTGGTCCAGTCGTTGGGGGTGAGATGGGTGCGGTAGAGGGCGGTGTAGAATTTCGTGCGATCGGCGGCGGAGCCGCCCTCGACCTTGATCGCGGCGAGGGTGTCTTCCCAGACGGCGCGGGCGCGATCCTTGACGGCGTCGAAATCCCAGCCAGGTTGTCCGGCCAGGTAACCGCGGGCCTGGTCGAGGCTGCGCCAGGAGACGGCGATCTTGGCCTGCACCACCCGGCCGGCGGTGACGTTGAAGTCGAGGCAGGCGCCGATTTCGCCGCCGGTGCTGGCGGCGAGGGCGGGGACGATCCGGCGGTCATCGCTCCAGGTCCCGTAAGAGGTGAAGGCGGTGTCGAATTGGGCGGAGAAATAAACCTTCCATGGCTTGGTGGTGCTCCGGCCGCCGCGGTAGAGCATGTAGCCGGAAACCTCCCGGTTCGCGGGATCGATGCGGACCTCGCCGCCGACCGGGTAGGCGGAATTCCAGTTGGTGGCCTTGTCGGGCTGCCCCGGCTGGCCGTAGAGACAGTGACCGACATCGACGAGGACGCGTGCCGCGGAGCCGGCGGGAAAGGTGTGCCGGTGGAGCGCGACGGTGCGGGTGGCGGTGAGCTCGACCTTCACGTCCCACGGGGCGAGCGTCACGGTGTAGTAGCCGGGCGTGGCGGCCTCGGCGGATTTGCCGGTGGAGCCGACGTCGGCGGGATCAGCGACCTCGCCGGTCAGCGGGAAGACCGAGATTTCGCCGAGGATCGGCCCGCCCATCCCGGAGATGTGCTGTTGCGAGAAGGCTCGGATGTTTTTGCCGAATTTGTAGCCGCCCGCCGCGCTGCCCGGGCCGGTGTCGGGGCCGACCTGGATGAAGCCGAAGGGCAGGGTTGCGCCGGGATAGACGTTGCCGTCGTCGTCGGTGCCGAGGAAGGGATCGACCTGCTCGACGAATTCCGCGCGGGCGGCGGAGGGGGCGAGGAGGAGAGCCAGCGTGAAAGTGAGAGGGAGGGTGAGAGTGAGGCGGTTCATGCGGAAAGGGAGGGATTACGGTGTTTCAACAGGCGCGGCTCAATCGAACCACTCGTCGGCGGGATCGAAGGCGGGAACGGGGATGTTGACGATCTTGAGTCTGCCGATGGCGCGGTGGCGACAGCCGGGCTGGATGAGGATCGCGCTCATGGGTTTCACCGGGTGCAGCTGGCCGTCGAGTTCCATGTGACCCTCGCCTTCGAGCACGAGGTAGATCTCGGTCAGGCGTTTGTGATAGTGGGTCCGGGCGTCCTCCTGGATGTCGACGAGGTGAAGCGTGGCCACCGGGTTGTCAGGCGTGGCGAAGGCGCGGCGAGTGAGCCCGCACGGGCAGGGGATGGGGCGGATGTCGTTGAGATTAACGAAGGCAAATCTTTGGTTCATGGGAAACGGGGAGCGGAGCCGGCGATTGGCGGCGGCCTGGTTGAGTGGGACACCTGGCTCGAAAGTGGCACCGGCTTCCAGCCGGTGAAGCCCTGCGGCTGGAAGCCGCAGCCACTCAGGCTTGTTTTCGCGTTGGCAGAATCGGGTGGCATGACGGGGGTTATTACAAAGGCTCGATCTTTACGCCGGCGGTTTGGGCGTAGCCGCTCCAGCAGGCTTCGAGGAAGGCGGGATCAGGCGGACCATCGGTCACGACGAAGCGGTAGCGGGCGACGTAGGGCCGGCCGGGCTCGATGCTCCAGTCGCCGAGCTGGGACGGCGCGAAGCAGAGGAAGGGCATGTCCGGGTGGACGCGGATGGGTTGCGGTGAGCGGAAGTTGTCCGGGTGACCCAGCACGGTCGTTCCGGCGTCGGCGCCGCCGACATGGCACCAGTTGACGCGGGAGAGGTTGGCTTTCTCGCGGTCGGTCTCGCCGTTGGAGGTGAGCACGCGGAGGTTGGGCTTGCCGTCCCAGTGGTCGGGGCCGCGGTAGCCGAGGCCGCCGTAGTGATACTTGGGCAGCACGAGGGTGTCGTTCGTCGCGCAGGCTTGGGTGACGGTGAGGTCGAACACCTGGACGGGCACGCGAGTCCCCGGCACCCGGTAAGCCGTGAGCTCCCAAGTCTCGTCGAGCACGGCGGTCGGGGACGCGGAGGAGAGATCGAGCATGCGCTGGCGCGCCGTGAAGCCGCCATGCACGGGGCCGCTCCAGGTGCGGTCGAGGGCGGTGAACTCCACGGTGCCGGTTTGTTCGCCCATTTCCCAGGAGTTGGGCGTGCGGCCTTGGAAACGCGTCTTGGGCCACGCGGTCCAGATGGCGTGGTGATGCACGTGGTTCGATGGGAAGTCGCCGGTGACAATCCGGCCGGCCGGGCTGAAGACGGGATGCAGGTAGCCGGCGCGCTTGAATTTGGGGTCGATGTCGGGGCGCGGCAGCGCGGCGGCGTCCATCCGATAGGAGAGGGCGGGGCGTCCGCCGATGGAGATGTGCAGGTCGCCGTGGTCCGGAGAGACGGTCACGCCGGTTTCGCTGGCCGTGAGAGTCGAAGTGAGAGTGAAGGTGAGAGATTCGCCGGCTTTCTGGGCGGTGATGACGAAGCGCGCCGTGCCGTCGGCGTCGACCTGCAGTGGCCCCGTGGCGCCGGTGGCATCGCGCAAGGCGGCGGACCGGGGCGCATCCGGCGGCAGCGGAAAAGCGACCACCTGCACGGCACGGTCGACATTCGCCGGGGCGATAGTCAGGCGGTAGTCGCGGGCGGCGGCGGAGCTGGCGAGGGCGGCGGCAAGCAAGGCCATGTTCAGGAAGCGGGAAGGGCCGGGCTTCATGCGAAACATCATGATGGTGCGTGCCGGGTCGCCGAGTGAGAAATATAGATTGTTACACTTGCTGATGAACGGTGGCGGCGATCTGCGGGATATTCTGAAAATGGAGGCGGGACTGACAGTCCCGCCTCCAACAAGACGATGCATGAGGACATAAAAAGCCGGCCGGGCGTTGGGCCCGGCCGGCGCTGGACATCTCCTGGATCAAAACTCGAAGGTGGCGGTGAAGATGAACTGACGCGGATCGTGCAGGCGGATGTTGTTGGTGGCCTGGATCAGCGGGTTGGCCGCGAGGCCGCCGACGCGATAAGTGCCGTAGGCGTTGCCGTCCTGCGGCATGAGCGCCAGGCTGTCCTCGTTGAGAAGGTTCTTCACGTTGATCTGGAAGCGACCGGTGAGCTTCTTGCCGAACTTGTGGCGGTAGCTGATATGGGCGGAAAGAATGTGATAAGCGGGGGAGTAGAGCGACTGGGTGGCGTCGCCGACCAGGAAGTTGCTGACCTTGTTCTTGCCGCGGAAATTGCCGCCGCCGCCCACCTCGAAGTTCTTCAGCATGCCGTCGCGGAAGCTGTAGGTCGCGTAGAGGTTGGCGAGATACTTGTAGGTGTCGTTGACCGGGGTGCCGATGGTGGCGGAGTTGAGCGTGTTGCGGATCTCCTGGATGTCGTCCAGCATCTGTGTGCGCACCGCGGCGTGATCGGGTGCGTCGGCCGCGGCCTGCCAGGTCGGGAGGTTATTTTCCAGATAGGCGCGCAGACCCGGGCGGAAGTTCAGCAGGATGCTCTGTGGCAGGGCGAGGTTGGCGGTGAGGCGAAGATTCTTCGTGACGTTGCCGACGGCTTCGATTTCCCAGCCCTTGCCTTCCTTGTCCTGCGTGTCTCGGTGGTCGATGTCCGGGACCGAATTGGTGGTGAGGTTGACGTTCTCCCAGAGGCGGTTGATTTGGACACTGTTGGCCGCAGTGCCGAGCAGGTTGCCGATCTGCTTGTTTTTGTAGTAGCTGACGGTGGCGCTCATCCGGCCCTCGAACAGGTCGAACTTGAGGCCGAGATCCTCGCCCTTGTTGCGGGTGATGCCCGGCTGGGAGCCGTCGAGCAGCGGAGCGCCCGCGGTGTTGGCGGCGATGGACTCGGCGTAGTTGGCCACGAGACCGACCCAAGGGCGGACCCAGTAGACCAGGCCGGCGTTCTTGCTCGGGGCCTTCAGGTTGGTGCGGATCTTCGCGCCGACGACGGCTTGGGGAATCGTCGGGCTGGCGGCGGTGAGGACGCGGGCGCCGAGGCGCGGCAGGCCGGTGACGGGGTCGACCGGAATGTTGGCGGTGGCGTGTTGGACGTCGATGACGTGATCCTCGCGATAGCCGAGCATCAGGGCGAGGCGGTCGTCGAAGAAGCGGCTGACCGACGCGATCTGGCCGAAGTCGACGGCTTTGCGCTGATATTGGTCGGATTGGAGGACGTATTCTAGGTTGACCCCGGGAATGGCGGGAATCGGGTCAAAGCCGACCGACTCGCCGGCCTGGTCCCAGTAGCGGCGGACGAGGACGATGTTGTTCGCGCTGGCCGGATTGTAGTTGTTGGCGATGTTGTTGCCGATGAAGGCGGAGGGCAGGCTGGTCGGGGGATTGGTGCGCGTGAGCCGGTGCGTGGTGTTGTTGAAGCGATCGAGGCGCGAGCCGGCGAGGGCGATGAAGTTCTGCTTCACCCAGCTGGTGGTGAAGCGGTAGTTCAGGAGGGCATGCACCTGGCTGACGTTGTTGCGGGGCGTGTGCCGCGCGACCGGCTTGTCCTGGTAGGCCTTGCCGAAGTTGGGATTGGGGGCGCCGCCGGGGAGCACGGTGTTCACGTCGATGCGGTATTCGTTGTAGCGGTCGCCGGCGGCGGTGGGGCCGTTGAGGCGGGAGGCGTCGTGGCGGGCGTAGGCGATCTCGGCCCAGAGATTGTCCGCGAAGCGGTGGGTCCACGAGATGTTGTAGAAATACTGGTCCAGGCGGGAGAGCGCGTCGGACGGGTTCAGGCTGAATTCACGGCTGGGCAGCACGGGGAAGTTGGCGATGTCGGAACGCGCGGTCGGATAGAGGGCGAGATTGGTGCCGGTGGTGCGGAAGAAGCCGCCCATCTGGTTCAACCCGCCGTTGGGCGTGCCGGGAATGTAGACAAACGAAGCGGGCACAGCTTGCACACCGGTGCCGCTCGTGGAGGGATTCGTCACCCCGTTGTAGGAGGTCGTGCCGTTCCAGAACGAGGCCTGGTCGATGTAGTTGCTCGCGTAGAACGGATAGGTGTATTCGGCGAGTTCGCCGTCGAAGCGCAACTCGTCGCGCTTGGTCACCTTGAAGGTGGCGGAGAGGGCGGCGCCGTCGAAGCTTTTGTCCGGGACGTTGCGCCAGTTGGCATTCTCGGACGTCACGGCGTTGAAGCGCAGGGCCAGGCGCTCGTTTACGACATGGTTGACGTCCAGCGCGGCGCGCACCGTGCCATAGGAGTCGGCGGTGGTCTTGAGCGTGGTGCGGTTGCGGCTGAAATTGGCGCGCTTGGTCCAGGTGGTGGGCACGCCGCCGATGTTGGAGTCGCCGTAGACCGTGCCGTTGGGGCCGCGGGCGAACTCGTAGCGCTCGGTGTTGAAGTCGTCGCTCTGGCCATACCAGAGGACGTAGTTGCGGGTGGACGAGCTGGCGCCGAGGTTGCGGATGTTGTAGGTGTAGGTGCTGAAGCTCGAGGTGCTCTGCACGTAGGCCGGCGAGATGTTCACGGCCCATTCCACGACATCGGCCGCGTCGGTGGCCGCGATGTCATCGAGGAACTGGCGGGTGATGACCGAGATCGAGGCCGGGGTGAACTTGAGCGGCGTGGTGACGCGTCCGCCCATCAGGGAGTCGGTCGCCGCATAGCCGCTGCCGTCGGAGGTCACGACGAAGGGCGAGAGCGTCACGGTCTCTTCCTTGTTTTCCAAGGAGGCCGTCGTCGTGGCGGCGGTCTGGGCCTGCAGGCCGGACAGGAACGTGAGACCGGCGGTGGCCAGCAGGAAAAACGGGACGATGACACGTCGGCGCACAGCTGCCGTCGGGAGGTGGGCGTGGGTTGGTTTCTGTTTCATGTAGCTACGGATTTGGGGTGAGGGGAGCGGCTGGAGGGGCAGCCGACAACTGGTGGCGGGGTGACGGGGCCGGCCGGGCAATGCTGGCCGCGGCAGGTTTGGACTCAATTGCGCGGCGCGAGACAAATCACCTTTTATTCTTGCTGAAGAATCCGGAGTTCATCAAAGCCGTGCGCGTGCTCCAACCCCGGGTTACGATGCAGGAGGTCGCACAGGCGGCCAAGGTCCACCAGACGACGGTGTCGCTGGCCCTGCGCAACGATCCGCGCCTGCCCGAGAAAACCCGGCGGCACATCCAGGCGGTGGCCGACCGGCTGGGCTACCGGCCGGATCCGATGCTGGCCGCGCTGAACTACTACCGTTCGGGCCGGCGGCCGGTGAAGGCGCCGACCACGATGGCCTTCCTGCTGAATTTCCGCGACCGCGAGGAGATGGAGACCTCGCACGCGCACCGGCTCTTTCTCGAGGGCGCGCGCAAGCAGGCGGCCCAGGTCGGCTACCAGCTCGAGACGTTCTACGTGGGGCATAACGCCTCGGGGGCGGGCCAGCGGGTCGAGCGGATCCTCAAGGCCCGCGGCATCGGCGGCCTGATCCTCGCGGCCTTCGGCGACAAGATGATCAAGTTCCAGATGAACTGGGACAACTTCAGCGTCGTGCGGATCGAATCCCAGCAGCTGGAGGGCGAGCTGCACATGGTCTCCAGCCACCAGATGGAGGTCACCCGCGAGGCGGTGCGCCGGCTGCACCATCTGGGCTACCGTCGCATCGGCCTGGCGGTGGGCGAGCGCGAGGAGGTCTACCTGAGGAACGCGTTCACGGCCGGCTACTATGTGGAGGTCGAGTTGCACCCCGATGTCATGCATCTGCCACCCCTGCTGCTCCCGGCGGGCGTGAGCGCGGCGGATGCCGCCCCCCAACTGGCCCGCTGGTCCAAGGCCCACGAGATCGAGGTCATCGCCAGCAACTGGGGCGGAGTGACGGACGCCTTGCGGCTGATGGGGCGCCGGGTGCCGCGGGACATCGTGGTCGCCTCGCTCGACCTCAATCCGGATTGCGCGCCGAATGCCGGCATGCGGCAGAACCACCGCATTGTCGGCGAGCGGGCGGTGGAGCAGCTGGCGATCCTGATGCGCACGAACCAGCGCGGCCTGTGCCGGCCCCACAACAACACGCTGATCGAGGGCGATTGGGTGGATGGCAGCGACGTGCCGCCGTGCCGGACCGCGCGCGAGGCGCGGGGCTGAGCCGGTCCCATTCATCAGCAAGAACAAGAACGGGCACCGGGTGCTTTGACGAAGCCGGGGAATTCGCGCACATGTCGCAAATACCCGCTCGCCGGTTGTCCGCTTATTACCCCCGTTGAGCCGGACACATTCCATGACTTTTCCCAAAGACTTCACCTGGGGTGCCGCCACCTCTTCCTACCAGATCGAGGGGCGCACGCCCCCGGATGGCATCGGTCCCTCCGTGTGGGACGAATTTTGCGCCACGCCCGGCCGGATCCACGGTGGCGACACCGGCGCCGTGGCGTGCGACCACTACAATCTTTACGCCGGAGACGTGCGGCTCATGCGCGACCTCGGGCTGCAGGCCTACCGTTTTTCCGTGTCCTGGCCCCGCGTGCTGCCGTCGGGCCGCGGACCAGTGAACGAGGCCGGACTGGCGTTCTACGACCGCCTCGTCGACACACTGCTCGAGGCGCGCATCGAGCCGTGGCTGACCCTGTTTCACTGGGACTACCCGCTCGCCCTCTACCGAGAGGGCGGCTGGCTGCATCCGGACAGCCCGCGCTGGTTCGCGGACTACACCCGCGTGGTCGTCGACCGCCTGTCGGACCGGGTCCGGCACTGGATCACGCTCAACGAGCCGCAATGCTTCATCGGCCTCGGCCATCAGACCGGCATCCATGCGCCGGGCGACAAGCTGCCGATGGACCGGACGCTCCTGGCCGCCCACCATGCGCTGCTGGCGCACGGGCTGGCGGTGCAGACCATCCGCGCGCACGCCAGGCAGCCGCCTCTCATCGGCTGGGCGCCGACCGGTGAGGTGCCGCTGCCGGCCAGCGAGTTGCCGGAGGACATCGCCGCGGCGCGCGAGGTTTACTGGCGGGTCGCGTCCGGCAGTGTCTGGAACATGGCCTGGTGGCTGGGCCCGGCGATGCTCGGGGCCTACCCCGAGCAGGGGCTGGCCGCCTACGGCGCCGACGTGCCGGCCCACACCGACGCCGAGATGCGCACGATCCACCAGCCGCTCGATTTCCTCGGCCTCAACATCTACCATGGCTATGTGTGCCGCCGCCAGGCGGACGGCACCATCGCGATCGTGCCACCGGCGCCGGGCCACGCGCAGACGCACAATCACTGGCGTGTGGCCCCGGCGGCCCTGCGCTGGGGGACCGTCTTCGCCCATGAGCGCTGTCCGCTGCCGATCGTGATCACCGAAAACGGCATGGCGGCCCACGACTCCGTCTCGCTCGACGGCGCCGTGCATGATCCGCAACGCATCGATTTCCTCGCGCGTTATCTCGGCCAGCTGGGGCGCGCCATCGCCGACGGCGTGCCGGTGAAGGGTTATTTCGCCTGGTCGTTGATGGACAACTTCGAGTGGGCCGAGGGCTATCGCTATCGCTTCGGCCTCGTGCATGTCGATTACGCCACGCAGCGCCGTCTGCCCAAGGACTCCGCGCTCTGGTATCGCGAATGTATCCGCTCCAACGGCGGGACGCTGACCGACCCCGCGCCGGTCCGGCCGGCCAAGCCGACGGCCGGCTGAGGCGCATTCACGCCATTCCCGATAGGCATTCCACGCAGCTCGCGCTCCCATGGGCTACCTCACCGCAAACCAGGCCGGAAAAACCTACGATGCCATCGTCGTGGGCTCGGGCGCGGCGGGAGGGCAGGCGGCTTACACTCTGACGATGGAGGGCGCGAAGGTGCTCATGCTCGAAGCCGGGCGGAATTACGACCCCGTCGCCGAGAGCCCGATGTTCAAGCTCAACGCCACCGCCCCGATGCGCGGCGCGGGCACGCCCGACAAACCCTGGGGTTTCTACGACGCCACCGTCGACGGCGGCTGGACCGTGCCGGGCGAACCCTACACCAGCGCTTCGGACGATCCGGCGCGCCGGTTCACCTGGTGGCGCGCGCGCATGCTCGGCGGCCGCACCAACCACTGGGGCCGCATCGCGCTGCGCTACGGGCCCTACGATTTCAAACCCCGCGCGCGCGACGGCCTCGGTTTCGACTGGCCGCTGGGCTACGAGGATCTCGCGCCCTATTACGACAAGGTCGAGATGCTCATCGGCGTCTATGGCGACAACCACGGCCTGGAAAACACACCCGATTCCCCGCCGGGCGTGCTGCAGCCGCCGCCCCGGATGCGCGCCGGCGAGCAACTGGCCCGGCAGCGCGCCAAAAAACTCGGCATCCCGATCATTGCCGCACACCGCGCCGTGCTCACGCAGCGGCTCGACGCGGACCGCCTGCCGGCGAAGCTGCACCCCGGCAACCCGACGGCCCGGCGCATCCTCGCCGCCGCGATGCGCGAGCGCGCCGCCTGCCTGTGGTCCACCCCGTGCGGACGCGGTTGCTCCGTGCGCGCGACCTACCAGTCCACCACCGTCCACCTGCCGCCCGCGCTCGCGACGGGCAACCTCGACATCGTGCCGAACGCCATGGCCCGCGAGATCCTCGTGAACGCCGCCGGCCAGGCCGCCGGCGTGGTCTTCATCGACAAGACCACCGGGCTCGAGCACCGGGCGACCGGCCGCGTCGTCATCCTCGGGGCGGGTTCCGCCGAGTCCGTGCGCATCCTGCTCAACACGAAGTCGGCCCGTTTTCCCGCCGGACTGGCCAACGGCAGCGGCCTGTTGGGCAAGTTCATCACCGACACGGTCAGCGCGCGCCTGGGCGGCCAGGTGCCGCTGCTCGAGGATCTGCCCCGGCACAACGAGGAAGGGGCCGACGGCCTTCACGCCTACGCGCCGTGGTGGCTGTATCGCGAGCAGCGGGCGGGGAAGCTGGATTTCCCGCGGGGCTACCACGTCGAGTTCCTCACCGGTCGGCGGCTGCCCGACGCGGGTTTCGCGCGCGGCCTCGAATGGCTCACGGGCGGCAGCTACGGCCGGAAATTCAAGGAAGACGTCCGCCGCTACAACGGTTCGCTGGTCGAGTTTTACGGTCGCGGCGAGATGATCCCCAACGACGATTCCTATTGCGACCTCGATCCCGTGGTGAAGGACAGGTGGGGGATTCCCGTCCTGCGTTTCCATTGGAAATGGTCGGACCACGAACTGCGGCAGGTGCGGCACATGCAGCAGACCTTCGCCCAGCTCTTCGCGGAGCTGGGGGGGCGCGTGCAGCACCCGCCCGCCGCGGATCCGCGCACCGTCATCCAGTCCGGCGGCAGCACCAAGCACGAGGTGGGCGGCGCCGTCATGGGCGCGGATCCGGCGAAGTCCGTCACGAACCCGTGGAGCCGCACCTGGGAAGTGCCCAACCTCTATATCGCCGACGGCGCCACGTTCTGTTCCAGCCCCGACAAGAATCCCACCCTCACCATCATGGCCGTCGCCTGGCGCATGGCGGACCACATCCTCGACGAGCTGCGCAAAGGCGATTTATGACCCTGCCCGAAGATTTCCCGCGCATGGACCGCCGCGCCGCCATCAAGTGGATCCTCGCGGCCACCGCCACCCTGTCGCTGCGCGACCTTCCGCTGCAGGCCGCGCCGGCCGCCGCAAGTGTCGCGACCGGCTATGGCCAGGATCCGGACCTGTTGCGCGACTACCAGCCGGGGGATCTCTGGCCCATCACGTTCACCGCCGCCGAGCGCCGCGCCTGCGTGACGTTGTGCGATGTCGTGATTCCCGCCGACGGGCATTCACCCGCCGCCTCCGCCGTCGGCGTGCCCGACTTCATCGACGAGTGGATCAGCGCGCCCTATCCCGACCAGCGGCGGGACCGGGCCGTGATCCTCGGCGGCCTCGCCTGGCTCGACGCCGAGGCGCAGCGGCGCGGTCGGTCGGACTTCGCCGGCTTGCCGGCGGCGGCCCGGGCCGCGTTGTGCGACGACATCTGCCACGAGCCCACCGCGGCGCCGGAGTTCAGGCCCGCGGCGCGTTTTTTCGCCCGGTTCCGCGACCTGACGGCCGCGGGGTTCTACACGACACCCGCCGGCATGAAGGACATCGGCTACATGGGCAACGTGCCGCTGGCTTCCTTCGACGGCCCGCCGCCGGCGGTGTTGGAAAAACTCGGACTCGCCTGAAGCGTCGCCATGGCCATGCATACCCCGCCGACCGGAGAAACCCCGTGACCGCCCCGTTGCCCCAAACCCGCGCCGCCCGCCTGCACCCGCTGCTGTGGGTGCCCTCGCTTTATCTGGCGATGGGCATCCCGTTCAACGTCATCAACGGCACCGCCTCGACGATGTTCAAGTCGCTCGGCATTGGCGACGCGCAGAACACGGTGGCGCTCGGCAGCGTCATCGTGGCGTGGTCGTTGAAGCCGCTGTGGGCGGCCTTTCTCGACATGTATCGCACGAAGAAATTCTTCGTGCTGGCGACGGAGATCCTGCTGGCCGCGGTCTTCATCGGGGTGGCGATGGCGCTGCCGCTGCCCGGATTTTTCCGCGTCTGCATCGCGCTGCTCTGGGTGGCCGCCTTCGCCTCCGCCACGCAGGACATCTGCGGCGACGGCCTCTACCTCACCGCGCTCGGCCGGAAACCCCAGGCCAGCCTGGCGGGCGTGCAGGGCATGTTCTGGAACCTCGGCAAGGTTTTCGCGACGGGTGTGCTCATCAGCGGGCTGGAGGCGGTGGCGCGCGTGAACGGCTGGTCGCAGCAGACGATGTGGATGGCGGTGTGGCTGACCGCCGGCGGGGCGATGGCGCTGTTCGCCACGTATCACGTTTTCATGCTGCCGACGGGCAGCATCGTGCACCGGCCGGGGAACGCGAGGCAGGTGTGGGCGGATTTTCTCGGATCCGCCGCCACGATCTTCCACAAGCGCGCGTTCTGGGGGATGATCGCGTTCGTCTTCCTCTACCGGCTCGGCGAAGGCTTGCTGCTCGTCGAGGGGAAGCTGTTCCTCCAGTCGTCGGTCGCCAGCGGCGGACTCGGCCTCACCGCCGGGCAGGTGGCCAACATCGACGCCGTGTGGGGCACGATCGCCTCCATCACGGGCGGCATCCTCGGCGGCATGTTCCTGGGCAAAATCGGGCTCAGGCGTGCGCTTCCGCTGCTCGGGCTGTGCCTCAACATTCCGCACCTCACTTTCGTCTACCTCAGCCATTACGGCGCGGCCGGCCACGGGCTCGACTACACGACCATCGCGGTGCTCGTGAGCATCGAGAAGTTCGGCTACGGTTTCGGCTTCATCGGCAACATGGTCTACATGATGCAGCAGTTCGCCCCCGGGCGCTGCACGATGACGCACTACGCGTTCGCCACCGCCCTGATGAACCTGGTGCTTGCGCCGACCACGATGATCTCCGGCCCGCTCGCCGAATGGCTGGGCTTCTCGACGTTCTTCCTCGTCGTGATGCTGGCCTCCGTGCCCTCGATGTGGGTCGCCTGGAAGGCGCCGTTTCCGCTGGCGGCGGACGGGGCCAAGGCCGACAGCGACGACGCCGTGGCCGGGGAGGGCACGATCACTGCGGACGACCCCACGCGGGTGGACCCCGCGCAGCGCCGGGTGCAGCTGCTCGCCGGACGGGCGTCGATTTACGCGATGCTGAACATCCTCGCCATCCTGCTGATCGACGCGAAGGCGCTCGGGTCGATGCACGGCGGCGGGGCGGGCTGGATCTCCTTCGGATTCCTCGCGGCCAATGCCGGACTGAAGGTTTTCCTTTCGATCCGCGCGCTGCGCCTCGCCCGGGCGGCCGCGGAGGAAGCGGCCCGCGCACAGGAAACCGTCTATCTCCAGAACGCCCGCGGCGCCCGCGTGACCACGTGGCTGTGCGGCGCGGCGAGCCTGGGCATCCTGGCCTTGGGCCTGAAATTCGCGCTGTGAGTCCAATCCTGTTTCCTCCAACCCCTATGAAAAACCCATCCCGCAAAATCCTGTTCTGTTCGGTCCTGACCCTCGCCGCCTTCACCGGCCGCGCGCTGGCGGCCGACAAGATCCCCCTTGAGCTACTGGACCGTTCCACCCGCGAGGGCGTGAGCGTGCGTTCCGTGATGACCGGCGAGGTGCCGGGCGTCGTGACCGAGCAGGTCACGATTGTCGGACCGGCGCGCTTCAACCAGCCGGCGAGCCACGACGAGAACGTCGTCTGGTTCCTGCTCAGCGGCCGGGGCGCGGTGCATATCCAGGGCCAGGCGTTTCCCTTCAGCGAGGAGACCATCGCGCGCGCGCCGCTGGGTGCGGCGTGCGCGATCGAGGCCGCCGCGGGCGAGACCGTGCTGGCGGTGCGCATCCGCAAGGAACTCAACGCCGAGGACCGCGCCGAACTGCCGAACCTCACGCAGTATCAGGCCACGCCCTATGTGAAGGCATTCACCGAGTGCGTCCCCTACGGCGAGGCGATCAAGAGCGCCAAGACCGTCAGCCGGACGCTGCTGCCGCAGGACATCGTCCCGCGCATGGCGGCCGGCACCGTCCAGACCGCCGGCCCCGACCGGGTGCTGCGCCACAAGCATCCGATGCTCGAGCAGTATTTCGTCGGCCTGAAGGACAACGACTCCGCCGTCACGGCCGACGAACTGCGCGTGGATTTCCCGGAATTTTCCATCCTGCACATCCCGCTCGGCTCGATGCACGGCGCCGAGGTGGCCGTCGGAAAGAAGCTCTATTACATCTGGCTCGATTTCTTCATCAACAAGGAAGGCCAGGCGTGGTTGAAGACCCACAAACCCATCACCGAGACGCCGCGTTCGCCCTGAGCCGTATCGATGCAATTGAACGACAAATTCCCTCTGTCGAGTTTGCCACCGAGTGGTGGTCGCCGGTTTCCATACCGGCGACAGAGGATCCGCGAGCACGCCGAAGCGTCGGTATGGAAACCGACGCCCACCCGACTGCATCGATACGGCTGAGCCCAAGCTGCAGATGAAGCGCCCGACTCCTTTGAAAACCCGGATACTGTTGTTCGCCCTGTTCGCCGGGGCGGCATGGGCGGCGGATCAGGCCGCACCCGTCCAAGCCCGATGGTGGGAGGAAAGCGACGGCTCGCGGGATCAGGCCGTCGTGAACCAACAGGCGAGGATGCTGCCGTTGATCGCGGTGCAGGCTAACCGTTTTGTGAATCCGGCGGGGGAGCCCGTGCTGTTCCGCGGGCTGTCAGTGGCCGACCCCGACAAACTGGCCGGTCAAGGGCGGTGGAACCGCGAACTGTTCGTGGCGGTGAAGGCCATGGGGGCGAACCTCGTGCGGCTGCCGGTGCATCCGGTGGCCTGGCGGCAGCGCACGCCCGCGGGTTATCTCGCGCTGCTCGACCAGGCGGTGGCGTGGTGCACGGAGATGGGGATGCATGTGATCATCGACTGGCATTCGATTGGCAACCTGAAGAGCGGGATGTTCCAGGCGCCGATGTATGAGACATCCCCGACCGAGACCCTGGCCTTCTGGCGGACCGTGGCGCGACATTTCCAAGGGCACAACACCGTGGCCTTCTACGAGCTGTTCAACGAGCCGACCCAGTTCCACGGCCGGCTCGGACGCGTGAGCTGGACGGAGTGGCGCGAGTTGAACGAGGAGATCATCGACGTCATCCGCCATTGGGACCGGGAGACCATCCCGCTGGTGGCCGGGTTCGACTGGGCCTACGATCTGACCCCGCTCCATTACGAACCGGTGCGGGCGGAGGGCATCGGCTATGTGACGCATCCGTATGCCTTCAAGCGCCCGCAGCCGTGGGAACCCCGGTGGGAGGAGAATTTCGCCTTCGCCGCCGAACGCTATCCGCTGATCGCGACGGAGTGGGGCTTCGACCTGGAGGCCGGCGAGACGGTCGACGACCGGCACTACGGCAACCGGCTCACCCGCTTCCTCGAACAGCGCGGCATCAGCTGGACGGCCTGGTCGTTCGATTCCGAATGGGGCCCCCGGATGCTGCGGAGTTTCGACGGTTTCGCCCTCAATGGTTTTGGCGAGTTCGTCAAGCAGGCGCTGCAGCGCCCGGCCAGCGCACCGGAAACGAAACTGGGAAAATAAAGCCCGGCGCATTCATCAGTAAGCGCATTGCGTGAATTGCGTGGACGCCGGGGAGGTCTGAATCTCCGTCCCATACCACGCATACCCCGGGCCGGTCATGTCGCGCAGTCAGGCGCCCCGCCGGCTTTTCATTCTCAACCCACGCCACGAAAATGAAACTACCCCACCGCCCGCTTGCCTTGTCCGCGCGACGACTCGTTCGTCCGCTCGCCGCGCTGCTTCTCGCCGCCACGACCGTCTCCGCCATCGATGTCACCACCCAGCGTTACGACAACGCCCGCACCAGCCAGAACCTCGGCGAGACGGTCCTCACCCCCTCCAACGTCAACGCCACCGATTTCGGCGCGCTCTTCCGCTGCGCCGTGGACGAGCAGATCTACGGGCAACCGCTCTACGTTTCCAGCGCGACGATGGGCGGCGGACCGGATCTGGTCTTTGTCACCACGGTGAACAACAGTGTCTACGCTTTCAACGCGGACACCGGCTCCCAGGTCTGGACCCGCAACCTCGGCACCGCGCCGACCGTCACCCAGCTGAACCTCGGCGGGCCCTGCACCGACATGTCCGGCAAGTGCGGCATCGTGGGCACCCCGGTGATCGACCCGGCCACGAAGAAACTCTACGTCGTCGCCAAGACCGCCAACGGCCTGCCCGCGACGCAGCACACGATCTACTCGCTCGACCTCGCCACCGGCAACACGCTGAACAGCACCGTCATCACGGCCTCCTCCGGCGGCAACACCTTCCAGTCGCGCTGGCAGCAGAACCGGCCGGCGCTGCTGCTCGCCAACAATGTCGTCTACGTCGCGTTCGCCTCGCACTGCGACCGGCCCTACAACAACACCTACCAGGCGTGGCTCCTCGGTTACCGCAAGACCGACCTCGTGCAGGTCTCCGTGACCAACCTCACCCCGGGTCAGCAGGGCGGCATCTGGCAGGCCGGCACCGGCCCGGCCGCGGACAGCTCGGGCAACGTCTACGTCATGACCGCCAACGGCAACCGCAACGGCACGACCACCTTCTCGGAGAGTTTCGTCAAGCTCACGCCCGACGGCAACGGCGCGCTCTCGATCGTGAACGTCAACACCGACACCTTCACGCCGAACGATTACGCCGCGATGAACTCGGCCGACGAGGATCTCGGCGCCTCCGGCCCGCTCCTGATCCCCGGCACGAACCTCATCACCGGCGGCGGCAAGACCGGCGAACTCTGGCTGCTCAACCGCTCGAACCTGGGTTATCTCCAGGCCAACGACGCCGGCGCCGTGCAACGCTTCAAGGCCATTGTGCAGAACGGCTCCGCCACCGACCACATCCACGGCGGCCCGGCCTACTGGAACAGCCCCACGCACGGCCCGCTCATCTACGTCTGGGGCGAGAGTGATTTCGGCCGCGCCTACAAGCTCGTGAGCGGCAGCTTCCAGACCACCGCTTTCATGACCACGACGATGCGGAGCCCGTCGACCGGCACCGGCATGCCCGGCAACATGCTCACCGTCTCGTCGAACGGCAGCACGGCCGGCACCGGCATCCTGTGGAGCAACTCGAACCTCGACGGCAACGCCAACAACCAGACGCGCCCCGGCGCCTTGCGCGCCTTCAACGCCGACACCCTCGCCGAGCTCTGGAATTCCGAGACGGCCGCGACACCCACCAACGACTCCGGCTATCTGGCCAAATACAACTATCCCACCGTCGCGGACGGCAAGGTCTACTTCGCCACGTTCGGCGCCAGCACCAGCGGCACCGGCGAACTTGTCGTCTACGGTCCGAAGACCGGCGGCGGCACCGTGGCCGCGCCGTCGTTCAGCCCCGCAGCCGGCACCTACTCGAGCGCGCAATCGGTCGCGATCACCACCGCCACCAGTGGCGCCACGATCCGCTACACGGTTGACGGCAGCACGCCGACCTCGACCACGGGCACGATCTACTCCTCTGCGGTCAGCATCACCGCCACGACGACGCTCAAGGCCATCGCCTACAAGAGCGGCATGACCGACAGCTCGGTGACCACCGGCGTCTATACCATCAATGGTGGCGGCGGCGGCACGACGGTGATCGAGGGCGAGTCGCTTACGGTGGCCGCCAGTTCGGGCGACGTCTGGCGCAGCTCGGCCGATGGCAACGGCAGCGGCGGGGCGATCGCGTTCTTCGACGCCACCGCGGCCAACGACTACGTGACGCTCAACGTCAGCATCCCCGCGGCGACGACCTACAACGTGAAGGTCCGCTACAAGAGCGGCAACAACCGCGGCATCTTCCAGCTGGCCAGCGCGCCCGGCGTCGGCGGCACCTACACGAACATCGGCACCGCGAAGGACGAATACAACGCCTCGCAGCTCTACAACCAGATCGCCGACTGCGGCAACCATACCTTCGCGGCCGGCGCCCAGGTGCTGCGCTTCACCGTCACCGGCAAGAACGCCGCGAGCTCCGGCTACGGCCTCGCCATCGACTCCATCGAGTTGACCGACCAGGGCGGTGGCGGCGGCACCGTGGCCGCGCCGTCGTTCAGTCCCGCGGCCGGCACCTACTCGAGCGCGCAATCGGTCACGATCACGACGGCCACCAGCGGCGCCACCATCCGCTACACCGTCGACGGCAGCACGCCCACCTCGACCACCGGCACGGTGTATTCCTCCCCCGTGAGCATCAGCGCCACGACCACGCTCAAAGCCATCGCCTACAAGAGCGGCATGACCGACAGCTCGGTCACGACCGGCGTTTACACCATCAGCGGTGGCGGCACGACCTATCAGGCCGAGTCGCTCACCGTGGCCGCCAACAGTTCGGGCGACACCGTGAGCAATATCTCGGAAGGCGGACTCAGCGGCGGTTCGGGCAGCCAGTTGGCGGCCAATGCCGCGACCGACTACGTCACCTACACGGTGCCCGGCGTCACGGCCGGCACCTACAATGTGTTCATCGGCGTGAAGAAATCCTCCACCGAGGGCATCTTCCAGCTGGCGACCGCGGCGGGCACCGGCGGACCCTATTTCGACAAGGGTTCGCCGCAGGATCTCTACGCGGCCTCGGCCACCTACAGCGAGGTTTCGATCGGCGCCGTGGTGTTCGGCTCGACGGGCAACAAGGCCTTCCGCTTCACGGTCACGGGCAAGAACGCCTCGAGCGCGGACTTCGACCTCGTCATCGACTACATCCGCCTCGCCCCGTGATCGGCGGAGCGGTTTATCGCGCGCGCCGGGCGCTCCCCGGTGCGCGCTTTCCATCAACCCTGGGCGGCGGCGATCTCCCGCGCATGCTGCTGGCGCTGCTGCTGGCGGCTTCCGCCGCACGCGCCGACGAGATCGAGAAGTTGGCGCCGTTGGCCGTCACCGCCGCCCGCGGGGCGCACGCGCGGGACGAGCTGCCGGTGAATGTCACCGTGTTCACCGCCGCGCAGCTCACCGGGGCGCCGGATCTCGCGCTCGACGACGTGTTGCGCGCGGATCCCGCCTTCAGCCTCTTCCGCCGCACCGGCAGCCTGCTCGCGCACCCCACGGCCCAGGGTGTCTCGCTCCGCGGCATCGGGCCGAGCGGGGCGAGCCGCTCGCTCGTGCTGCTCGACGGCGTGCCGCTCAACGACCCGTTTGGCGGCTGGGTGACATGGAGCAAGGTGCCGCGGCTGTCACTGGCCAGTGCCGAGATCATGCGCGGCGGCGGATCGGGGGTCTGGGGCAACGGGGCGCTCGGCGGCACGGTCTCGCTTATCACCACGCCGCCGGCGTCTGCCCGGCGGTTGCGCCTCGCGGCCGAGGCCGGAAGCTTTGGCACCCGCCGTGGCGAGTTGGGCCTCACGGTGCCGGCCGGCCGGAACGGCGCCGCGTTGCGGCTCGACGCCCGGGCTTTCGACACCGACGGCACCTACAGCCTCGCGGCGGCGAGCCGCGGGACGGTGGACCGACCGCTCGACTCGATGCACCGTCTGGTCCAGGCCGGCTGGCGGCAGCCGCTGGCGCGAGGCCTGACCGGCACGCTCACCGCGCGCTGGTTCGAGGAGGAGCGCGGCAACGGCACGCCGCTCCAGCGCAACCGCACGCGCGAGGCGTTCGCCTCGTTTGCGTTGGAGGGCGAGCCGCGTCCGGACTTCGCGTGGCAGGCGCTGGCCTATGGGCAGGGCGGATCGCTCGCGAGTTACTTCACCGGCGTGAATGCCGCCCGCTCCGCCGAGACGCCCGCCAACGACCAGTTCGACGTGCCGTCGACCGCCGCCGGCGCCGCGCTCACGTTCGTGCGTCGCGACGGGGACGCCCGCTCGACCGCGGGCCTCGATGTCCGCGCCGTGCGCGGCGAGACCCGCGAGGATTTTTTGTTCACCGCCGGCCGGTTCACGCGCCGCCGGTTCGCCGGCGGCGCGCAGACCCTCGCCGGGGTGTTCGCCCATCACGACCGGCCGCTCACCGCGCAGGTGCGCGCCTCGCTCGACCTGCGGCTCGACCGCTGGGAAAACCGCGGCGGCCACCGCCGCGAACTCGACCTTGTCACGGGTGCCGCCACCCGGGACGAGACCTACGCGGATGGTTTCGGTTGGGCGTTCAGTCCCGGCGCCGGGGTCGTCTGGCATCCGGCGGAGGCGGTGCGCGTGCGGGGCGCGGTTTACCGGGCGTTCCGCCAGCCCACGCTCAACGAATACTACCGGCCGTTCCGCGTCGGCAACGTCAGCACCGAGGCCAATCCCGCGCTCGCGCTCGAGACGCTGCACGGCGCCGAGGCGGGCGTCGAGTGGACGGCCGGCGGCCTGCGCCTGGAACTTGGCGGATTCGTCACCGAGCTGGCCGACGCCGTCGGCAACATCACGCTCTCGCGCACGCCCACCGCGGTCAGCCGCCAGCGCCAGAACCTCGAGACGGTGCGGGTCCGCGGCGCCGAGTTCTCCGCCACCTGGACGCCGCGGTCCGGCTTGGTCCTGCGGGCCGACTACCTGCTGAACGACGCTCGCGTCGCAGCGGCCGGTGCGCAACCCGCGCTCGTCGGCCGGCGCCTGGCCCAGGTGCCGCGCCACACCTTTTGCGCGGGCGCGGAGGCCGCGCTGCCGTTCGACGTGCATGCCACCGCGCAGTTGCGCCGGATCAGCGTGCAGTTCGAGGACGACGAGAACCTGCTGCCGCTCGCCGCGGCCACCACGGTCGATCTCCGGCTCGCGCGGCGTTTCGGTCCGCGCACCGAGGTGTCCATCGCCGTCGAGAACCTCTTTGACGCCACCGTCGAGACCAGCCGCTCCGCCGACGGCCTCGTCACCCGCGACACCGGCCGGTGGGTCCGCGCCGGTCTGCGGGTGGATTGGTAACATGAATTCGCGGCACCAACATTTGCTGCTGTGTTTGACCGTCCTGGTCGCACCGGCGTGGGCGCAGGTTGCCCATCCGGCGGATGAGGTTACGCCGTTGCCCCGTATGAAAGTCACGGCGGGGGATAAGGCCTCCTTGCTGGGCAGGCAGCTCCGCGCCGCCGCCGGTCGGGTGCCCGGCGGTGTCGCGGTGGTCGACCCGGAGGGTTTTGTCCCCGGTCGCGGCAGCCGCTTCGAGGACTGGCTGCGGCTGGTGCCCGGAGTATCGTTGTCGTCGGACAACGCCGGGGACGTTTCAAAGATCTCGATACGCGGCTCCGGCATTCAGAGCGACGAGGCGCTCGGTGTGCAGGTGCTGATGGACGGGATGGTCTACAACCAGGGCGACGGGGAGGCCAACCTCGAGGAAATCGACTTGGGTAGTGTGGCCGCCGCCGAGGTTTTCCGCGGCGCCAACTCGCTCCGCTACGGCGGCTATGTCCTCGGCGGGGCGATCAACCTCGTGTCGGCGACCGGCCGCGACCGGCCTGGGGCGGCGCTCCAGGCGCAGGCCGGCAGCTTCGGTTACCGCCGGGCGCACGCCAGCGCGGGATTCGTGCGTGGCGGCGCCGACGCCTTCGTGGCGCTCGCCGCGCGCCGGACCGACGGCTTCCGCATCCACGGCGCGGAGCGCGCGGAGATTCTCTCCGGAAACTTCGGCCACCGTCTCGGCGCAAAGACGGAGAACCGGCTCCATTGGGCGCTCAGCGAGTGGCACCGGGCGGTGCCCGGCGATCTCACGTTGGACGAACTGGAGTCCGATCCGGCGCAGGCCGACGAGGAGGCGCTTGAAGGGAATTTCCGGGTCTTCACCCGTTCGCTGCGCGTGGCCGACAAGATCACCCTCGTCAGTGGGCCGCGGCGCATCGAGCTCGGGGCGTTCTACCACTACCGCCGCTTCCTGCTGCACGATCTTTACGAGAGCGATTACCGGTTGGGCGTCACCGACGCCACTTCCGACAACCTCGGTTTCCAGGCCACGCTCGAACACACCGGCACGCTGTTCGGGTGGCCGCAGGTGTTCACCGCGGGGCTCGCGCCGGCGCACGAGACCGAGCGCAGCGAGAACTTCCGCAACGACGACGGGGTCATCGACCGCACCCGCCGCATGGCGGCCGGCCTGACCCGCGGGCTCAATTTCCCGGTCTTCGCGGAGAGCAGCGTCGCCGTCACCGACCGCCTGGCCGTCATCGCCGGGATGCAGTTCGTCCACATCCACCGCGATTTCAACGACCGGTTCCTGGCCGATGAGGACGGCGACCAGTCGGCCGATCAGACCTTCCGCAGCCTCAACCCGCGCCTGGGCGTCGTCTACGGCGTGGCGGAAACCGGCCGGTTCTTCGCCAACCTCGTCCGCAGTTTCCAGCCGCCGTCCTTCGACGACCTCAATCCCTTCGCGGAAGGGGAGAACGGCAGCGTGGTCTACACGCCGTTGCAGGCGCAGCGTGCGTGGACCCTCGAAGCCGGCCACCGTGGCCGGCGCGGACGTTTCGAGTGGGACGTCGCCCTCTATCATTCCCGCGGTCGCGACGAGTTGCTCGAGCTGAACGACGCGTCGGGCCGTGACATCGGCACCGTCAACGCCGCGCGCACCCGGCACCAAGGCGTCGAACTCGGCCTGGAGATCGACCTGCACGGCGACCCGGCGTCGGGTCGGAGGCTCACCCTGCGCCAGGAATACACGCTCAACGATTTCCGTTTCTCACGCGACCCCGTCTACGGTCGCAACCGGATCGGCGGGCTGCCCGTGCATAACTACGAGGCCGAACTCGCTTGGAGCGGGCGCACGGGTTTTTCCGCCGGGGCGACGGTGCAGCGCAGCTTCGGCGAGCATTTCGCCGACCACGCGAACACGCTGCGCGTCAGTCCGCACACGCTGCTCGGGCTGCATGCCGGCTACCGCAGCCGCGGCGGTTTCGAGCTTTTCGTCGAGGTGGCGAACCTCACCGACCGCCGCTACGTCTCCATGGTCAAGCCGGTTGGCGACGCCCGGACGGTGGACGACGACGAACTGAGGATCTTCGCGCCGGGAGCGCCTCGCTCATTCACCGCGGGAGGGTCATGGTCATGGTAAACCGGGAAAAAGCCGCACTGACGCGTCCGCCGGCCCGGTGGTGGCTCGTCGGGATGCTGGTCGCGGGCGCGACCGGGGCGGGGAAAGCGGAGGACTGCGCCGCGTGGGGACAGTTGATCAGGCAGTCGCCGTTTGCCGCGGCCGGCCAGGCAACTGCGGCGACGCCTGACCGCGGGACGACACTCGAGTTTTGCGGCCTGGTCACCATGGGCCCGCAGACCTTTTTTCGCGTCGACGATCCGGTCCGCAAGCGCGGCGCCTGGCTCACGCTCGGACAAACGGAGGACGGAATCCTGGTGAGGCATCACGATCCTGCCGCCGAGACCCTCACCGTGGAGTTCAACGGGCAGACGCTTGTTCTCGCCTGGCGTGCGGGCAAGGTCGTCAACGCCCCGGCCGACATGCCGCCGCCGGGAGTCGACCTCGTGCCGCCGCGCTACATCCGGAACGGACTCCAGAACCGGTCGCTCCTGCGCGAGGAACTCGAGCCGCAGCACATGGACAACGAGTGGTTCAGGGAATTTGTCCGGAAGTATGGCCCGCCGGTTTTTCGCACCGAACCATGAGGGACCGTTTTCTCCTCCTTATCATCGCCATTTCGCTGCTGGCCGCCACGGCCCTGCGCGCCGCCGACACCTATCACGTTGTCGTGAGCAACGAGCGTTCCGGCGACCTGACGGTGTTCGCCGCACCGAGCCACACGGTGGTGGCGACCATTCCCGTCGGCAAGCGGCCGCGCGGTGTGCGCGCGAGCGCGGACGGCAGAACCGTCTATGTGGCGCTCAGCGGCAGCCCGATCTCGGGGCCGCCCGGCCGGGCCCGGCCGGCGGACGGGAAGGAGGAAGAAAAGAAAGCGGACAAGTCGGCCGACGGCATCGGGGTTGTCGATCTCGTCTCGGGCCGTCTCCTGCGCACGCTCACCGGCGGTTCCGATCCGGAACAGCTCGCGCTCAGCCGCGACGGCCGGCTCATCTATGTGACGAACGAGGATGTCGGGACCGTCAGTGTGATCACCTCCGACCATGGGCGGCGGGAGCAGATGATTCCTGTCGGTGAGGAGCCCGAGGGGATTGAGACGAGCCCTGACGGAGCCTTCGTCTACGTCGCCTGCGAGACATTGGGTGACATTCATGTCATCGATACCGTCACCCATCGCGTGGCCGCCCGGTTCGACGTCGGCGGACGGCCGCGCACGATCGCCTTTTCGTCCGATGGTCGGCTGGCGCTGATCCCCTCCGAACTCGGCGGCCGGCTGCAGGTCGTCGATGCCGTGCGGCATCGTGTGCTCCGGTCGATCCCGTTGCCCGAAGGCGCGCTGCCGATGTGCGTGCTGTTCTCCGCCGACGATCGGCGGGCGTTTGTCAGCACCGGGCGAGGCGGCACGGTGTGTCTGGTCGATGTAGAAAATGGCGCGATATTATGGGTGGCCAGCGTCGGACACCGCCCCTGGGGAATCGCGCTCTCGCCGGACGGCCGGTATCTTTATGCCGCCAACGGACCGTCCAACGATGTCTCGGTCGTGGAGACCGAGACCGGCCGGGAGATGGCCCGGTTGCCGGCCGGCACAAGCCCGTGGGGTGTCGCGGTTGTGCGCCGGTGACCGGATTCAGGCGTCGGCGCGGCGGAGTTCGCGTTCGCGCAGCCAGGTGAAAAGGACCGGGGTCACGATGAGGATGTGCAGCAGCGACGAGAGCATGCCGCCGACGACGGGCGCGGCGATCGGCCGCATGACCTCGGTCCCGGTGCGGGTGCTCCAGAAGATCGGCAGGAGCCCCGCCACGGTCGTCGCGACGGTCATGACCTTCGGGCGCAGGCGCAGGCGCGCGCCTTCTTTGACGGCGTCGAGCAAGTCCATGCGGGTGAACGCCGGGCCGCAGGCCGCGCGTTTCCGGGCCACCGCCTCCTCCAAATAGACCACCATCACGATTCCGGTCTGGATGGCGGTGCCGAAGAGGGCGATGTAGCCGATCCAGACGGCGACGCTGAAAGGCAGCCCCAGCAGCCACTGCAAGAACACGCCGCCGGTCAGCGCGAAAGGCACGGCGAGGAACACATGCGCCGCCTCGGACGCGGAGCGGAACGCCAGGGTGAGCAGCAGGAGGATGAGTCCCAGCACCACGGGCACGACCAGCTGCAGCGTGCGCCGGGCGCGGAGCTGCTGCTCGAACCGACCGGAATATTCGAGAGTCATGCCGGGTTCCAAGGTGATGTCCGCGGCGATCCGGGCCTGCAGCTCCGCGGCAAAGCCGCCGAGATCGCGCTCCGTGACGTTGGCCTGCACGAAGGCGCGAAGCCGGCCGTTCTCGCTTGCGATCTCGCTTGGGCCGAGGACGCGGCGGATGGTCGCGACCTGACCGAGGGCGATGAAGGCGGAGCCTGGTGCCGCCTTGTCGTGCGGCCCTGGGGCGGTGGCGGGCGGCAGTTTCATGCCGCCCATGCGTCCCTGCAGGTTCAGCGAAAGGCTGGGCAGCATCTGCATCGGGGCCATCGCCGGGCTCCCGTTTCCGGCCGGGCGCGGCGGAACGGGAACGGGCAGGGCGGCGAGCCGGTCGAGATCCTCGCGATCGGCCCGGGAGAAGCGCACCTGCACGGGCCGGCGCTCGGCGCCGAGGATCACCGTCGTGGCGGTCCTGCCGCCCAGGCCGGTCTCGACGACGTCCATGACATCCGCGGCGCTGAGCCCGTAGGCGGCGAGCGCCGGCCGGTCGACGACGATCTCCAGGTAAGGCTTGCCCGACACCCGCGAGGGCGTGACGCCGGTGGCGCCGGGAATCCGGGTGACGAGGGCGGCGATCTCGTCGGCCTTGCGTTGCAGCGCGTCGAGATCGTCGCCGAAGATCTTCACGCCGAATTGCGCGCGAATGCCCGTTGAAAGCATGAGGATGCGGTTCTCGATCGGCTGAAGGAAGCCGGGGACATAACCGGGCACCTGGGCCAGCTTGGCGGTGAGCTCGGCGATGAGCCGGTCTTTTGTCATGTCCGGCCGCCATTGTCCGGGCGGTTTCAGCCTGATGGTGGTCTCGATCATCTCGACGGGCGCCGGGTCGGTGGCGGATTCGAAACGTCCCAGCTTGCCGGCGACGCTCAGAACCTCGGGCGTGTCCGCGATGACCTTGTCCTGCCACGCCATGATGCGTTTCACCTCGGTGAGCGCGGTGCCCGGCAGCAGCACGGGCATGAAAAGCAGCGAACCTTCCTCGAGCGTCGGCATGAATTCGGAACCCAGGCCCGCGAAGTGGCGGGCGACCGGGAACGGAAGACGCGTGAGCAGCGGGCGCGGCAGGCCGAAGGCGAGGACACAGCTGACGGCGAACAGCCCGCCGGCGCCGGCGAGGACGGTCCTGCGCCGCCGGAGCGCCCAATCGAGGACGGGATCGTAGACGACGAGCAGTGCGCGCATGAGCCAGTTGCGGTCCTCGGCACGAAACCGGCCGCGCACGAGGAACGTGCAGAGAACCGGCACGAGGGTGACGGACAGGAGCGTGGCCCCGGTCATGGCGAACGTCTTCGTCCAGGCGAGCGGGTGGAAGAGTTTTCCCTCCTGGCCGGTGAGGGCGAAGATCGGGAGGAACGCGAGGATGATGATGCCCATGGCGAAGCAGATCGGACGGCCGACCTGGGTCGCGGCGTCGAACGTAAGCTGCCAGGTCTCGCCGCGGGTGAGCGGCCGGCCGTGCCGGACGGTGGCGAGTTCGCCGTGGCGGATGACGTTCTCGACCATGACGATCCCGGCGTCGACGAGCACGCCGAGGGCGATCACGATGCCGGTGAGCGACATGATGTGCGACGGAATGCCGAACCACGCCATCAGGATGAAAGTGAACAGGATCGAGGCGGGCAGCGGCAGCGTGACGATCAGGATGCTCCGGAAATGAAACAGGAAGAGGACATGCATCAGCGTCACAAGGGCCACCGATTCCCAGAGGGTGAACTGGAGGGTGCCGATGGCCCGGCCGATGAGGTCGCTGCGGTCGTAGAAGGCCTCGATGGTCACGCCGGCCGGCAGCCCGGCCTGGATCTGCGCGATGCGCGCCTTCACATCGCGGATGACCTGCCAGGCACTTTCCCCGGTGCGCATGACGACGGTGCCGCCGACGACCTCGCGGCCACCGACATCCAGGACGCCCCGGCGCTCGTCGCCGCCGAGTTGCACCGTGGCGACATCGCGGAGACAAACCACCGCACCGCCGTGACCGGTGAGCACGATGGACTCGAGGTCGGCGGCGGAGGTCAGGAGGCCGCGTCCGCGGACGACGAATTCCCGGCCGTTTTCCTCCAGCGTGTGGCCGCCGACGTTCAGGTTGCCCCGGGCGATGGCGGCGAGAATGTCCGCGAGGGTGACGCCCAACTGGCGCAGGCGCAGCGCCGAGACCTCGACCTGCCACTGACGGACGAACCCGCCGATGCCCGCGATCTCGGCAACACCCGGGACGGCGGCGAGCTGCTCGCGCACAAAATAATCCTGCAGGGCCCGGAGCGAGCCGAGATCCTGCCGGCCTGAAGTGTCCTTGAGATAATATTGGTAGACCCAGCCGAGGCCGCTGGCATCGGGGCCGAGCCGCGGGGTGACACCGGCGGGGAGGATGGGCCCGAGGGAGTTGAGGCGTTCGAGGACGTGCGTGCGTGCGGAGCCGCTGTCCATGCGGTCGGCGAAGACGACCGTGAGGAGGGAAAAACCGAACATGGAGGTCGCACGCACGGAGCGCACGCCGGCCAGGCCTTGCAGGTTGACGGAGAGCGGGCGGGTGACCTGGTCCTCGACTTCCCGCGGACTGCAACCGGGCCAGTCGGCGAAGACGATGACCTGGTTCTCGGAAAGATCGGGCATCGCGTCGACCGGCGCGTCGCGGATGACGAGCAGGCCGGAGCCGAACACGAGCACGGTGGCGCAAAGCACCAGGAAACGGTTCTCCAACGAGAAGCGGATGAGGCGTGCGATCATTCCGGCTCCTGGCGCGGGGCTGACGCGGGCGAAGGCGGACGGATGAGCTGAGCCTGGGCGTCGATGAGCAGCGCGCCGTGGGTGACGACGCGCTCGCCCTCGGCCACGCCGCCGAGCACCTCGACCGTGGTGTCGCCGCGCCGGCCCAGCTGCAGCGCGCGCGGCTCATACGAGAAGGAGCCCCGGTCGACCCAGGCCACCGGTCCGGTGCCGGCATCGAGCACGGCCGAGCGCGGAATGACCAGCGCTTCGCCATGCTCCACATGCAGCCGGCCCTCGGCCAGCGTGCCGCGGGACAGGCCGCCGGGATTGGCGAACTCGGCGCGGGCGGTGGCTGCGTGCGTGGCGGGGTTGAGATTCGGGTCGATAAAGGCGAGGGGAGCCGACAGCGTCGTGCCCGCCACGCTGAACTCGACCCGGGTGCCGACGCGGGCCCACGCCTGGTCGGGCACGGAAAGCTCGAACACGAACCAGAGCCGGGAAAAGTCGGCGATCTCGAAAAGCCGGTCGCCGGTGCGAACCCACTGGCCCTCCTCGACCGCCTTGGCGATGATCGTGCCGCTCTCGGGAGCCATGATGACGGGGGTGGTGGAAGGTTCGCGGGAGACGAGCAATTCCTCCACCTGCCGGTGCGTCAGCCCGAACTGCATCAACCGCAGGCGCTGCTCGGCCAGGGCGGACGCGGAATTGGCGCCGGCGCTCGCGAGTTGCAGCAACTCCTGCTGCAGCGAGAGCAGATCCCGGCTGAAGAGGGCGACCAACGGTTCGCCGGTGCGGATCTCGGCGCCGACGGAATTGACGAAGAGCCGTTCGATCCGACCGTCGGTCCAGGCGGTGAGGGTGCGGCGCCGCGTGGCGTCGACTTCGACGGTGCCCGCGATCCGCAGGGTGCGGGTGAGGGGCTGGCGGACGGCCGGTGTCGTCTGCACGCCGATGATCGCGGCGACGGCCGGGCCGAGCGTCAGCGGGGAAGGAAGGCCGCAAAGCTCGGCGGAGACCGCGGGCGCACCGTCCCGCACGAGGTTCATGCCGCACGCGGTGCAGCGTCCGGGAGCCGGTGCGCTGACCCACGGATGCATCGGGCACCGATGAGCCTCTCCGCTCCGTGCGGCGGCATCCGGAGCACCGCCGTCATGGCGAAACATCCAGCCGGCGCCCAGGCCCAGCACGAAAACCAGTCCGAAGAGAACGGTCGTTCGCGTCATGGCCCTAGCCGCTTGCCGCCCGGCCGGTCGCGGGTGGAGGCAGCTGGATTTTCAGGGTGAGGGTGACCGGTGCTTCCGGCGTGTCGTCTGTGACGATGGCAATCGTCCGCACCACGCGGCCCGAGAGCCCCGCCGGATCGAAGACGACCTTGATCTCGCCGGTTTCACCCGGTGCGTAGGTTTCCTTTGCGGGCCGGGCGGTGATGCAATCGCAGGAGGCGACCACCATCGCGATCCGGACGGGACCGACGCCGGTGTTGCGGAAAGAAAACACCGTCGCGGCCTTCGCGGCGCCGGCGGGAACATCGAGTTCGACCACCGTCTTCGCCCAGGTCAGCGCGGCCGCACCTGGTTTCGCGCCCGCGGACGCCAGGATGGTGAACAGCACAAGACGGAGAAGGCGGGAGCCGGCTGGTGGCATGGAAGCGGGTGGCCGTCCGCCACCCGGCGCATCAGCGCCGGGGGCGGAAGCCGCGTCATTGCGGGGTGAGCTTGACGGCGTCGATCGCGAGCCCGTAACCGCTGCTGGCGGCGTTCTTGCCGGTGACGGTGAAGCGGATCGCCTTGGTGCCGGTGGTGGAGAACGTCACGTTCCCGACCACCTGCTCCACCTGATAAACCTGCGAGGCGGCATACTGGTCCTGCGGTGAGCCGACGTTGGTGTAGGTGCCGCCGAGAGTGGCGGCGGTCGCGAGCTGGTAGGTGCCGCGCGTGTCCCCCGATTTGTAGATGACGCTCACCTGGTAGGTGCCGGCCGGAACCGAGGGCGTGATGCGCGTCACGTAATTGCCGACCGCGACGGCGTCGAAGAAGGCGAGGCTGCCGCCGCTGGCGTTGCCGTCGGTGACCGTCCGCCACGGATTGCTCGGGGGATTCGAACTGTTCCCCGCCGCGAGCGAGCCGTTCTCGATGGTGATCGGCGTGGCGTTGATGGTGTAGGTGCCGGTGGTGACGGAGCTGTTGGTCATGCCGCTCTTGTAGGCGATGGCCTTGAGCGTGGTCGTGGCGCTGATGCTCACGGGGGAGGAATACACCGTGCCGGTGGTCGAGGTGGGCGTGCTGCCGTCGACGGTGTAGCGGATGGTGGCGCCACTGGTGGCCGTCGTGATCGTGACCGATTGCGCGCTCGAGTAGGTGCCGGCCGCGGGGCTGAACGACGGCGCGGCGACGGTGCCGCCGCCACCGCCCTGGTCGGTCAGCTCGATGGAGTCGATGGCGAGACCGTAGCCGGAGCTCGCGGCGTTCTTGCCGGTGACGGTGAAGCGCAGCACCTGGGCGCCGGCCGCGAAGGTATGGTTGCCGCAGTCCGCGATCTGGTTGTAGAGCTGCGAGGCGTTGTATTCGTCCTTCGCGGTGCCGATGTTCGTGTAGGTGCCGCCGACGCCGGGCGCGCTGGCCAGCTGGAAGATGCCGCGGTTGTTGCCGCTCTTGTAGCGGACCTTCACGTTGTAGGTCGCCGCCGCGGGGATGCTGACGTTGAGCGTCACGTAGTCGTTGGCCGCGGTGGCGTCGAAGAACGCGATGGCCCCGCCGCTGCCGTTGGTGTCGCTGGAGGTGCGCCAGGTGTCGCCCGAGCTGGCGGCCACGGTGAGCGACTCGCCCTCGATCACGGTCGTGCCGCCGCCACCGCCACCGGTGGGCGTCGCGCTGACCTGGGTGGAGTTGGCGCTTTCGCCGTTTCCGTTCACGGCGCTGACCACATAGTAGTAGGTTGTGCCGTTGGTGAGGCTGGTGTTGGTGAAGCTGTTGGTCGAGGGTGTGCCGACGGTGGTGTAGGAGCCGCCGCTGGTCGTGGAGCGTTTCACGTTGTAGCTGGTGGCGCCGCTGGAGGCGTTCCAGGTGAGCGCGACCTGGGCGTTGCCGGGCGTGGCGGCGAGGCCGGTGGGCACCGGCGGGGGTGGATTCGTGGGGGTCACCAGGAAGGTCGTCACGGTGTAGGGGTTCAGCGTGTAGTTGAACGATCCGCCGGAGACGTTGGCGGTGCCGAGGCTGACCGGCGACTGGTTGCCGGAGTTTTTCTGCCAGACGGCGACGGATCCGTTGGTCACCCCGTCGAGATCGAAGGTCGTGGTCGTGGTATCGGTCGGGCTGCTGTTGATCGCGACGATGTTCTTCGGTCCGTCCGAGGCGACCGCGTAGACGAGGCCGGTGGTGGAGGTGGTGTTGGTCGAGACGAGATCGGTGCCGAAGCCGGCAAACAGGCCTTCGCCCGTGAACATGCCCATGCCGTGATAGGCGGGCATCGGGTCGTTGGGCTGGCCGGTGTAGCTGGAGCCGCCGTAGGTGGGGTTCGCGGTGTCGACGAGGAAGCCCATGGTGAGGCCGTTCTTGTCGGCGTAGAAACGCGAGATCACGCCGGAAGACACCATGCGACCGAGCGCGAGCGCGGTCCAGACGGTGGCGTAATGCTGCAGCTGGCGCGCGTCGGAGCTGGTCTTCAGGTTCCACTCGCCGATCTCGATCGGCATGGCGCCGCCGACGGTGGAGCCCCAGGTGTTGATGAGGAACTGGCGGAAGTCGGCGGGGTTGGTCTCGTATTTCTGCACGGTCTCGGCGAGCAGGGTGGCGTTGTTGGCGTTGCCGCTGCCGTAGGAGTGGAAGATCGCGAAGTCGGGCGTGCCGCCGAGCTGCTGGATGCGCGTCAGCGAGGCCTTGAGAAAGCCGGAGGTGGAGGCGTTGTATTGGGCGGAGGCGGGACCGCCGATCTTGATGGTGGGGTCGACGGCCTTCATGGCGGCGGCCATGGCGACATAGCCCTGGGCGTAGGACTCGACGGTGTGGCCGTTGTCACTGGGCTCGTTGCCGATGACCCAGCGGTCGACGCGGTTGTTGGTCGTGAGGTTGAAATACGTGACCATGTTGGCGGCATCGGTGACCCAGGTGGACTGGGGCAGGGCGGCATCCATCTGCACGCGGATCTGCGGGATCGCGCCGGTGGCCTTGATCGCGTTCACCCATTGCGTGCCGGTGATGGACTGGTCGCCGCCGGCCACCTTGCTGACGATGGTGCTGTTGGGGTTGCCCGGCGTCTGGTAACCGAGGTTCACCCGCAGCATCGCGATGTCGAGCACCGCGATCTCCGTCTGCTGGTCGGTGTCGTTGGGCAGCTTGGTGGAGCCGTAGCCGCTCTCGATCGCGCTGAAGGTCAGCGGATCCACCGGACGGACGACAGTGGTGAAATCCACGGAGACGGTGGCCGTGCCGGCGAAGAGCACGGAAGTGGCGAAAGCCACGACGCCGGCAGACGCGAGACGCGCCAACCGGCAAAACGAGGTGAACGAGGACATGACTGGGGTGGGTTGTGGCCGCATCGTCATCCGATCTTTGTTACGCAGATGAAGGCGGCCGGGGCGTGGAAGCAACGGACGGTCTATCGCGCAGCCATCAGGCGCAGGCAACGGAGCTTTCGTTCTTACTGATGAACCGCGCTCCATACATGGCGGAGCGGAAGACGGGATTGTCAGTTGGCAGCGCTGTGCCAACTCGTCTCATTTTCCGTTGACCGGGGCGGGGGGCGCGGGCTTCATGGCGGCATGGTGCCGAGCGTATTGATCGTCGATGACGAGAAGCATACCCGCGAGGGGCTGCAGCAGGCCTTGCAGGAGCATTACGATGTGTCGGTGGCGGCCAGCGCGGACGAAGGGTTCAACCTGATGGATGCGCAGGAGTTCGAGGTCATCATCACCGACCTCCGGATGCCGGGCAAAAGCGGCCTCAAGGTCATCGACAAGGCCCTGGCGTTGCCCAACAAGCCGGCGGTGATCATGATGACGGCCTACGGCAGCATCGACTCGGCGGTCGAGGCGATGAAGCGCGGCGCCGTGGATTTTCTCACCAAGCCCGTCCAGATCGAGCGGCTGGAAATCCTCATCCAGCGGGCGCTCAAGACCAAGACCCTCGAGGTCGAGGTGAAGCAGTTGCACGAGCGGCTGGATGAGAAGTTCAACGTCGAGGGCATCGTCGGCCATTCGCCGCGGCTGGCCGAGGTGATCGAGCGGGTGAAACTGGTGGCGCCGTCGAAGGCCACGATCCTGATCGAGGGCGAGACCGGCACCGGCAAGGAACTGATCGCGCAGGCCATCCACCAGGCGAGCCCGCGGGCGCGGGCGCCGTTTGCGGCGGTGCATTGCGCGGCATTGCCCGCGGCGCTGTTGGAAAGCGAGCTGTTCGGCCACGAGCGCGGATCGTTCACCGGCGCGACGGAGAAGCGCGAGGGCCGCTTCGAGGCGGCGGACGGCGGCACGGTCTTCCTCGACGAGATCGGCGAGATCGGCCCGGAGATCCAGGTGAAGCTCCTGCGCTTCATCGAGACGAAGAGCTTCGAGCGCATCGGCAGCAACAAGACGATCACCGTCGACGTGCGCCTCGTGGCGGCGACCAACCGCTCGCTCGAGCAGATGGTGAAGGACGGGAAGTTCCGCGAGGACCTCTATTTCCGGCTGAACGTCGTGCGCATCACCACGCCGCCGCTGCGCGACCGCACCGAGGACATTCCGGTGCTCCTGGAGCATTTCATCAAGGTCTACTCGAAGGAGAACAGCTACGAGCCGATCACGGTCGAGCCCGGCGCGATGCGCCACCTGCAGGTCTACCCGTGGCCCGGCAACATCCGCGAGCTGCGCAATTTCGCCGAGAACGCCGTCGTGCTGCGCCGCGGCGGCAAGCTGAGCGAGTTCGATCTCGAGCCGAAGTTCCGCGGCGAGGTGGCGCCGCCGCCGGCGATGATGACCGCGACGCCGGCCAACCCGTATTCCGTCGAGGACAACGAAAAGCGCCTGCTCAAGGAGGCGTTGATGAAATCGCGCGGCAACCGCACGAAGGCGGCGAAACTGCTCGGCATCAGCCGCCGCACGCTGCACCGCAAGATCGCGGAATGGCCCGAGCTCGACGTGGTGGACCGCGGATGAAGGGCTGGCGGTCCAGTTTTTGTGGGCGGGGTGCCCTCACCCCGCGTAGTGGTGCGTGGGTGGTATCCCGCGGGGTGAGGGCACCCCGCCCACAGTTGATCCCATGAAATCCGGCCAGGAACTCATCCACTGGCTGGAGCACGGCCGCGGCGCGCTGTGGCTGCGGCGGGCGGCGGTCGTATTCGCCGCACTGCTGCTGACCATGGTTTATTCGTGGCGACAGTTCCACGGTATCCCGACCGAGTGGGTGATGCAGCAGGCCGTGCTGGCGCGTGCGCTGGCGCAAGGAGAGGGATTCACCACGCCGGTGAACTACCCGCAGACCTACGCCGTCATGGCGAAGCGCGGCGTGCCGTTCCGCGAGCAGCAGGCCTACCCCGAATTGCACAACGCGCCGCTCTACGCGCTGGTGCTGGCCGTGGTGTTCACCGTGCTGCCCGATTCGATCTGGACCCATGTGCCGGCGCCGCCCAACGGCTGGGCGCCCGATTACGTGGTGCTCGGGGTAAACCTGATCCTGTTCTGGATCACCATCTGGCTGGTGTGGCGGCTGGCGAAAAAACTCTTCGACGAGCGCGCGGCCTGGGTTGCGGCGCTGGCGACGGCGGGTTCGGTCGCGTTGTGGCAGCAGACGGTGACGCTGACCGGGTTGCCGGTGTTCCTGGTGCTGATGCTCGCGGTCTTCAACGTGCTCGCCGGTCTGGAGACGGCGTGGACGGAATTTCCGGCGCTGACCCGCGGGCTGCTGTTGCGTCTGGCGCTGCTCGGCGCGTTGGGCGGCTTGCTTTTCCTGACGGAATATTCGGGCGGACTGGTGACGCTGGTGCTGGTCGGCTATCTGGCGGTGCGTCTCGGCGGGGCGGCGCGCGCGCCGGGGCTCGGGGTTTTCGCGGCAGTGTTCGTGCTGGTGATCGCCCCGTGGCTCGTCCGCAACACCCTGGTGGCCGGGCATCCGCTCGGGCTGGCGTGGCAGAACCTGGCGCTGAAATTCGACGACCCGACGGCGGAACCGGCGGCGCAGCGCACCCTCGCGAGCACCGATGCGCCAGGACTCGACCTGAACAAGCTCGGCAACAAGGGCCTGACCGGCATGGAGCGAAACCTGAAGGAGCGCATCTGGTCGGGCGGAGGCCTGATGTTCACGGCGTTTTTCATCGCGGGACTGGCCTATCAGTTCCGGCACGGACCGGTGAACCGTCTGCGCGGCTGCTTTGGCGTGATGTTGCTGGTGCTGCTGGCCGCGCAGCCATTCTTCAACTCCGGCGAAAGCCCGCGACTGCCGGCGCATTACCTTGCGCCGCTCATCATCGTGTTTGGCGCAGGATTCTTCTTTGTGCTGGTCGACAGCCAGCCGCGGCTGACCCTGCTCTGGCGTTGGGCGGCCACGGCGTTGCTGCTGTTGCAGTGCCTGCCGCTGATGCGCGACTGCTTGGAGCCGCGGAAGATCCACTTTTATTATCCGCCCTATTTCCCAAATCTCTTCATGGAGTTGCGGCGCGACATGGGCACCCGCTTCCTGCCCGGCACGGGCGTGGCCACCGACGTGCCGGCCGGCACGGCCTGGTATGGGCGGATGCGGGTCTGGGCCAAGCCGGAGCGGCTGAAGGATTTTTCACAGGTCACGGTGGAGCAGAACATCGGCGCGCTCCTTCTGACCCCGGTGACGCTTGACCGGCCGTTTTTCACGGAGCTGGCGGCGCGCAGCGGCGACACCATCAGCCTCAACGACGCGGGCGGGTGGGGCGGGGTGTATGCGGGCCTGGTCACCCGGCGCATGCCAGCCGGGTTTCCGTTGAACATGCCGCCCCAGAGACTGACCGAGAACATGGTGCTGCTGGTCAATCCCCTGACCCTGAAGTAGCGGGGGAAATTGGTTTGCCAGTGCTCCCGGGTTGGGCCTATGTCGTGACCGACTAACGTCTTGGCTTACATGAAAACCTTCCTTCGCCCGGCCCTGTCTTTGGTTGCCCTGCCCACGCTCGCCTTCGCGATCTATGCGCCCATTCCGGAACAGGAACAGGGCAAGCCCCTGACCTACAAGCTCGGCGCCTCCGTTTATCACGACAGCAACATCTTCGGCGGCGCCAGCGGGGAAATCAGCAGCATGGTCTACCGCTTCAGCGGATCCATCGCCTACAACGGCTCGATCGACGACCAGACCTTTGCCTCGGCCTCCTACGAGATCAGCAACGACCACATCGCCGACCGGCCGGGCTCCAAGGATCTCATCAGCCACGCGCTGAGCGCGCGCCTGGCCCACTCCTTCTCCCCCGACTCGAACATCGACGTCACCGCCGGCTACAACATCGCCAAGAACCCGCAGTCGCTGCTGGCCGGCATTCCGCTGAACACCGACCAGTCGTTCAAGCGCGGGCAGCTGGACGCGCGTTACACCACCGCCGTCGGCCAGAAGACCGGGCTCGTGACCAAGTATCGCTTCATCAATTTCGCCTACGACAACGCCAATCTCGGCGCCAACCTAGACCGCACCGAACACCTCCTCGGCCTCGAAGGCTCCTATGCCTTCCTCCCGCAGACCAAGCTCGTGGCCGAGTATCGCTTCCAGTCGATCGGTTATGACTCCGACGGAGCCTTGAAGGACAAGGATTCGAACTTCCTGATGGCCGGCGTGGATTACAGCCCCGGCGAGCAACTGCTCGTGTCCGGCCGCGCGGGTTTCGAGGCCCGCGAGCGCAACGCCGCCCCCGACTCCACCGCGCCCTACGTCGAGCTCAGTTCGCGCTACACCTACGCCGAGGGCTCCTTCTTTGCCGCCGGCTACACCTACACGATCGAGGAACCGTCCGATGTCGTGAGCTACACCGACACGAACGTGAACCGCCTCTTCGTCAACCTGCAGCACCGGCTCACCGGCAATCTCACCGCCTCGGGTTCCGTGACCTACGAGCCTTCGCAGCTGCAGGGCCGTCCCGGCGTGCATGAGGACATCGACGAGAAGACCACCCGTTTCGGTCTCAGCCTGTCCTGGCAGCCGAACAAGAACTGGTCCGTCAGCGGCAACTACGACTTCGACGACGTGAATTCCGACGACCCGTTCCGCGGGCAGAACCGCAGCCGGTTCGGCGCCTCCGCGCGCTACACGTTCTAAGCGGCTCCGCGCCGGCCCCATGGTTTCCCTCCCGGTTAGCAAGGACAACGCCACGCTCGGTGACTTCGTCGGCCTGCTGCGCCTGCGCAAGTCGCTCGTCTTTCTCGTCCTCGCCATCGTTGTGCTGACGGCGCTCGGCGTCACCGCGCTCCTGCCCAAGGAGTATCTCTCCACCGCCAAGATCGGCGTGCAGAAACCCGAGAGCGAGGTGAAGCTCTTCCAGGCGCAGAACAACGCCTACTACGATCCCTATTTCGTCCAGCAGCAGCTCGAGATCATCCAGGCGGAGAAGATCCTCTACCCGGTCATCGAACAGCTCGGGTTGAACGCCATCCTCGGCAAGCAGCTGAACGACGGTGTGCCGCTGCCCTCGGCCATGACGATGAAATACCTGCTCAACAAGATGCTCCGCATCGAGTCGCGCCGGAGCACCTCCATCATAGAGATCAACGTCTATGCCCGCGACGCCCGGCTCGCCGCCGACATCGCCAACGCCATCGCCCGCGTCTACGCCGACGACCGCGTCACCCTCGCCACCTCCGACCAGCGCGAGGGCCTCGCCCAGCTCCGCAAGGAACTGGAGAAGCAGGAGCAGACCGTCGTCGCCCAGCGCGATCTCGTCGAGCAGCTCCGCAAGGAGCTGAATCTCGCCGGCGTCGACCTCAGCCAGCGTTACACCGACATGGACATCGAGACGCTGCGCCAGATGCAGAACTCGCTCATCGCGCTTCGCGTCGACGCCATCGGTCGCAAGACCCGCTGGGAGCGCTTCAAGGTCATTCCCGTCGCGGAACGCCGCAACCTCGTCAACGCCGAGCTCATCCAGGACATCAACATCCAGAACCTCCTGCAGGCCTACCTCCTCGCCGACCAGACCGTCACCAAGTTCAAGGCCCGCCTCGGCGAGGCGCACCCCGACCTGATCGCCGCCGTCGACAACGTCGCCAAGATCCAGTCGCAGCTCGACAACCAGCTCCGCGGCTACGAAAGCTCGCTTGAGATGGCCTGGAAGGAGGCCGACGCCCGCGTGACCGAGCTGGAACGCCAGCTCGCGCAGGCCAAGGTCGACCAGATCCTCTCCGCCCGCGAGCGCATGCGGCCCTTCGAGGAAGCCACGACCCGGCTCGACGACGAGCAGCGACTGCTCACCACGCTCAAGCTCACGCTGCGGCAGCGCGAGATCGACTTCCAGGTGCCGAAGAAAACCATCGAGATCCTCAACACCGCCGAGCCCGCCCGCTACGCGAGCAAGCCCAACTGGGCGCTGAACATCCTCTTCGCCTTCGTCTTCGGCGGCATCCTCGGCGTCGGCGCCGCCGTGCTCCTCGAATACATGGACACCAGTTTCCGCAACGTGGCCGACGTCGAGAGCAAGCTCAACCTGTCCGTGCTCGGCGTCATCCCGTTCATGGCGGAAGCCGGGTCGCTGCACGACGCCAGTTCGCCCGAGGGCGAGCCCTACCGGGTGTTGCAGACCAACCTCAATCTCGCCCTCCGCGCCGGGCAGCCGACCGCGCTGGTGGTGCTGTCCTCCGGCCCCGGCGAGGGCAAGTCCACCACGCTGCGCCAGCTCGCCCTGTGCATGGCGGCGGCCGGCGAACGCGTGCTGCTCATCGACTCCGACGTGCGCCGCCCCACCCAGCACAAGCTGGCCGATCTGCCGCGCGATCCCGGTCTTACCGACATCGTGCTGAACAAGGCGGTCTGGACCGATGCGGTGCGGCGCGACAAGTCCGGCCTGCTCGACTTCATCCCCGCCGGCGCCGCCGCCAACAACGTCACGCTCAGCCTGCTTTACGCGAACAAGCTTCGCGAGCTGGTCGGCGAGTTCAAGCAACGCTACGACAAGATCCTCTTCGATTCGCCGCCCATCATCGGGGTGAGCGACGCCTCCGTGCTGGCCAGCATCGCCGACGGCGTGGTGCTCCTCATCCAGCACCGCCGCAACCCGGAGAGCATGGTGCAGCGCGCCCGCCAGATCATCGAGGAGCGCAAGGTGCCGATCATCGGCGTCGTCCTCAACCAGGTGCCCACCGGTTCGGGCGAGGACTACGGTTACTACACGAACAACTACTCTTATTATAAGCACGAAGGGTCCGCCTCTGGTCAGGCGGACGGAAACAACAAGCATCAACGGGCCACCGACCGCATCGAGTTGCGGGAGAAAGATGGCCCAGACAAGAGAAGCTGACGCTGAATACTTGGGTGGAACGCGGCCTTCCGCCGTCGCCAAGGCTTCAGCCTTCGCCGGGCCTACGGCTGACAGGATGGCGGACAGGCCGGACGCGTTCGAAGCGCGTCGGGGACGACGCGCTCCACCTCAAGGCACGAGCCATGGCCCGGTGAAGCCCTGTGGCTGGAAGCCGCAGCCACGCAAGCATGCTCCGATCGATGAAGCATCTCCGGAATGTGGGAGGGGCTTTACGCCCCGACACGAAGGCGGCATCAACCCGTCGGGGCGTAAAGCCCATCCCTGCACTTTGGCGCGGTTGCATCGCTCTGTGCCTGTCATTGCTTTCGCGGTTGCCGTCGCTCTCTGTGCCGTCTCCGCCGCGGCGGAGATCCGAGTCGTGGGCTCCGATCTGCTGGGGCCTGATTTCACCCGCGCGGTGGAAACCTTCGCCCGGCGGAACGATTCCGCCGTGAGGCTGGATTTGCGCGGCACGCGGCCTGGCATCGATGAACTGGCCGCGGAACGCGCCGACCTCGGGCTCTTCCTGCTGCCACTGGGCGAAGTCCCGGAGGGGGACGCACTGACAAGCCGCGTCATCGGTTACCAGGTGGCGGTTGTCGTCGTGCCCGCGGCCTCGTCGCTCACGCAAGCGACCGTCGCGCAGGTTCGCGGGATTTTCAGCGAGACGTCCGGGGAGGCCTTTACCCGCTGGGGCGAGTTGAATTTGATCGGGGCGTGGACCTCCCGGCCGATCGCGTTGCGTGCCCTCTCGCCGTCGGCCGGGCTGGCTTTTCCCCTGTTCCAGCAGGTGATCCTGACGGGAGCCGCCGCACGGCCGGCGCTGGAATTTGCCGCCACGCCCGGGTCTTTCGTTCAACGCTTGCTGGCGACGGACAACAGTATCGGCGTCACCGGCCTCTTGCCGGCCGAGGTGCCCGGCTTGAAAGTGCTGGCGTTGGCGGCCGGCCCGGCGGATCCGGCCTATGGTCCGACGTCCGAACACGTGCATGGTGGCAATTATCCTTTGCGTATGCCGCTCTATGTGAGCTTTCGCCGGTCGTCGTCGGCCGAATTGCAGTTGTTTCTGAAGTTCCTCCTGTCCGACGAGGTCGCTGCCGCGCTGGCGCCGGCGCATTACCTGCCTTTGCCGCTCGGAGTCCGCAACCAGCTGGTCTTCGAGTTGGAGGAGATGAGGTAAGGGTGGGCGCCGGTTTCCACACCGGCGCCAGTCGCCGATATGGAAATCGACGACCACCCCTCGGAAGCAGGCTTGTCAGCCACCGGGGCGCGCCTTTGACTGCCCGGCTCAATCCACCCATGGCCTCGATCACCAAGAGTTACGAACCGCACGACGTCGAAAAGAAATGGTATGCCGCGTGGCAGGCTGCGGGCTGTTTCGCGGGCAAGGCCAACCCGGCCAAGGCGCCCTACACGATCATGATTCCGCCGCCCAACGTCACGGGCGTGCTGACCATGGGGCACGTGCTCAACAACACGATCCAGGACATCCTCATCCGCCGAGCGCGGCTCGAGGGGCGCGAGGCGCTCTGGCTGCCCGGCACCGATCACGCCGGCATCGCCACGCAGGCCGTCGTGGAGCGCGAGCTGCGCAAGGAGAAGAAAACCCGCCACACCCTCGGGCGCGAAAAATTCCTCGAGAAGGTCTGGTCCTGGCGCGAGGAGAAAGGCGGCATCATCCTCAAGCAGCTGCAGGCGCTCGGCGCCTCGGCCGACTGGGATCGCACGCAGTTCACGATGGACCCGCACTATTCGCAGGCGGTGCTCTCGGTGTTCGTCGACCTTTTCAAGAAGAACCACATCTACCGCGGCAAGCGCATGGTCAACTGGTGCCCGGTCAGCCACACGGCGCTCTCCGACGAGGAAGTGATCATGAAGCCCACCAAGGGTTTCCTTTACCAGGTGCGCTACGAGTTGGTGGAGCAGCCGGGAAAATATATCGAGGTGAAGACCACGCGGCCCGAGACGATCCCGGGCGACGTCGCCATCGCCGTGCATCCCGACGACCCGCGCTACACGGCGATCGTGGGCAAGAAGGTCTGGCGTCCGCTCAACCGCGTGCAGATCCCCATCATTGCCGACGCGGCGGTGGACAAGGAGTTCGGCTCCGGCGCGCTCAAGATCACGCCGGCCCACGACAAGGTGGATTTCGAGATCGGCCAGCGCCACAAGCTGCCGCCGGTGGATGTGCTCAATTCCGACGGCACGCTCAACGACCTCGCCGGCCCCGGGCTCGCGGGCCTCGACCGTTTCGCCGGCCGCAAGAAGGCCGCCGAGCTGTTGAAGGAGTCGGGCGCCTTGGTGAAGGAAGAACCCTACGAGAACAATGTGGGCTATTCCGAACGCGCCGACGTGCCGATCGAGCCGCGCCTGACCTGGCAGTGGTGGCTGCGCTACCCGAAGGTCGAGGAAGCCAAGATCGCGGTGCGCGACGGCCACATCAAGTTTCACCCCGACCGCTGGTCCAAGGTCTACCTGCACTGGCTCGAAAACATCCAGGACTGGTGCATCAGCCGCCAGCTCTGGTGGGGCCATCGCATTCCCGTGTGGTATGCCAAGGGTCTCGACAAGGAGAAGCTCACCGAGGCCGACCTGAAGGATCCCGCGAAGGTGCACGTCTCGCTCGCGGGTCCGGCCGACAAGGACAACTGGGTGCAGGAGGACGACGTGCTCGACACGTGGGCGTCATCCTGGCTCTGGCCGTTCGCGACGCTCGGCTGGCCGGACCAGGCGGCGATGCAGAAGGGTGGTTACGAGTATTTCTACCCGACCACGACGCTCGTGACCGGCCCGGACATCATCTTCTTCTGGGTCGCCCGCATGATCATGGCCGGCCTGGAGTTCGTCCGCCCGGGCGAGCCGCTGGAGCGGCGCATCCCGTTCAAGCACGTCTATTTCACCGGCATCATCCGCGACCAGCAGGGCCGCAAGATGTCGAAGTCGCTCGGCAACTCGCCCGACCCGCTCGACCTGATCAACAAATACGGCGCGGACGGCCTGCGCTTCGGCATCATCTCGATCGCGCCGCAGGGGCAGGACATCCGTTTCCAGGAAGACCGCATCGAGGGCGGCAAGAACTTCTGCAACAAGCTCTGGAACGCCTGCCGCTTCCGCCAGATGAGCGGCGACATGGCCGACAACTCCACGCTCGGCGCGATTCTCTCTCGCCTCGAGCCGGCGAAGTTCGACGCCGACGACCACGCCATCCTCGACCGGCTGCTCGCCACCACGCGCGAGGTGGACCACAGCTTCGCCAGCTTCGAGTTCAGCGCGGCGGTGCAGGCGCTCTACGGGTTTTTCTGGAATGATTTCTGCGACTGGTATGTCGAAGTCTCCAAGTCCAAGCTGCAGGATCCCACGACCAAGGCGAACTGCCTCGCCATCCAGGATCTCGTGCTGCGGCAGACCCTGCTGCTGCTGCACCCGTTCACGCCCTTCATCACCGAGGAACTCTGGCACCTGCTCGGCTACGGCGTCGAGGGGACGTTCCTGATGCGTGACACCCAGCTCGACAACCCGTCGCAGCTCGCCGGTCGCGGCCTGCAGCTCGACACGGCGGCGGCGGCGGTCATCGGCCAGCTCAAGGCCGTGGTCTCGCAGGTGCGCGCCTTCAAGGCCGAGCAAGGCGAGGCCGCGAGCAAGACTTCCGAGTTCGTGGTCGAGGCCAACGACGCCCACTGGGCGGTGCTCGAGGCCAACCTGGCCAAGCTCAAGCGCATGACCGGCGCCGGCTCGATCACGCGCGGGGCGATGTCGCCCAACGCCCCGGCCATCGTGACGGCCTACGGCACATGGAATCTCATCAAGCAGCTCAAGGGCGATCCCGCGGCCGAGAAGGTGCGGCTCAAGAAGGAGCTGGAGTCCATCGCCAAGCACATCGCCGGCACGCAGGCGAGGCTCGCCAACGAAGCTTTCGTCAGCAAGGCCCCGCCGGCCGTGCTGGAGGGCGCGCGCAAGCAGCTCGCCGACCAGCAGGCCAAGCAGGCCGAGTTGGAGCGCCTGTTGGCCGCGCTGGGGTGATTAAATCGGCGGCGCATCGCCACTGGAGCGCGGGCGGTTTTCAAGTGGCTGCGGCTTCCAGCCGCAGGATCAGTCAGGACTCATCGGCTGGAAGCCGATGCCACTTTTAATCCAACATGCCTTTTCCGTGCACAATTCACCTTGGATTCCAATTACCCCCGGCTTGCATGGAACCAAAACATTTATCTAGCTGACTTTAATCCTATGAAAAAAGCCCTGATCACCGGCATCACCGGACAAGACGGTTCCTACCTGGCCGAACTGCTGCTCGCCAAGGGCTACGAGGTGCACGGCATCATCCGCCGCGCGTCCACGTTCAACACCAGCCGCATCGACCACCTTTACCGCGACCCGCACGTCAACGGCGTGAAGCTTTTCCTGCACTACGGCGACCTCGCCGACTCCGTGCAGATGGTGAAGCTGCTCTACGAGCTGCAGCCCGACGAGATCTACAATCTCGGCGCCCAGTCGCATGTGCGCGTGTCGTTCGACATCCCGGAATACACGGGCGACGTCGTCGGTCTCGGCGCCGTGCGTATCCTCGAGGCCATCCGCGAGGCCGGCCTCGTGAAGAAATGCCGGTATTACCAGGCGTCCTCGTCGGAGATGTTCGGCAAGGTGCAGGAGGTGCCGCAGACCGAGACCACTCCGTTCTGGCCGCGCTCGCCCTACGGCTGCGCCAAGATGTATGCGCACTGGCTGACGGTGAACTACCGCGAGAGCTACAACCTGCATGCCTCCAGCGGCATCCTTTTCAACCACGAGAGCCCGCGCCGCGGCGAGACCTTCGTCACCCGCAAGATCACCCGCGCCGCCACCCGCATCAAGCTGGGCCTGCAGGACTCGCTCTACATGGGCAACCTCGACGCCAAGCGCGACTGGGGTTACGCCAAGGAATACGTCGAGATGATGTGGGTCATGCTCCAGCAGGACAAACCCGACGACTACGTGGTCGCGACGAACGAGACGCACACGGTCAAGGAGTTCATCCAGGAGACCTTCGCGCAGCTCGATCTCGATTGGGAGAAATACGTCAAGTATGACGCCCGCTACGAGCGGCCGGCCGAAGTGGAGTTGCTCATCGGCAACCCCGTCAAGGCCAAGAAGCAGCTCGGCTGGGAGCCCAAGGTTAAGTTCAAGGAGCTGGTCAAGATCATGACCGAGGCCGACCTCGACCTGGCCAAGCGCGAGGCCCAGATCGCGAAACTGCCCAACCCCTGATTTGCGAAGTAGCGAGTAGCGACTAGTGAGTAGCGAGCATCACTCTGCCGGCCGTTCTACCCACTACTCGCTACTCACTACTCGCTACTGACATGAAACTCTTCATCGCAGGACACAACGGCATGGTCGGTGGCGCCCTCGTGCGCCGGTTCCAGCGCGAGCCGGGCATGACGCTGCTGCTGCGGACGCGGAAGGAACTCGACCTGACCAGTCAAGCCGCGGTCGCGGCGTTCTACGCGGCGGAGAAGCCCGATGTCGCGATCATCGCCGCGGCCAAGGTCGGAGGCATCCACGCCAACAACACCTTTCCTGCGGAATTTCTGTTCGAGAACCTCGCGATCGCCGCGAACACCATCCACGGGGCCTACGCCACCGGGGTGAAGCGCCTGTTGTTCCTCGGCAGCTCGTGCATCTACCCGAAGCTCGCGCCGCAGCCGATGCCGGAAAGCTGCCTGCTGACCGGCCCGCTCGAGCCGACCAACGAGGCCTACGCCATCGCCAAGATCGCCGGGCTGAAACTCTGCGAGTATTACCGCAAGCAGCACGGCGTGCTTTACCACGCGGCGATGCCGACCAACCTCTACGGTCCGGGCGACAACTACCACCTGCAGAACTCGCACGTGCTGCCGGCGCTCATCCGCAAGTTCCACGAGGCGCAGCAAGCCGGCCGGCCCGAGGTCGGCGCCTGGGGCACGGGTTCGCCGAAGCGCGAATTCCTTCACGTCGACGACTTGGCTGATGCGTGCGCCTTTCTGCTGCAACTCGGCAACCCTCCTGATCTCATCAATGTCGGCACCGGCACCGACGTGACCATCAAGGAGCTCACTGAGATCGTCGCGGAAGTGACCGGCTTCCAGGGGCGCATTGTCTGGGACGCCACGAAGCCCGACGGCACACCGCGCAAGCTGATGGATGTCTCCCGCCTCACCGCGCTCGGCTGGAAAGCCCGCATCGCCCTGCGCGACGGCGTGGCGAAGACCTACGCCAGCTTCCTCGCCGAACAGGCCGCGGGCACGCTGCGCAGTTGAGCAGGGGTGGCTGCGGCTTCCAGCCGCAGGATCGGCCAATGCTTCATCGGCTGCCCTTCGACTCGCTCAGGGCCGTGAGCCCGTCGAACCGGGATGCCGATGCCACTTCCAATCCGGCGAGGTGGCCTTCGAGTGTGGGCGGGGCTTTATGCCCCGACGGGATAGCAGCGACGTTTGATGTCGGGGCATAAAGCCCCTCCCGCGCATTTGCAGATGCGCCTTGGTCGAACGGCCCATGTTCCCGGCGTTGACCTTGCCTGGAGGAATTGTCAGGCTGTGACCAACGTCAGTCACACTGCTCACCCTCAACACAACCAGTCATCATGTCCCACACGCCTGAGACTCCTCCTCCTGCCGCGACGCCCGCCGCGACCACCGAAGACCGCACTGTCGCCATCGTCAGCTACCTGACCATCATCGGATTCATCGTGGCGATCATCCTGCACAGCAACAAAAAGACCGCCCTGGGCTCCTATCACCTCCGCCAGTGTCTCGGTCTGATCGTCACGGCGATTGCGCTGAGCATCGCCGGCATGGTGCTGGCTTTCATTCCGATTCTCGGATGGCTGGCCGTTCTGGCGGCATGGATCGGCTTCCTGGTCCTCTGGGTCATGGGCCTGATCGCCGCGGCCGGCGGACAGCAAAAGCCTCTCCCGGTCGTCGGTGAACATTATCAGAAGTGGTTCGCCGGCGCGTTCGTCTGAGACTGCGCCATGACTCCTTATAGCCGCCCGGTCCGCCGGGCGGCTTTTTTGTGGGAAAAGTAATCCACGGCGAGGTCGCCGTGTCTCCAGCCTTCGCCAGGATTTGGAGCGCGGGCGACCCGGCCGCGAATGCCCCCGACTTTCCGCTTGCGGAGCCGGCTCCGGTGCCAAGGGTGGGGGCCGTCCATGATCGCACCCGAAACCTTTTCCCACATCGAAAACATAAAGAAGCGCGCCGGCTACTTATGGAGGTTTCTTTGACGTCGAACAAAAGCAGCGCGAGATAGAGGCGATGGAGGCCGAAATGGGCGCTCCGGATTTCTGGAACAGCAGCGAACGCGCCCAGAAGCACATCGCCAAGGTCAACGGCCTGAAGAAAACCATCAGCGGCCTCGTCGCCTTCCACAAGCGGCTCGATGACGTCAACGTCATGGTCGAGCTGATCGAGGCCTCCACTCCCGCCGAGCAGGAGGAATACGCCAAGGAGCTGAACGCTTCCGTGCCCGTCATGGTCGAGGAGCTCGACAAGCTGGAGATCGCCTCCTTCCTCACCGGCCAGTTCGACCGCAACAACGCCATCTTCAGCATCCAGGCCGGCGCCGGCGGCACGGAGTCCAACGACTGGGCCGATATTCTTTTCCGCATGTATTCCCGCTGGTGCGAGCGCCGCGGCTTCGAGGTGGAGCTGATGGACGTCCAGCCCGGCGACCAGGCCGGCATCTCCAAGGCCACCATCCTCATCAAGGGCGAGAACGCCTACGGCTACGCCAAGGCCGAGCGCGGGGTTCACCGGCTCGTCCGCATCAGTCCGTTCGACTCCAACAAGCGCCGGCACACCTCGTTCTGCGCGGTCGACGTCGTGGCCGAGATCACCGAGGAGATCGAGATCACCATCCCCGAGGACGAGGTCCGCACCGACGTCTACCGTTCCTCCGGCAAGGGCGGTCAGGGCGTCAACACCACCGACTCCGCCGTGCGCCTCACGCACATTCCCTCCGGCATCGTCGTCGTGTGCCAGAACGAGCGCTCGCAGATCAAGAACAAGGCCGCCGCCTTGAACGTGCTCAAAGCCCGCCTTTACGAGAAGAGGCTGGATGAGCAGCGCAGCGAGATGGAGAAGTTCTACGGGGACAAGGGCGAGATCGGCTTCGGCAGCCAGATCCGCAGCTACGTGCTCCAACCCTACCAGATGGTGAAGGATCTCCGCACCGGGGTCAGCACCAGCGACACGCAGAGCGTGCTCGACGGCGACCTCGACCGCTTCATCTACGGCTGGCTCCGCGCCGGCTGCCCGCGCCACCGCAACAAGGACATCCAGATGGATGACTGACCGATGAAGGACTGCATGGCTGAAATACTGAAGGGCTGAACCGGTCGCAGCCGCTTCAGCCTGGCACTGAGCTCTCGCAAATTCAGCCGTTCAGCCTTTCAGTCCTTCAGCCTTTGGCCCGCCATGTCTGATCTCCCATTTGAAACCATCAAGTCCGCCTTGGCGGGCCAGTCGCTGTTCGAGGACAAGTCGTGGCAGCTGTCGCCTCAGGCCTGGCCGCTCACGCCCGCGCAGGCCGCGGAGCTGGAGCAGATCGGGACCGCCTGCCTCGAGTTCCACGCGGCGCTGGAGACGCTGTATCTTCGCTCCGTCGCCGGGAAAAACCTGCTGCGCAACAAGCCGCTGCTTGCGCCGTGGGTCGCGGACTACCTCGACCGCGGCAAGCCCGCGGCCTTGGTCGCGCATGCCCGCGACGCGAAGAATCGCGGCGCCTTTCCCACGGTCTTGCGGCCCGACCTGCTGCTGACGGACGAGGGCTTCGCGCTCACCGAACTGGACTCGGTGCCCGGCGGCATCGGGCTGACGGCGTTCCTCAACCGGCTGTATTCCGCGCGGGGTGAGGGCACCCCGCCTCCAAAAGATGCGATCTCAAGTGGTGGAGGCGGGGTGCCCTCACCCCGCAGCGTAGGAGATGATATCCTCGGCTCCGGTGATGCGATGATCGAGAACTTCTACCTGTCCCTCGCCGGCCTCCGGCCGGATGCGCGGAATCCTCTCATCGCCATCCTGGTCAGCGACGAGGCCGCGACCTACCGGCCCGAGATGAAGTGGCTCTCCGAGCAGCTCCAGCGGTCCGGCCGCCGCGTGTTCTGCATGCGTCCGGAGGATGTGTTCCCGCTGGGCGGCGAACTGTTCTTCGATGTCGAGGGCACGCCGGAAAAAATCGACATCATCTATCGCTTCTTCGAGCTCTTCGACTGGGCCAATGTGCGCATCGCGGCCGAGATCATGGAATCCTGGGCGAGCGGCGCCGTGGCGATCGCGCCACCGATGCGCCACTTCCAGGAGGAGAAGCTGGCGCTGGCGCTCTTCCACCACCACCTGTTGGCCGAGTTCTGGGCGGAAACGCTCAGCGGCCGCAGCCTGAAGCTGCTCCGGTCGTTGATCCCGCAGTCGTGGGTGATGGACCCGGCTCCGCTGCCGCCCGGGGCGGTGCTCGACGGTCCGCGCATCGGCGGCCGCATGCCCAATGACTGGCGCGACCTCGCCGGCGCGTCGCAGAAGGAGCGCGACCTCATCATCAAGATTTCCGGTTTTCACGAGACGGCTTGGGGTGCCCGGAGCGTCGTGCTCGGCAGCGATTGCTCGCGCGAAGAGTGGCAGGCCGGCGTCGATCAGGCGCTCCGTCTGGCTCCGGACAACCTTCATGTGTTGCAGGAGTATCGGAAACCCAAGCGGGTGAGCCACCCGTTGTATCGCAGCGAGGGAGGCGGGGCGCCCACTCCGCGCGATCAGGCCGGCCGGTTGCGGCTATGCCCCTATTATTTCGTCGTGAACGGCCAGGCCCGGCTCTCGGGGGCATTGGCAACCTTCTGCCCGCCCGACAAAAAGATTATCCACGGGATGGTTGATGCGGCCTTGCTCCCCTCTAGGGTTTTATCCTTAACATAGGATCGTGAGTATCACTGCCGCCCGTTCGCGCACCCTCCGGCCTGTCTCCCTATGGCTGACTTTGGCCGGCGTCATGCTGTGCGGAAGCCTGGGGGGCCCCTCGGCGCGGGCGCAGGATGCGGTCCCGGCCGGCGACCTGAAGCAGATCCGGGCGCAAGCCGACAAGGGCGATCTGGAGTCGCTGAATGCGCTCGGCAACGCCTACACCAACGGTCTGCTGGGGTTGAAGCAGGACTATGCCGAGGCACTCGCCTGGTATCGGCGCGCGGCGGAGAAGGGATTTGCTCCGGCGCAATTCAACCTCGGCCTCGCTTACGAACTCGGTCGCGGGGTGCGGGCGGATGAGCGCCAGGCTTTCAAATATTACCTGATGGCCGCGGAACAGGGTTTCGCCGCCGCCCAGTTCAATGTCGGCAACATGTATTCCGGAGGGCGCGGTGTCGGACAGGATTTTTTCGAGTCCAACCTTTGGTTCAAACAGGCGGCGGAAAAGGGCATCGTCGAGGCGCAGTTCAACCTCGGGCTCGCCTACGAGGCCGGCCGGGGCGTGAAGAAGGACGAGGTGGCGGCGGCGCGCTGGTATAAGCAGGCGGCCGATCGCGGCTTCCCCCGCGCGCAATACAACCTCGGCCTGCTGCTGGAAGACGGGCGGGGCGTGGCCAAGAACGAGGCGGTCGCGGCCGTCTTCTACCGCGCCGCGGCGGAGCAGGGCTTTGCCCCCGCCCAGAACAATTACGGGCTGATGATTTCCGAAGGTCGCGGCGATCTGGCCAAGGATCCGGCGGAGGCCTATTTCTGGCTCAGCCTCGCGGTCGCGAACGGCGCCAATCCCGCCGCGCGTGACTTCGTCGCCAAATCCCTGACCGCTGCCGAGCTGGCGGCGGGCAACAAACGGTTGAACGACCTCAAGGCCGGCGCGCCGATGCCTGCGGTGGCCGCCACTCCGCCCCCCGTCAGGTCCGCGCCCGGTCCAGCCGCGACCACCGCCGTCCCCGTCGATTCCACCGCCACCGCGCGAGTGGCCGAGCTGACCGCCGCGTTGGAGAAAGCCCGTCAGGCCAACGCCCAATTCGCCGAGGCCAACCAGAAACTGGAACTCGAGAAGGCCCGCTTGGAACAGGAGCTGAACAGCCAGACGACGGGCAGCGAGACCGCGAAGCTCATCGAGCAATTGCGCGGACAAAGCAGCCGGCTTTCCGCACAGGTGCAGTCGCTGCTGGTCGACAAGGAAACGGCCGAGCGTGACGCCAAGATCCTGGCCGTGCAGGTGAAGGATGCGCAGGATGAACTCGCGCGGGCCCGGGCCGCGCAGTCCAGCGCGCCGGCCGCCGCCCCGGCCGGGGAGGTTTCCAGGTATCAGGGTGAGATTGCCGCCCTGACGACGAAACTGGGACAGGCCATGGATGCCCTGACCCAGGCACAGCGGACTCAGCAGGAACTGACAGAGGCCAACGCACGCTTGCAGAGTGAAAAAGCCGACCTGGCCGCCGCGCCCGCCGCGGACCCGGGCAAGTATCCGGTCCAAAGCGGGGACAAGGATTCCGTCATCGCCCACCTGCAGCGCGACAATGCCCGCCTAAACGAGGAGGTGAAGCGGTCGACCCTCGAACTGCTGTCCCTGAATTCGCAATTGCGCACCCTGCGCGCCAGCGCGGGCCCCGCCAAAACCGCGACCGACAACACCGCCAGTGCCGAGATGCGCGCCGAAAGCCAGCGGGTCGACAGCAACAACGAGCGGCTCCAGAGCCAGCGCGATGCGGCGGTCGCCGACGCCGCCAACCTGACCGGCCAGTTGCACGAGGCCCGCGCTGAAATTACACGGCTCAACCAGCAGATCCAGGTCTTGGGGTCCACGCGCCAGTCAGCCGACGCCGCCAACAACCAGCTCGCACAGCTGACGGCCAAGATGGAGCAGGCCGCGCAGGAAGCAACGCGCCTGCAGGCCGACAACGCCCGCCTGACCGCCCGGGTGGCGGAGTTGGAAAAGCAGCCCAAGCCGGACACGGCGGACAAATCCCTCGCTCCGCGGCTGGCGGAAGCGCAGCAAACCGTCGCCCGATTGCAGGCGCAGTTGCAGGCCGTGCAGCGCGAGAAAACGGAGCTCGATAATTGGGCGCAGTCCCTGGAGAAGACGTTGAACGGAAAATCCGCCGCCGCCGCCGAACTGGCCGGCAAGGAAGTGGCGGACTTGCGCACGAAACTGGGCCAAGCCGAGGCGCAGCTCACGGAAGCCCGGCAGGCGGGGCAGGATAATTCGGCGCTGCAAACCCGCGTTGAGCAGCTGACGGCGGACAACGCCCGGATCGCCCGGCAGCTGTCCGAAGTCACCGCCACGGTCTCCACCCAGGAGCAAACGGTGCGGAAACTCACCGCCGAGAACAATGATCTCACCGGGCAGGTCCGTCGTGCGGAGACCGCGCTCGCCGCCAGGCCGGCGAAGGACGAGACCGGGCCGCTCCGGCAACAGCTGGCCGAGGCGCAGGACCGCGTGGAACGTGCGACGCGTGAAAAACAGGCGCTCACCGACAAGGTCGCGACCGAGCACAGCAGTTACCTGCAGGCCCAGGCCCGGGTGGCGACCTTGGAGACCGAATTGCGCAACGCGCAGAAAAAGCCGGCACCGGTCAACACGGCGGCGATCGATGATTTGAAACAGCAGCTGGCCGAGGCGAACACGGCCTTGGAAAAGAGCAGCACCACCGTGGCCGAGCTGACCGCGGCCAATGACCGGCTGGAAAAACAGGCTGCGGCCCGAGAGGAAATGCAGCGCGAGCTCGCCTCCGCAAAGTCGCAGCTGGTCGATCTTCAGCAGCAGCTGTCGGCCGCGAAACAGTCCGGCTCGGAAGCCGCCGGCTTGCGCGACGAGAACAACCGGCTCCGTCCGGCGGCCGACGAAGCCGCCGCCCTGAAGGCGAAGGCGGAGCAACTGACACGCGACAACGACCAGCTGGCCGGACTGATCAGCAGCAACCGGCGCGACCTCGCCCAGGCGCAGGGCCGGGTGGCCGAGTTGGAAAAGCAGCTGGAGGAAGCCCGGACCACCAGCACGCGCGGCGGGGACGAGGCCGCCAAACTCCGCGCTGATCTGGCCGAGGCGAACCAAGGCCTCGATCGACTCAACGCGACCGTGGCCGAGCTGACCGCCGCGAACGACCGGCTCGAGCAGGATTTGGACAACGCCAGGAAGTCGACCGCCGCCGCGCTTGCCGCCCAGTCGCAAGCCGTTTCCGCCGCCCAGCCCGATGCCTACAAAATGGAGATCGGCACGCTGCAGGCCCGCATCAAGGAGATCGAGGGCCAGATCGAGGAGGAGCGCAGCAACGCGGCCAAGGAGGTTGCAACCATGGCGGCCCAGCTTGCCCGCACGCGCGAGACGAACAAGTCGCTCACGGAGGCGAACCGGGCGTTGTTGAATGCCAAACAGGCCGAGGCGCCCACCGTGGACAAGAGCGAGTTCGACCAGCTGCAGTCCCGGGTGCGCGACCTGACCGCGGTCGCGGATGAGGTGCGCCGGCAGAACCAGAAACTGACCGACGACAACCAGCGCCTCGCCAGCGAGCGGGAGTCGCTGGCCCAGCAACTCGCGGATGCGCGCAAGGTCGCCACCGTGCTGCCCGGCCTCTCCGACGAGAAGGCTGCGCTGCAGGAACGGCTGGAGGCCGTCGGCGCGCAATTGCTCAGAAGCCAGCAGGAGGTCGACACCTTGCAGAAGGAGAATGCCGACGCCACCTCGCAGCTCTTTGCCAGCCGCCAGGCGGCCGAAAAGGCGCAGGCCGAACTGGCCGCCGTGCAAAGCCGCACGGCCGAGGCGGAAAAGGCCGCCGAGTCGCACAACACTTCCGTCGCCGAACTGACCGAGGCCAACACGAAGTTGGAGGGTGAGCGCAACGATCTCCAGCGGCAGCTGACGGCGCTCAGGGCCGACAACATCCGCCTGACCCAGACCAGCGGCAACCTGGAGCAACTGAAGGCGGACGCGGAACGCAGCGCGCAGCAGAACATCGAGGCGCTCACCGCGCAACTGGCGCAGACCCGCCGCGACCTGCAGGGCGCGCGGGAGGCCAATTCCCGGCTCGTCGAGGGCAACGTGGCGCAGGAGCGCGACCGGGTCGCGGTCATCGCCCAACTCCAGCAGCAGAACAGCGCGCTCGCCGCCCGGCTCGCCCAGGCCCAGGGCACGCTGGACCAGATCGCCTCCGCGGCCCGGCTCGGCACGCCGGCGGCCGCTCTCGCCGCGGGCAATCCGCCGCCGATCCCGACGGTGCGCACGACGCCTGCGCCGGCGGAAGTGCGTTACCACACGGTCACGGAAGGCGATTCACTCTCGCGCATCAGCATGCGCTACTACGGCACGGCGAACCGCTGGCAGGAAATCTTCAACGCCAACCGCGACGTGTTGCAGGGCTCCAGCGTCCTGCGCGTGGGGATGCAGTTGCGGATACCGTAGGCGGCGGCTCCGATGTGGGAGGGGGCTTCATGCCCCGACAGATTGGGCGCAATGCGGAGAAACGCGGGACAGATAATCCGGCCTCCATGCCCACCATACACACCCAAAAAAGGGGCACGCCTTGCGGCGTGCCCCCGGTTGATTTCTATGGCTGAAGGGTTAGGCGACGGCGACCTGGCCGGTGATGGCCGGGGCGGTGGACTGCTTCGTCAGGTGGCTGAAGAACTGGTCACGGCGCTCCCGGGCGACGTTGACGTCCTTCGTGCCGAGAGAACGACGGATGCGCTCCTTGGTGAAAGGGGTCGGATAGACCGTGTAGTGAAGGAACCACGTTCCGTTGTTGTTCCAGAGGTGGTGGTTCGGGTTCGCTTCGCTGATGCGAAGTGACGCGAGGGTGATGAGGTTGGCGGACATGATGCGTGAGCGGTTGATGGTTAGTTAATCGTTCGCGCATCAGGGTTTTTCCTGGAAAACGAAAAGCCGCCTGAGGGCATCAGGCGGCTTTTTCGCTTTTTTAGGAGGAGTTTTTTGTTAGAGGGTTTGACCCCTCTCACATCCGGGTGACTTGCGTCACTCGAAACCACCGTGATCACTCCTAGACCCGGTTGGCAGAACCGACTGTTTCCAGCCGATCCTTTCCTGATGCAACGCGAAGAGTGCAAATCGTTGTGTCCTATGCCAGAAAAATCTTCGAAAAGTTTCGGCGCGGGCACTCCGTCGCGGCAAATGACTGCAATGAGATGGTTTAGCCACCGGTCGGAGTTCGGGATAATAATATAATGTATCAGAAATGATACGGTTTGTTTTGTCATTCGCCGGTTGCGCGCCAAATTTCGCCGCATGGATCCGGACAAACGCCTGCGTTTTGAAGAGAAATCGGTGGAGCATCTGCGCGAGGAGGGAATCTATTGGGAAGCCGAGGCGGCGAGGCTTAAGCAAGTGATTGCCATGGCGTTGTCTCGCCAAATGGAGCGACAGGGACTGACACTTTCAGAGCTGGCGGGAACCCTCGAGACCAGCCGGGCCGCGTTGAACCGGATAATCGATCCGGCCAACACCTCGATCACGCTTACGACGCTCGTGCGCACGGCGGCGGCATTGGGCTGCAAGGTGAAGCTGGAGATCGTCGTGCCGCGCTGAGAACGGGATGGGCGTCAGGCGTTCATTCGCGGGTCGGTTCGATGCCTTGTTCCGTTGGTCAGCAGAATGCTTTGGCTTGGATGTGGCACCGGCTTCCAGCCGGTGAAACCCTGCGGCTGGAAGCCGCAGCCACGCAAACCGGAGGCTGCTTTGGGTAATCGGGACGGAAGAGTTGCTGGCATGGGTTCGTGCCAATGCCTCAAAAGCTCCGAGGGTCTTCACGGTATTTCGCCCATATTTCACGCTCTTCGATGTTCGCCCACACCCCCCGTCGCCCTTCGGCAGGCTCAGGGCCTTGAGCTTGTCGAAACGGTTGCGCGCCACCCCTCTTCATGGAGGGGAGTCAAGGCATCGCGGATCGGAGATCCCCTCTGGAGCCGGATCAATGCAATGAAACGACAAATTCCCTCTGTCGGGTTTGCCACTGAACGGTGGTCGCCGGTTTCCATACCGGCGACAGGTGATCCGCGAGCGCGCCGAGGCGTCGGTATGGAAACCGACGCCCACCCGACTGCATCGTTCCGGCTGGAGAGGGGTGCCCGCAGGGCGGGGTGTGGAGTGAACGTCCGTCAACCGGTGGAATTTCCGGGCTAGGTTTTATCTGGGAAGAGCTGTTGCAGGCCCTCAGCCGTCGCCGAAGCGATGCCGCGCTCGGTGATCAAGCCGGTGACGAGGCGGGCGGGGGTGACGTCGAAGGCCGGATTGCCGGCGGGACTGCCTTCGGGGGTGATCCGAATGGTGGCGAGTGTGCCTTCGGTGGTTTGGCCGGTGAGATGTGTGACCTCGACGGCGGCACGCTCTTCGATGGGGATTTCGCGCACCCCGTCGCGGACGGTCCAGTCGATGGAAGGCGAGGGCAGGGCGACGTAGAAGGGCACGCCGTTGTCGCGGGCCGCGAGGGCCTTCAGGTAGGTGCCGATCTTGTTGCACACGTCGCCGTCCGCCGTCGTGCGGTCGGTGCCGACGATGACGGCGTCGACCTGGTCGTGCTGCATGAGGTGTCCGCCGGCGTTGTCGACGATGACTGTGTGCGGCACGCCGTGGTTGAGAAGCTCCCAAGCGGTAAGACTGGCTCCCTGGTTGCGCGGTCGGGTCTCGTCGACCCAGACGTGGATTTTCAGGCCACCGTCGTGGGCGAGGTAGATGGGCGCGGTGGCGGTGCCCCAGTCGACGGTGGCGAGCCAGCCGGCGTTGCAATGGGTCAGGATGTTGAGAGGTCGGCCGGCGGGCTTGCGCGCGGCGAGTTCGCGGAGGATGGGCAGACCGACCTCGCCGATGCCGTGGTTGATGGCGACATCCTCGTCGCAGATGCGGGCGGCGAGGCGCTGGGCGGCGGTGGTGCGCGTCGAGGCCGGAAGCGGTAGCAACAGCCCGAGCGCGCGATCCAGAGCCCAGCGGAGGTTGATGGCGGTCGGCCGGGTGGCCAGCAGCGTGGCGTGGGCGTGCCGCAGGCCGGCGTCGGAGGCGTCGGCGCGCAGCGCCAGCCAGAGCCCGTAGGCGGCGGTGGCGCCGATCAGCGGGGCGCCGCGGACGAGCATGGCGCGGATGGCGTGGGCGGCCTCGTCGAGGGTGGTCAGCCGCGTCGTGACGAATTCATGGGGCAGCCGCGTCTGGTCGATGATCTCCACGGATTCGCCGTCGGCTCCGGGCCAGATGGTGCGCCAGTGTTTGCTTTGGACGTTCATGAAAAAGCCGGGCCATCTGAGACCCGGCTTCGCAAGGGGGCAAAGAATTTCGCTCAGGCGAGCTTCACGCCGCGGGCTTGGGCGATGCGGAGGAGGGCGTCGGCCATGTCGGACGGGGTGACGGCGCACTCGATGCCGCATTCCTTGAAGATGGCGATCTTGGCGGCGGCGGTGTCCTCGGCTCCGCCGATGACGGCGCCGGCGTGGCCCATGCGGCGGCCGGCGGGGGCCGTGGCACCGGCAATGAAGCCCGCGACGGGCTTCTTGCAGTTCGCCTTGATCCAGCGGGCGGCCTCGGCCTCGGCGTTGCCGCCGATCTCGCCGATCATGATGATGCCCCAGGTGTCGGGGTCGTCGTTGAACATCTTGATGACGTCGAGGTGCGACGTGCCGTTGACGGGATCGCCGCCGATGCCGACGGAGGTGGTCTGCCCGAGGCCCTTGGACGTGAGCTGGAAGACGGCCTCGTAGGTGAGGGTGCCGGAGCGCGAGACAACGCCGACGTGGCCTTTCTTGTGAATGTAGCCGGGGGCGATGCCGATGCGGCAGCCACCGGAGGAGTCGGGGCCGGCGCCGGGCGTGACGATGCCGGGGCAGTTGGGGCCGATGAGGCGGGTCTTGCGGCCCTGCATGGCGCGCTTGACCTGGACCATGTCGCGGATGGGGATGCCCTCGGTGATGGCGACGCAGAGGTCGAGGTTGGCGTCGACGCCCTCGAGGATGGCGTCGGCGGCGAACGGCGGCGGGACGAACACGGCGGCGGCGGTCGCGCCGGTGGCGGCGACGGCGTCGGAGACGGTGTTGAAGATCGGGACCCGGTGCGCGCCGTGCTCGAAGAACTGGCCGCCCTTGCCGGGCGTGACGCCGGCGACGATCGCGGTGCCGTAGTCGAGGGAGAGCTTGGTGTGGCGGCCGCCGAACTCGCCGGTGATGCCCTGGACGAGGACCTTGGTCTTTTCGGAAACGATGATGGACATGGGAGGAAGAAGTAGTGAGTAGTGGGTAGCGAGTAGTGAGTAGTTCTGGGAAGTAGCGGGCAGTGAGTAGGTGATTGGTATGCTCTCTACTCGCTACTCGATGCTCGCTACTGCTCGTGGCTCAGGCCACGAGCCGGACGATCTTTTGCGCGGCGTCGGCCATGGTGGTGGCGGACTCGATCTTGAGGCCGGACTCGGCGAGGGTCTTCTTGCCGGCGACGACGTTGTTGCCCTCGAGGCGGACGACGAGGGGGATCTTGAGGCCGAGGTCGCGGGCGGCGGCCACGACGCCGATGGCGATGGTGTTGCAGTCCATGATGCCGCCGAAGATATTGACGAGAATGCCCTTCACGTTCGGGTCGGTGAGGATGATCTTGAAGGCGGCCTGGACCTGGTCCTTCGAGGCGCCGCCGCCGACGTCGAGGAAGTTGGCCGGGCTGCCGCCGTAGTGCTTGATGATGTCCATCGTGCTCATGGCGAGGCCGGCGCCGTTGACGAGGCAGGCGATATTGCCGTCGAGTGCGATGTAGGAGAGATTGAACTTCGAGGCCTCGATCTCCTTGGAATCCTCCTCGTTCAGGTCGCGCAGGGCGACGATGTCGGGATGGCGGAAGAGGGAGTTGTCGTCGAAGGAGACCTTGGCGTCGAGGGCGAGGACCTGGTTGTCCGCGGTGGTGATGAGCGGGTTGACCTCGACCATGGCGGCGTCGGTCGCCCAATACATCTTGTAGAGGGCGGTGATGAGCTTGACGGCGTTCTTGAAGACGTCGCCGCTGAAGCCGAGCCGGAAGGCGAGTTCGCGGGCTTGGTAGCCCTGGAGGCCCATCGCGGGGTCGACGTGGATCTTGAAGATCTTCTCGGGCGTCTCGTGGGCGACCTTCTCGATCTCGACGCCACCCTCGGTGGAGGCGACGATGACGGGGCGCGAGCTGACGCGGTCGAGGAGGATGGCGAGGTAATACTCCTTCTTGATGTCGCAGGCCTGCGTAAAATAGACCGTCTGCACCTTGCGCCCGGCGGGGCCGGTCTGGGCGGTGACGAGGGTGTTGTTGAACATCTTGCTGGCGAGCTCGAGGGCCTCGGCCTTGGTCTTGGCGAACTTGACGCCGCCCTTGAAGCCGTCGGTGAAGGTGCCCTTGCCGCGCCCGCCGGCGTGGATCTGGGACTTCACGATGATGGGGCCCTCGTGGCCGAGGGTCGCGAGGGCGGACTCGAACTCGGCCGGGGTGCGGGCGGCGACGCCACGGGGAACCGCGACGCCGAATTTCTCGAACAGGGACTTGGCCTGATACTCGTGGATATTCATGGAAAGAGGAGGAAACAAATAGCCAGAAGCCCGGCCGATTGACACGAAAAAAGCGGGAGTGGATGAGATATTTGCCAGGCCGGGACTGTCTCAGAGATTGCCTTAAGCCGGGGCAGAGCGCAGCATATGACTTCATGCAATCGCACGAATTGCTCAAGGAGGTGCTGAAGAAGACCAGCGCGAAACAAATCGCTGCCGACATGGGCCTGTCCCTGTCTCTCATCTACAAGTGGGCCGAACCGCCCGATGACGGCTCGGCCAGCGGGGCCTACAACCCCCTCGATCGTATCGAGCAGTTGCTGCGCATCACCAACGACGAGCGCATCGCCCAGTGGGTGTGCGAGCGCTCCGGGGGCTTCTTCATCCACAATCCGAAGTCCAAGCCCCATCCCTATCAGCTCATCCCCTCGACCAACAGCATCGTGCAGGAATTCGCGGACATGCTCGGGGTCATCGCGGTGGCCGCGGCCGACAACCAGATCACCAAGGAGGAGGCCAAGGCCATCCGCCGCCGGTGGGAGGACTTGAAATCGGTCACGGAAGGTTTTGTGCGCAACGGCGAGGAAGGCAATTTCTCCGCGCTCAAGGCCAGCGCCGAGTCCCGCCCGGCGGCGACGTGAGGCGTGCCGGGGCTGAGCGCCAGGCGGAGGGCGGCTCCGGCTTTTGCTCTACTTCATTAGTTCCCCACCACACCCCGTCGCTGCGCGCCAGCTCTCTCCAAGAGGGGACCCGATCCTCGGCCGCTCGGAATGACAGCAAGCGGGTATTGGTTGGAAATACACTCCCCTAGCGTGCGGTCGCGGCCAGGTGCAGTTCGAGGAAGGCGTTTTGCTCCGCGGCCAGCTCTTGCAGACCGGTCTTGGCCAGGGCGAGGAGTTTTTCCAGCTGCTCGTGGGAGAAGGTGGATTCCTCGCCGCTGCTCTGCACCTCGACGAACTGGCCGCGGCCGGTCATGACGACGTTGGCGTCGACCTCGGCGTCCCGGTCCTCGAGGTAATTCAGGTCGAGCAGCGCCTCGCCGTTGCACAGGCCGACGCTGACGGCGGCGACGGAGTCGGTGAGGGGATTTTCGGTGATTCTCTTCGCGTCGAGCAGCTTCTGGATGGCGAGCCGGGCGGCGAGGTAGGCGCCGGTGATGGAGGCGGTGCGGGTGCCGCCGTCAGCCTGAAGGACGTCGCAGTCGATCCAGAGGGTGTGTTCGCCGAGTTTCTGGAGGTCGAGCACGGCGCGGAGGGAACGGCCGATGAGGCGCTGGATCTCGACGGTGCGGCCGTCGATCTTGCCCTTGCTGATGTCGCGCGGTTTCCGGTCGAGCGTGCTGTAGGGCAGCATCGAATACTCGGCGGTGAGCCAGCCGCCCTTGACGCCCTGCTGCTTCATCCAGGAGGGCACCTTGGCCTCGATGGTGGCGGCGCAGATGACACGGGTGGCGCCGAAACCGATCAGCACGGAGCCCGAGGCATAGGGGGCGATGTTGGCTTCGAAGGTGAGGGGACGGAGCTGGCTGGGGGCGCGGTTGTCGGGTCGTGGCACTGGGAGTTTGGTTGGAGTGGTCGGGAAAGTTTCCGGCAAGGAGGGAGGCACCGGCGCGGCAATGCCTCGTCAGGGCTTGTCCTCATCCAGATCGTCGTCGTCCTTTTCGAGCAGGTCGAAGGGCGCCGGCGTGGCCAGGATTTTGTGGCTGGTCGTCTTCGGGGCCTTGGGCTCGGCCATGTGCGCGATCAGCCGGTCGTTGAAGGTCTTGGCGGGGTCGTGGCCCATGTTCTTCAGGGCTTGCACGAGCGCGGCGACCTCGACGAGGCGAGCGATGTCGCGGCCGGGCCGGACGTAGAACTCGATGTGTGGCACGCGGACGCCGAGGATGTCGTAGTAATTCTCCTCGAGGCCGGTGCGCTCTTCGACGACGTCGGGCGACCATTCGCGGAGGGAGACGACGAGGTCGATGCGTTTTTCGAGGCGGATGCTCTTCACGCCGAACATGTCGGCGATGTTGATGATGCCGATGCCGCGGCACTCCATGTAGCCGCGGTTGAGCGGACGGGAGCTGGCGGAGAGTTCGCGCTCGTCGAGCAGCTTGATGCAGGTGAGGTCGTCGGCGACGAGGGAGTGGCCGCGCTCGATCAGGGCGAGGGCGCACTCGGACTTGCCGATGCCGCTGTCGCCGCGGATCAGCACGCCGATGCCCTTGATGTCGAGGGTGGTGGCGTGCTCGGTGGAGGAGGGGGCGAACTCGTTGTCGATGCACAGCGTGGCGGCGTTCACGAAATTCATCGTGATCATCGGCGTGCGGAAGATGGGCAGCTTCATCTCCGCGGAGACGGCCAGCATCGGGTGGGTGGCGACGTAATTGCGCGTGAGGACGATGCCCGGAATGCCGCGCCTGGTCATTTCGCCGAAGGTCTCGATCTGCTGGCGCTGGCTGAGCGTCTTGAGGAAGGTCATCTCGGCGGCGCCGAAGACCTGAAGCCGTTTGTTGGCGAAATATTTGAAGAAGCCGGTCAGGGCCAGCGACGGGCGGTTGATCGAGCCTTCGCGGATGAGCCGGTGCAGGCCGGCCTCGCCGGTCACGAGCTCGAGTTGCAGCTTCTCGCGGTAGGTCTCGTAGAAATGCGCGACGGTGATCCCGTGGATGGCTTTGGTGGGCATGGGAGCGGCTCGAAGGAGCGAGTAGTGGGTAGCGAGTAGTGAGTAGGGGAAGAAACGGGCGGCAACAAGCCTCTACTCGCTGCCCGCTACTCGATGCTCGCTACTAAAGATTGAAATCCTTGCCGAGGTAGAGTTCGCGGGCCTGTTCGTCGTTGATGAGGAAGTCGCCGGAGCCTTCGGTCATGACCTTGCCCTGGTGGATGATGTAGCCGCGGTCGACGATGCGCAGGGTCTCGCGGACGTTGTGGTCGGTGATGAGCACGCCGATGCCGCGCTGCTTGAGCTCGAGGATGATCTTCTGCACCTCGGCGACGGAGATGGGGTCGACGCCGGCGAACGGCTCGTCCATGAGCAGGAAGCGCGGGCGGGTGACGAGGGCGCGGGCGATCTCCAGCCGGCGGCGCTCGCCGCCTGAAAGGGTGTAGGCCTTCTGCTTGGCGAGGTGGCCGATGCTCAGCTCGGCCAGATGGTGGGCGACGAGCTTGGGGCGCTCCGAGGATTTGACCGGCAGGGTCTCGACGATGGCGAGGATGTTTTCCTCGACGGTGAGCTTGCGGAAGATCGAGGCCTCCTGCGGCAGGTAGCCGACGCCCAGCCGGGCGCGGCGGTGCATGCGGAGGTTGGTGGCGTCCTGGCCGTTGATAACGACCCGGCCCGAAGTCACGGGCACGAGTCCGACGACCATGTAGAACGTGGTGGTCTTGCCCGCGCCGTTGGGACCGAGCAGGCCGACGATCTCGCCGGCGCCGACGCGGAAGTTGACGCCGTTCACGACCGCGCGCTGGCCATAGACCTTGACCAGACCCTCGGTGCGGATCTCCGAAAGGGGTTCCATGCTCAGGGTTTCTTCGGCTCCCCGGCCGGAGGTGTGGCGGGCTTGGAGGGTTCCTTGTCGAAACCGAGGTCCTTGATCCCGGGCAGAATGATGCGCACCGTGGTGTCGTCGGGTCCCTCGATCACCGCGCGACGTTCGCCGCGGTAGAGCACCATGCGCGGGCCGGTGGCGGTGGCGCCGTTGGCGAGGTCCTTCACGACCGGATTCTCGGTGAGGATGATCTTGTCGTCGTCGGGCAGCACCTCGGCGCGGCCGCAGGCGGCCTCGCGGTCGGACTGGACGATGTGCACGCGGCCCTCGGCGATGAGCGACTTGAAGCGGCCGAGCTTGCCGATGGTGGCGGTGGGGTCGCCTTTGCGGGTGGTGACAACCTCGAGCCGGTCGCAGGTGAGCTTCAGGTTGGTGCCGGTCACGACGACCTTGTTGGTAAAGACAAAGGTGGTGAGAGTGTCCGTGCTGCGCATTTCCAGCTTCTCGCTGTCGATGACGGTGGGCTGGACTTCCTGGGCGCGGAGAGGGAGGAGGGTTGTCGCGAGCAAGCTCGCGCCCACAAGGGAAAGGCGGAAGAGAGGGGAGCGGTTCATTTCAGGAAGTCCGTGAGTTCGGCCCGGAAGGTTACGTGCACGTTCTGGTTGATGGAAACCCTTTTCTCCTTGTGGATGTAGCGCCAGTCGGAGCCGCTGGCCTCGAATTCGTCGTTGATGACCCGGATCGTGCCCGGGCCGGTGACGAGTGCTTCATCGGGCAGGACGCGGGCGGCGGGACTGAGGATCATGGTCTCGATCTTGTCGTCGGCCGTGCCGGTGAAGATGGTGAGGGTCAGTTCGACGATATCGATCTGGTTCTTGCCGGAGATCCGCGCCTCCGAGCCGCGCACCAGCCAGGAGCGGAAGCCGTCCGCGGTGAAGGTGGGCAGGCGGAAGTTGATGATGGGCCGGTCGGCGGAGACCTGGGTGGTGGCGGCGATGGCCACCACGGGCAGGAGCAGGAGGAGCAGTTTTTTGGGCAAGGGCATCACGCGGGGTTCATTGACCACGGCCGGCCAGGATATGTTCACACACTTCGCGCACGGCGCCGCGGCCGGCCGCACGGGCCGGCACATAGTCGGCGGCCTTCAGGGCGGCGGGCATCGAGCCGGACGGCGCAACCCCGATGCCGGCCCAGGCGACGGCGGGGGCGTCGATGTCGTCATCCCCCATGTAACAGACTTGGGCGGCGGTCAGCCCGAGTTGGCTGGCCAGTTCCTGGAGCGCCATGAGCTTGTCGGTGCGGCCTTGGATGACGTGCGGGACGCGGAGCTCGGTGGCGCGTGCGGTCGTGGCGCCGGAAGCACGGCCGGAAATCCAGGCCGCGGCTATGCCGGCCTTGTGCAGGCGCACGATGCCCATGCCGTCGAGGATGGAGAAATGCTTGGTTTCCGTGCCGTCGCTGGAGATCGCGACGGTGCCGTCGGTCAGCACGCCGTCGACATCCATCGCGAACAGGCGGATGGCGGCCCAGCGGGCTTTGGGGATTCTGGCGGATCGGCGGGACATGAGGCGAAGGCCAGATTCCTCGCTACGCCCGGAATGACAAGAATGAAGCTACCCCATCCACGCCACGAGGGCGTCCACGATCTTGTCCTTGCTCGGGCGGTAGACGGCCTCGAGTTCGGGGGCGAAGGGCACGGGCATGTCGAGCGAGGCAATGCGCAGCGGGGCGGCCTTGAAGGCGCTGAAATGTTCCTCGGTCAGGCGGGCGACGAGTTCGGCACCGAAGCCGTGGGTGCGTCGGCCTTCGTGGATGACCACGAGCCGGCCAGTGCGGGCCAGCGAGGCCTTGATGGCGTCGAGCTTGAGCGGGGCCAGGGCGCGGAGGTCGAACAGGTCGAAGGTTTTCTCGTATTCCCCCGCGAGGTAATCGCAGGCTTCGCCGGCGAGCAGCACCATCTCGCCGTAGGTGACGACGGTGGCGAAGTCGCCGCGGCGCAAGTGCGCCGGAGACCAGACGTCGCGGTAGGCCGGATCCCATTGCACGGGGTGTTTGCCGCGGCGGTAAAGCGCCTTGTGCTCGAAGAGAATGACGGGGTTGTCGTCCTCGTAGGCTGCGAGCAGGGCGTTGAAGGCATCCTGCGGGTTCGACGGATAAAGTGCCTTGAGCCCGGGGAAGGAGAGGAAGGCGGACTCCATTTCCTGCGAGTGGAACGAACCGAAGGTGAGGCCGCCGCCGCAGGGAAAACGGAACACGACCGGGCATTTCTGGCCGGCGCGGAAATGGTAGGTGGCGGCGTTGAGCACGATCTGCGTCGTGGCGTCGGTGGCGAAGTCGGCGAACTGGAACTCCTCGATGGCGCGGTGGCCGTTGACCGCGAGGCCGAGCGCGTAGCCGGTGCTGGCGGATTCGCAGAGCGGGGTGCTGAAGACGCGCGGGCGGCCGAATTCGGCGACGAGGCCTTCGGTGACCTTGAACGCGCCGCCGTAGGTGCCGATGTCCTGGCCGAGGACGACGGATTCGTGGCGCTCGGTGAGAATCTTGCGCAGGCCCAGGTTGATCGCCTGCGCCATCGTGACGTTTTCGATTTTCGGTTCCGGACTCCCGACCGAGCCGATCGAGGGAATCCAGTGCATGGGTGCGGCTTCCGGCGCGAAGACATCGGCCGCCATGCCCTCGGGTGAAACCGGCGGCAGGGCCATCGCGGCCTTGATCGTGGCCTCGACGAAGGCCTGCACCTCGGCGTCGATGACATCGAGTCTGGCGCCATGGCCGGCGGCCGCGAGCGAGGCGCGGAACTTGGGCAGCGGATCCTTTTCGAGAATCTCCTCCGCCTCGCCGGGTTCCATGTAGTCGCAGGTGTCGTAGGCGGCGTGGCCGCGCAGACGGAAGGTGTGCGCCTCGATCACCACCGGCTGGCAGTCCTTTCGGGCCCGTTCAATGGCCCGGCCGAGGGTGGCCAGGACATTCGCCGGATCGCTGCAATCCATCTCGAAACCCTCGATGCCGTAGCCCTTGGCGCGCTCGAAGAGGGTGGCGGAAAGGAACTGCTCGTGGATGGGCGTCGAGTAGGCGTATTGGTTGTTCTCGATGATGAAGACCACCGGGGCCGAGAGCACGGCCGCGAGGTTCAGCGATTCGTGCACGTCGCCGGTGCTGGAGGAGCCGTCGCCGAAGAACGCGAAGCCGACGGCGGGCTTGCCCAGGCGGCGCTGCGAATCGGTGGCGCCGATGACGTTCGAGAGCATGATCCCGAGGTGCGAAATCATCGGCAGGCTGCGGTTGGCCGGGTCGCCGTGGTGGATGTTGCCCTCGCGCGCCTTGGTCGGGCTGCCGCTGTTGGCGAAATACTGGCAGAGATGATCGCCGAGATGGCCGCTCCAGATCAGGTGCCCGCCGAAGCCGCGGTGCGAAAAGGAAACGACGTCGACCGCCTTGTCGGCCAGCAGGGCGAGCGGAACGATGAGGGCCTCGTTGCCCTGGCCGCCGGTGACCGTGCCGCGGATCAGTCCCTGCCGGAAGAGGTCGAGGATGCGGTTGTCGCCGGTCCGGGCGAGCTGCATCCATGCATAGGTGCGCAGCAAGCTCTCAGGCTGGCCCAGTTCGGAGATCCGTAGGTCCCGGTGCGTGAACAAACCCGGGGTGGAGGGGAACTTCATTCCGCGGGAAGTTGCCGGCCGGTCGCGGCGGCTTCCAGTTAAAAAGTTTTGGGCCTTCGCTCTGCCCGGCTGATTACTTCCTTTGGACTACGGAGGGATTGGGGTGGAACGCGGCCTCCGGACGCGTTTTCAGGAATTGCGCATGGAACAAACGCGTCCGGAGACCGCGTTCCACCTCAACCAGCCAGAAACTCCCTCGCCACGGTAAAGTCGGCGGGGACGAGGCCGTGGCTGGCCACGTGGGCGTGCAACTCGACGTTGGCCCCCGCGCGGCGCAGCAGGTCGGCGAGGCGCGGCGGGTGGTCGTTGGGCACGATAGGATCAAGGTTGCCGGACGAGATGAGCACGCGCTGGCCCTTGAGATCGGGCGGTTGGGGCGGCTCCAGCACGACCATCGGGCGCAACAACACGGCGGCGGCCAGGGTTGCCGGACGCAACAGCAGCAGGGTGCCGGCGATGTTGGCGCCGTTGGAGAAGCCCACGGCGGTGAGCCGGCCGGGATCGAGGCCGTAGTGCTTGGTCGCCGCGGCGATGAAGTCCGCCAGCGCGTGGGTGCGGCGCGTCACCTCGGCCGGGTCGAACACGCCCTCGGCGAGCCGTGCGAAGAAGCGCCGTGCGCCGTGTTCGCTCACGTCGCCGCGCGGACTCAGCAAGGCCGAGCCGGGCGAGAGCTTCTGCCCGAGCGGGATGAGGTCGTTCTCGTCTCCGCCCGTGCCGTGCAAGAGGAGCAAGGGCGGGGCGGCGGGGTCGGTGCCGGGTTCGAAGCGGTGATGATAGGAGCGGGTGGGCATGGGAGAATCTTTCTCGTTCTCTTAATCGTTCCTCGTTCTCCATGAATCGCTCAGAGAGAACGAGGAACGAGAATGATCAGTTGAGTTTCGGCAGCGCGGCTTCGATCTCCGCGCGGTGCGGTTCGAGATGCGGCGGCAGACCGAGAATGGTGCCAAGTTGTTCCAGCGGTTCGTCGATGGCGAAGCCGGGACCGTCGGTCGCGATCTCGAACAGCACGCCGGCCGGTTCGCGGTAATAGATCGACTTGAAGTAGGCGCGGTCGATGACCGGGCTGACGTGCAATCCGCTTTTCAGGAGGATGTCGCGGGCGGAGTTTTCCTGCGCGGCGTCCGCGACGCGGAAGGCCACGTGATGGATCGTGCCCGCGCCGTTCAGGCCGCGCGGCAAGGCGGGGTCGGTCAGCAAATCCACGTAGGTGCCCGGACCGCCCGTGGCGGCGGTGTAGCGGGCGCGATGGTCCGACTGCCCGGCGAGGCGGTAGCCCATGCTTTCCACGAGCACCGCGGCGGTGGCGGCAGCGTCGGTCAGGGCGAGGGTGGAACTGTGGAAGCCGCGGATGGCGAATTCAGCCGGCACATCCTTGGCTGGCGCGGGTGGACGCGAATCCGCCTCGGCCGTCGCCACCAGTTCCAGGCGGAGGCCGTCAGGATCGACGAAGGGGAGGACCTGGTCGTTGAAGCGGGACTCGATGGGCTGTTGTTTCACGTCCAAGCGGGTGAGTCGCTCCTGCCAAAAGGGCAGGGAGCCGGCCGGAACGGAGAATGCGGTGGCATAGGCCTGACCGGTGCCCGGGCGGCCACGCCTCAGGCCGGCCCACGGAAAGAAAGTCAGGATGGTGCCGGGCGACGCGGCGTAATCGCCGTAGTAGAGGTGGTAGGTGCCAGGGTCGTCCTGGTTGACGGACTTCTTCACGAAACGCAGTCCGAGGACGCGGGTGTAGAAATCGAGGTTCTGACGCGGATCAGAAGCGATGGCGGTGATGTGGTGCAGTCCGGTTACTTGTGCTTTCATAAGCTTTGATGTTAAAGGATAGGGGATAAAAGAGCGGATCAGGCGCGGAGACCGATCTTCTTACAGAGGCGGCTGAGATCGAGGAGTTCGGTGGAGGACAAGGCGCCCATTTCGCGGGTGATGTTGGCCACGACCTTGGGGAACAGCGCGGCGATGAACGCCTGGCCTTTCTCGGTCAGCTTCACCACGACGTAGCGCCGGTCCGCCGGGTCGCGTTCGCGGAGCACGTAGCCGGCCTTTTCCAGGTTATCGACCACCAGAGTGAGGTTGCCGCCGCTCTTGAGCAGTTTTTCGGCGAGTTCGCTTTGGCAAAGCGGCCCGATGTGAAGGAGGGCTTCGAGGACGCCAAACTGCGTGACGGTCAGATCACCGGGCAGGACGGCGTGAACCCGGACAGACACAGACTCGGAGGCGCGCTGCAGCTTGATAAAGGCGTTCAGCGCATTGATCTCTTCGATGGAGCCGCGGTGTCTTGTTCCCATGGGCACAGAGTGTGCATGGAAATGCTTTCATGTCAAAATATATCTATGGAAAGCAGGGAGGCCTTGCCATAACATCTTGTCAGCAATCGATTTTCTGAATCCGAGCGAGATGCCTCCCGCCTTCGAAGGGGGTTGCTAGCCAGACTTGGACAATCTTGATGGCCTCGTCTTCCGAAATCGTGCGCTGGCCGAGGGAAAGACAGTTACCGTCGTTGTGGGACCGGTTCCAGATGGCGACCTGCTCATTCCAGCAAAGTCCGCAGCGGACGCCCTTCACCCGGTTTGCGACGATGGCTTCGCCGTTGCCCGAGCCGCCGAGCACGATGCCGCGCTCGGCCTCGCCCCGGGCCACGGCCTCGGCCACCGGACGGATGAAATCCGGATAATCGCAGGGTGCGTCGGAATTGGTGCCATGGTCCCGCACGGTGTGTCCCGCGGCGAGGAGCATGGTCTTGATCTTTTCCTTGTAGGCGTAACCGGCGTGGTCGGAGCCGATGGCGATGGTGAATTTTTTCATGAAGGATTGAAAGCGGGCTGAACCCGCCGGGATTGCGGATGTCGTTATTCCGACCACACTGATGCTCAGCAAACAAAATTCTCCCATGCGCCTCCTGCCCCTCCTGTTCGCGGTCGCCCTGCTGGGCGGCTGTTCAAGTCCCGACTCACGCATCGCGGACCATCGGCCGGCCTTTGACCGGCTCCCGGCCGAGGCACAGCGGAAGATCCAAGCCGGGCAGATCGAAGTCGGCTTCACCGTGGAAATGGTGCGGATGGCGCTCGGCGAGCCCGACCGGGTGTTTATGCGACAGAGCGACCAGGGCGACACCGAGGTCTGGGGCTATCAGGATCGCGGCCCGCGCTTCAGCATCGGTCTCGGCGTGGGCACGGGTGGCCGGCATTCCTCCGTCGGTGGAGGCGTGGCCATGTCCACCGGTGGCTACGATCCCGACGAGAAAATCCGCGTGGAATTCCGTGAAGGGAAGGTGACCGCGGTCGACACGTTGAAACGATAGAGGCGTTTCCGATCGCGAAGGACCGTGTTTTTCTGAAACGCCCCAGCACGGAGTTAGGCCGGCGGTATAGGACTGCAGGCGTTCGTCCCGCCTCAGAATGTCATCGCGCCGTGGGTGAGTTTTTCGGCCAGGCGCGCGGTGGCGCGCTCCAATACCGTCGGCATGGCTTGCTCGAGCATCTCGGAGCTGAAGCCCCACTCGGTGAGAAAATCGCCGGGCACGGAAAACAGGAAACCGTCGGCGCCGACGCCGGGTCCCATCGAGACGGCGAGATACTTGGCCGCCAACACGTGGGAGAGCAGGGGCACCACCTCCGCCGGCGCCCCGGCCGGATGCAACAGATGCTCGGCCACCTGCGCGAACACCGGGGGAAAATTCCACGCGCGCAGGAGCCGCACGCTGACTTCGCCGTGGTGGTAGCCGAGGACGGCGCGCTCGGCTTCCTCCCAGGTGCCGCCGGTCTCCCGGCAATGCTGCAAAATGGCGGGATAGAAGTCGGTGCAGCAATGCGCGAGCGCGAGCTTGCCGAGGTCGTTGATCAACCCGGCGGTGTAGGCGGTGCGCGGGCTGACGCGCCCGCTCGCCTCCGCCAGCACCTCGGCCGCGATCGCGGTGATGAGCGCATGGCGGCTGAAATCCCCCGGCGCCCAGTGTTCGCCGAGTTGCTGGCCCGATTCCCAGCGGTTCACGAGCACCAGGGCCGCGAGGCGGAAAATCTCCTTCGCGCCGAGACGGAAGACGGCTTCCTCGAGCGAATCGACCTTGCCGCGGGCGAACGCGGCGGAGTTGGCCAGGCGCAGGGTGGCGCCGGCGAGCGAGGCGTCCAGGGAGATGAGCCGCTCGATTTCCAGGGCGGACGATTCGTCGCTTTGCAGGGCCGCGGAAAGCTTGGGCAGGAGGGAGGGCGCGCACGGCAGGCGGCGGGCCTTGTCGCAGACCTGCTCGATGGTCGGAGGCGGGGGCAGCGGGGAGGAAGACATCGGAGGCGGGGCGTCAGGCGGCCTGCAGGAGCGAGGCGGGGTCGAGGATGAGGGCGATGTGGCCGTCGCCCATGATCGCGCCGCCGGCGACGCCGGGCACGTGTTCGAGATAGGCGCCGAGGTTCTTGATGACGACTTCCTGCTTGCTGATCATCTCGTCCACCAGGAGCGCGGAGACCTTGCCGCCGTGCTCGAGGATGACGACGATGCCCTCCCACGCGTTTTCGGAATCGGCCTTCAGGCCGAACGTGCGGTGCAGGCGGTGGAGAGGCAGGATGCGGCCGCGCAATTCCAGCACCTCGCCGCGACCCTGGATGGTGGTGAAGGCCTCCTTCGCCGGACGCAGCGCCCGCTGCACCGAGGTGCTCGGGAGGACGAACTTGTCCGTGCCGACGCGCACGATGAGACCGTCGATGATCGCCATGGTGAGCGGCAGCTTGATCCGGAACGTGGAGCCGTGGCCGACCTCGGAGCTCACCTCGATCTTGCCGCGGAGCTTCTCGATGTTGCGGCGCACGACGTCCATGCCGACGCCGCGACCGGACACGGCCGTGACCTTTTCCGCGGTGGAAAAACCGGGGAGGAACAGCAGGTTGAAAATCTCCTCGCGCGAGGGCTGGGCGTTCACCGCCACGAGATTCTGCCGGCGCGCCTTGGCGAGGACCTTGTCGGGATCGATGCCGCGGCCGTCGTCCTGCAGCTCGACGACGATGTTGCTGCCCTGATGATAGGCCTTGAGGTGGATCGTGCCGGACTCGGGCTTGCCCCGGGCGAGACGGTCGGCGGCCGGTTCGAGCCCGTGGTCGAGCGCGTTGCGGACCATGTGCACGAGCGGATCGGCGATCTCCTCGACGACGGTGCGGTCGAGCTCGGTGTCCTCGCCGCTCGTGACAAAGGTGACCTTCTTGCCGAAATCGCGGGCGAGATCGCGCGCGAGGCGTTCCATCTTCTGGAAGCTGGACTTGATGGGGATCATCCGCAGCGACATCGCGGTGTGCTGGAGCTCCTTCGTGATGCGGGAAAGCTGGCCGAGGTTGCGCTGCAGCGCGGAACCGGTGCCGGCGTCCCCGGTCCGCGAGGTCTCGGCGAGCTGGCTCTGCACGATCACGAGTTCGCCGACGAGATCCATGAGGGAGTCGAGTTTCTCGGTGTTGACCCGCACGGTCTGGTTGCCGACGGAGGAACGGACGGTGGCGGCGGCCTCCAGGGCGTTGGCAAGCTGGCGGGACTGGTCGGCCACAGGCGGCGTCGGGGCGGAGGCGGCCGGGACGGCGGTCGCGATCGCGGCGGGAACGGAACTGGCCGGGACGGCGGCAGGGGAGGGGGCGCGCGGGATCACGGCTGCAGCCGCGGGTTCCGTTCCGGCGGTGGCGGCGAGCAATTTCACCGCGGAAATGAGATGGCTGACCGGGATGATCCGGCCGGGCAGATGGCCCTGTTCGAGGGCGACGGCGATCTGTTGCGTGAGGGCGACGAGCGCGTCGCGGCTGCGGAGGATCTCGGTCACGATCGCGGCGTTGAGCCGGAGCTTGCGGTTGCGCGCGAGATCGAGGAGCGACTCGACCTCGTGGGCGAGCGACTGCATCGGCGCCAGGCCGAGGAAGCCGGCGTTGCCCTTGAAGGTGTGGAAGGAGCGGAAGATGGAATTGAGCGCCTCCGGGTTGTCGGGCTGCTGGTCGAGCGCGAGCAGCGCGGCCTCGATCTGCTGCAGGTGGTCGACCGCCTCGGCGTGGAATTCGGCGAGGAGTTCGCGATTTTCCTCCAGATGCAGTTCGAGCAGCACATCGGCGGCGGTCTCGGCGGCCGGACCGGGGGCGGGGACCGCGACGGCAGGGGCCGGGGCCGCGGCGGCCAAGGCGGTCACCGGCTGGTCTGATTTCACGGCGGCGACGGCGGCAGGCAGCCACTCGACGAAACGACGCAGCCGGCCCAGAGACTCGTCGTCAAAGGGGCGCGCGGCATCGAGCAGGGCTTCGAGCGCGCCGCGTTGGGCGGCCACCGGCCCGCCCAGCGCCGGCTCGGCGGCGCACAAGTCCAGCAGGTCGCCGAGCAGGCTGAAGGCGGGCACGAGCCCGTCGTCGCGGCCGGTCTGGGCCAGGATCGTCTCGGCGGTGAGGCGGTTGATGCTGTCGTCGATGGCGGA